>VOFK01000213.1_pt1 | contig 608000 bp, 514 predicted proteins | sample 5384121 | NCBI WGS metagenome assembly VOFK01 (sample SAMN12384730, study PRJNA508395) | human gut metagenome | isolation source: healthy gut J | host: Homo sapiens
GGCTCATGTTTTTATACCACATTTTCATTTGTACATGACCCGCCGGGGAAACTTCGCGGCTGCAGATTCACCGCGATTTTTTCGGTGGTGCGCGTTGTCTTGCGCACACAAATGTGTTATGCTGAGGATGGCGGCGTATGCTTCCGCTGCTGACATTTTCTCATGGAACTTTACTGATGGTCGCAGTGGGGTCGCGTCACGATTATTGCGCAATGCAAAAAAACATCATCATTGAAGGTGTCCCCCCTATGGAAACCATGAGAACATCACCGCCGCAGCGTGCTAAATTTGCTAAGCCGGTGAACCCGACAAACTCCACACCATTCTCGAAGCCGCGATGAGCGGGCGCCGTCAGCGCCCGCGGGCATGGGCGTTCGTGTCGTGGCTCGACCGGGGAAGCGCTCAGCGCGAATGGCGGAGGCGAGGCGGACGCGTCGCGCGGATGCTGAATCGAGCGGCGGCGGCGATTCTGTCTGCGGCGACCTCGACCGCGCGTTTCCCGCCGCGCGCCGGGATTTCTGGGTGATTGACGCGCGATTGCCGCGCAAAGAACATGGCGTTGCAGCGGCCGGGCGACCTCGGCATCGGATCGGTCTGGCGGCAGCGCCGGCGAAACCGCGTGAAGCGGCAGGCGGCAATTTTTCCAGCTGCCGGAACCTCGATCCTCGCGCTCGGCTATCCGGCGGAGGATATCATTTATGCGTGCAGTGCGCCCAACCGCTACGAAAGCCGCGTGGGTAGCCAATGGTAAATCGATCACGACCCGACCCGCCGATATTGCCCAAGCAGTCGGGTCGATGCTTCTTTAGTTCTACAGTTTTTTTTGCCGTCGCCGGTGCTTTTTCGCGCTTCGCGTCAAACGGCACTTCAACTCGCGCCCACCGTCTCCTGAAGTTTCGCTTCCAGGCACTCAATCAACAGCGGATTAAGCACGCGCCGTTCTCGGGAGGATCACTTAGCCATCGCCTGTTCGTGGCTGTACGCGGGTTGTAGACGCGCTCACTGATGAAGTGCATCGTACACATCCGCCAGCGAGGCGACCTGCGCCGAAATCGGGTTTCGTCCCCCACCAGACCGTCGGGATATCCGTGCCCATCGCGCTCGTGGTGCCAGCGGCAAATGTCGCATGCCGTGCGCACCAGCTTTCTCGTTATTGGTGCGCCACCAAAGGTCGTCGAGCATCTTCGCGCCAGAATCGTGTGCTGCTTCATCTGCTCGAACTCTTCCGGTGTCAGCTTTCCGGGTTTATTCAGAATTTTTGCGTCAATGGCGATTTTACCAATATCGTGCATTGACGACGCAAGGGCAATCAGGTTGCAGTCCTGCGGGGTCAGGCGGTAGCGGTCGGTTTTTGGCACAGCATCTCCAGAAGCCGCTCCGACAGTTGCCGCATATGCTGCACATGCGAGCCGTTTTGACCGTTCCGGAACTCCACCACATGGCTCAGGATGTGAATCAGCAGCATGTTGTTCTTTTCTTTTTCGAGGATTTGGCTCGTGACCATTGACACCAGACGACGCTGCTTGGCGTACAGCTTAATGGTGTTGTAAACGCGCCGATAGACTACTTTCGCATCGAACGGGCGGCTGATGTAGTCGCTCACGCCCTGCTCGTAGGCGCGGCGGATAAAAGCATCCGAGTCCTCGCTGGATATCATGATAACCGGCAGATTTTCCAGCATGTGGCTGCGGTTCATCGACGCCAGCACCTCGAAGCCGTCCATCACAGGCATCAGCAGATCCAGCAGCATCAGCGAAATTTTATCGCTGCCCGCGTTCAGAATGTCCATGCACTCCTGCCCGTTCGCAGCTTCCAGAATTTCGTAGTCGTCCTCCAGCATTTCCGTCAGCAGCGCGCGGTTCAACTCCGAGTCATCCACAATCAGGATGCGCTCTTTCCGCGCGTGCAGCTCATTCTCCTGCTCCGACGACTGCGCCAGCATCATCTCCGTCATAACCATGTTCGTGCGCGTTTTCGCCTGATACATCAGCTGGTCAGCCTGCTCCACGGCAGTTTCCAGCAGGCGGCCGTTGCCCATCACACCGCCGATGCTAATCGAAATTTGCAGATTCGTGTACCCCGGCACAGGCGTATTGTGCACCGCCTCGCTCACTTGCAGCAGGCGGCTGTACAGGCGGTCAGCAGGGGATGCCGGGCATAACCAGCAGGAACTCGTCTCCGCCCAGGCGCACCAGCAGATCGCCGCTCGCGGTATGCAGCTTAACGGACTGCGCCATCGTCTCCAGCACAACATCGCCCGCGCGATGCCCGAAAACATCATTATAAAGTTTGAAGTTATCCACATCAATCATGGCAATGCCCGCCTCATAGACGGTTTTGCACATGTGTTCCTCGTAATAGCGGCGGTTGAGCGTCCCCGTGAGCGCATCGTGGTACAGCTTGTCCTCATAACTGGACAGGCGATTGGCAAGCTTCTCGCCCGACTCGGCGTCAATCATCATGTCGTCGTCGAGTTTCTGCACCAGTTCCAGCACATAACGCCCGCCCTCAACATGCAAATAACGCGCTGTCACCTGATAAACGTTCGGGTCATCGTATTCGAGCTTGATTTTCTTGCATTTCTCCATGTACGCCCGGAGAACGATGCAGTTGCGGCATCCCTGCGATGTCATCCGCCCATCCCGGCGAGGGGCAGGCGCGTGAAGCCGGATTGTGCTTGCGCGCTTCAATTGTACGCAAGATATCTGCCTCGCTGATGAGGCGAACCGCGGTAAAGTTCTTGCGGTAAATGGCCAGCTCCTTCTCCATTTCCTGCATGGTAATCATCGGCTTGTCCTACTTTCCATCGGGCGGTGTGAAACCAGAGGTTGCAAAATCGGCAGACAAAATACCCCCCCCCGATAATTTTGCGTCGGAGGGCATTTCGCATCTGCCAAATTCGGTTCTTAGTGACACTTCAGCCATTCTTATACATTGGCAAGTGGACGAACCGCATCCCCGCAATCAGTCACCTATACCAACGTATATTGTCCATTATACACTACTTTCGGATGGTGTCAAGTAGGTTACTTGTCGTCGTTACAGCGTTACTCTCCTGTTTTCGGGCGTTTTGTACATTTTTTTCGGCTAAATGCGCCATTTTTTCGTATTTTTTACGAAAGCTTTTGTTGTTTTTCACCAAAGATATCGTTTTCGGAGGATTTTTACCCGTTTTTTGCATTTTTCGTCACATTTCGGTCGAAATAGTCCAGCAGCGATGCATATAGGCATTCGCGTCCCTGCGGAAAGACGTCGCGACTGCGCCGGATGAAGTCCTTCACATCCTGCCGGCGCGTATGCCCATCGGCAGGGCATGGATTCTTGACGACAGGCAGATTCTCCCTCCGCGCAAAGCCAATCACGTCGCGCTCCTTGACCATGAGCATGGGGCGAAGGACTTGCAGGTTCGTGCGGTCGAGGTGCGTCACGGGCGGGAAGCAGTCGTAGTGCCCCTCCAGCATCAAGTTCATCAGGCTCGTTTCGATGAAGTCGTCCTGATGGTGCGCATACGCGATTTTATTGCATCCCAGCGCCATTGCCTTATCGTTGAGCGCGCCGCGCCGGAGCTTGGCGCACAGACTGCACGGGTGCTTCTCCTTGCGGATTTCAAACACAATCTGGTACACCTTTGCATCCACAAAATAGAACGGCACGTCTAATCCTTCGCAGAACCGCCGCATCGTCTCCACGTCTGCCTCGCTGCCCGGCGCACCGCTGCCGACGTGAATCGCGCACAGCCCGTACGGCACGGGATAGAACCGCTGGAGGTGCTTCAGGCCCATCAGCAGCGTCAGGCTATCCTTGCCGCCGGACAGTCCGACCGCGATTTTATCCCCCGCCGACACCATATCGTAGCGCTGCATACACTGGCGCAGCAGGCTCATCAGGCGCTGCAAATCCATTGCCATTCAGCATTCCTCCAGCGTCTTTTCGAGTGTCTGGCGCGCCGACACCGCGTTCTGCGGATTTGTGTTCTCCAGCGTCATCGGCAGATTCCGGCGCTTCGCGAGCTGCATCAGCGGGCGGTAATCCATCTGCCCCAGCCCCGGCGCAATCGACAGCAGCCCATCAAACATGTTGACATTCGCGATATTCTGCCGCGCCCACGCGCACTCGTCCGTACCATCGGGCAGGAAATCCTTGATGTGCAGCAGCTCGGCGGAATCCCCCCCAGACGCGCAACCGCATCCGTCACAACTTCTTGCGCCTGATGGACGTTCTCGCGGTCGAGCAGGTTCACCGCGTCAAGAATAACCCGCAGGTTTTCGGACTGCACCTCCGCCAGCACCCGCTGGCACCTTTCCGCCGTGCAGACGATGTGCCGCGTGACCGGCTCGATAGCAAGCATCATGCCCTCTTCCTCCGCCCAGCGGACGACGGGCTTCACGCGCTCGATAAACAGGCGCAGGCTCTCCTCCGTCCGGCACTCAGGGCAGGATTTGTAACCGATATTGGGCGCGCCGGTTTCCGTGCCGACCATCAGCGCGCCGATTTTTTTTTGCCGAACCGCAAATGCGCACGATAATTCATCAGCGTGCGCTCGTGCGCCGACAAATCGGGGCTGCACAGGTTCAAATAGCACCCCAGCAGCACGCACCGCTGATTGTACTTCTCCAACAGCCCGCACACCTCATCCGCCAGCGCGTCCGTCAGCAGCTCCGGCGCATCCGCCATCTTAAACCCCGGCACGACCTTGCTCATCGCGATATGAACACAGGAAAACCCCTGCTCCTTTGCGTTACGCAGGTGTTCCTCCAAATTACTTCCTGCCGTATCATGCAGCCGAATTCCGATTTCCATGTGGATGCCCCCTTTACAAGGACAGTATACCGCATTTTTCGGGGGAACGCAAAGGGGCGAATGAAGCGCGCCGAAGTCCTCCACCTTAGCCCTTACACGCGATTCAATCGGTGACACGTTCATGCTTCTCCCGCGTGTTTATTGGGGAACGAGGCGGCTTTCGCAAGGCAATCCTCCACATCGCAGCGCTTCTCCCCGTCCAGCGAATTACGAACGCTTTCCAAGCACGCCCGCATCTCCCGAATCAGCTGCACAGCCGCGTCATAATCTTTTCTCCCACGCAATCCGCCGCAAATCCTGCCCACGCGCATTCGATCGAGCGAACGCTGCAATTGCTCCGTTTCCTCCGCCGCCGACGCCCGCTGAAGCAGTTCCTTCATGCCTTCCAGCATTTTCAGCACGCACGGTTCCGCCATCATCTGGGACGCGGCGCGGTTCTCTGCCTCATCAGGCGGATTCTTCCCCTGCGCAGGCGCAGCAACGCCCTCTGCCAGCAGCTCCTGCCGCACCTGCGCAATCATCTCCGGATGATGCTTCAAAATCGCGCGGTATTTATTCTGATAACGCAGCATCCGGCTGGTCGCCGTCTGCCATCCGCATGACACATGCGCGGACGCTCATGCCCTGCCCGCAGCCCGTCAGCACCTGACGCAAGAGGTCATGCGTCTCCGCCTCCGTGAAGGGAATGAACGCCTGTACACGCGGTGTATTCTGCTCCTGATTCCGCAAGCAGGCGTAATAGTAGTTGCGAATGCTGTTGGGTTTGCGTCCCAAGTCCACGGATAAGTCCTCGAACACTTGCCGAAGCGGTGCGCCGCTGCCCGCGCCTCCTGCACAGCGGAAAACAGGCGAGATGTCTCCTGTTCCTGCCAACCGACACATTTGCGTTCTTCCATGCGTCTTTCCTCTCTTTCCTGCATCCTTTCCGGGTGCGTATTCCTATCATATCCCGGCGCATATGCGTTCATGCATAAAATGCGTACACAAAAAAGTTCTTCACGGAAGCTTGGGGGGAAAGCAGCTTGGGGGCGCGTCTGCGGACGCGCAAAGTTACTGGCAGGGGACGCTGCGCTGCCTGCGCCTTTGTTGGCGACTTTTGGGATTGGTCGGACGAGGGGACAGTTGGGGCGTTGCCCCAAACCCCACAAGGGACGCTGTCCCTTGACCCTGCAAAGGGGCATTGCCCCTTGACCCCTTTCGCGATTGGGTTGGTCGCACTTTCATGCTCCTTCCGCGTGCAGCTTTTGGGGCTTCGCCTAATCCCTTGTTTGCCCCCCCAACTTTCCGTGAAGAACCACAAAAAAGGCGCTCCGAGCCATTTTCGCCCGAAGCACTCCAATTTCATGATTTGCTTTTCCTTCCCTCCACCCACTGGAACAGTGCCGGATACAGCACAATCGCGAACAGCATCAGCCCGAACATCTCTGCAAAGCCCAGCCAGTGCGCATCCAGCAGCAGATTACCCACCGCCTTCATTCCCTTCCGCACCGCCAGCAGCAGCGCCACACCGACCACGCCGCGAATCATGCGCGCCTTGCCCGCACCCTTTGCATCAAAACCGACAAAGTGCCTCTCCAGCACCCAACCAAGGCAGAAGCCCATCATCGCCCCCGCCGCCTTTGTAGCAGTCCGTCACCATGTCCCACGGGTCAACCAGCAGCGTTCCGTCCGGCAGCACATCCATCGGATACGGCTTCACGCTGGTGTAAATCAGCATCGCGGCAGATAGGATGACGCCGATAGTCGCCAGCAGCCAGTCGCGGTTCTTGCCGCCGTCCGCCCAGTTCAGCAGGTGTTTTGACAGCAGCAGCACGACCAGCGCAATCATCATCCCAACCAGCACGTCCTGCGGCGTGTGCGCGCCGAGCCAGTTGCGGGCAAACGCCGTCAGCAGCGTCAGCAGCACGCACGGCAGAATCCACCATTTGCTGTACTTTTTCAGGTACGCCGCGATGTTGCCGTAAAAGGACGCTGCCAATGTCGCATGTCCGCTGGGGAACGAGTAGCCCGTTGCCGTTGCCGCCGCTTCCGGAGCGATTTGCAGCCGCGCATCCTGCTTCCAAGGGCGATAGACGCACGCGATATTCTTGATGAGCTGCGTCACCATCGTTGCACCCGCGAAGCACAGCCCCATCCGCTGCCCGGTGCGCTTGTCGATGCACCAGTAGAATACGACAATAATGACAACCGGCAGCGACCCGGCGGCAAATTCCGAAATGAAGAGCAGCAAGCTGTTGATGAAGTTCGGCGCTTCCGCCCGGAGGTTCTGCAAAAACAGCAGATATTCAAAATCCAACGTTGTTTGACTCCTTTGTTACTTAATGACGCTCATGTCCAGCGCCATCTTCGCCCATGCGTCCGAAGCGCCGCTTGCGCCCGTGACTTCCGTGCCGGGCTGATAATCCGGCGTGGTGTACCAGCCGCAGAAGGTCATGTGCGGGTAGGTCGGGGCATCCGGCAAATCCGCCTGATGAATCGCGCTGCCGTTCACATGGTAGGTTGTCTGCGCCGCCGCCATGCCCTCCACCTTGATGCGGTAAGCGGTAATCTTCCCGTTCGTCGCGATGACATAACAATTTTGCAGCTGTGCAGGGTTATCAACGCCGTTTTTTGCGCATTTCCGCCAGCAGGATTTCGCTCGTGAACCACGCGGTTTTTCGTACCGTCCGCGTTCTGTTCGACGCTCGCCGCATCCACCAAAGAATCCACCAGACGCTCTTTTTTCCGCGCTGTCCAGCACGATTTTAGGCGTACCCGCGCCGGAATAGCGAATGCCAATGCGCGCGCCGTCCGCGAACCACTCCATTTTCGCTTCGAGCTGGATGTAGGAGGAATCCCATTCCTTCTGGCTCGTCAAGCCGTCGGCGTTCGCCCAGAGGATGCTCTCGTCCGCCTCCGCGCGCACTTCCGTCAGCGCACTGCCCCATGCCGTGCTGTTCTTGCCTTCCCACAGCGCGTCCAGCACCTGCGGGTACACCACGCTCGTCGCCTGACTGCGCAGCTTCGGATTCACCGCGCGGCGAATCCAGGCGTGGCACTCACCGCCGGACGTCTGATTGTTCCCATTGTCCCAGATGACAATCGGCACGCCGTAGCGCTGGGCATTCTGCGCGACACAGTACGCCCACTTCGCGCGCTCGTCGTGATTGCCATTCGTGTTCGTCGCACCCGTTTCGCCCATCACGACCGGAATCCCCCGGTCAAGGAAGGTTTCCTTGATGTTCTCGAACACGCGGTTGATTTTCGCGCCATCCTTCTCCGGGTCGAACGTCGTCTGCGTATCCTGCAGGCAGAAGGTCTGCGGATCATACGAATGCACGGACACGATGATGTTTGCCGCCGCTTCGCCATCCACCGTCGGCAGGGCAATCGCCGCCGTGCCCGCCGGGGAACTGGTCGCCGCGTAGCCCGGAATCATCAGGCAGCGCTCGGCGTTGTAGCCCTTGGCGTCCTTGCGGATGGTGTTCACGAACACTTGGTTGAGGTAGTTGACGGCAGCGTAGCACGCCGCGTTGCCGCTCCACTCATAGTTCGTACCCTGCGCGCGCGGCTCGTTCATGCCCTCGAAAATCACATGCTGGTCAAAGTCGGCGAAGGTGTCCGCAATCTGCCGCCACATTGCCGTCAGCTGCTCGCCGATTTTCTCCGCGTCCGCCGCGAAATTCGGCTCGTTAATCCACGCTTCGTGGTGCACATTGAGGATGACGAACAAGTCCGCCTCGCGCGCCCACTCGACCACTTCGCGGACATGCTGGAGGAAGTCCTCGCGGATGGTGTACGTCCCATCGTCAGAGGTATAGCGGTACCAAGTCACGGGAATGCGGATGGTGTCAAAGCCCGCTTCCTTCACGCGCACCATCAGTTCCGGGGTGATTTTCGCGTTCCCCCACGACTGCTCCTGCGCGGTCACATCCGCGGTATTGCCGCCGGTTGCGTCCAGCGTATTGCCCAGATTCCACCCGAAACCCATCATCTCGACGATTTCCGTCGCTGTTTTGCCTGTCAGCATGGTTGATTCCTCCTCGGCGGCTGCCGGAAGCACCGGCAGCAGCATGGTCAAGAATAGCGCAATCCATTTTCGCATGTTTTGCATGAATTTTCCTCCTATTGCTTATAGGATTGGATTGTTACGCAGGGATTTCGCTCCTTCGGAGCGAGCAAAGGGCTTTCCGATCGCCCTTTGGAAACCTTCGGCGCCCCTTCGGATGTTACAGGTCTGTTATGTTAGTTTTTTAGTTTGTGTGCTTTTGGTTGTTGAGAAATTGCCTTACCCTTTCGCCGGCGGACGCATCGTCAGGCTGATGCGGTTCGTTTTCGCATCCGCTTCCAGCACCCACACGGTCACGATGTCGCCGACTCGGACGACTTCGCTCGGATGATTCACGCGTCGCTGCGCCATCTGGCTGATATGCACCAAGCCATCGCGGTGAACGCCGATGTCCACAAACGCGCCGAAGTCGGTCACGTTGCGCACCGTGCCGCGAAGCTCCATACCGGGCTGCAAGTCCTTCAAATCCATCACGTCGCTGCGCATCAGCACCTGCGGCAGCTCATCGCGCGGGTCGCGGCCGGGGCGGGACAGCTCCGCCGCAATGTCGCGCAGGGTCGGTTCACCCACATTCAGCTGCTTCGCCAGCGCCGCGAACCTCCGCGTCCGCCAAGGTCAGCAGCTTGCCGACCGCCTCCGCCGGGGTGAGCGAAAAGTGCTTCAAAAGGGCGCGCGCCGCGTCGTAGCTTTCCGGGTGAACGCCTGTGTTCTCCATCAAGTCCTTGCCGCCGGGAATGCGCAGGAAGCCTGCGCACTGTTCGAAGGCTTTCGGCCCAAGGCGCGGCACTTTCTTCAGCTGCGCACGGGTCGTAAACGCGCCGTTTTCCTCGCGGTACGCCACGATGTTCTTTGCGACGGTCGTGTTGATGCCCGCGACGTAACTCAGCAGCGACACGCTCGCCGTATTCACATCCACACCGACGCTGTTCACACAGTCCTCGACCACGCCGCCCAGCGCCGCGTCCAGTTCCGCTGCTTTTAGGTCATGCTGATACTGTCCTACGCCAATCGCCTTCGGGTCGATTTTGACCAGCTCCGCCAGCGGATCCTGCAAGCGCCGCGCAATCGACACCGCCGAACGAAGGCTGACATCAAACTGCGGGAATTCCTCCGCCGCCAGCTTCGACGCGGAATACACCGACGCGCCCGCCTCGCTGACAACCATGTATTTGAGCGCGTCGCCCAGCGCCAGCTCCTTCATCACCTCGACGAAGAACTGCTCTGTCTCGCGCCCCGCCGTGCCGTTGCCGATGGCGACGATGCCGACGTGGTGCTTCTGGATCATGCGCTTGACGGTTTCCTTCGCCTGCGCAACCTTGCCGTGGCTGGGCAGCGGGAAAATGACGCCCGTATCCAGCACGCGCCCGGTTTCGTCCACAACCGCGACCTTGCAGCCCGTGCGGATGCCGGGGTCAAGCCCCATCGCTACCTTCCCGCGCACCGGCGGCTGCATCAGCAGCGGGCGCAGATTCAGCGCGAACACGCGAATCGCCGCCGCGCTCGCCTTGTCGGTCAATTCCGCGCGCAGTTCCGTGTCCAGCGACGGCGCAATCAGCCGCGTATACGCGTCGTCGCACGCCTGCGCGACGTACTTGCACGCCGGACTGCCCGTCTGCTGCACGAAGCCGTAGCGCACGAGCTGCTGTGCCTTCTCCTTGTCCACGTCCAGCGCGACTTTGAGGAAGCCCTCCTTCTCCCCGCGGTTCATCGCCAGCACCCGGTGCGACGGCATCAGGCGCAGCGGCTCGCGGTGGTCGTAGTACATACGGTAGGTGCTGTCCTCGTCTTTCGCCGCGGCCGTCGCGACCATCGCCGTTTGATGGTAGTACGTTTTGAGCTTCGTGCGGACGGCGGCATCGTCGCTGACGACCTCGGCGATGATATCCATCGCGCCTTGCAGGGCATCCTCCGCCGTTTCGACGCCCTTCTCCGCGTTCACATAGCGCAGGGCGATGGTTTCCGGCGCCATCATGTTCCGCTGCTGGAGCATCAGCGCGTTCGCGAGCGGCTCCAGCCCCTTCTCCTTGGCAATCGACGCGCGGGTACGGCGCTTCGGGCGGTACGGGCGATAAATATCCTCCAATTGCGCCAATGTCGCGGCAGCATCGAGGTCGCTTTGCAGCTTCTCCGTCCAGACATCTAACTTTTGCAGGCTTTCACTGATTTCCTGCCGACGCGCTTCGAGCGCCCGCAGCGCCGTCAGCCGTTCGCTGATTTCACGCAGCTTCTGGTCATCCAGCGACCCGTGCTGTTCCTTGCGGTAGCGCGCGATAAACGGCAGCGTGCAGCCCTCGTCAAGCAGGCGAATGACGGCGTCGATTTGCCACGGGGCGGTTTGGAACTCCTGACAGAGCGTTTGTGTGATAGTCATGTCCTCACCTCAAATAATGATGCCTTCCAAATGATCCACCTCATGCTGAATCACCTGCGCGGTGAAACCAGAGAACCGCTGCACATGCCGCTGCAGCTGCTCATCCTGATATTCCATCAAAATCTGCTGATACCGCAAACACGAGCGCTCGCCGTCCAGAGACAAGCACCCCTCCTGCGCTGCGAAGGGAATCTGGCGATCCGTGATGACCGGGTTGAGCATCACCAGCACGGTTTTCCCCGCCATCACCGCAATGATGCGCTTGCGGACGCCAATCATGTTCGCCGCCATGCCGACGCACTCGTGCGCATGGGCACGCAGGGTATCCGCGAGGTCACGCGCAACGGGCAGATCCTCCGCCGTCGCCATCTGGCTCTTGCAGGACAGGAACATCACATCTCTCACAATCGGCTGAATCATTGCTTCTTCACCACCACGCCGCCAGTTTTCCAGATGCTTCTTTCGGGCACTTCACCACGCACGCAGCTCAGCGGGTAGATTTGGCTCTCCCGCCCGATAACCGTGCCGGGGTTCAGCACGCTGTTGCAGCCGACTTCCACATAGTCGCCAAGCATTGCGCCCATTTTCTTCAAGCCGGTTGCCATGCTTTCGCCTGCGCCGCGAACCGTCACCAGCGTCTTGTCGCTCTTCACGTTGCTGGTAATCGACCCCGCCCCCATGTGGCTGCAATAACCGAGGATGCTGTCGCCGACGTAGTTGTAGTGCGGCGTCTGTACATGGTCGAAAAGAATCACGTTCTTCAGCTCCACAGAGTTGCCGACCACGCAGTCTGCCCCCACCAGCGCACTGCCGCGGATGAACGCGCAATGCCGCACTTCCGTCCGCGCGCCGATGATGCAGGGCGCACCCAGATACGCCGTCGGCGCAACCGTCGCGGTTTTGTGCACCCAGACATGCTCGCTGACTTCGGTGTATTCCGCCGGGTCAAGCGCCGCGCCGATACGCAGGATTTCCGCCTTGATGCCCACAAGCGCCTCCCACGGATAGGTAAACTGCCGCAGGTAATCCGCCGCCAAAGTGTGGTTAAGGTCGTAAAGCTGTTCGATTGTCAGCATAATCTGCCTCCTATTTATTATGTTGATTGCTTTTTCGCCCTGCGCCGCCGAATCAGCCAGAGCATAAACATCGCCATCAGCAGCCCCGCCAGCGCGCCCGATGAATCCACCAGCACATCCTGCCACTTGCCCGTGCGCCCGGCAACGAAAGCTGATGGATTTCGTCCGTCGCGGCATAGAGCGTACATCCCGCCCATGACAGCCAGTGCCAGCGGGCGCAGTAGCTGTCCAGCAGCAGCGTCAGCAGGATTCCCAAGAGCGTGTACTCCAAGAAATGCGCCGTTTTCCGCACGGCAAAATCCACCTGTACATACAGCTTCCAGTACGCCTGCCCCGTCAGTCCCTGCCGCTGCGCCAGAGAATCCGTAATTGGGCGGGCAATTTTATCGCTGATGCTGCTGGACTGCGTGCCTTCCTGTGCCGAGAAGCCGAACATCACCAGCAGCAGGGACAGCGTAATCAGCCAGAGGATAGCACGATAAAGGTGTATTTTCCAGTTCAAGGTTGCTTTCCCTTCCTGCGGCGAAAGTTACGCCGCGCTTGTTTATTTCGCGCTCCACCCCGTCAATTCCTGCCGTGTTGCATGGATTTCACGAAAAAAGGGCTGCCCGTTGCAGACAGTCCTTTTGTTGGATTATTTCACGCGCTCGCAGTACACCGCCACGCGTTTTGTACCGCTGAGGGTGCAGGTCACAAGCGTCAGGTCATAGTCGGAATGGGCAATTTCGTTCGCATCGTTGGGGGAAATCGTGTTTTTCTCCCGCACAACGTAGCGGAAAACGTTATTCTCCATGTCCGTGAAGGTAACGGTTGCGTCCAGCGCCAAGCTGCTCAGCTTGCCAAAGTGGTAGGTGTGCGCAATAATAGCGAGGTTGCCCGCGTAGGCGCTGCCGGAATAGCGACACGGCGACACGCTCAGGTTCTCGTACGACCAATTGCGCTGCACCGGCACTTTCAGCCCCAGCGACGGGATGGACAGCGTGCCGATATACTCATGCCCATTGACCTTCTCGCCCGGCATTTCGATTCCCGGCACGCGCTCGTAGAGCTTGCCCGTCGGCGCGGGCGTGGGTGTCGACGTGGGTTCGGGGGACAGTGTCGGTTCAGGCGTTTCGGTCGGTTCGGGGGATTCCGTCGGCATGGGCGTTTCGGTGATTTCCGGCGTGCTCGTCGGATTTGATGTCTGCGCGGCATCCGGCGTGCTCGTCGGCTTCGGCGGATTCGTTGCAGTCCCTGCCGTCGGCGCGCTCGTCGGTTTCGGCGGATTCGTCGCATCCCCTGCCGTCGGCACGCTCGTCGGCTTCGGCGGATTCGTCGCAGTCCCTGCTGTCGGCGCGTTTGTCGGCTTCGGCGGATTCGTTGCAGTTTCTGCTGTCGGCGCGTTTGTCGGATTCGGCGGATTCGTCGCATCCCCTGCCGTCGGCACGCTCGTCGGTTTCGGCGGGTTCGTTGCAGTCCCCGCCGTCGGCGCGCTCGTCGGTTTCGGCGGATTCGTCGCAGTCCCTGCCGTCGGCGCGCTCGTCGGTTTCGGTGGATTCGTCGCAGTTCCTGCCGTCGGCACGTTTGTCGGTTTCGGCGGATTCGTCGCAGGATTCGCCGTTGCGGGCGCATCCGTCGCAGGGGTGTTCGTGGCGGTTACGTCATCACGCGGAATGTCAGTCGGCAGTGCGTCAGTTACGGAGGGCGTGGATGCTGCCGGGGTATCCACTGCAGTGGCATTCGCCGTCGGAGCGTCGGTTATCGGCGCATCCGTCGCGGGTGTGTCTGTCGGCATCATCGTCGCGGTGACTACGGGCGGTGCAGCGGTTTGCTGCGATTCCATCTGCCGCTGAATGCGAATCTGCTCCAGCGCCATCAGCGCATCATCCGACTCCTGCTGCGCGCGGCTGGCATCCCACTGGTTGTAGCCCACCAGCGCCAGTGCCGCCAAAATCAGCACCAGCCCCAGCGTCATCAGCAAATTGCCCTTACGGTTCTTCATGCTCTTGGCTCCATTTCCGGTGCAGAATCCAGCCAATGACGAACAGAATCATGCCCGCACCCGCCAGAATCGGCACCGGCCACCACAATTGCCCCGTTTCGGGAATCGGGGCGGTCGGGGTCGGCGTAACCGTGCGGCGGTTGGTAATCACATACACGCCGTTTTCGATGGAATATTCCGGCTCATAGTACACATCAGCCCCCAGAACCTCGTTGAGGGTGTACACATGGTCAGCCGGCAAATCCTTGAAGATATGATGCCAGTTGTTTTCGCTGTTCAGAATCACCGTGTCGATATGCTGACCGTCCTGCATCAGATGAATTTCAATCTGCACAGGGCGATATGTGCCGCGGTTGTCGTCGTCCCACACCTTGACGCACTCAAGGTCAATCAGCGCGGGGGAACGTTCCAGCTTGATGGTGGAGAGGACATCGTACTGCCACTCGTCGTCCACATTGCGCGTCGGCACAGCGGTCAGGAAGGACTGGAAACTGTACGCCCAGCCGCCGATGATAACCGGCGTGCCGGAAACAAGGTACAGACCGGGGTTCAGGCCCGTAAATGTTACTCTGCCGTTTTCATCCGTCGTGCCGGTGAAATCAGGCGTTTCGGACGCGGTGAGGGCTTTCATCGCTTCGGACGCAGCTGCCCAGTCCGCCGCGTTCTTCAGCGCGTTAATGTCGATATTCAGGGTGCTGTACGGGCTGCGCAGGGCGAACCGAGCGTCCGCATCCATGTCCGCCACCTGATACAGCTGGAAGGTCACGCCGGGCAGGTGCGCATCATCCTCGTTGTCATCCGCCTGAATGGCGAACGTCAAGGGGTGCGTCAAATCCACCCGTTCAAAGGCAAGCGCGCAGGGCGCAAGCAGAAGGCAGCACAATGCTGTCAGCAGGACAAGCGCCAGCAGGCGCGAGGGTTTGCGGCTCATCACGACCGCTCAGCTCCTTTCCGCTTCTTGTGTTTCGGGCTGGTCGTTACCAGCATGAGAATGAGGAGAATCAGCAGCATCGGCGCGGCGACAATCGGCGCGACGATGTAGGGGTCAATCACGAGTGCGTCCGCGGAGATGCGCACGGATAGCTGCGCAAGCGACGTTTCGACCCGGTGTCCGCGGACAAGCAGCCGGTGCGAGTTAATGCCGTAGGGCGTGCAGGTGACGAGCGTGCACAAATCCATGCCGTCATAGATTTGCAGTGCGCTGACGTCATGCGGCTCGACAATGAGAATCTGGTCGATTTCATAGGTCAGCACCTTGTCCAGCACGCGGAGGGTGAAGGTATCGCCGTAGGTGAGCTGGTCAAGGTTGGTAAAGAGCTTGGCGGAGGGCAACCCTCGATGCGCCGAGAAGGCGGAATGCGTCCCCGGTTCGCCGGTCGGCAGGCTTGTGCCCTCAATGTGACCGACGGCGACCTGAAGCACGTTGGCGTTCGTCGAGTGATACAGCGGCAGCGTCACGGCAATCTGCGGAATCTCAATCACCCCGATGATGCCCGAACCGCCGACATTCATCACCGCGTCGTACTCCTCGCGCTCCTCGTCGGTCATGATTAAGCGATCGACGGTGGACTGTGCGCGGAGTTTTTCGTTATAATCGTTTGCCGCCGCCCAATCCGCCTCGTAATCCTTCTTGGACTCCTGCTCCACCACCGTGTTGTAGGTAGCTACGGCACGCGACTGGTGGAAGGAATTGTAGAAATCCGACACGGACGGGTACAGAAGGAGCGCCAGACCCACAAACAGCACCACAAACAGCAAAATGGTTGTCATATTGCGCTTCATGAGCCGCCTCCTTTCTGCAAACATACTTCATTTTCCCATTTGGGAATGCCGGGCGGCGGCATTGCGCGCACCGCCCGGCAGGGGTTTCATCAGAACATGGGGATGTTCAACGAATTGCGGGAGAGAAATCAGATTTCGTCCGCTTCGGCCTTGCGGCGAACGATGAGGATGAGCGCCGCGCCCACGAACATCATGCCGCCCAGCACGTAGAAGATGGTCGTGCCGATGCCGCCGGTCTCAGGCAGGGTCGCGCCGGACTTGTTGACGAGCTTGTTGTTCATCGTAGAAGCCGCCGTGAGTTCCATGGTTGCACTTGCACCGCCAGCAGCTTCCTTGTGGTCTGCCGAAATCGTGATGGTGACAGGATCCAGCGGATTATAGGTAGCAGGAACCGTGGTTTCCTTCAGCGTGTACGTGCCGTGATCCAGACCGATGATGTTGAACGTACCATTGGCTTCCGTAATCATTTCATTGTTTGCGACATCCGTATAGGTATCATTCGGCTTCGTGGTGCCTGCGACAACGTAATTGCCAGCGGCATCCTTCCACAGCGGAACAACACGATCATTTTGGTCATAAAGCGTGAAGCCAGCGCCTTCCAGTTCTTTGCCTTCGTCAGCCGTGTTCGCATACTTCGTGTTGTTCACAACATAGGTGAAGAGCCACACATGGTCTTCCGGCGTTTTGCCCATGCCATCAGCATTGGGGTTGTTGGAGTATTCCAAATCGACGCTGTTCTTGTTGTCCGTGCTGGTTGCGCTCGCGTTGAAGACCTGCGCTTCTTCGTTCAGATACGCCGTGTAAACAACCTCAACCGTAATCTTGTCCGTAACAAGGATGCTGGTGTTTTCTTTCATCACCTTCTTCAGGTCTTCGATTGTGAGCGTCCAAGACGGCTTATCCTGATTTTCACCAACCTTGCCTGCGCCCTTCTGACCAGGCGTTGCAGTGCAAACATAATCGGTAGCTTTCAGTGCGATGCCGTTCACCTTCACAGAATCAATCTGAACAAAGGTAATGCCCTTGGACATGGTGTCGTTGAATACCAGCTTGTACGTCGGATAGTCATTATAATCCGCATTGACCGGAATGGTTGCGACCAGACGGAACTTGAAGTTTTCAAACAGCGCGTGGTCGGCACTCTCGCCCCAGCCTTCCGGATTCACTTCTCCGCCGTTCTTTTCGGCATCGCCAACTTCGTCCTGCACCTGCTTGTCCACAGAGGGCTTTTCAGACTTTGCAGTCGCAACGATGTCCTTATCCAGCACCTTTACAATCAGCAGCGTGGCAGCGCCGTCCTTGCCTTCCAGCTTTGCCTGATTGTCCCGCACAAGGTAATAGCCGGGGGTCAGCTTCTTGCTCGTGCCGGGGGCTGCTTTGGTGGAAGCGAACGTATCAACCGGAGTGGAGTCAGCATTCCAGTACTTCGTGATTTCAGCCAGCTTTTCCTGATTCGTGCCCGAAACAGCTTTCAGAGCATCCAGAACAGCGTCCGGAACAGGGTCGCCAGTCCTGACCGCATCAGTATCGTTCTTGGCATTTGTGCCCCACTTGACGCTCGTCAGCACCTTTACTCCTGCATTTGTTTCAACATCAGCAGTGAAAATCTGGTACACTTGGTATTCGTGATCCACATCGTCCTTCGGGTTTACCGTAATCGTAAAGCCTTCCGCGTCAGTAGACGGATTTTCCACTTCCGTTGCGCCCGCGACAGTGACCATGCTCAGCACGAGCATCATGGCCAGCAGAATTGCCCAAAACTTTTCATGGTTTTTCTCCTTTTCGTTGTCGTTTTTCATTCATTGGGAAACGTTTTTCGGGGATTACCGGGGTTGCCTACGTCGGGAGGTCTCCTGACGTATAGCTGCTATGCTTTTTTTCATTCCTCCTCCCGTCGTTTTTTTCCCCATGTTTATACAAGGGCTTTCGCCCGCGTATACGGATTGAGAATCCCCCGGAAGGGGGCTGCCGACTGCTCAGCAGCCTTCCCTCCGGCGTTTGATTTCCTGCCCCAGCAGCAGAGCCGCCGCTGCCATCAGCAGCAGACCGCCCGCCGTGAACGGCAGTGTGCCGATGCCGCCCGTCTCGGGCAGCGTGTAGGTAATGGGTGTGTTCGTAATCTGGAAGACGCGATTTTCGCTGTTCGCGGGAATCGGCGCGGTGTTCGTAGCGTTCGGGTCGTCCGTCACCAGCTGCCAGCCGCTGCCCACCGGGGTCTGCTCCTTGGCGTAGTAGCGGTAGATGTTGCCACCCGCGTCATACGCCGGGAGATTGTACCACTTGTAGCCCCACCAGATGTTCTTGCTGCCTTCCGGCGCGGTGTATTCAACCACTTCGCCAAACTGCCAGCCATCCAGATTCTTCGCGACGACCTTCCCCGCTTCCGCGTCCCAGCCAAGGGTAACGGTCGCGATGATCTTGTCGCCGTCCGCCGCCGCTTCCGCGGTGGTCTGCTTGAGCGTCAGCGTGATGTCCGGGAGGTTCGCGGGATTCAGTGTGAACTGATTGTCCAGCGACGTCCAGACCTTGCGGGCGCTGACGTCGGTCAGGGTGTTGGTGACGGTGAGTGTCTTGACGTTCAGGTTGATTTCCGGCCGTTCGCCGTTCGTCGGGGCAGAAGCCGAATGGACTTCGTTGCCTTCCGCGTCCACTTCCTTGACGTAGTAGTACCATTCGCCGCTTGCGCCTGTATCCTTGTCGAACCAGTAGCGCGGCAGGCGGGTCAGCGTCAGCGTTGCGGCGTCGGTCGGCGTATTCGTGCCGACCGTCAGCTGCACGGTGCCGTCCGACAAGATCGTCGCGTCCATGTTCGCTTCCAGCGCGCCCAGCAAGGGCGTGTAGCGTTCGTGTTGGGGAAGACCAGCGCCGTCACGCTTTTCGCGCCAGATTTGCAGGTACACGACGGTATTGCGGACATTCAGCGGCAGTTCGCTTTCGCTGCCTACGGGGAAATACGCCTGCTTGAACTGTTTGGTGATTTTCAGCTTCGTCGGCGTGTTGGTAATCGTGGCGACGCTGTTGAGGCGAATTTCCGTCTGACCGTCCGGCAGGTTGTTCAGGTAACCCATGCTTTCCACCTCGCGGATGACGAAGGTATCGTCCGCGGTGGAGGTGTAAAAGTCTGAAATGGTGACGCGCCAGGAGGCTGCGCCATCCGCCGTCTTCGGGACGACGCCGGACACATGCAGGTAATTCTTGCCGTTGATTGTCACCTTTTCCGCCGTGAGCGTAGCCGGTTCGCAGGTAAACGTGCATGTGTTGTACAAGTCTGGATCGAACAAGTCAAAGAGTTTGCTCTTGCCGGCGCTCTTCCACTGAATTTCCAAGTAGATGTCGCGCTGTTCGCCGTCCTCACCGTATGTGTTCGCATCCGTCCACTGCTTTTCAATGGTGATGCTTCGCGGAATGTTGGTCAGGGTCACGTTGCTGACATTGTCCTTGAACTCAAGGTAGTATCTGCGGTAGAACCTTTGGCTGTTCGGGAATTCGTCAACCAGTACGTCTCCGGAGAACTCGTAACCGTAATTATTTCCCCATTCGTCTGACACGTCAGGATCTCCGCCGATGGCTTCCGACACCCTGTAGCGGTACTGAACCAGCTTACCATCCTTATAGCCGTACAATGGCAGATTGTCAATGGCAGCCTTCCAGCCGTTCTCTTCCGTCAGGTAGACGAAGTAGATGACGTTCGACAGATACCAGATTCCGTATGGGTTATCGTCGAGGTAATACTGATCCACCTGAACCTTCACTTTTTTGATCTGATGCGGGTTTTGTTGGTTGCCATTGGCAACCTCCGGCGCCCACTTCTTCTCAATCTCGAGCTTCCCCTTCGGCAGGTTCTGAATCGTTGCGCTTGCGTCCGCGATGGTGACTAAGAAGCTTCCTTCCATTTGTGACGAAGAGGCTTTGAACGCATCCTTTGCCTTGATTGGCTCGCCAGCCGAATTGAGTTCAAGGACGTCGCCCACTTCTTTCGGCCAGTTCTCCGAGAAGCTGTAAACAGGCATCGTACCGTTCACAGGGGCTTCCGTCAGCTCATAGGTGTAAACATACGCCGTGTGAATAGAGCCGTCCGGATTATACTGAACAGAGTACGCTTCCAGCGGTTGCGTTGTCGTCCAGTTTCCATTCGCATCCGGCATTATTTCAACGGTATCCGAATTGGGGTCGTAAGTTATCCACCCTGCCTCTTTTGTCCATGAATGCGTTGTCTCAGTCAAGTTGAGCGTAACCTTTTCCGGCTTCTTGGTGACATTGACCCATTCTTTCGTCAAATTGAGGTTGAGATTTCCCATTTCATACCCCGGCAGGTTCCTCGCGTGGATGTTCGCCGTTCCGCCGTCTGCAGGCTGGTTCACCGCACCGGTTGTTTTCTTGACAAGCGTAGCGTCGCCTGTGTAGCTCACCTGATACAGATACGGGTTTAGCGCACCATTAATCGTTTCGTACCCCTCTACGATGTAATAGTAGTACGGCTTCTTCTGCGCTTCGCCGTTCTCATTCACCGTAAAGTAGTACTTCGGCAGGTTGTTGAACTCCCAAACCGGTTCTTCGCCGCCCTCCGTCCAGTTTTTCGTGACGTAGGTGTACTGCTGATCAGCCGTCTTGATGGGCTTGCCATTTCTGTCAAAGGTGAGCTGCTTCTTCGCCTGAATCAAGCAGAACGTCAGCTCATCCCTGTCGCGGAAGCGCGCCCAAGTCTTGTCCACCTTGACGTTGAACCTCTCGACGTAGTAGTTCTTTTCGGTCACTTCCGGGAGCGTGTCCGTCAGCGGCTGGCGATAAATCTCCTTGATATCGGTCAGTGCCGCGTCTGTGAAGTAGTCCTCCGGCTTCTGCGGGAAGTCCGCAGGCAGATGCTGCGTGCCGAAGTAGCCGTCAATCGCCGCTTCCGACACCTCGTAGGTGTACGCCCACGCGGATTTCACCGTGCCGTCGGCGTTGTATTGCGCATAAACCGACTGCGTTTCGTTCCAGTCTGCCCAAAGCGCCGTATACGTTGCTGTGGTGTCCAGCTCGATTGTCTTTGCGGTGGGCGTTTCCGCTGTCCAGCCCGTATCCGGGGCATAGACATGGCGGGTGCGCGTCACGGTAATCTTCGCCTTCGTGCCTTCCGGCGTGGGCTTGTCCGCGGGATTGCCGGAAGCGTCCAGCCACTGCTTCGCCACGTTGAAGCGGTACAGACCTTCCTTCTCGCTCGTCAGCTTGTTGTTCGTCACGGTGACGGTGGTGCTGGTGTTCGCATCGCCCTCCGTCGTCACGAAACCGTCCGCCGGGCTATAGCTGACGCTGAACGGGAGGGTGGCTTCGTTTTGGTACTTGACCTCCTCCACCTTGTAGCGGTAGCTTTGCCTGATGGGCTGATTCTGCTCGTCGAAGCCCGTCACAGCGTACTTCGGGAAAGTGCCGAACACGACCTTGCTCGTGTTCAGGCTGCTGATGCTCATGACCCTCGTGACCGCTTGGAAGCTGTCGTCCGCGACCCACGCGCCGTTCTCCTGCTTTTCGCGGGTCAGGCGGAAGGTCAGCGTATCCTGCATGTTTTCAGGCTTCGCGCCTTCGCCCCAGTGCTTCTCGGCTTCGATGGTCAGCTTCGCGATCTCGTAGTTCCGCAGCGTCGCCGTGCCGCGTGCGTTCTGCGTGTCCGCCTTCGGATTGGCAGGATTCCCGTCCGTGAAGTACTCGCTCGGGTGCTGCGGGAGACCGCTGTATGCCAGCTGGCAGTAGAAGCCGCTCGGCACGTTCAGTTCCCGGAGGCTGTAGGTATAGGCGTGGGCGTTTTGGACAACGCCGTTTTCCATGGCGACCGTGTAGGTTGCCAGCCCCTCGAACTTGGCGCTCCATTTGTTCGCTTCTGCCAGCGTGACCGTGTCGCGGCGTTCCGTGCTGCCCTTCGTCCACGCGCCGTTGATGTAATCCCAGCGCGTCTTGTAGAGCGCGACCTGTACGCCGCCGAATTCCTCGGTAATCGTGTGCTTTGTGCCATCCGGCGCGTACCATTCCTTGGACAGGTCGATGCTGATTTCGCCGTACTTGTCCTCCGGGCGGTAGACGTTGGTCAGCGTCGCCGTGACCGTGCCGGTGGTTTTGCTGGCGTTCGGGTCGATGGTGTAGGTGATGCCGGATGTGGTGTAGCTCGGCACTTTGCCCTCGACGATGTAGTAAATGTAGTAGAGCTTGTTGCCGTTCGCGTCCGCGCCGGTGGATTCCAGCTGCGACCACTGGGTGTGCCAGCCGTTCGCTGCCGTCAGCATAGCCTCGCGACCGCCGTAAGCGTCGTCCGGGTGCTGACGGATGAGCGACCACTGCTCCGGGCTGAACATACCCGTATCCGATGCCGACTCTTGAGCCAGCACCGTATCGTACTGTTCCTGCGTCAGCGCATAGCGGCGAAGCATCACGAGGACGCTGGCAGGGCGCGCATCCTGATGGCCGTCATCGCCAACCCAGTTCTTCTGCACCTCCATGTCGTGGCGGTCCTTGCTGTTCTTCACCTGAATGTTGATGTTCGCAGAGCCGTTGACGGTGTACGCGCCATCCACCACGCCCTTGATGTCGGAATCAGTCATGAGCTTCTGCAACGCATCCTTCGAAATCTTACCGAAATTGCTGCTATTGAAGCCGTCCGGGTAGCGAGCCGGATGCTCTGCGGTATCGTCCGCTCGCGGAACGATGTGGAAGACGACCAGCGGGCGATCCTCCAACACAAGGTGGTACGGCTCGATTGCCTTCGTTTCCGCCAGCATGTACGCAACGTTCGGATCGAGCGGACGCTGATTCAGGTTTTGCGAACTGTAACTGTACGTAATCGTACCGTTCTTATCCGTGTAGACCTTACCATTTTCGCCGCCAACCGCCTCGAACTTTTTGGTTGCCGTGTTCCATGCGTAGAGCGTGAACTCCGTTCCCGGCAGCAGCAGCGAGGTATTCGCGCTGTCCACCTTGCGGATGACCAGATTGTTGTGGATGTAGCCGCCGCCCTGACTGAAGTAGTCGTTGTTGCTGTCGTTCAGGTGGGTGCTCGAGGTGCCGTTGCCGCCAAGGCTTGCTGTGTTGCTCAATGCCGGACTGATGCCCTTGCTGCTCACGTCGTTGAAGTTGTACTCGTTCGTCACCTCGGGCGGCAGGAGAATGTTTTCCTGCGCCGTGTATTCCAGAATCAGCGCCTTGCTGTCCGGAACGGTGACAGTTATGTCCAGGTAACGTTGAGCGGGAACCGTTCCTTGTACCTTCTCACCGTAACTGTAGGAAGGGTGCCAGTAGATGTTTTCCGTTTCCGTGAACTCCATCTTCCAGAGATACTTCTCTATCTCTGCGCCGCGCAGCAGATGCCCCTTGCCACTTTCATCAACGACCAGAATCGGATTGCCGTTTTCATCCTTCAACGCCTCATAGAGCCTGAAGGAACCTTCATCCAACGTCACATTGCGCAGATAAGGATACTCGCCAGCCCATCCAAGAACGTCATAAGTCAGTTTATCCGTCAGCGTGAGCGTGCTGGATGCCGGATTCAGCTCCGCGCCGGACTGGTTGATGTCGATGGTGTAAGTGATTCGCGCCTGCTGGTCGCCGCCCTTGACACGGAAGCCCTTTTCGACGTTGCTCGGCTTGACCGTCTCTTCCTCGTAGGTCAGCTCGGTCTTCTGCTCCTTGTGATAGAGCGTCGCGTCGTATTGCACGTCCAGCTGGTTGTTCAGCACGCCCAGCGCCAGCTTGCCGTTCACCGCGGTTGCCAGGAAGTCGTCGGCAATCTTGCAGTGAACCTTGACGGTCATATCCGCCTTGCCGTTGAGGATCGTTTCCGAACCGCCGGTATTCTCATTCGGCTTCATGGAGATGTTGATTCTCTGCTGCTGTGCGCCTTCGCCCACCGTCGTCAAATCAGCCTTGATGGAAATGCGCTGCTCACCCCCCTCGTTGCTGACCTCATAGCCATCCGGAATCGTACCGGCATTGTCCAGCTTCTTATTGACAACGGTCATCTTCGTGCTGTCCGTTTCGCTAAGAATCAGCCTCGAGCCGCCGTATTCGATGTACTCCACCACAATGTGCGGCGGGAGCGTTTCGGTCAGGGTGATTTCGTCGTGCGCCACGCCATCATTGCGCAGGAGAATCGTCCAGTACAACTCGTTCTCATGGATGGTCTGCCCGTTCAAATCGCCAACGCCATGGTTGCCGAATTTCTTCTCCACCAGGTCGTTCGGGGCGGCCTTGTACCACGCGTCTCCGTTTTTGCCCGCGTTAACAGCCGTGTTCTTGAAGTCAACCCTGCTCGTGCGGGACTCTTCCAAATAGATGGTCGTCTGATACGGGAGCGTAACGCTTGTCGTCGCGTTCACATCCGTATTGGCGTCGTTCAGCACAACGCCTTCGCCCGTCGTTTCAAACCGGAAACCATAGTAGTAGCCTTCCGTCAGCGTCGTTTCCGCAGACACCACCATCGTGCCTTCATTTTTGCCCTGACTGTCGCAGGTCAGCAGCGTAATGGTGTACGGCACATTCTGCGCATCATGCTTTTTCACAACATCGAGGTCTTTGATGGCGTTGAGCAATGTCTGCGCCTGAGCCGCCGTCATGTAGTGCTGCATGATTTCTATTCCGTTTTTCCATTCCACCTTCTTGTCAAGCGTATCGCCGAAGTTCAGCTTATACTGAACATCCTTCGTCGCCGGGAAGGTGTACGTCGCGTTCCACGCTACCGGATACAGACCATCGGTGTATTCGCCGTTCTTCGTCGGATCCGCCGGCATACTCGCGTCAACCGACTTCACCACATTGTAACGCTTGTCCTGCCCTACATGCGCGGTGCTTGTCTTTTGTTCGCCGTCGAATTCCGCCGTGTTTGTAATCTGTTGATCCTGCGCGGTTGCTTCCACCGGCGTTTTGTATTGGATTACGATCTTAGCGTCGGTGTCCTTGAATTTCAGCTGCGGTTTGCCGTCCACGCCGGTTTCCACGGTGAAGTAATCCGTGTAGTTTTCAGGGGTGATAGGCGTGTTATTCGCCGTGATTTGCGACACATAGCCCTTGCCGTCCGTCTTCGAAAACAGCAGACTGCCGTTTTCGTCCACAAGCTGGTCGAACATCGTGTCCGTCAGCGTCTTGTCCTTGATGTTGAAACGGTTTTCGTTGACGGTGAGCGTCCACTGAATGCAGCCCTCATTGGTGTTGTACCAGCTGCTCTTTTGCAGCTTTTTAATCTGAACGTCAGTAGGGTTGCTGTTAGAGGAATTCTGGGAATGATCCCACTTTCCGCCACTCTGCGCAGTGAAAGTATTTGTCAGCTGATCGTATTCACCGGTCATTCCGTCCTTGTCGAACGTGTATTCATACTTAATTTCGTATGTTTCATTTGCCGAAAGCGGCGGCAGCACATAGTCCGTCGTCATGGTATAGACCTTGCCGCTTTCGTCCGTCGTGTTCGCATAAACGTAGTGAATGTGCGTTCCCGTCGTACCGCAGGCGCATGTACCGTCCGTCTTGATTTCTGTCGAAGCAGAGTCAACAGCCGGCACCTGACTCCAGTTAGAGTGTACTTTAACCTCCGTGACGGTCATGTTTGTCAGGGCAATTTGCTTATTCACCGCCGTCATGACGTCTCGAGCAGTCGCGTTCTTGCCGTTCGTGCCCTTTGTGGATTCGATTTTGACGGTATACTCAATCGTTCCTTTTTCCCAGTTGACATTAGCCCCGCTTTTCCAAGTTCTCAAATCGCTGAGGATGGAGTTGTTGCCCCTGTCGATGTCCTCCCACTTCACAGTGGTCGATGCGCCGCCGAACTTGATGGTCAGGTCGTCGTTGCCCAGATCCTTAACATCGTCCTTGCGGATTTCGGCGCTCATCTTCATGGTGCCGGTTCGGTCGTCATGGCTGGGGTGTTCTCGGACAAAGTCCATATACTCGTCGGTGAACCACATTTCAACTTGTTTCGTTGTGGGATTATACTGGAACTTAAACGCCGGCTTTTCATTGCTGAATTTGGCGTCCGTGCCCGACCAGACAGAAGTACTGTCCGTTTTGATATGCGTATTCTCTGCCGGAATAATAATCTTGTTGCCTTCGCCATGGCGAAGAATAGCTTCATCCGAAATCTTGAAGTCCGCCGCGAAGCTATAGTTGTACGCATTGGCATTTTCCGGAAGTATGATGTTCGATACCGTAATATTGGTAATCTGCATGCCGCTCTCGCTGACGGCAGGCGGTTCGTTCGCCATCATCTGGAAGTCCGGGTCAAGTCCAAACGACGGCATCATCATGTCGTCCGGCTTCGCGGCATCAGCGTCCATCGACGGAATCACCGTAAGCGCAGGTGTCGGGGACGGCTCGTCCATCGGGGCAACAGTTTCGGCGGCGTTTTCCGTCGGCGCGGGCGTCACAGACGGCGCAAGCGTCGGTTCTTCCGTAGGCGCAGGCGTTGCTGTGGGCGCTTCCGTGGGCGTTGACGTTGCTTCGGGGGCTGCCGTCGGCTCAGCTGTCACTTCGGGAGCTGCCGTCGGCTCATCCGTCACTTCGGGAGCAACCGTCGGCTCAGCTGTCGCTTCGGGGGCTGCCGTCGGCTCAGCTGTCGCTTCGGGAGCTGCCGTCGGCTCATCCGTCACTTCGGGAGCAACCGTCGGCTCAGCTGTCACTTCGGGAGCTGCCGTCGGCTCAGCAGTCACTTCGGGGGCTGCCGTCGGCTCAGCTGTCGCTTCGGGGGCTGCCGTCGCATCGGGGTTCGGGGTCGGGTCATAGTAGCAATCCGCCGTGTGCGTGTGCTCTTCTTTACCGCAGATATAGTGGCGTTCGTAGCAGTCCGCCGTGTGATGATGGCCGGAATCCTCCGCCGTCACCGTCACAATGCATTCATTTGTATGCTGATGCCGCAGCACCTGAATGTAGCCGCAGGTATAGTAACCGGTTTTCGCATCGACGCAGGACGCGGAATGCGTGTGCACCTTCGCCGGGTCAGGATAGAGCTTGCATTTCAGGTCGCCGCGCACCATCTCGTAGCAGGAATCATCATGCGTGTGTGCGCCTTCGCCCTCAAACAGACCGCAAGTCGGTTCTTCCGTCGTCGGATAGCAGGCATCCGTATGGTGATGCGCGCCCTCGCCTTCCGTCAGACCGCAGGTGTACGTCCGGGTCACTTCGTAGCAGCTGTCATCATGGACATGCGGCATGTCGGAGTTCGTCGCAACGTCCTCGGTGCAAATCAGCGTGCGCGTTTCCGTCACGCAATCCGCCGTGTGCTGATGACCTTCGCTCTCAAACAGACCGCAAGTCGGTTCTTTCGCCCGATAGCACGCATCCGTGTGGATGTGCCCCTCGCTTTCCGGCAGCGTGCAGGTCAGCTGTTTCTCCCAGTTGTAGCAGGCATCCGTGTGCTTGTGCATCGGATGCTCCTCCAGCGTGCAGATAAGAACGCCGTTGCTATCATAGCACTTCTCGTCATGCTCGTGGATGTAGCCATCCCAGTAGCCGCAGCTGAGTTCGCCCTGCGCATTGTAGCAATCGGAGGAATGGTGGTGCGGCTCAAAGCTGCAGCGCATAATATCGGTAAAGACTGTCTCCGCCTCGCGCTCAGAAATCAGGCAGGTCAGCTCGTCCACATAGCAGTCCGCCGTGTGGGTATGCTCCTCCAGCCCGCAGTACGTCTCCGCCGCCATCGTCAGGCCCGGCATCATCAGCACATAAGACGTGCAGATGGCGACAACGAGTGCCAGCGCCGTGACCGTCTTGAGCAGACGCATCCGACGCTTCCGCTGCGCAACGTATTTTTCTGCTAATTCCATGAGTTTGCGGTTCATGTCAGCATCCTCCGATTCTGGAACCTGTGTTCCTCTTCTTGCTGTATTGTACTTACGTTATTGCAGGAATCCAATGCGGTTCAGCGGCCAAATGCGGAGCGTTACGCGCCCCATAATCTGCTCTTCGGACACTGGGCCGACCAGTGTGCTTCGGCTGTCGCGCGAGGTGGAGCGGTGATCACCCAGAACAAAATACCGCCCGTCCGGCACTTGGTACGGCAGCGTGATGGAGCAGTCGCCCAGCGCACGGTCGGTGATGTACGGCTCATCAAGCAGTTCGCCATTGATGTAGACGTTGCCGCTTCCGTCGATGTTGACCCACTCGCCCGGCAAGCCGATAACGCGCTTAATCAGCACCTTATTGTTGTAGTAAAAAGCGATAATATCGCCGCGCTGCGGATTTGACCCGCGCACGACCATTGTGATTTCGCCCTGCCCGACCACTGGCGTCATTGACGTGCCGGTGATTTGCAGGATGGGCATGACCATGGTTGCAATCAGCACCGCAACCGCCGCCACCACCAGCAGCGTATAGAGCGTGCTGCGCAGGGCGCGGTTGTAGCTGTGCTTGCGTTTCTCATGCTTCAGTTCCGTTTCCAATTGTGCGGATGTGGGGTTCATTTCCCGCAGCAGGTGGGCGCGTTCCGCCGCTTCCTGCGTGTCGTTAAGCAATTGTTTGCCCGTTTTCTGCTGATTCTTGTCTTCTGACACCTGCGCGCCCTCCCTTCTGTCATGTTTCTTTACTGCTGATTGGCGGCTTTCTTTGCGCGCGCGAGGATTTCCTGCGCTTGGCTTTCTGCCGCGCTGATTTTCTCCTGGCAAAGCCGCTCGACGTTCTGCTGATACTGTTCCGCGGCCTTCTGCGCCGCCTCAAACACGCCGTTTAACTTCAGCGATGCCTCCGCAATCGAGCCGCACGTTTCCAGCTGCAGCTGCTGACTTTGCAGCGCCGCTTCTGCCGCATTCAGCCGCTGCTCCAGTGCTTCAAATTCCCGTGCCTGTTCCAGCAGCAGTTCCAGCAGCTCTGCGCGTCCCAGCTTCCGCAGTTCCTTCTCTGTCACAGTTCACGTCTCCTTCACATGTAACTCATTTATTGTTTCTCGATATGTAATTCGCCAGATTTCCGGCAAATCACAGTTCGAGTTCTCACATGGTTTATTATACCATCAAATCTTCAACTGTCAAGACGGAAAAATAACATTTATTATGCTCATTTGGTGCATTTTTGTGTGTTTTGCCTTACTTTCGTGTGGCAATTTTGTCATTTCCATCTGTTAACGGCTTGTTAGTTTCCTGAGTATTTTTATTTGCATGTTAAAACTATCGTAATAGGAATATTTTTTTGTCTGTTGTTTTCCTCGATTTTTCGTAATTTTCGTTCAGTGTACGCAAATTTTCGACCGGTTTTTCTTTGTTTCCACGCCATTCGTTCTTCTTTTTCAATGTAACATTCCAGACTTAGCAAACAAAAAACAGCATAATATTGTTAATTCGCAAAAAAAAGCAGGAGCAACCCGCAAATCGTGCTGCTCCTGCCAAATATTCTGTTATCCATTCGGGTTTGCGCTGTCGTCATCCTGGCGATACTGATCTGTACGGCGACGATGGCGCGGCGCTTCCTCTGCCGATTTCGCCACCGGGCGCGCATACGGATTCTCCATCGTCGTCGTGCTCTTCGGCGCGGCAGCGGACGGGGTCTCCTGCGGCTTCGTCAGGGGCTGAATCGGCGTGCGATAACCGACTTGCGGTCGGTTTTGCATGTCCTGCGTCTGCGGAACGGGTGTCGCCGGGCGCACTTGCACAGGCGAAACGCCGTTGCTCGTCTGCGGACGCTGCTGCGGGGTCGTGTACGCGCCGGTGCGCATCTGCTGCGGCTGACCCGCCTGACGCGCAACCGGACGATCCGCATTGCGCGCTGCCTGCGCGCGGCGCTGTGCCGCCTTCATCGCAACCTCACGCTGTTTCTTCTGGTATTGCATGAAGGCGAATCCGCCGCCGCCCAGCAGCAGCACGACCGCAATCACGATGAAGATAACCAGCCCGCTGTTGCCGCTCTCATTCACCACAGGGTACGTCGCGGCTGCGGTGGGCAGCGGTTCGAGCGTCGGTGTGGACGAAGCGGAAGGCGTCGGCGTGGCGGTTTCCTGTGCGGTGGCAGTTGTGGGCGAAGTCAGCGGACCGGGCGTTGAAAAGCCTTGCCACGGCACATAGCTGACCGTTGCGCCGCTGCCCTTCCAGTCGTTGATGGTCTTGTCTTCTTCCGGAATCAGACCGCTGGTCGGTTTTACAGTAGCATTCCCCGTCGTGTTATTCTGGATGCCCTGAATGTACTCGCTGCTTTGCAGGAACTCTTCCAGCTCCTCCACCGTCATCCAATGGAAGTATTTTCCGTTGACGTAACCCTCTTGGTCATTGTAGCGGATATGATACCACGTTTCGCCGTCCGTTCCGGTCGTTGTGCCGAGGACAAAGCAGAACGCGTAGTTGTACAGCTTTCTGATACGGCTCGCGTTCATGCTGGGCTGCTGGCGGAAGTTGACCGAGGTCGTCGTAGTCACATAGCCGTAGCTGGAGTAGTTCGTTGGGTCGTAGGGCTGGGGCGTGGTGACAAGCGTGGGTGCGGGCGTGGCGTTCAGGTTGTTCAGGTACGCCTCGATTTCCGCCTGCGTCATGAAGCGGAGCATGTCATAGCGCACATAGCCCCACTGCCCATTATACTGCACGCGGTGCCACGGCATACTGCCCAGATAATCCTGCCCGGAGACGTAGACAACTTCGCCCTGCATCAGGTACGCCTCAATCGCGCTGAAGTCGCCCGCCATCTGCCGCAGCGGCACGTTGTTGCCCACGGCGTAGGCGTAGCCCATCTCCTGTGCGGGAACAGGCGTCAGGTACGGCGTGGGGCTGGGCGTGGGCGTGCTGCGGGACTGATTCCACTGCTGAATGTACACCTGCGCCTGCGCGTCGGTGACGTAGCGGAGGTTCGCGTCCGGCACATAACCGGACGTCCCTTCCAGCGTGGTCACAATGTCCCACGTTTCGCCTGCCGTGTTCAGCTGGCTATTCACATACACCAGCATTCGCCTGCAGCGTCGCCATAACGTAGTTGCCCGTGCCGATACCGGTGCGCATTTCGGTTTCGCGCGTGGTGACGGCATAGCCCTCGTACGGCACAGCGGTCGGCGTCGGGGTCGGAGCCTCGGTCGGGGTCTGCGTCGGTACGGCAGTTGCCACCTGACGATACCAGAAGGCAATATCCGCCGCATCCATGCTCAGCGTGCCGTCTTGGAAAACAGTCAGGGTGATTTGCTCGCTGCCGGGAATCAGCTCATATCCATCCCGCAAATTCGTCGGCATCGGGCGCAGGGTGTATGTGCCGGGGGCGAGCGTCATCGATTGCGCGTTCGCCACCGGGCTGCCGTAGCTGTCCAGATACTGGATGGTGATGGTCGCGTTCTGCGGCGCGGCGGTCGGGGTTGCCGTCGGCACTTCCGTCGGAATTTCGGTCGGAATCGCCGTCGGGGTCTCGGTCGGAACCGGCGTGTTGGTCGGAATCGGCGTTGCCGTCGGCACAGGCGTTGCGCCGGTGGATGCGGCATACGCGTCGCTTTCCGCCTGCGTCATGATGTTCAGGTATTCGCTCATGATGTAGCCGCTCTGTCCATCCACCATGACGACGCTCCACCGTTCGCCCTTGTCATTCAACATTTCGTTGACGACGTAGACGTTCGAGCCATTCGCCAAGCGCTTGATGACCGTGTTGCTCTTGCTGGTCGAGGGCTCACTGCGGAACGCCACTCGATTGCCGTTGATGGTCGCGTAGCGGTTGACCGGCTGCCCGACGGGAATCGGCGCTTCAGTGGGCGCAGTGGTCGGCGTTTCGGTCGGAATCGGCGTATTCGTGGGCGCTTCCGTCACGGGAACATCCGTCGCAGCGCTTTGAACCGGGCGATAGTAGAACGCAAGGTCTTCCGCCGTCGCTTCGTCACCGTTGATGGCAATGGTGCCGTCCGCGTAAATCGTCAGTTCGAACGACGTCCAGCTGCTTTCCAGCTCGTAGCCGGGAATGCTGTCATACGCGGGCGTGACGTGGTACGTTCCCGGCATCAGCTCCGCCACGCTTGCGTCAGCAATCTCCTCGCCAAGCGTGTTGTAGTAGCGGATGGTGACGGTCACGAACTGCTGCGCGGGCGCGGGGGTATCGGTCGGCGCGTCCGTCGCCGGAATGTCCGTTGCAGGCACGTCCGTTGCGGGCGCAGGCGTGTCCGTCGGCGCTTCCGTCGCGGGAACATCCGTCGGAGTCTGCACCGGGTGATAGTAAAATCCGACCGCATCCGCCGGAATTTCTTCGCCATCCATGTACAGCGTGCCGTTCGCATCCACCGTCAGGTCAAACTGCGTCAGGGTACTGTCCAGCTCGTAACCGGGGATTTCGCGCTCCGGAATCATCGGATACGTCCCCGGCAGCAGTTCCTTCACCACCGGGTCGGCAATTTCCACGCCGCTCATGTCGAAGTAGTGAATCGCCACCGGCATCGTCTGCGGGGCGGGCGTGTCCGTCGGGGCTTCGGTCGCGGGCGCTGCCGTCGTGGGAATATGATAGTAGAAATACACCTCGCTCGGCGTCGCGATACCGCCGGAAACGTTCACTTCCACCGTGCTTTCCGTGCCGGGCATCGGCACATAGCCGTCCGCCATGCCCTGCGGATTCGCCGTCACAAGGTGTGTCCCCTCGCCCAGCGTCAGCGTATCGTCCATCGCAACAGGCTCGCCTTCGGAATTGAGGTAGTGCACAGGCACGTTCACTTCGGTCGGCTGCGGGTCGGCATAGAAGAAGGACACACTCGCCAAGTCGGTCGTGCCGTCAGGACGCAGCGTGACCGTCTGCGGATTTTCGCTGATGAGGTCGTACCCGCCCACGCGGTCGCTGGCGGCATAGATGTAGTTCACGCCCTCGGTCAGCGTCTGCGACTGCTGGTCCAGCAGCGTGCCGTTCTCGTGATAGTAGAACACGTCGATGTTGGATGTTACCGGCTGCGGCGTGGCATAGTGGAACACAACGGGATTCACACTCGCCGTGCCGCCGTTGTCCACCCACACATGCACCGTGTCCTCGCCGACAAGCTGATACCCAGCAGTCATCGCGCTATTGGCGGTGACATAGTTGTCGCCCTGATTCAGCATCACATACTGCGTGTCCAGAATCGTGCCGTTGTCATCCAGCTGATACAGCACGGTCACTTCCGCCTGAATGACGGGCGGCTCGGTCGGGGCTTCGGTGGGCACTTCCGTCGGCGCTTCGGTCGGCTGCTCCGGCACGGCGTAGACAAAGCGCACCTCGCTCGGCGACGCGTTGCCCATGCTGTCCACAAACACATCCACCACGCCGGACGCAGGTTTGACAAGCAGATAATCCCACGGCACAACGCTGGAATTGGCGTACACTTGGGTAGTCGCGTTCGTCAGGCAGCTTGCGTACTGGAAATCCAGCTGCTGGCCATCCTCCGTCACATAGTACACCGGCACGTTGACGCTCTCCTGCGCGGGCGTTTCGGGCATTCCCTGCGACGAGAGGTACAGCGGGAACATCCCTTCATAGACGCTGTTGCAGTAATAATCCACCTCATACGAATACATCGGGTCAAGGGCAGTCGCATCCTGCGTCCACATGATTTCCGACGCATAATCTTTCAAGTAGAAGGTATACGCCGGGTCAGACGATACAACCTGCACCTGAACCGTGCTGAAAAGGGCGGACGCATCCAGCGTCGCCCAATACGCATGTTCCGCGCTGTCAGGCACGGGGAACGCCTGCGTTGTCTGCTGCTGACCCTGCGAATCCGTCCAAATGACGGACACGACGACGTCCTCCCAGCGATCCAGCGCCAGCGCCGGAACCATCGCGGTTGTCATCAGCAGCGCCGCCACCATCAGCACAGACAGCAGACGGCCAAGACCTTTGACGCCGGATTTTCTCATGTTGGGTTTCCTCCTTGCTCCTGCCCTTTGCGGGCCTGATGCCATTCTATTATACCGCAGCGGCGCGGTTTGTCAATCTTCCGCACCCTGCCGCATTTTTCCTTGCGATTCGCAGGATTTTTTGCGTCTCTTGTCGAATCACTATGGCGAAAATCATCCTATTATTGAGGAGGACATTGACCATGATGGACGACAAGCAGCTGACGGAAGAGTATTTGGATGGGAAAGTCGTTTTCCCCGGCAAGATTATCCGCGTTGAGCATTGGCATGTGCGCCTGCCCAACGGCGAAACTGCCCTGCGCGAGGTGGCGTGCCATCCGGGCGCGGCGGGCATTGTCGCGCTGGATGATGACGGGAACGTGATTCTCGTCCGCCAGCATCGCATCGCCGTTGGCCGCTTGACGCTGGAAATTCCGGCGGGCAAACTTGACGGGGCGGATGAAGACCCGTTCGTCTGCGCCCAGCGTGAGCTGAGCGAGGAAACCGGGCTGACCGCCGACCACTGGCGCAAGCTGACCGTGCTGGAGACGACCCCCGGCTTCTGCAACGAGCGCATCCACCTCTACTTGGCGACGGGGCTGCACGCTGGAAAGACGCATCCGGATGAGGATGAGTTCGTCTGCACACTGCGGATGCCGCTTTCCGAGGCGGTACAGAAGGTGATGGACGGCACGTTCCGCGACGGCAAGACCGCGCTGGCGCTCCTGATGGTGCAGCAGCTGCTGTCCGCACCCTGCAAACAATAAACGTGCGAAACGCGCGTTCTGTTCCATCCACGCTTATTGTAACAAATATTTCATCAAAATGCAATCGTGGGGACGGATTTTTGCGCGTTTTTTCGGAAAATTTCGCTGACGGAGGTGCTTTATGGCTGGAAAAAAGCAGCGTCATCCCCTGTATGTTCTCTTTCTGCTGCTGATGCTGCTCATGCTGGCGCTGGGTGTGTATCTGCTTGTTGTCGGCTGTCAGCAAGGGAATCCCCTGTGCCGCTTGCGCCGTTTTCGCCGCATATCATCGGAGGTTTCTTCCGCCATGTATGAAAAGCTGGGGCAATGGCTCTCCCACCGCAATCCGCCGAATGAGCCGATTCCCGCAGCGGATTACTTCGCGTCCCTGCCGCGCCTGACGACCGACCGGCTGCTCCTGCGTCCGCTGACGATGCGCGATGCGGCGGATATGTTCGCTTACTCCCGCGACCCCGAAGTCGCTCGGCATGTTCTCTGGGATGCGCACAAGTCGATGGCGGATACGCGCAGCTGCCTGCGCTACATCATCAGCCAGTACCACAGCGGCGCGCCGTCCAGTTGGGGCATCGTGCTGCGCGAAACGAACCGCGTCGTCGGCACGATTGGCTTCATGAGTTACAACGACGCGGACAGCGTGGTGGAACTCGGCTATTCGCTCGCCCGCTCCTGCTGGAACGGCGGACTGATGACCGAAGCGCTGGCAGCGGTGCTGCGCGAATGCTTCACCGTTCTGCGCATCCACCGCGTCGAGGCGATGCACGAGTGCGACAACCCTGCCAGCGGGCGCGTGATGGAAAAATGCGGTATGCGCCACGAAGGGACACTGCGCGGCAAGGTGTTCAACAAGGGCAATTTCCACGACGTGGAGCTGTGGGCAATGCTGCGGGAGGACTGGGACGCGCGCCATTGAGCGAGTTTCTTCCTATTTATATGCTGGAGGATACGCTAATGCAGTTTGTCATGATTTCTGGGCTGCGGTGGATTCACTCGTCTCGTCCAACGAAGCGGCGGCGCGCGGAATAAGCGCATCAAAAAAGAGGGCTTCTGCCCCCTTTGAATTGGATTTATACTAATTCGATTCTAAAACATGACATCGAGCATAGCAGTTTTTTCGTTCCGGCAAAGCTGAGTGAAGCGAGGCGTACTGGAGGTACGCGCGAGCGGAACGAAGCAAAGCCGGGGCGGAAAAGATGCTGTGCGAATGACATGCTTTAGATGAGAATTAGTATTACTTCGTCAGCGCGTCCATCCGCCGCTTGAGCACCTCCGGGCGCGCGACGGAGTAACCGAAGAAGCCCAGCACATCCGCCGCCTTCTGGTATGTGCCATGCGTGTACGTCACCAGCCCCGCCTTTTCCAGATGCAGCGATCCGTCCGCCGCGAACAGGTCGTCCCGCACCTGCACACCGACGATTTTGCCCACGAACATCGTGTGGCTGCCCAGTTCCAGCTGCTGCACTACCTTGCACGCCAGATACGCCGGACATTCGGCAATCGCGGGGGCATAATCCATGTTCAGCGCGGGCATGGGCGTAAGGTGGCACTCCTGCCACTTGTCCACGTCGCGCCCCGACCGGACGCCGCAGAAATCCAGCGCCTTGCAATGGGCTTCATCCACCAGATTCACCACAAACTCGCCGCTCCCCGCAATCAGGTCATGGCTGAAGCGATTGCCGCGTACCGAAATGGACATCATCGGCGGTTCGCTGTTGACCGTGCCGACCCACGCGACAGTAACGATGTTGGGCTTGGCATCCGCTTCAGGCGCACGGCAGCTAACCATCACCGCCGGAACGGGCGCAAGCAGATTGCAGGGGTCAAAGGTGCGGAAATCAGCCATTTTTTCTTCCTCCATTTTTCAAGGAAATATGCTATGATTCCCTTGACATTCTTCTGAAATAGTGTACAATATCGACTTGCGCTTGTCAATACGCATTTCAGAAAGGATGTAGTTTATGGCTGTCTTTTTGCAGGTTATCACCCTGTTTCTGCTGATTTTCTGCGGCTTCTTCTCGGCGAAGGGGAAGCTCGTTGATGAAAACGGCATTTCCACGCTCAACAAAATTGTTCTCTACTTTGCCCTCCCCGCCCTGACGCTCTACGGCTTGCAGAAGGACGCCAGCCCGGAGCTGATTCATGACCTGATTCTCGTGTTCTTCATCAGCCTTGCCATCATGATTCTGAGCGGGCTGATTGCCTATTTCCTCTACCGCAGCGAGCCGAACGAGCGCCGCAGCGTGCTGACGAACCTGTCCATGCTGTCCAACAGCGCCTACATGGGCTACCCGGTCGTCATTGCGACGCTGGGCGAGGATATGCTGATTTACGCCGTCGTGTTCGTCGGCGCGTTCAACCTGATGTGCTGGACGTTCGGCTCGTTCTTCTTCGGCGGCATCAGCGCGATTCAGCCCAAGAAGCTGCTGACAAACCCGTCGCTGATTGCGGTGCTTGTTGGTCTTGTGCTGTTCCTGACGGGCTGGCGGCTGCCGGGTTTCATCAACGACGCGCTGTCGATGATGGGCAATGTGACGACGCCGCTTGCCATGTTCGTCATCGGGGCGCGGCTGATTGATCTTCGCTTCGCACACCTGCAGGACTGGAAGCTGCTGCTGGCGTGCGCGCTGCGGCTGATTATCTTCCCGGCGGCGGTGCTGCTGCTGCGCTTCACGGGTCTGCCCGCGGCGGTGGTGAGCGTGCTGTACATCTGCACCGCCATGCCCTGCGCGGCGACGACGGCCATGCAGAGCGAGATGTACCACTGCGACAATTCGCTGGCTTCGCGCGGGGTGGCGCTGTCAACAGCATTCTCGATTTTGACGCTGCCGCTGATGCTGCTGCTGGCATAAGCAGGGATTTCGCGCCTGCAGGCGCGAGGAGGGGTTCCGATCACCCCTCCACCCTTCGGTTTCCGCTCCCATCGTTGATTGTTTCCGAAGCTGTTTTGATGATGTCCCCCCCGACAAAGGAGGTTTCCGCCATGCGCAAAAGCTGGCTCTTTCCCGGCGACAACGACGAACCCTATGTCTCCCAGCGGGCGGGCGCGTATCAGCCGCAGAGCGAGAAGCGGCGGCGGTGGACAAAGCGGCTGGTAATTCTGGCGCTGATTCTGTGCGTGCTGTACCCGTTTGTCGAGCCGTACACCTTGCGGACGACACAGACCGCCATCACCTGCGAGGATTTGCCTGCGAGCATTGGGCAGCTGCGCATCGTCTACGTCTCCGACATCCACTACGGGACACAGATGTTTTCGGACGCGCGGCTGTCGTCGCTCATCAACCGCATCAATGCGCTGAATGCGGACATTGTGCTGCTGGGCGGCGATTACGCGCGCGACAAGTGGTCAGCGGCGGCGTTTTTCGAGAATCTGCCGCGGCGCATTTCGAGCAACTACGGGGTGTACGCCGTCGTGGGCGAATGCGACCGCAGCCCGTTGGAGAAGGGCGAGGAGCCATCCACACTGCGGAACAAAATGTCCAAAGCGGGGGTGACGCTGCTGTGCAACGAAGTCGCGACCCTGCGCATCGGCACGAGCGACATCTACATTGCGGGCATCGACGACGTCAGCACGGAGATGGACGATGCGAAGAGCGTCGCGGCGCAAGTCAACTCGAAGGATTTCGTCATCTTTCTGGCGCACAACCCGTCGGTGATTTCGTCCTCGCTCCTCCTGACCGACCGCAACGGACGCGGGAACTGGTTTGATTTGGGGCTGTTCGGGCACACGCACGGCGGTCAGATTCCGTTTCTGGAAGAAGCGTTCAACTTCAACGGCGTACCGTCGCGCTACGAGAGCGGTCTTTTGCTGGAGAACCGTTCGTGGCTGCTGATTTCGCGTGGCGTCGGCACAACGGGACTTCCGGCGCGGTTATTCTGCCAGCCGGAAATTCACTTGATTACCGTGCAGTCGGGAACGTAAAGGATTTCGCCTCTGCAAGGGACGTTGTCCCTTGACCCTTTCGCGCGATTGAGTGGGTGACTTCTTCATGCTGTGTCCGCGTGTTTAGCCATGAAGCACCCGCGGTGCTTACAACACGTTGCCCAATGTCAGCGCGTCGCGATGGTACAGATGCTCGGCGTGTTCCCCCAATTCGGCGCACGCCTCCAGACACAAGGGCAGTTCGCGCGACGAAATCCCTGCTTCGATTTTTTTCAGTGCCGTGGTCACTGCATCCACATCATCATGATTGATGAGCGTTTGCAGCCACGGCACTTTTTGTTTCCACACGCTCTGGCATTTTTGCAGCGATGCCTCCGCGCCCGCCCAATTCTCCGCTTCTGCAAGTGTCCGCAGTTCTTCAGCGTTCGCCGCGTATTCCTCAGACAGCGCGCGCACTTCTTCCCCGCTCCACACGCCCAGCCCAATCGTCAGCGCAAGCAGAATCAGCGAAATCCACACCCCGGTCTTCATTCACCACACCACCTTCTGCGGCGGCAGCGCCTGATGCGTCTGCACCTGCGTCCGCCCCTTCCCCTGCGCCAGCAGCATTCCCTGCGTGTTCAGGCACAGCAGCAGCACGTCCTGCGCGCCCTCAAACCCCAGCGCGCGAATCTGCCCCATCAACCAGCTGAGGCTCAACTGCCCGCGCTGCAAGTTTTCCGTCTGTACTTCGCCGTCCAAAATCAGCGGCAGCGGAAGCCCCTCCTTCGGCGGCATCTTGCCCAAGTCGCTGGGCATAAGCGGGCGGCTGTCCGCCTTCGGGAATACGGAGATGTTCCCACCCGGTTCAAGCACCGCCGTGCCGACCTCCAGCGGGTCAAGGATGCCGCCGGCGCGTATGGCTTCCATCAAGTCGTTCAAATCCACCGCACAGGCGCGCAGCTGCTTCTCGCAAATCACGCCGTTGCGCACCAGCACCGTCGGCTGCCCGCAGAGCCACACCCGCACGCGCTCGGACTTCATGCACAGCGCCGTCAGCAGCCCATGGCACACGACGAGCGCCGCCATCGGCAGCAAGCCGTAGAGAATCGGAATGCCCACACCGCCCATTGGGGTCGCCGCCAGCTCCGCAATCATAATGACCACGACCAGCTCAAACGGCTGCAATTGCCCCACCTGCCGCTTGCCCATCGCGCGCATCGCCAGCAGGGACGCGGCATACAAAATCACCGAACGCAGAAAAATCGTCAGCATATTCTCATCCTCCGCGGTCATTCTGCCCCATTATGCCGCGGATGATACTTGCGCGGCGCAGTCCGTCATGCTATAATGGAAGAAACTTGGCGAATTTCGCCGGAAATGAGGGCTTTCCTGATGAAAAAGCTGCTTTCTCTGCTGATGGCATTCTCCTTGGTGCTCGTGCCGATGCTCTCCTTCGCGGATGAAAGCAGCGGCGCGACGCAGAACATCTACAACATGCTGCTGGAAGAATTGACGGCAGCCAATTTGTCGATGACCCCCTACGACGATATCAACCGCATCTATCTGGGCTATATGCTGGAGAAGAACGCGCTGGGCAACGCCGTCGTCATCTTTGACGCGCACAGCGACGGTTTCACTATCGGTGTTGGTTACGGCAAGCCTATTGACGAGGCGCTTGTGCCGCAGGTGATTTCCCTCTTCAACGACATCAACTGCGCTGTTTATGTCGGCAAGATGGTGGTCAGTCAGTCCAGCGACGGGTGGCATCCGTCGTACGAAATCTTCGTGTCGGCGAATCCGGATGATATCAGCACATGGGCGCGCGAAAACGTGCTGGCGTACATGTATTTGGCGCTGGGCACGATGGAGGAAATGGTCGACTACATCACCGAACTGGCAAACGGCGAAACGCCCGAAAACGTGTTTGCTATGTGGTATGCCGATTCGTCAGCGGAATGACCGCAAAAATCCCTTGCACGTCGCACTGACCCATGCTATAATGGAAGAAACTTGGCGAATTTCGCCGGAAATGAGGGCTTTCCTGATGAAAAAGCTGTTTTCTCTGCTGCTTGTGCTTGCGCTGGCGCTTGTGCCGACGCTCTCCTTGGCGGATGATGATGCCGCCTGCCAGAACCTCTACAACATGCTGCTGGATGAGCTGAAGTCGGTCGATTTGGAGATGACCGCCGACGAGGAAAGCTACCGCATTTATCTTGGCTATGCGCTGGACAAGAACTCGCTGGGCGACGCGGATGTTATCTTTGACGCGTACAGCGATGCCGTCACCATTAACGTCAGCTACTCCAATCCGCTTGATGAGGCGCTTGTGCCACAGGTGATTTCCTTCTTCAACAGGGTCAACAGCACGCTGTATGTCGGCAAGCTGATGGTCATCAAGTCGGACAACGTGTGGTACGCGGCGTACGAGATTTTCCTCTCCGTTGACCCGGAGAACATCACCGATTGGGATCGCAACAACGTGCTGGCATACACGGCGCTGGCGCTGGACACAATAGAGGCAATGGAGGACTACATCACCGAGATTGCAAACGGCGAATCTGCAGACAACGTGTTCGCCATGTGGCAGGCGGATATCGGCGCGGTGTAATCCCCAAAACGCAAAGGCAGGAATCGCAACGGATTCCCGCCTTTTTTTGATACCGATTATTCTTCCGCGCTGAGGTTCTCGGTGCAGAAGAGTGCAATCACGTTGTCAATCGTTTCCGCGTCAGCGTTCGCGTCGATGCCAGCTGCCAGCCAGTAGGCATACTGCCCCTTCATGTACTGCTGAAGCGCCGCCAAATCGCTGCCGTAGCGGAACTCGATGTGGTAGGTCGTTTCCATCGTGTCGTCGCGGAAGAAGAAGTAGGTGAAGTCGCCCGCGTCGTCAGTCGCCTGATACACCTCGCAGTCAAACGCCGGGCAGAACGTCTCGCCGCCCCACGTCATCGTTTCCTCCGCGCCAATCTGGTAGGTGCCGATGCAGCGGTACTTGTGCGTTTCGCTCGTGCCATCCAGCTTATTGATGGTGATTTCGTCGCCGTTCATGGTGAAGGACTTGACATCGTTCAAATACCAGCAGTCGAAGATGAAGCCCTCCGAGCCGTCGCCGTACAGCGCCACCGCGTCGTCGCCATACACGTCGCCGCTGATGAAGGATTTGAGCATCTCGACCGCTTCCGCCGCGTTCTCCTCGCCCACAATCGCCTTGCAGTGTTCTTCCCACACGCTGTCGTAGTCATCAGACAGAATCACATCGAACAGATTGCTGTACGTCGTGCCGTTTTCCCCGCTGATCGTTTGCAGGCAATCGGGTTTGCTCTCAGCCAGACTGGGCGCTATCGCCACGCACAGCACAAGGGCGAACATCAGCAGATGGGAAATGATTTTCTTCACAGGGTGCTTCATGTTTTCCTCCTTGCGGTTAGTTTTCACTAACCATCCGGTCAAATTTGCGGTTAGTGTTTTCTAACCGCAGCTCTATGGTAACACAAAGCATCACTTCTGTCAAGGTGTCACGAGAACATTTTCTCCAGTTCCTCGTACTTTTCATGCGTGATGAGCGCGTCCTGCTCCGTCCCCTGCAAATGGACGATGTACGTCCAGCGCCCATAGGGGGTGATGTTTTTGATGTGGTTGAGGTTGATGATGTAGCTTTTGTGGCAGCGGAAGAAGATGGATGAATCAAGCCGTGCTTCCGTGTCAGAGAGCGAATCGGACGTAACATATCGCTCGCCGGACGCGGTGTAAAACACAGTCGTGCGGTCTTCACGCTGCACAAGCACGATGTCGCTGACATTCAGGAACGACACGCCATCCTTATGGTGGAGCATCAGCCGCCCGCTGACCGGGTGGGGCGTTGGGTGCACAGGCAGGGGCGTTTCGCCGTCGGTTTGATGGCGGATACGCTTCTTCGCGCGTTCGAGCGTCTGCATCACGCGCTCCTTCTTGAAGGGCTTGAGCAGGTAATCGAAGGCGTACACCTCAAAGGCGTCGCCCATATATTCATCGTGCGCCGTCGCGAAAATCAGCACAATCGCAGGGTTCATGTCCTGTATCACCCGCGCGCACTCCACGCCGGTTTTGCCGGGCATTTCGACATCGAGGAAAACGAGCTGGGGCTTTTCCTGCTCCACAAGGGTGAGCAGCTGCACGCCGTCCTCCGCCTCCCCCACGATTTCAAAACCCTCTGCGCGGCTGATCATCATGCGTTCGATGCGCCGCATATCGGCATTATCGTCCGCGATGACCACGCGGATTGGTGTCTCCATGGGACTTTCACCTCCTGATGCCAAGGGGCGTTGCCCCTTGGATTCCCACCAGAGGCGCTGCCTCTGGACTCTGCAAGGGACTTCGTCCCTTGACCCTTTCGCGCGATTCAGTTGATTTCTCTTGCATACAGTTTTCGCGTGTTTATGCAGAGATTTCGCCTCTGCAGGAGCGAAACCCCTGCTTCGCAAAAGCACTCTGACATCGGCAGAGCCCCTCTGCCATCAATCCCCAACAGCAGAGGGGCTGTGCTTATCAGCGCTTCCTTCTCTCGCAGGGGCGCGTCAGCACCTCCTGCATCACCATCGCCTGCACCATCGCATTCGGGCTGAAATCCAGCTTCAAGCCGGGCTTCACCTCCTCATGCGGCGTTTCCGGGCGCTTCTTGTGCGCCGGGAACAGTTCGTCCTCGTGGCACTTGTCGCGTCCCTCCGGGCTGTCGTACCCTATGCTCCCCTGCAGTTCCGCATCCAGGTCGCACTCCGCCGCCAGATGCTCATGCACCTTCGGCTGCGCGGCATGGACGGTCGTGTGTGCATGGGCGGGCATCGGTGCGGGCATCGGCACAGTCGGCTGACTGTGCACCTTCGGCGCGGACTGCTTCGGCTGCTGTGCCTTCGCGGTCGGCATCCGGCGCGCTTCCTCGGCTTCTTTCTTCTTCTGTGCGCTCTTCACCACGTTGACGATAATCACGATGATAATCAGCGCCAAATAGGATGATATTGACATTGCTGCCCCTCCTTTCGGTCAAGCAGCGGCTTACTTCTTCTCCAGGCTATGCGTGGGCGTGCTCTGCGGCGCACTCGCCTTGGCAATGGAATCGCGCATGGAGGTATCCGCAATCGTGTTCTGCATCTGGTAGTAGTCCATCACGCCGAGCTTGCCTTCGCGCAGGGCAGCCGCCATCGCCTTCGGAACTTCGGCTTCCGCCTCGACGACCTTTGCGCGCATCTCCTGCACGGCGGCCTTCATTTCCTGCTCGTGCGCGACAGCCATGGCGCGGCGTTCCTCTGCCTTCGCCTGCGCAACGCGGCGGTCGGATTCCGCCTGATCCATCATCAGCTGCGCGCCGATGTTGCGGCCGACATCCACGTCTGCAATGTCGATGGACAGAATTTCGTATGCCGTGCCTGCGTCCAAGCCCTTGGACAGCACCGTGCGGGAAATCAGATCAGGATTCTCCAGCACCTGCTTGTGGGTTTCCGCCGAGCCGACAGTGGTCACGATGCCCTCGCCGACACGCGCGATAACGGTTTCTTCGCCCGCGCCGCCGACCAGACGGTCGATATTCGTGCGGACGGTGACGCGCGCCTTGGCACGCAGCTCAATGCCGTCCTTCGCGATTGCGGCGACAACGGGGGTTTCGATGACCTTCGGGGTGACGGACATCTGCACCGCCTCGAACACGTCACGGCCCGCGAGGTCAATCGCGCACGCCTTCTCGAACGCCATCGGGATGTTCGCGCGCTGCGCCGCAATCAGGGCGTTAATCACGCGGTCCACGTTGCCGCCGGCGAGGAAGTGCGTTTCCAGCTGGGAGATGTTCAGCCCCAGACCCGCCTTGTTCGCCTTAATCAGCGGCTGCACGAGGCGATGCGGCTTGATGTGGCGAATCTTCATGCCGATGAGTGCGCCCATCGACACATGCACCCCGCTGGACAGCGCGGAAATCCACAGTCCAAGCGGCACGAACGACAGGAATACGCACACCACCACAAACACCACAGCGATAATACCCAGAATCATTGCCATATTGCCATCCATGTTACAATCCTCCTAACAGGGGCTTTGCCCCTAACCCTACCAGAGGCTTTGCCTCTGGACTCCACAAGGGACAAAGGAAACGGGACGAAGTCCCCCCTTGACCCATTCTCGCAATTCAGTTGGTTACTTCTTCATGCAGTTTCCGCGTGTTGATTGGGGAACGTGTTACTCTACCGGAACCAGTGTGAGCGTTAACGTACCGGACATATCCGCCACGCTGATTTCAAGCGTAGCATACATGCCGCCATCCTCCGTCTGGAAGATAGTGATGATGACTTTCTCTCCCTGCTCGCCCCAGCCCGACAAAGTGCCCGTACGGAGTGTGCCGTTCTCCCATGTCGCCGTAGCGGTGATGTCCGGCGCGTTCTCCTGATTTGGGTGCAGGGTGATTTCCGTGCCCGCCACCGTGCAGAGCATCTGCGGCGTGCCATCCTCATCCGGTTCCAGATTCAGCATACGTTCAGAGCCATTGCGGGCGCTTTCAACTGCCCATGTGCCCTGAAACGCTTCCAACGGCGTGTCCGTGCGCACGACAAGCGGTGTTGTCCATTCGTCCATGCTCCGCGCCAGAAGAATCTCCATGTCCTCCATCTGTTTGAAGCGGAACGCCAAGCCGCTTCCCGTCTCGCGCAGCAGCATGCCCCCTATCATATCCGGCGATGCCAAGTAGTAGTCGCCATCCTCCGTCTGCCACCAGCGCCCCGCGCAGGAAAAATCACCTGCCGACATCTGGAACTCGTCGTTTTCTGCCAGCATCAGGTGAAACGGCGTATCCGCCCACAGCCCGTACCAGTCGCCCAGTAACGTATCATCTGACGTTTCCGCCAGCGCCATGCCAACCAGCATCAGCAGCGCCAGCAGAATGCTTGTCAGCCGCTTCATCATTGGTCACTCCTTTTCCATCGGAACCAGCAGGAACATCGTCGTCGGGTTGTCCGGCACATCGCTCAATCGCAGCGTCGCGTACAGGCTGCCGTCCGCCGTCTGGAAGAACGTCAGGTCGTAGTCCACCACGATTTCCTTCACAAGCGCCGACGAAGCTGCCATCTGCACCGTCAGCGGAATCGTCGTGCGCAGTACGCCGTCCTCGAACGTCAGCGGGAAGCTCGTCCCTTCCGGGAAACTTTCCAGCCCCGCACCGGGGAACATCGTCAAACCGTCAATCGTGCAGAACACCTGATGTTCGCCCATTTCCGGGGTATACGTCAGCTGCATCGTGCCGAGGAACATGGTTTCCATCGTCCAAGTCCCCGCGAATGCTTCCAGCGGCGTGTCTGTCCGGGGCGTTCGTTCCGTCCGCAGTTCTTCCGCGTCCCGCGCCATGTGTACCACCGCGCCTTTGCCGTGCTGCCGTAGTAAACGTCAAAACCAGTTTCCGTCAGCAGCGCCGTCAAGTCCTGCTCGGCGGCTTGCGAATTCACCATGCGCTCCATGACTTCCAGCAGATCGTGGCTGTTGTACGTCAGCCAGTATTCGCCGTCCGTCGTCTTGCGCCAAGTTCCCTCGCGGCTGTCATAGCAGAACGTGCCGTCCTCTCGAAGCGTCAGGCAAATCGCCTCGTTCTCCGTATTCAGCGCGTACCAGTCGCCCAGCGCCGCGTCCGGCGTTTCTTCCGCCAACGCCATGCCAACCAGCATCAGCAGCGCCAGCATCATGCTCATCAGCCGTTTCATCTTTTCACGTTCCTTCCGATGTACCGCATGAGCTGCCGCCAGAGCGTTTCCTTCCGCGGAAGCTCCGCTGTCTTTCACACCTTCTTGACCACGATGCGCGAGCCTTCAATCTGCGTAACGCGGATTTTCGTCCCGTTCTCGATGAAGTCGCCCTCGCTGACCACGTTCAGCCGCACGCCGTCGAACTCGCCGAGCCCCGTAGGTCTAAGCGCGGTTGTCGCCGTGCCTTCGCGCCCCAGAAACACCTGCATGTCCTCCGCCGAGCGGTAGCCTGCGTCCGTGCTTTCGGTGTGGCTGTTGACAATGCTGCTCTTGCTGAGCTTGCCCTTTGTCAGCGAGTGCAGTGATGTAGAAATCGCAATCGCCAGCACGGACAGCACAATCAGCAGCATCCCCAGCGTCGCCATCGTGCCGTGCTGCTGCCACGTCAGCACCAGCGCGACGACCTCCAGCGCAATGCCGCTGAAGCCTGCGATACCGAACCCCGGCATCAGCGCTTCCACAATCAACAGCCCAATTCCCAGCACAAAGCAAACTATGATGGGCAGATTTGTCATGATGAAGTCTATCACGTCCCGTACCTCCTTCCGCGTGAATTGATACTTTGAGTATAGCAGTTTTTTCGCCGTTTGGCTATGCTTTTTGTCTCAAAGATACATTTTTTCGTCTGAATTGTCACTCGCTCGCCAGCACGCCGTGCAGCCGCTCCAAATCCGCCTGATACACGTCTTTTAACTTCTGATTATAGATAATCGACGCCGGATGATACAGCGCGAACAGCGGGAAATCCCCCGCCTGCTTGTCCGCCTGAACATGCGCCGTCAGCACCTGCCCGTGACACGCCCCGATGGTGCTTTTCGCGCCAAGCAGCGCGTGAAGTGCAGTATTTCCCAGCGTGACGAGCATTTTCGGCTGCACGAGCAGGATTTCCTCCAGCAAATACGGTGTGAACAGCGCCAGTTCCTCGCGGTTCGGCGTGCGGTTGGAGACACGCCCTTTTTCGCTAACCTTCGTCGGGCGGATTTTCACAACGTTGCTGATATAAATATCCTCACGGTTTAATTGCAGCACTGTCAAGAAGCCATCGAGGTTCTTCCCTGCCTTGCCGACAAAAGGTCGCCCGGACATGGCTTCCTGTTCCCCCGGCGCTTCTCCGATGAGCATCACGGGCGGGCGCTCACTGCACCCCTCGCCCAGCACCAGCGGCTTTTCCTCCCCCGGCCACAGCGGCGCGAAGAAGGCTTGCATCCGCTCGTTGAATCGTTCCAATTCGCTTGGCATGGTGATGATTCCTCCAATTTTGCTGATGACAATTTTTATGATGGCATAGTTGTTTTTTCTATCTTTCTGGTAATCGCCATGCTTCCAGAGGGCTTTCCGATCGCCCTCTGGACTCCTTCGGTGCACTCCCATGTTTATTGAGCTTTACCGATAGGTTTTATTTTTCTTCTTCCGGATACCGTAGCGTCAGCGTCATGCCGTCCGTTGCACACGTCGTTTCCGGGAACACCGCCTGCGCGTTCGGCAGAAATTCCTCCGGCGTCTCAATCGACGTCGAGAAATGTGTCAGCAGCAGCCGCTTCGTTCCGGCGTCCCGCGCTAACTGCGCCGCTTCCCGGAAGAGCATGTGGCAGTTTTTGTGTGCCAAAGGCAGCTTTTCCTCCGCGCCATACATGCCCTCCAAAATCATCAGGTCGCTGTCCTGCCCCATGCGCACAATGCCCGGCACAGGGCGCGTGTCCGTCGCGTAAACGAACGTAATCCCCCGCCGCGGCTGCCCCAGCACCTGATGCGGATAGTACGTCTGCCCGTCCATGCTGACCGTTTCGCCGCGCTGCAGGATGCTCCACAGCTTCACCGGAATCCCCTGCGCCCGCGCGCGGATGGGGTCAAACAGCGCCGGACGCGGCAGATGAAACTGGTAGCCGATGCAGGGCATCTCATGCCTGAGCGGAAAGGGCGTTATCATCAGCCCAATGGCGGCAAACGGCGAGTAATCGTCGATGATTTCATGCAGCACGATGGGGCAGCTCAGCGACGGCGCAATCACCCGCAGCCCGGCGACTACGCGCTCCAGCCCAATCGGGCCGTAGATGTGCAGCGGCGCTGTCCGCCCGGCTTTGGTGATGGCAAGCAGCATCCCCGGCAACCCGGAGCAGTGGTCGGCGTGGTAGTGCGTCAGCAAAATGGCATCAATACATTGTATGCCCCAAGACAGGCGCTGTATGCCGATTTGCGTGCCCTCTCCGCAGTCCACCAGCACCGCGCGGCCGCCCACGCGCACATACAGGCTCGCCAGCGCGCGATCCGGCAGGGGCATCGTGCCGCCCGTGCCCAGCGTGCAAAGGTCAATCATCCATGTTAGCCTCCCCATTCGTTTTCCACCTGTTGATTTCGCCGCGGGATGGGCAAAATCCTGCTGAATCAGCGCACGAAAAAATCCCCCGGAACATCTTCCGAGGGAAATTCGTCATGCGACTTTCTTGAGTTCCTTCGCCAGCCGCTCCCCGACCAGCAGCCCCAGCGCAATGCAGATGATGCACTCAACGAGCATATAGCTGCCATTGTAGGTCAGCGAGTACCAGACGGGATTCACGCCCTCCGGCGCGTACTGCCCATAGAAGATGAAGCCGGAGAGGAACGACGCCATAAACCGCCCGAAGCAGCCCAGCACGAAGCCCGCCGTCATCTTCGCCTTGCTGCCGCGGAAGCAGCCCGCCAGACCCAGCAGTCCGAATGCAATCGGGTAGTCCAGCAGGTTCGGGATGGCACCCAGCGCCGCCCACGCCATGCCGTCCAGCAGGAACTGCATCACGCCGTACAGTGCGCCCAGCACCATGCCAGGGCCAACGCCGTAGCAGTACGCAAACAGCAGCAGCGGCAGCATACTCGCGGGGGTCACCGACCCGCCCATCGGCATCGGCCAGAGCTTGATGAGGCTCAGCACGGATGACAGCGCCATGCACATTGCGCCGACTGCCATCGTCTTTGCCGTCCAGAAGGACTTCTTGTTGCTCTTTTTGCGGGCGACGAGGTACACCGCCACGCCAACGACCAGCAGCACCGCCACCGTGACCCAGAACGTCACGCCCTCGCCAAGGAACGACCATGCCGCGTTTTTCGCTTCGGCTTCCTCCGCCAGCGCGCGGCCCAAGAACCAGTTTGCCATCTTGATTTTCCTCCTGTTTTCGCCGATTTCGGCGTATTGGGTGACGCTCGTATTCCGGAAATGAAAAAATCCCGCGTTTGCACGCAGGAAACAGGAGGGGGAGATTCTTCTCCCAAACGCGCCGTCCGCACGGGAAAAAATCCCCGCGAAATGCGCGTGTCCCTCCGCTGTCCCTACGGTAGGATGACCTACACAGGTTCAAATGGTCGGCAAAATGCCCTCTCAGCCGTGCAGCCCTCGCCCACAGCTCCCATCGCGGATGATACGATTGTCCTCCCTATCATACCCATTCCTATGAAATTTGTCAACATCTTTTTCCCCTTTTCCCCTTGATTCGCGCAAAAAAAGCAAGTACAATAGAGAGGCGCAAGGGGCGCTGCCCCTTGACCCTGCCAAAGGGTCTTCGACCCTCTGGACTCCCTTTTTCGCGATTGAGTTGGTCGCTACTGCATACAGTATGCGCGTGTTTATGGGGGAACGCAGGGGCGCTGCCCCTTGACCCCGCCAAAGGGTCTTCGACCCTCTGGACTCCCTTTTTCGCGATTGAGTTGGTCGCTACTGCATACAGTATGCGCGTGTTTATGGGGGAACCCAAGGGGCGCTGCCCCTTGACCCTGCCAAAGGGTCTTCGACCCTCTGGACTCCCTTTTTCGCGATTGAGTTGAGCGCTACTGCATACAGTATGCGCGTGTTTATGGGGGAACGCAGGGGCGTTGTCCCTTGACCCTTTCGCGCGATTCGGTTGACTTCACTTTCATGCTGTGTCCGCGTGTTTAGCCAAAGAAACGTTATTCGCTTCTATCAGCATAAAAATCACCCCAACAGGAGGAGTTTTCCCGATGATTCACCACTTTTTCGCCTACATCGCCCGCCTGCGCTATATCCGCCGCTGGGGGCTGATGCGCTCGTCCATGTCCGAGAACGACGCGGAACATTCCCTGCAAGTTGCCATGCTTGCCCATGGCATGGCGCTCATCGGCAAAAATCGCTACGGGCGCGACTGCAACCCGGAGCATATCGTCACCCTCGCCGTCTATCACGATGCCAGCGAGGTTATCACCGGCGATATGCCCACGCCCGTCAAGTACCATTCATTGGAGCTTCGCGGCGCATACAAAGATGTAGAAAAAATGGCGAACGACCGCCTGCTTGCCATGCTGCCGGAGGATTTGCGCAAGTGCTTTGCGCCGTACCTGTGTGAAGGGCGCGACTATGACCACCAAATCGTCAAGGCGGCGGATTCGCTCAGCGCGTACCTCAAGTGCGTGGAAGAGCGGCGCGCGGGCAATCACGAGTTCGACGCGGCGGGCGAAGCGATTCGCCGTCAGTTAGATGCCATCACCCTGCCCGAAGTACAGGACTTCATCCGCGAATTTGTTCCCTCCTTCTCCCTCACGCTGGACGAGCTGAATCAGCCGGGAGGGCATCAGGCATGAAAATCGGGCTGTCAAGCGCCGCCTATTACGGTCAGCTGGAGACGGATGAGGCCGCCGCGCACATTGCGGAGCTGCCGCTGGACACCTGCGAAGTGTTTCTGGAAACGCCCAGCGAATACACGACGGATTTTACCTTTCGGATGCGCTACAACATGAACAATTTCCCCGTCACGTCGGTACACCCGCTGGGCACGCAGTTTGAGCCGCAGCTGTTCGGCCGCGCCGCGCGCCAGTCGGACGATGCGTTTGCAATGTTTGCGAACGTCTGCCGTGCGGCAGAGTCGCTCGGCGCGGCGTACTACATCTTTCATGGGCCGTTCGGCGTGCGGGGGCATCTTTCGCCCGCAAATATCCCCTTCCTGGAAGAGCGTTTCGACCAGATGCGTGCGCGTGCGGCGCGGCATCACCTGCGCGTGCTGTGGGAGAGCGTCAGCTGGTGCAGCGTCGCCACGCCGGAGGACGTGCGCATCCTGCTCAAACGCATCCCGGACGTGGAGTTCGTGCTTGACACCAAGCAGGTGCATCAGGCGGGCGTTGACCCCCTCGACATGCTGCGCGCCATGCGTGGACATGTGCGCCACCTGCATGTGCTGGACTGGACGGCGGATGGCAAATTGTGTCTGCCGGGGCGCGGCGTGTTTAACTGGCAGCAGTTTGCGCGCGTCCTGCGCGAGGATGGCTTCGACGGCGCGGTGATTCTCGAACCGTACGCGCAGCTTGTCGAAAGCGAGCAGGCATTGCTGGAGAGCATCCGCTTCCTGCGCGGCGTGTTCGACGTGCCTGCACAAATGTAACAATTTCCGCGAAAAGTCGGCAATGGATTGCATTTTTCCCACCAAGCCGCTATAATAGGAACGTATACGACGAAATTTCCCGTAAGGAGGCAATTTGCCCATGAAGATGTGGAAGCAGTGGATGGCGCTGCTGATGATTTTCTGCCTGCTGATGCCGGGCGCACTGGCGGGCAGCATTGACCTGACGGATGATTTGGACGAGGAAGTCGGCAGTGTGACTGAATCATCCGCGGGTGAGGACTACACCATCAGCGATAATGGCGATATTATCCTCGATGACGACGACGACCTTGGCGGCGACGTGATTTTTGATGACGACGGCTCGACCATCGAAATCACGGACAACGAAATCGACGACACCATTGACCCCGATAAGCTGGACATCAACGCCAACCTTCCCTCGAACGTCGTCAACATCCTGCTCGTCGGCGTGGATACCCGCTCGACGTCGCTGGAGGACGGCTTGCAGAATGGCGACGTGCAGATTATCGTGTCCATCAACAAGGACGACGGCTCGATTAAGCTGACCAGCATTCTGCGCGACCTGTATGTCACCATTCCCGGCTACAAGAACAAGAACCGCATCAACACCGCCTATTCGCGCGGCGGCGGTCAGCTTGCCATGCGCACCATCAACAAGAATTTTGAACTGAACATCGAAAATTACATTACCATCAACTTTTATGGCTTGGCATCCATCATTGACAGCTTGGGCGGCATTGACATTGAAATGACCGCAAAGGAAGCAAAGGCCATTAACACCTACCTGCGCCAGCATCCGCCGAAGTACGACAATCAGAGCAAGGATTACACGCGTGAGAATCTGCCCAACAAAGCCGGCACGCATCACTGCGACGGCATTCAGGCGGTCATGTACGCCCGTCTGCGCAAGGTGGACAACGACTTTGGCCGCACGGCGCGCCAGCGCAAGCTGATGGAGCTGCTGCTGGAAAAGGTGCTGGACGGCGGCATGAGCATGACGGAACTCAACAACCTGCTGAACGCCTGTATGCCCTATGTGCAGACAAACATGAAGGCAAGCACGCTCTTTGATTTGGCGCTGGGCGTCCTGCGTTCGGGCATTTCCGACCGTCTGACCCGCGGCGAGTCTCTTTTGGAGCAGCACCACGTCCCGATGGACGGCACCTACTCCTACCTTGACGTGGACGGCGCGAGCGTCATCAACATGGGCAGCAAGTCCTTCCCGAAGAACGTGCGGGCGCTGCACGAGTTCATCTACGGCGAGTACATCCCGGCGGATTGATGCCTAAAGATGCTTAAATCAGAAATCCCTGCTGATATGTCCTTTAAGACAGTCAGCAGGGATTTTTCTATTTCTACATCAGTGAATGCTATTTCCAGATTCGTCTGCGCATCTTGGCGCATTTTCATCTGGAAACAGGATAAAAGCGTTTTTCGGTTCTTCACGGAATCTTGGGGGAAGAGCAGCTTGGGGGCGCGTCTGCGGACGCGCAAAGTTAGGGGCAGGGACGCTGCGCTGCCTGCACCTTTGTTGGCGGCTTCCTTGGAATTGGTCGGACGCGAAACAGTTGGGGCGTTGCCCCAAACCCCACAAGGGACGCTGTCCCTTGACCCTGCAAGGGGCAATTGCCCCTTGACCCCTTTTCGCGATTGGATTGGTCGCGCTTTCATGCTCCTTCCGCGTGCAGCTTTTTGGGGCTTCGCCTAAGCCCTTGTTTGTTTCCCCGACTTTCCGTGAAGAACCTTTTTTCGTTATCCTTTGCGCACAATCCGGTTTTTCAGCGCCAGCAACCGGAAATACGATTCACGCGGATTCTCGTTCTCGTAGAGCATCGCGCCGTTGCCGGAGAAGCTCGGCTCGATAAAATCCCACCACGTCAGCGCCTGAATCTCCTTGCGCGACGCGGCGATGGTGTAGAACTGCTCCAGCCAGTCCGCCTGCGTGTGTTCGTTCCAGCCGCCGTGCCAAGTACCCTCGGACATTGCCATCTGCGACCAGCTGCTGCCCGCGTTTCCTTTCTGCCGGAAGCCGCCGTTAACGCCCATTTCGGTGATATGGATCGGCTTGCCCAGCGCAGCAAAGGCGTTCAGCAGCAAGTCCACCGCCACCAAATCCCTGCCGGGGAAATACAGCTGAATACCCACCACGTCAAAATCAATCCCCGCTTCGATGATGGCCTTGAAGTAGCTCAGCGGACTGCGCAGATGCTCCGGCAGCGCGCCGTAGCAGTTGTACCGCCCCGCGACGTACTCCGCGAACGGCAGGCAGACGTTGACAATCGACACCGCCTTGTCGTTCCCTTCGCGCAATGCGTCGGTCGTCGCGCGGGTGAGGTCAATCAGCTGTTCCTGCGTCAGCTCGAAGCAATTTGCCCAGTCGTGCGCTTCGTTCATGGCGTCCCAGTACTGAATCGTGTCGCGGTAGGTGCTGACGTGATGGCGCGCGATGTTCGCGGCTTCCCGGCGCAATTCCGGGTACGGCAGACCGAAGAGCCACTTCGGGTTCACGTCCTGATGCCCGAACCAGAGCGGGTGCCCCTTGGGGGTAATTCCCTTGTCCAGCAGAAACGACAGCGCGTGATCCACATACGAATAGTCGTAGCAGTCCTTCTCCGGCACAGTCGTGCGCGGATAGAACGGAATCGTCGCGAAATCGAACGCCTGCGCGAAAAACTTCGCATACCGGGAGGCATCCGACGTGTAGCGCGCGAAGTTGCAGCCAAGTTTGAGGTCGCTTCTCGGCGCGGCGAACGCCTTTGCACGGGCGGACTCCACGAGCGCCCTCTCCGCCGCGTAAATCGCGTTCGACAGCGCGTACAGGCGATTGTCCGGCGTATCCTGCCCACGGTTCGCCAGATGCTGCAATTCAATCGCCGCGTCAAGATGCCCCTGCGTCGTCGGGGACAGCGTGATACCCGCCGCGTACTTCTGCGCATGGTGGATATAAGTGCGGACGGCCTCCGTCACGAAGTCCACAAATTCGCCCGTGTACCCCTCCCCCCTGATTGTCCGCCATCACCCACAAATACCCGTAGAGCGGCACCGCCATCTTGACGTGAATCATGTACGGTTCTTTTGTCACCTGCAGACTGACGATACCCTCGCTGTCAATCGTCATGCGGCGCTCGTCCGGCTCAAAGTCCATGCCGGTCGCGTAGGTGCTTTTGAGCGTCTTTTCGTCCATCGGCATTCCGCCGAGGCCGTCTAAACGGATTTTGACTGTCTTCATATTATACGCCTTCCTCAATTTTCACTGTGCGGAGGATTTTCCCGTCGCGGTTCGTCACCAGCCGGACGCCGCAGGGTGCGGAACCGACCGCAATTCGGTTTTTGTGGATAGCACCCGACCGACCGTCGGATTTTATTTCGTACACATCATCCCCGAACCGCTGCGCATAAGTATAGGATAGCCCCGAACCCAAGCTGAACCACACTTCGTCGCCGACCAGCGCAATCCCCCAGATATGCGCGATGTACTCCAGCGCTGCCAGCAGCGTCGGGCCGTAGGAATCCTGAAACGGCTCGTCGCTGTCGCGGGAGAGCACCTCATGCGACACCATGCCCACGCGGGATGGTTCGCCCGTGAAAGGATCGAACTGCTGCGTGAACACATACCCGCCGCGGATGATGGCATCCAGCAGCTTCCTGCCGAGCTTTGTCACAATCGGTTCATACCCGTAGCGCTCCAAGGCGATAATCGCGCGTTGATACGTCAGCCCCTCGCACTGCCCGCTCCAGTTGTTTTCCGGCGCATTGCGGAACAGCGGGTCGTTCACCGCAACGCTCGGCAGGGGCAGCGGCGTCCAGAATTCCTGCGGATTCAGCAGGTGCTGGCGCACGAACGCATCCGCCATCTCCTGACTGATGGAACCCCAGTACATGCAGCGCAGCGTGTTATGGCACAGCACGTCGATGGTCTTGCCGTGCTTGTCGCGGTCAAAGCAGGCGTGGCGCTTGTCATCCCACAAGCGTGCTTTCAAGTTCGCCGCGACCGCGTCCGCCTTTTCGCGCCATTCGCTTTCCCGCCCGTCGCCGCGCAGGCGGCTGATTTCCGCCAATGTATCGCGGCAGGCGTAGGAGAACGACGTCACGTCCATCGATGCCATCGGCACAACGTCCGCATCTTCGGGCGGCGTATCGCTCGTGCAGTAGACAGGCGCGTGACCGTAGCGCAGGGCGTTGTCCTCCCCCGTATCGTAGACGCAGAAGGATTCAAGGCATCCGTCGCCGTCGGAATCACGCGTTTTCCAGAGATACGCATCGAATTTCTCTAAGCAGTCCGCCAGCATATCCAGATACGCCGGTTCTTTGCCGGAGAGATACCACATGTTCAGCGCGTGCAGCGGGAAGCAGAAGCCCTGAAACTTGTTGAACTGCGGCTCAATCGTCCCGTCGGGATGGCACTGAATCGACCCGGCAATCCGCCCGTCCGCACGCTGGGTGCGCATGAACAGCAGCTGATTGTTCATCGCGGCGGTCATGTTGCGCTTCCAGTACATTTCACCGCCCATCGGCTGCGTTTCCAGCCAAATCTTCTCGTACCCGCCGCCCTCGACCAAGACGGTATCCGCGCCGAAGTCCTTCAAATTATGAAGGCACTTGCGCTCCGCCTCGTCAAAAAGCTTTTGCAGCGCCGCGTCATCGCAGGAAAAGGTCACCCCTGTTTGTGGAAGCATTGGCTATCCTCCTGTCATTTTCCGGAAGCGGAAATGTCATTTTTGTCCCGCTTCCGACCTGTTTTTCCTGTCCTATTCTACCTGAAAACGCCCAAATTTGAAATGCGCAATTTTTTCGCATATTCGCAAGCCCTTGAAAAATCAGCATTTGCACGATATGCACAAAAATTTCGTCGATTTACAGGCGGTGTGCTGCATGGTATCATATTCGTAGTTGATTACGGGGCAGCGTTCCCGATGAACGGAGGGGTTTCATTGCAAAAGGCGGTAACAAAGACGGCAGCGACCAAACCGCATCAGCCGTTTGGTGTTCGTGCTCGGCGGACAATTCACCGCGACTGGCAGCTGTGGGTTCTGCTGATTCCAGCACTGGCTTTCTTCATTGTATTTTGCTACTTCCCGATGTACGGTGTCCAGATTGCCTTCAAAGACTTCAAGGTCGGCTTGGGCATCACCGCCAGTCCGTGGGCAAGTACAAAAGGGCAGCTTGACCTGTTCAAACACTTCCGCAATTTCTTCAGCATGTACTACTGCGGGCGCATGTTTGCAGACACGCTGCTGCTGAACCTCTACGGGCTGCTGTTCTCCTTCCCCATTCCGATTCTGCTCGCCATCATGCTCAACCAGCTGAACTCGAAGCGCTTCAAGGGCTTCACGCAGACGGCGATTTACGTTCCGCACTTCATCTCCACGGTCGTGCTGGCTGGTATGCTCTACCTGTTTTTCTCCCCCACCAACGGCATCGTCAACAAGGTGATAGAGGCCTGCGGGGGCAAGTCGATTTACTTCATGGTCGAGGAAAACTGGTTCCGTCCGCTGTTCATCGGTTCGGACATTTGGCAGAACGCCGGTTGGAATACCATCCTTTATATTGCCACGCTGACCTCCATCGACCCGCAGCTGTACGAAGCCGCGACCATCGACGGCGCGACCCGCTGGCAGAAGATTAAGAACATCGACATTCCGCACCTGATTCCGATTGCCGTCATGATGCTGATTCTCTCCTGCGGTTCGCTCCTGTCCTCCAACACGGACAAGGCGCTGCTGCTCCAAACCTCCGGCAACATCAAAACCTCGGATATCATCGGCGTGTACGTCTACAACACGGGCATCGGCAAGGCGCAGTACTCCTACACCTCCGCCATCGGTCTGTGCCTGAACGTCATCAACTTCGTCATCATCATTTCCGTCAACGCCATCTCCCGCAAGGCCAGCGACATCAGCCTGTTCTAAGAAAGGAGGAAAAGCAAAATGGCAAAGAAGGAAGCGGAAGTACACGGCATTCGCATCAAAGAGACGCGCGCCGACCGTACTTTCAACGTTCTCAACCTGATTTTCTGGATTCTCGTGCTGTTTATCACGCTTTACCCCCTGTGGCTGGTGCTGATTGCGTCCGTCTCCGACCCGGACGCGGTGCTGGCGGGTGAAGTGCTCTTCTGGCCTAAGGGCTTCTCGCTCATGGGCTACGAAGCGGTTTTCCAGCACAGCGAGCTGTGGCAGAGTTACTTGAACTCCATCATTTACACGGTTCTCGGTTCGGCGCTGTCGGTGATTGTCTCCCTTGCAGCGGCGTATGCGCTGAGCCGCAAATTCGCCGGGAAAGCATTCGTCAATTTCCTGATTACGTTCACCATGTTCTTCTCCGGCGGCTTGATTCCGATTTTCCTGAACGTGCGCGACTTGGGACTGTACGACACGCGGCTGGTCATGATTCTGATGAACACCGTGTCCGTGTGGAACCTGATGGTTGCCCGCACCTACATTCAGTCCTCCATCCCCAACGAGCTGTACGAAGCCGCGGTGATGGACGGCGCGGATCACTTCACTTACTTCTTCCGCTGCGTCCTGCCGCTGTCCGGCACGATTATCGCCGTGCTGAGCGTCTACTACGGTGTGGCGCGCTGGAATGACTACTTCACGGGTCTGGTGTTCATCCGCAACCGCGCGTATCTGCCGCTGCAGACCGTGCTGCGCGAAATTCTTGCTTCGCTGTCCATTTCCGGCTCCAGCGATACGTTCTTCGCCGCCTACGCCGACAACCTCGGCGGCCTGCAGGAAGCCATGCGCAAGGCGGAAGTCGCCAAGTACTGCTGCATCGTGGTGTCCACGGTTCCCGCGATTGTGCTGTACATCTTCATGCAGAAGTATTTCGTCAAGGGCGTTATGATTGGGTCGCTGAAGGGATAATCCTTTCAGACTTTCCTTCGGTTTTTCTCACTGCAATGCGCTTTTGTGGCAGGGGGATTTCGCTCCTGCGGGAGCGACAAGGGGGCTTTCCGATCGCCCCCTTGACCCCTTCGGTTCCCCATTTTTTTCGGATTTCACACGTCCGCAGCGGCGTGATGAATCAATACTGTGCCGTTCCCCGCGTGAGAATGGCGCAAAAGAAAGGAGATTTTCTCTATGAAGAAAATCGTCTCTGTTCTCCTCGCACTGGCTCTGACGCTGACGCTCGTCGGCTCGGCGGTGGCGGAAGACAAGGTCAACCTGACGGCCTTCCAGTACACGCTGGAAAACCAGTCCACGGACTTCAACAATCTCTGGTTCTTCCAGCAGCTTGAAGAAAAGACCAACACGCACGTTGACTTCACCATGGTGAAGGACGGCGACTTCCAGACGCAGCTGAACCTGATGTTCATCTCCGGCAAGTACATGGACATGATTCTGCGCGGCAGCACCGACATTGAGGACTACGGCGTGAATCAGGGCCTGCTGATGCCGCTGGATGAGTACATCACCGAGGACATCATGCCCAACTACGTCTCCCGCCTGAACCTCAACAACGCGGGCGACTCCATCCCCGCTTCTGACGGTCACAGCTACTACATCGGCTACCTGATCGCCCAGAACGTCAACCACAACGGCACTTGGTACATCAACACCACCCTGCTTGACCAGCTGGGTCTGGAAGTGCCCACCACCATCGACGAGTACACCAACGTCCTGCGCAAGTTCAAGGAAGCGGGCATCAAGTACCCGCTGTCCACCTCCACCTTCGGCTACGGCCCGGAAACCATCTGGAACGAATTCGCTTCCTTCGGCGTGCCGGAAAACTACGCCTTCTATCACATCACCGATGACGACAAGGTCGAATTCACCGGCACGATGCCCGGCTGGCGCGCGTGCGTCGAATGGCTGCACATGCTCTACGAAGAAGGTCTGCTTGACCCCGAATGCCTGACGCAGGACTCCAACCTGTGGGCGAACAAGGTCAATGCTGGCGAAGTTGCTTCCTTCCCGTACCTGCGCCTGATTAACACTGCCCTGACTCCCGACGTTTACAAGGACTTCAAGTCCATCCTGCCTCCGGCTGACCCGACCTACGGCGCTGCTGTCTCCGCGATTCTGGAAGTGCCGGACCAGGGCGCTATCCTGACCTCGACCAACGCTAACCCCGTTGCGTCCCTGAAGTGGATCGACGCGCAGCTGGAAACCGAAACCATGATGGTGGCGGCGAACGGCAAGGTCGGCGAGCAGATTCAGCTCAACGACGAAGGCAAGTACGAAGTCATCAACGTGCCGGAAAACAACGGCCTGTACTCCTTCGTGCCTGTCACGATGGGTCAGTTCTTCGCGCCCGGCGAATACTACACCCAGATTTATCAGATGGCGCCGCACCGCGTCGAACGCTACCTCGACTCCGAAATGTACGCTGCTGCGGGCGTTCTGGAGCACAAGAGCTACCAGTACGTCTCCAAGCTGAGCAAGATGGATAACGAGGACGCTGTCGAAGCCGCGAACATCTACACCGAGCTGAAGAAGTTCATGGAAGAATCCGTGACCGACTTCATCAAGAACGGCGTGACCGACGAAAGCTACAACACCTTCGTGGAAACCGCCAAGGCCATCGGCGTGGAACGCTACATCGAACTGTACCAGAACGCCTACGCCGCTTATCTGGCGAAGTAAGCCTCTGAGGAAAGCCTGCCGGAGAGCCCTTGCGACTCTCCGGCTTTTCTCTTTCCGGCGTAAATTGCTTCCGAACTTCGTTTGCTATCTTCTGCAGTTTGTGATATAATCAGAAGTAACAAAAACATGCAAAGGGGCATGACGACATGCGAAAAAACGCGTTTTTCCTTCTGCTGCTTCTTCTTTTGCTGCTGACGCTCAGCGGCTGCGGTGATAGCATTGCGCCGGAGACAGAGAAAGTATCTCTGACCGCGCTGCAATACGAGTTGGAGAACCAGACGCTTGATTTTGACAACATGTGGTTTTTCCAGCAGATTGAGGAGCAGACGGGCGTGCATGTCGATTTCGATGTCGTCAAGCATTCGGACTGGACGAACCGCGTCAACCTGATGTTCGCCTCCGGGCGCTATCACGACCTGATTCTGCGCGGCAGCCTGGACGTGGAGGACTACGGCGCGACGCAGCATGTGATTCTGCCGCTGGATGACTATCTGGAAGAATACATGCCGACATATTTCAGCCGCCTGCCTATTGATAACGCTGGGCGCACCCTCCCCTCCTCCGACGGGAAGATGTACTACGTCGGCTTTCTGCTCTCGCAGGGCATCAACACCAACGGGCACTTCTTCATCAACAAAACGTGGCTGGACAAGTTAGGGCTGTCCGTCCCGACGACGACGGAGGAGCTGACCGAAGTCTTGCGCGCATTCAAGAACGGCGATCCGAACGGCAACGGGTTAGCTGATGAAATCCCCTACGAAGCGACATTCGCCGACGTGAACACCGGGCTGTACAACGCCTTCAGCGCGTTCGGCATCCCGATGAACGAGCACTTTGTTCACCTGTCTGCGGACGGCAAGGTGCTCTTCATGCCGGAGGAGGACGGCTTCCGCGCGTGCGTGGAGTGGCTGCACTCGCTTTGTCAGGAAGGCTTGCTGGACGTAGAGTCGCTCACGCAGGGGTCGAACCTCTGGGCGGCGAAGGTGAATCAGCAGAAAGCGGGGTATTTCACCTACTGGCGGCTGAAAAACACTGCGCTGAGCGACGACATTGCGGCGGATTATGTGGTCATGCTTCCCGTTCATGCGGAGGGCTACGAGGCAAGTCTTGCGCGGACGGAGGACGAAATCGAGTTCGGCGCGGCACTGACGATTCAGAATCATGATATTCCGTCATCGCTTCGCTGGCTGGATGCGCAGTTCGAGACAGAGAACATGCTGGTGGCGCAGAACGGCAAAATCGGCGACACGCTGATTCTGCGCGGCGACGGGCGCTACGAGGTCACTTACGTTCCTGCGGGGAACGAGCTGTACAAGACCGTGCCGATTATCTGCGGGCAGTTCTTCGCACCCGCGAGCTACTATGCCTCGGTATACGTTCCGGCGGCACACCGGCAGGAGAAATCCGCCTACTGCGCGCTCTACGACGAATCCGGCGTCTTGGAAGATGTTCCGTACACGCTGCTGATTAACATCGTGCCGATTACGAGTGAGGAATCCGCGCGCATTCAGCAGCTCTACACGTCGCTGAAATCCGCCGTGAATGCGTATCTGGTGGAATTCGTCACGCGTGGCGTGACGGACGAGCGCTTGCTGACTTCCTGACGGAGCTGAACAGCATCGGCGCACAGGAATATGTTTCGCTCTACCAAACCGCCTATGACCGCTACATGAAGGGACTTTCGGAGCAATGAAACAGCAATCCGGCAGCAAACGCCTTTCCACCTTCGCGCGCTACGTCGTGTCCTACATGCTGGTGCTGCTTCTTGCGCTCAGCGCGCTGTTCCTGTACATGTACGTCTACATGAACCGCGAGGTGCGCGCGCAGGTCATCTCCAACGGCATCAACCGTTTGAGCCGCATCGCCTACCAGCACGAGGGGTATTTGGACAACATGCTCAACACCGCCGAGCAGATCGGCTTGTCCCCCTACCTGCAGCCATTCAGCTACCGCGACGAGCCGTGGCGCGCCTATGAACTGATGCAGCAGCTTGTCCCCTACACGGTCAGCAACGACTTTTCTGACCAGATGTACCTGTGCTTCGCCAGCGACGACTACCTGTACTCTTCCTCCTCGATGATGACGCTGGACATGTTCAGCAGCCTGATGCACTACGAGCATGTGTCCGGCGCGGAATTGATGCGCCTGATCCGTCAGCCCGGCGGACTGTGCGTCCTTCCAGCGCAGAAAGTCGCATCCTCCCTTCTGGGCAGCGACCAGTACGACATGACGACGTTCATCATCCCGCTGGGCATGAGTCAGAAAAGTGAACGTGGGTCGATGCTCTTCCTCCTGCGGCAGAACACCTATCAGCAGCTCTTTTCTGACGCGATTGCTATGAACGCAAACACCTGCATCCTGCATGACGGCGCGATTCTGGCATCATCGGGCGAACTTCCGCTGTCGGCGGAGGAGCTGACATCCCTGCTTGCGGGCAACGAGGCGACCATACAGCGCGAATTTGTCTCCGGCGGCGTCCCCTACACGCTGCTTGCGCTGGGCAACCGCAGCTGGGGGATGCAGTATGTGATGCTCATGCCGTCGTCGGAACTGACGGGCAACGTCTGGCACAGCATGGGCGGCGTGCTGATGATGATTGCGGCGCTGGCAGTCGCGGGCAGCGTGCTGTCCTACCTGCTGGCTCGGCGCAACATCCGCCCCATCCGCGAGATTTCGAGCCTGCTTCCGCAGGACGAGAGCCGCGGCGACGAATGGTCATCCATCCAGACGGGCATACAGGAGTTGTCCCGCCGCAACAGCGACTTGACGCGCCGCCTCGAATCCTCCCTGCCCATGCAGCGGCATGACTTCGTGCTGCGGTTCATGAAAGGGCGCTTTGACAGCCGCGAACTCGCCGTCGCCGCCGCCACGAGCGTCCGGCTGGACATCGACAAGCCGTATTACGGCATGGTGCTCTGCCCCGAACAGGAGCAGAACGACCAGCCCTTCACCATGCAGGAGGAGCCGCTGAACCGCGTGACAGGCGTAACCGTCTGCTCGGTCGAAATGGCGGCGATGAACAACTTCCTCTATGTCGTTTTCGCCGACACTGAGCAGGGGCTGCACGACGTGGCAAACGCGCTGCACCAGATTTGCATCGAGCGCTACGGCCACGCCTGTGTCGCCATGAGCAACGCGCACCAAAATTTCACCCACGCGCCCGCGTGCTACCTCGAAGCCGCGACCGCCTACGACAACCGCTTTGTCATGGATGACAGCCGCGTGCTGGAATACTCGTTCGTCTCCGTCAACCTGCGCGACATCCTGCCGCAGGCGCGCAAAATCACCGACGGCATCAATCAGGCGCTGGTGCTGAACAACCGCGCCCTGCTTTCCGGCAAGCTCGATGAGCTGCTGGCGTTCCTCAAGCATTCCAGCATGACGCCATTCGCCTTCCGCCTGATTTACAACGACGTGATTCACACGCTCCTGCGCGAACACGCCGCGAACGTCGCCGACAGCAGTGACATGAAGGACATGTACGATATCTTCTCCCTCTCCGGCTGCCAGAGCGTGGATGATTTGGACGAGCTGCTCCGCCGATTGTGCGACGCGATTCTGCAAGCAGAGAAGCCCATGCCGACCGAGGAGACCGGCGGCATCGAGGAAGTGGCAGCGTACATCCGCGAGCATTACGCCGACCCGGAGCTGTCCATCAGCGCCATTGCCGAGGCGTTCGGCGTATCGACCGCGCGGCTCTCACTGTCCTTCAAGGAGCGCAACCGCGTCTCCCCGAACGAATATCTGGCAATTCTTCGCGTCGAGCGCTCAAAGCAGCTGCTGACCGAAACCGAACTGTCCATCAAGGAAATTGCCGTGAACGTCGGCTACTACGATGCGTCGAGCTTCATTCGCCGCTTCAAGCAGATTACCGGCGTCACGCCGCTGCAGTACCGCCGCAGCAAGGAGGACACAAACCATGGAAACGACGCTTGACGTGCGCGGCGTGACCCGGCGCTACGGGACACGGGAGGTCTTGAAAGGCATCACGTTCGCCGCGCAGAAGGGCGAAATCATTGCGCTGCTTGGGCGCAATGGCACGGGCAAATCGACGCTGATGAACACCATCACGGGGTATCTGTGCCAGTCGAGCGGCGACATCTCCATCTGCGGCTATGACGTGCTGATCCAGCCGCTGGAAGCCCGCCGCCGCGCGGGGTATCTGCCGGAGCAGCCGCCGCTGTATCCCGACATGACGGTGACGGAGTATCTGCGCTACTGCTGCCGTCTGCGCGGGCTGAAAGCAAGTACACAGACGGCGGAAATCGCCCGCGTGATTGAACTGACAGGGCTGGAAGCATATGCGCATCGGCTGTCCGGGCGGTTGTCGAAGGGGTATCGACAGCGCTTGGGCGTCGCGCAGGCGCTTCTAGGGCAGCCGCCGCTGCTCATCCTCGATGAACCCGGCAGCGGCCTTGACCCGCTGCAAATGGCGCAGATGCGCGAGGTCATCCGCCGCGCGGGGCAGGACAGCACCGTTCTGCTCTCGTCGCACCTGCTCAGCGAAGTGACAAACGTCTGCGGGCGCGCGATTGTGCTGGACGAAGGCGTCATCCGCTATGACGGCACGATGGATGCGCTGCTGCGCGGCGCGGCGAGTCTGCGGCTGATGTACCGCGGGGATGCGCCGATGATGGCGCTAATTCGCGAACTGCCGGGCGTAACGGAAGTGACGGAGCAGGATTGCCGGGAAGACGGCTGCCATCTGCTGCTGATTCGCCACGAGATGGATGCCGACCTGCGCGCACAGGTGTCCGCGCTGTGCTACGAAAATCACTGTGCGCTGCTGGAAGAGACAAACGGCAGCGACGCGCTGGAGGATGCGTTCCTGCACGTCATCGCCCGGAAGGACATCAGCCGAAAGGAGGTGGAGTGAATGCGCGCCGTATTCCGCCATGAATTGAGCGGCTATTTCACTACCCCCGTCGGGTATGTGTTCCTGACGATGTATGCGCTTTTGTCCGGCTTGGTGTTCGTGTTCATCAACATCGGGCAGGAAATGAGCGCGAGCATGAACCTGCTCTTTTCGGGGATGCAGCTGCCGCTGATGCTGATTGCGCCGCTTTTGACGATGCGCCTGTTCGCGGAAGAAAAGCGGATGCGCACCGACCAATTGCTGCTCACCTCCCCTGTTCCGCTGGGGCAGATTGTGCTGGGCAAGGCGCTTGCGTCGCTGGCGCTGCTGATGATTGCCATGCTGCTGGCGCTGATTTACCCGCTGCTGATCGCCCCGTATGCGCAAATCGCGTGGTCGGAAATCGCGGTGGTGTTCCTCGGCTACTATCTGCTTGATGCGGCGATGGTGTCCGTCGGCGTGCTGCTCTCGTCGCTCTGCACGAACCAGATTACCGCCGCCATCCTGACGCTGGGCGTGAACGTGCTGATGTACCTGTCGGAGCATTACATTGTCCCGCAGGCGGGCACAAGTGCGTACCTCCACCCGGTCAGCGTGATACTGAGCTTCCTGCCCTCTTCTTCGCGGCTGGGCGACTTCGCCAACGGCATCGTCAGCCTGTCCGACATCGTGTATTTTGTCGCCTTCACCGCGCTGATGCTCTTCCTGACCGACCGCGCGATGGAAAAGCGCCGCCACGCAAAGGGGTGATTTTTGATGAAGAAGAAATCCATGCCCTATGGGGTCTATCACCTGCTGACGTGCGTGCTTGCAGTTGTGATGGCGGTGCTGGTCGTGCTGGTCAGCCAGCGTGCGGAGGAAAAGTGGTACTTGAAGCTCGACGTGTCGCCGAGCGGGGTAACAAACTTAAGCGACTACACGCTCTCCCGCCTGCATGCGCTGGATGAGGACGTGCTGCTCTACCCGGTGTACACATCCGGCTATGACAGCACCGTCCGTGACCTTGTGACCGAGACGCTGAACAAGATGAGCGCTGAGTGCGCCCATGTGCGCGTGGAGACGATTGACCTGGTGACGCAGCCACAGCGCATTGCCGCGCTGAGCGGCGACGCGGGCAGCATCGAGAACGGCACAGTGTTCATCACCAATCAGGCCGCGACGCGCATCATCCGCCTTTCGCCGGAGGAGTTCCTGTTCTCCCGTACGGTCTTGGGCGAGGAATACACCATCTACTGCGGTGAAGCGCAGTTAATCGGCGCGATTGGGCGCGCGTGTACGGACCATCCCGTCGGCGTGTACTTCCTGACGGGTCACGGAGAGCTGACGCAGGAGGACTGTTCCCTGCTGGCGCTGCAATTGCGCTCGAACGGCTTCGAGGTGCATTCGGGGGAAATCGCCCGCATTGCGCCCGCCGCGACGGACATTCTGCTGCTGCTTGCCCCCCGCAGCGACCTGACGGGCGACGAGGCGCAGACGCTTGCCGCTTTTCTGGATAACGGTGGGCGCGTGCTGGTCGCGTGCGGCGCCGATACCTCGCTTTCCCGCCTGACGCAGCTGCAAGCCGTCTGCAGCCTGTACGGCTTGGGCTTCCAGTCCGGCTGGGTCGTGGAAAGCGCGGCGGAAAGCGACCGCTATGTTGATGCGCCGGAGTACCTCTCCCCCGTTGTCGCGGCGGATTACGAGATTACCGGGCGGATACTGCTGCCGCGCGCGTCTGCCCTGATTACACCTGCACTTCGTCCCGGCGTGACCGTGACCACCCTGCTGACCACATCCGACCGCGCCGTGCTGCACCCGGATGCGTCCGGCAATGCGCTGGATAGTCAAGCAGGCGACGTGTCCGGGCAATTTCTGCTCGGCGCAATGGCGAAGAAGAGCAGCGGCACGGCGCTGTCTCTGCTGGCTTCCAGCGACATGCTCCGGGACAGCGCGGCCATCAGCGGCGCATCCGTCTTGGATGCCAGCGATAACCTTGCCCTGCTGACTGACCTCGTGACCGACATGGCGGATATTGACCAGACGGCGTCGCTCGACGCGGGCGTGAAGCGGCTTCCGGCGCAGCGCATCACCTTTGACAGCGAAAGCAGCCGCCAGCGCGTGACAATTCTCGCCCTGACCTTGATTCCCGGCGTACTGCTGCTGACAATGGCGGTTGTGCTGCTGAAAAGGAGGCGGCTGTAATGCGGCGCGGACTTCGCCTGCTGCTGATGGCGCTCGTCTGCGCGGCGCTCGGCGGCGTGTATGTGCTGCTTGGAAGCGCGGTTGCCCCTGCGGAAGCGCCTGCGCCGGAATCCACCGACGCGCCGGATTACTTCATGCTCTATGAGGATTCCGTGGCGGCGCTTAAGAGCATTACCGTGCAGCCTAAAGGGTCGCAGCGCTACACCGCCGTATCCGACATGGCGTTTGACCAGAATGGCAATCTGCTTGGCGTATACAACGCGCTGTCCCAGCCGTTTCTGGTATCGGGACAGGAGGACTTCACGTTCAGCACCGCTGCGTGGCAGATGCTGCTTTTGACTGCGCAGCACATTCCGGCGACAGCGACCTATCCTGCGCTCGACCGCGACGCCTGCGGACTGACCGACCCCGACGCCGTCATCACCCTGACGCGCAAGGACGGCACGACCCGCGTCCTGCGCATCGGGCGCTTGACCTCCGACGGCGCAAGCTGCTATGTCGCCCTCGACGGCGACACAAACGTGTACCTCGTCCCCTACGACTTCCATGAGACAATGGTGCAGCCGCTGAACGCCCTGCACACGCTCCCCAGCGCAATTGACGAAAGCGCCTCCGCCGCCGTGCAGATTGCCTTGACCGGGACGGACGACGGGCAGCTCATTTTCACCAAATCAAGCGGCAAATTGATGGCATGGTCGTCTACCTCCCCCATCGCCCACGCGGGCAGCACCGAGCGCATTGAGGCGTTCATCACGGGGCTGTGCGCGGTTTCAGCGGACGAGTACGTCACCACCGTGGCGGACGCCGCTGGTCTGGCAGCGTATGGGCTGGATGCGCCGCGCCGCCTGATTGCCGCGTTCCAAGACGGCACGATTCGCGACATCCACTTAGGCAGCGACGCGGGCGACGGCATGGTGTATGCCCGTATGGACAGAACCGGCGATATCTACCGCATCCGCCGCACGCAGCTAACTTTCGCGGAAAGCGCCGGGCTGAACACGCTGCTTGACCGCTTTGTATCGCCCGTGGTTGTCGCCACGCTGTCACAGGTGCGTCTGACAACGGTTGACGGCGAAACGACCCTGCGCATCGAGTACGAAAATGGCGACGACAACATTGGTCAGCGCTGGTTCTGGGACGAAAACGCTGTCACGCGCGACGAATTTACCGATGCGTATTTGTCCATTATCGCCCTGCAGTTCGACCAGACTGCCCCACAGGAAGCCGCAGGCACTTCCCTGCTGGCGGATGTCACCTTCACCCTGCGCGACGGCAGCACATCCACCGTCCGGTATGAAGCCTGCGACGCTTTTTACGCCTTGGCGACGACCGACGGCGGCGGACGCTTTCTGGTTCGCTTGACCGACGTTGAGAACATGCTGACAGTCTTGAAAGCCTGCAAATAAAAAGTCAAGCCCCAAATGGGACTTGCTGCAAGGAAATTTGGCAGAAGGTGGGGAGAAAGAAGTGCAGCACAAATAAGCCACCACAAAGTGCCGGCTTAAAAAGAGAAAAAAGGAAGTGATGTCAGAGGGTTGCTTTCAGGATGGTGGGAATGGGAGCTACTGGCTGGAGAGTGTCCAGCGAGGCAAAAAAATCTCGCAGCTTAGCATAGTAGCGTCGTAGAAACTTGTTGGCTGCTGCAAGCATATAAACATAGAATGGCTTGCCTTCCGCCCGTTTCCGGTTAAGGAACTGAAACACCGGTTCATCTTGGGGAGCACATTGCAGGTAAGTTCTAATGACATTAAAAAGGGTTTTGCGGAGGTAGGGAGAGCCTCGTTTAGAAGATTTGTTGCTTCTGACGTTTTTGTCTCCGGACTGGTTAGGCATGGGATCAATACCAGCAAAGGCAACGAGAGCCTGCTTCCGTTCAAAGCGGCGAACATCGCCGATTTCCGCCATAAGTTGCGGCCCGTAGGACTTTCCAACGCCGTACATCGCCATGACAACGGGGTATTCAGGCAGCATAGCAGCAAGCCGATCCATTTCCGCGCGATAGACTTCCACTGAGCGCGAAATACTGCTGAGCTGATTTGCAGCTTCCTGCACAAGCACTTTCACGACCTTTGCCTTTGGGGTCAGGACAACAGCGCGTTTCGCAAGGGCATATACTTCATCAGCGTTGCTCAGCTTAAAGAGATAGGCGTGGCGCTTGCACCATTTTCGGTAACGCTCACAAAAAGGCAGCGAAGGGCTGCTTGCGCACACAGTCTACATGCCAGAAAGAATGCGCAAAGTCAACCCATTTCTGCGTTCCATCACTGCGCACCGGGCTGTCAAAGCACTTTCGGATGCCGGGAAAGGATTGCTCCAGAAGTGCAATCAGATTATTAGCAGAGGCCGTCCGCTGCTTAGAGGCAAGCTGAAACTGGCGGTTGAGGGTTTTGAGATCGTAGCGAATTGCATCCATGGGGGTGAAATCGCGCAAATCAGCCCAATTATCAAGCGCGTAACGAGCAATTTTTACGGCATCAGCCTTATCAGTTTTTACGCGGCGCAGAGAATTAGCACCGTACTCCTTGATGAGAAGCGGATTAACAGCGCAGACAAAGAACCCTGCTTCGTGCAGCGCTTTTGCAACCGCTTCATAGTAACGCCCCGTATGTTCCATCACGACGCGGGTTTCACCGTCAAGAGCCTTCAACTTCTCGACCAGTGAAGCAAGCCCTGCTATATCGTGAGTCACATCAAAAGGCAAGCAAACAACTTCCCCCAGAGGACGAAGCACCGCAACTGTGCTTTTCCTGCTGGAAACATCAATACCTACTGCGTTCATAGAATCACTCCTGTACTGAACTTGTAATGGACAAAGGCCATCTTTCCTGTTGCCGGTTCTATCTGTTTGATGACACGAACGCAGTGGCTCTACCTGCACAAATCGAACACTGCGAATAGGAGGATGGCTGACTGACTTTCATGCGGACGTAAAAGCCCTTGGAGATGAAGGTCAGACCATTACCTCTCTATTCTAACAGTTTAGGCAACGAGATGTCCCATGCCTATGGCTGGCTGCCATAAATCAAGGGGCAAATATATAGTAACAGGAGAAAAATAACCCATGAAGCGCGAAGAAATCAACATCCGTGACCCCTTTGTGCTGACGCGGAACGGGCAGTATTACCTCTACGGCACGCGCGGCGCAACCTGCTGGGGCCCCGCGGACGGCTTCGATGTGTACGTCAGCCGCGATTTGGAGAATTGGGACGGTCCCTTCGAGTGCTTCCACAACGACGGCACATTCTGGGCGGATCGCAACTACTGGGCGCCCGAAGTGCACGAATACCATGGCAAGCTGTACATGCTGGCGAGCTTCAAGCGCGAAGATCTCTGCCGCGGCACGGCAATTTTGACCGCTGACGACCCGCTGGGGCCGTTCGTGCCGCACAGCGACGGGCGCGTGACCCCCTCCAATTGGGAGTGCCTTGACGGGACGCTCTACGTCAGCCCGGACGACAAGCCGTATCTCGTCTTTGCGCACGAATGGGTGCAGGTCGGCGACGGCGAAATCTGCGCCATGCCGCTGTCAAGCGACCTCTCCCGCGCCATCGGCGAACCGAAGCTGCTCTTCCATGCGTCCGAAGCGGAATGGGCGCGGCTGGTGCATCACCGTTCCAGCGGGCGCGACGGCTATGTGACGGATGGCCCGTCGATGTGGCGGACGGCGGACGGCACGCTGCTGTGCCTGTGGGCGAGTTTCTCCGATGAGGGATATACAGAGGGCGTGGCGGTCAGCGACAACGGCGACATTACGGGGCATTTCACGCAGGTGGAGCCGCTTTTCCGGCGCGACGGCGGCCACGGCATGGTGTTCCGCGCACTGGATGGGCAATTGTACCTGACGCTGCATTCCCCGAACGAACATTTGAAGGAGCATCCGTGCTTTATCCCGCTGGAGGAAGTTGCAGGTCGCCTGACACCGAAGTACACCCTGCCGGACTGGTTCGCACCGCTTCAAAGCCGTCTGCACCAAATGGCGGATGAACTGACCGCGTCGCTGACGGGTTGGCACGGGTCAGACGCGACGTTCCGCCCGGAGGACTTCGGGCTGATTCCCGGCGAAAGGGCGACCCGCGCGATTCAATCCGCCATCGACAAGGCGGGCGAACACGGCGGCACCGTCCGGCTGTCCGGCGGCGATTACGTCTCCGGCACGCTGATTCTGCGCAGCAATGTCCGCCTGATGGTCGATAGCGGCAGCCGGCTTCTCGCGTCCACCGACCTCGCGGATTACCCGGAGCAAATCGCCCGCCGCCTGACCGTGCAGGACACGAACATGGGCATGAACCAGTCGCTGATTTTCGCCGAAGGGTGCGAGAACATCTGCATCTGCGGCGGCGAGCTGGACGGGCAGGGTACGCGCGCGAATTTCCCCGGCGACGAGACCTGCCACGGCACGCCTGGACGTCCGTTCCTGATGCGCATCATCGACTGCCGCGACGTGCATGTGCATGACATTACGCTGCGCTCCGCCGCCTGCTGGATGGAAAACTACCTGAACTGCAACCGCGTGCTTTTGGAACGTGTGACCGTCCGCAATCAGACGAACTACAACAACGACGGGATCGACATCGACGGCTGCCGCGACGTCATCATCCGCAACTGCGACGTAGAATCCGGCGACGACGCGTGCTGCTTCAAGGGCGCAAGCGAGCGCAACACCGAGCGCGTCCTCATCGAGAACTGCCGCCTGTACAGCTGCTGCAACGCCTTGAAGGTCGGCACGGACACGCAGGGCGACTTCCGCGATGTGCTGGTGCGCAACTGCCAAATCGGCGGCGTGGAGTACGACCCCAGCGGACTGAAACACCGCTGTTCCGATTCCGGCGTATCGCTGGAAATGGTGGACGGCGGGACACTGGAAAACTTCCTCATCGAGAACATCACGATTGACCGCGCATGGAGTTCCTTCTTCCTGCGGCTTGAAGACCGTGGGCGCGTCAAGCCCGGCGATCCGAAGCCGCCCGTCGGCACGCTGCGGCGGATTGCCATCAGCCACGTTCGCGGCGGCGACAACGGCGCGCGTGGGTCGTACTTCATCGGCATCCCCGAAAAGGCGATTGAGGACGTGCTGCTGCATGACGTGGTAATCGCCCAGCACGCGAGCGAAAAGGCGGTGCTTGACGAGGGCGCCATCAGCGAACTGCGCGGCGTATACCCCGACGCGCACATGATTGACGACCTCGGCGACGCCCCTGCACGCGGCTTGTGGGCGCGGCATGTGCATGGACTGTCGCTGGCGGGGTACGATGTGATTCCGGATAAGAAGGATGCGCGTCCGTATCTGGTGGCAAAAACAGACGTGACGCTGGACAAAAACGCCTGTCTGTAAGTTGGAAAAAGCCGTGCTGCACCATTGGACTAAAGCGCAGGGACGCTATGGGGCAGCGTGATTTTCTGTTGAAGGAAGAGAAAATCGACAAGCTGCCCCTGCGGGCGCAGAAGCACTTCTATGTGCAGCATTACGGTACGCACGGAAGTCAACAAACCGGACGAAGCATGTGCTTCGTCCGGTTCTTTTTTTATACTATTTCCAGATAAGAATGCGCCAAGATGCGCCGCGAATTTTTCATTCTGGCTAACGTGAATGAAACGCAGCGTAGCAGCGCTACGCTAAGTGGAATGAGCGGACGCCAGAAGGGAAAAGGCGCAAGCAGATGGCGCAGGTGAATCTGGAAATAGTATTACCTTTGGGTATTACTGCGGTTGCCTTATCCGAAACGCCCTCACATGTTCATATTCCGACAGCGGACCGAACAAATCCACCAGATTCACCCGTGCTGACATTCGCACCGTGTAGATGCTGGTGTACGCGCGCTCGTTCTTGCTGTTTTCGGAGTGAAAATCCACATTCAGCACATCGACGCTGTGCGCTGCAAAGAACGCTTTGATGTACCCTGTGGTTTCAACACGGTGGTCATACTGAATTTCCACCTGCCGAATTGTCGTCGCGGGGATAATCCGCTGGACGATGGTCAGCGTCAGCAGCACAAGCGTACATCCGCTGAGGGCGAGCGTGTAGCAGCCCATGCCGGCGACAAGTCCCAGACACCCGGCGCACCACAGCGACGCGGCCGTTGTCAGCCCCGCAATCTTCTTCCGGCTGGAAAAAATCGTCCCCGCACCGAGGAAGCCGATACCGCTGACTGACCACCTGCGCGCTGATGCGCCCCATGCTGACCGCCACGCCGGTGTTAAGCACGTCGGTGTTAATGGCCAGCACGCGCGCTTCGACGTAGTTCTCCATCACGGCAATCAGCGCTGCGCCGAGGCAGACGAGGATATGCGTTCGTGTACCCGCCGGTTTATTGCGGCGTTCACGCTCATAGCCGATTGCCAAACCAATCAGGATAGCGAGCAGAATTCGCGCGCCTGCTTCCCACCATGCCATTGCGTTTCACCTTCTTTCTCTCATAGAATTCTGTTTGTTTCTTTCTGGTGTTATATTCGCCATATAGCACAAAAGTTCCTGCTTTTTTGTGCAAAAAAGACTGCAGCGGATGAGCGCCGCAGCCTTCTTTGCTTTGCGTTTCGGTTTATTTCAAAAAGTCCTCAATCAGTCCGTGCAGGAAGCGGGCATAGTCGGCACTGACGGCGACGTTGATTTCCGGCAGGTTCGTCCAGACGTGGTGATGGCGGCGATCCATAATCGTCATGCCAAGGGTCAAACCGTCCTGCGTCGATACGCCAACGCGGCCGCGCACGCTCTTGAGCAGCGTCGGGTCAGCCGTCGCCGCAACCGCCATGCAGTCAATGACCGCGCAGTAGGCTTGGAAGCCGCGCCCATGCACGAAGGAAATCGCCTGATGGAGGAATTTCGCTTCGGGCTTGTCGCTCGCCGCCAGCCGCGCAAGGTCTTCGTCCGTGAAGTCCACGGAGAAGTACGTCGCGACGTCCAGCCCAATCGCCGTCACCTTCAAACCGGATTCGTAGACCTGCTTCGTCGCTTCCGGGTCAACATAGACATTCCACTCACTTTGAGGCGTGTCGCCCGTGGCGTTGAGGAAGGACGCCTCATTCAGCCCGAATGCGCCGGAAATGGCAATCACTTCGACAATCTTATCCTTGATGTCCGGGGCAAGGCGCAGCGCCATGGCGATATTGGTCATTGGTGCCAGACAGACCAGTGTAATTTCGCCCGGCTGCTGACGGATGAGGTCAATAATCGCATTGACGGCGTGGGTCGGGTTCTCCGGCAGCTTCGAATCCGGCAGAAAGGATTCGCCCTGCCCGTCGCGCCCGTGGGTAAACGGGTCGTTCGGGATGTCGCGCACCAGCGGGCGTGAACAGCCGCGGTAGACCGGGATGTCCTCGCGTCCCAGCATCCGCATGATGCGCCGCGCGTTGCGGTAGGTTATGTCCACGGGATAATTGCCGTTGACCGTCGTCACCGCTTGAATGTCGAGATTTGGGTTCTTAACTGCCATGATGATCGCAGAGGAGTCATCCATGCCGGGGTCGCAGTCCACAATAATCTTCCGCATATGCTTCACCCCTTACGCTTTGTCGCTGATGAGCTTGACGTAATACTTGCGCTTGCGCGGGCCGTCGAATTCAAGGAAAAAGATGCCCTGACTGCCACCCAGCACGAGCTTGCCGCCGTCAATAATCAGCGGAATGCTCACGCCCAGCAGGGAACATTTCACATGCCCCGCAGCATCGGTAGGCGTATCGTGCTGATGCTTAAAGTCGATGCGGGTAGGAATCAGGCGGCAGATCTCGTCCTGCAAATCCTCAAAGCCAGCCGGATCCCAGAAGGACGTAATCGTCAGCCCCGCCGTCGTATGCGGATTGAAGACGATGCACTCGCCGCTCTGGATGCCGCTCTCGGCAACGAACTGCTTGATGTCGTCGGTCAGATTGATCACGTCGTTGGGCTTGGTTTCCAGATTGAAGCACTTCAGCATTGTTGTTTTCCCTCCTCAGTCGTCCACCATGACAATTTCGCTCTGCCGCACGCACGCCGCGCCCTTGGAGAACGACCACGGGCCTTCGCAGCCGCGTCCGCTGCGTTCACCCAGCATCGTCATCAAATAACCGAACACCAGACACGCCGGGACGAAGTTGTAGAGGCTTTCCGCCAGCACGTTCTTCGCCTTCGGGATGATGAACACCGCCGCCTGCTTTTCATCCGGCATCTCGCGGTCTGTCACAATCGCCAGCGGGCGGCCCAGCTGCTTGGCGTAGCCGATGGTTTCCAGCGTGCGGGAATCCGCCTTGTTGTCCTCCGCCGCCCAAATCATCGTGCCGATTTTCTCCGGATGATTGACGAAGAAGTTCAGGTGCAGCCATTCCTCGGTGTTGATGTACATCGCCGGGCGGCCAATCGCCTCAAACACCTTCGCCTGCCCGAAGAACGCGCAGGCGTACTCGAAGCCGCTGCCCGCGAAGTCGTAGCAGTCCATGTCCTTCCACTGCTGCGCGACGGCGAACGCGGTGTCGTCCATGGCGGGCAGGGCGGTTTCCAGCGCATCCGCCAGCGCCTTGATTTCCTTGCGGCGCGCGCTCGCAACGTCCATCGTGTAGCGTCCGCGCACTTCGCCGATGCGGATAGCCAGCAGGTACAGCGCCATCACGCAGACCATGTAGCTGCGCGTGCCGGGGGCGGACTCGAACTTGGGGATGTCCAGCTTCAGGATGCGCTCGGCGCTCTGCCCCAGCACGGATTCCTCATGCCCGGTGATGCCCAGCGTGAACGCGCCCGCCTTGCGGCAGCGGCGAACCGCCTCCCCTACGCGCGCCACCTGCCCGGAGTTCGACACGGCGATGACCAGCGGACTCTGCGGCGCATAGCCGAGGTTCTTCTTCTCGTAGTCGCGCGCTAAATCAATCGTCGGCACGACTTCGGTGCGGATCTTGGCGTACTTCTCGAACGCGGGCTTCACCGCCAGCAGCGCGGCATAGCTGTCTCCGCAGCCGGTCAGCACAATGCGCTGGATATTGAAGATTTCCGGCGTGGAGAGGACGGTGCGCGTCTTCGGCTCCAGGTCGGCGTACTGCTGTCGCATCAGCTCCGGCAGGCTCATGACCTGGCGGCGAAGGGCGCTGTCGAAATCCATCTTGTTCATGCTTGATGACCTCCTTGAATCATATCAATCAGCAGATTTCCGATGTCGATGCTGTGTTTCAAGCCCGACATGATGACCTCATCCGGCATTTTTGCCGTGAAGTTATGCGTTTCATAGGTGAAATCGCCGTCGTACTTCGCAAGCCGCAGGGCCTCGGTGATTTCCGTCCAGTCGCTCAGCCCAGAGAACGGCAGAATATGGTCGTTCTTGATGGAATTGTAGTCGGAGATATGGGTGGCTTTCAGGCGCTTGCCGAGGTATTGCAAGGCTTTGCGCTGATCCTGATGGCAGATGGAGGCGTGTTCAACATCCCAGCAGCAGCCGACGTTGTCATACGGCAGGCTGTCCACGAGGTCGCCGAGTTCCTCCGCCGTCACGCAGTAGCGGCGCTTCGGCGCGATGTTCTCCTCCCACAGGTTCTCCACCGCGATGCCCACGCCGTACTTCCCGGCCAGCTCAATGCGCGGTTTCAGGTACTCGATGGTCTTGCGTTTGCTGTCGCGGACAGGGGTTACGCTGTCGAAATCGGTCGCGGCGTGGATGACGAGCCACTTGATGCCGAGGATGCGCCCGCCCTCGATGCCGCGGCGGATGAGTTCGTCGAGGAACTCCTTGTCGGGCGTGTTCGGATCGCAGAAATTATAGAAGTGCAAATGCCCCTGCGAGAACTCGATGCCCATCTCGTCGGCGATGTCCTTCGCCTGATGGATGAGCGTCTCCCACTGCGGCGTTTTGAACGGCGTATCGAACACGCTCAGGTCATGGAAATTCATGTCCAGCACGCGATACCCCGCCTGCCCCAGCGTCCGCACGCTGTCCAGAATGCTGGCTTTCGTCCCGTCCGGGCGATTGAAATACATACACGTTGATGTTGACAGCCGCATGACTTTCTTTCCTTTCATCAGGGAGACCCAAGGGGCGCTGCCCCTTGACCCCGCCAGAGGCTTTGCCTCTGGACTCCAGCAGGGGCGCTGCCCCTGCACCCTGCAAGGGAGTTCCTCCCTTGACCCTTTTTCGCGATTGAGTTGGTGACTTTTTCAGACAGTTTTCGCGTGTTTATACAGGGATTTCGCCTCTGCGGAGGCGACCAGAGGGCTTTGCGATCGCCCTCTGGACTGCTTCGCCCGCCCTCCGGAAGTTACTGTTCGGTCATGTTGGTTATTTTAGTTAGTGGCCAAAAGGTACACTAACTAAAAACTTTCGATTAAAGTCAACTAACAGGAGTGCGCGCCGAAGGTTTCCAAAGGGCGATCGGAAAGCCCTTTGGTGCGCCCGCAGGCGCATCCCCCTGCCCCAATAAAAATCAACTATTATATATAGAAAAATACTACCCAAACGCCTTCGCAGAAGCACTTATGCTTCAATAAAGTGCTTCACCGCATCGAAGACCCCCGCCGAATGACAGTACGGCGAAACATACGCCACCAGCGGCTTCACCTTCGCCAGCGCATTCTGCACCGTCGCCGTGTGCCCCGCCAAGCGCAGCATCTGCAAATCGTTCTCGTCGTCGCCAATCGCCAGCACATCCGACATCGGGATGTTCAGCCGCTTCGCCAGCTCCGCGACACCCGCCGCTTTCGTGCAGCCGGGATGCACAATTTCGACTGCCTTGTCGCCATAGCGCGTGTAGCTGTACTGGTCGCCTAAATGCCGGATAAAGTCCTCCACATAGTCGATTTTGTCCCCGGTTTTGTCGCTGTCCATGACGCAGATTTTCTCCATCTGCTTGCCGTCATAATCCGCCTGCGTCAGGGGCGCAACGTCATTGTATCGTCCAAAGGCCGCGCGCTGCCGGAGAATATACGGCGTTTCGCGGCAGACCTTCTCATAGCCGTCTTCACTGTAAATGATGCTCATGCCCATGCTATCCGCCTTGCGGAGCATGGTTTCCAGCGGCTTCAACGGCACTTTGCGGCGAAAAAGCACCCCATCCGGGGCAATGAGCGCCGCGCCGTTGGTCGCCACATAGGGTATGGACACCTGCATGTCCTGCGCATACCGTTCCGTCATGCCTTGCACGCGCCCTGTCGCGAACGTGAAAAGCACGTTTCTGTCTTTCAGCCAGCGCGCCATTTCGCGGGCTGTATCGGTGAGCTGCTCGCTTGAATCAATGAGCGTACCGTCCAAATCGCTGACCACCAGTTTGACCATGATGCTTTCTCCTGCCCCATCCCCCCGCCCATTGCTGAGCGGGGGGATGGGTTGATTTCCGTTGGGGGGGTCCTATTGTACCAGATTATACTATTTTCAGATAAGAATGCGCCAAGATGCGCCGCGAATTTTTCATTCTGACTAACGTGAATGAAACGCAGCGTAGCAGCGCTACGCTAAGTGGAATGAGCGGACGCCAGAAGGGAAAAGGCGCAAGCAGATGGCGCAGGTGAATCTGGAAATAGTATTAGTCGTTCGCCAGATGGTAGTCATCCAGGCGTTCGTTGCATTCTTCCACAATGCGGTCATGGCACTCGTCGAGGGTTTCCTCGCCGTTGGCGAACGCCAGCATGTGGGTCTTAATCACAGAGTCGATTTCCCAGTTGATGATGTCGAAGGGTTCCTGCACGTTGGGGTTGGACGCGTGGATGCAGTCGATGGCGACCTTGTACATCGGGTTTTCTTCAAACCACTTGTCCGCTTCGGGCAGGTCGTAGACGGTCTTGTTCACGGGGATGTAGCCCGTCGCCTGATGGAACTGGAACTGCTCTTCCGCGGAGACCATGAACTGCACGAACTCCCACGTCGCATCAACCTGCGCCGGGTCGTTGTCCGGGTCAAACATGACGACGCAGGAACCGCCAACCGCGATGCCGCCCTTGTCGTCCGCGTTCACCTTCGGCAGCGCAGCGACGTTCCACTCGAACTTGTCGCCAACAAGGCTCTTAATCTTGCCGATGCGGGCGGTGGACATAATCGCCATGCCGAAGAGTTCCAGAGAGAATTCTTCGTTGATGTCGTCTTCGTAGGGCTTGTAGCCGCCGGTCGCAATGACCTTCTGCCATTCAGTCAGGAAGTTGCGCAGCGTGCCGTCTTCGCCGAAGGTGACCTTGGTCATGGGAGCGGTGCGGCCGCCCTCGTTGTCGCCGAAGAAGTTGTAGTCGCCCTGACCGCCGATCCAGTTCGCCAGCTGATAGCGGCGCACTGCGACGTTCAGGCCATAGCGGGTAACGGTGTCGCCGTCCCTGACCATGAGCTTAGAAATGTCATCCGCCATTTCCGCGATGGTCGTCGGGGGCGTGTTCGGGTCAAGACCCACTTCGCGGAACATGTCGCAGTTGTAGTACAGCATGATTGCGGAGCAGGAGAAGGGCATACCGACGAGCTGGTTCTCGTAGGTGTAGGAGCGCAGCATGTTGGGTTCGAGGTCGTCGCGGCTGATGGAATTGCCTTCACGGTCAATCAGCGTTCCAACAGGCACGAGGCTGTCGTAGGTCACGGCGCTGGGGATGCCCGCGCCGGCGATCATGGCGACGTCCGGGAAGTTCGCGAAGTCAGACGCCTGCGCGAGGGTCTTGAGCTTCTCGGAGTTGTCGTTGCCCTGATAGACCGCCTTGACCACGATGCCCTTTTCAGCACCGACAGTCGCGTTGAAATGGTCGGCAATCGCTTCAACCGCAGCGCCGTTGACGCCGGTCAGCGTATGCCAGAATTCCACCGTGCGCACATCCTGATTTTCCGCCACAGCCGGAACGACCATAGCCGTCAGGACGAGTGCAAGCGCCATCACGAGAGAAATGATGCGTTTCATGGGGTAATCCTCCTTCTTTATCGTCAAGGCTTTTTGCCTTGGGATACAATGTTCATGCGATTTCTGAATCGCGGGGTACTATTGCTGCATAGCATTGGGTTCGCCTCTGCGGAGGCGACAGGGGGCTTTCCGTTCGCCCCCCTTGATCCCTTCGGCGCCGCAACTTTTGGAGCTTCATGCGGCTTGTGCAAATCCGTTGTTTAGAAAAACGAACAGCACACTAACTGAATAACTTCCAATATAAATCAAGTAACATGGGTGCGAGCCGAAGGTTTCCAAAGGGCGATCGCAGACTTTGTCTGTTTTCATTGCCCTTTGGTCGCCTCCGCAGAGGCGAAACCCCTGCGTGACAAGCAATCAAGAAACTGCTATTCCACGCCGGGAGGAAGCCTCAGATGAAGGGGTAACCCCTCACCCCTTCACCGCCCCGCCCATGATGCCGCCGACAATCTGCCGCCGGAAGATGACGAACACCGCCAGCGTTGGCAGCAGAACAATCATGCTCGCCGCCATGACCGGACCGTAGGTCGAGCCTTCGGGGAAGTTCAGCATCGTCACACCGACCTGCACTGTGCGCATCAGGTTATCGTTCGTCACCAGCATCGGCCAGAGGTATGTGTTCCAAGTGCTGATGAAGGATGAAATGAAGATGGTGGTGATAATCGGCGTGGAGAGCGGCAGCAGAATGGTGCAGAAGAAGCGGATGTTCCCGCAGCCATCCACCTCGCTGGCTTCCTTCAAGTCCTTGGAGAACGTCAGGTAATACTGCCGCATCATGAAGATGTTGTTTGCGGAGACGAAGAAGACAATCATCATGCCCATGTAGGTGTTAATCCACCCCAGCCGGGAAACTGTGTGGTAGTTCGACACCAGCACGATGTCGCTTGGAACCATCATCGTGCCCATGATGAGCATGAAGATGACATTGCGCCCGCGGAATTCAAAGAACGAGAGGGCAAACGCCGCCATCGACGCGGTAATGACGCGCACAACGCTCGACACGCCCGCCAGAATCAGCGAGTTGAGCATGAACCGCGGCAGCGTCGTCAGCGTCCATGCCATCTGGTAGTTGTCCGTAATCCAGCGCGAAGGGATAAACTTCGGCGGGATGGTCAGAATCTCTTCCCCCGGCATGAACGAGATAACCAGCGCGTAGAGAATCGGGCTGACAAGCAGAAGACCGATACCAATCGCGATGATTTGGTACAGCACGCTGCGGAAGCGCTTGCGAATCTTCAAAGACTGCGCCGTCGTCACGAGTAATGCACTCCCTTCTTCTCAAAGCGGAAGCTGATGAGCATCACCACGAAGGTCATCAGGAAAGCGATAATCGCCGCCGCATAGCCCTTGTTGTAGTTCAGGTTGTTGACCGACTGCTTGTACATGTAGGAAATCATGGTGTCGATATTAGCGGTGGTATTCAGCGATGCGCCGCCGGTGAAAATCAGCACCAGCCCGGACATCATCATGCTCTTTGCCAGCGACGTGCAGATGAGGTAAAAAGTCGTGGGCGAAATCATGGGCAGGATGATGTTGACCGTGCGGTGGAAGGGGCGCGCGCCGTCGAGTTCGCAGGATTCGAGAATCTCCTGCGGAATGTTGCGCACCGCTGCCAGGAGGAAGATGAAGTTATAGCCGACATTCATCCACGTCGCGATGATGCTGATGGCGACCATCGCGTAGTGCTTGTCATTCAGCCAGTTGATTTTGACGCCGAGGATGTAGTTCAAAATGCCGATATTCGGATTGTAGGCGAGCTTGAAAATCATCGCGCTGACGGACATGGACATCGCCATCGTGACGGCAAACAGTGTCTCATACGCCACGGACATGGTGCGCTTTTTCGCCGCAATCAGCGCCAGCAGCAGCGCGATGAGGATGCTCACGGGCGAAGCGAGCAGAACGTAGATGAACGTGTTCTGAATTGCCGTCTGGAAGGAGCGGTCTTTGAGGACGCGTACATAGTTGTCAAAGCCCGCGAACTGCTTGAAGACCCCCATCTTGTTGACAACAAAGAAGCTGGAGACGACGGTCTTGATAAACGGATAGTATGTAAAGACGAGGAAGAACACCAGCGCCGGCATCAGCCAGAGCCACGGCTCAATCCGCTTTTTGAAGGGTTTAGGCGCTTTCATCCGCCGGGGCTTGATGCTCCCCTGCTTCTTCGCCGTTTCCACTGCCATCACTCCTTTATGAGATCAGCCACATCGCTTTCCGATGCTACATGCCACTGGGGAATCAGCGCCAGAATTTCGTCCGCATCCTTGGCGAAATTGCAGGCATTCATTTCGCTGATTTTGTCCCGCCACACCTGCGGAACCGCGTCGATACCCGCCATCGCGCCGACCATCGCGCCCGCCATCGCGCCATTGGTATCGCAGTCGCCGCCAAAGTTGACGCAGTATTCCAGCGTTTTCTTCACGTCGCCCTTGCCCAGCAGGAACAGCGCAATCGCCGACGGAATGGAGTCCGCGGACAGGTCGCCGCCGCCGAACATGGCGTACAGGTCGTGCAGCGCCTGCTGGTCATCCTTGGCCTTGCGCACAATGTCGCACGCGAGGGCAATGCGCATTCCGATGTCCGGCGAGGGAATTGAGAAGCCGTACTTCGCGCCCTCCGCCGCCGCTTCGATGGTTGCGTCCACAATCTTGTCGAGGTTCTCTTCGCCGCGCATCGCCTGCGCCACGCCCCACGCAATCGCCGTCGCCGCGGCGTTGCAGACGCGGGTGTTGTGCGTCGCAAGGTCAGTCAGAGCAACGTCACGTGCCAGCTCCTGCAGGGTGCTTCCGCGCAGACCGTGGATGATGCCCAGCGGTGCAATGCGCATGGACGACCCGTTGGTGTTGCCCCACTTGCCGGAGACGGTGATGTCCCCGCCCGCCGCGATGTTCTTCAGCGCGCGCTCGGTGCTCGGCCCCAGCGGGCTGGCGTACTTGTCCTTCACGCGGTCCGCCCACGCGATAATTTCCTTCACCACGCTCATCGGCACGACCTTCTTGTCGCGAATGTAGGCGTTCATCAGTGCCATGGACTGCTCCGTGTCGTCGGTATATTCACCGGCAAGCAGCCCGTCGTGGAAAATGTGTCCCTTTTCCGGCGGATAGAACGTGTCGATCCAGCCATATTTGCTCTGAATCTGCTCTGGGGTCAGGAAGGATGAGGGAACGCCCAGCGCATCGCCGCACGCCATCGCCCACAGGCAGCCCAGTGTCCGTTCCTTGCGCGTCAGTGCCATAAAATAATTCCTCCTTGCTCTTTACGAGCGTTTTCAGCGTGGGAAGAGGCGGATCCGTTCCTTTTCCACCGCGTGCTTGTCTACTTGTCATAAAGATAGCATAAGTATCATATGCTGTCAAGTAGTTTTGGCGTAAATTTTCGTTAAAACGGGGCAAAAACTTTCCAAAGCGGACATTTTCCGAACATTCGGCTTTTCTGGCGCATTCGACCGCCTGTTGTTTTTTTGCTGTCACATCACGGAATGGCGGATTGCCATCTTGACTTTTGGGCGAACTTGTCTTATTATCTATACAGGACATAAGATATACAATGTGGCAAGATACAGACACATTCAGGAGGGATTATCCCGTGCAGTTTTCTATCGACCGCAACTCCCCTGTTCCCGCGTATTACCAAATTCAGCTGGATTTGAGCGACCGCATCCAGCGTGGCGAATGGAACGACCGCAAGCAGCTGCCGTCAGAAAGCACGCTGGCGGAGCAGTACGCCGTCAGCCGCATTACGCTGCGTCAGGCGCTGGCGGAATTGGAGAAGGATGGCATCATCAAGAAATCGCGCGGCTGCGGCGCGAAGATTTGCGAAAAGCCCGCACCGTTTGTCCACAAGATGGATTTCTATTCGATTGTCTCGACCCACGAGGGGCATGACGGCAAGCAGGTGACGTCGCAGGTACTGAACATCCGCCGCTTCGACACGCCGACGGAGGATGTCATTGAGCATTTGCAGCTTGAACCCGGCACGCCCGTGGTGTACATCAAGCGTCTGTTCCTCTTCGACGATAAGCCGCTGGCAGTCGGGCGTTCGTGGCTGTCCCTGGCGCGTTTCCCCGGTCTGGACGAAACAGGCTTGGGCGAAAAGGGACTGACCGCAACCCTGCGCAGCCGCTACAACACCATCATCCGCCGCTTCAACGACGCGATTGAGGCGGTTCGCCCCGCGCCGGACGAGCGCAACCTGCTCGACGTCTCCTACGACTGCCCGCTCCTGATGGTGCGCGGTCTCTCCTTTGACCAGCACAACGTCCCCGTCGAATATTCCACCACCTACTGGCTCGGCGACAAAGTCCGCTTCACCGTCTCCATGAACACGCAGGAGGTGGAGTGATGGAGGCGCCAGAGGCTCTGCCTCTGGACTCCGGCAGGGCTCTGCCCTGCACCCGCGAAGGGTCTTCGACCCTCTCGACACCCTTTTCGCGATTGAGTTGAGCGCTTTTTCATGCTATGCTCGCGTGTTTATGCAGGGGTTTCGCGCCTGCGGGCGCGACCAGAGGGCTTTGCGATCGCCCTCTGGACTGCTTCGCATCCCCATCTAAGTTACTTGATTTTTAGCGCAGCTTTTTAGTTAGTGTGCCTTTTGTTCCTTTAGAAAAGAATTTGGGAACACCAAAAATGAAAGTTGCAATACAAGCCCAGTAACATGGGAGTGACCGCGCCGAAGGTTTCCAAAGGGCGATCGGAAAGCCCTTTGGTGCGCCCGCAGGCGCATCCCCCTGCCGCAAAAATCACCTATTTCAATAGAACAACACACCTCCAAAACAGGAAAAACCAGCGTGGCAATCTATCCCACGCTGGTTTTTCCTATATTCACTTGCAATGCACCTTGCACCAAAGCTCCTGAATCGGCGGAATCTGCTCCCGCATTCCGGGCGCAAGGCGGCTCCAGATAATCCCCTTTGATGGGCGCGGATACTCGTGCCGTGTCTCAATCAGGCGCGTCGGGGTCACGATGTAGTCAATCGCCGTGTCGTAATCCTCCACCGTCACATTGACATCCACCACCTGCACATCATGCCCCGCGCCGACAATCGCGGTCGTTTCGTCGCACAGTCCGACAGTCGAGAGCATCGCGTACTCAAGGTCGAAATAGCCGTGCCCCTTGCCGAAGCGGATGCCGCTGGGCGTAATCGCGGAAGCGCCCGTCACCATCATGTCGATATGCCCGACGGCTTCCTTCAGCTGCGCCAGCGTCTGATGCTTCCAGTAGCGGGATACACCATCCAGCAGCGACGCGATTTCCTCCTTGCCCTCCGGAATCTGACCGGGGCGAATGAGGAAGAAGCCGCGCGTAATGCCGTAGTTGGTCATCACGACGGTCTTTTTGTCGCGGAAAGCCTGTTCCCGCAGGGTTTCGAGGTTGTTGTCCGGCGTAATGAAAATCACGCGGGCGTTTTTGTACATATCCGTCGCGGTCAGCAGCGCCGTGCCCTTTTCGCTGCCCTCATAGTCGCAAATGAACTCGGAAAACTGCCAGCTGAACTTGCTGTCCGGCTTGGCGACGCGCAGCAGCTCCTCCCAGATCTGCACGCGTGCTTCCTTGGCGTCAAGCTTCTTCTCCATCATGCTACTCCTCCAGTTCGGAAATTGTTACCCGAAACAGTGTAGCGCGAAGAAACACTTTTGTCAAGTATAACATATGCTGATTTGTAGACAGGTTTGTATCATTCCTGTTCTTTTTCCGCCTGATGCAGCGCACTCCTCCGGTACTGCATCGGACTTTGCCCGACGGCGGCGGAAAATCGCGCGGAAAAATTGCTCGCATCCCCGAAACCAACTTCCCGCCCGATTTCGGACACGCTGCGGTCCGTCAGCGCCAGCAGCGCCTTCGCCTGCGTGATGCGGGTGCTGACGAGGTAGTTGTAAGGCGTCGTACCCATATAGCGGCGGAACAGGCGCAGGAAGTAGCTGCGGCTCATGTGCGCCTGACGCAGCAGGTCATTCAGCGACAGCGGTTGATTGTACTTCTCGCGGATGGTCTGCGCCGCCTGCTGGATCACCTGCTGATTGCTCTCCGTCTGCTCCTGATTCAGCAGCCCCTGCGCGCACAGCGTCAGCAGCTGATGCAGTGCCAGCGACACTTGCAGCATACTGTCCACCGTGCCGCTCTCCAGCTCGGCGAAAATCGTCTTGAACTGTTCTTCCACTTTCTGGTCGGTTAGCGTAATCGGGGTCAGCTTTCCCTCCGGAATAAGCCATTCCGCCATTGCTGCCACGCCTACGCCGTCCAGATGCACCCAATCGTGGTGCCAGCAGTGCTGACCGGGGGCAGTCGCGTACCGCTGGGGTTTGCGGCAGTCCATCAGCAGCGCCTGCCCCGCGCGCAGCAGCACCCGGTCGTCTCCCTGCTCAATCAGCCCCGCGCCGCGCAGGGTGTAGAAGAGCAGGTAGCTCTCCTTGTGCGTGCGGGCGGTCGAAAAATGCCCCTGCGCCAGATACTGCCCCGCCTCGGTGCATACATACGGCTGCCCCATCGCGGACGCGCCCGGCGTCGTCCGCAGCCAGATACTTTCCGGCAAGACATCCATCGTGTAGGTCAGCATGTGCATCCTCCCCATGCTCTTTTGTCCATATTATACACCAAATTTCGCTTGATTTCTACGGGGTCGGCATTTTTCGCAAAGTAGACTTTTCACAAAGAATCAGCTACCTTTGCGCATGGCAGAATTCGCCTTCCTGCGCTATAATGAAAGCAGTTCAGAACGTTGACACCAAGGAGGTATTTCATGCAGCGCATTTTTCTGGCGATTGACATCGGCGCATCGTCCGGGCGGCACATCGTCGGCATCGAGGCGGACGGCGCGCTCCAAACAGACGAGGTTTACCGCTTCCCGAACGGAATGCAGCGCGAAAACGGGCATCTCATCTGGGACATCGAGGGCATTTTCCAGCACGTCAAGGCGGGCATCAAGGCAGCGTTTGCGAAGTATCCGCACATCGACAGCCTGTCCATCGACACTTGGGCGGTGGATTACGTCCTGCTGAAGGACGGCGCGGCGCTTCTCCTTGCCACGCCTACCGCGACGAGCGCACGCAGGCGGTGATTGACGAGGTGCATCAGCATATGCCCTTCGCCGAGCTGTACCGCCGCACGGGCATTCAGTTCCAGCCCTTCAACAGCATTTATCAGCTCTACGAGGACGCGAAAACCGGGCGTTTGCAGCAGGCGGACGATTTCCTGATGGTGCCGGAATACCTGCTGTACCGTCTCTGCGGCGTGAAGGCGCGCGAGTACACAAACGCGACTTCGACCGGGCTGGTCAGCGCCGCGACGAAGGAGTACGACCCGGAGATTCTGCGTGCCTTGTCCCTGCCGGAGCGCCTTTTCCCGCGCCTGACGCAGCCCGGCACGGTGCTGGGGCAGCTGACGGCGGATATCGCCCGCGAAGTCGGCGGACAGACCAGTGTCGTCCTCTGCGCGACGCACGACACCGCCAGCGCCGTCGAAGGCATCCCGATGGCGGAGAACGCCCCGTTCCTCTCCTCCGGCACATGGTCGCTGCTCGGTGCGAAGATTCCCGCCCCGATTACAACCCCCGAAAGCATGGCATGCAACTTCACAAACGAGGGCGGCGTGGGGTACATCCGCTATTTGAAGAACATCATGGGCTTGTGGATTGTGCAGTGCATCCAGAAGCAATTAGGCATTTCCTTCGCGGAAATGGTGAATCTGGCACGGACGAGCCATTACGAGCAGATTTTCAACGTCAACGACCCGCGTTTCAGCGCACCGGAGGACATGGCGGCGGAAATTCGCGCTGCGCTCTCTCCCGCCCCGGAAACAGACGCCGACCTCATCCGCAGCGTGTACGTCTCGCTGGCGCACAGCTACGGCGAAGCGATTCGCGAATTGGAGCGCCTGACGGGTCAGACGTGGGAGAAGCTGTACATCGCCGGCGGCGGCGCGAAGAATGCGCTGCTGAACGAGCTGACCGCGCAGTACACAGGCAAGGAAGTTGTTGCGCTTCCGATTGAAGCGACGGCGCTGGGGAATCTGAAAATCCAGCGCGAAATTTGCTGATTTTAGCATTTTTTCATGCGGCAAACGCCATTTCCCAGAGAATAATGCTTTCATGCAGGGGATTTCGCTCCTGCGGGAGCGACAAGGGGGCTTTCCGCTCGCCCCCTTGACCCCTTCGGGCGCACTCCCATGTTACTGGTCGGTTATGTTTATTGGCATTTAGTTAGTGGGAAAAAGGTACACAAACTAAAAAACCTTCTAAATAAAAATCAAGCAACAACCGGAGGGCGTGCGAAGAAGTCCAGAGGGCGACCGCGGACTTTGTCCGTTTTCATTGCCCTCTGGAAGCCGCAAATATTACCACTAAGTTAGAAAAGTCAAGCAAGTCACCCGCAAAAAACAAATCAAAAGGAGGATTCCCCATGAGCTACCAAGAAGCCAAGCAAAAATACGCTGCCATCGGCGTAGATACCGACGCTGCCATCGCGCGCCTCAAAACCGTGCCGATTTCCCTCCACTGCTGGCAGGGCGACGACGTCCGCGGCTTCGACACCGACCCCAATAAGCCCCTGACCGGCGGCATCCAGACCACCGGCAATTACCCCGGCCGCGCCCGTACCCCCGAAGAGCTGATGGCGGACATCGACGTTGTCCTCTCCCTCTGCCCCGGTACGAAGAAAATCAACCTCCACGCCTCCTACGCCATCTTCGACGAGGAAAACCCGTGGGTTGACCGCGACAAGCTCGAACCCAAGCACTTCCGCAAGTGGGTGGATTTCTGCAAGGCGCGCGGGCTGGGCGCGGATTTCAATCCGACCTACTTCTCCCACCCCATGTGCGACCCGCTGACGCTCTCCAGCCCGAACGAGGAAACCCGCCGCTTCTGGATTAACCACGGCAAGGCGTGCATCCGCATCAGCCAGTACCTCGCCGAGGAGCTGGGTCAGCCCTGCACGATGAACATCTGGACAGGCGACGGCTTCAAGGACGTCCCTGCCGACCGCAAGGGCCCGCGCGACCGCTACCGCGCCAGCATCGACGAAATTCTCTCCGAGCCGTATGACTTTCATCTCGTCAAGCCCTGCATCGAAAGCAAGGTATTCGGCATCGGCGTGGAAGCCTACACCGTCGGCAGCGCGGAATTCGCCCTCACCTACGCCGCCTACAACCGCGACAAGTGCATCCCGCTGATGGACAACGGTCATTATCACCCGACCGAGGTCGTCAGCGACAAGATTCCCTCGCTGCTGGCGTTCTTCCCGGAAATCGCCCTGCACGTCACCCGCCCGATTCGCTGGGACAGCGACCATGTGGTGCTGCTGGACGACGAGACGAAGGAAATCTGCAAGGAAATCGTGCGCTGCGGCGGGCTGGACGGGCGCGTCAACATCGCGCTGGACTACTTCGACGCCTCCATCAACCGCATTTCCGCGTGGACAGTCGGCTTCCGCAACGTGCAGAAGGCGCTCCTTTCCGCCCTGCTGACCCCGAACGACGCCCTGCGTGCCTTGCAGGACGAGCAGCGCTTCACCGAGCTGATGGTGCGCCAGGAAGCCCTGAAAACCATGCCCTTCGGCGACGTGTGGGACGAATACTGCCGTTCGTGCAACGTTCCCGTCGGCACGGATTGGTTCGAGACGGTGCAGAAGTACGAGCGCGACGTGCTTTCCAAGCGCGTGTGATGCGAAGGTTTCCAAAGGGCGACCGCAGACTTCGTCTGTTTTCATTGCCCTTTGGTCGCGCCCGCAGGCGCGAAACTTCCTGCAACAATAGCAGCCAATAAACAGTAGTGTGCACCCCGAAGGGGTCGAGGGGGCGATCGGAAAGCCCCCTCGTCGCCTCCGCAGAGGCGATTCCCCTGCAAAAATCAAAACCAAGAAACAGTTCTTTATCAGGATAGGAGGATAAACAATCATGAGCATTCTCGATTTGGACATCATCAAAGGCTACATCCGCATGTGCACCGACGGCTGGAATCAGGGCTGGCACGAGCGCAACGGCGGCAACCTCACCTACCGCATGAAGGACGAGGAAGTCGCGCAGTGCCGCCCCTACTTCCGCGCAACCCCCGGCGAATGGGTGAACATGGGCGTTCAGGCGGACAACCTCGCGGGCGAGTACTTCATCACCACCGGTTCGGGCAAGTACTTCCGCAACGTCGAACTCGACCCCGAACACAACATGGGCATCGTCGAAATCAACGACAAGGGCGACAGCTGGCGCATCGTCTGGGGGCTGGAAGGCGGCGCGCGCCCGACGAGCGAGTTCCCCAGCCACTTCATGAATCACTCCGTCCGCAAGGCGGCGACGAATGGCGCGAACCGCGTCATCTACCACTGCCACGCCACCAACGTGATTGCCATGACCTACATTCTGCCGCTGACCGACCGCGATTTTTCCCGCGCCCTGTGGCAGAGCGCGACGGAATGCCCGGTCGTATTCCCAGAAGGCGTCGGCGTCTGCCCATGGATGGTTCCCGGCGGCGCGGCGATTGCCATGGCGACATCCGAGCTGATGAAGCACTATCAGGCGGCTGTCTGGGCGCAGCATGGGCTGTTTGCCTCCGGCCCGGACTTTGACATCACGTTCGGTCTGGCGCACACCATCGAGAAGAGCGCTGAAATCTACATCAAGGTGCTGTCCGCGGGTCAGGGCAAAATCCGCCAGACCATCACGGACGACGATCTGCGCGCGATTGCGCATGATTTCGGCGTGACGATTAACGAGAAGTTCCTTGACTAAGCTGATTTTTCCGGGACGCAGGGCATGTTCAGGTTCAGCGGAGGGAAACGGTGAATATCACGATTCGCAAAAATGCAGCCCGGTGACGCGGACGCGCTGTACAGCCTGCTTTCTGACCCGGAAGTCATGCGGCACCTGGAGCCGCCGTTCGACCGGGAGAAAACAGAAACGTTTCTGCATCACGCGGGACTGACTGAACCGCCGCTTGTGTATGCCGCTGAAGCCAACGGGGATTTCATCGGCTATGTGATTTATCACGCATACGATGCGGACAGCGTGGAAATCGGCTGGGTGCTGCTCCCGGAATATTGGGGGCGCGGCTATGCGTCGGCGCTGACCGATCGGCTGATTGACCGGGCGCGGCAGGAGCGGAAAAGCGTCGTGATTGAGTGCGCTCCGGCGCAGGAGGTTACAAAGCGGATTGCCAGCAAAAAAAGGCTTCCGCGACTGCGGAATCTGCGACGGATTGGCGGTCTATCGGCTGCCATAAGAGAATACGCAAAAGGCTCTGCCAACCCGGCAGAGTCTTTTCGTTTTTTGCGGTTATACTATTTCCAGATAAAAATGCACCAAGATGCGCCGCGAATTTTTCATTCTGGCTAACGTGAATGAAACGCAGCGTAGCAGCGCTACGCTAAGTGGAATGAGCGGACGCCAGAAAGGAAAAGGCGCAAGCAGATGGTGCAGTTGAATCTGGAAATAGTATTAGTACACAATCGCGTCGTTCGCCGTAAATCCGCCGAGCGAATTTTCCTTCACCTGAATGCACACATAGGTGATGCTGCTGTCCGCCGCGGCGGAGAACTGGCGCTTCGCTGCCGGAGCGACTTTCAGCCAATCCCCCGCGGTCAGCGCGATTTCCTCGCCGTCGATAACCGCCTTGCCCTTGCCGGCGAGAATGGCGTAGATTTCTTCGTTCTGCTGATGGGCATGGACGAACGGAACCCCTGCGCCCGCCGGAAGCTGGTTGATGCTGACCTCTGCGCCGGTCAGACCGAGGGTATCATGGAGTTCGGTGCGTGGGGCGCTGCCAACGTTCGTCTTCGTGTAGTTTGCCATAGGATTGAAGCCTCCCAAATGATGTTCTCGCAGGGGTTTTGCTGATTCCCTTGCGTGATTCTATTGTAGTTGAATCGTGTTGGAAAAACAAGTAGGCACTTTTTTGTAACTATGCGGGAAGTTTCAATTATCAATTAGGAATGAACAATTAGCAATTGGAAAAGGTAGCAAATCATGGTTCATTAAAAAGAGACCCTGCGCACAGCAGAGCCTCTTGGGGGGATTGGCTTATTCGTCGTCGTCCACAACCTTGTCGGCGCTGGCGATAACCTTCTTCGCAACGTCGGCGGGTACTTCCTCGTAGCGCTCGAACGTCATCGTGAAGCGGCCCCATGCCTGCGTCATCGAGCGCAGGTCGGTCGCGTACTTGAACATCTCGCTCAGCGGGGCTTCGGCGATAATCTTTTGCCCGCCTTCGCACTGTTCCATGCCGATGATGCGGCCGCGGCGCTTGTTCATGTCGCCCATCACGTCGCCCATGTAGTCATCCGGCACAATCACTTCGACGTGCATAATCGGCTCCAGCAGGACAGGGTTCGCGTCGGCGCAGCCCTTCTTGTAGGCGATGCGCGCGGCGGTCTTGAACGCCATTTCGGAGGAGTCCACCGGGTGATAGCTGCCATCGTAGAGCTTCGCCTTCACGCTGACCATCGGATAGCCCGCCAGCACGCCGTGCACCATGCACTCGCGCAGCCCCTTCTCAACAGAGGGGATGAAGTTGCGCGGCACAACGCCGCCCACGACCGCGTCCTCGAACACGATGTCGGTCGAGCCGTCCGTCACCGGGCTGAACTCAATCCACACGTCGCCGAACTGCCCGTGACCGCCGGTCTGCTTCTTGTGGCGGCCCTGCACCTTCACGGTCTTGCGAATCGTCTCGCGGTACGGAATCTTCGGGTCTTTCAGCACGCAGTTCGCGCCGAACTTGCTCGCCAGCTTGCTGCGGATAACATCAAGGTGCATCTCGCCCTGACCGGAGAGCAGCGTCTCCATCGTTTCGGGGTCTTTGCTCAGCGTGACGGACGGATCTTCCTCCATCAGGCGCTGGAGGCCGGAGAACACCTTGTCTTCCTCGCCCTGCTTGGCGGCGTAAACAGCCTTCGAAATGCAGGGCTTCGGGTACTCAATCGGCGGATAGATAACCGGGTTCGCGGGGTCACAGAGCGTGTCGCCTGTGGACGTATACTGCAATTTCGCCATAGCGCCGATATCGCCCGCGTGCAGCGATTCCTTGACGACCTGCTTCTTGCCGCGCAGAATGTAGATGCCGCCGCACTTTTCGGTCTTGTCCTTGCCGGGGTTGTAGAGCGTCGTCTGCCCGCTGAGCATACCGGAGAAGATGCGGAACAGAGACAGCTTGCCGACGAACGGGTCAGCGATCGTCTTGTAGACGAACGCGGAGAAGGGCTGGTCGTCCTTGCAGATGCGGGTGATTTCCTCGCCCGTGCGCGGGTCTTTGCCCGCCCAGTACAGACCGTTGTGCGCCGGGGACGGGAAATACTTCGCCATCAGGTCGAGCATACGCGCGATGCCCACGCCCGTTGCGGCGGACACGGCGACGACCGGCACGATCGAGCCGTCCTTCATGCCCTTGCGGAAGCCCGCCTTGATTTCCTCAAACGTCAATTCGCCCGTCTCGAAATACTTTTCCATCAGCTCTTCGTCCGCCGCTGCCGCCTGCTCAATCAGGTAGGAGTAGCATTCCATCAGCTGACCCTTCATGTTTTCGGGCATCGGCACTTCGACGCTCTTCTTGTACGCGCCTTCATACGCCTTGCGGTCCAGCACATTCACCACGCCGCGGAAGGTCGGGCCTTTGCCCAGCGGCAGCAGAATCGGCACGACGCAGTTACCGTACTTCGCGCGCAGCTGCGACGAAATCTTGTCGAAGTCCGCGTGATCGCGATCCATCTGGTTGATAATAAACACGCGCCCCAGACCATGCGCACCGGCGTAATCCCACGCCTTTTCCGCGCCGACGGACAGTCCGCCGACAGCATCGACGACGATAACGGCCGTCTCCACCACGCGCAGAGGGCCGATCATTTCGCCCACGAAGTCAAAATAGCCCGGTACGTCCACCACGTTGATAATCTTGCCGTTCCAGTCCACAGGGGCGGTTGCGGCGCTGATGGAGCACTTCCGGCGCGTTTCTTCGGGGTCGAAGTCCGTCATGGTCGTGCCGTCTTCCACACGGCCCTGACGATCCACTAATCCGGCAGCGTAGAGCATGGCCTCGGTCAGCGTGGTCTTGCCCTCGCTGCCATGTCCTATGAGGGCGATGTTGCGAATGTTTGTCGTGATATAGTCTGCCATGATACTCTCCTCCGTTCAAATTCTTTCATGTTTTTATCCTATTTCCGGGCTGCCCTTCGGCTTTTTCCCGGATGTTGTTTTGATTATATCATGATTTTCGCCAAAAGAAAAGAGTGTTTTTTCGTCATTTTGCATCTTTGTACGATTTCAACAAAACAGTGCTGGTTTATCCGGGTTTTTATCGCCCAGAAACGCCATTTGTATAGTAAAACGCAACAAAAAAGCAGGGCGAATCGCTCCCCTTCCGGGTTGATTCGTCCTGCTTACTTATGCTGTTTTTGGCTGACCAATGCCAAGTTTTTTTGATTATAACCAATGTAACTTAACCCCAAAAGTATGGGAGTGTCGAACCGAAGGTTTCCCAAAGGGCGATCGCAGACTTCGTCTGTTCTCACTGCCCTTTGGTCGCCTCCGCAGAGACGAAATCCCCTGCGCAGGGATGCAATCACTCAAACAAATATCCCTCAATCACCTTCAAGGTATTGAGTGCCCCATCCCGATGGCTGCGTTCATACCCGTGCGACGCATACACGCCAGCGCCAATCAGCCCGTGGCGAATGTCATACCCCGCCCGCAAAGTCGCTTCCACATCCGACCCGTAGTGCGGATACACATCCACCGCATAGTCCGCCCCTTCGCGCTTGGCGGCGGCAATCAGCTTCCGCACAACATCGTAGCTGTACGGCCCGCCGGAGTCCTTCGCGCAGATGGACACCTGCCGTTCGGTGCACTGCACGCCCTCGCCGACGCAGCCCATGTCCACCGAAATCGCCTCCGTCACGCCGTCCGGCACAGACGCCGAGCCGCCATGCCCGACTTCCTCATACACCGTGACGTGGACGTACACGCGGCGCTTCGGTGTCAGATTCTCGTCCTTCAAATACTGTGCGAACGCCTGCAAGATGCCGACAGACAGCTTGTCATCCAGGAAGCGGCTCTTGATGTACCCGCTTTCGGTGATGCGGCTGCGCGGGTCAAAGCAGACGAAATCGCCCACATCGATGCCGAGCTTGCGAACATCCTCCGCCGAGCGGACGTCCTCGTCCAGCACGACCTCCACCGTGTCGAACGTGCGCGGCGTGGTGCTGTAATTGCCGTTGACGTGGACGGACGCGTCGCAGAGCTGTACCGTGCCGTCAATAGCGCCGCTGAACTTCGTAATCACGCGCACGTTCTCCGCTTCGGCGTTGTTGGCGTTCATGCCGCCGACATTGGTGATGCGCAGGCGGCCGTTGCCCTTAATCTGCGCGACCATGCCGCCGAGCGTGTCCGTGTGGGCTTCGAGCAACAGCGCGTCCTGCGCGTCCTCGCCGCCCAAATCAATCAGCACGCCACCCTTTCGGGTGATTTTCGCGTCGTACCCCATCTGGGCGAACTGCTCCTGCACATACTTCGCCGCATTCTCCGTATACCCCGACGGGCTGTCAATCCCCAGCAGCCGCACGGTATTTTCCAGCGCAAGCTGCGCGTACTTTTCCTGCATAATTGACCTCCTTCCGGGGCTTCGCCCCAGACCCCACCAGAGGCGCTGCCTCTGGACTCTGCAAGGGGCAGACGAAAAGGGACGAAGTCCCCCTTGACCCCTTTCGCGCGATTGAGTTGGTCACAACTGCATACAACTTCCGCGTGTTTATACGAGAACCTTACGCGTCCTTCTCCTGCCAGTCCACCAGCACCATGCGCATCAGCTTGCCGCCGAACACGTTGCCGAGCATAATCACGAGAATCATACCCATGCACTGCAAAATCTGCCAGAACGACAGGTTCGGAATCGCAATCGCCAGATACCCCATGTCCGCAATCGAGTGCTCAAAGCCGCAGACGATGAAGCCCACAATCGCGAACAGCACCGCCGCAATCCCGTGCAGGCTGTCCTTCGCCTTCTTGTAGCCGATGACCGCCAGATACATCAGCACGCCGCACATCAAGCCGTTCAGCAGCCACGAAACCGGGTTCATGCTGAGCTTGCCGAGCATCACCGCCGCGGCGGTCGCGCCCAGCTTCGTCGCGCCGTCGACGACATTCGACCAGCTGACGATGGCGGGAATCACCGTGCCCAGCCCATTGAGCACAAACACCCACGCCAGCTTCTTACCGGCGTTTTCAGCCCGCAGATGCCCGTGAACAGCGTGCCGCCGTTGGTGAGGATGAAGAACAGCCCGGCGCAGAACAGCAGCGCGCCGACGAGTTTATTCACGCACGAGAGAGGTAAACGGTGCAGCCGATGCCGATCATGATGCCGGAGAACAGGCTGCTGAGAAGAAATTGCTTTTGTTCCTTATTCATGCGAAGTGATTTCCTTTCATTGATGACAGTTCCCTGTCAATTCGTTGCCGTTCCCCAGCATACGACAGAAATCGGGTTCTGTCAAGGGAAAATGCGGATTATTCCGCCGATGTCTGAATCAAATCCTCCACCCGGCGCGCATCTCCCCCGGCTGCGAGGTACGCGTCAATCGCGGCTTGCAGCTGCTCGTGGAATTCCTCCAGGCACAAGCCGTTACGCCAGATGTAGCGCGCAACTTCCTTGCCCACATAGCGCAGGTGCCACGGCTCGTAGTTGATTTCGGTGATGTCCTGCTTGTCCTCCGGATAGCGGATGACGAATCCGTACTCATAGCAGTGTTCCGCCATCCACTGGCATTCCGGCGTGGACGCCATGTTCGAGTTCATGGACTTGTCCTTCCACGACCCCGGCACAACGTCGCAGCCCAAGCCCGTTTGGTGGTCGCTCGCGCCGGGCTTGCTCACCCAGCCATCATCCTTGCCGTTGTTGCGTTCCAGCCGATTGTTGTACATGGTTTTCTGCGTCTTGTAGGCGCGGTAGGCGCTCTTCAAGTACAGCTTGTATCCTGCCTCCTCCGCGCCGGCAAACAGCTCCGCCAAGGCTTCCGCGCATTCTGACTGCAAGTACATCGTTCCTGCGCCGGGGGCAGCCCGCAGCTTCATCTTCGTTTTCGACGACGGCTCATAGGTCGAGGAAAGCAGGCATTCCTTGTTTGCCAGCTTGATCAATTCCGGGTCGAGGTCGCTCAGGCTCAGGGCAAAATTCCATTCCAGCGGGTCAATGCGCGGGTCCTCAATAATCACGCCGGGAATGTCACTGAGGTCGTACTCCTCGTTTTCCTCCGCCAGCGCAGGCATCGACACGCACCCCAGCAATAGTGCCGCGCACAGCGCCGCCGAAAGCTGCTTCTTCCACTGCTTCATTCGCCTGATTCCTCCACTTCCACTTCGCCCAGATACGTCCCTTCGACGATGCCCAGCAGCCGCTCGTTGCGCACAATTTGCAGGTACTCTTCCAGCGGCATTTCCTGCTCGTGGATGCGCCGCGCGTTCTCCTTGCCGACGTAGCGCACATGCCACGGCTCGTATTCGTAGCCGGTAATTTCTTCCCAGCCCTTCTGGTAGCGGATGATGAACCCGTACTCCCAGCAGTGCTCTGCGACCCACTTGCCGCCCTTTGTCGCGCCGAAGCCGCCCGTCAGGTTCACCTTGTCCGACTTCTGTCCAACGTCCATCACCAGTCCGGTTTGATGCTCGCTCGCGCCGGGACGCGCAACGTACTCATCCGCCTTTTCGACGCTGCCGTGCACGCGCTCCAGCTTGTTATTGTAAATCGTCTCCTGCCGCGCATAGCTGCGGTAGCCGCTGACGGCTTTGAGCGTGATGCCAATATCCTTCTTGCACGCATCAAACATTTCTTCCAGCGCCAGCGCCGCCTCCTGCCGCATTTGGCGAATCTGCCCCGGCACATCCGCCGTCACCGTCTCCGGTTCATAGGCGCGGGACGCCAGCCACTGCCGATTCTGCAAAAACAAAAAGCCGTCCACATCGTTCTGCGGCGCGGCTGCGTCCAGCGACGAGGAAATCATCATCGTACCCGCCGTCGCCAAGGCGGCAAGCGTTTCCAGCAAAGAAGCCATAAGTACCTCCTTGGGCAATTTTTCGCGAAGAACTGCCCTTCTCTTCTATTATAGCTTCTTTTCCGCCACTTGCAAGCGGTCATGAGCAAAATTTACATGTTTGAGCGGCGAAAAAGCCGTCCACAATAGCCGTCGAGGAGGCGAAAAGCTATGAAGAAAACGCATTTGCTGTTGATGCTGGCGCTCTGCGCGACGCTGCTTGCGTCCTGTTCCGCCGGCGAACCCGACGCGACCCAGACGCAGCCTGTTCCGTCCATCAGTCCGACAAATACGCCGGATGAAAACACGGTGCTGCCCGGTCTGGACGATGACATCATTCTGCCCGACGGCGGAATGAATGATTCCACGACCCGCGAAGCCACCGGCGTGACCAGCATGGACAAGGCGCGGCGCGTCATCGAGCAGCTGGAAGAGGAACTCGAACGGCTCTCCGAAGTCAAGGAGGCGCACGTCATCATTGCGGGCCACAAAGCCGCCGTCGCGCTGACCTTCGACGACCAGTACAAGGCAGGCATTGACGACCGCTTCCGCAAGATTGTCCGCGAGCGCATCGACGGCGTGATTGGCGGCATCGACACCGTCGCCCTGACGACGGACAAAACCGTCATGGACGCGCTGGAAGCCTTGCAGGATCGTCTGGACAGCGTGAGCGACATGTCGTCCCTGCAAGCGGAGCTGGACAAGATTCTCGAAACGATGAACGCCGCGAGCCGTGCCAAAAGCATAACGCGGCGGAGCAGCCGCCCCCGAACGAAGCGTACCTTTTCCGTGTGGAATGCTATCGCGGAAAAGACACGTTTCCTTCTGATTTCGTCCGATGGCGGGCATTCCGCCTCGGCTTGCAACCATTTCCAGCGTAGCTTCGCCTCCTCCGGCGCATCCTAACCCTTGAAACCAGCGACAGGAGGTGAAAAAGCATGGCCAGCAAGAACAATAACCGCCAGATGGTTCCCGAAGCGCGTCAGGCGCTGGACGACATGAAGTTCGAGATTGCCCGCGAACTCGGCGTGGATGTCAAGGGCTACGGCGGCGACCTGACTGCCCGCGAAAACGGCGCAATCGGCGGTTCGATGACCAAGAAGCTCATCGAGCAGGCGCAGCGTCAGCTTTCCAGCAAGTAAGCGACAAGCATGTGAAGGAGGAGCTCATCATGTATCAGAAGAATCAGAACCAGACGCAGGTGCCGAACCTGAACAACGCTTCCGTCCAGCATCCCTCGACCAGCCAGCCTGGCGGCATGGTGCCCGAAGCGCGTCAGGCGCTGGAGGACATGAAGTATGAGATTGCCGGTGAGCTGGGCATCAACCTGAAGCAGGGCTACAACGGCGACCTTCCCTCCCGTCAGGCGGGCTCCATCGGCGGCTACATGGTCAAGCGCCTGATTGAGCAGGCCGAGCGCCAGATGGCGAACAAGTAAATCCGGATTCGCGCGCGCTTCGCAGAGACAACCTGCGGGGTGCGCGTTTTACATTATTTCCAAATGGCATACACCTCCAGTCACTGCCAACATGGGCAAACCCCAAAAGTTTGGGAACCGAAGGGGTCAAGGGGGCGATCGGAAAGCCCCCTTGTCGCCTCCGCAGCGGCGAAATTCCCCTGCATAATCGCCTGCTTCCGCCGATACAATGGGGACAAACCCGCATTTTAGAGGAGGAACAGGCAATGCAAACAGGCAAACGGCTTTGGGCGCTGATGTGCTGTATGCTGATGATTTTCCTGCCGACGGCGCAGGCGGCACAGCCCCTGGAATCCGGCACGCCGATGACGCTGACGACCCCATCCGCGATTCTGGCGGAAACAGCGACCGGTACGGTGATTTTCGAGAAGAACGCCGACGAGCGCCGGGAAGTCGCGTCCATCACGAAGCTGATGACGGCGCTGCTGGTGCTGGAGGCGCTCGACCGGGACGAAATCGCGCTGACGGACAGCGTGCAAATCAGTCCGCGTGCGGCGGCAATGAAGGGTTCGCAAGCCCTGCTCGACGCCAGCGCCGTCTATCCGCTGGAAGACCTGCTGCGCACAACCATCATGGCGTCCGCGAACGACTCCGCCGTCGCGCTGTCCGAATACATTGCCGGGAGCGAGGAGAATTTCGTTGACCGCATGAACCGCCGCGCCGCCGAACTCGGCATGGCGAACACAAACTACGTCAACTGCACCGGTTATCCGCAGAGCGGGCAGTACACCACCGCGCGCGACGTGTGTCGATTATGCTGCGAAATTGCGAAACATCCGCGCTACAACCAGTATGCGTCCGTCTGGATTGACAAGCTGACCCACCCCAGCGGACGCGTGACCGACCTGACGAACACGAACCGGCTCGTGCGCTTCTACGAGGGCTGCGACGGCTACAAGACCGGTTCGACCGACGCGGCGAAATACTGTCTCGCGGCGACGGCGGAGAAGAACGGGATGCGCCTTGTCGCCATCGTGCTGGGGACGCCCGTGAGCCAGACGCGGTTCAACGAGGCGCGGCAGATGCTGGATTACGGCTTCGCGACATATCGCCGGGTGGTGATTGCGAACAAGGGCGATTTGCTGGGGCAAAATGTCGAGGTTCGCGGCGGCAGTGCGGAGAGCGTCCCGCTGGCGCTGGGGAGCGGGCTTTCGATGCTGCTGAAAAAACGGGCAGCAGAGCGGCTTGTCGCTGTCCGTGCAGCTGCCGGAGAGCGTCGATGCCCCGATTGCGCAGGGGGATGTCATCGGCTTGGTGGATGTGCTGCTGGACGGGCAGGTGATTGCGAAATTGAACTGCGTCGCCGCGGAGGATGTGCCGCGTCCGGGGTTCATCGAGGGGCTGCTGCGGATTCTTCGCAATTGGCGATGAAGACAAATGAGCAATGATTGAAAACAGGGGAACGCCCGCGCAGGACGCTCCCCCTGTTTTCATATAATCAATCCGCCGCTGACACCCAGCACTTGCCCGGTAATAAACGACGCTTTCTCCGATGCCAGAAACAAGATGGCTTCGGCGCATTCTTCCGGTTCGCCGATGCGCCCCAGCGGGGTTTCGTCCGCCAGCGCCGCCAAATCATCGTCCGACAGTTCGGCATTCATGGGCGTGCGGATGACCCCCGGCGTGACGCAGTTGACGCGGATGCCGCTGGGGCCCACTTCCTTCGCCGTCGCCTTCGTCAGCCCAATCACGCCCGCTTTCGCCGCGGAGTACGCCGCCTCGCAGCTTGCGCCGACCTCGCCCCACATGCTGCTGACGTTGACAATTGCGCCGTGTCCGCGCGAAATCATCCCCGGCAGGACGGCGCGCTGCAAGTAGAACACGCTGTTCAAATCAGTTGCCAGCAGGTGATGCCATGTTGCGTCCGGCATGTCGGTCAGCAGTCCGCGATAAGCGATTCCGGCGCAGTTCACCAGCGCGTCGATGTGCTTGTAGTCCTTCAAAATCGCCGCGACGGTATCATTCACCTGCTCGGAATCCGCAATATCACAGGTGCGGAACGCCACGTCCAGCCCCTTCCCGCGCAATTCGTCGGTGATCGTCTGCGCGCGTTCGGGGTGCGTCCGGCAGAGGAACACAACCGCCCAGCCATCCTTTGCGAACAGGCGGACGCACGCCTCGCCGATGCCGCTGCTGCCGCCGCTGATGAGGGCAATTCGCCGCATGGCTTATTCCTCCCCGATGCGGCGGATGGTTTCGTCCAGCAGGGCGCGGAACGTCCCCTTGACGCGCGCCGCCGTCTCGATGACCTCCTGCTCGTCCAGCGGCTGATCGATGATACCCGCCGCCATGTTGGTGATGCAGCTCACACCCAGCACGCGGATGCCGCAGTGCCGCGCGACAATCGTCTCCGGCACGGTGGACATGCCGACCGCGTCCGCGCCGAGGATGCGCGCCATGCGGATTTCGGCGGGCGTTTCGTACGTCGGGCCGTTCATCCACATATACACGCCCTCCTGCAGGGGGATGCCGAGGGCTTTCGCCGCCTGACGGCATTTTTCCATCAGCTGCACGTCATAAGCGTGGGTCATATCGGGGAAGCGCGTGCCGAATTCGGCGAGGTTCTTGCCTGTCAGCGGGTTATGGCCGGACATGTTGATGAAGTCGGTCAGCATCATCAGGCAGCCCTGCGCGAAATTCAGGTTGACCCCGCCCGCCGCGTTGGTGACAACGAGCGTTTTCACGCCAAGGAGCGCCATCACGCGCACAGGCATGGTGACATCCTGCAAGTCATATCCCTCATAATAGTGGAAGCGCCCCTGCATCATGCACACGCGCTGCCCGTGGAGGGTGCCTGTCCACCAGCGTCCGGCGTGACCGGGGGCGGTGGACACGGGGAATCCAGGGATGTCCTTATAGTCGATGTACTTTGCGTCTTGGAGGGCATCGACGTAATCGCCGAGCCCCGAACCGAGGATAACGCCGATTTCGGCCTCTCCGACGCGCTGTCGGATGGTTTCGGCGGCGGCTTGGAAACGCTGCATGAGTTCGCTGTTCATCATGGTGATGATTCCTTTCCCTGATGTGGATTTTCTTGTAGTCATGCTTGACTTTTCTAACTTACTGGTAATATCCATGCTTCCAGAGGGCAATGAAAACGGACGAAGTCCGCGGTCGCCCTCTGGACTCCTTCGCATCGCCCTCCGGTTGTTACTTGTCTTTTATTGGAAGGTTTTCGTTTGTGTACCGGGATGCCTTATTCCGCATTGCTCATTACTTCAGTTTATCCATAAACGATGTCGCCCCGAACCGATCCGGCAGCCCCAGCCACTCCGCGCACGTCGCGCCAATATCCGCATAGGTCTTCCGAACCCCCAAGTCCGTCAAGCCCTTCATTCCCTTATGATACACCAGCAGCGGGATATACTCGCGCGTATGATCCGTCCCCTTGAACGTCGGGTCGCACCCATGATCCGCCGTAATCACCAGCAGATCCTCATCCCCCAGCAGGTCGATAATCTCCGGCAGCTTGCTGTCAAAATACGCCAGCGCATCGGCAAACCCCTGCGGATCGCGGCGGTGGCCGTAGAGCATGTCCGTATCCACCAGGTTCGTGAAGCACAGCCCATCAAACGGCTTGCGCATGTAGTCCAGCCACGCCTCAATGCACGCGGGATTCCCGGCGGCGTGGTTCGAGCCAGTCAAGCCGCGCAGGGCAAAAATGTCCTCAATTTTGCCCACACCGTAGGATGCCATGCCCGCATCCTTCACAGCATCAAGCAACGTGCGGCTGAACGGCTCCACGGAAAAGTCGCGGCGGCCGCTGGTGCGCTGGAACGCGCCTGCTTTTTCCCCCACGAACGGGCGGGCAATCACGCGCCCGACGCACAAATCACCCGTGAGCATCTCGCGGGCAATGCGGCACATCTCGTACAGCTCCTCGCGGGAGAAAATCGCCTCGTTGCAGGCAATCTGGAACACGCTGTCGGCGGAGGTGTAGACAATCGGTGTGCGCTTCGCCAGATGCTCCTCGCCCAGTTCGTCCAGAATCGCCGTGCCAGACGCGGGCTTGTTGCCGATGACCTTATGCCCGATGCGCTGCTCGAACGCGGCGATAAAATCCGCCGGGAAGCCGTTGGGGAACGTCGGGAAAGGCTTAGCGAGCGTCACGCCCGCAATCTCCCAGTGTCCCGTCGTCGTGTCCTTGCCCTTGCTGGCTTCGCGGCACATGCCGAACGCGCCGACCGCGTTTTCATCCGCCGGATAATGCGCGCCGGCAATCTGCCCCAGCCCCATATGCGCCATGTTCGGCAGCGACGGATGGCAGGCATCCACCGCGTGACCGATTGTACACGCGCCCACATCGCCATAATCCGCCGCGTCCGGCAGCTCACCGACACCGCAGGCATCCAAAACCGTCAAAAAAATGCGTTTCATTTTGATTCGCCCCTATCCATTGCAATTAAGGCACCACCGCACAATTCGGCGGCGCGTCTGTCGATGTCTTTTCCGCCATCTGCGGCATGCAAATTCCTCGATTTACCGCCAGTAAACCTTCGGAATTTGCATTTGCATCTGACGAAAAATCCATTCGCCAGCCGACCACCTCATTTGTGCGGTGTTACCTTAGGATTCCCTATCGCTATTATACACCAGAAATTCCGCTTTGAAAAGGCTTGTTTTTGGGCGAAAAATCGTGTATCATGGCAGATGAGGTGAATCATATGCTCCGCACTTTGATGATATTTACGAAACCATGCCGTGGGACGCGGTGGATACCGTCGTCTTCGACGTTGGACAGGTACTGCTCTCTTATAACCCGCAGGAAATTTTGGATGAGCATGTGCCGGATCGCCCCGACCTGCACCCGATTCTGCTGGAAAAGATTTTCCGTTCCCCCTACTGGCTCATGCGCGACCACGGGCTGATGACCCGCGACGAGGCCATTGAGGCCATGATCGGGCGCGACGAGCCGCTCCGCCCGTACATCACGCGCGTGATGCACAATTGGGTGGACTTGAAGAAAGTGCTGCCGGAGGGGCTGAAAACGCTGCAAAGCTGCAAGGCGCATGGCAAGAAGGTCTACGTCCTCTCGAATTATGCCGACGATGCCTTTGCGGTTGTCGAGCACAAGTACGACTTTTTTAACCTCTTCGACGCGAAATTCGTCTCCGGGCGCTTGAAGCTGATGAAGCCCAGCGAGCAGATTTTCCAGTACGTCATTTCCGCCACGGGGCACGAGCCGTCGCGCGTGCTGTTTCTGGATGACACGCCGGGGAACGTCGAGGGTGCGCTCTTCTGCGGCTGGCAGTCGCTGTGCGTGTCGCATCCCGGCAAGCTGACGGAATTTTTCGGCTTGGAATAACGCAAAGCCTTGAATTTTCCGCATTTTCCTCTTGACATCCCCCTGCGAACGTGGTATCATTACCGTTGAGCCGCACGGGAGAGGTCTGTCACAATGCGCATCTGCGCAACCTCAGATTCCGGCGAGTATATAATAGGAGGTGCTTATTGTCATGTACGCAATCATCAGCGCTGGCAACAAGCAGTACAAGGTTTCTCAGGGTGAAACCATCTACATCGACAAGGTGAATCAGGCAGATGGCTCTGCTATCTCCTTCGACGCCATCATGGTCGTCAATGAAGGCGATGTCAAGGTCGGCACGCCCACTGTCGCGGGTGTGACGGTTGAAGGCAAGATCGTCGGTCAGGTCAAGGGCGAGAAGATTAAGATCTACAAGTACAAGTCCAAGAAGAACTACCATCGTCGTGCCGGCCATCGTCAGCCCTACACGAAGGTGGAAATCACCGCCATCAACGCCTAATGACGCGCGCTGTGCTTTTTGAGGACGCTGCCGGACGCATCACGGGTGTTTCCGTCAAGGGACATTCCGGCTATGCGGAGGAGGGCAGCGACATCGTCTGCGCGGGCATTTCCACGCTGCTCATCACCATCGACCAAGCGCTTTGCAGCCTGGTGGGGCTTTCCCCCATCGAACACGGCGGTGAAGATGGCTTCGCGGAGGTGCTGCTGCCGCCGGGAATCACCGATAAGCAGATGGAACAGGCGCAGCTGCTGTTTGGGGCGCTTCGCATCGGCTTTTCCGCCATTGCGGAGCAGTACCCCGCGTATTTTCGGCTCACGATCCGCAAGGTTCATTGAGCCACGACCTTGATAGATAAATTGGAGGGTATTACCATGATGAAGTTGAATCTTCAGCTGTTCGCTCATAAGAAAGGTATGGGTTCTACCCGTAACGGCCGCGACAGCGAATCCAAGCGCCTTGGCCCGAAGCGTGCCGATGGTCAGTTCTCTCAGGCTGGCAACATTCTTGTTCGTCAGCGCGGCACCAAGATTCATCCCGGTCAGAACGTGGGCATCGGCAAGGACGACACCCTGTTCGCGCTGGTGAGCGGCGTTGTCCGCTTCGAGCGTCTGGGCCGCGACAAGAAGCAGGTTTCCGTCTATCCTGTGGCGGAATAATCGCTTCCCCATCCGCTTTGAAACGCCTGATCGCCGCAGTGATGCGTCGGTCGGGCGTTTTCTGTTAGAGGATTTCAGGCGCAGTTCGCGCGCGAATTACTCCGCATTCCGAATTCCGCATTCCGAATTTCTTTCAGGAGGTTTCCATGCGTTTCTTCCGTACTTCCCCTGAAAAACTCCCGGCGGCTGAATCCGAGATGATTTTCTCCAAACAGGACTTGAAGCAGCTGCTTTTGCCGCTCTTGGCGGAGCAGTTTCTCGTCGTGCTGATTGGCATGATGGATACCATCATGGTGTCCTACTGCGGCATGAAGGCGATGAGCGGCGTTTCGCTGGTGGACGGCATCAACGTGCTGCTGATTGGCGTGTTCTCCGCCTTGGCGACGGGCGGCGCAGTGCTGGTCAGCCAGTATCTGGGGAAGAAGCGCCCGGATGCCGCGAAAACTGCCGCGAAGATGCTGTTCTACGTCGTTTTGCTCGTTCGCTGGCGATTATGGCGATTTGCCTGATTTTCCGCAAGCCGCTGCTGCTGACCCTCTTCGGCAATGTCGAGGATGAGGTGATGGCAGCAAGTCAGGCGTACTTCCTCATGTCGGCGCTCTCCTACCCCGTCATGGCGATTTACAATGCCTACTGCGCGCTCCTGCGCTGCATCGGCAATCCGCGCGCGACGATGTTCTCCTCCCTCATCATGAACATCGTCAACCTCGTCGGCAACGCCGTGACCATCTACCTGCTGGGCTGGGGCGTGGTCGGCGCGGGGCTGGCGACGCTGATTTCGCGCTCCGTCGGCGCGTACATCACGCAGCGTGCCCTTCGCAACCCGCACTGCCGGATTCCGTATCCGGGCATGTTCCCCTTCGAATGGCATCCGAGCGAGGTCAAGAAGATTCTGAGCGTCGGCATTCCCAGCGGCTTTGAGAACGGGCTGTTCCAGCTCGGCAAGCTGCTGCTGCTGAGCATGATTGCCACCTTCGGCACCGCCAGCACCGCGGCGAACACCGTCGGCAACACGCTCGGTTCATTCCAGTGCCTGCCCGGAAACGCCATCGGGCTGGCGATGATTGCGGTCGTTGGGCAGTGCTGCGGCGCGCACGCCTACGATCAGGCGAAATTCTACACCAAGAAACTCATGCAGATTGTCTACCTCTGCATGGGCACGCTGAACATCCTGATGCTGCTCTGCAACCCGATTATTACCCTGCCGTTCAACCTCTCGCCGGAAGCGACGGTGCTTGCGCGGCAGATTGTGGCGCTGCACGGCGCGGGCTGCGTGATTTTCTGGCCGATGTCCTTCACGATGCCGAACGCGCTCCGTGCGGCGGGCGACGCGAAGTACACGATGACGGTCGCGGTCTTCTCGATGGCGGTTTTTCGCATCGGCTTCGGCGTTTTCCTCGCGACGACGATGGGCATGGGCGTCATCGGCGTGTGGATTGCCATGCAGATTGACTGGGTGTTCCGCATCATCTGTTTCCTGATTCGCTGGCACAGCGGCAAGTGGCAGACGAAGACGCTGGTGTAAAGAAAAGCGCGGTACGCTTTCCCCGGATTGGGGGGGCGTACCGCGTTTTTTGTGGTGTTGACTTTTTTCGGACAACCAAGGTCGATTTTTCTACCATTCAGATCATTGCCTTGCTTCTTCCGCGTGTTAATCCGTCAGGCGTTCCTTCGTCTCGCGTCCCTCACGCAATAATTTTCTCATTCCTTCCCTATCCTCATCCCGCAGCGCGTCCCGATATTCCGTCACCCGCTGCACCAAGTCCTCCACCACCGGCAGAAGCGCCTCTCGATTATCAAAGAACAGCTCCGTCCACATATCCTCATTCAGCCTTGCCACGCGGGTCATATCCGCGAAGCTCCCTGCCGAGAACCCGCGGTGCTTATCCGCCAGCGGGCACTTCACATACGCGCTCGACACAACATGCGCCAGCTGCGACGTATACGCAATCATCTCGTCATGCGTCTTCGGCGTCGTGAACTGCACACGCAGGAAGCCCAGTTCCATGAAAAAGTCGCGGGCGCACTGCAAAACCGCCGGGTCGTCGTCGCCGTGACCGCACAGAATCATCGACGCATGGTCGAACAGATCGTCGCGGGCGTACTTGAAGCCGCTGTACTCGCGCCCCGCCATCGGGTGTCCGCCGATGAAATGCCACGCATACCGCTGTGATACGGGAAACAGTGCGTCGCAAATCACCTGCTTCACGCCGCCGCAGTCAATCACAAGGCTGTCGGGCTTAAAGTCCGCCGCGTGCGCGGTCACATAGTCGATAATTCCCTGCGGGTACAGGCAGATCAGCACAACATCGCACTGCGGCAGCGTCTCCGCCGTCAGTTCGCCGTCAATCGCCTCCATCAGGAACGCGCGGCGCATCGTGTCCGCATTCTTGTCCGTGCCATAAACCGTGTACGGCGTGTGGAGCTTGATGGTTTTTGCAAGTGATCCACCAATCAGTCCCAATCCGACAATACCTACATTCTGCATGAAAAAAATCCTCCGTTCTTCTGCACTCCCGTTTCAAGGAATGCGCTGCAACGGAGGATTTCGACGTATTATGCGTTTTTTCCTGCTGATTTACGCCTGAACCGTGGCTTTCTGCTGCTTTTTCTGCTTCTTCGCCGGCTGCTCGCCAACTTTCGGGACGTGGTATTCGCACTTTTCGTCAAAGCGGACGGATTCCGGCGGCTTCTCCAGTTCTTCCGGATGATTGAGCAGATACGACATCGTGCCGAAGAACGCCGCGTAGTGCGCGCCAGAGCAGACGCGCTCATCCGCCGTGATGCCGATGGGCAGGAAGCGCTTCATGCGCGCCTCGCCCTTCTCCACCACGGCAACCTTCTCCACGGTACCCATGCCGAAGAACAGCGTAACCGAACCGAAGTTGTAGATGTGGTGGTTGACGTGATGCAGGCCGATGGAAGCGTTGTTGGTGATATACATGCTGGTATGGAAGGGCAGCTCATCCAGCAGTGCGCCGGGGCATAGCCCGTAGCGATCAAGCAGGCGAACCAGCGCGACGATGCCCGTTGCCAGACCCGGCACGACCAGTACCGCTTTCGCCAGCTTATCCGCGAAGTTCTTCTTGTCCTCGCCGCGGTTAGCGTTGATGACCTTTTCCATGCGGTCGCGCACGTCGTAGATGGTGTCGGTCAGGTCGTACTTCACCTTCACCGCGGTCTCGCCCATTTCGGCGTTCTGCGGGTTCTTGAGCATCGTGAAGGACACGGCGCACATGTTCCGCGCGAAGAACTGCTTATTGAGGATGAAGCGGTTGATTTCCGGGTGCTGGGACACAGTGCGGACGAACGCGGCGGTAATAATCTGCATGAACGTGATTTTCTCGCCCTTCGCCGCCTGCGCCGCAATGTAGCGCGTCAGCAGCTCATAGTCCACGCGGTGCTGCAGGAAAACCTGCGCGTCGCAGCGCATGGGCATCAGGTACGGCGTAATGCCGACGATGGGGTCAATGGACGACACGCGCCGTCCGTCGGGTCGAAATCCGAACATGGTACTTTCCTCTCTCTCTTGTCCTCGGCTGTCCATCGGAATGAATGAAAAATGAATGATTTCAGCCGCAATTTTATTGTATGGATTTTGGGCGATTTGTCAATAGGGCATCGGCGGATGATTTCGGATGTGCGCAAAAAGGCACTGCCGCGCTGCAGCAGTGCCTTTTTGCTTTGCCCTTTGACTGGGATTTTTACCAAGTCGCCTTCATGGCCTGTTCCACGCACCTCTGGTGATCTGCATCCACGCGGTCTGTACCGTGGGTCTTGCTGCCGTAGAAGTGCAGGCAGAACTGCCCATCGAAGTTGTTGTCCAGAATTGTGTTTGTGCCGTGGGGTTCGGAGTAAATCGACGCGGCATACACATGCCCGTTGTACTTCACCAGCACTGCGCGGCGGCGCCAGCTGAACGTGCCGCCGTTGATTTTCTTGAGAATCGCGGTATCTTCCGCCGTCAGCGGCTCGGCGTCCATATGGTTGCCGCCGCTCTGCCGGCGCGCGGAGAAAATCAGCCCCGTGCTGACGTCCTTAATCTGGAATACAGCGCCGTTCGGGATGACGTTCTTGCCGCCATTGAACCAGTCCAGTCGCTCAGTGGTAATCTTGCCGCTGCTGGCGCTCGCCACAGCGGATTCAATCTTCTTGAGCGTCGCGCTGCCTGCCACGCCGTCCGCCGTCAGACCGTATTTTTTCTGGAATGCCTTGACGGCGCTTTCGGTCGTCGCGCCGAACGAACCGTCGACATACGCCGTGTAGAAGCCCAGCTTCTTCAGGTTGGTCTGCAGCGTCTTGACTGCCGTGCCGGTTGCGCCCTTGCGGAGCGAATCGTCATCGGTGCTGGTATTGCTGTCCGCGTTCTTGTACGCGCTGTCGAGCTTCTTGAGCGTTTCGCTGCCCGCCACGCCATCCGCCGTCAGGTTATACTTCTTCTGGAACGCCTTGACCGCAGCAACCGTCGTATCACCATAATCGCCGTCAATGGACGCGTTGTAGAAGCCGAGTTTCTTCAGCTTCGTCTGCAAATTCTTGACGGCGCTGCCGGTTGCGCCTTTGCGGAGCGAGTCGTCGTCCTTGTCGCTGTCCGCGTTTTTGTACGCGTTGTCGAGCTTTTTGAGCGTTTCGCTGCCCGCCACGCCATCCGCCGTCAGGTTATACTTCTTCTGGAACGCCTTGACTGCCGCAACCGTTGTATCGCCGTAGCTGCCATCGACATAGGCGTTGTAGAAACCAAGCTTTTTCAGCTTCGTCTGCAAATCCTTGACCGCGCTGCCGGTTGCGCCTTTGCGGAGCGAGTCGTCGTCCTTGTCGCTGTCCGCGTTCTTGTACGCGCTGTCGAGCTTCTTGAGCGTTTCGCTGCCCGCTACGCCATCCGCCGTCAGGTTATACTTCTTCTGAAACGCCTTGACCGCCGCGTATGTGCCCGAACCAAACGTGCTGTCCACCGTGCCGTCGTAATAGCCCAGCTTCTTCAGCTTCGTCTGCAAGTCCTTGACGGCGCTGCCGCTGTCGCCCATGCGGAGCGAATCGTCGTCCTTGTCGCTGTTCGCGTTCTTGTACGCGCTGTCCAGCTTTTTGAGCGTTTCGCTGCCCGCCACGCCGTCCGCCGTCAGGTTATACTTCTTCTGGAACGCGCGAACCGCCGCGTATGTGCCCGAACCAAACGTGCTGTCCACCGTGCCGTCGTAATAGCCCAGCTTCTTCAGCTTCGTCTGCAAGTCCTTGACCGCGCTGCCGCTGTCGCCCATGCGGAGCGAGTCGTCGTCCTTGTCGCTGTCCGCGTTCTTGTAGACACTGTCCAGCTTTTTGAGCGTCTCTTTGCCTGCAATGCCATCCGCCGTCAGGTTATACTTCTTCTGGAACGCCTTGACCGCCGCGACGGTCGTGTCGCCATAATCGCCATCGACATAAGCATCATAATAGCCGAGTTTTTTCAGCTTTGTCTGCAAATCCTTGACGTCGCTGCCAGTGCTCCCCTTTTCCAGCCGCGTCGCGCTGCTGGAAGAACTGGAACTGCTGGCCGTCTTGGTCACGCTGACATACGTTTTATAGACATAGCCGGTGTATTTCCCGTAAGTCACTTTATACCAGCTGCCGCTTTTGCCGAGAACCTCCAGCTTCGTGCCTTTGGGCAGGGTTTGCAGAGCATCGCTGGTCGAGGATGCTTTTTCGCGCAGAATGAGTTTGCGCGCAGTGACCGTCGCCGTATCCGCCAAGGCGGAGGAACAGCCCAGCAGCATCAGCGCCACCGCGCCGGACAGAAGCCGCCGCAGACCGGAATTCATCATGGGGAAATCACTCCTTTCCGTACAGCCTGATTTTATTACAAAATTGTTTCATTGTCAAGAGGCTTTTTCCCTGTGAATTGTAAATTCTGCGGCGTTTTCGCGGATTTTCCCCTGTTTGATTCGGCAATTATCTGCCCGTTTTCAATATCTTTTTTTGTTTTCCCATGAACATGTTTCCGATATTTGATAAAATGTTACGTTTTTGTTGAGCGTACAGCGCCTTTTTGTGCCGATTTCCCTCTGCCGAACTGTCCGAGCGTCATTTTGCTGTTCGCCTTGATGAATCGGCGGAATTGTGATATAATGAAAATTGGTGCTTTGTCACCGTTGCGATTTTGATATACTTCCTTCATTATAAGAGGAGTTTTTTCATGGCAAATCAAGCAAATCACTATGATGCAGGCAATATTCAGGTGCTGGAAGGGCTGGAAGCGGTTCGGATGCGACCGGGCATGTATATCGGCACCACCTCGACGCGCGGTCTGCATCACCTGCTCTGGGAGATTGTGGATAACGCAATTGACGAGGCGTCGAACGGCTTTGCGGATGAGGTGCGCGTGACGCTGCACACGGACGGCTCCGCATCGGTGTACGACAACGGGCGCGGTATGCCCGTGGATGAGCACCCGACCATGCACGTCAGCGGCGCGGAGGTCATTTTCACCGTGCTGCACGCGGGCGGCAAGTTCAACAACGAGAATTACAGCTATTCCGGCGGTCTGCACGGCGTGGGCGCGTCGGTCGTCAACGCGCTGAGCAAGTGGCTGACCGTGGACATCTACCGCGATTTCAGCCATTATGCCATGCGCTTCACAAGTCAGTTCGACGAGAAGAAAGGCAAGGTCATCGCGGGCAAGCCGGACGCACCCTTGGCAAAAGTCGGCAACACACGCAAGAAGGGAACACTCGTGCGTTTTCTTCCCGATGACGCGATTTTCGAGGACGTGCGCTTCAATTACGACACGGTGTTCCGCCGCTTGCAGGAATTGGCGTACCTGAACCGGGGCTTGAAAATTGTCTTTCTCGACGAGCGTGTGAGCGACCCTGCCCGCCGCGAAACGACCTTCCACTACGAGGGCGGCATCATCGACTATGTGCGGTATTTGAACGACGGCAAAACTGTCCTGCACGATCAGCCGATTTACCTCGAAGGACAGAAGGATTCCGTCATCTGCCGCGTCGCCATTCAGTACACCGACGGCTATACCGAGAGCCTTTTTTCCTATGTCAACAACATCCCCACGGGCGAAGGCGGCACGCACGAAACAGGCTTCAAGGCGGCATTCACGAAGATGTTCAACGACTACGCCCGCCGCAACGGCTTCCTGAAGGAAAAGGACAGCAACCTGACGGGCGAGGACTTCCGCGAAGGCTTAAGCTGCGTGCTGACGACGATGGTCAAAAATCCGCAGTTCGAGGGGCAGACGAAGGGGCGTCTGGGCAACAGCGAAGTGCGCCCCGCGGTGGAGGGCATCATCACCCAGCAGCTGACGGACTGGCTGGAGAACCTCAAGAATCAGGAGATTGCGCAGCAGATTGTGCAGAAGGCGATTCGCGCCGCGCAGGTGCGGGAAGCCGCGCGCAAGACCCGCGACAACGCCCGCAAAGCAAATCAGCTTGACGCTGCGCCGCTGGTCGGCAAACTCAGCGCCTGCCGCGGCAAAAAGGCGGAGGACAATGAGCTGTTCATCGTCGAGGGCGATTCCGCAGGCGGCAGCGCCAAGCAGGGGCGCGACAGCCGCTATCAGGCGATTCTCCCCCTGCGCGGAAAGCCGCTGAATGCCGAAAAGAAACGGCTGGATCAGGTGCTGAGCAACGAGGAGTTCCGCTCGCTGATTACCGCGCTCGGCACGTCCATCGACGAGAATTTCAACCTCGCCAACCTCAAATACAACAAAGTCATCATCCTCTCCGATGCCGATCAGGACGGCGCGCACATCCGCGCCATTCTGCTCACTTTCTTCTTCCGTTACATGAAAGAGCTTGTCACCGGCGGTCACGTTTATATCGGAATGCCGCCGCTGTACAAGGTTCAAAAGGGCAGCAAAGTCCTCTATGCCTACGACGACAAGGAGCTGGCGAAGTGCATCAAGGAAGCGGGCAAAGGCTACACGCTCCAGCGCTACAAAGGCCTGGGCGAAATGAACCCCGAACAACTCTGGGCAACGACGATGGATCCTTCCCAGCGCAAACTGATGCAGGTGACGATTGAGGACGCAGCGCTGGCTGACCGCCGCATTACCATCCTGATGGGCGACAAGGTCGAGCCGCGCCGCGACTACATCATCGAGAACGCCGACTTCAACAAGCCGGATAATTTCGAGCTGCCGGAAGGTCAGCGAGGGGAAGGAAAGTAAGTTATGGCAAAGAAAACAAGCGATAACCGCCCGATTCCCAAGGACGACCCGTCGCGCATCCTGCAAACGACCGTCGAGGACGTGATGCACCAGTCCATGATCCCCTACGCGGAGCATGTCATTCTGGAACGTGCCCTGCCGCGCGTCGAGGATGGCTTAAAACCCGTGCAGCGCCGCATTCTCTATACCATGATGGAACTGGGCACGACGCCCGACAAGCCGCACCGCAAGTGCGCCCGCATCGTCGGCGACTGCCTGGGCAAATATCACCCGCACGGCGATTCCTCCGTGTACGACGCGCTTGTGCGCATGGCGCAGGACTTCTCCATGCGCGGGCCGATGGTCGATGGGCACGGCAATTTCGGCTCCATTGACGGCGACAGCGCTGCCGCCATGCGTTACACCGAGGCGCGCATGACGCCCCTCGCGCTGGAAATGCTGCGCGACATTGAGAAGGACACCGTGCCATTCCGCCTGAATTTCGACGACACGCTCAAAGAGCCGGACATGCTGCCCGCGCGCTTTCCGAATCTGCTCGTCAACGGCGCGAGCGGCATCGCGGTAGGGCTTGCAACGAACATCCCCCCGCACAATCTGGGCGAAAGCATCCGCGCGGCGATTGCTGTGATGGAGAATCCGGACATTCCGCTGGATGAGCTGATGAAAATCATCCCCGGCCCGGACTTTCCCACCGGCGGCGTGCTGGTGAAAAACGAGGAAATCCGCAGAGGCTATGAGACCGGACGCTCGAAGCTGTCCCTGCGCGCGCGTGTGCATGTGGAGGACGGTGTGAACGGGCGCAAGCTGCTTGTCATCACGGAAATCCCCTACATGGTCAACAAAGCCGCGATGCTGGAGAAGATTTTGAAGCTGTCGGAAGAAAGAAGGGGCAGCTGCAAAACATCTACGACATCCGCGACGAATCCGACCGCGAGGGAATGCGCGCCGTCATCGAGCTGAAGAAGGACGCCGACCCGGACAAGGTGCTGAAAGTGCTCTACAAGTATTCGGACTTGCAGGTCACCTTCGGCGTGAACATGGTCGCCATCGCCGAGGGCAAGCCCGTGCAGATGGGACTGAAAACGATGCTGGGGCACTTCATCCGCCATCAAAAAAACGTCATCACCCGCCGCACGGAGTACGACCTGAAGCAGGCGAAAGCCCGCGCGCACATTTTGCAGGGGCTGATGATTGCGGTGGACAACCTTGATGAGGTCATCGCGCTGATTCGCTCCTCGAAGAACCCGAAAGAAGCGAAAGCCCGCCTGATGGAGCGCTTCGAGCTGTCCGACGCGCAGGCACAGGCAATCTTGGACATGCGCCTGCAGCGGCTGACGAATCTGGAAATCATCGCCCTGCGCAAGGAGTACGAGGACATTCTGAAACTCATCGACCGCTTGGAGGGCATCCTGCACAGCGAGAAAAAGCTGCTGGCGGTCATCCGCAAGGAATTGCAGGAGATTGCCGAGGAATTCGCCGACGAGCGCCGCACGACCATCGAAAAAGCGGACGAATCCCCGCTGGAAGTCGAGGAAGAAGCCGCCGCGCCGGAAGAAGTCATCGTGGCGTTCACGGGCGCGGGGCAATTGAAGCGCATGAATCCCGCGCTCTACAAGAAAACGCCGCTCCCGACCCGCACGGAGGACGACAAGGAGTTCGCCGACTTCCTGTTCATGGCCAAAACAGACGAGACGCTGCTCATCTTCACCGACCACGGCAACTGCTATCCCCTGCCCGTTGCGTCGCTGAACGAAGTCAAGCCCAAGGATCGCGGGCAGCTGCTTTCAGGCGTGCTGGCTGGGCTGGAGGACGACGAGAAAGCGCTGTGGATGACGTGCATCCGCATGGCGGACATCGGGCATCTGCCGGACATTCTCTTCATCACCCGGCAGGGCATGGTAAAACGCACCGCCGCCGCGGATTACGACGTGCGCAGCAAAAAATTCGCCGCCGTGAATGTGAAGGACGGCGATCGTCTGCTGACAATTCTCCCCGCCGCCAGTCGCGACGACCTGCTGTTGTTCACCCGCAGCGGTCTGTGCATCCGCTTCTCGCTCGACAGCGTGCCGGTGCAGGGGCGCGTCGCCGCCGGGGTGCGCTGTATGCAGGTGGAGGACGGCGATGAGGTCATCTGGTGCGGACAGCTGCAAGACAGCGACCAAATCGTGCTGCTGACCGACCGCGGCTACGCCAAACGCCTGCTCTCCGTCGATTTCGAGAAGCAGAACCGCAACGGCAAGGGCGTGAAGTCGTTCTATTTCAACAAGAATGGCAGCAACGGCAAACAGCTTGCGGGCGTGGTGCGGTTGGAGAAGGACGATCACCTGATTCGCGTGCAGCAGGCGAAATCCCCCGCGACGCTGGTGGAAAGGGACAACGTGCGCCTGCAAGGCAAGCAGGATCGCGGAATGCCGCTGGTTATCGCGGTGATGGACGACGTGGTGACAGGGGCGGAGCTGTTGGAATAACAGCACCCGCATGGCGCCGAAAAAAGGGTCAAGGGGCAATGCCCCTTGCGGGGTTAAGGGGCGGCGCCCCTTATGGGGCTTGGGGCAACGCCCCAACTGTTGCTCCGTTAAACCTACTCAAAGAGGAAAAACAAGTCCGGCAACTTCGCCGCAGGCAGCGAAGCGTCCCTGCGCACAAACTAAAAAACTTCCAATAAAAATCAAGTAGCATCCGGAGGCGAACGCCGAAGGAGTCCAGAGGGCGATCGCAGACTTCGTCTGTTTTTATGCCCTCTGGAACTCGCGGAAGTTACCACGATGGAAATGAAGTCAACTATGCCTATCCGCATAAGCATCCAACTGCTTCATAGTTGGCTTTTCCCCTTGCAACAAGCGCCAAAACGTGATATGATGAGGACGAATGACGGAGGTGAACGCGTATGAATTCGCGCAACTCTTTTTCCTCGCTGACCATTACGCAGCTGGTGATTCACCTCACCGGCGCCCTGCTGGAACTCTATGCCGATGACACGCAGGAAATCCAAGTCATGGCATCCGGTGACGACCACGATATGAAGGCGGTTTCGCTCGCCCAGAACGGCGATACGCTGACGCTGGAGCAGTCCGCCGCCGCACTCTCGCCCTTGCCGCTCAGCGCCCGCTGGCTGCAAGTGACCGTCCGCATTCCGCGCACGTGGAAGGGACGGGTCGAGATTCGCACGACGTCCGGCAGCGTGCATGTCCGCGGTTTGCAGGTCAGTGACCTGTCCGTGGAGTCGCTCTCCGGCTTCGTGATGCTCTCCGACTTGAGCAGCCTGAGCCTGAAGGTCAAGAACGGCAGCGGCGACATTGCCGGCAGCGACCTCTCCGGTCAGGATTGCAGCCTGTTCACGACGACGGGGATGCTCTGTCTGGAGCGCCTTGCGTTTCTGAACATCTCACTGTCCTCGGTCAGCCGGGGCGCAATGCTTTCTTTTGCGGAGATGTTCTCCACCTTCAAGGGCGGCTCGGTCGCAGGCGGCATCAGTCTGGAGATTCCCGGCGCGCAGTGTGACGCCATTCTTCGCTCGGTGTCCGGGCGGCTGCTGACGGACGGCGTATCCATCGTCGATGGCGCACCGTCTGTCCGCGTGACGACGGCTTCGGGCAACCTGACCATCCGGCGGATTTCCCCGGAGAAACTGACAGAAAACGAATAATTAGGGAGGACGATTTTTATGGCACGACAGAACTTTGGCTTCGGCGGTGGCGCGAACATGCAGCAGCTCATGCGTCAGGCGCAGAAGATGCAGCAGGCGATGACGGACGCGCAGGAAAAGCTGGATGCGCAGGAGTACGAAGCGCAATCCGGCGGCGGCGTGGTAAGCGTGAAGGTGAACGGCAAGCGCGAGCTGCTGTCCCTGACGATTGACCCCAAGGTCGTTGACCCCGACGACGTGGAAATGCTGCAGGACCTTGTGATGGCGGCGGTGAACGAAGCGCTGCGCAAGGGTGAAGCAAACCGCGAAGAGACGATGAACAAGATGGCGCCCGGCATGGGCGGCATGGGCGGTCTGTTCTGATGCCCGGACAAATCGAACCGATTGAGCGGATGGTGTCGGAGCTGTCTCGGCTGCCCGGTATCGGTCACAAGACGGCGGCGCGGCTGGCGTACCATATCGTCGGGATGCCGCTGGAGGATGTTCACGCGCTGGCAGCAGCGCTGTGGCAGGGGCGCAAGGCGATTCGCTACTGCGACGTGTGCGGCAATTTTTCCTCCGCTGAAAAGTGCGCCGTGTGTGCGGATGAAAGCCGCCATAACGGGCAAATCTGCGTCGTGCGCGACCCACGCGACGTGGCCGCGATGGAGCGAATGCACGATTACCACGGGCTGTACCACGTCCTGCACGGCACGCTGTCGCCGATGGACGGCATCGGGCCGGATGATATTCACATCAAGGAACTGATGACGCGCCTGCAGACCGAGCCGGTCAGCGAAGTGATTCTGGCGACGAACCCCGACATCGAGGGTGAAGCAACCGCAACCTACATTGCGCGGCTCATTAAGCCCATGGGCATCAAGTGCACCCGCATTGCCCACGGCGTCCCCGTCGGCAGCGACCTCGAATACGCCGACGAAGTGACGCTCTCGAAGGCAATGGAGGGACGAAGGGAGCTGTGAGGGGAACCACCAGAGGCTCTGCCTCTGGACTCCGCAAGGGAGTTCCTCCCTTGACCCTTTCGCGCGATTGAGTTGAGCGCATTTTCATGCTACGCCCGCGTGTTTATACGCTGACCTTAAGCAGCTTTTTTCGGCAGAATGCTATTCCCCAGCATTCTGCCAATTTTCTCATGAAACGAGGAATCTGCCGATGTTTCTGCCGATACCCATTCCGATACCCTCTTCAGCCTTGGCGTTGGCAAACGCACCTTCGCCCAGACCGATATTACCCCTGACCGCCTGAGACAGGGCGGCGTCAGCCTCCAAACCCTCGCCCTGTGGAGCGGTCCGAAAGGTCCGAACGGTGACTATGAAGCCGTCGCCGACGCCGAATACGCCGCCATCCGCCACTTCACCGACGCGGGCATCCGGCAGGTCGATGACCCGGAGGATGTCAAGCCCGGCGAATGTACATTCATGCTCTCCTTCGAGGGCTGCGAGGTATTCCAGAAGAGCGACGAGATGGTGGCTTTCTGGCGGCAGCGCGGCATCCGCATCGGCGCGCTGGTGTGGAATCACCCGAACGCTTTCGCCAACCCCTGCCGCCGTGGACGCGGAAACGCATATGACCCCCGAAGGCATCCGCATTGCCCGCGTGATGCAGCGGCAGGGCATCAGCGTGGACGTGTCGCACCTGAACGAAGCCGGATTCTGGGACTTGTTCGCCAAGGGTGAGCGTCCGCCGATGGCGAGCCACAGCTGCTGCCGCGCCCTCTGCGACCATGTACGCAACCTGACCGACGACCAGATTCGCGCCATGATTCAGTACGGCGGCTACATCGGCGTGAATTTCTACCCGCGTTTTCTGTCTGCGGACTGCAAAGCGGACAGTGTGACGATTGCCCAGCACATCGACCATATCTGCCAGCTTGGCGGCTCGGATATTGTTGGATTCGGCAGCGATTTCGACGGCATCGAGGTGTCGCCTGACGACGTGCGGAATCCGGCGGAGCTGCCGAATCTGCTGACGGCACTGCGCAATTACGGCTACAACGACGAATCAATCGAGAGAATTTGCGGCGGGAATTTGAAGGCGTACTTTGCACGTTTGAAGTAACTGAAAAGACCGTCACGGAAGCGCACTCAAGCCGGGCAGCCAAAAAGGGTCAAGGGACAATGTCCCTTGCAGGGTGCAGGGACAGCGTCCCTGCTGGGGCTTGGGGCAACGCCCCAACTCCCGCTCGTGCCGTCCGCTATGCCAAACGCGCTCAAGTATGCCCCCTTAGTCGCAGGCAGCGAAGCGTCCCTGCGCACTAACTCCCGCGACCGCAGACGCGGAATCCCCTTGCCCCTCATAATACTCCATCTGCTTGCGCCTTTTCATTTGGAAATCGTATAAATTCTCCTGTCCGGGCATCCTACCCGTGCAGGGGCTTTTTTGTCCCCCATGGAGGAACATTCGCATGATTGACCTGCGCCGCATCACCCGCACTTTCCCCGCGCAAGAGCGAAAATCGCCGCCGCTGCCGGTGCTGTCCGACATTACGCTGCGCATTCCGCCGGGGCAGTATGCCGCCATGGTTGGGGCGAGCGGGTCAGGGAAATCGACACTGATGAACATTCTCGGCTGCCTTGATCGCCCGACCTCCGGGGTATATCGTCTGCACGGGCGGGACGTTTCAGCCTTGCCGCCTGACGAATTGGCGAAGGTGCGCGGCGAGGAAATCGGGTTCGTGTTTCAGGGTTTTCAGCTGATTCCGCGGTTGACAGCCATCGAAAACGTAATGCTTCCGCTGATACTGCAAGGCGTCAGTGAGTCGGAACGCCGCGCCCGTGCGGAACAGCTGCTCCTGCGGGTTGGGCTGCATTCGCGGATGCACCACCTGCCCGCGGCGCTCTCCGGCGGCCAGCAGCAGCGCGTCGCCATCGCCCGCGCACTCATCCGCCGTCCTGCGCTCATCCTCGCCGACGAACCGACCGGCAGCCTTGACCCCGACGCGACGCAGGAAATCCTTTCCCTGCTGGAGGATCTGCACCGCGCCGGGCAGACAATTCTGCTCATCACCCACAACCCGACCGTCGCTGCGCGCGCTGAACGTCGGCTTACCCTGCAAGGCGGGAAGATTTTCGAAGAAGGATGACTTTTGCCGTGTTCGCTTGCGTCCCCCGCGCCCGTGTGGTACAATAGACGCGAGGTGAACAACTTGGCGAAAACACTGTATTGCAAGAAGTGCAACATGGACGTGCCGGAGGGCGAAGCGTGTCCCGTATGCGGCAAAACGCCGCCCGCCAGCTCTATGCGCGTCGCGTGGATGTACGCCCGGCAGCGCGCACTGGACTGGATGAGCTGGAACGCTGTGATGCGCATTGCCGTACCGGTGCTGGCCGCGGCGACTGCGCTGGGGCTGGTGCTGGAGCTGCTGCTCGGCGGCGGCGCGGGCGTTCGGCAATTATTGAACAGCGGATTTTTGTGGGTGATGGGGATGCTGCTCCTCTTTGTCGCGGCGGTCACGCTCCTCGTCTTCGCGCTCGGCGGGACGGACGAGCTGTACTGCGTGGTGGACAGCCGCGGCTTCCATGTGCGGACGGCGCTGCCGGGGGGCAAATCGCGTGAAGCTGTGGATGCACGGCAAATCCGCCGCTTTGATGGACACAGCGGACACAAACGGGCGCGTCATCCTCAGCGAAAAAGACCTCGCGTGGAAGGACATTGCCCGCGTGCAGCTATGGACGGACAAGCGACTGATGCTGCTGTATTCGCCGCCTTGGTGGATGAAGCTGTCCGTGCCGATTCTGCTGGCGAAGTGGAACGACGTGCTGACGATAGTGGACGAAAAGTTAGGCAAGAAGAAGGCGGTGGAGCTGCCGGAGGACTGGGCGCATCAGCTGCCGCCGCAGCGCGTGCAGGAGAAGAAGCCGCGCAAAACCGCCATCGAAACCGACGTGATTCCGCCGCAGACGACGCTGCCGGAGGACGAGGAGGACTATCGTCCACTGGATGAAGTGCTGGAAGAGCTGCGCGGAAAATAAAGAAAATCCATGCTTCGGGCTGTTTAGAAGCATGGATTTTTTATTATGATTTCGTAAATATCTGCCGGATGAACCGTGCCGCTAATTCCGGCCATATGGTCGCTTCCGGCACGATTTTGCGCGCCTCTTCGCTGGGGATGTTCGTCACCTGATTGCCCAGCGCCATCCCATGTCCACCGCGCGGGAAGACGTGGACTTCCGCCGGAACACCCGCTTTGTGCAGCGCCATTGCCATCAGGAGCGTATTTTCCACGGGCACTGCGCCGTCTGTCCATGTGTGCCAGAGGAACGTCGGCGGCGTGTCAGACGTGACGAGGTTCTCCAGCGAATGCGGCTGATGGGCGGCAATGTCGTCCGTCCCCGTGAGGCTGCGGAAGCTGCCGCGGTGCGCGAACTCCCCTGCCGTGATGACGGGGTACGAGAGAATCAGGGCGTTCGGGCGAACGTCGGCGGATGTGAGGTGCATTTCCTGCCACCAATGCGCTTCCTGCCAATGCACACCGAGCAACCCGACAGCATGAGCGCCCGCCGAAAAACCACAGAGGGCGATTTGATTCGGGTCTGCGTGCCAGTTATCGGCGTTTTGGCGGATGGCGGCGACGGCGCTGGCGATGTCCTGCATCGGCGCGGGGAAAACCGCCGGGGCAACGCGGTAACAAACGACGACGGCATTCATGCCCATTGCGGCGAAGGTCAATGCGATGGGTTCGCTCTCGCGGGTGGAAAGGTGGGTGTATCCGCCGCCGGGGGCAATGACGATGGTCGGGCGGCGGACGGCGGGGTCTGCAACCAAATCGGGGATGTAGACTGTCATCTGACAGTGTGGGAGATTGATTGTATTGCAATACATGATTGATTTCCTCCTTGCGCAGGGGATTTCGCGCCTGCGGGCGCGACAAGGGGGCTTTCCGATCGCCCCCTTGACCCCTTCGGGTCGCCACTTCCATACTTTTGGGGTATTGTTTTTTATGAACCGAAGGTTCATCAGATAAACACGCGGGCACAGCATGATAGCGTCACCAACTCAATCGCGCGAAAGGGTCAAGGGACTTCGTCCCTTGTGGAGTCCAGAGGCAACGCCTCTGGTGGGGTCAAGGGGCAACGCCCCTTGCGGAGTCCATAGGCAGAGCCTCTGGCGTCACCCCTACTTCTTCTCCGTCTTCAAGAACACACACAACACCAGCATCGCAATCGGGAAAATCATGCCAACGGTTAAGCCGGATTGCAGACCGCCGAGCGCGCCGGAAAACAGACCCACCGTCGTCGGGCCGGCGGAACAGCCGAGATCGCCGGCGAGCGCCATCAGCGCGTACATGGCAGTGCCCGCGCCCGGAAGCGCAAGCGCCGCCAGCGAGAACGTGCCCGGCCAGAAGATGCCCACCGAGAAGCCGCACAGCGCACAGCCCAGCAGTGCCGCCAGCGCATTGCCGCTCTGCGACGCCACAATGTAGCACACAATGCACAGGATGCTGGACGCAATCATGGCAGTTTTCAGCGGCAGTTTATCCGCAAACTTGCCATACAGGGGGCGCGCGCCGTGCCCATCGTGACGGCGAACGCGCACGGACCGAGCAAATCGCCCATCGTCTTGGTGATGTGCAGCCCGTTCTCCGCGAACGTACTTGCCCACTGCGACATTGCCTGCTCCGACGCACCCGCGCAGACCATCATCACCATCAGCAGCCAGAACACCCGGCTCGTCAGCATCCGCTTCATCGGCATCTGCTGCGCTTCTTCCGGCACAATCGGGTACAGCGGCACGAAAGAGAAGTACACCGCGTTCGCAATCGGCACAATCATCCACAGAAGCGTCAGCACGCGCCAGTTGGCCGTGCCGAACGCGGCGAAGAACAGCGTCGAAAGCAGCACCAGTGCCACATGCCCCCAGCAGTAGAAGGAGTGCAGCAAGCTCATGGCGGCGCTCTTGCCTTCCGTCGGGCAAGCCTCGACAATCGGGCTGATCAGCACCTCAATCATCCCGCCGCCGATGGCGTACAGCACAACCGCAATCATCAGCCCCGTCATGGGCGGCAGGATACCGGGTAGAATCGCCATGCCGGACAAGCCCAATACCGCCAGCACATGCGCCGCAACGATGCTGACGCGGTAGCCGATGCGGTCAACGAGCTTGGCGCTGAGCAGGTCAACGAGCAGCTGTACGGCGAAATTCACCGTCGTCATCATCGTTATCTGTTCCAGCGTCAGCGAAAATTCGGACATGAATGTGACGAACAGCAGCGGCGCAAGGTTATTGACAATCGCCTGCGTGATGTAGCCCAGATAGCTGGCGGCGATGGTATGGCGATAGGTCAGGCGGGACATGGGTGCAAGCTCCTTTGCGAAATTCACTGTCATGATGATAGCACGGAAAGGATTGCTTGTGAAGGGCGGTTTTTTCGACAAAAAATCACGCGCTGGAAGGGGCAGTTTTCACAATCACGCAGGATTTTGCCGTCCGATGGCGAATTGTCTTGTGATGCCGTTTTTTTCGGCAGGAAAGGACTTGCCATGAATACGCGCAAAAACACGCTCTATAATGTTGCTTACCGCGTCTTTTCGATGCTGCTGCCACTGGTGACCGCGCCGTACCTCTCGCGCGTCGTCGGGACGGAGGGCGTCGGGCTGTACGGCTATTCGTGGGCAGTCAGCTATGTGTTCGTGCTGATTGGCCTGCTGGGGCTGGAAAACTACGGCCCGCGCGAAATCGCCCGCGTCCGCGACGACCGCGACGCCCTCAACCGGACTTTCTCCGCCATCTGGAAGATGCAGCGCCTGGTTGCCGGGGTGACGCTGCTTGTCTGGCTGGTGTACGTCTTCTTTATCGCGGGCGAGGAGAAAATCATCTCCCTGAACCTGACGATGATGAGCGTCAGCTGCCTGGTCAACCTCGACTGGTGCTTAATGGGGCTGGATGAGTTCAAGCCCATTGCCCTGCGCAACACGGCGGTCAAGCTGCTTGCGGCGGCTGCGGTGTTCCTCTTCGTGCGCAAGCCGGAGGATTTGTGGGTGTACGCCTTCGTGTGGTCGCTCTCGACGCTGCTTGGCTGCCTTAGCTGCATGTTCAGCCTGCGCGGGAAAGTCACGCCGGTGAAGGTGACATGGAAGGAAGCCCTGAAGCATCTTGCCCCGTGCGCGCTTTTGTCGATTTCGGTCATCGCCGTGAGCGTCTACCGGCAGATGGACAAGGTGATGATCGGCGCGCTGGCGGACATGGCGCAAACCGGACTATACGAGAACTCGGAGAAAATCATCCTCTGCCTGTCCGGTTTCATTTCCGCCATCGGCACGGTGATGCTGCCCAAGGTCAGCCGCATGACGCGGATGAAGCAGATGGACGCGGTCAAGCGTCACATCCGCCTGAGCATGGAACTGGTGATGTGCATGGTGTGCGCAATGGCGTTTGGGCTGGCGGCGGTGGCGGTGAACTTCGCGCCCCTGTTCTACGGGGACGATTTCGCGTATTCCGGCACGCTGATGATGCCTCTCGCATTTACGCTCCTGTCAATTGGCTTCGCGAACGTCATCCGCACACAGTGGGTGCTGCCGCAGGGCCGCGACACGATTTTCGTCCACAGTGTGCTGACGGGCGCGGTCATCAACCTGATTGCAAATTTTGTGCTGATTCCGCCGTTCGGGGCAATGGGCGCGGCGGCGGCGACGGTGCTGGCGGAGTTTTCCGTTCCTGCGGTGCAGTTTGTGTATCTGCGCAAGGAACTGCCGTATGCGCAGTACCTGAAAACGACGGGCGTTTACTGCCTGTTCGGGCTGGTGATGGCGGGCGCGGTCGTTCTGCTTGGGCACGTTCTCCCGCTGCACGGCTGGGGGAAACTCGCGGTTCAGGTAACAGGTGGCGCGGCGGTGTATGGCGCGCTGTGCCTGACATACTGGACATTGGCAAAGCGCAGCGACATTTTCCGCCTGATGCGGAGAAAATAAATCCGCCGTTTCCCTCATAAATTTTCCGCGTTCGGTGCATCCTGTTTCCAGCACAACGACTGGAGGGATGACCATGAACGCAAAGTGCAAGAAATTCCTGACGATGCTGCTGCTCGTGTGCGTAAGCATTGGAGCGGCGGGCTGCTCGGCGTACAGCAATCAGCGGTACTACGAGCGGGCGCAGCTGATGATGGGCAGCGGCGAGTACGCGGAGGCGGCGGAGCTGTTCCATCAGCTGGGCGAATACGAGGATTCGGCGGAGTACGCGCTGTACGCCGCGGCGCTGGATGCTCTGCAACGCGGCAAAATCGAATTGGCGCGGGCGAATCTGCTGGAAATCGCGCCGTTCAAGAGCGCCGACCGGTATCTGCGCTATCTGGATGCGCTGGACGCGGAAAACGAGGGCGAACTCGATTCCGCGCTGGACATCTACGTCTCACTGGGCAGCTTTGAGGACTGCGCAGAACGAGCGCAGACGCTGGAAGCCGCGATTCCGGAGCAAGCCATCCGGCAGGGGCGGCAGCTGATGAGCCAAGGCGACTACGAGGGCGCGCGCGACCTGTTCCTCTCGCTGAACGGCTACGGGCAGTCCCGCGCACTTTCGGATGCCTGCACGGCGGCGATAGCGCGCAAGGCGTACTTGGCGGCGGAGGATTTGCTGGGCGCTGGCGACTATCTGGGCGCGATGAACGCCTTCGCCGCCATGGGCGACACGCTGGACGCGGCGCACCGGGCGGAGGAATGCCGCTCACTGCTGCTGAAGCAGGCAGAAGAAGCGTTTCAGGCGGTGACGCTGGAAACGGCGGATGCGCTGGATGAACAGCTCGAATCGCTTTCGGCGGACGCGGCGTTTGCGGAAATTCGGCAGGCGCTGGCGGAGAAATTCGGCGTGAACCTCTCCCTGCTGCGTGCGGCGCGGAGCGAACATCCGTATGTGCTGCTGGGGACGTACCCGATGGGCGAAAGCGGCGCGGAGAGCGACGTGCTGTGGCAGGTGCTGCGCGTGGATGGCAACCAATTGGTGCTGCTGTGCTGCTCGGTGATTGACGCATCGAGCGTCGCGACGACGAGCGACCTGCCGATGGCGGACACCCCAGACGCCGCGGAGATTTCCCTGCCGTCCGCCGCGGACTTAGCGACGCTGACCGACCTGACCTGTGCCGCGACCCCCTACGCCGCCGCGCAGGGCGCTTCCGCCGTCTACTGGCTTCGCGACACGCTGGAGAGCGGCATCCACCCCGTCATCAGCGAAACGGGTGCATTGACCCTCCCCGCCGACACCGAAGTTCCCGGCATCCGCCCCTTAGCGCTGCTTGACCTGACGGGGTACGTCTTTACGGCTGGCGACGGGACGGAGGAGAATCCATATCGGTAAAGAGACCCAAGGGGCTTTGCCCCTTGACCCCAGCAGGGACGCTGTCCCTGCACCCTGCAAGGGAGTTCCTCCCTTGACCCTTTCGCGCGATTGAGTTGGTGACGCTATCATGCAGTGTCCGCGTGTTTATCCAATGAACCTACGGTTCATTAAGTAACAATACCCCAAAAGTATGGAGTTGGGGACGCGCCGAAGGTTTCCCAAAGGGCGATCGGAAAGCCCTTTGGTCGCCTCCGCAGAGGCGAAACCCCTGCAACACAATCGCGCAATCCGCTTAGAAAAACAACCATCCGCACAATCAAGGGCGACGCTTCTTACGCAGCGCCGCCCCTTTCTTATACCTCCACCACCCCCGTGGCGACCCGCTCCACAAACACCCGATCGTGTTCCACCAGCAGCATCGTCGGCTGATACTGCCGAATCAGCGTCTCCAACTGCACCCGGCTGAACACATCGATGTAGTTCAGCGGCTCATCCCACACAAACACATGCGCGGGCTCGCACAGCGACCGCGCCAGCAGGATTTTCTTCCGCTGCCCTTGGCTCATCTCCTGCAAGTCGTGGTCAAACAACTCGCGTGGGCAGTCCATGTTCCGCAGAATCGCCTTGAAGAGCGTTTCGTCCACCTGCGCATCGCGGATGAAGTCGCGCAAACTGCCGCGCAAATCATCCACCCGCTGCCGCACGGACGAGAACGTCACGCCCGACGCAATGCGGATACTCCCCGTCAGCGCGTCACTCTCCCCCAGAATTCCCTTCAGGATGCTGGATTTCCCGCATCCGTTCGCGCCGATAAGCGCCAGCCGCTCGCCCTGACGCAGCGTAAACCGCACGTTTTCGCAGACTGTCCGATTCCCATAGCGAACCGCGCCGTTTTCCACCGAAATCAGCACGTCTTTCGGATGCGGCAGCGTCGTCATGCGCAGCGCACCAACCTGCTCGACGTTTTTCAGCAGCGTCTGCTTTTCCTCGATGGCGCGTTCCTGCCGCACCTGCGATGCTTTCGAGCGTTTCATCATCCGCTCCGACGCCGCGCCGAGAAAGCCGCGGTCTACTTTCCCATAAAAGGACTTATCCGCGTGGCGCTTGTTTTCCTCCGCGCGATTGCTCCATTCCGCCGTTTTGCGCGCGGCGGCTTCCAGCTGCTTGATTTCTTTGCGGAGCGTCTCGTTCCGGGCGGCTTCGGCTTCGTTTTCGCCGTTCAGGCGCGCTTCAAACGTGTCGTAATTTCCCTGCATGACGTAGGTGTTCGCCTTGTTCAGGCAGACCACATGGTCAATCGCGCGGTTGAGGAAAGCGCGGTCATGGCTGACGAGCAGAAAGCCGTCTTTGCGGCGCAGGTAGTCCGCCAGCATCGCACGACCGGGTGCGTCGAGGGAATTGGTGGGTTCGTCGATGAGCGGATAGGCGTCCTCGCGGGCGAATAGTGCCGAGAGCATCACGCGGGTCTGTTCGCCGCCGGAGAGCGTATCAAACGGGCGGTTGAGCGCCTCTTCCGGCACGTTGAGAAGGGACAATTCGCGCATTAAGCGCCAGTCCTCGCACGTCGACGCGGCGGTTTGGGCAATTTGCCATGCGGTCTGCGTGCCATCCGCGACGGGGTACGGGAACAGCACAGGCATCAGCGGGCAGTCGATTTTCCCTTTTCCCTGCAAATCGCCGGACAGCAGGCGCAGGAGGGTGGTTTTTCCGCGTCCGTTGCGGGCGATAAGCCCCGTGCGCCACGCCGTGTCGAGGGACAGGGACAAATCCGCAAAAACGGCTTCCGGTGCGCCGTCGTAGGTGAATGATAGATGTTCAATTTTCAGCTGCAAAATGAATTTCCTCCGCTTTGGTCAGCAGGGAGGACAGACCGACAAGACGAATCATGCAATTTTTTTCTGTACAGCAAAAGCTGACCCGCTATGCGGTGATTTCTGCTATCACAAACAAACCGCTTTCTTGCGGTTCATTGCTTCCCTGCTCAGTCAACAGGTGCAGAAATCACAGACGCATATGCGGATCAGCCTCCTTCGCGCGTTGCTGTTTATCAGAATACCATTTTTCGGCGCACTTGTCAAGGTGGAAAAACGGTGGTATAATAGAAAGGAAGTTGATTTTGTCGGAGGATGTGCCATGAGTTTCACCCACCTGCATCTGCACACGGAATATTCCCTGCTGGACGGCGCGTGCCGCATTCCAAAGCTCGTCGAGCGCATCAAGGCGCTTGGCATGACCTCCTGTGCCATCACCGACCACGGCGTGATGTACGGCTGCATCGACTTCTATTCCGCCATGAAGGATGCAGGCATCAAACCCATCATCGGCTGCGAGGTCTACGTCTGCCGCGACCGGCTGGACAAATCCGCCGCGAACCGCGAGTACAGCCACCTCATCCTCCTGTGCGAAAACAACACCGGCTATCAGAACCTGATGAAACTGGTCAGCGAGGGCTTCCTGACCGGCTATTATTATCGCCCGCGCATTGACTACAACCTGATTCGCCAGCACAGCGAAGGGCTGATTTGCCTCTCCGCGTGCCTGTCCGGCGACCTGCCGAAGCTGCTGCTGCAAGGGCGCTACGACGACGCGGAAGCGTATGTGCGCGAAATGCAGGATATTTTCGGCGAGAAGAACTTCTATGTTGAAATCATGGATCACGGCATCCGCGAGGAGAAAATCGTCATGCCGCGCCTGATTTCGCTTGCCCGCGAAATGAATGTGCCGCTGGTGGCGACGAACGACTGCCACTACTTGGAGGAAAAGGACGCAGACGCGCAGGAAGTGCTGCTGTGCATCCAGACGGGCAAGACGCTTGATGACGCGAACCGGATGCGCATGGACACGCGCCAGCTCTATGTTAAGAGCGAAGATGAAATGCGCACGCTGTTCGCCGCCTGCCCGGACGCTGTTGACCGCACGCAGGAGATTGCCGACCGCTGCAACGTCGAGTTCGAGTTCGGTGTGACGCGCCTGCCGCATTATCCCGTGCCGGAGGGCGAAACCGCGCTGTCGATGCTCACGCGCCTGACGCATGAGGGCTTGCGCGAGCGCTATCCCGGCGCAAAGGAGACCGACGAGCCGTGGCAGCGGTTGAATTATGAGCTGAACGTCATCTCGTCGATGGGGTACGTCGATTACTTCCTGATCGTCTGGGATTTTATCCGCTATGCCAAGAGTCAGGGCATCATGGTCGGGCCTGGGCGCGGCAGCGGCGCTGGGTCGATTGTCGCGTACTCGCTGGGCATCACGATGCTGGATCCGCTGAAATATCAGCTGCTGTTTGAACGCTTCCTGAACCCGGAGCGCGTCACCATGCCTGATATTGACGTGGACTTCTGCTACGAGCGCCGGCAGGAGGTCATCGACTATGTGGCGCGCAAGTACGGCGCAGACCATGTGAGCCAGATTATCACCTTCGGCACCTTGCAGGCGAAGGGCTGCATCCGCGACGTCGGGCGTGTCTTAGGCATGAGCTATCAGGATACGGACGCGGTCGCGAAGGCAATTCCCTTCGACCTCGGCATGACGCTGGAAAAAGCGCTGACGCTCTCGCCGCTTCTCAAAACCATGTACGACGAACAGCCGGAAGTACATCGGCTAATTGACACCGCCATGACGTTGGAGGGTATGCCGCGCCACGCCTCCACCCACGCGGCAGGCGTGCTGATTACGGGCAAGCCGGTGATGGAATACGTCCCCCTGCAGCGCAACGACGAGGTCATCACGACGCAGTACCCGATGGGGACGATTGAGCGCCTCGGCTTGCTGAAGATGGACTTCCTGGGCTTGCGGACGCTGACCGTCATCCGCGATACGCTGGATATGCTGCGCGAGCAAGGCATCGACATGAAGCCGGAGGACATTCCGCGCGACGACCCGGCGGTGTACGAGATGATTTCCGCCGGCGACACGGACGGCGTGTTCCAGCTCGAAGGCGGCGGAATGCGCACCTTCCTGACGAACATGAAGCCCTCCTGCTTTGAGGACATTATCGCCGCGATTTCACTCTACCGTCCCGGCCCGATGGAGTCCATCCCGCGCTACATTCAGGGCAAGCAGAACCCGTCGAGCATCCACTACGAGACGGAGAAGCTGCGCCCGATTCTGGACGTCACCTACGGCTGCATGGTCTATCAGGAGCAGGTGATGCAGATTGTGCGCGATTTGGCAGGGTACAGCTACGGCCGAAGCGACCTTGTCCGCCGCGCGATGGCGAAGAAGAAGCACAAGGTGATGGCGCAGGAGCGCGAATACTTCATCCACGGCAAGCTGAACGACGACGGGACAATTGACGTGCCGGGCTGCGTGCGCAACGGCGTGCCAGAAGAAGTCGCGTCACACCTTTACGACGAGATGACCGCGTTCGCGTCCTACGCCTTCAACAAATCCCATGCCGCCGCGTATGCCGTCGTCTGCATTGAGACAGCGTGGCTCAAGCGCTATCATCCCGTGCCGTTTATGGCGGCGATTCTCAACAGCGTATACGGCAATCCGGCGAAAATCGCGGCATACATCCAGTACTGCCGTTCGCGCGGCATTGCGATTCTGCCGCCGGACGTGAACCGTTCGCATTGGAAATTCACCGTCGCGAAAGCCCCGGACGGACAGCTGGGGATTCTCTTCGGCTTGGGTGCGGTCAAGACGGTCGGGCAGGGCGCGGTGGATGCCATCATCCGTGAGCGCAAGAACGGCGCGTACCGCGACATCTTCGACTTCTGCCGCCGCATCGACACGAGCGAATGCAACAAGCGCGTCGTCGAGAGCCTCATCAAGGCAGGCGCGTTCGACGGCATGGGCGGCAATCGTCCGCAGTTGCTGGCGGTGTTTGAATCCGCCATGGATGCGAACTCGTCCCTGCGCAAGCAGACGGTAGACGGGCAAATCAGCCTGTTCGACATGGCGTTCGGCGGTGCGCCGCTGGTTCAGGAGAATCACACGCTGCCGAATCTGCCGGATTATCCCCTGCGGCAGCGGCTGGCGCTGGAGAAGGAGATTGCGGGGGTGTACATCACTGGTCATCCGTTGGATGATTACCGCGACGTGCTGGGCAAGCTGCCGTTCTCCACCGCCGATTTGGATGGGCTGGAGGAGCGCGAGGACCGCGGCTTGTCCCTCGACGGGCAGATCGTCGATATGGGCGGCATTCTGACCGAAGTGAAGGGCAAGGCGACGAAAAAAGGCGCGTACATGGGCTTCATCACGCTGGAAGACCTGACGGGGCAGATTGAGTGCCTTGTGTTCCCGAAGGTGTACGAGCGCTATCAGGGCATGATGGCGGTGGATGATTTGGTGGTGCTGCACGGGCGGCTGTCCATCCGCGAGGAGGAAGCGCCGAAGCTGCTGGTGGAGAAGCTGATTCCGCTGGAGGCGTGGCATCCGGAGGAATCAGCCCCCGCCGCGCCGATGGGGCAGAGCACCGCGCGCCCTGTGCCGCCGCCGAAGCGCCACACATCCGAAGCGCCGAAGCTGACCGACGCGCAGGCAGCGGCGAAAGCCCCCCGGAAGCTGTACCTGCGCCTGAATCGCCCGCAGATGGACGCAGCGTCATCGACTTTGTCGCTGTATCCGGGTTCTGTGCCGGTGTATCTGCACCTGCCGGCGGAGAAGATGACGCTCCTTGCGCCGAAAACCGGCTGGTGCGACGCAAGCGACGGGTGTTTGAATCGGCTGAACGCGCTGCTTGGTGCGGAGAATGTGAAATTGTTGGAAAGCAGGTGATTGCATGAGTGAACAGCAGAAAAAAGGTCGTCTTGGCGAGGTGATTCGCTTCGTCGTGACGGGCGGCGTGTGCTTTCTGATTGAGCAGGCAGTTTTGTCGCTGCTCAAGGAGATTTTCGGGCTGGATGTAAATATCGGCACGCCGATTGCGTTCTTGGTGTCGGTGGTGGCGAACTATCTGCTGTGCGTCAAGTGGGTATTCCCCGGCGCGGACGGCAGCGGCGGCAAGACGAAAGCGGGCTTTGTGCTCACAAGCGGCATCGGTTTCTTCCTGAACTGGGGCATCATGGCGCTCCTGACCGCGCTTTTCGGGCAAGACAGCATTCTGCTGACGCTCTTCGGCATCCAACTGAAAGTCTACCATCTGAACAAGGCGATTGCGACCCTGCTGGTGATGGTCTGGAACTACTTCACAAAGCGGCTGATATTGAAGAAGAAGTGACTCAAGGGGCGTTGCCCCTTGACCCCACCAAAGGGTCTTCGACCCTCTGGACTCCCTTTCGCGCGATTGAGTTGGGCACGACTGCATACAGTGCCCGCGTGTTTATCCAATGAACCTTCGGTTCAAAAAAAGAAACAATACCCCAAAAGTATGAGAGTGGCGACCCGAAGGTTTCCAAAGGGCGATCGCAGACTTCGCCTGTTTGCATTGCCCTTTGGCCGCCTCCGCAGAGGCGAAATCCCCTGCGAATCATTCAACCATCAAGGAGAACCAAATTCCCCATGAAACCAGTAATTTTCTTCGATTGGGACGGGACCCTCGCCGACAGCATGAACCTCTGCGTCGCCGAAATCCGCCAAGCCCTTATCACCATGCACCTCCCCGACCTGCCCGACGACGTCCTCCGCCAGTGCAACGGCCCAACGTTCGAGCAGTCACTGGACATCCTGCACATCCCCCATGACCGCGCGCAGGAGTACATGACCACGCGCCTGACTGCCGAATTAGCCCTCGTGCCGACGGTCAACCGCCTGTTCCCCGGCGTGCGCGAGATGCTCCAAACGCTCCGGGAATATGCGGATTTGTGCATCGTCAGCAACGGCGAGCATGACTATATCGCGCTGTGCCTGCAAGTGTTCGGGCTGACGGACGTGTTTGTCCGCACGGCGACATCCGTGCCGGGGCGCACGAAGGGCGAGAATCTCCGCGCGCTGCTGGACGACCTGCGTCCGGAACGCGCCGTGATGGTGGGCGACCGGCTGGGCGACATCCGCGCGGGTCAGGAGAACGGTCTGCCGACGATTGCAGCGTGCTACGGCTACGGGAACGACGCGGAGTACAATCAGGCATCCCTCCGCGCCGAAAGCGTGGCGGACTTGACCCGGCAGCTGGTGGATTTCTGCCGGACGGGGCGCTGATAACAATTCGGAATGCGGAACAAGTGCTTTCCATCGAGTCTTCTATCATAAAAATCCCGCCCCCTCGTTTGCAGGGAGCGGGTTTTCATTATTGCGCTGTCACTTCGCGGCTGGGCTGATACGGGTTGAAATCCGCCGGATCAACGTTTGTGCACACTTCAATTGTCTCGCCGTCAGTCAGCAGGACGATGTTGCCGAAGCGGTTGTTGTACACATGGTCGCGGGTCAGATTCTGTTCCGCGCTGTACGCCGCAATAAAGTTCCATATTTCCCATACCGACGCTGCGCCGGGAATCAGCACATAAGTCGGCGAAAGCACCCGCATCAGCACCACGCCGATCTCATAGGTGTTTGTTTTATCATCCAGAATCCCATGATGGGGAAATTTCAGCACATCTATGTTGCGAACGAGGTCTTGGTACTTGCGGTTGATGTTGCCGCTGGCGGCGTAATCGCCGGTAAACAGCATCCGCTTCTGCCCATAAATCAGCACAAAATTCAGCGAATCCATGTTCTGATTGCCGTTGTTCTTCACCGTTTCCGGCCCAACGCAGTTCACCGTCAGCCATCCGCCAATGGTCAGCTCATCGCCTTCCTTCATCTGCTGGTAGATTGTGCCGTTCGCCAAGGGCGCGTAGTCCGGATTCACCTCCGCCGACGCGCCATATACTACGGTCGATCCACCCCCCCAGCGTTCCAAAATATAGTTGACGTTCATGCAGTGGTCAAGATGCCAGTGCGTGACGATGTACGCATCCACATGCGTCACGCCCACCGCTTCCAGATACTGCGGGAACAGGCGCTCCGGCTTGTTCGGCCACGCCTCGCCGCCGTCAATCAGCACGGTTGTGTTTCCGAAGCGGATCAAATAGCCGTCGGCGCAGCCAAGATTGACCTGATGCAGCTCCAGCATGGGCAATGCCTGCTCCGCTTCCGTCTTTTCCTCCGCCGAGGCAAAGGGCAGCAGCAATGTCAGCAGCAAAAGCGCTGCCAGCAGTTGTTTCTTCATCGCCGCGATCTTTATGCCAGCGGGCGGATGAGGATGAGGGGTCAGTTCGCCGCCCTGCCCGGAGGGGTTATCCTTCATCGCGTCCTGAATCTGGTCGTCCGTCAGCGGGAAATCATCGCACTTGCCCAGCTGATTCTGGTCAATATCATTCGCGTCCATGATGACAATCGGAATGCCGCATTCCTTTTCGATTTCGTTGGACAGCTCGACGGGGTGTTCGGGGTTAATCAGCGCGAGGGTCTTGTAGCGGTCAAAGCTGGAGCGGAAGTAGAAGCCGTCGATGCCCGCGACGCCATGACCGCAGATCTTATAGAACAAGCCCTTGACCCCGAACGGGCGCGTAACGGCGCTGACGAAGCCCGCCAGCAGCACGCGCGGCAGACCCACCATGTCGATGACGAGTTGCAGCTTGTACGGCTCGTGCATCCCCACGCCGGTGGAGTTAATGCCCGCGAATTTCGCCATATGCTTGGCGAAGAAGCCGAGCTTCATGTCCTCCATGCGGCGGACATTGCCGGTGCACATTGCCATCACCTTCGCAGTGATGGAAAGCACGTCGCCCGGCTGTGCCAGCGGCAGCACATACTTCTTCACCAGCTCCGCCGCGCTTTCCCCCACCTCGACGAAGTGCGTCTGGATGGCATAGCGCTGGTAACGGCGGCCGTCTCTGCCCGTCAGGATGCCGCGCTCAATATACGATACCGTCTTTTTCCCGGCGTTGCTGCGCCAGATTACGGGATTCCGATGCCATGTTGTTTTCCTCCTCGCTCTCCGACGCAAATGCCGTCGGTGTTGCGGTAATTTCGGTTCACGCGTCTATTTTACAACGCTTTCCCAGTTCTGTCAAATTTCCAGCGGGGGATTTTGCCGATTTCGGGCAGAAAATGCAAGGAAAATACCCGCCTTGTCAAATTCCGTTGAATGTGCTATGATACACGATGGCTGGGAGCTTCCTCGCCATACAGATAAAAGGATGCGATTTTATGGCAAAAGCCACCAAAACAAACGTGCTGCGTCACCTGGACGCGCTGAAAATCCCCTACGAAACCCGCGAGTATACCGTCGATGACGACAATTTCGACGGCAAGCTCGTCGCCGAGAAGGTCGATTTGCCCGCAGAGATGATTTACAAGACGCTCGTGCTTGTCGGCGACACCTTGCCGCACCTCGTCTGCGTCATCCCCGTGGAACTGGAACTCGACCTGAAGGCCGTCGCACGCGCCGCCGGGTGCAAGAGCGTCCACATGCTGCCGCAGAAGGATTTGCTGCCGCTGACCGGCTACCTGCGCGGCGGATGCAGCCCCATCGGCATGAAGAAAGCGTTCCCCACCTTCGTGGACAGCGCCGCGCAGCATTTGGAGCGTGTCAGCGTCAGCGCGGGCGTGCGCGGGTGTCAGGTGATTCTGGCGGTGGACGCGCTCGTCGCCTGCACGAAAGCGAAATTCGCCGACCTGTGCCGGGGCTAAAGTGACGTTCAGCTGACAAGATGATGAATTTTACAACTTCCGCGCCCGGAAATCATTGTTTCTTGACGGGAAATGGTGTATAATAAGGAAGTTGATTTTCTTGCACGGGGGTATTCTGCCCCATCACGCGCATTGATACTCCGAAAGGATGTTGATTTTTTCCATGGCACAGCCGCCTTTGCGTCCCCAAGACGCTGTGATGCTTATTCCCTCCCTTGAGCCGGATGACCGCCTGCCCGCATACGTCCGCCGCCTGCTGGACAAAGGTTTCCAGCATGTTGTGATTGTCGATGACGGCAGCAGCGCTGCCTATCAGCCGATTTTTGCCGAACTGGACGCGATGGACGGCGTGTCCGTCACGCACCACGAGTTAAACCGCGGCAAGGGCTGCGCGCTCAAGACTGGCTATGCGTACATTCAGGCGCATTTCCCGGCGGCGAGCGGCGTCATCACCGCCGATGCAGACGGTCAGCACACAGTCGAAGACTGCTGGCATCTGGCAGAGGTGCTGACGGAGGGCAAGCGCGCCCTGTACCTGGGCAGCCGCAACTTCAACCTCGACCACGTTCCGCCAAAATCGCGCCACGGCAACAAAATCACGAGCGCGGTTTTCCGCCTGCTCTACGGCGTGTATCTGCCGGACACGCAGACAGGCTTGCGCGCCTTCCGCATGGCGGATTTGCCGTTCATGCTGGATGTGCCGGGCGAACGCTTCGAGTACGAGATGCAGGTGCTGATTGCCTGCGCGCGCGCGAAGCTGCCGATGATTCCGATTGAAATCGAAACGGTGTACGAAAACGAGAACGCCGGAACGCATTTCCACCCGATTCGCGACAGCTACCGCATTTACAAGGTGATTCTCGGAAACTTCCTGCTCTATGCCAGCTCGTCGGTGATCTGCTTTTTGGTGGACAACGGCGTGGCGAACCTGCTGCGATTCGCGCTGCTGCCCCTGCTGGGGCTGAGGGGCGACACGGCGATTCAGATTTCCGGCTATCTGGCGCGGCTGGTGTCCTCGCCGCTGAATTTCGTCCTGAACCGCAATTTCGTGTTCAAGTTCAAGCAGGACACGGGCAAAACGGCGCTCAAATACGCCCTGCTGTGCATCGTCACCATTACGCTTTCCAACCTTGGCGTGTCGCTGCTGGATCACCTGCATATTTTCATCGGCGGTTTCGCGTTCATCCCGAAAATTTTGATGGACACGCTGCTGTATCTGGTGAACTACCGTATCCAGAACAAGTGGATTTTCGCCAAATCCGCCGAAAATCAGGAGGGCTGACATGCGCAAGCACTTATCCGAAATTCTGCTGACGCTCTTGACGGTCGCGCTGCTTGTCGGCTTTGCCTTCGCCGTTCCGCATCCCGCGATTACGGACGATGCGCTCGAAGCCTACATGAACGACGGCGCGGCTGTAGACGACGACTACGACTTCCTATTTGAGTGACCCAAGGGGCGCTGCCCCTTGACCCTGCCAAAGGGTCTTCGACCCTCTGGACTCCCATTCGCGCGATTGAGTTGAGCGCATTTGCTTGCTATGCCCGCGTGTTTCGCGTGTTTATCTGAGAAACGAGGAGGAATTTCTATGCGCAAAGTTTTGGCGCTGCTGCTGTCTCTGCTGATGCTCACCCCTGCGCTGGCGGAAGAAACCGTCATTACGCCCCTGCCGATGGGCTTGACCGACACTGGCTACACGCCCGACCCGAACGCCTTTATCGCGGCGGACGAGGAAAACGGCGTGCTGCAAGGCTATCAGGATGATTCCATCACCGTCACGCTCTGGCGGGAGACCGTCGGGGACGCGACCTACAACGTCGCGCGCGTGAAGATTGCCGACCCGTCGCAGTTCCGCACGGGGCTGAATCACCCCAAGGCGCGGACGGACAACAAGATTTCCGCGATTGCCGAAAAGCACAACGCTGTCGTGGCGATTGGCGGCGACTACTTTGGCAAGGATGACTACGGCTACGTTGTGCGCATGAACGAGGTGTTCCGCAAGAAGCCGTCGAAGCAGCGCGATATGCTGCTGGTGGATAACAACGGTGACTTCCACATCATCCTCCAGTCCGACGCGGACGAATTGAAGGCGCTGCTTTCCTCTGACACGCTGACGTTCCCGAACGTATTCAACTTCGGCCCGGCGCTGGTCGTCGACGGCAATGTCTGCGAAATTCCGGACTATTACAAGAACAAGTACAACGTTTTTGCGGATGAACCGCGCTGCGCTATCGGGCAAATCGGCGAATTGGAGTATCTGCTGGTGGTCGTCGACGGCCGTCGCAAGGATTCCGACGGCTGCACCTGCGCGGAACTGGCGGATTTCATGGCGAAGCAGGGCTGCACGATGGCATACAACCTCGACGGCGGCAACAGCGCGCTGATGTGGTTCGGCGGCGAAAATTACTCCGAGAAAACCGTCAAGGCGGAGCGCTCCGTCTCCGACATCATCTATTTCGCCACGGCAATTGACGCCGCGAATACGGAGGAATAACATGCTGACTCCCTATGGGCTGACGGCGGCGGGCGCAATGCTGCTCCTGCTGCTGCTGACGGGACTCTCCTGCCGCAGGAAGGGCATTCCCTACCGCACGTTCATCACCTTCGGCGCATTGTCGCTGCCGCTGGCATTCCTGCTTTCGCGGCTGACGTTCACGCTGTCGAACATCCCGCTCTATGTCAACACGCTCAGCAATCCCCTGCTGATGCTGCACTTCTGGGACGGCGGCGCGTCGCTGCTGGGCGCATTGCTCGGCGTGCTGCTGGCAGGCTGGCTGACGGGGCGAATCCGCCGCGAATCCGTCGGGCGGCTGATGGACGCGATTGCGTTCGGCGCGCCGCTGGCAATTGCGGTGGAGCGCATCGGCGAAGGGTGCTTCGACGAAATCATGGGCATGGGCAAAGGCATTGAGACGGAATGGCTGGCTTTCCTCGGCGACCTGACTGGCGGCAATCATCCGGTGTTCCTCTACGAAGCAGCCACGATGGTCGTGCTGTTCATGGTTGTGCTGCTTGCCCAGCGGAAAAAGCACCCCGACGGCGACACGATGGCGCTGTTCCTGCTGCTCTACGGCTGCGTGCAGGTCGTGCTCGAATCGCTCCGCAACGATTCGCACATGCTGCTGATTCACTTCGTCCGCGTCAATCAGGTGGGGGCACTGGTGCTGGCGGTCGCGGTTATCATCCGCTGGACGGTGACGGCAGTTCGCGGGAAAACCTGCACGGGCAAGAAAGCAGGGCTGCTCTGGGCGCTGATAATCATCAGCATCGGCCTGGGCATCGGCATGGAGTTCGCCGTAGACCGGCTGGGTGAGCCGCTGCTCTCCTACGGGCTGATGGCGCTGGCGCTGGTGCTCATCGCGTGGTGCGGGCTGCGCTTCCGCCGGATGGCAAACAAGGTCTGAAAGGAAGGATTCTGCAATGGAAAAGCACAAGATTGACCGAATCAACGAATTGGCGCGCAAAAAAAAGTCCGACGGTCTGACCGATGAGGAAGCGGCTGAACACGCCGCCCTGCGTCAGGAATACATCGCCGGATTTCGCGAAAATATGCGTCAGGTGCTGGAAAACACATACGTCCAGCGCCCGGATGGTACGAAAACGAAATTACAGAGACCCCAACAAAATAATTATACCACACTCGGTCGGCGAAAGTCAACAACAAAACTTTTCGCCGACCCCTTGTATTTCCGGCACTTTTCGTGTATAATGAAGGTGCAAAGAGAGAGAAGAGCCGCTGGCAGGCGGCAGCACAAGGCATCGCGGTGAGCGCGACCGCCGGAACAGGAAAGGAGGCGTTTCCAATGAACCAGGATGAACAGCAGCTGTCGGGCGTGTTGCGTCAGACGGTCATAGAAGTGTCTTCCTGTTTCCGCACCGCATCATGAGTGACAGTCCTCTTTGACTGATGCGCCCCTGAGTGAGAGCGCCGTAAGGATGGGTACACGGATATGGACGACATGCAGAAGGATTTTTCTCCGGCAGCGGATGCGGACAGCATCGACGACATGGCGGATGACATGATCGAAATGACCGATGAGGAAGGCAACACGACCCTCTTCAAGATTCTGGACTATTTCTTCTATAACGGCGACGAGTACGCCATTCTGACCGACTCCATCGACGAGGGCACGACCGGCGCAGACCGCGTGGACTGCTACGTGATGAAGATCGTGCCCACGACGGACGAATCCGGCGAAGAGCTGGAAGAGTTCGTTCCCGTGGAGGATCAGAAGCTGGAAGCCAAACTGATGGAAATTGCCACATTGAAGCTCAATGATGACGAACAGGCGGATGACGAGGACTGATTTCTTCCTCTCCTCTCCCGCTTCCCTCCATACAGAGCGACCGACATTTCGTTTCTTCGGTGCTGGACTCGATGAACATTTCGGAACTAACTCGACCGATCATTCGTTTCATAGGACAGAACTTGTTCGACGTTTGGAACTGAATCCGACCGACGCACTTTCGGAATTTCCCCGACCGACTACACGGAATCTCGTTCTTTGGCTGACAAACCCGACCGACCAACGCGGACGATTCAGCAATGAATCGTCCGTTTTTTTGCGCTTTTCGCCGGAAAAGGCGAATGTTTACCACTGACTTTTTCCCAACCGCCTGTGATTTATGTGGATAACCTTGTGGATTGATGTGGATAAGTCGTGGATTTCCTGCGGCAGCCATGCAATCCAGCTGAATTTTTCCTGCATCATCCTGTGTCCTTTGGGAGTTTCTCGTCCGTTATGCACACAGAATTCACAAGGTCAGCATTTTTTGCCCGATTCTGTGGATAAGTCTGCTGATATTGTCCGTTTTCTTTTGTTATGCACAAGGTTGTGCACAATGTTCGACATTTCTCGACGCGCGTGCCAAAGAAGCCCCCTCACCAATCCTGTTGATGAGAGGGGGCTGATTATGTGTTTGGGCTGTTCTCTTGTGCTGCTTTTGCTTCCGGTATTGTCGTGTCCTTCGGCACAGTGCCGGAGAACACCGTTTCCTGCGCGTCGCTTGTGACCTGAATGTCACCGCCGTAGTGCCGCAGCGTTTCCCGGACGATGAACAGCCCCATGCCATGGCCGTCGGACTTTGTCGTCACGCCCGGCTCAAAAATGCGCTGCTGGTCGTCGGGCGGAATCGACGTACCCGTGTTCGCAACGGAAAAAACGTACTCCTTGAGGTTCTCGGTCAAGGTAATGGTCAGATGCTTTTTTCCATCGGGCAAATCCGCCATGGCATCAATGGCGTTGTCAATCAGGTTTGACAGCACCTTGCACATTTCCCAGCCGGAAATAGGCAGTTCCTTCCATGTGGACGTAATGTTCAGCGTCACCTGCACGCCCGCCTTTTCGCACGCGGCAAGTTTCACCTGCAAGAGCGCGTTAATCGGCGCGCTGGCGGTTTTCAGCACGCGGCTGACAGCGTTGATGCGCCCGTACACCTTCTCGATGTAGCTGTTCGCCTCGCCGTACTCCTCCATTTCCATCAAGCTGTACACCACCTGCAGGTGGTTGAGGAAGTCATGCCGCTGGGCGCGGAGGGTGTTGTTGAGCTTCTCCATGGCGTCAATGGTGTCGTCCATTGCGTCCAGCTGGCTCAGCAGCCGCCGGGTGGACATGGCCTCGCGGATGTCCATCACCGCGCCCCAGATAATCACCAGCGCCGCAACGCCGACAAGCAGCCGCACCATGGCGGGCTGAAGTCGTACTGCGGCGAGATTACCACCAGCGTCATCACGCCCAGAATCAGCAAAATCTCCAGACTATTGATGATGATGGCGTAGTTCGTCGCTTTCCTGACGGAAATATTCTCCTGAAACCGCGTCAAACGCTTCATTTGCGTCCCTCCCGGATTTCCTGATTCTTCCGAATTGTCGCCTCATGCCCCATATCCGATGGGAAATAGTACTTTTTCCCCTGCAATTCCACGGGCATATAATTCTGGCGGACGTAGTGTCCGGGATAGTCGTGCGGATACTTGTAACCGTCGCCGCTGCCAATTCGGTCGTGCCCGGCGTAGTGCGTGTCGCGCAGGTGGACGGGTACAGCGCCGTAACCGCCCTTTTCCGCGTCCGCCATCGCCGCATCGACCGCGGCGCACACGCTGTTGCTCTTCGGGCTTTCGCAGATGGCGATAATCGCCTGTGCGAGCGGCAGGCGTGCTTCCGGCATTCCAACGAATTCCACCGCGCGCGCCGCGGCTTCGGCTTGCAGCATCGCAATTGGGTTCGCCAGCCCAACATCCTCGCTGGCATGGGCAATAATCCGCCGCGCGATAAGTTTCGGGTCAACGCCGGCATAAATCAGCCGTGCGAACCACGCCAGCGCCGCGTCACTGTCCGAGCCGCGCAGGGACTTGCAGAACGCGCTGAGCATGTCATAATACAAACTTTCGTCGCAGCGAATCATGGGCTTCTGGATGGATTCCTCCGCAACGGCAAGGGTGATGTGGATGCTGCCCTGTGCGTCGGCGGGCGTCGTGAGGACAGCAAGCTCTACCGCACCGAGCGCCGCGCGGGTATCACCGCCCGCGATTCGCGCGATATGGTGCAGCGCATCGTCATCGGCGATGATGTTCATCTGCCCATAGCCTCGCTCCGGGTCGTCGATGGCGCGGCGCATGGCGGTCAGCACGTCCCGTTCCGTCAGCGGCTCGAACTGGAATACGCGGCAGCGGCTGACGATAGCGGGCGTCATGGACACCATCGGGTTTTCCGTCGTCGAGCCGATAAAGCGGATGATACCCCGCTCAATGGCGGGCAGGATGCTGTCGCTCTGCGCCTTTGACCAGCGGTGGCATTCATCCAGCAGCAGATAGGTGGACTGCCCGTAGGCGCGGCGCTCCTGCGCGTCGGCAATGACCTTGCGCACGTCCGCCACGCCGCTGGTGACAGCGTTGAGCTGCACAAACGCGGACTTGGTGCTATTGGCGATAATCGACGCGAGGGTCGTTTTGCCGCAGCCGGGCGGCCCGAAGAAGATGGAGGAAGTCAGCCGATCCGCCTCAATCGCGCGGCGCAGCAGCCGCCCTTCCCCCAGCAGATGACGCTGCCCGATAAACTCCGCGAGCGTCCGCGGGCGCATCCGATCCGCCAGCGGCGCCTCCTGTCCGGAAAAAAGATCCGTCATTGTTTCACCTCAACAGCAAATACGCTCCCGCTCCCAGCAGCAGCAACTGCACCACCAGCAGAATCGGGAAGCCATAGCGAAAATACCAATGCCTCGTTTTATGATGGAAGCAGAACATCCCCAGTGTTCCTCCGAGGCTGCCAAACAGCACCACCGGCAGAAACAGCGTTCTTTCCGCAATCCGCCACGCCCCGCGTTTGGCGCGCCGCTTATCTATCCCCATGAGCGAAAACGCGAGGGTATTGACCGCCAGCAGGTACACCCAAATCAGATTCAACAACCAATTCTCCATAATTACAACCTCCCCAGAGGCTCTGCCTCTGGACTCCGCAAGGGAGTTCCTCCCTTGACCCTTTCGCGCGATTGGGTTGGTGACTTCTCCATACTGCTTCCGCGTGTTTATGCAGGGATTTCGCGCCTGCGGGCGCGACCAGAGGGCTTTGCGATCGCCCTCTGGACTGCTTCGCATCCCCATTGAAGTTTGTTGAGCTGTATCGCGGCTGATTTCAGTTAGTGTGCCTTTCTGCCACCAAGCAACGGTACACCATTCGTTCCCCCAGCTGCAATACAAGCCCAGAAACATGAGAGGGTGCATCCGAAGGTTTCCAAAGGGCGCTCACAGACTTCGTCTGTTTCCACTGCCCTTTGGTCGCGTCCGCAGACGCGATTTCCCCTGCGTGAAAGCAATCAATTTCAATAAAAAAATCAAGCCAGAACACGCACACCGAGGGATTCCATCAGGGGACAAACTTCCCCTGCGCCACCGCCGTGATTCCCTCGTGCGCCGCGCTGTACACCCACCGATGTGCCCCGCGCAGCGCCAGTTCCGCGTGGCATAGCGCAATGCCGCCGTCCAGCAGCGCACGGTCGCTGATGGTCAGCGCAAACGCTCCGGGCAGCGCTTCCATCCGCCACGGCTGCATGTTCATTGCCGACGGCGCGATTTGCACCAGCTTCGCCGCATCCAGCATCATGCCGTCCGCAGGAACGGCGTTCATCAGCTTGTCGAGCGGCTTCCGGCGGCGATTCTCCGGCGCCTGAAGCGGCTTCTCCGGCACACCGACCGCAATCACCGCGAGTACCGTCTCGTTCTCCTGCATCGGCAGGCGAATCTGCTTGCGGCGGTATGTGCCGCTCACCCAGCACGTCCCCAGTCCCAGCGCCGTCGCTTCCAGCACGAACGCTTCGCCCAGAATCCCGGCATTCACACGGCATAATGCTTCCGTCCCGCAGGCGATGACCACTGCCGCCATTTTGCAGCCTGTGATGCGCCCCATGCCCAGAATCGTGCCGGTAAACAGCGATTCGTCCACCGGTGTCAGCACCAAGCGCGCGCCGGGCAGCGTGCACCGACCGACGACGTAGGACAGCGCCGCGAACGCCGCCGTGTCGGGCGCACCCGCAAAGCTCCGGCAGGATGTGCGCACCAATGCCGCTTGACGCAGTTTCTCCTTCTGCATGGGCGAAAAGAGCGTCTCCAACGTCGTCATTCCCCCACCTCCAATGGTGTCGGGCGCAGATGGCGGCAGACCTCGCCCACGCGCTCATGCAGCACCAAATCCGCCTGATTGTCCAGCGGGGTTGCGTCGCGGTTGATAAGAACGATGTGCCGCCCGCGGAAGAACCGCAGCAGCGACGCCGCCGGATACACCGTCAGGCTTGTTCCTGCGACGATAAGCAGTTCCGCCTGCTGCAATTGACGCACCGCCGCGCGAACTGTCGCATCATCAAGCCCTTCCTCGTACAGCACAACGTCCGGCTTGATGATGCCGCCGCAGGGGCATTTCGGCACGCCTTCACTGTCCCGGATGTACTCCGGCGGAAAAAAAGCGCGCACACTTCAGGCAATAATTCCGGTGGATGCTGCCATGCAGTTCCAGCACCGTTTTGCTGCCTGCCTTCTGGTGCAAGCCGTCGATATTCTGCGTGATGACCGCCGTCAAACGACCGCCGGCTTCCAGCTGCGCCAGAAAGCGATGCGCGTCGTTCGGCTGCGCGTCCAAGGGGAGCATTTTCGCGCGGTAGAAACGGTAAAATTCCTCCGGATGGCGCGCAAAAAAGGTGTGGGACAGAATTTCCTCTGGCGGATAGGCGAACTGCTGATGATACAATCCGTCCTGCGAGCGGAAATCGGGAATGCCGCTCTCCGTCGAGACACCCGCGCCGCCGAAAAACACGATGCGGCGGCTCTCATCAATCCACTGCTGCAATTCTTCGTACATCGTTGTGGGCACCCCTCTCTTGTTTTGTTTCCTATGCCATTTGCAATCAATTCCATTTGGGTTTCGCCTCTGGGGAGACGACAAGGGGGCTGAAATCTTCCAGACGCGCAAAGGCACCAAGGAAATCATCCGTCAGTTCCAGCATTTCGCCGAGTTCATCCAGCAGCTTCCGGCTTTTCGTCAACCGCTGGCGCTGCACAAGCTCCGCCGTAATTCCCTGATGCGACAAATAATGGCGGTCGTCCAGAAAGCTCGCATAGTTCAGCGCCGTCATCGCGCGGCGATTCGTGTCCTGCATATCCATCGTTAGCATGGCAAACTCCTTTGCTCGCAGCAGGAAAGTAATCATTTTCAGTATAGCACACCCTGCCGCGTCATGCAAGACAAACGGGCAAGAAATCGCTGTTTGTCGCGGCTAATCATCTTCCTCTTCACATCAGAAAGGAAATATGCTATAATATAATCGGTAGATTCTTCACAATCGAAGGAGGCATACGATGGATGTCAAGAAGCTGCTTGCTGATGTAACGGCGCTGCCGGGTGTCAGCGGGCATGAGGCGCAGGTCAGCGCGTACTTTGCCGAACAATTCCGTCCGCTGGTGGACGAGGTGACGGTGGACGCGATGTACAGCGTGATTGCGCACAAAAAGGGCAACGGACCGAAAATTATGCTGTGCGCCCATCTGGACGAAATTGCCCTGATGGTGACGCATATTGAGGATGACGGCAGCCTGCGCTTGGGCAATGTCGGCGGGGTTGACCCGCGCATTCTCCCCGCGAGCCGCGTGTGGGTGCATGGGCGCGAGAAGCTGTTCGGTACCATCGGCGCGCTGCCGCCGCACCTGATGAGCGCCGCCGACCGCGCGAACAACTACACGCTGGACAACCTGCATGTGGACATTGGCATGAGCGCCGAACGCGCGAAGGAACTCGTTCGCATCGGCGATTTGGTGACTTTCGACGGGCCTGCCCGCGAATTGCTCAACGATCAGTTCGCATCGAAAACGCTGGATGACCGCTCCTGCGTGGCGATTCTGCTGCGCGCAGCGGAAATGCTGCAAAAGCTGGTCTGCGACGCGGATGTGTATTTCGTCTGCTCGTCGCAGGAGGAAGTCGGCGGGCGCGGCGCAATGACCTCCGCTTTCGCGATTGACCCAGATTTGTCTGTCGTGCTGGACGTCGATTTTGCTGAAACGCCGACTTGTCCGCCGCGCTCTGCCCTGCCGATTGACGCCATGATTGTCACGCACGGGCCGTTTGTGCAACCGAAGCTCAATCAGCGGCTCATCGACTGCGCAAAAAAGCACCATGTGAAGCTGAACGCGAACGTCGCACGCCGCTCCACCGGCACGGACGCGGACGAAATCGGCTTGTCCCGCGCGGGTGTGCCGAGCGTGCTGCTCAGCCTGCCGGAAAAGTACATGCACACGTCGGTGGAAACGATTGACCTGAATACGCTGGAAGAGGGCGCGCGTCTGCTGGCGAATTTCGTCGCGGAACTCGACGAAAGCTGGGAGGATGACCTATGGATTTGAAGACACTGACGGAAATCAACGCTCCCTCCGGGCATGAGCAGGCGATTCGCCGCTTTCTGCTGGATGAGCTGAAAAAGCTTGGCTTTGCGCCCGTCCTCGACCGCATGGGCAACGTCGTTGTCGTGAAGGAAGGCACGGGCGACGCGCCCCGCAAGCGCGTGATGGTCAGCGCGCATATGGACGAAGTGGGGCTGATTGTCACCTCCGCCACGGAGGATGGCTACCTGCGCATTGCCGCGGCAGGCGGCATCGACCCGCGCGTGCTGGTTTCCAAGCGCGTCACCGTCGGGGACGACAAGCTGCCCGGTGTCATCGGCGCTGTGCCGATTCACCTGCAATCCGCCGCCGAGCGCAAGCATGTGCTTTCGATGGACGAGCTGCTGGTGGACATTGGCGCGAAGAGCAAGGACGAAGCCGAGTGCAAAGCCCCGATGGGGACGTACATCTCCTTCGATACGCCCTATGTGGAATACGGCGACGGCTTCGCGTGCGGCAAGGCATTCGACGACCGCGTCGGCTGTCTGTCGCTGCTGCGTTTGCTGCAAGAAGAACTGCCGGTTGACCTCGTGGCTTGCTTTGTGTCCGAAGAGGAAGTCGGCTGCCGCGGCGCGAAGGGGGCAGCGTTCCAGCAGGAACCCGACGTCGGCATTGTGCTGGAAGGCACAACGTGCAACGACCTCGGCGACGTACCGGAGACTGCGCACGTCTGCGAAGCCGGGCATGGCGTCGCGGTGTCGTTCATGGATGGCGCGTCAATTGCGAACCGAGCGCTGTTCCGCAAGGCGCTGGACGTGGCGAAGCAGGAGAACATTCCGCATCAGGTGAAGCACAGCGTATCCGGCGGCAACGACGGCGGCGCGATTCAGCGCGCGCGGGAGGGTGTGCCGGTGGTGGTGCTGAGCGTGCCGTGCCGGTATATTCACTCGCCGTCGTCGGTGGTGAAGCTGTCGGATGTGGAGAGCCAGTTTGCGCTGGTGAAGGCGCTGGTGAAGGCGCTGTAACGCAGGGATTTCGCGCCTGCGGGCGCGACAAGGGGGCAACGAAAACAGACGAAGTCTGCGATCGCCCCCTTGACCCCTTCGCAGTGCACCACCATGTTACTGGATTTTTATCTGAATAAACACGCGCATACTGCATGGTAATGCGCACAACTCAATCGCGAAAATGGGTCAAGGGTCGAAGACCCTTGTGGGGTGCAGGGGCAACGCCCCTGCCGGAGTCCAGAGGCAGAGCCTCTGGCGCCTCCCCTATCAGTAAAGGAGAAGAATTATGTTGGAATTGTTGAAGAAGGTGCTCAAACCGGTCGCGCCGTCGGGACTGGAAGAGCCGGTGGCGGCGGTCATCCGGGAAGAGGTTGCGCCGTATGTGGACAGCATCGAGACGGATGCGCTGGGCAATCTGATTTGCGTGAAGAACGGCACGGAGGCGAATCCGGAGAAAATCATGCTGTCCGCGCACATGGATCATATCGGCTACATCGTCACGGGCATTGAGAAAGAGGGCTTCCTGCGCGTGACGAACGTCGGCGGCATCAGCCCGACCATGAGCCTGACGCGGCATGTGTCGTTCCCGAATGGCGTGCAGGGTGTTGTGGTGTCCGAAGTGAGCAAGGACACGGCGATGAAGGACTTGTTTGTGGACATCGGTGCGCAGGACAAGGCGGACGCCGAGACGATGGTGCGGGTTGGCGACGTGTGCGTGTACGCGAACGACTGCTTCCAGCTGGGGGCGAACCGCGTCGCAAGTCCCGCAATGGACGACCGCGCGGCGTGTGCGCTGCTGATTCGCTTCCTGCAAACCGTCGGCGCGACGAAGCAAACCATCATTGCCGTTTTCTCCGTGCAGGAGGAAGTCGGCTGCCGCGGCGCGAAGGTGGCGTCGTTCGCGAAAGCGCCGGACAAGGGCATCGCCATTGACGTGACCGCGTGGGGCGACACCCCCGGCACGAAGCAGCCGGACATCAAGCTCGGCGAGGGCATTGCCGTGAAGGTGATGGATCGCGGGAGCATCTCGAATCCGGATTTGCGGGAAGCGCTGCTGGCGGCAGGTGCGCAGGCGGGTGTGAAGACCCAGCGCGAGGTGCTGCCGTTCGGCGGGACGGATGCGTCCGCGATGCAGACCAGCCGCGGCGGGATTCCGGTGTGCACGCTGTCGATTCCGTGCCGGTATGTGCATTCGGCGTGCGAAGTGGTTGACCTTCGCGATGTCGAGGGTGGCGTTGCTCTGTTGAAGAAGTATTTTGAAGCGTAATTGCTTCTGAATCCGCAGGGGATTTCGCGTCTGCGGACGCGACGAGGGGGCAGTGAAAACAGACGAAGTCTGCGGTCGCCCCCCTCGACCCCTTCGGCTTCGGCTCGTACCTGTTACTTGGTTTTTATCGCAGCTTTTTTATTTTTGTATACCATTTTGTTGGAAGGGAGTTCCTTCATGACCGCATTCCTTGGCGTTTTGTATCTGCTTGTGTTTCTCGCGGCGGGGTGCACATGCGTGCGATTCCTGCTGCCGCGGAAGTCGCTGCTCACGCGCGTGTGGCTCGGTGTCAGCTTGGGGCTGCTGCTGATGATGTGGCTGCCGGCGCTGATTGCGTTCGCGGCGGATTTCACATGGACGGCGCATTTGCTGGCGCTGATTCCGCTGGCGGGGCTGACGGCGGGGTGCTTCTTTTTGCGTGACCCTTCGCCGGTGAAAAAGTGGGATGCGCGGGAAAAGCAGCTGGCCGGGCAGATGCTGATGGTCGTGCTGCCGCTGACGCTGCTGTCGGGGTATCTGCAATACACGCACTGCCTGCGCGTCGGAAATGACGGCGGCTGGTGGGTCGGGCAGAGCACTTACGGCGATTTGCCGATGCACATGTCGTTCATCACGTCGCTGAAAAACGCTGCTTTTCCGCCGGATTATGCGCTCTTTCCCGGTCAGCGGCTGTCATATCCCTTCCTGACGGACAGCCTGTCTACGTCGCTGTACCTAATGGGCTTCTCGCTGGAATGGGCGATTGTCGTGCCGGGTACATTGATGATGGCACTGTGCTTCACGGGCGTGATGGTGCTGGCGCGGGAGATGACCGCGGGGAAAAAGACAATTATCCTCGCGACGCTGCTGTTTTTCTTGAACGGCGGTCTGGGCTTCCTATACAACTTTGACCTTGCGGGCGGCACTGTGAGCAATCCGTTCAGCACGGTCATCGAGCGAATCCGCGAAATTCTTGACGGCTACTACGCCACGCCGACGAATCAGCCCACGCCGTACAACCTGCGCTGGTCAAACGTGATTGCCGACCTGATGGTTCCGCAGAGGACGCTCCTCGGCGGGTGGTGCATGGCGCTGCCGTGCTTTTATCTGCTGTTTACGTCCTTTGCGCCGGAAAAGCGCCCGGCGTTTGCGCAGCGGATTCGGCAAACGGGACTGCTGGCGGTCTGGGCAGGCGCGCTGCCGCTGATTCACACGCATTCGTTCCTCGCGCTGGGGCTTTGCTCGCTGGGCATGATGGTGTACGACCTGATTCACGACAAAGAGCGCTGGACGCAATTGCAGTGGTATCTCTCGTATGGCGTAATCGCCGTGGTGCTGAGCGCGCCGCAGCTGATTTGCTTCACGTTCGAGCAGGTGTTCCAAGGCACGGGCAGTGGGAACAGCTTCCTGCAAATTTGGCTCAACTGGGTCAACGGGTATGAATCAAACGGTGAATTTGCGTTTCGCGACCTGTACTTCTGGTTCTACCTGAAGAACATCGGTCTGCCGTTCCTGATGCTGATTCTGGCGCTGTTCGAGCGAAATCCGAAGCATCGGCGGCTGTTCGCGGGCGCGCTGCCGATTATCCTTGCGGTGGAGCTGGTGCGCTTTCAGCCGAACATCTACGACAACAACAAGCTGATGTATCTGGCGTGGCTGCTTTGCTGCATGATTGTGGCGGACTGGTGCCGGGATGTCTGGCATCGGCTGAAAGGGATGCGTGGGCGCGGGGCGCTGGCGGTTGTGACGGCGATTGCGGTGTTTCTGTCCGCGGGGCTGACGCTCTGGCGCGAGTGCGTCAGCAACTATCAGGCGTTTTCCGCGTCGGCGGTGGAAGCGGGGAATTTGCCCGCGACAACACGCCGGAGCATTCCACTTACATGACCGGGACGCAGCACCTGAACCCGATTGCGTCCATCGCCGGGCAGAACATCGTCTGCGGGCCGGATTTGTGGCTGTACTACCACGGGCTGGACACGAGTGAGCGCAAGATGGACATTGCGGCTTTCTACACTGACCCGGAGGAAAACCTTAACCTGCTGGAGAAGTACGACGTGGACTACATCTACGTCAGCAGCTACGAGCGGAGCAGCTATGCGGTGGATACGGATACGCTCGACCGCCTGTTCACGCGCGTATTCAGCAACTGGGAAGCGACGATTTACGCCGTGCATCCCTCATCGGAAACGGAGGACATGGGCAATGGAGCGTCTGCTGCGCTTCGCGGTGGAGCATGACCGGGTGATACGCCTGATGTTCATGCGGGATGGGCGGCTGTTTCAAGTCAATGCGCACATTGTGAGCTACGACGACAAGCAGGTGTCGTTCGTGACGACCCGTTCGCCGCGGACGCAGGTCATCAGCCGCGAGGAGCTGCTTGCGGTGGATTTCCGCCGCGGGGATGATGGGCAAACTGTGTAATCCTGTGGCGCAGGATTGCATTCGGCGCAGGGGTTCGCCTCTGCGGAGGCGACCAAAGGGCAATGAAAACAGACGAACGTCTGCGATCACCCTTTGGAAACCTTCGGTGCGCACTCCCATGTTTCTTGAGCTTTACCGAAAGTTTTTAGTTAGTGTTCTTTGGGGTCATCAAAATAAAACAACTAACATAACCAAACTGTAACTTCCGAAGGCGGGCGAAGCAGTCCAGAGGGCGACCGCAAAGCCCTCTGGTCGCGCCCGCAGGCGCGAAACCCCTGCATCAAACAAAAACAAGTTGCTTATACATCATCACCAGCATACACCATGCTGAAAGCAAGGAAAGGAGCGAAGGATGGAGCAAGAGGAAAAGAAACCCACGACACTAACCGGCGTCGATTTGTCCCAGACAGCATCGCTGCTGCTTCCATGGACGCATGACCCGTGGGGCAAGCTGCGCCCGCCGCTGTCCGAGGAAGCGCTGTGCATGAGCGCCGAACTCGCCAGCGCCGCGTATGGCATGGCGATTGAGCCGTGGGTCGAAGCCGGCTGGCGCGACGTGACCATTCAGGTGGATGGCGAACTGACTGCCCTGCCGCCGAATAACCCGCTGAGCGCCGAGTGGCGGAAATACTGGGTGCGTGCGCGCCTGAAACCCGTCAGTGCGCTGGGACAGATGCTGGGCGCGCTGCGATTGAGCAGCAGCAATAACACCACCGGCAAGGCGGTCGTGATGCTTCATCCCGCGCTGGACGGGCGCTACGTCGTCGCGGTTGGGTTCATGGGCACGGGTTCGCGCTTCTACGACTGGTTCAGCAATTTCCGCATGACAACCCAGGACGGGATGCACCGCGGCTTTCTGGAGCTCGCGCGGCAGTTCGAGGCGAATGAGGAGAAAATTTCCTTTCCGGAAACAGCGGAAGAGCTGGGGCTGGAAAAGCTCACCCTGCGCGACATTCTGCAGAACATGCGCAGCCCGAACAGCCGCTTCGTCCTCTGGGTCTGCGGGCACAGCCAGGGCGCGGCAATGATGCAGGTGTACGCGCACCTGAAAATGAACGAGACGGGCATCTCCGCGCGCAACCTTATCGGCTACGGCTTCGCGTCCCCCACGGTGATGGCGGGCAAAGCGGTTCGCGACCCATCCGCCTATCCGCTGTATAACATCCTCAACAGCGACGACCTTGTCCCCCACTGCGGCGCAGCGGTGCACCTCGGCATATGCCTGAAATATCAGGCGACGGAGGATCTGCGCAAAAGCTGCTACAACTGGAAGCGCGACGAGAAATCCGTGCAGGCACGGCTGGCAATTCGCCCCGTTCTCTGGAAGATGGTCGATACGCCGACGTGCATCATCGGCGGCATGGCGCTGCTGATGGCGCTGGGGCGCGTCAGCGGGGCGGACTTCCTCAAAATGCTGGGACTGGGCGGCTTCCTGCCGCTTGACCGCGCGCTGGAAAAGGCGGATGCGGAGGATTTTGTCCGCGGGCTGAACCAGAAGGCAGCGGCGGCATACGAGTCCGTGACCGGGCATCCGATTGACATGGGGCAGGTATCGGACGAGGCGAACGCCATGCAGCACGTTATCGACCACTTTGGGCTGCTTGCGTTCATCGACGCGGCAAAAGCGCTGATGACCTGCCCGCACTACATGATGGCGCATCCCGAAGAGGGGTACATCGGCACATATTTCTATATCGTCATGAACGGAATTCAGGATTTTGTGCCGTTCATCTGGCGTTCGGGCGATCCGCCGCGCCGCATGACGGTGGAGCAGCTGCCGCATGACATGGTGACACAGGACATGCCGGGGCTGTACAACCGCCGCCTGCAAAAACCCGATCGGCGCAAGCACCTGCCGATTACGCGGCGTGACCCGCGTCCGGGCGGCGACACGCGCCATCACCTGCCCCTGCTGACGGCAGGGACGGTGCAGCCGAACGAGAAAATCTACCCGGTAGAAGACATTGAACTGCGATAACCCACAATCATAAGAAAAGAGGCTTTTCCCATGTCCGATTACCGCATTGAAACCAAGTGTGTTCAGGCAGGCTACACGCCCGGCAACGGCGAGCCGCGCCAGATTCCGATTATCCAGTCCACCACCTTCAAATACGCCACGAGCGAGGACATGGGCAAGCTCTTTGACCTCGAAGCGTCCGGCTATTTCTATTCCCGCCTGCAAAACCCGACGTGCGACCACGTTGCGGCGAAAATCGCGGCGCTGGAGGGCGGCAGCGCAGCTATGCTGACCGGCTCCGGTCAGGCAGCGAACTTTATGGCGCTGTTCAATATCTTCGAGGCAGGCAGCCACATCGTCGCGTCGTCTTCCATCTACGGCGGCACGTTCAACCTGATTGCCGTGACGCTGAAGAAGATGGGGATTGAGTCCACCTTCGTCTCCCCCAATGCGACGGACGACGAGCTTGACCGCGCCTTCCGCCCGAACACGCGCGCCATGTTCGGCGAAACGATTGCCAATCCCGCGCTGACCGTGCTGGACATTGAGAAATTCGCTCAGGCGGCGCATCGGCACGGCGTTCCGCTGATTGTGGACAACACCTTCCCCACGCCCGTCAACTGCCAGCCGATTCGCTGGGGCGCGGACATTGTGACCCACTCGACGACAAAGTACATGGACGGCCACGGCGCTGCGCTCGGCGGCGTCATCGTGGACAGCGGTAATTTCGACTGGATGGCGCACGCGGAGAAGTATCCGGGGCTCTGCACGCCCGACGAAAGCTACCACGGCATCACCTATGCCGAGAAATTCGGCAATGCAGGGGCATACATCACCAAATGCACCAGCCAGCTCATGCGCGATTTGGGCTGCGTGCAGTCCCCGCAGAATGCCTTCATCCTCAATCTGGGGTTGGAGAGCCTGCATGTGCGGATGCCGCGCCACTGCGAGAACGCGATGGCGGTCGCGCAGTTCCTCGAAAAACAGCCGCAGGTGGCGTCCGTCAGCTATCCGCACCTGCCGTCCAGCCCGTACTACGCCCGCGCGATGAAGTACATGCCGAACGGCGGCTGCGGGGTGGTGTCGTTCGTCTTGAAGGGTGGACGTCCCGCTGCGGAGGCATTCATGAAACGGCTGACTTTGGCGGCGATTGAGACGCACGTCGCCGACGCGCGGACGTGCTGCCTGAATCCGGCGACCTCCACCCATCGGCAGATGACCGAGGAGCAGCTGGCAGTTGCGGGCATTCCGGCGGGCATGGTACGCATCAGCGTCGGACTGGAGAGCAAGGACGACCTGATTGCCGACCTTGCGCAGGCGTTGTCCGGCATCGAAGCATGAGCGCGTACATCAACCGATATTTCCTGCTAATGGCGGTGTTTTTGCCCCTATGGTGCATCATTCGCCGACCATGGAAGCGCTGGAGCCTGCACGAAGGCTGCCTAATGGCGTTCGCGGCGCTGTTGTTTCGCTGCTGTGCCTGGTGCTGCGCGGCACATGGGCTGCGCCGGGAGATATGCTGGCATCGGCGCTGCATCGGCTGCGGACGGGTGAGGGCATTCAGCTGCGGCTGTTCCGCACCATTACGCGGCAGCTGCGGTACGCCCGGCATGAGGAGATGCTCATTAACATCTGGGGAAACATCCTGCTCTTCATCCCCTACGGCTTCTTCCTGCCGCTGCTGTGGAAGCGGTATCGTCATCCGCTGCAACTTTCGCTGATGTGCCTGCTGCTGCCCTTGAGCATCGAAACGTGCCAGTTGTTCATCCACCGCATGACGGATGTGGACGACGTGCTGCTGAATTTCGCAGGCGGGATGATTGGCGGCGGGGTGTTCGCGCTGGTGCATATGGTATTCCCCAAATTCACTGATAAGGCGCTTGTGCGCGGATAATACGAAAACGTCCCCTTCCGGCAATGGAACGGGACGTTTTTACTATTTTGGAATATGTACCGCGAATTTTTCGTGCTGGCTAACGTAAGTGGAATGCAGCGGACAACAATTCTCGCATTGCCTTACCTCCCACTCCTTTCCCTTAAATTATGCCATAAAATAAGGGAAACGTCAACCGATTAAGGGAAAAAGCCCTGATACTATTTCCGAATCAAAAGGGAGCCGATGAATTTGGAAATCGTATCATATCATCCCCGAAATACTTGACGAAGCCTGATACGATACGAACATTTTTCACACACAGTTTACCAAACATAAAAAGGTGTATTTTCTCAATCCGTATAACGGATATGGTTTTCTTTGCACCACTCTTCAGCTGCTGAACTTAAATGTGCCAACTCATATCTATACCAATCTGTATCAAGGAATTCTTTTTCAATCGCAATTAGGAACTCACGATCCATATCCTTTGCAGATAATTGAGATAAAAATTTAACCGTCTTTCGAGATAAATAAACCTGCGCATATTTCATCTCCAATGCCGGAATATCTACACGAAAGCAAGGAACATAGTGTCCATAGCATTGAGCAATGACACTCGGCAGCGAATGAACATTGCAATCAAATACACTCCCCAATTTTTCAGCATCAATCATTTGAGACTTTTTTTTGTCAAACCACCAAAGATCATAGTCTGTTTTGCAATATGGAAACCATCGTCCATAGTGCGCAATTTCCTTTATGCTAACCATTGTTTTTACCTCCAATTTCAATAAGTAATTGTACCACCATACCAAATATGAAAAGTATGCGTACTACCGATATTCTACCATCAACGTTTCTTCACTGTCAACCATGCCGATAATACTACTTCCAGAAAGCGAAAACGGCAAAAAAAACGTCCCCTTCCGCTGCTGGAAAGGGACGCTTTCGTTATTTCTGCTTCTTATGATACCCGCAGTCGCAGTACGGTCCGCCGGATGCCAGCGTGTATTCGCGCACAAAGTCCGACGTTTCACCTGCTTCCGCCATCGTGTAATCCAGTCGGCACATGGCAGGCGTGAGGTCATACAGCCCCAGCTCCTTCGTCAGCACACAGATGCCGCACTTATAGAACCGCGCCTCGTAGCCGCTGCCGTCCGCGTAGGGCAGATAGTCCATGTTCCACGAGTAGGGGTTTCTGTCGGCAGCGCGGAACTTCTCCGCCTGTTTCATCCCCGCAATGTCCTTGTCAGAGAACTTGTTCTTCCCGCTCTTGCGGCAGAACCAGCGCATCGCGGGCGTCATCATGGACTTCGCGTAGTAATCCGTCAGCGTCTGCACGGTCGGGCGCTTGGGCATATGCAGCACATACGCGCAGAGCATCGCGCAGTTGACGAGGTTCATCTGGAAGCGGTCGCCCGGCTCAAAATCCGGCACACGCGCGATAATCCGCCGATACTCCTGCTTCGCTGCCTTCTCCGTTGCCTTGGCGGATTCCGCCGACTGCCCCAGCACCGCCGTCAGCTGATGCGTAAACGAGCGATGGAACAGCATCCACATGCCCATCGGCATTCCTGCATACTTCATGAGCTTGCCTCCTTGCTTTCGCGAATGAGTTTGTTATGTCAAACTCATTGTAGCGCATTTAGGGGCGGTTGGCAAGGGGAATTGCAAAATTTTTGTCAGAACAGCGAATTGCCATCGGCACAGTAATGTTCACAAAAGCCGCAGCCGATGACTGCCGCCAGCCCCAGCAGGAAGCGCAAGCCGACGGGTATGGATTTGACAGCATCCACAACGCCTTGCAGCTGCTGCCAAGTGGATTCTTTTATCTCCAATACTTTCGCAAGCATGATGTCGCTCACGAATTTTGTATCCACAGACAATTGAAGCTGCTCCAAAAAGGTTGATTCACCAAACCAGCCGACGACACCCTCCACCATACCTTGAATGCAAAGTGCGCCGCCTACCATGCCCACAAACGAAGCAAGCGCCCCCAAACATGGTTTGTAGCCGCACGGCAAAGTTGTTACAGATGAAGTGGCGATGACTATATTGAATAGCGGGTAAACCAAAATTGCATAAAACGCAATACCAATCGGCAGAAGTAGCAGTGTCCAGAGTTCGTTTGTCGGGAACTTTTTGATGATTAACTCAACAATCAGTCCAACAACCCAAAAAATCGTCACCAGCACCAACGTCAGCAGCGCAGGCATAAATGGAAACCACGCTTTACTCGTCGCGAAGAGCCAATTCACAATCACGCCTACGACAAGTACTGCCGGGAGAATCCACCAAAGCGTCTCATTTTGCAGCAGGGTCATGGTAATAGCCACAGGCGCAAGCAGCCATGTCATGGCATATTGCGCCATGATGAACAGCAGCGCCAGTCCCAGCACAACGCAGCAGAAAACGCCAAACCCCGTTCCACACGCTTCCGGCACCAGTTCAATCAGAATGTACATCCTCTATTTCCTCCCCTATCCGCCTAATAAATTCGCTCCGGGGGCAAAACGTGCTGCCTTGCGCCCGGAGCGTTGTCTTTGGTATGCGGAATTTTATTGCAGGTCGCGATAACGGTAGTACGTCACTTCGTAGCTGTCCTGCTCATAGCTGACCGTTTCGTTCCACCAGTAGTTTTCATAGCGCTGATGTCCATCCGCCGTTCCGTTCTTAGAAAGTGGCTCATAGCTGCTCATGTATTCCCAATTTCCAGTACCCGGCTTATAGTTGGAACCCGTATACTCAGCATAGGAATAGTACCATTTGTTGTAACCTGTGTTATAGTAGTGCCAGCGGGAGTAATGGTACACAGGAATCGAGTACGTTTCCGTCTCCACCTTCGTTTCCACCTGACGGGTAGAACTGCTGCTGACCGGGGTGGTAGACCACTGCGTCCATGCAGACCACTGCGGCGGCGGGGTCGGCGTCGTTGTAATCGTAGGCGTAGGTCCTTTCGTAATCGGCGGCGTCGTCACAGGCGGATTCGTCACCGGCCGCTTCGTAACGGGCGGCTTCGTCGTCGTGGTACTTGTGTTGTTCGAGGCGGAATTGCTGCTGATGAGCGCCGTTTTCTCATTCGAGGACAGCTGCCGCCCTTCCTTGGTCGTCGCGGCGACATAGTAGGTATAATTATAGTTCGCGTTTGCCGACGTGTCCTTGTAGGACAGCGCCGAACCGCTGTAAATCAGCTGGAAGTTCTTGTCGTAATTGGTGCGGCGGCGATAGAGGCTGTAATTCGTCGCGCCGCTGACAGTCGTCCACTCCAAGCTAACCGCCTTGCCGCTGACGTTGGCATACAGCGTCGGCGGATAGACCGTCACGGTCGTGTTCGCGTTATTCGGCGCAGACGTAGGCGCCGCTGTCGGGGCAGGTGTCGCCGCCGCGGAGGTCTGCCGACTCCACGCCAGCGCATACAGAATGCGGTTCTGCGCGTCCATGAAGTTCAGGCACTGCTGATACTGCGCCGCCGCTTCCGCGTAGTTCCCTTCGTTTTCCGCCACGCGCCCATTCAGGTACGCCGCCCATTCCGCAACGCTGGGAATGTTGACGCCGTTCGCGCGGAGGTTCGTCAGGCGCTCATCAAAGCTCGTGTTGATGACAAGCGCGTCGATATACATCGGAATCAGCGTGTAGTTATTAGCCGACGCGTCCGCAAGCCCCAGCGTGTAGTAATAGAAGGCGTTGCTGCCCTCGTAATTGCCAAGTTTCTGGAAATCTTCCGCCAGCGTCGTGATGTTCACCGAATCATCCTGCAGGTTCATCAAGTAACGTTCCAGCCGCGAAAGCGCGTCCTGATACCGCTCCGCAATCGTCCCCTGCGTTTCCGCAAAGACAACGCCCGTCAGCACCAAAGCCAGCGCCACCATAGCCGCTACCAAGCGTGAGAATCTTTTCATTTCCTTTTCCTCCTTTTTCCTTCCGCCCATTTTGCGATTTTTCTCTGCCGTGCTCTGCTTCCCCAGACTGCACTCCGGACGCATAGCGGTGCAGGCTGCGTCCGGAGCGTGTCTTTTGTGGGGCGGAAAGCAAACCGCAATAAGTGGAAGGGGGCGGGCTTTCCGCGGCAGGCGTCGCGTAACCGGTGTATTCGATGCCTGTCCCGAATTTCTTCGGCATTTTTAGCATACCACGAAGCGCGGTTGCATGGTAGTCCACTTTTTCGCGATTTTCCGCCACTTTTCCAAAAACGACAAACACCCCCGCACCACGTTCGGCGCGGGAGTGCAAGGAAACATCAGAAATTACGGGACATATCGTACTTTGAATAGAACTCTTTGCGGAAATCAAGGAAGCAGTCGTTGGCAATGGCTTCGCGAATCTGCTCCATCAGGTGAATCAGGAAGCGCAGGTTGTGAATTGACGCAAGCCGTCCGCCGGTGATTTCGCCCGCCTTGAGCAGGTGGCGCACATACGCGCGGGAGAAATGCTGGCAGGCGTAGCAGTCGCATTCGGCGTCAATCGGGCCGAAATCGTGCGCGTACTGCGCGTTCTTGACGACGACGCGTCCCTTGCTCGTCAGCACCGTGCCGTTGCGGGCGATTCGCGTCGCCAGCACGCAGTCGAACATATCCACGCCGCGCAGCACGCCCTCCAGCAGGCAGTCCGGCGTACCGACGCCCATCAGGTAGCGCGGCTTGTTGACCGGCATGTACGGCGCGATTTCATCCAGCATCTCGTACATCACGGGCTTGGGTTCACCGACAGACAATCCGCCGATACCGTAGCCGATGAAGTCCATATCCGCCAGCGTCTTGGCGCTCTCAATGCGCAAATCCTTGTAGAACGCGCCCTGCACGATGCCAAACAGCGCCTGATCTTCCTTCGTGTGGTGCTTCTTGCAGCGCTCCGCCCAGCGGTGGGTGCGCTCCATGTTGATTTTCGCGGTGTTGTAATCGCAGGGGTACGGGCTGCACACGTCAAACGCCATGCAAATATCCGACCCCAGCTTCTGCTGGATATCCATCGACTCTTCCGGCCCGATGAAGTGGCGCGAACCGTCCAGATGGCTCTGGAACGTCACGCCCTCCTCCTTAATCGTGCGGATGCCGGCAAGCGAAAATACTTGGAATCCGCCGCTGTCGGTCAGAATCGGCTTATGCCAGTCCATGAAGTTGTGCAGTCCGCCTGCCTCCTGCACGAGGTCTTCGCCGGGGCGCAGGTGCAGGTGGTAGGTGTTCGACAGCAGAATCTGCGTGCCGATTTCCTCCATCTCGCGGGGCGTCATGGCTTTCACGCACGCTGCCGTGCCGACGGGCATGTAAATCGGCGTTTGAATGTCGCCGTGCGGCGTGTGCAGCACGCCCAGCCGCGCGCCTGACTGCTTGCAAATGTGCTTGAGTTCATAGGAAAAAGGTTGTGTCACGGCTCAATTCCTCCGTTGTCCGGGATGTCGGGGTTCAAAATCGCTTCGGCAGAGTTGTTGAAGCGGATGGCCATGTCGGTCAGTTCTTCGGCGTAGCAGTTCCAGATGGAGCCGCACGGAAGGTTCTGGAAGGTCATGATTTCCTTGCGCGTCGGATGCTCGAACACCAGCCGGTAGCCCCACAGGGCAATCTGCTGCCCCGCAATGCCGCGCCCGTACTTATTGTCGCCCCACAGCGGCGCGCCCATGTTCGCCATCTGCACGCGGATTTGATGATTCCGCCCCGTTTGGAGGCGGATGGCACACAGCGCCGTGCCGTTCTTGCGCGCAAGGCACTCGCCGGACAGCATCGCCAGCTGCGCGCCCTTCTCGTCCGCGTCGCAGATTTCGACCTTGTTGAGGTACTCGTTCTTTTTCAGGTAGTCGATGCAGGTGAAGCGGTCTTTGACGCGCCCCTCGACGACGCAGAGGTACTCGCGCCCCATCTCGTGCTCCCGCATCTGCGCAGAGAGCCGGGATGCCGCCTTGCTCGTGCGCGCAAAGACCATCAGCCCGCCAACCGGGCGATCCAGCCGGTGCACCAGCCCCAGATACACCGCGCCGGGCTTGTTGTACTTGATTTTGATGTACTCCTTCAGCTGCGAAAGGATGTCGGTGTCGCCCGTTTTGTCCGCCTGCGAGAGCATATTCGGCGGCTTGACAGCGACGATGACGTGGTTATCTTCATACTGCACGTCGATATTCGCCAGCTGATGCAGCGGGAATTCGTTCATTTGGCCGACCACCTTCCGCTTGCGCCGCAGGGCAGCACACCGCCCGTCGTCACCGGCAGGCAAAGCTCCTGCGCGTCGATAATGCCCCCATGGCAGCTGCTGACGCACTTCATCAGCATATTGCTGAGGACGCTGGCCTGAAAGCCCGTCGTGTAGCTGTTGATGAGGAAGAACAGCGGCTTGTCGGAGAGTACCTTCGCGCTCGTATCGACCAGCCCGAACAGCTCGTTTTCCAGCTTCCACACCTCGCCCGACGGCCCGCGCCCGTAGCTCGGCGGATCCATCAGGATGCCGTCGTAGGTGTTGCCGCGGCGGATTTCCCGCTGCACAAACCGCAGCGCGTCCTCGACAATCCAGCGGCTCCTTTCCTCCGGCAGCTTCGATAACTCGCGGTTCTCCTTGCCCCACTGAATCATGCCCTTCGCGGCATCGACGTGGGTGACGTGCGCGCCCGCCGCCATGCAGGCCAGCGTCGCGCCGCCGGTGTAGCCGAACAGGTTCAATACGCGGATGTCCTTGCGCCCGCTATTGCGGATGAGGTCGCCCATCCACACCCAGTTCGCCGCCTGTTCCGGGAAAAGCCCCGTGTGCTTGAATCCCGTCGGGCGGACATAGAACCGCAAATCTTGATGCTGAATCGTCCAGCGTTCCGGCAGGCGGGTCAGAAACTCCCACTCGCCGCCGCCCTTCTCCGAGCGGTGATAATGCGCCTGTGCCTGTTTCCACAGCGCCGGATCTGCCTTGGGCCAAATCGTCTGTGGATCAGGCCGCCGCAAGATGACATTCCCCCACCGTTCGAGCTTCTCCCCGTCGCCCGTATCCAGCACCTCATAATCTTCCCATGTATTCGCTAAAAACATAATAACTCCTTTTAAGAGGCGCAAGGGGCTTCGCCCCTGACCCCACCAGAGGCGCTGCCTCTGGACTCCGCAAGGGACTTCGTCCCTTGACCCTTTCGCGCGATTCAGTCGGTGACACTTTCAGGCTATGCCCGCGTGTTTATGCGGGATTTCGCGTCTGCGGACGCGACCAGAGGCGCTGCCTCTGGACTCCGCAAGGGACTTCGTCCCTTGACCCTTTCGCGCGATTGAGTTGACTACTCTTTCAACTACGCCCGCGTGTTTATGCGGGGATTTCGCGTCTGCGGACGCGATTCCCCCTGCTTCACAACAATGATGAAGCTATTTCACTGCCCCACGCAGTTAAAATTCTTCATCATCCACCAATCTCGACAAGACATCCCCATTGAGCTGCACCAGCCGCCGCACAACCTCCTGCACATACAGCCTGTCCAGCCCTTCCAGCGCCGGGTCAACCTCCACCGCTTCCCGCAGTGCCGACCAGTCGCCCGTCGCCGCCAAGGCAGCTAAGCGGTTCGTCTCGTCGATGTCCATCATGATTTCCGCCAGCGGCGCAGGCACGCAAATCCCCTGCGGCTGCACCAAGCCGTCCGACAGATGCAGGTCACTTTCGATAATCGCGTTCATCGGCAGTTGCGGCAGTTCCCCGCGATTTTGATGCGCAACCGCCGGAATCACCGCCGTTTCCTTGCGCAGAATCGCCAGCGCAAGACGAACAGGGCGCGTCGGCGGCGTATCCTTCAATAGCATCAGCTGCGCCGTCATGCCGTCGGGCGTTTTTGCTCCCTCGTGACCAATCGTGTTCATGTGGGCAATGCGTTCTTTGCGCTTCTCGATGCTCTCGCCGAACGCCGGGTTCTCTTCGGGGATGTAGTCATCCTCCGCCGCCAGGAACTCCGCGTGGCGCACCACGTCGCCCACGGCAATCGCGTCGTACCAGCCCAGCCAGCGATGCGTCAGGCGGCCGAGCTTGTCCTCCTCCGCCATCTGCCGAAGCGCGGGAATCAAATCAACATTCTTGCCCTTTTCGCGCAGGGACACGAGGAACGAGAAGCCCGGCAGACCCGCCGTGACCGCCTCGACCGCATCCTCCTTGCGAAAGAGCGCCTTTGCCAGCCGCGGCACGGTGTTTCCGCGATAGGCGGCATCATCCAGCCCATACGCCTGAAAACCCGCGCCGAGGAACAGCTGCGTCGTGCGGGCGACAGGCTGCCCCAGCGTCACGACAATCGCTTTCGGGCAGGCAGAGCGCATATTGCGGCACAAATCCAGCACCGCTTCGCCCTGCCGGAGCGTATGCAGCAGCCCCTCAATGCCGCCGTGGACGCGCGCCTGATCGCTCAGACCGGGGTCATCCTCCTTAACGCCGCCGAGGGCCTCCTGATCCTGCCGGAAGCGCGTCGCCGCCATGCAGTCGCCCGCATAAACGACGCAGTCCGCGCCCATGAGGACTTCCTGCCGATTGCCGGAAACGATAATCTGCGCCTTGCGGCCGCTGGCGTAGACAATGGCCTCGGCATAGTGCTGGAGGACATCGCGCATGGCGGCGTTTTTCTCCTCCACCGCGAGAATGCCATCCTCTTTGCCGGCGTAGAGGAAATCGACGAGCAGGAACGGCAGGTGCATCGGAATATCCTGCCCGATGAAGGCGAACTTAAAAGGCATGGTACAGCCCCGCTTTCTGGATACTTTGACAGTCTATCTTACCATGAAACACGCCAAAAGTAAAGCCCGGAACGATGGTGTTGCGCATCGTTCCGGGGGAAACTTCGTTTCGTTTCTTTATTTATGAATTGCTTTTGGGTTCTAATTAACTGGGCTTTCGCGCGACAACCAGAGGGCATGAAAACGGACGAAGTCTGCGGTCGCCCTCTGGACTCCTTCGGCGCCGCCACTCTTGGGGTTTCATGTTTCTTGACTGATGCCGGAAGTTTATTCCAGAGCATCTAATCCGAACCGCAGGTTCGCCGGATAAACACGCGGGCATAGCCTGAAAGTGTCACCAACCCAATCGCGCGGAAGGGTCAAGGGAGGAACTCCCTTGTGGGGTCAAGGGGCAACGCCCCTTGCGGAGTCCAGAGGCAGAGCCTCTGGCGCCTCCCCTTACTTGTGCACCCGCACGCCCAGCTTGCAGTCCTGACCGTTGATCGACCAGTCGCGGACGATGAACGTGTCGTCCATCGGGGCGCGCTCGACGACTTCCGCCAGCGTGCCTCGCTTGAGCATATCGACGCCGCTCTCGATGGCGCTCGCCAGCACGTCGCCGCACTCGTAGCGCACATCTACGCGGTCGGTCACGTCGAAATCGGACTCCTTGCGCATCGTCTGCACCTTGCTGACGACCTCGCGGACATAGCCCTCCGCAATCAGCTCCGGCGTCAGGTTCGTGTCCAGCACAACCGTCACGCCCTTATCTTCCTGCGCGACAAAGCCCGATTTCTGCATCGGCGAAGTCAGCACATCGTCCTTGCCCAGCGTGACCAAAGTGCCGTCAATGTCAAACGACACGGTTTCGCCGCGCTCGAACGCATCGACGACATCGTTGCCGTCCATCGTCTGCAGGTGCTGGCCAATCTTGCCCAGCAGCTTGCCGTACTTCGGGCCAAGGGTGCGCATCTGGGGCTTCAGCTGATACGTCGTGAACTCGCGCGCGGACTCGGTGAACACAACTTCCTTCACGTTCAGCTCATCCTCGCACAGCGCCTGATAGCTTTCGGAGAAGGACGCGCCCTTGACGTAGAGCTTCGCGGCGGTTTGACGGGTCTTGATGTTCGCCAGATTGCGGCACGCGCGGCCCAGCTGCACCACTTCCACCAGCGCGTCCATCTGCGCTTCCATATCCGCGTCGATGGCGCTTTCGTCCGCCGTCGGGAAGTCGCACAGATGCACGGATTCCGGCGCGCCCGGCACGTTGTTGACCACCAGATTCTGATAGATTTCCTCGCTCAGGAACGGGATGAACGGCGCGCAGACCTTACTCAGCGTCACCAGCACATGATACAGCGTGGTGAACGCGGCGTCCTTGTCCTTCACGTCGCCCTTGCCCCAGAAGCGTTCGCGGCCGCGGCGGACGTACCAGTTGCTCAGCTCGTCCACGAAGTCCTGAATCGCCAGCGCGGGCTCGGTCACGCGGTAGTTCCACAGGTCGTCATCGACGCGCTTGATGAGCGTGTTCAGCTTGGACAGAATCCACTTGTCCATCAGGCTGAGCTGCTCATTCTTGAGGTCATGCGCGGTCGGGTCGAAGTTGTCGATATCCGCATACATGGCGAAGAAGGCATACACGTTCTGCAAGGTGGCAAGGAACTTGTTCTGCCCCTCGCGAACCGCCTTTTCGGAGTAGCGGCTGGGCAGCCACGGCGCAGAGGTGGTGTAGAAATACCAGCGGAGCGCGTCGGCGCCGAACTTGTTCAGCTCATCAAACGGGCTGACGACGTTGCCCAGATGCTTGGACATCTTGCGCCCCTGCTCGTCCTGCACATGGCCCAGCACGATGCAGTTTTCAAACGGCGCACGGTCGAACAGCAGCGTCGAAATGGCTTCGAGGGTGTAGAACCAGCCGCGCGTCTGGTCGATGGCTTCGGAGATGAAATTCGCCGGGAAGTTCTGCTGGAACTCCTCCTGATGCTCAAAGGGATAGTGCCACTGCGCAAAGGGCATCGAGCCGGAATCGTACCAGCAGTCGATAACCGCCTTGTCGCGCACCATTTCGCCGCCGCACTTTTCGCAGTGGAGCTTCACAGCGTCGATGAAGGGGCGGTGAAGTTCAAGGTCTGCGCCGGGATCTTCAATCGCCATTTCGCGCAGTTCCGCGCGGGAGCCGACGACGTGCATGTTGCCGCAGGAGCACTTCCACACCGGCAGGGGCGTGCCCCAGTAGCGCTCGCGGGACAGACCCCAGTCGTGGACGTTCTCCAGCCACGTGCCCATGCGCCCTTCCTTGATGTTTTCCGGCATCCAGTTGATGGTGCGGTTGTTGCGCACGAGGTTGTCTTTCAGTGCCGTCATGCGGATGAACCACGTCGGGCGGGCGTAGTACAGCAGGGGCGTATCGCAGCGCCAGCAGAAGGGATAATCATGCGTGAACTGCGGCGCGCTGAACAGCAGCCCGCGCTCCTGCAAATCCGCCAGCACCAGCGGGTCGGCCTTCTTGACGAACACGCCCGGCCACTTCGTTTCCGCCGTCATGCAGCCCTGCGGATCAACAAAGTTGACGAACGGCACGTCGTTTTCGCGGCAGACACGGTTGTCGTCCTCGCCGAACGCCGGGGCAATGTGGACGATGCCCGTGCCGTCGGTCATGGTGACGTAGTTGTCGCAGATGACGAACCACGCCTTCTTGTCCAGCTTGCCGACGGCGAAGTCAAACAGCGGCACATACTCCATGCCCTTGAGCGCCGTGCCGGGCATTTCCGCCAGCACCTCAAACTTCTGCTCCGGGAAAACCGTCTCCATCAGCGCCTTTGCCATGATGTACACGCGGCCGTCCTCCGCCTTAAAGCGGCAGTAGGTGTCGGTCGGGTTCACGCACAGCGCCATGTTCGACGGCAGCGTCCACGGGGTGGTCGTCCACGCCAGCAGGTAGGTGTTTTCCTCGCCCTTGACCGGGAAGCGCACATAGGCGGACGTTTCCTTAACCGTCTTGTAGCCCTGCGCGACCTCGTGGGAGGACAGCGCCGTGCCGCAGCGCGGGCAGTACGGGACAATCTTGTGTCCCTGATACAGCAGCCCCTTCTTCCAGATTTCCTTCAGGCTCCACCATTCAGACTCAATGTAGTCATTCTCATAGGTGATATACGGATGCTCCATGTCCACCCAGTAGCCGACCTGATCGCTCATGACCTCCCAGTCATGCAGGTACTTCCAGACGGACTTCTTGCATTCCTTGATGAACGGCTCGATGCCGTACTGTTCAATCTGCGGCTTGCCGTCCAGCCCCAGCGTCTTTTCGACTTCCAGCTCAACGGGCAGACCGTGGGTATCCCAGCCTGCCTTGCGCAGGACGCTGTACCCCTTCATCGTCCAGTAGCGCGGAATCAGGTCTTTGATGACGCGCGTTTCGATATGGCCGATATGCGGGCGGCCGTTGGCGGTCGGCGGGCCGTCGAAGAACGTCAGCCGCTTTGCGCCGTCGCGGAAATGGAACGAACGGCGAACGATGTCCTTGTCTTTCCACAGCTGGGCGATTTCCTTCTCGCGCGCCGGGAAGTTCAAATCCTTGGCAACCTTGTTGTACATACCATGCACCTCATTCTTGTTGTCTCTGCTGCGGCGCAAACAAAAAAGTCCGCCCCAGCATGAAAATGCACTGGGACGGACGAAAATGCTTTTTGCGATTCATCCGCGGTACCACCCAACTTGACAGGCACGATGCCTATCCGCTCTGTGCAGGCGCACGCACCTGCTTTCTCGATAACGGGAGAACCCGTCTTTCCCTACCCGCTCCGCACGTTCCGCCCGCGTCGCTTCGGAAAAGCGCGCTCCGGGGTGATTTGCCATCAGGCAGTCTTGACCGGGCTCACACCCTCCCCGGCTCGCTTTCCAAGGCTTGTCCTGCGCCGTCCCCATCCTTGCGCATTCCCATTCATTATAGCCGCATTTTCCCCTTTTTGCAAGGGGGATTTGCAAATTTTCCAAGGAGGCACCAGAGGCTCTGCCTCTGGACTCCGCAAGGGAGTTCCTCCCTTGACCCTTTCGCGCGATTGAGTTGAGCTTTCTTCCATAATATATGCGCGTGTTGCGCGGGGGTTTCGCGCCTGCGGGCGCGACCAGAGGGCTTTGCGGTCGCCCTCTGGACTGCTTCGCCGCCCTCCGGAAGTTACTTGGCTGGTATCGCAACTTTTTTAGTTAGTGTGCCTTTCGTTCTCCAACTTACGCCATCAACCAACCGCACACAACCCCAAAAGTAGCGGCGCCGAAGGTTTCCAAAGGGCGATCGCAGACTTCATCTGTTTTCATTGCCCTTTGGTGCGCCTGCGGGCGCAGCCCCCTGCAGCAACCAAAATCCATCCGCAAAGAAACGAAAAACCCCCGCGGCACACACCGCAGGGGACACATTTCACTTGCTGGAAGCTGCCGCCTTCTCTGGATACAACCGCTTCTGCAGCTTGCGGATGCAGGTAAAATAGCACGGGATCAGGAACAAATCCGCCAGTATCCACGCAACAGGGTTCGCAAAGCACGCGGCATCGTACCCCAGCGACGGGACAAGCAGCATCGCCACCACCGCGCGGCCGACAAGCTCCATCAGGCCTGCAATCATTGCAATCATGGTGTAGCCCAAGCCTTGAATGGAGAAGCGCACAATGTTCACAAACAAAAGCGGAATATACAGCACACTGTTGATAATCAGGAACTGCTGCGCCATGTCGATGACCAGCTGGCGGTCGGCGCTGTCCTGACTGATGAACAGACCCACCAGCGGCTTGCCGAAGAAGTAAATCACCACAAACGCGAGGACGCAGTAGACACAGCCGATGATGGAGGATGCTTTCAAGCCCTGATTGATGCGGTCGAGTCTCTTCGCGCCGACGTTCTGCCCGGCGAAAGTTGCCATCGTCGAAGCGAGCGCATCAAACACGCAGCAGAAGAACATGCTCAGCTTGCCGCCCGCCGTGACCGCCGCGACTGCAATCGTGCCGATGCCGTTAACGGCATATGTCACCGTCAGAGAGCCAATCGCCGTGATGGAATACTGCAGACCGAACGGGATGCCCATTGCCAGCAGGCGGCGGACAAACGGCGCACGGATGCGCTTATCCTCCGGCTGCATTTTGAGGATGGTGAATCGCTTGCGGATGACCAGCAGACACCAGAGGCCGCTGATGAGCTGGCTGATGACGGTCGCCCACGCCGCACCCTCCACGCCCATGTGGAACGCAAGGATGAACGTGTAGTCCAGCACGATGTTGAGCAGCGCAGCAATCGTGATGGCGATAACAGGCGTTTTGCTGTCGCCCAGCGAGCGCATCACGCCGCCGCACATGTTGTACAGCACCGTAACCGGAATCGCGAAGAAAACCGGCTGGATATAGGCGACCGACAGCGGCAGAATATCCTCCGGCGTGTTCAGCATCCGCAGGAGCTGCGGCGCGAAGACGCCGGTTAGCAGCCCCATCAGCACAGAAATCACCGCGCACAGGTACACGGAGTGCATCACATAGCGGCGCATTTCCGTCTCGTCCTTCGCGCCGAACGCCTGCGCAATCGGAATCGCGAAGCCGGAGCAGATGCCCATGCAGAAGCCGTTGATGAGAAAGTTCAGCGATCCGGTATCGCCCACCGCCGCCAGCGCCTCCGTGCCCAGCACGCCGCCGACAACCATGGTATCCATGAAGCTGTACAGCTGCTGGAACAGGAAGCCGCCCAGCAGCGGCAGGGAGAATGTCAGAATCAGTTTCAGAGGCGAGCCCTGCGTCATGTCACGGGTCACGTTTTTCTGCGCCATGTGGATGTCCTTTCGTTGATGCAGGATGGGGGGAAAATCACGTTTCATTGTCCCCGATTGGGAACGCCTATTTATAGCACGTTTTTCGTCGGTTTTCAAGGGGTTTTGACAGGAATTTTTACGTCTTTTTTCCCCGTGTTTTTCGGACGAAAAGACGCCATTTTTCACGGCTGAAAGCGGTCGTGTAACCGCTATGGTGTAACCTATGTGACGGAATCTAAAAATTCAATCGTATGCTATTGACATCATGCGATTGATTTGCTATAATCACCCCTGTTTCCAATGAAAACATCAGCAAGGAGGTGTCCTATGGACAAGGAATTGGCAGGATTCGGCTGGTACATCAAGCGCATTGACAACGCCCTCGCCCGCGAAGCCTGTCGGAATGTCCAATCCCACAACCTGACGATGCAGCAGAGTCATCTGCTTTTCGTGCTGTCCGACGCGGAAAATCACACACGGACACTCAAGGAGTTAGAGAGCATTTTCGGCTGCGCGCAGTCCACACTGGCGGGACTGGTGACGCGGCTGGAGAAGAAAGGACTGGTGGAAGGCTTCACCGACCCGCGCGACCGGCGCATCAAGCATGTTCGCCTGACAGAAAGCGGCGCGGAAATGCGGCAGACGTGCCACAAGGACATTCTGCAATCCGAAAAGCGAATGTCCGCCGGAATGACGGAGGAAGAAAAGCAGCTGTTCCTGCAATGTCTGCAAAAGGTCTATGAAAATCTGAAGGACGACATGGACGAAACAGAGCATTGCCACAACAATTACCATAATAATGAAGGAAAGGAATGATTTCATGCTGAAAACACTGGCTGCGCAAATTAAGCAGTACAAGAAATCAACGATTCTCACGCCGATTTTTGCCGCGCTGGAAGTCGTCATGGAAGTGCTGATTCCCATGGCGATGGCGCGCTTGGTGAAGTATGGCATTGAGGGCGGCGACACCGGCGCGATTTACCGCTATGGCTTCCTGATGATGGCGATGGCAATGCTGTCGCTGGTTTTCGGCTCCGTCTGCGCGCACACGGCCTCCCACGCCTCCACCGGCTTTGCCGCGAACCTGCGCGATGGCATGTACCGCAACATCCAGCGCTTCTCGTTCGCCAACATCGACAAATACTCCACCGCCGGTCTGGTCACGCGCATGACCACCGACGTGACCAACGTTCAAAATGCCTTCCAGATGATTACGCGCATTGCGGTTCGTTCGCCGCTGACGCTGATTTTCTCGACGATCGCGGCATTCGTCATCAACCCGGGGCTGGCGGGCGTGTTCCTGATTCCGCTGGTGCTGCTGGGCGTTGTGCTGGGGCTGATTATCAAGCGCGCGACGCACCTGTTCGATCAGGTGTTCAAGAAGTACGACGACCTGAACGCCTCCGTGCAGGAGAACGTCTCCGGCATCCGCGTCGTCAAAGCGTTTGTGCGCGAGGACTTCGAGGACAAGAAGTTCGGCAAAGCGGCGACGAACGTCTACAACCTGTTCGTCAAGGCGGAACGCATCATCGCTTTCAACAGCCCCGTCATGATGCTGACCATCTACGGCTCGGTGATGGCGCTGAGCTGGCTGGGCGCGTCGCTGGTCACGGGCGGTTCGCTTGATGTGGGCGACCTGACCGCCATGTTCACCTACGTCATGAACATGCTGATGAACCTGATGATGCTGTCGATGATTTTCGTCATGCTGACCATGTCCGCAGCGTCTGCCCGGCGTATCGTGGAAGTGCTGAACGAGGAGCCGTCGCTGTCGAACCCCGAACAGCCGCTGGAAACGGTCAAGGACGGTTCTATCGACTTCAACCACGTCATGTTCAAGTACCATGCTGACGGCAATGGCGACCCCATCCTGAACGATGTTGATTTGCACATCAAGTCCGGCGAGACGGTGGGCATCATCGGCGGCACGGGCTGCGGCAAATCGACGCTCGTCAGCCTGATTTCCCGCCTATACGACGCAACCGAGGGCTCGGTGGAAGTCGGCGGCGTGGACGTGCGCAAGTACGACATGGAAGCCCTGCGCAATCAGGTTGCTGTGGTGCTGCAGAAGAACGTGCTGTTCTCCGGCTCGATTCTGGAAAACCTGCGCTGGGGCAATGAAAACGCCACGCTGGAGGAATGCAAAGAGGTCTGCGCACAGGCTTGCGCGGATGAGTTCATCGACCGGATGCCCGACGGCTACGACACGCACATCGAGCAGGGCGGCACGAACGTCTCCGGCGGACAGAAGCAGCGCCTTTGCATCGCCCGCGCATTGCTCAAAAAGCCGCGTGTGCTGATTCTGGACGACTCCACCTCCGCCGTTGACACCGCGACGGACGCCAAAATCCGCCGCGCGTTTGCCCAGCGCATCCCCGGCACGACGAAAATCATCATTGCGCAGCGCATTTCCTCCGTGCAGGACGCTGACCGCATTATCGTGATGGACAACGGCCGCGTGGAAGCATTCGACACGCATGAAAACCTGCTGAAGAAGTCCGACCTGTACCGCGAGATTTATGAGACGCAGACGTCCGGCGGCGGCGACTTCGACAGCCCCGATCAGATGAAGGGTGGTGACGCGCAATGATGGGAGGCCCTCGCCGCAGAGGCGCTCCGATGCCCCGCATGTCCATCAAGGGGCAGGGACACATCCTCAAGCGCCTGATGAAAATCGTTTTTGAAAACTATCTGTGGCAGTTCATTGCCGTCATCGTCTGCATTGTGGTGACGGCGTATGCCACCATTCAGTCCAGCACGTTCACGCGGGATCTGGTGGACGTGTACATCGTCGGGATTATGGGCGGCACAAAGACCATGAGCGATTTGGCGAATGCCATGATGCCGCTGGGCTGCGTCCTCGCGCTGGGCGTTGCCGCCAGCTACATCCGCCAGCGCCTGATGGTCAGCGTCGGGCAGGGCACGATGCTCAAAATCCGCACGGACTTGTTCACGCACATGGAGTCCCTGCCGATCCGCTACTTTGACACGCACTCGCACGGCGACATCATGTCCATCTACACCAACGACGTGGACACCCTGCGCCAGCTCATCAGCCAGAGCATCCCCGAAATCATCAACAGCGCGATTTCCGTCGTCATGGTGTTCTTCGCCATGCTGAACAATTCGTGGATTATGACGATTCTCTCGCTCATCCTGCTGACGTTCCAGATGCTGGCGTCCGCCAAACTCGCGAAACTGTCCGGCAAGCACTTTGTCGCACAGCAGGCGAATTTGGGCCGCGTCAACGGCTTCATTGAGGAAATGATGACCGGGCAGAAAGTCGTCAAGGTGTTCTGCCACGAGGAAAAGGCGATTGAGCAGTTTGGCGACCTGAACGAGCAGCTCCGCACGTCTGCTCACGAAGCGAACCGCTGGGCGAACACCCTTGGCCCTATCAACAACAACTTGGGACACATCTCCTACGTTATCTGCGCGATGGTGGGTTCTGCGCTGTCCATCGCAACGGGCGGCACGCTGATGTCCACGGGACGTCTGGTGGCGTTTCTGACGCTGAACCGCAACTTCTCCCAGCCGATTTCGCAGATTACCCAGCAGCTCAACTCCATCATCATGGCGCTGGCGGGCGCTGAGCGCGTGTTCAACCTGCTGGATGAAGCGCCGGAAGCCGACAATGGCTATGTGGAGCTGGTGAACGCGAAGGAAGCGCCCGACGGCACGATTACCGAGACGACCGAGCGCACCGGGCTGTGGGCATGGAAGCATCCGCACACGGCGGACGGCAGCGTCAGCTATCGCAAGCTGTCCGGCGGCGTGACGTTTGACCACGTTGATTTCGGCTACACGCCCGAAAAGACGGTGCTGCACGACATCACCATGTACGCCATGCCGGGACAGAAGATTGCCTTCGTCGGCGGCACGGGCGCGGGCAAAACCACCATCACGAACCTGATTAACCGCTTCTACGACATTCAGGACGGCAAAATCCGCTACGACGACATCAACATCAACAAGATTCGCAAGGCGGATTTGCGCCGCAGCCTCGGCATGGTGCTGCAGGACACGCACCTGTTCACCGGCACGGTGCTGGACAACATCCGCTACGGGCGTTTGGACGCAACGGACGCGGCGTGCATGGAAGCCGCGAAGCTCGCCAATGCGGACGAGTTCATCCGCAAGCTGCCCGACGGCTACAATACGATGCTGACGGGCGACGGCGCAAACCTCTCGCAGGGGCAGCGGCAATTGCTGTCCATCGCCCGCGCCGCGGTTGCCGACCCGCCCGCGCTGATTCTGGACGAGGCGACCTCCTCCATCGACACGCGCACCGAAACGCTGGTGCAGCGCGGCATGGACGCTCTGATGAAGGGGCGCACGACGTTCGTCATCGCGCACCGCCTGTCCACGGTCAAGAACAGCGACTGCATCATGGTCTTGGAGCAGGGCCGCATCATCGAGCGCGGCACGCATGACCAGCTGATTGCGCAGAAGGGCCGGTACTACACGCTGTACACCGGGAACGCGATTGGGGAATAATTGAGGATATAGAAAGCGCGCCTGCTTCCACACAATCGGAAGCAGGCGCGAAATTTATAGAGGAATGTTATTCAACCTCGCCATAGAGGTAGGCTCTCGCCGTTTCGTCGCCCGTGTGGCAGAGGTACAGCCCGTCGTGCGTCTGGATGAGGTAGAAGCCCCGCCAGTAGAAGCCGCACATGGTGTCCTCGGCGAAGAAAGGCAGCTTGTCAATGCCGTGCGGTTCGCCGAACTCGCTGGTCTCCTCGTCGTAGTCCATAACCCAGACCGTGTTGTCATGCACGAAGTACATCGCCGAATTGTCCTTGTTGGGGGCATAGGCGTAGTAAGCATCGTGCGTCACATAGTCGCCCAGCGTGACGTCATAATCAGGAATCGGCTGAAGGGTCAGCGTGTTGACCCAATTATGCACGGCCTTCGTCGCTTCGCCAGATGACAAGTCCACCGTCGTCAGCACCTTGCCGTCGTACAGCGTGCGCTCATACTTCGAGCTTGTGCCGCTCCATTGGAAAATGCCGGGCATGTCCGTCAGAAGGTGGCTGTCTTCTTCGTCCTCCAGCGCAAATTCCATCATTTCGCCCTTGCCCGTATCCACGTCGAACCGGACAATTTGGTATTCGTCCGTCTTGTCCTTCGCGATGACGTACAGCCCGTATTGCGCGTCGTACACCGCCTGTTCGACCGTCACGTCGTACAAATCCTTCGCAATCGGGAACTTCTTCCACCCCATCTGCGGCACGGTGCTGTAATCGAGTTCCGTGACCATCTGCATCCGCACCATCGTGTCATCCGTCGGGGGAACAAAACTGTACAGCCGCCCTTCATTCGCGCTGAACAGCACCAGCTCCGCGCCGCCGTTCAGAAGCATCACCTGCCCGTAATAGCCGCTCTGTTTCAGCGCTTCCGACCAGATGATGTCTTCCAGATTGCAGACGACTTCCGGCTCATATTCGGGGTCATCGACGCGCAGCAGCTGACTGCCGCTGATGAAGAAGAGTTCGTCTTCAAACGGCAGCGCGCTGGTCACGTCCGTGCGGTAGCGGCTGCCGATGCCGTGCGTCCAGTCCATGGCATGGTCGGCAGATTCGGCGAACACGGGCATCACGCCCAGCGTCAGCACCAGCAGGAGGGACAGGAATGCCATTCGGAGGTTGTGTTTCATGGGGAGGCTCCTTTCTTTGGTTGAGCGGTTATTGTGCGGATTGAGGCACACGCGACATATCGCAAACATACAGCGTATCTCCATGTGTCATATAATAGTAATTCCCTTTCCAGAAGAATCCGTATGCTGCATGATATGCTTCTTCCGGCAGTCGGTCAAAACCTCTCGCAGTTGTCGTTCCATCTGTATACCAAGCAATGTCATCATGTAGGAAGAAGAATCGACCGCTTTCAGCATCCACTGCAAGCGCAGTGCAGCTTGGATTATAGTGATATACTCCCAAATCCAAATCGTATTCTTTTTGATTCTCTAAGCCCAGATTTGCAAAAGCAAAAACCGTTTGTTCAGGTTCAAATGTTTCCGGATTATATACCAAAACTGCACGTTCATCCAGATAATAACTGGTATCTCCCTTCCATTCCCAATGTCCATCATTTCGCATGATTAGGAGTGTAGATGCCCATTCGGGGTTTTCTTGCCACGAAACAATTTGAGTTGTGGCAAGAACGTTTCCAAGTAGTTTTCCTTTCCCATTTTCTAACGAAAAGCAGAAAAATCCTGCTTTCGTATTTTGCGAAGTTCCATATATACCACGCATGTAAATTTTTTCGCCAATCTTCGCAATTCTGCCATAGCTATAATAAGGTTTGAAAACCCGCTCACTTCCGTCGGTACTCTCCCGGTTTACGCCTTCAACATCATCAAAATCAAGTTCCGCACATAATACCGGGGTTGCTTCGCCATCCACAAAGTCAATCCGAAAGACTTTGTGCATCCCCTGCGCAAAGATATACAGTGCATCTCCGTCCGTGAACAGGTACGCCGTTAAAACGATATGCCCATAATAGTTATCCTCTGCATAATATGGCTGTTCCTCCTCTGGAAGCAGCTTCTTTAATTGCATAACCTCTTCCGGCTTTGATTCCGGATCATGACATTTTAACAGCAGGCGACCATAGACAAAGTACAATTCATCTTTGTAAACTTGCGTGGAAAGTACCCTTACTTGTCCTTCCCATGCTTCCCACTGCTGGAACTCATCCCCCACTTCCAAAACTCCTCCGCCGCGAGCGCGCTTCCGGCGTTCAGCAGCGTCAGCAGAATCAGCATCAGGGCGGTCAGCCGTTTCCATCGAGTCGTCATCGTGTTTCGCTCCTTCCGTGTCTCGTCGGGCGCGTCCGAACCATCTTTCGGGCGCTTTCACCTATAAAGACGCTGCAAAGGGGCAAAACGGGACATCATTCCGCAAAAATTTTTTTCACGCTCTGCGCCACCAGCACCGCTTCGTCCGCCGGAAGCCCGATGCTCGTCACGCGCAGCATCCGCTTTCCTTCCGCCCAGATGATGCTCACCTCGTGCGTGTCCTCGGTCTGGCGGTCAATCAGGTAGCCCGGCACGCTGTGCAGATAAATCGTCAGCACCCGCGCATCCGCCGCGCGGACGTTCCAGCCGTCAAGGTTGTCCTGCTCCTCAAAGCGCAGGGAGCGCGTCTCGTCGGCATAGTAGGCTTCGCTGTGTACCTGGTCGCCGCGTGTCGTTTCGCAGCGCACCAGCGGCAGGCTGTCCGGCAGGAACGTCGGGAAGAACAGCCCCTCCCAGCCGTCCGGCACGTCCATGCGCGGCACGTTCGCAGTCTGCTCCTCCTTCGCGGGTTTCATGCCGACGTGCGCCATGCCCGTTTCGGGGTTGATGGACAGCACCAATTGGAGGATTTGCTCGCGGAACGCCTCGGAATTCGCCAGCGCAATCGGGAACGCAATCCCGACCGCCACAATCAGGCACGCCGCGACGCGCACCACGCGGTCAAGCATATGCAGGACAGTCCGGTGCTTCTGCCGCTTCGCCTTGCGGTCGATTTTCGCCATTGCCCGCGCAAACGCCGCGTCCGCCAGCTTCTCTTCGTCCGCCGTCAGCGGCTGTTCGTCCTGCCAAAGTCCACTGCGGATGAGGGCGTCAATCTGCTCATCCGACACCTGCTGATTCTTTTCGTTCATGCTGCTTCCTCCTCTCAAAACAGTTTCTCGCGCAGTCTGCCCCGCGCGCGGTGGAGATACTGCCGGATGCTGCCCGGCGATAAGCCCGTTTCGGCGGCGATTTCCGCGTCCGTGCGGTTTTCCAGCACTTTCAGGCGCAGCACCTGCTGCTCCTTCGCCGGCAATTCCGCGATTGCCCTGCGTACTGCCGCCATCGTCTCCCGCATCAGCACCTTCTCTTCCAGCGCCGTCGGGTCGGGATAAAGCGCGAGCGCCTCGTCCCCGTCGCGCAGGAACCGCCCGCGCTGCCGCTGCTTGCGCCGCAGTTCGTCCATCGCGGTGTTTCGCACAACTGCCAGCACATACGCGCGTTCCTGCTCTTCCGTCAGCGTGCGCAGCAGTTCGATTTTCTCCATCAGCGCCACGAGGCTGTCCGACACAATGTCCTCCACCGCCGCGCTGTCAGCGGCATAGCACTTCGCCAAGAGAATCATGCTGATGCGGTGGCGCTGATAGCACGCCGCGAGGAACTGCCGCTCGTCATCCGCCTGAGCCACCCGCATCCCGCCTTTCGGATGTTGTTTCTCTTGCATCTGCTTCCAGTATAGCATACACATATCGGATTCCGCAAGATTCAGGCAAATTTTTTCCGAAAAAAAGGCAAATTTGTACTTGACGAAACCTATAGGAATAGCGTATAATGCCGTCATTCTTCCTCCTGACTTTATCGGGAGGAAAGACACGAAAAGGAGGCGCTGGTTATGCGCATTGCCAAGTCCGTCGCTGAACTGATCGGCCGCACGCCGATGCTTGAACTCACTCACTTTGAGCAGACGCACTGTCTGAACGCGCATCTGCTGGCGAAGGTCGAATCCTTCAACCCCGGCGGCAGCGTGAAAGACCGCATTGCGCTGGGCATGGTGGAGGCCGCGGAAAAGGCGGGCAAGCTGCTCCCTGGCGGCACGATTATTGAGCCCACCAGCGGCAACACCGGCATCGGGCTGGCGATGGTCGCCGCCGCGCGCGGATATACCGCCATCATCGTCATGCCGGACAGCATGAGCGTCGAGCGCCGTCAGCTGATGCTGGCGTATGGCGCGAAGCTCGTCCTCACCCCCGGCAAGCTCGGCATGAAGGGCGCGGTTGACAAGGCGAATGAACTCGCCGCCGAAACCCCGAACGCGATTGTCGTCGGGCAGTTCGTCAACCCGGCGAACCCCGCCACCCACCGCGCCACGACCGGTCCGGAAATCTGGGCGGACACGGACGGTCAGGTGGATGTGCTCGTCGCGGGCGTCGGCACGGGCGGCACGCTGACCGGCATCGGCAGCTACCTGCGTGAAAAGAACCCGGATGTGCGCATCGTCGCGGTAGAGCCGTTCTCCTCGCCCCTGCTGTCCAAGGGCGTTGCGGGCCCGCACGGCTTGATGGGCATCGGCGCGAATTTCGTGCCGGATGTGCTGAGCCGCGATTTGATTGACGAGATTATCACCGTCAAGGAGGACGACGCTTATCGCACGGGGCGCGAGCTGGCGGCGCACGAGGGTGTGCTGGCGGGCATCACGTCCGGTGCGGCGGTCTGGGCGGCATCGCAAGTGGCGGCGCGGCCGGAATTCGCGGGCAAGAACATCGTCGTCATCCTGCCCGACACAGGCGAGCGGTATTTGTCCACGAAGATGTTCGCTATCAACGAGTGAATCTCCTGCCTTCCCGAAAAATTGCTTTCGGGAAGGCAGTTTTTTTTTGGTTCTTCACGGAATCTTGGGGAGAAGAACAGCTTGGGGGCGCGTCTGCGGACGCGCAAAGTTACTGGCAGGGACGCTTCGCTGCCTGCACCTTTGTTGAGTGCCTTTGAGGTGCTGGTCGCCCGCGGAACAGTTGAGGCGTTGCCCCAAACCCCACAAGGGACAGACGAGAAGGGACGAAGTCCCCCCTTGACCCTGCAAGGGGAAATTTTTTCCTTGACCCCTTTCGCGCGATTGAGTTGGTCGCGCTTTCATACTTCTTCCGCATGCGGCTTTTTTCCGCATTCCGCATTCCGAATTCCACATTATTTCCCTCTCCGCTTTGCAGGATTTTCCCCCTTCCCCCGCGAATTCTATATTATCTCCTTATCATCAGGAAAGGCAGGTCATGTCGATGATCTCACGCTATATTTTCGGCACTCCCCTCCCCACCATGGCGGTCATCCGCGAAATTGCGCCGTCGGGCGGCGAAATTCCCCACTTCACCGTCACCAAAGCGGACGGCAGCGTCTCTTTCACTACCATACTGGGTGACGATGACCTCATCTTCGGGCTGGGCGAGAATGTCCGCGGCATCAACAAGCGCGGGCATCTTTATCGCGCGTGGAACATGGACGATTTCAGCCACACGGAGAACAAGGGCGGCATTTATTCCAGCCACAATCTGCTGCTGTTCAGCGGCGAGCAAGGTGTTTTCGGCGCGTATTTCGACGATCCCGGTGCGGTCACGTTTGATTTGGGGTATTCTGACGGCGGCAAGGCGGTCATTACATCCGAAAACGGCAATTTGTCGGTGTATCTGATTGAAAGCACCACGCTGACAGGGCTGGTGCGCGAGTTCCGCCACCTCATCGGACGCAGCTACATTCCGCCGAAGTGGGCGATGGGCTACATCCAGAGCCGCTGGGGATACGCAAGCGAAGACGATTTGAACTTCATCGTATCCGAACACCGCAAGCGGCACATCCCGCTGGACAACGTGTGCATGGACATCGACTACATGGAGGATTTCAAGGACTTCACCTGGAATCCGGTGCATTTCCCGGATTTGAAAGCCACCAATGCGCGCATGAAGGACGAGCACATCCACCTTGTACCGATTATTGACGCGGGCATCAAGCAGCTCACTGGCGACCCGATTTACGACGAGGGTGTGCAGAAGGATTACTTCGTCAAGAAGGCAGATGGCAGCCTGTTCGTGGGCGCGGTTTGGCCGGGGCGCGCGTGCTTCCCGGATTTCCTGCGCGAGGACGTGCGGCAATGGTTCGGCGCGAAGTACCATAAGCTGATGGATACGGGCATCGAGGGCTTCTGGAACGACATGAATGAACCGGCGCTGTTTTTTACAGCACGGACAGTCTCGAAAACGCGTTCGAGACGGTGGAAAAGATGCGGCACGAGAATCTGGGCATTGACGGCGCGTTCAAATTGAAAGCCGCGTTCGTCAACATTGCCAACAACGCCGAGGATTACCGCCGCTTCTACCACACGGTGGATGGTCAGCCCGTACGCCACGACAAAGTGCACAACCTCTACGGCGCGATGATGACAAAATCCGCCGCTGAAGGCTTCCGCAGCTACAATCCCGACCGGCGCTATCTGCTCTTCAGCCGTTCCTCCTTCATCGGCGCGCACCGCGACGGCGGCGTGTGGCAGGGTGACAACAGCAGCTGGTGGTCGCATCTGCTGCTGAACCTGAAAATGATGCCGTCGCTGAACATGTGCGGCTTCCTGTACACGGGCGCGGACTTGGGCGGCTTCTCCTGCAACACAACGGAAGATTTGCTCCTGCGCTGGCTGGCGCTGGGCGTCTTCACCCCGCTGATGCGCAACCACACTGCGCAGCACACGCGCGATCAGGAGATTTTCCGCTTCCGCAACTGGGAGGATATGCGCAATGTCGTGTCCGTCCGCTATGCGCTGCTCCCCTACCTGTACAGCCTGCTGGTCAAGTGCGCCTGCCGGGACGAGATGATGTTCCGCCCGCTGGCGTTCGATTATCCGCAGGACAAGACCGCCATCCGCGTGGAAGATCAGCTGATGCTGGGCGACGAGTGCATGATTGCCCCCGTGGTTGAACAGAACGCGCGCGGCCGCCATGTTTATCTGCCGGAGGACATGCTGCTGGTGCGCTTCCGATCCGGCGACGATTACACCGTGCAAACGATGCAGAAGGGGCATCACTGGCTGGATGTGCCAATGAACGAAGTGCCGCTGTTCATCCGCCGCGGGCATGTGATTCCGCTGTGCCGCAGCGCGGAATACGTCGATGCGCTGGACACGACGAAGCTGTCGCTGGTCGGCTGGCTGGAGGTCGGCTGTGCCATCACGCTGTACGAGGATGACGGCGAAAGCACGGATATCGACCTGAACAAGGGCTTGCAGCTCATCAACGTAAGCATCGACAAGGGCGTCGCGACGGCAAAATGCGCGGGCAAGACGGTTGACGCGAGCAAAGTCGTCGTTTGGGAGAGATAACGATGAAGATTCTCAATTTCGGGTCGCTGAATCTGGATAACGTTTACCAAGTGCCGCACTTCCTGCAGGCGGGCGAGACAATGGCAGCGCTGTCCGAAGCGGTGCATCCCGGCGGGAAGGGGCTGAATCAGTCGCTGGCGCTGGCGCGGGCGGGCGCGGAGGTGTATCATGCGGGCGTCGTCGGCAACGGCAGCGAGCTGCTGACAAATCTGCTGAAAGAAAACGGCGTGCACGATGACTACCTGCTGCACCGCGACTGCACGCAGGGCAGCACGATGATTCAGGTCAGCCCCAAGGGCGAAAACTGCATCCTGCTCTTCGGGCAGTCCAACCACGCCATCACGAAGGCGCAGGTGGAAGAGACGATTGCCGCGTTTGCCCCCGGCGATTATCTGGTGCTGCAGAACGAGGTGTCCTGTCTGCCGGAGATGGTGGAAGCAGGGGCGCGGCGCGGCTTGCATGTCGTGCTGAATCCATCGCCGTTTGACGATTCGCTGCGTTCGCTGGATTACAACCAAATTCGCTGGATTTTCATCAACGAGGTCGAAGGGCATCAAATGACGGGCGAAACCGCGCCGGACGCGATACTGTCCGCCTTGCGGGCGAAGTACCCCGCGCTGTGCGTTGTGCTGACGCTTGGGAGTGCCGGGTCGATTTGCTGCACGCCGGAGAAAACGGTTCATCAGCCAATTTTCCGCGTTCAGGCGGTGGACACGACGGCGGCGGGCGACACGTTCACGGGGTACTTCCTCGCGGCGCTGACGCAAGGGCTGCCGCTGGAAACGTGCATGGCGCGGGCGGCAGCAGCATCGGCCATCAGCGTGACACGGCAGGGGGCGGCGCCGTCCATTCCGAGGGCGGAGGAAGTGGATGCGATGCTGCGCAGGGCTTGACGCTTCCTTTGAAAATGTACTTTATACTATTTCCAGATAAGAATGCGCCAAGATGCGCCGCGAATTTTTCATTCTGGCTAACGTGAATGAAACGCAGCGTAGCAGCGCTACGCTAAGTGGAATGAGCGGACGCCAGAAGGGAAAAGGCGCAAGCAGATGGCGCAGTTGAATCTGGAAATAGTATTAGGTTCGCATAACCGCATACAAAAGCCCGGATTGCCGCAGTTTTTTGTCCGCGACAATCCGGGTTTTCTATTTTTTCTGCCAAAAGCCTTGACTCTGACGCTGCGTCATGGTTTATACTGTTCACGCAAGGAGGGAATCAGCATGATGACGGTTCATGAAGTAAGCAGACGCACAGGGGTGAGCGTCCGCACATTGCAGTATTATGACAGATGGGGCTGCTGCCCCCGACGGCGCGCACAGAAGCGGGCTATCGGCTGTATGACGATGCGGCACTGGAACGCTTACAGCAGATTCTGCTGTTTCGCGCGCTGGCGTTTTCACTCAAAGAGATTCAGGCGATTCTGCAAAGCCCGAACTTTTACAGGAATCGGGCGTTAGACCAGCAAATCCATCTGCTCACGCTGAAAAGGGCGCATATCGACAACCTGATTACCTTCGCTCGCGGACTAAAAGAAATGGGAGGAACAAACATGGACTTTTCTGCATTTGATACGGCACAAATGGATGAATACGCCGCGCAAGCCAAAGCGCAGTGGCAGCACACGCCCGCCTATCAGGAGTACGCGAAAAAAAGCAAAGGGCGCTCCAAAGAGGCGGCGGCGCTGGCGAACGGCATGATGCTGATTTTCGCGGATTTCGGCAAATGCAAGTCTGCTGACCCTGCATCCCCCGAAGCGCAAGCCTTGGTGAAGCGTCTGCAAGCGTACATCTCGGAAAACTACTATCACTGCACGCCGGAAATGCTGAACGCACTCGGCGCGATGTACAGGGCAGGCGGCTCATTCACCAAAAACATTGACAACGCGGGCGGCGAAGGCACTGCCGAATTTGCCGCGCGCGCCATTGATGCCTATTGCAGGTAATACGATTTCCAAATTCACCCGCGCCATCTGTTTGCGCCTTTTCCGTTGGAAATAGTATAAATCATAGATTCAGCAGCACATTCACCCGGAACACGCCGTTTTCCGTCTCGACGGTCATCTGCCCGTGGTACTTTTTCGCGACTGTCTCCACGCTCAGCAGCCCTGTGCCGAAGCCGGGGTGGCTGGTGGAGAGTAGCTTGCCTTCACGACGGGAAAGCTGCCCATCATAGCGATTCTCGACAATCAGCTCCATCATGGCAGGCGACAGCATGTGGCAAATCACGCTGACGCGTCGCATTGCTTCGGGCAGGCGTTCACTGGCGCGCAGGGCGTTCTCCAGCAGATTGCCCAGCACCATGCACAAATCCGCCTCGCGCATCGGCAGTTTCTCCGGCAGATTCAGCTGCCAGGCAAGTGGGATGTTCTTCTGCGCCGCCGTCGCTGCGTAGTAGCCTGCAATTGCGTCCATCGCACCATTGGCGCAGAAGGTCGCGTGCGCGTCAACGAATTCGCTCTCATACTCCTTCAAATATGCGCGCAGCTCCTCCATTTTGCCGCTCTCCGTCAGCCCGGCAATAACGTGCAGGTGCTGCCGAAAATCGTGGCGGAGGCGGCGAGTTTGTGCCATGTACTCCCGCAATTGTGCATAGCGGCGCGATTTCAATTCCAGCATCTGGTTTTCCTGAATCAGCGTCAGATTGCGCACGCTCTCCTGTGCCATGCGGTAGAACTGGTAAAGCAGCAGAAGCATCGCCATCATCGCCATCAGCAATGCCACAATGGAAACGCGCTGCATCCGGTTAACCAGCACCGTCGCCGGGTCTTGCGGCATGATGAAGATGATGAACGCGATGCAAATAGCGGGGATGGGGCTGACAACGCGCCACACGCGTTCCACCTGATATTCGCGCAGCAGCCATCTCAGCCACGGCACAGCCACCAGCGCGTAGACAATTGCCAGTAAACTTTCGATGCCGAGATTCAGCAGTACCGTGGACAGCAGGTAGATTGGCTGAACGTTCGTTACCTCGCGCCGCGCGTTCAGGCAGACGGACAGCATGAGTGCCACCGCCGCCACGGTGGCGGGGCTCAAAAAGAGAAGGATGCTTTGTGACACTGAAACATTTGGTTTCAATGCACGGCGGAAGAGCACGAACGCCAGCGCCATGAAGGGCAGCAGCAACGTGTTTGTTACCCAGCCCTGCCAGCAGCAGACAGCCGCGCCGCTCGCGCATGCCAGCAGGATGAACAGCATCGCCTGACACGCCGTTCGTTTGGGCGAAAGCAGCTGCTCCCAGACCGACATCAGCACCATGACCGCTGCCGGGAGCATAGACATAAGTTCCAGAAAATAGCGGATGTACCACGAAATTTCGATGGTCGTTTCCTCCCCTCCTGCGCGGATTTCGTCAGATTTCGCGCCGCATATGGCGGAACTGATACTGCGTGAACGTTGCGAACAATCGCCCTTTGTCCTTCTGGCGGACGGGAAACTGCGTGCCGTCGAGCATCTGGATGCAGTCATTCTCGAACCGCAGAACAGCGCTCATGTTGATGATGATGCCGCGGTTGCAGACCAAAAACCGCGGATCGGCGCAGAGCTCCTTTTCCACCTGCGCGAAGATTCCCGTTGCGCGGCATTCGCCCTCGTCGCTCATGATGCGGACGAAGTGGTTCTGCGCCAGCGCGTAATACACCTTGCTGTACGGCAGGCGCATGAGTTTGCGGGCGAAACGCACCTCGATTTCCGGTTCGGGGTGCTGCAGGATGCGCAGCAGGTCATCCAGCAGCTGACGAATGCGCGCTTGCTCGAACGGTTTGAGCAGATAATCGAACGGATGCACCGGGAAAGATTGCCAGACGTACTCCTTCGAGGATGTGACGAAAACAATCGGCAGCGTCGGGGCCTGTTCGCGGAGTTTCCGTGCGGTGTCGATGCCGTTCGTGCCCTCCATGCAAATGTCGAGGAAGAGGGCATCCAGCTGCTCCGGGCTGATAGCGCTAAGCAGTGCGTCGCCGCTTTCGTAGCGGATGATGTTCGTCTGTCCCTCGGCGGTCAGCGCCTGTTGAAGGCGCTCGGCGTCCTGCGGGAGATCATCGACGATGGCGATTCGCAGCAACATGCAAGGACTCCTTTCTATCTTGATGATACCACAGCGGCGGATTTTTTGCATCCCCCATTGGCGCAGGAAAATGTGCGATTGAGGAAGAATTAGGGGGGATTGGGTTGTGTGCGGACAATATTATTTTGTCAGATGACTGGCACTGGGCAGATACGGGGTGAAGTATGTAGCGATCAGCAGACACAAAAAAATCTGCATCTACTTATTTTTCGGACGACAACACCGCTTCTTTGCGCGGCAGTGTTTTTCCCGCTTTTCGCCCACCTGTTCACTATTTTTATGATTTTTCCACATCCGCCATCCGAATCCGTATAGAAAAAAAAGCCTTGAAATTTCTCACTCTCAAGGCTTTGAAACTAAAGACCTATTTTGATACGAAATGCACACCTTGTCACCTTTCCGTTAAAATGTTTGGAAATCGTTAAATGGTGCACACCGTATTTGCAGAAGATGCTGCATACTTCTAATCCAGACATTCCGAATCACCGGCTTCTTCGTTTCCAAGATATACTTTGTATGGTTTCCCTTGATAATAATTCATAATCTGTCGTCTTAATTTCGAAGGATACAAGGGCTGCAAATCAAGCGTAGAAATATCCAGCCATCCTATGCCAACTTGATTCGTATCTCCATGAAGAACAGCATCCGGCATGTTATCAATATATTCACAAGAAAAAACCAAATCGACACGATGAAAGTTTTCGCCATGAACACCTTCCACTACAAAAAGCAATTCTTTGCACTCTATAGCAATACCTAATTCCTCTGATACTTCACGGCAAACAGCTTCATTTAGCGTTTCTTCTGCTTCTTGACCACCGCCAGGCATAATATACCATTCTTCACCAGCATCTCTGATTTTGATAGCGGCCATTTTTCCGTCTTTGATGATAAGTGCTTTTGCAGAGTTTCGAATCCTCCCCATAATATTTTCCTCCGTAATGCTTAAAGAAAAACTGGACACCCGTTTGTATACACAAATGTATCAAAACTGGTGTCCAGTTATGGTGCGGGAAACAGGACTTGAACCTGCATGAAGTTAGCCCTCACTAGAACCTGAATCTAGCGCGTCTGCCAATTCCGCCATTCCCGCAGAATGTGGATGGGGGTGGATTCGAACCACCGAAGTCGGTGACGGCAGATTTACAGTCTGCTCCCTTTGGCCACTCGGGAACCCATCCATATGAAATTTCTCTGTAACCCAGAGAATGGAGCTGGCGATGGGACTTGAACCCGCAACCTGCTGATTACAAATCAGCTGCTCTGCCAATTGAGCTACACCAGCATTGCTTACTTGGTAGCACCTGCGAAGTTCAAACCAGAAAGTAGACGACCCGGAAGGGGCTCGAACCCTCGACCTCCAACGTGACAGGCTGGCGCTCTAACCAACTGAGCTACCGGGCCACCTGAGAAAGTAGGCCTTCAGGGACTCGAACCCGGGACCGACCGGATATAAGCCGGTTGCTCTAACCAACTGAGCTAAAGGCCCATACGGAAGGGAAAAGAAGAAGGATGACCCCGTCGGGATTCGAACCCGAGTAGCCGCCGTGAAAGGGCGGTGTCTTAGGCCACTTGACCACGGGGCCATATTTCCCATCCGAAGGAGAGTAGTAGCTGTCGGGGTGAAGGGATTTGAACCCCCGGCCCCATGCTCCCAAAGCACGTGCGCTACCAGACTGCGCTACACCCCGTCGTTCCCGTGTCTCTTGCATGTCCTGCAGGCGACTTCTTAAGTATACACCCATTTCAGCAGTTTGTCAACCCCCAAAATGAATTTTTTTGCGGATTTTTTGATTCTTTTTGGGCGTTTTTCGGAAAATCCCCGCAAATGCCCGTTTTTTCGGCATTTTTCGCTTCCCTCTGCCGGTCATTAGGGGCGTTTTCGGCTCATATCCTCCTGCAAAGCCTTCTGCGCGACCATGCAGAAGCGCAAAAAGGAGGTTTCGCACATGGACGAAGCCATCGCCCAGCGCTGCATTGCCGAGGCGCGCTATATGCTCCGCCACCGGACGACCATCCGGCAGACTGCCGCCGCGTTCCAGCTCTCCAAATCCGGCATCCACAAAGACATGCTCCAGCACCTTCCGCAGGCGGATGCAGCCCTCGCCCGCGAGGTATCGGCGCTGCTGGCGTACAACAAGTCCGTCCGCCATTTGCGCGGCGGCGAAGCGACACGGCGTTATGCACAGGAAAAAAGCCGAAAATCTGCGGAGTGCTTGCAATTTCCTGAAAATACGCTATACTAATGGAAGAGACTTTCCGGAGGAGGCTGCCTTCCATGACGACGATTACGCCCGACGAGATGAAATCCTTGGAAACGCTTTTCATGTCCGAAACCGGCACGCCCAGTATTCTGCTGATGGAACACGCTGCGCAGGGCGTGGCCGCAGCGATTGCCCGCCATGCGCCGAAATCCGCCCGCGTGCTGTTCCTCTGCGGTCCCGGCAATAACGGCGGCGACGGCTACGCGGCGGCGCGGCTCTGGTGCTTAGGCGGCGGTCAGGCAGACGTGTGGGAAGTGACCAGCGCCGTCCGCGGCGACGCACTGACGAACCGCACTTTGGCGCTGCTGCACGGTGTCCGCGTTCTGCCCAGCGTCGACGCGGTGGATGTTGCCGAGTATGCCGCCGTGGTGGACGCACTCTACGGCACGGGGCTGAATCACGCCATCGAGGGCGACGCGGCGATTCTCATCCACCGCCTGAGCGACCATCCGCAGATTCCAGTTATCGCGGTGGATATTCCCAGCGGGCTGGACGGCACGACCGGGCGCGCACTGGGTGCTGATGTCGTCCGCGCGGCGGAGACGGTCACGTTCCACCGCATCAAGCAGGGCTTGCTTCTGCGGCAGGGCGTCGAATACACGGGCAAAATCACCGTGCAGCCGATTCTCATCCGCCCCGGTGACGACATCGACCTTGGCTTCGACGGTTTGGAGACGTTCTCTCCTGCCGCGCTTGCGCCGCTTTTCGTCCGCACGCCCGCGCTTCACAAAGGCGATTGCGGCCGCGCGGTGATTTTCTGCGGTTCGCGCGGGATGGTCGGCGCGGCGGCGTTCTGCGCCAATGCCTGCATCCGCGCAGGTGCGGGGCTGACGACGCTTTTGTGCCGCGAGAGTCTGCTGCCGATGCTGCAAGTGCTTGCGCCGGGCGCGACGTGCGTTCCCCTGCCCGAAACAAACGGGCTGCTGACGCCTCAAGCCGCGCGCATCACCCGCGAGACGCTGGATAAGGCAGACGCGGCTTGCATCGGCTGCGGCTGCGGGCTAACCCCGGACGTGACGATGCTGCTGCGCGTGTTCGCCGAGGCGGACTGCCCCATCGTCTGGGACGCGGACGCGCTGACCCTGCTGGCGACGCACGACGGCATCCTCCCGCTGAAGGAGGAGGACATCATCACGCCGCACCCCGGCGAAGCGGCGCGCCTGCTGGAACAGCACGTCGAGTTCATCCTTGATGAGCCGCTGGATGCCCTATCGCGGCTGCATGACCTGTGCGGCTGCTGCGTGCTGCTCAAGGGCGCGCGGACGCTTGTGTCCGACGGCGACGCAACGTACATCAGCCTCTACGGCACGCCCGCGCTGGCGAAAGGGGGCAGCGGCGACGTGCTGTCCGGCATCCTGACGGCGCTGCTGTGCCAGCGGAATCGGCTGTCTACGTCGCTCTCCACAAGTGCGCTGGCAGCGTACGGCGTGCTGATTCACGCCCTGGCGGGACTTCGCGCGGAGAAGCGGTTCGGCGCGAACTGTTCCACCCCGCAGGCGCTGATTGACGCGATTCGGCTGGATGACAAGGAACTGTAACCAAAAACGCACCTCTGCCCGGTTGGGGGAGGTGCGTTTTTGTTACTGATCAATCTCGTTCAGGAATGCTTCCATTTCCTTGCACGCCGTTTCGCGGTCGTCCAGATAGAACCCATGCCCCGCGCCGGGAATCGTAATCATCCGCGCGTCGGGGTAGATGGTCAGCGCCTTTTCGGACACGCTGATGGGTACAATCTGGTCGTCCGTGCCGTGAATCAGCAGCACTGGCTTGTCGAACGACGCGATTTCCGTCCACGGGTCAAGTTCCCGCGCGACCTCGTAGTAGCGCCCGCTGACGGTCATCTGCATGAAGTCGAGCGTCTCCGGAATCTCGCTGGCGTCGGCATACTGGCTGCGCGCATTGTCCGCCATCATCAGCCCCGGATAGAGCAGCATCGCGCCGCGCACGGTTTCGGGATTCCGCGCCGTATACAGCGCCGTCACCAGCCCGCCTTGGCTTTCGCCCGCAATCACAAGGCGGCTGGCATCCACCTCATCCAGCTCGGCAAGGAACGAAACGACGTCATTGAGGTCGTCGAGTTCGGTCAGCAGGGTCATGTCCGTCGTTGTACCGGAGCTTTGGCTCTGCGTGCCGCCGCCGCAGAAGTCGAACGTATAGCAGACGTACCCGCGCTGGGCAAGATATTCCGCGTAGCCGTCCATGTTGCGGTGCGTGCCGTTGAAGCCGTGGCAAAGGATAACCGCGGGGGCATTCTCCGCGCCGTCCGGCACATACAGCCAGCCCGCAATGACGCTTTCGTCTTCCTTTTCAATCGGGAACTCTTCGACATGATAGGTGTTTTCCGCAAGCGCCGCGCCTCACAGCAGGAGCAGCATCAAGAGGATTCCAGCAAATTTCTTCATATAGTTCACCTCTTAACTGAGTTCAAACGCGAAGAAGTTCATTGCCCCCTCGCCGCGGAAGCGGAAGTACAGTGCCTTCACACCATCCGGCATACGGAACGGCGTGGTGACGTTCATCATGGTCTTTCCGGCTTCGACCGGGATGCTTGCCGCCAGCGTCGCGAACTCCGGCGTATCGCTGACCTCGATATTGCCGCGGCACACCCCGCTGACGGCGCACCGAATGGCTTTCGCGCCGCGCATCTGGAAGTACTTAAATCCGCATACGCTGCCGTCGCGCATGTTGGCGATATACTGCACCGCTGTCGGATCGCCATCGCGCCCGCTCTGGGTGAAATACGGGTGTTCCTTCTTATTGAAGCGCTTGTCGTAGCGGACAACGCCGTGCTTGCTCCACAGGTTGCAGGCGATGCGCGCCTCGTATTCGCCGATGCCGTCCAGCGGGCCGCCGTTCAGACCGCAGCTGGTCACTTCCGCCTGCTGGAAGCCGCCGTCGGGCGTGCGCTTCAGCGGTTCGGCGCAGGCTTGGCGGGAGTAGGAGTGCTGGTTCGTCTGGCGATGGTAGAAGATGTACCACTGCCCGTTCAGCTCCGCCATGCCGCCGTGGGTGTTGCCGAGGTAGTTCGTGCCGCGCGCCTCGTCGGATGTTCCGTCCTCCATGTACAGGTCGCCCAAGTCCACCAGCGTTCCGCCGTAGCGGTAGCCGGACAGCGGATGTTCGCTGACGGCATAGCACAATTCGTGATTGTTCTCCGACGAGTACACAAAAACGTACTTGCCGTCAATTTTGCGGATACTGCTTGCCTCAAAGAAGGCATGTCCCGCGAATTCCTTCGGCGGGTTGTTGTCCTTCTGCGGGAAAATCAACTGCATTTTATCCTTGATGGTCAGCATGTCCTGTTCCAGTTCCATGCCGACGCCGCCGGAATTGCGGAGGTTATGGAAGCGGCTCATGATGAACGGCACCTTCGTCGCAAAGCCGGAGTAGAGGTAGACACGCCCGTCGTCATCCACCAGCGCACCGGGGTCGAACGGGAACTCATCCCCGGATCGGCTGCCCCACTCGCGCCCGTCGGCATAACGGACATGACCGTAGTATTCATACGGGCCCTGCGGCTTATCGCTGACCGCCACACCCATGCGTCCAAGGAAATCATAGGCATAATAGAGGTAATAGCGCCCGTCCACGCCCTGCACCACGTCCGGTGCGAACAGCAGGCGGATGCCCAGCTTATTCAGCGGGTCTTGTTTTTTCTTGTAGATAACGCCCTCGTAGCGCCACGCGGACAAATCGTCCACCGGCGCAGAGTAGCACACATAGTCGTTGACGCAGAAGATAGCGGCGTTAAAGCGGTCGTGCGAGCCGTACACATACACCCGATTGCCAAAGACATGCGGCTCACCGTCCGGGATGTACTCCCCTGCGGGCAAATACGGGTTGAATACCTGTTTCATCTGTTTTTCTTCCTCCCCAGCTTGATGATGCCATTTTAGCACGCTTTCCGCCCATTTTGCGCATTTCTTTCAGAACCTGTCATTTCGGCTTCCTATTCTGTTTTGATTGGCAAAATTCGTTCCGTTTTTGACAGTCGCCGCATTCCCCTGCAACAAGAAATCCCTTCGGCAAGAGGAGAAGCCGAAGGGATTGATGGGAAGGGCAGTCACCATTCCAAGAGGAGGACGGAACGATGACCGGAAACGGAATCGAATCAGATTTCGTTCTGCCGGATTCACTTTTCATATCAGATTATAGCACACTGCCAGCTTTCTATCCGCATTTTGGCGCAAACTGTCGTTTTTTTTGCACAATTAGCATGTCGCCGGATTCATCTACGCTTTTTTGCTCCCCGAACGCTGCCAGAGGCGCTGCCTCTGGACTCCGCCAAAGGGTCTTCGACCCTCTGGACTCCCGTTCGCGCGATTCTGTTGAGCGCATTTTCATACTATGCCCGCGTGCTGATTGGGGGAACCCAAGGGGCGCTGCCCCTTGACCCCGCCAAAGGGTCTTCGACCCTCTGGACTCCCGTTCGCGCGATTCTGTTGCTGACGCTCTCATGCTATGTCCGCGTGCTGATCCGGTGAGCAAAAGAGCCGCCCCTGCTTGCAGGGACAGCCCTTCTGATAGTCCGTATTCCGTCTTTACTCCAGCAGGAACATCTGCTGCAATTTCGGCTGTGCGCCAGTCGCCGGATCCATCACCAGCTCCAGCACATCCGCCATATACGCATTCCAGCGGTCGACAATGGGCGATTCCGCCTGCATCCCCGGCTTGATTTTTCCCATCCACGCAAATCGTTCCATGCAAAAAATTTCTCCATCACCCGAACAGAGTACACCCCATCTCCCGGAATTCCTTCGCCTTTTGCAGCAGCGTTTCTTCGCTGACGCCGAACTTCTTCCCCAAGCAGTTGAGGCACAGAAAGCGCGTCGCCCCGCGGTTAATCAGCTTCTTCGTCAGCGCAATTTCCACGCTTTGCAGCGCCCGATGGCACTGCATACATTCAGGCATTGTCCTTCACCAGATGGCAGAGGAACAGGCGGCAGTCATGGGCCTTGATGTGCGGATTGAACGAATCCTTCTGCGGCCCCAGATGCTCGCCGGAGAAAACGTCCGTCATGTCCAGCGCAACGCCGCCGGTCACGGGCAGCCCCATGTCCGCCATCTCGCAGTGTACCTCGGCATCCGCGTCGGAGAGGTTGGCATAGAACAGGGCAAACTCGTTGTCCGTCAGGTGGCGCAGCAGCACGAACGCGGTATCCGCCGGATGCGCCCAAGGAGCCTGCGCGTCATCAGGGTTCGGGATACACACGCTGTCGCGGCGAACGATATACGGCGGACGGCATTCCGCGTCCTGATTGATGCGCAGCAGCGCGGGATTGAGCATCAGCGCACGGTATTCCGGCGCAAGGCTGCGCAGATCCGCGCCCATCATCAGCGGCACGCCGCACAGGCACCAAAGCACAAACTGCAAGCGGTATTCCTCATAGCTGCACACCTTGCCCAGCCCGACATTTCCCTTGCCCTCCATGCCGACGGTGAGCATGTCCATGTCGTTGAAGCAATGGTTGCCGCTCATGCAGAGCTTCTTCAGCTGGCTCTTGACGATGTCGGTGAAGGAGACGAAGTTATCCATAATATCGCCGGTGGAGCGGTACATATGCGCACCGATCGCGCGCATCCACTCGCCGGGTTCTTCCATGCCCCAGTTGCAGGCGGAGAAGAGGATTTCGCGCCCGGTCGCTTTCAGCGCCATCGACATGGTGAGGTAGCGCGCCTTGCAGTTGCCGGACTGCGGGAAATTACAGAAGTCGTACTTGAGGAAATCCACGCCCCAGTCCGCAAACGTCTGCGCATCGACAAATTCATGGTCATAGCTGCCGGGATAGCCCGCGCACGTCCGCACGCCCGCGCAGGAGTACATGCCGAACTTCAGTCCCTTGCTGTGAACGTAGTCGGCAACCGCCTTCATGCCATGCGGGAATTTCTCCGGGTCAGGCACGATGCGGCCGTCTTTGCCGCGCTCGCGCAGGCTCCAGCAGTCGTCGATAACCAGATATTCATACCCCGCCTCGCGGTAGCCCTGCGAAGCCATCAGGTCAGCCATTTCAAAAATCAACTGTTCGTTGATTTGCCAGCCGAACGTGTTCCAAGAGTTCCAGCCCATCGGGGGCAACTGTGCAAGCGGCATAAATTTCCTCCGTTTTGTCCTGCCAAGCAGGAGATTTGGTTTCTGCACAAACATTTCGCCATAAGTCCGGAAATCCCTGCATGATTCTCCCGAAAATATTTTCTGAAAATTTTCGCCGCGCCCATTTTGAAAGAGGAATTTCCAATCCCATGTCGAATGAAACGGATTGAATGGGCGATTTTCGGACATTCTTCCGAAGCATCTGGCCGCCCAGAATTTTTCTTCCTATATATTAAGGAGGACGCAATCAACATGAAACAGTCCAAGCTGATTCTGGACAAGGACTACATCATCTCCCCCATCGACCGCCGCCTGTACGGTTCGTTCATTGAGCACCTGGGCCGCGCCGTCTATACCGGCATTTACGAGCCTGCCCATCCGCTGGCGGATGAACAGGGTTTCCGCCGCGACGTGCTGGATTTGGTGCGCAAGCTGAATGTGCCTGTCGTGCGCTATCCGGGCGGAAACTTCGTCTCCGGCTTCCGCTGGGAGGATTCCATCGGCCCGAAGGAGCAGCGTCCGCGCCGCCTCGACCTGGCGTGGAAGACGACCGAGCCGAACACATTCGGTCTGCATGAGTTCGTCGACTGGGCGAAGAAGGCGAACACGGAGGTCATGTACGCCATCAACCTCGGCACGCGTGATATTCTCGACGCGCAGTACGTCGTTGAATACTGCAACCATCCCTCCGGCACTGCGTGGAGCGACCTGCGCATCAAGAACGGCGCGAAAGACCCGTTTGACATCAAGCTGTGGTGCTTGGGCAACGAAATGGACGGCCCGTGGCAGACCGGCGCGAAAACCGCCTACGAGTACGGCCGCAAGGCAAACGAAGCCGCGAAGGTCATGAAGTGGGTTGACCCCACCATCGAGACGGTTGCGTGCGGTTCGTCCGGCACAGGCATGCCCACCTTCGGCACTTGGGAGCATGAAGTGCTGATGCAGGCGTACGACAACGTGGACTACGTCTCCCTGCACCGCTACTACGGCAATCCGCACAACGACACGCAGGACTTCCTCGCTTCGACGATGGATTTGGACGAGTTCATTAAGACCGTCGCCGCCATCTGCGACGGCGTGAAGGGCACGAAGCACTCCAAGAAGACCGTCAACCTGTCGCTGGACGAGTGGAACGTGTGGTATCACTCCAAGAATCAGGATCAGGATTTGTACGAGAACAAGCCGTGGGGCACAGCGCTGCACCTGCTGGAGGACGTGTACAACTTCGAGGATGCGCTGCTGGTGGGTCTGATGCTCATCACGATGCTGCGCAACGCCGACCGCGTGAAGATTGGCTGCCTGGCGCAGCTGGTGAACGTGATTGCGCCGATTATGACGCGCGAAAACGGCGGCGCGTGGGCGCAGACGATTTTCTACCCGATGATGGATGCGTCGATGTACGGCCGCGGCACATCGCTGCTGCCGAAGATTGTGGCGGGCAAGCACGACACCAAGCATTACAATGATGTACCGGACATGGATGCCGCCGCCGTGATGGACGACGCGGGCAACGTGACGATTTTCGCCGTCAACCGCGACCTGACCGAGCCGATGGTGCTTGACCTCGACCTGCGTTCCTTCGGCGATTTGCGCCCCGCGATGCACTCCGTCCTGCACCACGACGACATGAAGGCAGAGAACACTGAATCCGCCCCGGACGTGGTGAAGCCGGTCATCCTCCCCTGCCCGAAGCCCGGTGAACCCCTCGTTCTGCCTGCTGCCAGCTGGAACGTGATTCGGTTCGTGAAGGGGTGACGCCAGAGGCTCTGCCTCTGGACTCCGCAAGGGGCTTTGCCCCTTGACCCCACAAGGGAGTTCCTCCCTTGACCCTTTCGCGCGATTGGGTTGGTGACACTTTCAGACTGTGCCCGCGTGTTTATGGGGGAACGAAATATATGTAGAGCTGTAAGTCTCGATAGGCTTACAGCTCTACGTCTACCAGAATCACATCATCGCCAATTTTGCAGATGTTCTCCCACGGAATCACCACCCCCGCCCGCTCACCGCGCAGCAGATGCACAAAGCTGAACTCACCCGGCACGACAATCGCCGTCACGCGCCCGTCCAAGGCGCAGAACTCGATGTCCATCGGCTTGCCTAAGCACTGCCCGTCGCGCGTGTTGATGACGTCCTTCTGGCGAAGCTCGCTAAGGCTCATGGGCGGATTCCTCCCTCTTTCTTGATTTCACTTTCATGCTTTCGGATTGTTGTTGCAGAGGGTTTCGCCTCTGCGGAGGCGACAAGGGGGCTTTCCGATCGCCCCCTTGACCCCTTCGGCGCCGGCACTCCCAAAGTTGGCTGGCATTCAAGCATTTGATTGCTTTTCCGCAACTATCCCTAATCATCCTATGCACCATCAGCAGGATTTGATGCGCCTTTTTGCGGATTTTTTATCGAATTTATAAAATCCCCTACACAATCCGCAGAAAATATGTTATAATCAAGAAGCGCAAGGACAGGCGTGTGCTTTTTACATGCCTATTTGCAGGACTATCATTAGATAGGAGGAACCTATTCGATGCAGTACACCAAGGAAGTTGAAGAAATGGTCTGTGTCGCCAAGGGCCCGAACCACGGCCCGGCGCCCATCCCGGAAGAGGGCAAATGGATTCAGGCCAAGGAGATCAAGGACATCTCCGGTCTGACCCACGGCATTGGCTGGTGCGCACCGCAGCAGGGCGGCTGCAAGCTGACGCTGAACGTCAAGGGCGGCGTCATCGAAGAAGCGCTGGTGGAAACCATCGGCTGCTCCGGCATGACCCACTCCGCTGCTATGGCGGCTGAAATTCTTCCCGGCAAGACCATCCTCGAAGCGCTGAACACGGACCTCGTGTGCGACGCGATCAACACCGCCATGCGCGAGCTGTTCCTGCAGATCGTTTATGGCCGCACCCAGTCCGCTTTCTCTGATGACGGCCTGCGCGTCGGCGCTGGTCTGGAGGACTTGGGCAAGGGTCTGCGCTCTCAGGTCGGCACCATGTACGGCACCAAGCTCAAGGGGGTGCGCTATCTGGAAATGGCTGAGGGCTATGTGCTGAAGCTGGCGCTGGACAAGGACAATCAGGTCTGCGGCTACCAGTTCCTGTCGCTCGGCAAGATGATGGACGCCATCAAGAAGGGCATGAGCCCGAACGAAGCCTACGAGAAGAACGTGGGCACCTATGGCCGCTTCAAGGCGGAAGACGGCGCCGTCGCTTGGATCGACCCGCGCAAGCAGTAATATAGGAGGTATGCTGAAATGGCTCTGTTTGAAAACTACGAAGGACGCATGCCTCAGCTCCAGCCTGTTCTGGAAAAGTACGGCTTCAAGGATTTTGATGAGCTGAAGGCTTACAACAACAGCAAGGGCGTTGACGCTTATAAGATTGTCGAAGGCATCCAGCCTATCTGCTTCGAGAACGCGAAGTGGGCTTACGAGCTGGGCGCTGCCATCGCGCTGAAGAAGGGCGTTAAGACCGCTGCGGAAGCGGCCACCTGCATCGGCGAAGGTCTGCAGGCGTTCTGCATCCCCGGTTCCGTCGCTGACCAGCGTCAGGTTGGTCTGGGCCACGGCAATCTGGGCGCGATGCTGCTGGACGAGAAGACCGAGTGCTTCGCGTTCCTCGCTGGCCACGAATCCTTTGCTGCCGCGGAAGGCGCTATCGGCATTGCCCGCAATGCCAACAAGGTTCGCAAGAACCCCCTGCGCGTCATCCTGAACGGTCTGGGCAAGGACGCTGCCATGATCATCAGCCGCATCAACGGCTTCACCTATGTGCAGACCAAGTATGACTACCTGTCTGCTGACGTGAAGGAAGACCATGCGCTGACGGTCGTCAAGGAAGTCGCCTATTCCAACGGCGAACGCTCCAAGGTCAAGTGCTACGGCGCTGATGACGTCCGCGAAGGCGTCGCCATCATGTGGCACGAGGGCGTTGGCGTGTCCATCACGGGCAACTCCACCAACCCCACCCGCTTCCAGCACCCCGTTGCCGGCACCTACAAGAAGGAAATGATCGAAGCCGGCAAGAAGTACTTCTCCGTTGCGTCCGGCGGCGGCACGGGTCGTACCCTGCACCCCGACAACATGGCGGCTGGCCCTGCCTCCTACGGCATGACCGATACCATGGGTCGTATGCACTCTGACGCGCAGTTTGCTGGCTCCTCCTCCGTGCCCGCGCACGTTGAGATGATGGGTCTGATCGGCATGGGCAACAACCCGATGGTCGGCGCGACCGTCGCGGTGGCTGTCGCTGTCGAAGAAGCGCAGAAGAACGCGTAATTTGGTTGCTTCCAAGAACCTTCCGTTTCGGCGGAGGGTTCTTTTCTTTGTGGAAAAAGGCGTTTTCGGCAGGCATGTAGATGAACGAACGGTTTTCGCCATTTTTCCCTGCATTTTTGCCGTTTTTCCGCACATTCCGCCCTCCCTCGCCCTTGCGCCTCGTCCGGCAATCTGATAGAATAAAGTATTCTCTGCTCCCGAAAGGATTGATTCACCCATGTTCTTTGATACGATTGCCGCCATCAACAAGGTCGTCAACGATTTCGTCTGGGGTGTGCCGGCGATGGTCTGCATTATCGGCGTTGGGCTGCTGCTCAGCGTCCGCACGGGCTTTTTGCAAATCCGCAAATTTCCCTTCGCGCTCAAAACCACCATCGGGCGCATGTTCCACAAGAAGGAAGCCGCGGACGGCGCGATGACCCCGTTCCAAGCCGTCTGCACTGCGCTGGCGGGCACGGTCGGCACGGGCAATATCGCGGGCGTCGCGGGTGCGATTGCCATCGGCGGGCCGGGCGCGGTGTTCTGGATGTGGTGCTCGGCGCTGCTGGGCATGTGCACGAAATACGCCGAAGTCACCCTCGCCGTCCACTACCGCGAACGCAGCGCCACCGGCGAGTGGATCGGCGGGCCGATGTACTACATCAAGAACGGGCTGGGCAAGCGCTGGCAGTGGCTCGCCATCCTCTACGCACTGTTCGGCACGCTAACCGTCTTCGGCACAGGCAACGCGACACAGGTCAACACCATCACGACGGCGATTAACACGGCGTTTATGCAGTTTCACCTCGTCAGCGACGCTTTCGTGCCGACGCTCAACCTCATCATCGGCATTTTCTGCGCGATGCTGGTGGCCATGGTGCTGCTCGGCGGCATCAAGCGCATCGGCAGCGTGAGCGAAAAGCTGGTGCCGTTCATGGCGCTGTTCTACGTCGTGCTGGGCATCGGTGTGGTGCTGCTGAATCTTGAACGGCTGCCGGGCGTGCTTCAGTCCATCTTCGAGGGCGCGTTCAACCCGGCGGCGTTCACGGGCGGCATCATCGGCAGTCTGTTCGTGAGTATGCAGAAGGGCGTGTCGCGCGGCATCTTCTCCAACGAAGCGGGTCTGGGCACGGGTTCGATTGCCCACGCCTGCGCCGACACGCAGAAGCCCGTCACGCAGGGCATGTTCGGCATCTTCGAGGTGTTTGCGGACACGATTATCATCTGCACGCTGACGGCGCTTGTCATCCTGTGCAGCGGCACGCCGGTGACCTACGGCGTGGCAGCGGGCGCGGAGCTGACGATTTCCGGCTTCACGACGACATACGGCAGCTGGTCGTCGATTTTCACGGCGGTAGCGCTGTGCTGCTTCGCGTTCTCGACGATTATCGGCTGGGGGCTGTACGGCTCACGCTTTGTGCAGTTTCTGTTTAAGAGCAACAAGGTCGTCCGCCCGTTCCTCGTGCTTTACTCGTTCGTGTCAATTCTCGGCGCAACGCTTGATTTGGGGCTGCTCTGGGATATTGCGGACACGTTCAACGGGCTGATGAGCATCCCGAACCTGATTGCGCTGCTGCTGCTGTCGGGGATGGTCGTGAAGCTCACGAAGGAGCATTTCCCGGGGAAAGGTACAGTTCGGAAAACAGGCGAATAATGCAAAACGGTGCTTCCCGTGTGTGATGGGAAGCACCGTTATTTTCTCTGCGTTCGCATAAAGGGAGGGAGGAGAAACTCCTTCCGGAATCTCCCCTCCCACAGTGCATCGTATTACTCAACCGTCAAGTTCGCCGTCATGCCGCCCACGGTGATCACATGCTCGCCGGCATCGAGGGTCAGCGGGATGGTCACAACGCGGAAGCTGCCAGCAGACACAGCGATCATCTTCGTCGCTGCCAGTTCGCCATCCACCAGCACTTCGACATTGATATAGCCGTCAGCGCCGTTGTTTTCTGCGATGAAGTTGATTTCAAAGGTCTCGCCCGCCTTGGCCGTGTTGAGAACCTTTGTAGACATTCTGGTGCCGGAAGAAGTCTCTTCGCTGACTTCGCGGACGCCCTGCGGCATAATCAGCGTGTTGCAGGTAATGTCAGCAGGCTGGTCGTAGCGCATACCGAAGTGCGCAGGATACATCACGTCGCCGAGATTCGTGGGCAGGTCAGCAGTCGGGTTATTGCGAACCACTGCTGCCATGTACAGGCGAGTCTTGGTATCCACGCCAGTGTCAAACTGCAGCTCGCCCCAATCCAGTTCAGCATCTTCGCTCGTCCATGCCATCTCGAACACGGTCTTGCCGCTGGGAGCCTTCGCACCGTAGAGCATATCCGCCAGCACGGACGGCAGCGTCTTGTGATAGAAATTGCCCATGGAAGAACCGTGGTCGGGTGTGCAGTCATAGGTCAGGAACAGCACCGCCGCGCTGTTGCCCACCGCATAGGCATCAGGCTCGTTGGAAACGCCGCCGTCGTAGCAGAGGACAACGGGCTTTTCAGCATCCGCAGCATCCTCAAACAGCAGTTCCGTCGCGTCGTCCATCGCGGTCACATGGGCAATAATCACGTCTGCGTCTTCCATGTTGTCCACCACCGTCGCATACGCGGCAATGGCTTCCTTATCCATGGCAACCGTGTCCTTGCTCGTCCCCGCAACATACACCTTCTGCTCTGCCTTGAGCGGCAGAATGTTATCATTCTTCAGCAGGACGGTGGATTCGGTCTGGAGCTGGATTTCCATGGCGTTCATTTCGGCAGTGCGCGCACGATAAACGTCTTCAATCGTCGTCATGCCGAACGCCTGCGCCTTGTATTCGTCAGAGGCGCACAGTTCCAGCGCGTCTTCAAGGTTGCCGTAGGGATCTTCAAACAGACCCAGTTCAAACTTGTTGCGCAGCACACGCTTGGCGTGCTTATCAATCGTTTCCTGCGTCAGGTTGCCCAGTTCCAGCTGTTCCTTCACAGCGTTGGGCCACATGGGCTGCATCATGCCGGGATAACGGGCGATTACCGCGTCGTAGTCCACAGGCACATCGTCTTCCACCATGAAGAAGCAGCCAACCTGATCAACGTCCGCGTTGAAGATGGTCGCATACAGTTCGCCGACAGAAGCAGTGCTCAGGTCAAGTCCTTCAGGCGTCGTGCCGGAAGCAGAAGGAACCTGCATCCACATCGGCCAGTCCGTCACGACACAGCCATCATAGCCCAGCTGCTGGCGCAGCACCGCCATGGACTCGGAGTCGTAGCAGACATTGCAGTCATTGAGGAACTTGCCGTTGTTCAGCATGATCCAGCCGGAGCCGTTGTCGATGACAGCGCTCTTCCAGCCAACCAGCCACGAATCCACCAGATTCGCGGGAGACTTCGCATTGAAGTAGTTGGAGCGGCCGCCGCGCGCCACAAAGTGCTTCGTGCAGGCATTCACGCCGTTTTCTTCATACGCCTTGGTTTCGATGCCGACCATCTTGGCGATGTAGTTCACATCGTCGCCGTACCACGAGCCGATTTCCACGCCATAGGAATGGAACGGTACATGGAAGCCGATGGCGCGCTCTTCCTTCGCGTACTGTGCAACAAGGTTGTACAGCAGTTCCGGGTCATGCGCAATGCCAACCGCGTAGTTCGGCATGTTGACCATGCCAGCCCATGTGTTGTAGCTGCGGTCGCAGGACAGCACAACGGGAATGCCCAGACGCGCCGTTTCCGCGATTTCCTGGAACGCATTGTTTTCATAAATCAGCGTTTCCGGCGTACCATTGACGTTGTGCAGGTACGTCGTCACGTTATCGCTGATAATGGAGTGATACATCGGAACGTAGCAGCTGCCATCCGCGGCGGTATACGTAGGTTCGTTGGAATAGAGCCATTCCTCCGTGTAGGGATACATGCTGGTGAACGTACCGCCGGTAGAGGCGTGCCACAGCAGACCGATTTCCTCATCCAGCGTCATCTGGCTGAGCAGATCGTCCACGCGCGCGTCCACAGGCTGCCGCCAGTCTTCGTACACGTCCAGCGTGCCGTTGCCGTTCAAATCCTTGAACTTCAGTCCATCAACCTCGATGATGTTCTTCACATGCGCTTCCAGCGCAACCTGCCCTGTCGCTTCATCCGCCGGAACGATGACTTCGTTCACGGTATAGGGCTTGGTGAAGGTATGCGGATCAACGAATTCCCCGCCTCCACCGTTGTTAAAGTACTGCTGTTCCGCAACCGCGATCCCGCTGAGCAGCATTGCCAGCGTCATCACGAAAGACAGTGCCCTTGAGAACTTTTTCATACCGTTTTCTCCTTCCCATAGTTCCCGCAATGCACATTGCATTGCCAACCGACGTAAGGCAATCGCCTTATTGATTTCATTATACCGCCGCAGCCAAAAAGAAGCTATGGAAAATTCAATCCTCACTTTTGTAAATTTCAGCACAGACTTCTGCTCCAGTTTCGGTCGGAATATACAAAGCGCATCAAAGTGCACAAGAAGCGCCCGGCGCAGGTTTTCCCCCCGCGTCGGGCGCTTTCTATTGAATTGTGGATTGGTTTCGCTTATTCCTTCTCCACCGCCATGGCGACGAGCTTCTGGCTCCGCTTCAGGAACGCCGTAATCTCGTCCGCTTCCAGCGGCTGGGCGCTCATACGCGCCAAATCGTAAATCTGCTGGCAAAGCAGCTGCGTCGTCTCGTTCTCCGGGTCGCGTGCCGCCAGTTCCTGAATCGCCTTGTTGCGGCGGTTCAGCACGAGCGTGAAGCGGTCGGGCATGTCGAACGACTGACCATACAGGCGGCTCATTTCCTTCATGCGGCGAATCTGCTCGTCCTCGGTGACCATCGCAGGCAGCTCCGCGTCGGACAGGCTCTGCAGGTTCACGGGCAGGTCATCCTTGCCCAGCGCCTTGCGGAACATCGCCTGAATCGTCTCCTGATTCAGCTCCTTGCCCTCTTCGGAATCTTCCAGCAGACCGGACACGTCCGCGTCCACACGCGCAAAGGTCAAGCCTTCCTCGCCGCCGGAATATTCCATGAAGGACTGGAAGTTGCCGTCGATGATGTGATCCATCACCACAACATCAATGCCGCGGTTGGTGTACAGCGCGACGCTCGCCGCCTGACGCTTCGGGTCGTTGGTGTAGTAGACCTTCTTGTCCGCCTTGTCGGCGTTCGCAGTCTTGTACTCTTCCAGCGTCAGATAGCGGCCATCAGTGGTCTTGTAGAGGATCGCCTTCTTAACCTGCTCGTAGAACTTCTGGTCACGCATCGCGCCAAACTTGACGAAGGGCGCAATGTCGTCCCAGTATTTCTGATACGTCTCGCGCTCGGTGTTGAACAGCCCGCAGAGCTTATCCGCCACCTTCTTGGTGATGTGCGCAGACAGCTTCTTGACCGTGCCATCATTCTGCAGGAAAGAACGGCTGACGTTCAGCGGCAGGTCAGGGCAGTCGATAACGCCCTTCAAAAGCGTCAGGAATTCCGGAATAACTTCCTTCACGTTGTCCGCCACGAACACCTGACCCGCGAACAGCTTCACCTGACCTTCGTACTTGCCGAAATCGTTGCGGAGCTTCGGGAAATACAGGATGCCCTTGAGGTTGAAGGGGTAATCGACGTTCAGATGCACCCAGAACAGCGGATCTTCCCAGCCGAACATCTTGTGATAGAAGTCGATGTACTCCTTGTCCTCGCACTCGCTCGGCTTTTTCAGCCACAGCGGCTTGGTGTCGTTAATCAGGCTCGGCTTGGGTTCATCGACGACCTTGCGCTTCTTGGGCGTGCCGTCCTCGTTGGCTTCGCCGGGGATTTCTTCCTCGCGCTCCACCGGCTTGGCGTTTGCATCCATCAGGTAAATCGGATACGCCATGTAGCCGCAGTAGCGGGTCAGCACTTCGCGGACGCGGTAGAGTTCGAGGAACTCCTTCTCTTCATCGGAGATATGGAGGATAATCGACGTGCCGTGCGTGGTGCGGTGACCTTCGCTGATGGCGAAGTCCATGCCGTCCTTGGATTCCCAATGCACCGGCTCCGCGCCCTCCTGACAGGACAGCGTTTCGATTTCGACGTTCTCAGACACCATGAACACGCTGTAAAAGCCCAGCCCGAAGTGGCCGATAATGTCGCCTTTCTTTTCGTCGCCCTCGAACTTCTTCTTCATAAACTCGGACGCGCCGGAGAATGCGACCTGATTGATATAGCGCTTCACCTCGTCCTCGGTCATGCCGATGCCGGTGTCGCTGATGGTCAGGGTCTTGTTCTCCTTGTCCACCGTGACCATGACGGACATTTCGCTCTCGTCATCCGGATTCGTCATACGGTACTTCGTGATGGCGTCGCAGCCGTTGCTGACCACCTCGCGCAGGAAAATGTCCTTATCGGAATACAGCCAGCGCTTAATGACCGGCATAATATTTTGGGCGTCAATCGACACAGAGCCCTTTTCCATTTCAATCGCCATACATCATTCCTCCTCGGAAAATAAGCGGTAATAATTGTTGCAGTCTTTCTGACCGCTGGATGTATTGTAGCACGATTTCCATCGAAATGCAAGCGAAAATTAGCACTCAACGCAAAGAGTGCTAACAATTTTCAGATTGTTCACTTTTTTCGCCCGCGAAACCCTCCCCCATGCGCGTGAGACGCCCCCGTTCCCCTTGCAAACCCGCGCGCAATACGGTATAATAGATGAAACAACTTTTATGCCAAAGGAGCTGACGAACCCATGTCCGCGATTCATGAGCATGTCCTGCAAAACGGCATGACGCTTTTGTGCTGGCCACAGCGCCACCTGCACGGTCTGGAATTCGGGCTGTATTTGAAGGGCGGACCGCTGTACGAAACGGAAGAGACGCAGGGCATCAGCAATCTGCTGGAACACCTGTGCTTCCGCGGGCTGGGCGGACTGAACCGCGAAGGATTGCTGCGCGAGCTGAACCGCTTCGGCACGAACCTCGATGCCGCGACATATGCCGAAGGGCTGGTGTTCCGCCTGAAGTGCCTGCCGCGCTTCTTTGACGCGGCGCTGGAATACTTCCTGCGCTTTTTCGCGAATGTACCGTGGACGCCGGAGCAGATTGCCGCCGAGAAGCAAGTCGTCCTGCGCCAATTGGAAGCGGACGGCGATGGCGATCTGTTCGACCGCGCGGCGTGCGATTTCCGCAAGACCGAGAACGGCGCATTCCCCCCGCTGGGCACGCCGGAGAGCCTGATGGCGCTGACCGAAGCGGACATTCAGCTTTGGCAGGAGATGATTTTCCAGCCGCAGAACGCCTGTCTGGTCATGACGGGCAATTTTTCCGACGGCATGGAGCTCGCCGCCATCGAAGCACTGAGCGAGCTGCGCAACACGACCGCCCAGCCGCCGTTCACGCAGTTGCTGCCCATCGGCTTCTGTATGCGCGACGAGCAGAGTGACTTGCTGGAAGAGGTTGAAAGCGATTTTGCAAGCGTTCAGCTGGCGTTCGACGTAGACAGCGAGCAGGTCTACCCCGTCGCGGCGGAGGTTCTCAGCACCATCACCGCCGGGAACGACGACAGTATGCTCTTTCAGGCTTTGCGCGAGGAGCAGGCGCTCGTTGCGGAAATCGAGTCGCAAATCAGCCGCGTCGGGCAATTCAGCCGCCTTGTCATCCGCTATGACGTGCGGTCGGAATGGCTGAAAGACACGCTGACAAAGGTCTTTGCCTATCTGCACCGGCTGACGATGTACGTCCGCCCCGCGCGATTGAATCAGCTGCGGACGCAGTTTACGACGAACAACGCCATGCTGACCGACGACACCGCCGCGCTGAACGACCGTCTCGGCTGGGCGTGGATGAGCGGCGACACGGCACAGGCGGATTTGGATGCTGCCGCCGCGCAGTACAACGAGCTGACCGCCGAGGAACTGCTGGACGCGGCGCAGACCGTTTTCCGCCCGGAAAACCTGACGATTGCCGTGCAGTATGACCCGGAGACAGTCGGCGATTTGCGCCCGATGCTGCAAAAGCTGCGCGAAACGCTGTAAGGAGCGACCCATGCCCTCTCAAATTTACGAGATTCTCTCTCTGATGATGCGCTACTGGTTCGCCGCGCTGGGGGTACTCATTGTCCTGCGCGCGTTCTGGTGGCTGTGGAAGGATCACCGAAGCCGCGAGAAGAAGCGGCGTTCCCTGCCGGACGCGGGCAGCATCGGGAATTTGTGGTCGAAAGCGACTGCGCCGCACTCCCGCAGGACACGCTGCTGCCTGTCCCGGCGGACGGGACGCTGGGCAGCGTGCGGAGCTGCGATATTGTTGTCCCTGCGCGCGGCGTATCCCCCCCGGCATCTGGATGTGATGTTCCGCAACGGATATGGGCTGTATATCATCCCGTGGCGCGGGTGCAGCTGCATTGTCGATGGGGAGACGGTGGCGAGCCGGCGGGATGGGATGGCGCATCCGCTGCAGCATAACAGCATTCTGGAGGTCGGACAGGCGAGATTGCGGCTGCGCGTGTTTGCGGGACTGGATGTGGAGGATGTGCGCGCCTATGCCGAGCGGCGCGAGGATGGGGATGATGAGCAGGAAAATCCTCAATACCCCGATTGATGGAAATCGCGCTCAGGCCAGGCGGCAAAAAAAAGGGTCAAGGGGCAATGCCCCTTGCGGAGTCCAGAGGCGGCGCCTCTGGTGGGGTTTGGGGCAACGCCCCAACTGTTTTTCGTGTGCTCACTCAAAGAGAACAGCCAACAAAGGCGCAGGCAGCGAAGCGTCCCTGCCAGTAACTAAAAAGCCTTCCAATACAGTTCAAGTAACATGGGAGGCGACCGCCGAAGGAGTCCAGAGGGCGATCGGAAAGCCCTCTGGAAGCTACTCTTTTTACCATTACAATAGGAAAGTCAACTCTGGCAGTGCAAAAAGCTCACTAACTTTTTATTGTTGCAGAGGGATTTCGCGCCTGCGGGCGCGACCAAAGGGCATGAAAACAAACGAAGTTTGCGATCGCCCTTTGGAAACCTTCGGGTGCACACTACCATACTTGTATTGGCGTGTTGCTTATTATTATGGTTACAAAACGCTTTCCGCACAATACCTTTCTATGATAATCAGATTTTCGCGCCAGAAGGCGCCTATTTCATTTTTTGCGAGGTGATTTCCTTGGCGCGTGACCGCCGGCGCGGGCGTGAAAAGCAGAAAGACCCCGGACGCTCTTTGTCGCGGGCGGTCTCGATTTTCTACATCAGCGCATTCTGCCTTCTCTTCCTGCGCGATTTCCAATGGCAGGCGCTCGCACTCGCCGTCGCCGTACCGCTGGCGAGCGCGTTCACAACTGGCTTCCTGCCGCGGCTCTTCCCGGTGGATAAGCTGCTGCTGTCGCTGACCAACTTTCTGTGTGCGCTGGGGCTGCTCGTCCTCTACGACACCAACCCGACGTATGCCTACCACCAGTCCATCTACTATTTCGTCGGGCTGGCAGCGATGGTCGTGTGCATCTACCTCATCCGCGTCGGGCGCAGCTTCCGGCTGCTCGTGTGGCCGATGATGCTGCTCTCGCTCGTGCTGCTCGTCCTCCCGCTGTTCATCGGCAAGGAGACGTACGGCGCGAAAAACTGGTTCTATGTCGGCGGCATCTCCGTTCAGCCCAGCGAAATCGTCAAGCTGACGCTCATCATCGTCATCAGCCGATTCATGGCGGATCGGCGGCTGATTCCGTGGCTTGGCTTCTCTGTGGCATGTCTTGGCGTGCTGATGCTGCAAGCCGACCTCGGCACGGCGCTGCTATACTACGGCGTGGCGCTGATGCTCTATTTCGCTTCGTCCGGGAATCCGGTGCTGATGCTGTGCGGCATCGGCGGCGGCGTCGGCGCGGCGCTGCTGGGCTATCAGAAGTTTGCGCACGTCAAAAAGCGCGTCGCGATTTGGCTCGACCCGTGGAGCGACTACGACAACGCGGGCTATCAGCTCATTCAAAGCCTGATGGCAATTGCCAGCGGCGGCGTGTTAGGCGTCGGCTTGGGACTGGGCAGCCCGACGACGATTCCCGTTTACCACACGGACTTCATCTTCTCCGTCATCTGCGAGCAGTTCGGGATGCTGTTCGGCTCGTGCGTGCTGCTGATGTATGTTGCCATCATCTGGCGCGGCACATCCATCGCAATGGCGGCGCGCACCCGCTTCCACGGGCTGCTGGCAATGGGCTGCACCGCCATGATTGGCTTGCAGACGTTCATCATCATCGGCGGGGTGATTAAGCTGATTCCGCTGACGGGCGTGACAATGCCGTTCGTGAGCTACGGCGGCACGTCGCTGGTGGCGTGTCTGTGCCTGATTGGGCTGATTCAGGGCGTTTCCAGCGTCAATGAGGATGATTTGGCGCGCGACGCGGACTTGGCGGATTACGGTGGAGGTGCGGCATGAAGCGGCAGCGGTTCAAATTCAAGCTCCTTGCTTTCTTCCTCTTCGCGCTTTTTGCCCTGCTCGGCACATACGGGATGCACTCGATCGCCCTCTACGGCAACCGCTGGTTCACCTACGCGAAAAATCCGCGTGTACGGGCGCAGAAGCAGAACGTCGTGCCGGGCGATATTCTCGACCGCAGCGGCGTGGTGCTGGCGACCTCTTCCGTCAGCGAGGACGGCACCGTCACCCGCGTTTATCAGGCGAATGAAGCTGCCCGCCGCGCCGTTGTGCACCTGCTGGGCGATTCCGACGGGCAGGTTGCCAACGGGGTTGAAAGTTTTCAAACGGCGTACCTCTACGGCTTCCAGACCGGGATTTGGGAGCGGATTCAGGCGCTTGTGACCGGACAGAAGCGTCACGGCGACAACGTGACGCTGACCGTGGACAGTTCCCTCTGCACGGCAATTCTGCAATCCTTCCAGCGGCGCGCGCCCGGCAAAGCCGGCGCGGCGGTCGTGATGAACTACAAGACAGGCGAAGTGCTGGGGATGGTCAGTCTGCCGACGTTCGACCCCATGAGCAGCAGCGCCGTGTCCGCCTCCTCCAACGCCTACTGGAACCGTGTCACGCAGAACCCCTACACGCCCGGCAGCACATTCAAACTTGTGACCGCCGCCGCGCAGCTCCGCGTGAACCCCTCCGCGCAGACGATGCAAGTCAACTGCACCGGCAATTTGACCGTGGACGGGCAGATCATCCATGACTACGGCTCCGCCAGCCACGGCGCAATTGACCTGAAAACCGCCTTCATGCGCTCCTGCAACAACGCCTTTGCACAGTACGCGCTGTCCATGGGCGATAAGGCGCTGCGCGAAGCGGCGGAATCCTTTGGCTTTAACGACAACTTCCTTTTCCGCGATCTCGTCGTAGAGAACAGCATCTATCCGACCACGAGCCGCAGCAATTTCAACATCGCCATGAGCGGCTTCGGGCAGTCCGCCATCACCGCCACGCCGATGCACCTGTGCCTGCTCGCCGCCGCCGTCGCGAACAAGGGCGTGATGATGGAACCCGTGCTGATTGACCGCGTCGCCAGCCCGTCCGGCGTGACGCGCTATACCCGCTCCAGCCGCGTCTACCACACCGCCATGACGGAGGGGCAAGCCGCGATTCTGGCGGAGTACATGCGCGCGGTCGTCACCAGCGGCACAGGCACACGCGCTGCCGTCAGCGGGATGATTATCTGCGGCAAAACCGGCAGCGCGGAAACATCACTGAACGGACGTGCCATCACGAACGGTCTGTTCATCGGCTTCGCACAGGACGTCCCCTACGCGCTGTGCGTCGTCGTCGAGGATATCGACGATGGCCAAGGCGGCGGCTCAACCGCTGCGCCGATTGCCCGCGATATCTTCGCGTACCTCAAAAACATGCAGTAAAATAGCGTCGGACAGTTTTCATGGCTGTCCGACGCTTTTGATTTGCTTACCCATTGCCCGCCCAGAGCCAGTCCTGCGGGATATAGCCAATCGCTTCTTCGCTGTTCATGATGATGTAGAACTCCCCTGACACGCCGATGAGGTAGTAGCTTTCCATGCTGTTCCAGCGCATCGTGTCCGCCGACAAGTCCGGTGCGGCGAACACGCGGTATTCGTAGACAAATTCGTCCGCCCCGTACTCCTGATGCTCATCCTTGACAGTCAACTGCGGGAACGCACACGCCACTTTGTCCATATCCGCGCCAAACGCCAGATAGTCCGTCAGCATCCAGCCAGAGAGGTCACACCCGATGGTGACATGCGCCCATTCGCCGCGGATTTCGTCCACATAGACAGGCGTTCGGTTGTAGAACTTGCCCAGCGATACCGACTTGCGGTCGGGTTTCTCGCGCAAATGCAGACGATCGGTCGGATTTGGGTTGTTGACAACCGCCCAGTTCGTGCGGTCAAGGTGCTGCACGGCTTCTTCATAGGTCGTCGGAAACTCCGCAAAGGGCAGGTCGGTCACGTCATAATACGGATGATTGCCATACACATAGCCATCGCTCATGCAGGTGGTCAACGTGCCGTCATTGCAAATCGCGTGCGGTTCAATGATAAAATACACTTGCTCACCCCAGACCGAATGCAGCAGCATCTTCCCGTCTGCCAGCGTCAGGCGATATTCATAATACGGCTCGCCCTCGATGAAAATTTCCGCCAGATTTCCCGCCGCGTTTGACGTTTGCAGCCAGAAATCCGTCCCGATGATTTTGCGGTACACCGCATACTGCCCGCCGTCCAACTCCGCCCAGCGCAGCACGTCGCCGTCCGCCGCACTGCGGGTGTGCATCACGATGACGGCTTCCGTCGCGTAGATTTCCACCAGTTCTTCGCCGCCCGTCAGCTCATCCGACACATACGGCAGCAGCGCCTCCGGAAGATTCATCGGCGTTCCAAGATAGGCGTTTTCAGCCGCTAATTCCTGCGCTTTCGCGGCGAATCCGTCCTTCACGGCAATGGGCACGGGCTGCTTGCCGTCCTCGGCGGGGAAAATCAGGAAGCCGGATTCGATGGCGTACGGGAGCGGGGCGGATTCAGCACACGCGGCGCTCATCAGCAGAAGCAAAAACAGTGCAAGGATTCTTTTCATGCGGATTTTGCTCTTTCGTCAGCCGTTTCCCGCCCAAAGGTGGCTTTGCGGGATGTAGCATACGTTCTCGTTGTCGTTCATGACGATGTAGTAATTGCCCTTGATGCCGATAACGACCCAGTTGTCCCCGCTGTGCCAGCGCGTGTACGGTGCGGATTTGCTCGGCTCATCCAGCACCTCAAATTCATACGTTGTCTCGTCCGCCACGTTCAGCCGATATTCTTCGCGCACCTCCAACTGCGGAAACGCGCATTCCACCTTGTCCGCATCCTCGCCGAACGCCAGATACTTGGTCATCATGTAACCCGTCGTCGCGCGCCCGATGCGCACATATGCCCAGTCGCCGCGGATTTCCTCCACATACACGGGCGTTCGGTTGTAGAACTTGCCAAGATTGCGTCCTTCCTTGCTCGCCTTGCCACGCAGGTACAGTCGATCCGCCGGATTTGGGTTGTTGACGACCGCCCAATTCGTGCGGTCAAGGTGCTGAACGGCCTCTTCATAGGTCGTCGGAAACTCCGCAAACGGCAGGTCAGTCACGTCGGAATATGGATGATTTCCGTAGCAGAAGCCCGCGTTTCCGCCTGCCGACTCCACGCAGGCTTGCAAATCGTAGATGGCGTGGCGCTTGATGCCGATGCCGCCCGCTCCGTTCCAGACCTCACGCAGCGTCAGATAACCATTTTCGCACGTCATGCAGTACGTTATTTCATCGACGCAGAGGAGGATGGACGCCACGCCGCCGTGGTAGCGGTCGAAGGAGAACGGCGTGCCAATCACCTTGCGGATAACATAATTCCCCAGATTCGTCCTGTACGCCACGCGCAGCACGTCGCCATCCGCCGCATCCACCGTGTGCATGGCAATCAGTTCCGTCGTGCAGTACAGTTCCACCAGCGTCTCGCCGCCGGTCAGCTCATCCGACACATACGGCAGCAGCGTCTCCGGCAGATTCAGCTGGATTGCGCCCGATATGTCCGCATCCGCCAGCAGTGCTTCCGGAAAGTCCGGCTTCATGGCAATCGGCTGACATTTCCTTCCAGCGCCGTCCAACAATCAGCGAACCATCCTGCATGGTATACGCTTCTTCCGCGCCAGCAATGGGCAGGAGCAGCCAAATCATCAGCAGCGCAAGCAGTTTCTTCATTGGCATTCTCCCCTTACCCGTTGCCCGCCCAGAGCCAGTCCTGCGGGATGTAGCGCACGTTTTCGTCGGTGTCCATGATCATATAGAAGTCGTCAATCACGCCAATCAAATAGCACTCTTCACCCCAATTCCAGAGCGTTTTTGTCGCCGACATGTTCGGCGCATCGAACACATAATAGTCATAGGCCAGTTCATCCGCCACATTCTCCTGATACTTTTCTATCAGCGACAGCTGCGGGAAGGCGCATTCCACCTTGTCCATATCCGCACCAAATGCGAGATACTTCGTCATCATCCACCCTGACAGGTCGCGCCCGATGGTAACGTGCGCCCACTCGCCGCGGATTTCGTCCACATAGACCGGCGTTCGGTTGTAGAACTTGCCCAGTGAAACCGACTTTCGGTCGGGTTCTGTACGCAGATGCAGACGATCGGTCGGATTCGGGTTGTTCACAACCGCCCAGTTCGTGCTGTCCACCTGCGCCAGCATTTCCGCATACGTTTCGGGGAAGGCTGCGAAGTCCACCGCTTCCACGTTGTAGAAGGGATGTGCGCCGTAAACGTAGCTGTCATTTCGCATCGAAATCACTTCTTCCATATTACCGATAGCGTGTGGCTGAATGTACACAATTTTCCTGCCGGCGGTGTACCACAAAACGAGTTTTCCATTTCGCAGCTTCAAGGCGTATTCCTGTCCTTCGACTTCCATGCTGACTTCGCCTGCCGAGACGTGCACCGTGTCCAGCGAAAAATCCTCCCCGACGACTTTATCAACCATTTGATAGCCGTCGCCCGTCCACCACGCCACGCGAAGCACATCGCCCTTCGCCGCGTCGCGCAGGTGCATCCCAACCAGCGCCGTCGTGCAATAAATCTCGACCAGCTCTGCGCCGCCGGTCAGCTCGTCCGCCACATAGGGCAGCAGCGCCTGCGTCAGTCCCATCGGCACGGCGACGAACGTATCACCCTGCGCAGCGAGCGCCTTGGCTGCTTTCGCGAACCCCTCCCTGACGGCAATCGGCTGATACGTCCTGCCGTCGTCGGACTGGAAGGTCAAGTAACCATTTTCGACGGTGCAGCGGTACGCATCATCCCAGAAGTCTTTGCCGCCCGAAAACTCCTCTGCCCCGGCGGTCATCAAAATCAGGAGCAGGGTCATCAGCAGCGCACACCATTTCTTCATTCGGCATCCCCCTTTGATTCAGTGTTCTGACAATGAAACGAACGGGCGGCGCGTTTTCTTCCGCAGAATTGGGAATTACGGCAAAATCCCCCTGCGGGTTCAGCAATGGATGGTTCCGTTTTTCGCGCAGGGGCGCATTGGGCTCATAGTGCCGTTCCTTTCTTCGGACGAAACAGCCCGTGCATGTCCGTTTTTTCAATTTCCAGCAGCCTGATTTTGCGGTCAAGCCCGCCCGCGTACCCCGTCAGGCTGCCGTTCGTGCCGACGACCCGATGGCACGGAACGATGATGCTGATGGGATTGTGCCCGACCGCCCCGCCGACCGCCTGTGCCGACATGCGCACCCCGCCCAGCCGCTTCGCCAGTGCACCGTATGTCGTCGTCTGCCCGTATGGAATTTCGAGCAGCAGCTGCCAGACCGCCTGTCGGAAAGGCGACCCGACTGGATGCAGCGGCGGCGTGAAGTCGGGTTCGCGTCCGGTGAAATAGACATCCAGCCAGCGCTTCGTGTCCATCAAAATGGGCGTTTCGCGTTCAACGTGTTCGGGCAGCGTTTCCGCGTAATATCGTCCGCCATCGAACCACAGCCCGGTCAGCCCCACCTCATCCGCAGAAAGCAGGATGTTCCCCAAGGGAGAGGATATCGTTTGCGTGTAATGCATGTTTGCACCGTCCTTTGGGTTTTCCTCAAAAAGCAAGAGACTCTCTGACGCAGCAGGTGAAGCAGCGCCTTCCCGGAAGAAACAGCGGCATGACCCTCCTTTTTTCGGAAGGCCATGCCGTTTTCCTTATGCAGCGGCTTTTTCCGCAGCTTTTTTCTTCCCGGTGAATTTTGCCTTGAAGGCTTCGATCCGCTTCCGGCGTTTTTCGCGGCGCTCGATGCGCTCACCCAAGTCACGCGCACCCACGCCGTACACCAGATACAGAATCAAGCCGGAAATGACCATGATGAACACCGTCGATGCGCAGCGGCGGCCCGATGCGTTGACATTGTAGCCATCGCGCCCTTCCTCGGCGCACATGTTCTGGATAATCATAGCATACGTTTTGCCATAGCTGGATTGGAACGTCGCCGACATGTCGTATTCGGTGAACAGCGCATTGAAGTTCAGCGCGAACACCGCCAGCACACTCGGCAGGACAATCGGCAGCTTCACCCGTAGGAATGTCACCAGACTGCTCGCGCCAAGGTTGCGCGCCGCATCCTCCAATTCCTCGTCAATAGCGTAGAACGCCGCCTTAATCATGCGCAGGGCAAACGGCAGCTTCACCACCGTGTACACCATCACAATCAGGAATCGCACGTTCTCGCGCATGTACAAGTTGTTGTTGAAAACATACCACACGCTGTCGGAGTTAAAGTAGGTGCGGTAGGAGTAGCAAATCAGGATGGTTGGCAGCAGCCACGGGAAGAGCAGGCTATATTCCAGCACAGTGCCGCGCTTCTTGCCCTTGTTCTTGAAGATGTAGTTGACCGCAACGACGACGATAACACACGCCAGCGCCGCCGCAATCGCGGAGAGGACGAAGCTCAGCCGGATGCCGCCGACGGTATCCGCATTGGCGAACAGACCGGAAATCGCGCCCGTTCTCGTTTTCAGCTTGCCGCGGTTGGTCAGGAACTCATAGTCCTGCTGACCGAAGAAGTTAATCAGCGTGAACTGATCCATCGAGAGCGTCTTGGAGCGAATCGCCGGATAATTCTGGAACGCGAACAGCACAATCATGACCACTGGGGTCATGTAGATGATGAACAGCACATAGGCGTAGATATGTGCCAGCACGTTCGCAACCGGGTTGCTAATCTTCTGCTTGACCAGCTTCGCCTTCGTTTTGCTGACGGAGAGGTAATGCCCTTTGCGCTCGTAGGAGGACAGAACGGTCAGCAGGATGATGGTGAACATCGCCAGAATGATGGACAGCAGCGCCGCGCGCGCCTGCGGGAACGCTTCGTCCGCCGATGATGAGCCTGCCAGACGCACGATTTCCGGGTTGATGGAGTCATAGCCCAGCAGCGTCGGCGCACTCATGGCGCACAGACCCGTGATGAACGTCATGACCGTGAGGGAGAAGAGCGTCGGAATCAGCGTCGGGAAAACGACCTTCAGCAGCACCTTGAATGGCTTCGCGCCGAGGTTGCGCGCCGCTTCCACCGTGTTGTAGTCAATGCCGCGGATGGCGTTGCGCAGGAACAGCGCGTGGTTGCTTGTACAGGCGAACGTCATCGTGAACAGAACGGCGTTGAAGCCGGAGAACCAGTTCTTGTCCATGTTGGGGAAAATCCCGGAGAGCCACGTCGTCATAATGCCGTCGCTGTCATAGAGGAAGAGATACCCCGTCACCAGCGCAACGCCGGAGTAAATCAGCGTCGTCATATAGCCGAGGCGGAGGATTTTCGCGCCTTTGATGTCGAAATACTCCGTCAGCAGCACGATGCTGATGCCAACGATATTCACCGTGATGACGAGGCAAACCGCCAGTTTCAGCGAATTGAGGACGTAGCTGGGCATGTTGCCCGCGAAGAAGAAGCGGATGACCGCCAGCGGGTCGATGTTGCCCGCGCTGTCCGTCGTCGTGAAAATCTGCGTGATGGTGTTCAGGCATGGCAGGAGCATGAAGCCGAAACAGGTAGACGAAGAACGCAACGCCGAACACTTTGCCAAGCATCCCCAGCGTCAGTTTGGAGGATTTTTGCGTCATATTGCTTCCTCCTGTCATTGCGCGTCGTAGGACATGACGTCCGTAGGCTTCATGGCTACGGTCACTTTTTCGCCCGGCGCATAGATGTTGATGCCGTCATTCTTTTCGATTGCCTTCAAAATCTGGCTGCCCACATCGATGTAATACTTGATGTACAGACCGTAGTACTCGATGTTTTCAACCACGCCGTCAATGAGAATTTCATCGTCTCGCTTGGGCTTGTTGACGTGCAGCCGTTCCAGCCGGATGAAGTGATTCTGCCCTGCCGCCAGCTTCATCTTCGCGGCAATCGGCGCTTCGACGCGGTTGATGTCGCCGATGAAGTTGCAGACAAACTCGGTCTTGGAGTGGTTGTAGATCTCGTTCGGCGTGCCAATCTGCTCGATATAGCCCTTGTTGAACACGGCGATGCGATCGGACAGGGTCAGTGCCTCTTCTTGGTCATGGGTGACGTAGATGGTTGTGATGCCAAACTCGCGCTGCATCTTCTTCAGCTCGTTGCGCAGCTGAACGCGCAGTTTCGCGTCCAGATTGGACAGCGGCTCGTCCATGCAGATGATGCTCGGCCCGGTGACGAGGGCACGGGCGATGGCGACGCGCTGCTGCTGACCGCCGGAAAGCTGGCTGACCGCCTTTTTGAGCTGCTCGTCGGACAAATCAACCTTGCGCGCAATTTCCCGCACCTTCTGGTCGATTTCCGGCTTTTTCAGCTTTTTGAGCTTCAAGCCGAACGCGATGTTGTCGTACACCGTCATCGTCGGGAACAGCGCGTAGCTCTGGAATACAATGCCGATGTTGCGCTTTTCAATCGGCACATGGGTAATGTCCTGATTGTTCACCGACACCGTGCCGGAGACAGGCTCAATAAAGCCGGTGATGGTGCGTAGGGTGGTCGTTTTGCCGCAGCCAGACGGGCCGAGGAAGGTGAAGAACTCCCCTTCCTTCACGTTCACGTTGATATTGTGCAGCGCCTCAAAATCGCCGAATTTGACCACAATGTCCTTGAGTTCAATCATGGGCGACAGCTCCTTACTTTATGATTCGCAGAATTTTGCACAGGCAAATCATGCTATAAAAAGATGGCGAGCCCGCGTAGGACTCGCCATCCGGGGTTCAAATCCGCTTCTTTGCCGGATGAGAATTTGGGGGGAATTACTGCGCCGCCTGCGTCATCACAGCCCAGTTGACATTGTCCCAATCGGGTTCCGCGGGCGCCTGACTTGCGTCAGCCCAGTAGAAGCCGAGGTTGGTCATGATGTTCGTCCATTCCTTGCTGTGCGCCGCGACATATTCCGCATAGGTCATGTCGGTGCCTTCCACCTTCTCCAGCGCGCAGTTCTTCAGCTGATAAATGGCGGGGATTTCGTCGCCGTAGACGTTCTTCACAGCCACTTCGTTGCAGGGGAAGGAGTCGAATTCGTCAGACCATTCCGTCTGCGTTTCCGCAGAGCCGAACCATTCCGCGAACGCCTTGACAGCTTCCGTCTGTTCGGGCGTACGGTCAGCACGGTCAAGGATGCCGATGTATTCCGCGATGTAGTAGGTGCCGTCGTCAATGTCCACAACGCCCCAGTTTTCAGGGGTGGTCGTGCCGGTCAGCGGGGCAGAAGAGCTGTCCGCCGCAGAGTCAATCTTGCCATACAGGGAGGAAGAGTAGAACGTGGACACCTGCACGTCGCCGCGGTTCAGCGGGTCAAAGCCGTAGCTGTCGCCGGTGTAGGAGCCGTTCGCGCAGTACTTCCACAGCATCTTCCAGCCATCCACGGAAATGCCGCCGGCAGGGCTGGTCGGATCGGTGAAGGAGTACAGCATGGCGCTGTTGATGTTGCTGTTGGTCGTGCCGCCGACCTTGCCCTGACGATACCAGTGATAGCCGCAGTCGACAATATCAGCCCAATGCTGGAAGTGGAGCGCTTTGCCATTCGTGCCCTTGTCGTCATTGCGGTAGAGCATCAGCACGTTCTGCACGACCAGGCCATACGCCTTGCCGGGGTAAACGTACTTGCCGACTTCGTCCGCCCAAGACGGCGTCCAGTCCATCACCTTCAGGTTCTCATAGGTGCCGTTGACCAGCTGAGACCAGCGGGTTTCGTTCAAACCAAAGATGATGTCGCCGTCCTTGCTTTCGTTTGCCTTCTGGATAGCGGCGTTGTCGCCGGAGATGACGGAGTTATCGTCGATGGAGATGCTGAAGCCCGCTTCCTTGGCGGCATTGAGCAGCCAGTTCACGCGCTCGGTGGAGTTGGAGTTGGAGTAGATGCGGATGGTATAGCCGGAATAATCCTTCGTTTCCGCCATTGCGCCGCCCGCCAGCGTCAGCACCATGGCCAGTGCCAGCAGCATAGATACGAGTTTCTTCATTATAGGAACGCCTCCTCTTTCGAGATGCTGTTCTGCATCTCTGATTGTTTTTATCATACCACATTCAGCTTGTCTTGTAAAGTCCTAATATGTTATTTTCATCACCATCTGGTCGCATTTTTTCCGTTTTCGCCCATGTTTCCGGACGTGAGCGGTAGTTTTATCACGGCATGTTTTCACGAATTGGAAAATTTGCGCACAAAAAAAACAGCACAGGGCGTTTATTCCCCATGCTGCAAAGAACCCTGATTATCCCACCACGCCCGGCACTTCATAGCGGATGCGCATCTTCGGCGCTTCCTGCAAGGTGGCGTAATAGTTCGTCATCCAATCCGCGTGACCATCCTCGACATTCACGCCATCCGCGGGCGGCGCGAAGAGATTCAGCTTCAAATCCGCGGGAGTATCCAGCGGAGCGTCAAAGAACGCGCTCATCAGGTCAATCGTCTTGACGTGCGGCGCTTTGTAGAACCACTTGCCGTGCAATTCCACCATCAGCCCGATTTCCTGCTCCACAGTCATTTCGCAGAATTCCGGATTGCCCTCGAAGTGCAGCGGAATCGCCAGGCCGTCGGCATCCTCCGCGCCGCCCCAGCGCAGTTCCGCCGGGAAGGTTGCTTCCCCCATCTCCGTCATGCTCGGCTGGAAGTACGGGTCTTTGAGCAGCTCGCGGTACTGCGCCAGCATCGGCTGTTCAATGCCGACTGCCGGGTTGTTCGGGTCTTCGATTTCCAGCCCCAGACGCCCGCGGTCGCGGAACTGATAGAGGCTGATAGCCTTGAACCAGTCGGCTTTATGGTCGCGGAAGGCTTCGGCAAAGCGGATGACGCTCTCGCCTTGATGGCGCGGGCCCGTCACGTCGCCGTCGGTGTTGAACTCCGCCGTCACCAGCGGCTTACACCCAAACTGCGACGATGCGCGCTCGTAGGTGCGGCGGAACAAGTCGTAATACATGCCGACGGAATCCGCCTTATACTGTCCGCCGCCGACTTCCGCCACGTCATACGGCCAGCCGTAATGGAGCGCGAGGTAGCAGTCCGCCGACCAGACGTCCGCCGCGCGGTACGCCACCGCAAACTCGTCCTCCTTCTCCAGCTTGCCGTCCGCCTGTGCGAAGCCCGCGCAGAACACCGTGCGGACGTTCGGGGCTTCCTGATGGATGATGTCGGAGAAATGCGCGAAGAACTTGCCGACCTGCTCATAGGTGAAGCGCTTATTATGCGTGAACCACGTTCCGCTGCACTCATGGTTGATGCGGATGGTCATGCGCCCATAGGGGCGGAGCATCCGGGCGACTTCGCGGAGTTCGTCGTCAGAGAGGGAGCAGTCGAGCGTCAGCGTGAGGGCGGCATCTTGCCCGTGGCGGCGAATATCCCGCATCTGTTCCCACGGCTGACCGTCGGCATTGAAGGGGAAATAATCATCATAAGGATAGTCCCACTGGAAGGTGATGTTCATGTCCTTGCACGCCTTGGAAATGCGCTGCGGCCACTGCTTATCGTGCGGGTAGTAGGTATACATGATGCCTATGGCGCGGTGCGGACGTCCGAGCTTATGCAGGATGTAGTCCTGATTGACGTACTCCGCGCGTTCGCTGCCGTCGCCGAGGTCAAGGGCGCACTGGGCTGCACCCAGATGGAGCTTCTGCATGGCGATGTTCCTCTCTTCTCGTCGTGTTGTTTATTTTCGTCGAATCTTGCACGGTCATCAAGGGATCATTTTGATTCCCTTGCATCTACTTCACTTGTTAGGATTCTCACGCTACTGCCAAGCCGAACTTCTTTTCTGGAAATATACCATGTTTTTCCATTGTCAGAGCTGCCTTGATAGAAGAGAAATACGCGTCCATCATCATCACGGAAAGCATAAGGATGTCCGGATTCACTGCTGTTCCATGTGCCCGGCGCGCCGCATGGGATTAGTGGCTCATTCGATACGCGGCGGAAGAAGATGCCATCCTCGGATACTGCACAGCCGATTTGCTGTGGCGTGCAATTATAGGAGCCGCCGTAGAACAGGTATATTTTCCCGTCCTCTACGACCGTTGCGGGTGCTTCGACGCAATCGCCCTCCCATGCAAGTTCTGGCATAAGCAGACTCTGTTCTGCCAGCGGATGCCACGCATTCCGCCCAAAGTCAGAATCGATTTTTGCCCATGCGCCGCCAATTTTCTGGATGCGCATGGCATGGTCGCGCGTTGCAAAATACAGGTGTATTTTTCCGCCGAACACGCACACATCGGCATCAATAGCGCGCCCACAGCACCAGGTTGCCGCCGGATGAAACACAGGGTTCTCTGGATTCTTCGTGAAGTGAATTCCATCCTGCGACCACGCATGGCAGATTGCATCCTTCTCCCAATTGCCATAGGTCTGATAGAACAAATGAATTTTGTCATTCAGCACAATGGCTCCTGGTGCGGCAATGCCGTTCGTCTCGCACAGCGCATCCTGCTCTATTTCGCCGCAGGGTGTCCAATGCTCCATATCGGCAGATTCCGCAATGCCGATGCCGAACCTTCCATCCTCATGCCTCAGGGAATAATAGAGCCAGTAACGGCTGCGATAGCGGACAACAGCCGGATCCTTGGCGAAACAAAGGCAATCTGTATTGGTAAACAGCATGACAAATCCTCCTGATCATTGTCGGATTCACAAGAAAGTTTCACGCAGAACTGCCTTATACTATTTCCAGATAAGAATGCGCCAAGATGCGCCGCGAATTTTTCATTCTGGCTAACGTGAATGAAACGCAGCGTAGCAGCGCTACGCTAAGTGGAATGAGCGGACGCCAGAAGGGAAAAGGCGCAAGCAGATGGCGCAGTTGAATCTGGAAATAGTATTAGATTGCCCGCGTCGCGTGCAGCAGCCATTCCGCCTCGTCCCCCGCCAGATACGGCAGAATCGTCTCCCGCACCTTGGCATGATAGGCATTCAGCAGCTTCTTATCATCCTCATTCAAATACCGTGCATCCACCGCGTCCAGATCGAACGGCACCATCGTCAGGTAGTCGAAATGCAGGAAACGACCATACGCATTCGTTTCGCCCTCACAGACGACCGTCAGGTTTTCGTGGCGGATACCGAACTTGCCCTCCAGATAGAAGCCGGGTTCGTCGCTCGTCACCATGCCGGGTTCCAGCGGGATGGGTGCGCCGCGCCAGTGGATGCGCTGCGGACCTTCGTGGACGCTCAGCACATAGCCCACGCCGTGACCCGTGCCGTGGTTGTAGTCCATGTTCTCCTGCCAGAGGGGTTCGCGGGCAAGGTAGTCCAGATTCGCGCCCGTGCAGCCGTACTTCCAGTGTGCGTTGCCCAGATGCAGGTGTCCTTTCAGCACGAGGGTGAAGAACTTCTTCTCTTCGTCCGTCGTCTCCCCCATGGCAAAGGTACGGGTGATGTCGGTCGTGCCCTGCAGGTAGTGTCCGCCTGTGTCCGCCAGCAGCAGGGAGCGCGGCTCAACGGGGATGTTGGATTCCCTGGTGGGCGAATAGTGGACGATGGCGCCGTGCGCACCGTAGGCGATAATCGGCGCGAAGGATGGGCCGATGTAATCCGGGCGCTCGCGGCGGAACTCTTCCAGTTTTTCCGCGACGCTCAATTCGTCCATCGGGATTTTGCCAACATTGTGCTTCAACCAGTACATCAGGCGCGTCACCGCCACGCCGTCCTGCACATGCGCCTTGCGGAAGCCCTCCACCTCGGTGGCATTCTTGACCGCCTTGGGCAGCTCGGTGGGGTCAACGTGGTCAATCACGCGCACCGACGCGGGCACACACGCCCGAATCAGGCTGTTGACGACATTCAGGTTCATCATCACCGTGGAATCTTCCGGCAGTTTCTTCGTATATTCATAAACACAGGCGTAGGGGCGGATGGTCACGCCGTCCTCCTTAAGATGCGCCTGAATCTCCGTGCTGAGGATGGCGGGGTTGACGAACAGCACCGCATCGGTCATCGTCACGGCAGCAAAGGACAGCATGACGGGCGTGCAGTCCACATCATTGCCGCGCAGGTTCATCAGCCAGCACACGTCCATCAGCGAAGACAGGACAAGCGTATCCGCGCCAAGGCTTTCCATTTCGCGGCGCACCTGATGCAGCTTCTCCTGACGGCTGCGTCCCGTCAGCGATACGGGCAGTTCCCACGCGGGTTCTGCCGACAGTGCCGGGCGCTCCGCCCAGATTTCATCCAGCAAATCAACAGCAGAGACAATTTTGCCCTGCTTCTTTTCCGCAATGCGCTGATAACCCTCGTACTGCCGCGCCGTGACGGCTCTGCCGTCAAAGCCCAGCGTCTGACCGGCTTCAAGCGTCTTTTCGATGTACTCCGGAATCGTCGGGACGCCCGGCTCGCCCATCTTGCACAGCTTGATGCCGCTGCCTTCCAGCTGCTGCCCCGCCTGCAGGAAATAGCGGCCATCCGTCCACAGACCCGCCCAATCCGCCGTCACCACCAGCGTACCTGCGCTGCCCGTGAAGCCGGAAACATAGTGCCGCCCGCGGAAGTGCGCGCCGACGTACTCCGACGCGTGGAAATCATCCGTGGGGATGATATAGAGGTCGATACCGTGCGCCTGCATGGCGCGGCGAAGCTCCGATAACTGCTGTCGCATAAAAATCTTCTTCCTTTCCTGATTCCGCCCGTTCACGAGTGGAATCGACTGTATCCAGCGAAATTATAGCACGAATGGACGATTTTCGCAAGGGAATTGACAGGGAGAACGTTTTCGGTGTAGAATAGACAGGTGCAAAACTTGAATGTCAGATAAGGTAAAGGAGGGATTTTGATGACGCCGGACACCTTGGAAGGCAGCATCCACGACCTGACGCAGAATATTCTCGCGGATTATACCGCCGGCCGCCCCATTGACCGCATTGAACCGTTCAACCAGCCCGACCGCGACGTGATTATCGCTCTGATTGGCAAGCTGCGGCGCATCGTCTTTCCGGGCTATTTCCGCGACCCCGCCTACCATGTGTACAGCGCGGCGCACTCCCTGTCCGCCCTCATTGAGGACACGGCGTACCTGCTGCAGAAGCAGATTGCGATTGCCTTGCGCTGCGGCAGCAGTGTGACGCAGGAGGCCGCCGCCGACATTGACCGGCAGGCGCAGGAGATGACCGTCCGCTTTCTGGAGAAGATTCCCGACGTGCGCGCACTGCTGGCGACCGACCTGCAGGCGTTCTACGACGGCGACCCGGCGGCGACAAGTCTGGATGAAATCATCATTGCCTATCCGGGGCTGCTCGCCATCACGGTCAACCGCTTGGCGCACGAGCTGTTTCTTCTCAAAGTGCCGCTGATTCCGCGCATCATGACCGAATACGCGCACGGCCGCACGGGGATTGACATTCATCCCGGCGCAACCATCGGCAAGTACTTCTTCATCGACCACGGCACGGGCATCGTCGTCGGCGAAACGACCATCATCGGCGATTCGGTGAAGCTGTATCAGGGCGTGACGCTGGGCGCACTCTCGACCCGCGGCGGACAGAGCCTGCGCGGCCACCGCCGTCACCCGACCATCGGCGACCGCGTGACGATTTACTCCGGCGCGTCGGTCTTGGGCGGCGACACCGTCATCGGGCATGACGCGGTCATCGGCGGCAACGCGTTCATCACCCACTCGATTGCCCCTGGAATGCGCGTGTCGGTGAAAAATCAGGAACTCGAAATGCGGATGATGAAGGACGTGAACTGGTGATGGTGGTCGGCATTCGCTTTGCCGCTGATGCGCCCGTTCGGACGGTGCTGCAAGCGGTTCTGCCGATTTTTTCCACTGTGGATGTGGATTTTCTCGTCCGCGAATATTGGGTGTGCACCTTCGGAAACGGCTTGCCGGAGAGGCGATTCACCTCGCAGGAAATGCAGCGCGCATTGGATGCCTTAACGCCGGATGAGCACGCGGAGCTGTTCACGATTTACGCCCTGCCGCACGATGCGCCTGATACGCCGCCGAGCAGCTGCGAGGACTTCTGCGCCCGCGGGTTTACAATGGCGTTTTATGCGTATGACGGGGACGGGTATGCACTGCTGGCGCAGAGCGAAGAGCAGGTGGAGGCGGCGTTTGAGGCGCTGACAACGGCTGGGTTGTGCGAAAAAGTAGAAGAAGTAGAAAAAGAGACGCTGGCACACTGGGGCTTTTGAATAGTTTGTAAATCTTCCTTCATTCGGCAGTAAAACCGTTTTTTGTCGAATATAATTAATCGAACGGCGGCAAAACGAATCCGCCGTGCGCAATACGACAAGAAAGCGAGGTCATCCCATGAAAAAGCTGTTGCTTCTCTTGAGTTTGATGCTGATTCTGCCCGGCTATCATCAAACCGCGACCATCGAGACCGTCAGCGGCACAACCAGCGCGCAGGTGTATCCCGCGTGGTACTTGTCGCTCTGCCAATCTGCTGTCAAGGATGATTCCCTGACGCAGGATGAGTTTCTGCAAGCCTTCCCCGATGCAGCGGTGCGAGAGACGCTTCAGGGCTCGTATGCGCTCGTGCTGGCTGACGACAGCACGCAGGGATTCGCGTTCTTCAATGAAAAGGATGCGCTTTGGAATTTCATTCGTGTGGATCGTTTCAAGACGAAAGCGGAATTTGAACAGTATGTTACGGTTGGTATGCCTGAACGCGACGTTCGCGCATATACTTCCGCTGTCTCCCCTTCGCCTTACTCCGTCTTTCCCGAAGATGCTTTCCTTGTGCAGGAGGGTGTTTTCATCGTCCGCTATTCGACAAAGGATTTCACGGTGGAGACGCTCTTTTGGGTCAGCAACGAGGAACTTCTTTCCGACGATGGCTGGCTGCTGAACTATATTCCCTACATTGACCCGGAGGATAAAATCATCGGGTTTGCGCAGTAAAAATCAAACGTCAAAAGAAGGGATGCCCCATGCGAGCATCCCTTTCCCATATCAAAAAACGGGGGCGCATCCGCTGCGTCCCCCCTATTTTTCTTACTCCCCGAAGTACCGCTTCAGCAGACCCGCGAACGCCTTGCCGTGACGGGCTTCGTCGCGCGCCATCTCGTGCACGGTGTCGTGAATCGCGTCGAGGTTCAGCGCCTTTGCCAGCTTCGCCAGCTCGGTCTTGCCCATCGTCGCGCCGTTCTCGGCTTCCACACGCATTTGCAGGTTCTTCTTCGTGCTGTCCGTCACCACTTCGCCCAGCATCTCAGCGAACTTCGCTGCATGTTCCGCTTCCTCAAAGGCAGCCTTCTCCCAGTACAGGCCGATTTCCGGATAGCCCTCGCGGTGCGCCACGCGCGCCATCGCCAGATACATGCCGACCTCGGTGCATTCGCCCTGGAAGTTCTCGCGCAGACCCTGAATGATTTCCTCCGGCGCGCCCTTCGCAACGCCCACGACGTGCTCCGCCGCCCATGCCATTTCGGCTTCCTGCTTGATGAACTTGCTCGCCGGCGCCTTGCAAACCGGGCACTGCTCCGGCGCCTTCTCGCCTTCGTAAACATAACCGCACACGCTGCAAACCCACTTCATATTGATGTTCCTCCTCAATTTATTCTGGCTTTTCAGCCGATTTTCCATTCATTTTGTCCGGCGTTTCCGCCTGAAAACAGTATACCCCGCTTTGAGGCAAAGTGAAACACCAAAATCAAATTTTTCTGCAACTTTTTTCGCTCTCCTGTGTTTTCGCTATATTCTTTGAGAAAACACAAAATTCTCACGCGTAAAAAAAGGATTTTGCCACTTGGGGGGCGAATGAATAGAAAGAGTTTTTCTCGTGAAGGATAGAAGCAATCAAAGCGGATTCTGCTGAACCGCGCGTTCTGTCCCTTGCGAATTTCTCCGCTTGAAGGAAACCGGCACCAAAAGCCGCCGGGTACATACAACATTACGGGGAACGCTTCAGGATTTTTCGGCATTGGGGAGGAAAGATTCATGCAGGATTTGGTGGTCGTTGTCAATCTGAACGGCAGCGCGTGCCGGATGATGGCGCAGAAGCTCCGCGCGGAGCATTTTTACTGCCGGATTGTGTCGTCCGCCTGTGCTGCGGAAGATATCCAGCGCATGGGCGCGCGCGGCATTGTGCTGGCGGCAGGCGTCATCGGCGAGGCGGCGGATGTGCCGTTCCTGATGGATTATCTGCAAACCGGGCTGCCAATGCTCTGCGTGGGCGATTCGGCGCTGTCGCTGTGCCAGACGCTGGGCGGCGCATTGAGCGAACCCGTGCCGCAGGACGGCGCGATGCAGATTCATCTAGACGCATCTGATGCCCTGCTGGACGGCATGGAGGACACCGACCGTTATCAGCCGACCGCGCGGTTTATGTCGCTGGACGGCGCGCAGGCGACGCCGATTGCCACAACAGACGGCGGGATGCTCGGCTTCCACGCCAGTCGCCGCGACGTGTGGGGCTTCTCCTTCCAACTGGAGCGGAACGACCCCTTTTCGAGTCATCTGCTCGTCAGCTTCTGCCAGAACATCTGCGGCTGCACGGCGTGGTGGACGAATCAGGCGCTGATTGACCGCGCCCGCGAGGAAATCGACCGCGCGGCGAATGGCGGCAGCGCGCTGTGCAGCTTGTCCGGCGGCATTGACAGCGGCGTATGCGCCGTGCTGGGCAACCTCGCCATCGGACACAAGCTCCACTGCATCTTCATCGACACCGGATTGCTGCGCAAGAATGAGTCTGAGCAGGTGATGGCGTATTATCACGACAATCTGGGGCTGAATCTGCGGCGAATCGACGCACGCGAGGAGTTCCTGACTGCGCTTGCCGGTGTCAGCGACCCGGCGGAAAAGGAGCGCATCGTCACCGAACGCCTGATGTCCATCCTGAGCCGCGAGGCCGCCGCAATTGACGACATCCGCCTTGTCATTCAAGGCACGAACGTCACCGACACGCTCTATCGCCCGCACACGGGCAGCACCATCGACGGTCTGCCGATTATCGAGCCTGTTCGCGAGCTGTTCAAGGACGAAATCCGGCAGGTCGGGCAGGAGCTGGGGATGCCCGCCGTGCTGGTCAATCGGCAGCCCTTCCCCGGCAGCGGCTTAGCGTCGCGCATTATGGCCGATGTGACCGCCGAGCGCCTTGACATTCTGCGCGAGGCGGACGACATTTTCCGCCACGACGTTGAGGACAGCAACCAGAACAAGCGCCTGTGGCAGTATTTCGCGGCACTGGCGCTCTCGCCCTTCCCCGACGGCGGCTATGTCGTAACGCTGCGGGCAGTTCAGACGGCGGAGGGCGCAGCCGGAAACACGGCGCGCTTCACAGCGGATTTGCTGGAGCGCGTGACGGCGCACATCCTCGCGCAATGCCCGAAAGTCCAGCGCGTTTTCTACGACCTCACGCCCAGCAAATCCTACAAGCGGGCGAATCTGTGATTTCCATGCGGTCTGTTTCGGCAGACCGCTTTTCGTTTGCCGTCAAATTTCCATCCATCGGATTTCCTTCACCTCAAACCACTTCTCAACTTCCCGCTCAATGCGTTTTTTCGTCCGCGCGCCGATATTTTCAAACGGCATCAGTTCCACCTTGCCGTCCTTCTCCCGCCAACGCGCCACAATTTGCCCGTCCGCCAGCGCCGTCGGATGCACAATGCCCGTCAGGTTAAACACGCCGCGCAAGTGCTCCGGCGGCAGAATCGGGTTATCCTCCTTGCGGTAGCCCAACAGCATCGGGTCAAAGCCGGACAGCAGGCGGACGTGCGGCATCTCCCCCTCCGGCGCGTCTTTGGTGGCGTAGTACATCCGCCCGTCCACGCTGATTTCCCGCGCGTCGAGCTGCTTCAGCCACGCTTTCACCCTCGTCTGCGGCACGCGGAAAAAGTACGCCGCATCCCGCAGCGACGCTGGGCCGTAGTGCGTGAAGTAACGCCGCGCCAGCGTCAACTCCGCTTCCGCCGCGTCCATCGGTGCAAATGGCGCGCACAGACGGTACGCTTTCTTCTCCTGCACCTGCGCACAAATCACGCCCAAGAGCGACAATTCGCCAATCACGCCGCCCCAACCGTGAAAGACCATCTTCTCCTCGTTCGCCGTCATCCCCGCCGCCTGACATGCCTGCCGTAATCCTTCGCGCGTATCGTTCCCCGACGCGATTTCCTGCACCATCAACCGCGCAAACGCCTTCTCGCGCTCCGGCGGCAGCGCGCAGCCGCACTTCGTCATCCACCCATACCACGGCGTATCGCACACGTCCTCCGCCGTCCCCTGCTGATGGACGTACAGCGGCAGATCGCTTTCTGGAATCAGGTGGAGCGTCCCGCGCAGCGTCCACGTTTTCAGCAGACCGGAAAAATCGCTGCTGCCCGTCCGGCTTTGCAGGGTGAAGAGCGCATTGCGGAGGATTTGTGCCTGTGCGCCGCATAAATCCGCCGCGATTTCGGCATTCGAGGCGCGCTGCGTCAAGAGGTGCTGCCCGCCGAGACGGCAGCGAATCAGTTCCTTTGTGTCGATAGAAATCGCCCCCCATTTTCCATCAGTATACCATATTGCCTGATTTTTCGGAAGGCGAACACGCAAAAAAAGCCCCCGCCGGCGCGAACCGGCGAGGACTCCTTGCAACAGTTTTGTCAGGTGCGTTGGGGATTAACCACGACGCGCTGCATAGCACTCGCTGCAGTAGACAGGGCGATCTTCCCTGGGCTGGAAAGGAACCTTGGTGGGCTTGCCGCATTCAGCGCACACGGCGTCGAACATCTCGCGGGTGCCACCGGCAGCAGGGCGGCTGGCCTTGCGCGCCTGACGGCACGCCTTGCAACGGGTGGGCTCGTTCTGGAAGCCCTTCTCGGCGTAGAATTCCTGTTCACCGGCAGTGAAAACAAATTCATTGCCGCAGTCTTTGCAAACCAGCGTCTTGTCAGTGTACATGGTATTGGAACCCCCTGAATGATTTAGAATAGGCGAACCTTCGGCTGACCTGGTCTTTGACCCCACACTCGCCGTCTGGGAGGTTGCTCAACGCATCGTGCGCCCTCACGCACTCCTCTCGAAATGCTTCCGCATTCCGGACGGGGCTTACCTCTAAACCGCACCATGCTCCCCGGCGCTTTGGCCGGATTACGTGGACCGCTTGGCCTGCGACTGGCATCGGCTTGCAACCACAGACCCGAAGGATTCAACCGCGCTCATTATACCTGAGAATTGAAAAAAACGCAAGACATTTTTGCAAAAAACTGATGATTTTTTCCTGTACTGCTCACTCTGCCGGAACGCAGCGCACCAGCACGACCTCTGGGCGGTTGAAGATGCGCGGCAGTCGTGTCCGCACAGCCAAGCCGCGGCTGACAATCAGCGTCGTGCCGTCCTGAGTATACGCCCCGCCCGCCAGCTTCGGGAACCATCCCTGATTGGGCGCGTACAGCCCGTTCAGCACCCCCGGAATCCGCACCTGCCCGCCGTGCGCGTGACCCGACACCACGAGGTCGAGCGGGAATTGCGCGTACTTCGCCAGCAGCTCCGGGCGATGCGCCAGCAGGACGGTGAAATCCGCTGAATCCACGTCTTCGAGCGCCTGCCGCAGCTGCTCTTCCGTGTCCGGTGCGCCGCTGAGCACCATCTCATACGGGTCAGGTACGCCGCACAGCGCGATTCGCTGCCCGCGCACTGTCAGGACGCCTGACGACATCCGCAGCACCGTCACCCCCGCTTCCTCCGTCTGCTGATAGAGCGCGTCCATCTCGCCCGTCCACGCCTCGTGGTTGCCGGACACATAGTAGCACGGGTACTGCGCGCTCAATTGCCGCATCAGCGATAGCGTCCGCTCCGTCGGACGATTGGCGATGTCGTCATCGAACATATCTCCAACCATCAGCACAGCATCCGGCGCACAGGAAGTAACCATCGCCACCACGTCGTCCGCATTATCAGACGAATGGAAGTCCGTGACGACCGCAAGCCGCACCTCCGCCGTCAGCTTCGGCGACACAACCGTGTATGTCCGCAGAATCAGCCGCTCATCCAGCGCAATTAGCGTCAGAACGACCAGAATCGCCAGCACAGGCAGAATCCACCGATGCTTCTTCCCCATCTTTCCTCCAAACGCAACAGACGCCGGGAATCTCCTCCCAGCGTCTTGCATCAATTAAATATTGTCAAAGAAAGGCGTGCCATCCTCATTTCGGAGGATGCCATCCTCGAAATGCAGCGGCAGCGGCTTGGCAATCATGTACTTGAGAATCTCGTCCATGCGCACACTCTCTTGGAACGTGACCAGCGAGAAGCTCACGCCATGCTTGTGCGCGCGCCCGGTTCGGCCGATACGGTGCAGGTAATACTCGTTTTCGGCGGGCAGATCAAAATTGATGACTGCTTCCACGTCGTCGACGTCGATGCCGCGCGCCGCCACGTCCGTCGCAATCAGAATGGGGAATTTGCCGCGCCGGAAGTCGTTCATGACCACATTGCGCTGGCTCTGCTTCACGTCGCCGTGGATGCACTCCGCCTGATAGCCTTCCTTTTTGAGGCGCTCGGTCAGCCGATCGGTCATAAACTTCGTGTTACAGAAAATCATGACGCGCTGGTAAACATCCGCATCCAGCAGATACAGCAGATGGTCAATCTTCTTGTTCTGTTCGGTCGAAATGACGTACTGCGCAATCTGCGGCCGATCCTGCTTCGTCGCTTCTACGGTAACTTCAATCGGGTCATGCTGATATTTCCACGCAATCGTCAGCACGTCCTGATTCGTCGTCGCGGAGAACAGCACCATCTGCCGCTCGTTCGGCGTCGCCTCGATGATGCGCGTCACGTCCTTGACAAAGCCCATGTTGAGCATCTCGTCCGCCTCGTCCAGCACCATCGTGTGAACGGCATTCAGATGGACGTTGCCGCGGTTCATGTGGTCAAGCAGACGACCGGGGGTTGCAACGAGAATCTGCGGTTTGCGCTTGAGCGCGGCAAGCTGCTTGGGAATCGGCTGTCCGCCGTAGAGCACAGCAATGCGGCAGCCCTTGATGTACTTGGCCAATTTGGTCAGTTCATCCCCGATTTGCAGCGCCAGTTCACGGGTTGGTGCAAGCACCACTTCCTGAACTTCCGGTTCATTAAGCTGCACATATTCGAGCATCGGAATGCCGAACGCGCAGGTTTTGCCCGTGCCGGTTGGCGCAATTGCGTTCACGTCCGCGCCGGACATCATCAGCGGAATCGTCTTCGCCTGCACGGTCGATGGCGTCGTGAACCCCATGTCTTTGATGGCGCGCAGCACTTCTTTGGACAAATCCATCTCTTCAAACGAGGTGGGAAGTTGGTTCGTTTCGGACAAAATTTGCTCCTTCCCGGCTTCACTCATGGTATTCATGAATCGCCTTGCTCAGCTGATCTGGGCAGGACGTGTTGCCGCGGCAGGGAATGCCTTCCAATCTCTGGGCGACCTCATCCGCTTTGCAGCCAATGACCATGCGCGCCAAGCCCTGCGTATTGCCCTTGCAGCCGCCGATGAACTTGCAATGCGTGATGATACCGTTTTGAATCTCCAGTTCAATTTCGGACGAACAAGTGCCGTGTGTTTTGTAGTGATACATCGTGCTTTCCTCCTGTGAATTGCATTTGATTTTTGCACCCTGCCTTCTTGCACGGCATAGCCTGATGCAGGGAGGTGGCGCGTGTGGAAGTTTATCTGGCGAGTGCAGCTGGACTGCTCTCATGGTGCGGCAAGTGGCGGAAAATCCCGACACCGCTGGCACATCCGACCCTGCTGGCCGCGTGCGGAGCGGATGTCGCGCTGGCTGATTCCGTCAACCGCTTGCTGTACCGTCAAGGGCGAGTCAGCACGCTGCCGCCCGGTGTCGAAGTGCTTCGCTGCTGGCGAAATCAGCTGCTGACGCTCTCCAGCGAGACGAACTGTCTAACACTGTATGATGCGCATGATTACCCGTTGGTTACATCGCCCGCTGGAATTCGCCCATGCGGCTGCGCGGTCGTCGATTGCCAAGTGATCGTCTGCGGCTGCGAGGACGGCTGTTTGCACATCTTTTCCCTGCCGGATTTGCGGGAAATTGCTGTATATCCCGTTCCGGGTTGTCCGATGCGGGTCGCGGCGGATGGCGGAGTGCTCACCTGCCTGTCGCTGCTGAGCCCTGATCCGCCGCAAACGCTGCTTTTTCGCCTATGTCTGACAAGCGGCGATTTTGCGCCCGTCGCGCTGCTTCCCGGCTGGTGCGGCGCAGTAACAATTGCCGATGACCACACGATTTGGGCTGGCGTGGGCGAGCAGCTGCTGCATTTTCCTCTGGATTCCGTTGTGCCGGATGTACAATTAGGGGAATTCGGGTTGATTCGTTTCCTATCCTGCCAGCAGTCGAAGCTGCTGATTAGCGACCCGTGGGCAGGACGCTGTCTGCTGATGGACACAACCCCGCCTTACGCGCCGCGTCAGCTGTACGCGGGAGAATGCGGAGGCTGCTGCTTTGCATCATGCAGAAAAGGGACGCTCCCCGACTGGAAAGCGTCCCTGAATGAACCTTAGATTACTCGATGACCTTAGCAACGACGCCGGAACCAACCGTGCGGCCACCTTCGCGGATAGCAAAGCGCAGGCCCTGCTCCAGAGCGATAGGGGTAATCAGGGTGATTTCCATGTCGATGTTGTCACCGGGCATGACCATCTCCGTGCCTTCGGGCAGCTTGATGTTGCCGGTCACGTCGGTGGTACGGAAGTAGAACTGCGGACGATAGCCGTTGAAGAACGGGGTATGACGGCCGCCTTCTTCCTTCGTCAGGACGTAAACCTGACCGATGAAGTGCGTGTGCGGATGAATCGTGCCGGGCTTGGCCAGAACCTGACCACGCTCGATCTCGTTGCGCTGAATGCCGCGCAGCAGAGCGCCGATGTTGTCGCCCGCTTCCGCCTGATCCAGCAGCTTGTGGAACATTTCCACGCCGGTAACGACGGTAGACTTCGGCTTGTCCATCAGGCCGACGATTTCAACCGTGTCGGACACCTTGACCGTGCCGCGTTCCACACGACCGGTGGCAACAGTGCCGCGGCCAGAGATGGAGAACACGTCTTCAACAGGCATCAGGAAGGGCTGGTCGGTCGCGCGCTTGGGTTCCGGAATGTAGTGGTCAACCGCGTCCATCAGTTCCCAAATGCACTTGCATTCGGGAGCATGGTCAACGTCGGTGCCGCCGTTCTGGACATATTCCAGCGCCTTCAGGGCAGAACCCTTGATGATCGGGATCTCGTCGCCCGGGAAATCGTAGCTGCTCAGCAGTTCGCGGATTTCCATTTCGACCAGTTCCAGCAGCTCTTCGTCGTCCATCATGTCGGTCTTGTTCATGAAGACCACGATGTACGGCACGCCAACCTGACGGGCGAGCAGGATGTGCTCACGGGTCTGGGGCATCGGGCCGTCGGGAGCAGACACAACCAGGATAGCGCCGTCCATCTGGGCAGCACCGGTAATCATGTTCTTAACATAGTCAGCGTGGCCGGGGCAGTCCACGTGAGCGTAGTGGCGGGTAGCCGTCTCGTACTCAACGTGAGCGGTGTTAATCGTGATGCCGCGGGCCTTTTCTTCCGGCGCCTTGTCGATTTCGTCATAACGCATCGCCTGCGCTTCGCCCTTCTGGGACAGCGTCATGGTGATAGCGGCGGTCAGGGTCGTCTTGCCATGGTCAACGTGACCGATGGTGCCGATGTTAACGTGGGGCTTTTTGCGCTCGTAACGTTCCTTAGCCATTGGAATTTCCTCCTTTATGTTCGCGTAAAACTGCGAAGGTATCTTCGCTGCTTTCCGGCGGCAGATGCGGTTGTGGAGCAGGCGATGGGAATCGAACCCACAAGGCCAGCTTGGGAAGCTGGAGTTTTACCACTAAACTACGCCTGCATGTCCCGCATCAAGCCTAACCAGACTTGTCAGACAAGGTATATTGTAAACATTTAAGACCGGATTGTCAAGCCTTTCGGACAATTTTTCAGCGCGATTATGAAAAAAGTTTGTTCGTACTGAAAAACTGTCCGAAATTTGTCTGTGATTTTTGGTTCATTCGATGAACATCGCGTCTCCGAAGCTGAAGAAGCGGTACTTTTTCTGCACAGCTTCGCGGTAAACGTCCAGTGCCGTCTCGCGCCCCATGAAGGTGCTGACAAGCATCAACAGGGTGCTCTGCGGCAGGTGGAAATTGGTAATCAGGGCATCCACCGCCTTAATTTTCTTGCCGGGATAGATGAAAATCGCTGTGTCGCCCGCGCCGGGGTGCACGATGCCATCCTCCGTCGCGACCGTTTCAATCGTGCGCACGGACGTTGTGCCGACACAAATCAGCCGTCCACCGCCAGCGCGGATGGCGTTGAGCGTGTTCGCCGCCTCCTCCGTCACCTGATACCACTCGCTGTGCATCACATGTTTATCAACATCTTCCACTTGAACCGGGCGGAACGTCCCCAGCCCGACGTGCAGCGTCACCGGCACGATGGTCACGCCCTTGGCACGGATGCGTTCGAGCAGCTCCGGCGTGAAGTGCAGCCCCGCCGTCGGCGCAGCGGCAGACCCCTCGTTTTTGGCGTAAACGGTTTGATAGCGGCTCTGATCCGCCAGCTTTTCGTGGATATACGGCGGCAGCGGCATTTCGCCCAGCCGGTCGAGCAGTTCCTCGAAAACCCCTTCATAATGGAAACGGACGATGCGTCCGCCGATTTCCGGCACGCTTTCCAGAATCTCGCATTTGAGCAGTCCACCGCCGAAAACACACGTCGTGCCGGGCTTCAGGCGGCGTCCGGGGCGGACAAGCGCCTCCCAGTCCGTCTGATTTTTCCGGCGCAGCAGCAGCACCTCCACCGGCACGCCCGTATCTTCCTTCTCGCCCAGCAGACGCGCCGGGATGACCTTCGTCTCGTTGATGACCAGCGCGTCGTTCGGGTTCAAATAGTCAATAATATCGTAGAAATGCTTGTCCTCGCGCTCGCCCGTCGCGCGGTGTACCACCATCAGGCGGCTGTGGTCGCGCGGTTCGACCGGGGTCTGCGCAATCAGTTCTTCGGGCAATTCATAATCAAAATCGGATGTTTTCATAACAATTCACCTTATTTTCAATTGCATCAAATACGCATTTTTCATCGCGCCGTCTTTCAGCACAAAAGCGTCCGGGTGGACGCCGACGACGCGGAAGCCGACCTTCTCGTACAGCGCCTGTGCGCGGCTGTTGCCCTCGATGAATTCCAGCTCGACCTGTCGAACCTCTGGGCGCGCTTTCGCCACGTCCACTAACTCCGTCAGCATTGCCGTCCCAAGCCCAAGACGCCAGTAGGCGCGGCGGATGCTGATAGCGACGTTCGCACGGTGGCGCATTTTCAGTCGCGTGGAAAAGTTGATATTCGCCACGCCCGCCAGCTGCCCGTCCACCCACGCGGTCAGCATCAGTTCGTTGTCATCCGCTGTAAGCCTCGTCAGAAACGTCCGCTCGCCCTCATCGGTCAGGCTTTGCCGTTCCTCCGGGTACGCCAGCAGGAACTCTGTCTCACCGCAAACGTCCAACAGAAAGCGAACCATCTCCGCCGCATCATCCGGGTGTGCAGAGCGAAGCAGAGCTGCGCGTCCATCCCTGCAAATTACTTCTCTTTCTTCACATTTCATGCTCACAGCTCCATTTTCAGCTGATTATTGCTTCCCTGCCCCGGCGGCGTGCGCTTCATGTGCTCCCACGCGGCGGGCGTGCACATTCTCCCTCGCGGCGTGCGCATCAGGAAGCCAAGCTGCATCAGGTACGGTTCGTAGACGTCCTCAATGGTCACGGCATCCTCGCCGGTTGTCGCCGCGAGGGTGTCCAGCCCGACCGGGCCGCCGCCGAATTTGTCCATCATCGTGCCAAGGACGGCGCGATCCACCTTGTCCAGCCCCAGCTCATCCACGCCCTGCATGGCAATCGCCTCCCGTGCCACATCGAGGCTGATGACGCCGCCGCCGCGTACCTGCGCGTAGTCGCGGACGCGCTTGAGCATCCGGTTTGCGATTCGCGGCGTACCGCGGCTTCGGCGCGCGATTTCCATGATACCTGCGTCCTCCGCGTCAATCTCCAGAATCGACGCGCTTCGGCGGACGATTTGCGCCAGTTCCTCCGGCTTGTACATTTCCAGCCGGAAGAGAATGCCGAAGCGGTCGCGCAGCGGGGCGGACAGCTGACCTGCGCGGGTTGTCGCGCCCACGAGCGTGAATTTCGGCACGGCGACGCGAATCGACCGCGCGGTCGGGCCTTTGCCAATCATGATGTCGATGGCGAAGTCCTCCATCGCGGGGTACAGCACCTCTTCCACCGAGCGGGAGAGGCGGTGAATTTCGTCGATAAACAGCACGTCCCCCTGATTGAGGTTCGCCAGAATTGACGCGAGGTCGCCGGGACGCTCAATCGCCGGGCCGGACGTAACGCGGATGTTCTGCCCCATTTCCGCCGCGACAATGGTTGCCAGCGTCGTCTTGCCCAGACCGGGCGGGCCGTAGAGCAGCATATGATCCAGCGCGTCATGGCGGGTAAGCGCCGCCTGAATGTAGATGCTCAGGCTGTCCTTAACCGCCTGCTGACCGACGTACTCCCGCAGGGTATGCGGGCGCAATGTCGTCTCCACCGCGCTGTCTTCGGGCTGAAAGTCGCCCGTCACCAATCTCTCTTCCACTTTTTATCCTCACATTCCCGCCATTGCGCGCAGCGCCAGCCGAATCAGTTCATCCACCGGGGCATCCTTGTCCTCCACATGCGACAGGGCATCGCGCGCCTCGATGGCGGAGTACCCCAGCGCCGTCAGCGCCTCAATGGCTTCGGCGAAATTATCCGCCGCCGCGCCTGATGTCGGCATGGCCGCTTTGCCCGTCGGCTGATTGATATCCGCCTGCGTGACCTTATCTTTGAGTTCCAGCGCGATTCGCTGCGCCGTCTTTTTGCCGATGCCCGGCGCGCGGGAGAGGGCGTTGACATCCCCCAGCAGAATCGCGAGGTTCAAGTCGCGCAGGGGCATAGCGCCGAGCAAACCGAGCGCGGTTTTTGCGCCGACGCCGCTGATGCCCGTGAGCGAAAGGAAGAGCTGCTTTTCCTCCTTTGTTGCGAAACCGAAGAGTTCCATCGCGTCTTCGCGGACGGAAAGGTAGGTATAGCAGCGCATTTTCTCGCCCATCGGCGGCGCTTCCTGCAAGGTGGTCATGGAGCAGTTGAGCTGATAGCCGATGCCGCCAGCTTCAAGGACTAAGGAATTGGTCGTTTTTTCGCACACACGACCTTCGATAAATGCGTACATGGTGGTTATCTCCTTGGGCAAAAGAATAAAATCCGGGGAAAAAAGCTGGACAGTAACTAAAAAACTTCCAATAAAAAATCAAGAAGCATGGTGGTGCGCCCGAAGGGGTCAAGGGGGCGACCGCAGACTTCGTCTGTTTCCATTGCCCCCTTGTCGCCTCCGCAGAGGCGAAACCCTCTGCAACAATTAAAGACTGCTGTTTTTTCAGACAGCCAGCGTTGATTTTCCTACCAATCTGGTCATTGCCATACTTCCAGAGGGCAAAGAAAACGAACGAAGTTCGCGATCGCCCTCTGGACTCCTTCGGCGGTCGCCTCCCATGCAGATTGAACTGTATTTGGAAGGCTTTTTAGTTACTGGCAGGGACGCTTCGCTGCCTGCGTCTTGTTGGCTGTTCCCTTTGAGTAGTTTTGACAAGCAACGGTTGGGGCGTTGCCCCAAACCCCACAAGGGGCGCCGCCCCTTTGACCCTGCAAGGGGGAATCCCCCCTTGACCCCTCCGCGCGATTGAGTTGACTTCTTCTTCATACTCCTTCCGCGTGGGGCGCTTTGCCCTTCCCCTCCCCCTATTTCATCCTGAATTGTTCCTTCGCCGCGCCACACTGGCAATGCGTTATCGCACACGCAATCGCATCCGCCGCGTCATCCGGCTTCGGTATCTCCTTCATCCCCAAAAGCAGCTTCACCATCTGCTGAATCTGCTTCTTATCTGCCTTCCCATACCCCGTCACCGCCTGCTTAATCTGCATCGGCGTATACTCATACAGGCTCTCCGTATACTCCGCCGCGCTGATAATCGCCGCGCCGCGCGCCGCCCCAACCATCAGCGCCGTCGTGACGTTCCGCGCGAAGAACAGCTCCTCAAACGCCACGTCGTCCGGATGATAGATGTTCACGAGGTCGCGCACGCCCAATTGCAGCGCTCGCAAGCGGTGCTGCATCGGCACACCCGCCTGCGTTTCCACACAGCCGTAGCCAAGCAGACGCATCCGCGCGCCCTGCGCCTCCACCACGCCCCAGCCCATCAGCGCATAGCCGGGGTCAATGCCTAAGACAATCATTGCGACCTCCTGTTATATAGATGGCGCTTCTGAACATAAACTCCATCTATTGCAGGGAAGTTTCGCCTCTGCGGAGGCGACAAGGGGGCATTCCGATTGCCCCCTTGACCCCTTCGGGCGACCTTCCGTTAAGATAGGATTCTATGTTCGCTCTTTATGATACCGCTTCTTTCGCCCCGTGTCAACCGAACACACGAAATTCATTCAACTTCTCCCCGCAAGGCTTGACGAATTCGCCGATTCACGGTACAATGAAGCAGATGGAAACCCCTTTCCCATTTTGCACGATTTCGACACATTAACGAGGAGGATTTTTCCGATGAAGTATGTTCTTGGTATTGACCTTGGCACGTCCGGCACCAAAACGGTGCTGTTCGACCAGTATGGCACGGCGGTCTGCTCCGCGCTGGTGGAATATCCGCTGTATCAGCCGCACAATGGCTGGGCAGAGCAGAAGCCGGAGGACTGGTATCATGCGGCGGTGGACACCATCCGCAGCGTGCTGACGAAGTCCGGCGTGGATAAGAAGGACGTCGTTTCGATGGGCATCAGCGGTCAGATGCACGGTCTGGTCATGCTGGATGAAGCAGGGAACGTCCTGCGCCCGTCTATTATCTGGTGCGACCAGCGCACGGCGGCGGAATGCGACCAGATTCACGAAATTGTCGGCCGCGATCAGCTGATTGCGATTACGGCAAATCCCGCGCTGACTGGCTTCACGCTGTCGAAGCTGCTGTGGGTGCGCAATCACGAGCCGGAAGTGTACGCCAAGTGCCGCCACATCCTCCTGCCGAAGGACTATGTGCGCTATATGCTGACCGGCGATTTCGCGACTGAAGTCAGCGACGCATCCGGGATGCAGATGCTCGATGTGCCGAACCGCTGCTGGTCGGAGAAGCTGCTGAACATGCTGAACATCGACCCGTCGCTGCTGGCGAAGGTGTACGAATCCTGCGAAGTGACGGGCCATATCTCCAAGGCGGCAGCGGAGCTGACCGGGTTGAGCGAAGATACGCTGGTCGTCGGCGGCGCGGGCGACAACGCGGCGGCGGCTGTCGGCACGGGCGTTGTCGAGGACGGGCGCGCATTCACCACCATTGGCACGTCCGGCGTTGTGTTTGCCCACACGGACAAGCTCGCCATCGACCCCAAGGGGCGTGTGCACACGTTCTGCTGTGCTGTGCCGGGCGCATGGCACGTCATGGGCGTGACGCAGGCGGCGGGTCTGTCGCTGAAGTGGTTCCGCGACAACTTCTGCATGGCGGAGAAGGAAGCCGCCGCGCTCATGGGCGAAGACCCCTACAACCTGATGAACAAGCAGGCGGCGCAGTCCCCCATCGGCGCGAACAAGCTGCTGTATGCCCCCTACCTGATGGGCGAACGCACCCCGCACCTTGACGCGGACTGCCGCGGCATGTTCTTCGGCTTGAGCGCGATGCACACGCGCCGCGACCTGCTCCGCGCGGTCATGGAGGGCGTCACCTACTCTTTGAAGGACTGCCTGAATGTGCTGGCGGAAATGGGTGTTGCGCCCGAAACGATGCTGGCTTGCGGCGGCGGCGGCAAGAGTCCGCTGTGGCGGCAGATGCTGGCGGACGTGTTCCAGATGCCGGTTGCGACGACAGTGAACACGGAAGGTCCGGCGCTGGGCGTGGCAATTCTGGCGGGCGTCGGCGCGGGGCTGTACGCAAGCGTGCCGGAAGCGTGCCGGGCGATGATTCATGTGAATCCGGCGCAGAACCCGATTGCGGAGAATGTGCCGCAGTATGAGAAGGTGTATGCGCTGTATACGAAGCTGTATCAGGCGAATAAGGGGCTGTTTAAGGAATTGGCGAAGCTGTAAGGGCTGATTGCTTCGGGACGCCAAAGCGCAGCACGCGGAAGGAGTATGGCAGCGAAACCAACTCAATCGCGCGAAGGGGTCAAGGGGCAATTGCCCCTTGCGGAGTCCAGAGGCGGCGCCTCTGGTGGGGCTTGGGGCAACGCCCCAACTGTTCCACGGGCGACCAGTTATGCCAAACGCGCTCAACAAAGGGCGCAGGCAGCGAAGCGTCCCTGCCAGTAACTTTGCGCGTCCGCAGACGCGCCCCCAAGCTGCTCTTTCAACCTATTCAACATTGTCGCGCCAGATGGGCGCGACTGACCAGCATCGGGAGAAGTCGTTTTCTCTCGCTGCTGGTCTTTTTTGTTGCAGGGATTTCGCCTCTGCGGAGGCGACCAGAGGGCTTTGCGGTCGCCCTCTGGACTGCTTCGCAGCGCACACTCCCATAATTGATTTTGTTTGTTGCATGGAGAACCGCGTCTATGGGCATAATTCAGGCGCGCAAAATCCCCCCATGCAAAAAGCCGCCGCGTTTTGCCCGCAGCGGCTTTTGTTATCCACAAAGATTCCACATTTCGTGCACTTATTCCACATCCATGTCCTCGAATGCTTCCAGCCCCTTCTTTACCTCCGCCTTTGCGTCGCCGTGGCGGACGAAGCACATCGTGACAAAGCTCAGTGTGGAGAAAATTGCAGCATAAGGGAAAAGCACGCGGTAGTCGATGGCGCGCATCAAAGAACCCGCGGCAATCGGCGTGACGACCTGCGCAACCATCGAAAACGTGTAGTAGTAGCCCGTGAAGCGCCCGATGTCGCTGCCGCGGCACATTTCCACCACCATCGGCAGAGAGTTGACGTTAATCGCTGCCCACGCCAGACCAACCAGGGCGAAAACGACGTACATCACCGGGGTGATAACGCTCGACGTGCAGGTAAGGACGAAGCCGAGCAGGAAGCAGAGCGTCAGCAGGGCAACGCCAAGCTGAATCGTCCGCTTGCGCCCGATTTTCGCCGCCAAAGCGCCAATCGGGATGTAGGAGCAAATCGCACCCGCCGTCGCGACGAGCAGGCACGTTGATGCGCCGCCCAAGCCCTCGCCCATCACCTGCTCAATGTACTTCGTGAACCACGTCGTCACGCCGTTGTAGGCGATAAACCAGAGCGAAATGGACGCCAGCAGGAAGGTCAATGACCGCTTGACCTCCTTTGGCAGCACTTCGTTGCCCGATTCATCCTTCGCGGCGAGGTTCCAATCCGGGTGCTGCTTCTCCAGCGCGCGGTTCTCTTCGGACAGCCTCTTTTCCTTCACCGTCAGCGCCAGCACAAGCACCGATACTGCCATAATCAGCGACACGATGATAAACAGCGGCTGATAATCCACATGTCCCGCCACCTTGCGCGACGCGGGGTACAGCACTGCCGCCAGCGCCAGATACAGAATGCCGCCAACCGCGCCCATCAGGTTGATGACGGCATTGCCGCGGCTGCGCAGGGGCTTCGGGGTCACATCCGGCATCAGCGCCACTGCCGGGGAGCGGTACACACCCATCGCAACGAGCAGCAGCGCCAGCACCGCGATGAACAGCCCCAAAATCAGCGGCGAGGGCGACGCGGCATAGGCGTTGTCCAGCACGGGCAGCAGGTTCATCAGTATGACCGCCGCCGCTGTGCCGCCAATGATGTAGGGCATCCGGCGGCCAATGCGCGTGTTCGTCTTATCCGACATAGCGCCGAAGAGCGGCAGCAGGAACAGCGCCAGCACATTATCCGCCGCCATGACCGCGCCCGCAATCGTCTCGTTCAGGTGGAAAGTATCCGTCAGAATCAGCGTCATCACGCTGTCATACATCTGCCAGAAAATGCAGATGGACAAGAACGCCAGACCGACCAGCATGGTACGCTTGGTGTTGAGCTTCACGGCAAATTTCGCCCCTTTATTGAATAATCCGCTCCAGTTTATCACGTTTTGCGCCGAATGTCCATGCGTTCACACAGATTTCGTTCTTCCTTTGCGGAATTCTTACGCTTGCGCATTTTTTCCTTTACGAAACCGATTTTCCGTTGTATAATAAGAAATGGTACTCGATAAAGAGGAGGCGAACGGAGCATGGAGACGGGCAAACGATGCCTGATTGTCGTGGACTACCAGAAGGACTTTGTGGACGGTTCTCTCGGCTTTGAGAAGGCAGTCACGCTTGACCACGGGATTGCTGAGAAAATCCGCCTGTATCACAGCCGCGGCGACGACGTGATGTTCACGCTGGATACGCACAATGACGACTACCCGACCACGCAGGAGGGGAAAAATCTCCCTGTGCCGCACTGCATCGCCGGAACGCCTGGACACCGCCTGTTCGGGGAAACAGCGGCGTGCCGTCAAAAGCAGGACATGGTGTTCTTCAAGCCGTCTTTCGGCTCGATGGAGATGCTCTGCTACCTGCGCACGCACCCGTATCAGGAAATCGAGCTGGTCGGCGTGGTCACGAACATCTGCGTGATTTCAAACGCCGTGCTGTGCAAGGCAGCGCTGCCGGAAGCGCGCGTGTCCGTGGATGCGTCGCTTTGCGCGTCCAATGACGAGGCGCTGCACGAAAAGGCGCTCGATGTGATGCGCGGACTGCAAATCAATGTGACAAATTTCGACAAATAAGATAGAACAGGATGGGCAAAGCAATGGCAAATCGACCGCAGGAAAACCCGACGATGCTCTGTGATTTCTATGAACTCACGATGGGCAACGGCTACTACCGCAACGGCTTCTACAAGCGCAATGTGTATTTCGACGTGTTCTTCCGCAACGTGCCTGACGGCGGCGGTTTCGCGATTGCCGCGGGGCTGGAGCAGATTGTCGAGTACATCCAGCAGCTGCATTTCTCCGATGATGATATTGCTTATCTGCGCGGCAAGGGGATCTTCGATGAGGGCTTCCTCAATTACCTCAAGAATTTCAAGTTCCACGGCGACATTTACGCCGTCCCGGAAGGCACGCCCGTGTTCCCCGGCGAACCGCTGCTGACCGTCCGTGCGCCCGCGATTGAGGCGCAGCTGATTGAAACGTATCTGCTGCTGGAGATTAACCACCAGTCGCTGATTGCAACGAAGGCGAACCGCATCGTCCGCGCGGCGCAGGGACGCGCTGTGCTGGAATTCGGCTCCCGTCGTGCGCAGGGGCGGATGGCGCGGTCATCGGGCGCGCGCGCGGCGTACATCGGCGGCGTGGCAGGCACGGCGTGCACGCTGACGGACGTGCTCTACGGCGTTCCGGCGGGCGGCACGATGGCGCACTCGTGGGTGCAGATGTTCCCGACGGAATACGACGCCTTCAAGACCTACTGCGAGCTGTACCCCGACAACGCGACGCTGCTGGTTGACACCTACAACACGCTCAAATCCGGCGTACCGAACGCTATCCGCGCGTTCAAGGAGATTCTGCTGCCGCGCGGCATCACCAATTTCGCCATTCGTCTGGACTCCGGCGACATTTCGTATTTGTCCAAGAAGGCGCGCAAAATGCTCGACGAGGCGGGTCTGCCGAACTGCAAGATTACCGCGTCAAACTCGCTGGACGAATACCTCATCCGCGACCTGATGATGCAGGGCGCGCAGGTGGACACCTTCGGCGTGGGCGAACGGCTGATTACGAGCAAATCGAACCCCGTTTTCGGCGGCGTGTACAAGCTGGCGGCGATTGAGGATGACGAGGGCAACATTATCCCGAAAATCAAGGTCAGTGAGAACACAGCAAAGATTACCAACCCGCACTTCAAGCGCCTGTACCGCCTCTACGACCGCGAGAGCGGCAAGGCGATTGCCGACGAGCTGACCCTGCGCGACGAGGTCATTGACCCGACGAAGCCGCACGTCATCTTCGACCCGAACGCGACGTGGAAGACCAAGGAACTGACCGACTTCACCGTGCGCGAACTGCAAGTGCCGATTTTCCAGAACGGCGAACTCGTCTACGAGCTGCCCGAACTGAACGACATCAAGGCATACTGCCGCCAGCAGATTCACACGCTGTGGGACGAAGTGAAGCGCTTCGAGAACCCCCACACCTACTACGTTGACCTCTCCCAGAAGCTTTGGGACGTCAAGCGCGGACTGCTGGAAGCCGCAAAATGCTGATTTTCCCCTTCGTATCGCGATAAGGAGGCGTTTTCCATGCGCGTAGAGCAGCAGAATCACCGGCTCATCATCCACGATGGCAGAAGCGAATGCTGGATCGACCCTTGGGGCAAGGACAGCCTGCGCGTGCGCATGAGCGCCGAGCCGGGCATGGACGACCACGACTGGGCGCTGACCGAACCGGTTGAAGCGACGGACGTCGTCATCCGCAGCGAAGTCATCGATACGACCGACCCGTGGTACAAGGGCGATGAGTGGGCGAAGTACCACCAAACCGGCACGGAATGGACGCTGACGAACGGCAAAATCACCGCGAAAATCTCCACCGAGGGGTGGATTACGTTCCTGAACCAGCGCGGTGAGGTGCTGACGGCGGAATATTGGCGCAACCGTGACCGCATCAACCGCTACTGCGTCCCGCTGCGCGTTCCGGCGCGTGAACTCAAGCCCATCCCCGGCGGCACGGATTTCTCCCTCACCGCGCGCTTCGAGGCGTATGACGACGAGATGATTTTCGGCATGGGGCAGTATCAGGATCGCCATTTGAACAAGAAAGGCTCTGTGCTGGAGCTGGCGCACCGCAATTCGCAATCAAGCGTGCCGTTCTTCGTGTCCAGCCGCGGCTACGGCTTCCTGTGGAACAATCCGTCAATCGGCACGGCGGCGTTCGGCACGAATGTCACGGAGTGGTCGGCAAAATCCACCAAAAAGCTGGATTATTTCATCACGGCGGGCGACACCCCGGCGGACATCGAAGCGAACTACACCGCCGCAACCGGGCGCACCCCTATGATGCCCGAATACGGCATGGGCTACTGGCAGTGCAAGCTGCGCTACCGGACGCAGGAGGAATTGCTGTCTGTCGCGCGCGAAATGAAGCGCCGCGGGCTGCCGCTGGATGCCATCGTCGTCGACTTCTTCCACTGGACGCGGCAAGGTGATTTCCGCTTTGAGCCGCGGGACTGGCCGAATCCGCAGGCGATGGTGGACGAATTGAAAGCAATGGGCGTGGAGACGGTTGTATCCGTCTGGCCGACCATCGACGAAAAGAGCGTCAACTTCGGCGAAATGGCAGAGCGCGGCTTGCTGGTGACGGCTGACCGTGGCAACGCGATTGCCATGACGTGGATGGGCAACACGTTCTTCTTCGACGCGACGAACCCGGAAGCGCAGGCATTCGTCTGGGAGCAGTGCAAGAAGAACTACTACCAGTATGGCATCCGCTGCTTCTGGCTGGACGAGTCCGAGCCGGAATACGGGCCGTATGACTTTGACAACTACCGCTATTACGCCGGCCCTGCCCTGCAGTGCACGAACACCTACCCCGTCGGCTACGCAAAGTGCTTCTTCGATGGACTGCGCGAAGCGGGCGAAACGGAGATTCTGTCGCTTGTGCGCTGCGCATGGGCGGGCAGCCAGAAATACGCCGTTCTCACTTGGTCGGGCGACATTTCCTCCACCTTCCGCGCGATGCGGGAGCAGCTGCAAGCGGGTCTGAGCATGGGCATGGCAGGCATTCCGTGGTGGACGAGCGACATCGGCGGCTTCCTCGGCGGTCAGGTGGATGACCCGGCGTTCCGCGAACTGCTGGTGCGCTGGTTCCAGTGGGCGTGCTTCTGCCCGGTATTCCGGATGCACGGTGAGCGCAGCCCGTGGTATGAGCGCGAGCAGGAGTACATTGGCGATGTGCGCCAGCTGACAAGCGGTCAGGCCAACGAAGTCTGGTCGTTCGGCGACGAGGTGTACGAGATTCTGCGGAAGTACCTGTTCGTGCGTGAGCGGATGCGCCCGTACATCCGCGAGGTGATGCGCGCCGCCCACGAGCACGGCGACCCGGTCATGCGTCCCCTGTTCTACGGCTTCCCGGCGGATAAAGCCGCGTGGTCTGTGGAGGATGCGTACCTCTTCGGCGCGGATGTGCTGGTTGCCCCGGTGCTGGAAGCGGGCGCAAGAGTGCGCGACGTGTATCTGCCCGCGGGCGCGGACTGGATGGATGCCGCGACAGGTGCGGAATACGCCGGCGGACAGACCGTGCGCATGGATGCGCCGCTGGACACCATGCCCGTGCTGATTCGGAAGGGCAGCGGGGTTAAGGTGTATTCGGACGACTGATATTGATATATGAAGGCGGCGCATGTGCGAAGGAATGCACATGCGCCGCTATTTATTGCAGAAGTCAATCTTTCCACCGATACACTCTCTTCCGCCCCGCCGCGTCCACCGTCGATACGGCGATGTCCCCGCACCCTTCCGGCAGGACGCAGAACCACGGCAGTTCCGGCTGTTTCCGGCTTCGGCGGAAGCGCTGCATCACTTGCAGGCCCTCCGGCGTGATTTTGCCCACGCTCCAGCTTTCCAGTGTCCAGCTGCTGCTCGGTCTTCGGGAAGGATGGGTGCGCGGCGTGGAAGCCCGTCAGCAGCAGCATCCCGCCGTGGCCGTTGTACTCCCCTTCCAGCGGCGTTTCGTCCATCGTGCAGGGGCAGTCAATCGTCAGGTCGCTGCACTCCAAGCGGCTCGCTGTCGTCAGAATCGCCTCCGGGCTCTTGTCCACGCCGACAAAGCGGCAGCCCAGCGACTGCGCGGCTTCCATCGCCGTGCCGCTTCCGCAGCATAAATCCGCCACCATGTCCCCTTCGCGCACGACGGGCAGCAGCAGGCGTTCCAGCAGTTTCAGCGGCTTCTGCGTCGGATAGCCCGTGCGCTCCGGGTCTTTCTGCTGCAAGTGGCTGATGTCGCTCCACACGTCGCCCGGATATACCGGCGCATCGTCGTAGTAGCGGTAGACCTTGCCGCCGGTGGTGATTTGGCTGTAACTCCGCCCGTTCTCGTCCACGCAGCGGCGCATGTGGTTCTTGCGGTGCTCCGCGCGCGCCAGCGGGACGCGCCGCAAGTCGAAGTGGTAGTCCTTCGAGCGCGCGTAAAGCAGGATGGTATCGTGCTTGCGGCTGAAGTATTTCTTCGCGCGCCCGCCGCTCTCGTAGCTCCAGACGATTTCGTTCAGGAACATATCCTCCCCGAAAATCTCGTCGCACAGCAAGCGGGCATACGCGCTCGTCCGCCAGTCCAGATGCAGATACAGCACGCCCGTGGGCAGCAAGAGGTCTTTCGCGCACTCAATTAGCGAACGCAGCAGTTCCAGATATTCCCTCGTGTCGGCAAAGCGGTCGATATACGCCGGATATTCAGGCATCGGGCGGCCCGTTTTCCAGCCGGACGTGCCGAAGCGTCGGCGGCGCGTGAACGTCTCCCCCGTCATGAACGGCGGATCAATATACACCGCCTGCACCTGCCCCGCCAGCGCTGACAGCGCGGGCTGCTGCTGGTAAGCATCCCCGCACAGGAGCAGATTTTGCCCGACCCGGTGATTTCCCGCGAGATTTCTACCGCCTCAAACATGTTCCTTCCTCCCGCGATACTGCGCCCGAAGCGCCTTTAATTCGTCCTGCATGTCCGTCAAACGCCGCAAATGCGCCGCCTGTTGATTGTCCTGCGCAAGCAGATTCGCCGCCTGACGCACTGCCGCGACAAAATCCTGCGAAAGGGCGCTTTTCCCCTGCCGTGCCAGCGGACAGACCGATTGCGCAGCCGCATCCGTCGCGATTTTCACGCCGTCAGGGCGCAGGAGCATCACCAGCGGAAACATTCGGCACGCCAGCGGACGATTCGCGCGGTCGCAGTGCCCCTCGCAGACGAGAATCGTCCCGTGCGGCGAATCCACGAGCGTAAAGCCTTTTTCGCCGCGATACATTTCCGCCTCGCCCGGAAACAGCAGCATCCCCGTTTCCTCGCCGGGATGCGTTTGGCAGCACGCGCCGCCGCATACCAGCCCACAGTCCGTTTGCAGCGGGGTAATTTCTTCCAGCAGCTTTCGCGCCGCCACGAGCGATTCGGGAAGCATTCTCTCATCCTCCTGATGATTCTTGTTCTTATTTTACAACATTCTGCCCATTCTGCATAGCCCCTTGCAAACTTTTATCCCCCAAAAAGACAAAATGCCCGCTGATTTTCACCAGCGGACACCGTGGATTTTGCAATTATGCTTCCGGCGTCGCCACAAGGAAGCAGTAGTCATTCAGTTCCCCAGACTCTTCGGAGAAGAAGTTGTAGAACGTGAAGTTGTACAGGAAGCGCTCGGCGCCATACACGCCATAGCCATCCTGATTGTGGTCGGTGGTGTCGTAGGGGTCGGCGACGATAATCACGTCATCCTGCGTGGTTTCCGTGCCCATCGTGTCGTAGCCGATGATGACCTGCCAGTGGCCGCCCCAGTCGTTCCAGCCAATCATGATGGGGTTGCCCGCCGCCAGCTGCTGCTGGATGTACTCGAAGGTGAAGATATCCGCAACGTCCTCGCCCGCGTCGATGGCGGAGTAGCAGTTGAAGCCGCCCACGCCGTTAAAGATATCCACCATTTGGCTCATGCTGGTCGCGCCGGGCTTGTCGCCAATCGTGCCACGCAGCTGCGCCAAGGTCTGCTCGTTGTAGTCGCCGAGCTTGCCGTACCAGTTCATCACCATCAGGGCACTGACAACGCCGCAAGACCATTCGCTCGTCTGCTGCATGGTCTGGAAATGCGGCAGGATGGTCAGCGTGTCGGTCGAGGTCATGTTGTAGAAGTCCAGACGGCTGAAGTACGGGCTGTCCACATGGTCGCCCGCGCGTTCAACGCTGTCCGCGCCGTCTTCCGGGCTGAGATCCACCGCGTAGGGAATCTTCATCTCGTCGGAGTAGTTGCCGTGCGTTTCGTCCGCCAGGGCCGCGACGCTCAGGAGCATCGCCAGAGACAGGAGCAGGGAAAGGAACTTCTTCATGGGGGGTCGTCCTCCTAAAAAGTATTTCGTCGCAGGCTGGCTGGGTAAAATGGGTACGAAAAAAGGTGATGTTTGCACAGCACACACCACCCCGAAAGCATCTTTTCAGAAAGCGTTCGGAGATAAGGATAGGTTGTCAGAGTCAGCAGCAATTCCTTGCGGGACTGCCTCAAGTAAAGACTTACTTTTACTACTCTTATTGACCATTTCACAAGTTGCTGCGCGTCGTGACGCACAAGGGAAACCCGGTGAAACTGAGCTTTGAACTCATACGGCTTCCAAATGGAGCGAACCCGCATGGGGAAACCGTATAATCAATGAGATACAGCGAAAGCTGCGTGCGAGTTTATACCCCGCATCGGCATTTGACCCGGCTGTCCGTTCGGCCTTGCGCCCCTTGCGGGACGGGTCAGTGTCTTTTACCCGGAATGACTCTAACTCATTCCTTATCTGCGACGGGGTTGATTATACCGAAAGTTACCCCGCTTGTCAATACTTCCCGAAATGTTTTTGTCGTTATTTGAACGTAATCGTCGCGGTGAGGATTTCCTTCTGCCACTGCGTCGCCTTGCCATCCTTGCCGAACGCGCCGACGCGGCATTCCAGCTGCACTTCGCAGGATTTCAGATGGCTCGTGTCCGCCTCGGTCAAATCCACCTGAATCCCCAGCGACACCGTGCCGTCCGGATTCTGCGTCAGGAAGGCACCGATAAGCGGTGTGTCCGTTGTCTGACCGTTGACTTTCAGGAATTGCAGGGTTGGCGTAGCTTCCATGCCAATAGGCACGAGCGTCTTGCCGTTCTGTTCCGCCCATTCCGCCCACGAAATGCCGCTGGGGTCGAGCTTTGCGTCGACTGGGGTCGTTAAACGCACTTCATGCTCCATGTCAGCTTCCACCGCGACCAGCTGCACACTTTCATCCGCGGAAATGACGGCAGACGCGAACAGCTGCCCATTCTCCGGGGAGTAGACACCATCCTGCACCGTGAAGGTCACGCCGCCGATGGTCAGGCTGTCGCCCGAAGTACCAGCCTTGCCCGTCAGCAGCCCCAAGCGGTCATCCGCTTCGTTCTCGATGGGATGCCCCGCGTTCCAGACCAGTTCCGTGTGCGTGACGACCGCTGCATACGCCGTCGTCAGCACCAGCACAAGCGCCGCCGCCAGCACCGCCGCGCGCCGCGGGAACGCCACATGCCGGCTCTCCTCGCCCTTGGGAAGCGACGCCGCAACCCGCTGCCGGAAGCTATCCGGCGTGTCGCCATAGGCGCGCTGCCATTTTTCCTGCTTCGTTTTATTCATCTTCCAACAGCTCCTTCAACTCGTCGGACTGCCGCAGCTTCTCTCTGCCGCGGTGCAGTCGGCTCTTGACTGCGCTCTCCCGTATGCGCAGCGTGCGGGCAATGGTGCGAATGTCCATGCCCTCCATGTAGTGCAGGACAATCGGCAGGCGCAGTGTGTCCGGCAGCGCGGTCAGGGCGCGGCACAGCATTTCGTCCGCATTCTGTGCTTCCCATTGCGCCGGCTGATTTTCCCCGACTTCCGCCATCGGGATGATTCGGCGGCTTCGGCGCATGATGGCATAGCACTCATTGATGAGGATGCGTGTCAGCCACGTCTCCATGTACTGCTCCTGCCGCAGCAGGAAACGCCCGCGCCACGCTTTTTCCAGCGCGGACTGCACGGCATCTTCGCGGTCAGCCTCGCAGCGCAGCAGTGTGCAGGAGACACGGTAGAGCCTGTCCTGCATCGCCAGCACGCGCTGGGTGAATTCCGTCTGCGTCACTGCGCTTTCCTCCTTTCCGCCTGTTAGATGGGGAAGAATGCAAAAGGTTGCGGGGGAAGATGAATTTTTTTCTTGCTGATGGGCAGCGCCCCTTGGGTTCCCCTATAAACACGCGGGCACTGCATGAAAATGCGCTCAACTGAATCGCGCGAACGGGAGTCCAGAGGGTCGAAGACCCTTTGGCGGAGTCAAGGGGCAGCGCCCCTTGGGTTCCCCTATAAACACGCGGGCACTGTATGAATGTGTCACCAACCCAATCGCGCGGAAGGGTCAAGGGAGGAACTCCCTTGCAGCGCCCCTTGGGTTCCCCAAAAAACAAAACAGGGCGGAGGATTGCTCCTTCCGCCTGTCCGCGTTTAGCGCGGGAAGTCAAGATGGAAAATGTGAATTACGCCTCAAAAAACGGCAGCACTGCCGCCGATGCCGCTTCTTCATCCGCGCCATCGCAGACGAGGAACATCTCATTCTGCTCGTCCGCATCCAGCGACAGCAGCCCCAGCATCGACTTGGCATTGACAACCTTCTGATGGCGGCGGATCATCACGCGCGCGTCAAAGCGGCTGGCGGTTTGCACCACCTGCGCGGCAAGGGTACGGTTCAGCGGCTGATGATTCGGAAAGGTAATCGGCTTGACAATCATGAATATAGCCTCCTTGATTCGGCTTTTGCTTCGCCTTTAGTGTATCACAACATGGCGAATAATGCAAGAATCGCACATAAAAAGTACATTCCCGTTATTTGTCCGGCTTCTGTTCGGCGGCTTCCTTGCGGTCGGCTTCCTCCGCCTGCTGAATCAGCAGCATCAGGCGGCGCATCCGGTGGTTGACGGCGGATTTGGACAGCGGCGGATCAAGCTGCGCGCCAAGTTCGGTCAGCGACAAATCGACATTCTCCAGCCGAAGCCGCGCGATTTCCTGCAAGGCGGGCGGAAGTTCCCGCAAGCCGTGCGCAATCGTATACCATCGAATCGCGCTGACCTGCTGCTGCGCGGCGTTGAGCATCTTCTCCGAATTATGCTCGTCGCAATTGATGGCGCGGTTCGCCGCCCCGCGCGCCTGCTTGCGGATGCGCACATCCTCCAGCGCAAACACGCTGCCCGACGCGCCCATCAGCGCCAGACAGTCCGAAATCTGCTGCGCACCCTTCAAATACAGCACGGTCTGCCCCTTGCGCTGGAACGTGTGCACAGGCAGCTCCGCCTTCTCCAGCACTCGTGTCAGCTCGCGTACAAGCCCCGGTTCACTCGCGGTAATCTCAAAGTGATAGTCCTTGTCGGGCGATGTCATTGTCCCCGCGCCGAGGAATGCCGCCCGCAGGTACGCCCGGCGGCAGCACTGGCGCGTCAGGTGATGGCGCACAATCGTCCGCCGGTACGACACCACGCCGTTTTCGTCCTTATCAATCAGGTGGAGTGCCAGCATCAGCCGCTGTGAGTCTTCGTCGCCGATGGTCAGCACGCAGGTGCGCCGTCCGCCCAATCGCGCGTGCTGGACGTAGTGCAGGCGCGGCGTAATCGCCATGCGCGCGGTCAGCAGGCGGAAAATCCGCCTCGCCAGCGCCGTGTTCTCCACGCGATACTGCACCTGCACGCGTCCGCCGCCGTGGAACGTCAGTGACCCGCTGGTGCGGTAGAGCGCCGCCAGTTCGCTGAGCATACAGCAGTTTTTCCCCAGTTCCAGTCGGCAGAGTTCATCCTTGACCGTGGCAGAAAACGACATTTACTGCACCTCCGGCCTTTCCTTCCAGTGCGCCTGCTCCAGCTCCAAGTCGCGATGGGTAACGCTGATGGCATAGCCCTGCTCACGCAAAAACGCCGCAAGCGCCTCGCAGATGGCAACGCTGCGGTGTGCGCCGCCCGTACAGCCAATGGCAATCGACAAGCGGTGCTTGCCCTCCTCCTGATAGTGTGGAATCAGGAACGTCAGCAGACTTTGCATTTTCGTCATGAACTCCTGCGTCACGGGGTGACCCAAGACGAAGTCGCGCACATCCGCATCCAGCCCGGTATGCCGCCCCAGCCCCGGAATGTAGAACGGGTTCGGCAGGAAGCGCACATCAAACACAAGATCCGCCTGCATGGGCAGCCCGCGTTTATAGCCGAAGGAGTTCATCTCAATGTGCATGGCGTCAGGCTGACTGTCACCGCTTAAAATCATTTCGAGCTTCTGGCGCAATTGCCGCGGCTTCAAAATGGAGGTGTCAATGATGTAATTCGCCGTTTCACGCAGGGGCTGCATGATAGCGCGTTCCTTGCCAATCGCTTGAATCAGCGACACGTTCTCCCCCGCCAGCGGATGGTCACGGCGCGTCTCCTTATAGCGGCTGACGAGCACGTCATCCGACGCTTCAAGGTAGAGCGTTTCGATTTGATAGCCGAGCTGCCGGCTCTCGGCAATCAGGTCGCTGACCGATTTTGCATCGAAGAACTCGCCGCTGCGCACGTCCACCGCCATCGCAACGAGGGGGCGATGGAGCGCCGATTTCTCGATGGCTTCCATCATGCGGAACATCATATTCGGCGGCAGATTATCCACGCAGAATGCGCCCATATCTTCCAGATAGCGGTTGACGGACGTTTTGCCCGCGCCGCTTAGACCTGTCACCACGAGAAAACGCATGATAAAACTCCTCCTTTGTTGCGATCGGCGCGGAATGCACGCATAGCTGCTGTGCTTTCAGCAGGATAACGATGATTTTCCTGATTTTTTCCGTTGCAGGAAACATCCTTGTTCCCCTTACACCTGCTCCACAGGTGCATCTTCGCCAAGAATCTTGATTTCAGGCTCCAGTTTGATGCCCTTTTGCCGATAGACGACACGCTGGACGTGCGCCATCAAGGCAAGGAAATCTTCGGCAGTGCCGCCGCGGTTGATAAGGAAACCGGCGTGCTTTTCGCTCACCTGTGCGCCGCCGATGCGCGCACCCTTCAGGCCGCACTCATCAATCAGCTGCGCAGCGAATGCGCCTTCCGGGCGCTTGAACGTGCTGCCTGCGCTGAAGAAGGTCAGCGGCTGCTTTTCGGCGCGGCGGCGGTTGAAATCCACCATTTCCGCGAGCAGGTCTTCGCGCTGACCCGGCGGCAGCTGGACGGTGACGTGCGTAATAATCTTGTTTTCCTTCATCAGGCGCGAAAAACGGTAGCCGAAATGCAGGTCAGGGCGGCTGTAACGGAACGGTTCGCCCGCCATGTTGTAGCCCTCAACCAGCGTCACCACTTGACTCATTTCGCCGCCGTACGCGCCCGCGTTCATGTACACACCGCCGCCAATCGTCCCCGGAATGCCGCTGGCGAAGGTCAATCCGCCAAGGTCGCAGTCCGCCGCCGCCATCGACAGGCTCGACATCATCGTGCCCGCCTGTGCGCGAATGCGGTCGCCGTTCACTTCCACACCGCGCAAATTGCGGCAAATGCGAACCACCAGTCCGCGGATACCGCCGCTGCGCACGAGCAGATTGCTGCCATTGCCGATGACCGTAACAGGCACGTCCAGTGCCCTCGCGGTCTCAATCAGCAGCGGAATCTGCGCTGGGTCGTCCGGATTTGCCATCAAATCCGCCGGGCCGCCCAAATGCAGCGTCGTATAGCGCGCCATATCCGCGTTTTCTTCCAACTGGAGGGTGGGCGCGGCGTTTTTCAGCCGGAGCGTCAATTCACGCAGAGTGCTTTCACGCATGTGCATTCCTCCCCTTTCCTATTTTACACGATATTTTCTCTCTCCACAAGATGGAACGTCACTTTCTCCTGTGATTTCTATGCGATTTCGCCGGTGAATATGCTCATCCGCAAAAAAAGCTGCGTCCACGTTCCTGTGGAACACAGCCGGAAAATCTTAGACTTCCATCGCCTCAAAGCGCCGACACCATGTATATTTGCTGATAGCGCTCGACAGCGCGTTCGGGCAGTAGTAATTCAGCAAATCGCGGATGTAGGGCGGCATCACCTGATTATACTTGACCTCCAGAATGATGTCGTTGTTATCAAACGGCGGCACGGTCGCCACGGCTGGGTTGAACAGGTCGATGCTGTTCATGCCGGAGCGAAGCTGCTTATCAAACGTGATGCGCACCTCTTCCGCCGGATGCAGATACGCCTCGCGCACATAGTCAACAATGACGACCGGGCGCAGGAGATTGCACGTCATTTCACGGTAGAGGTCGGACAGCAGGCCGTAGCGCGTCTGTTCCAGCCCAGTCGGATCGCAGGCAATAATTTGCTCCGCCAAATCGCGCGGAATGCCCAGACTGCGCTTGGAAATCAGGCTGCCGACTTTCGTCTTGCACTCCAGCTTGATGTTCGTATCGCGCATGTTGTAGATGCGGATGCGATACTTGTCGCGGTTCTGGTCGCCGTCCATCTTGTCGAAGTAGGCGTCATTGAAGATGGTATCGAAGTACAGCGAACGAATGTGGTATTCGTTGTTGACATCACCGTTCGGGTCGCGCCACAGCACACGGTCAAGCTGGCGCGACAGTACCTGATACTGCATCTCGTTGATGAAAAATTTCAGCTCATGCCGAAGAGGGATATTGCGAGCCATAGCTTTCGCCCCCTTCTGATGGTTAAGTCCCTGCTTCCGTCTGGCACGCCACGAGCGTCGCGTCATGCACGCCCTCGATGCCCAGCATCAGCGCCACCAAATCCTGCTTGTTGTCCAGCCGAACCTCCCACGTCATTTCCGCGCCGGAGCGGGTCATCGTCTTGGAGCGCAGGCGGCGGTTCTTCACGCTGCGGCGCATCATCTGGTCAACGTCGTATTCCGCCTCTTCATCATAGTGAACAACGAGCAGGTAGGAGTTCGGCGTCGTGAAATGCACGAAAGTGAGCAGGAAGATAATCGCGGCAATCGCCGCCGCGACGACGAGCGCAATCGCATAGAGCTTTTTGCGCCGAGGAGGATGCCCATCGTCAGCGCCCAGAACATGTAGGCGGTGTCCATCGGGTCTTTGACCGCCGTGCGGAAGCGGACAATCGACAGCGCGCCCACCATGCCCATCGACAGCGCGACGTTGGACGAAATGCACATGACGACCGGGGTCGTAATGAGCGTCAGCATCGCCAGCGTCATGGCGAACGACGGGCTGTACAGCACACCGCGGAAGCACCGCTTGTACACAAACGCAATCAGCAGACCGACGAGCAGCCCCAGCACCAGACCCAGCACAATTTCAAACGGCGCAATCGCGCTGAACTGATCCGACAATGCACTCCTAAGCTGCTCCATAATGCCATTGGACGTAGATGTCACGTTGAGGGTTCCCATCCGTTTTTTCCTCCTATCAATACCGTTTTTTCATTATATCATGTTTTTAAGGGAGACGCAAGGGGGAGACTTCGTCTCATCGCCCCTTAGACCCCCACCAGAGGCGCTGCCTCTGGACTCCGCAAGGGACTTCGTCCCTTGACCCTTTCGCGCGATTCAGCTGGTGACACTTTCATACAGTATGCGCGTGTTTATCCGGGAATGGATTAGCACAACTATGAATAACCCCAAAAGTTGCGGTGCCGAAGGGGTGGAGGGGGCGATCGGAAAGCCCCCTCCTCGCGCCCTCAGGCGCGAAACCCCTGCGGATTAGAGCACCGCATCATCCGGATAATCCGGCTGCGGGCCGAACAGCTCCTCCATCTCCGTCTTTGTCAGCTTGAACTCATCCTTGATGAAATCCCACAGGCGATGCGGGCGCACCTTCAAGGTGTTGTACAGTCGATTCACGCGGCTCTCCCAGTAGGTGTACGCGCCGTCAATCGTCGTCGGCACTTCGCTGGTCACAGCCTTGTCGTTCAGCTCGCCCCAGCGTTCCCAGTGGTTCTTCATCTCCGGCTGAATTTCCGCCACCACGCCGTCCAGCACCTGCGTCATGTACTCCGTCGTGAAGGTCTTGTACACATCCGCCAGCTTTTCGAGGAACTTGCGCTTGTAGTCGGGATGCTCCAGCAATTTCAGGAAAATCGTGTTGTCGATTTTCTGTTCGCCCATGCCCTTGACCTTTAGGTAGCTCCACGGGCTGTTGAACTTGGAGCTGTACAACCCGTAGTCCGCATCATACCAAATCCATTTCCACTTGCTGCCTTCCTGATGCAGACGGTAGTAGCGGATGTTGCCGATGTCGGAGTTGCCCACGAACATTTCCAGCGCCATGTATTCAAACAGGTTGTCCACATCCACGTTGTCAAGGATGTACTGCAAATCATCCGGATTTGTCGCCGGGCTGCCCGCTTTGATTTTCTTCAGCATCGCGCGGTATGCCTTGTTCGAGCCGAAGTTGACCGTGCCGTTTGCTTCGAGGATGTCCATTTCATCCGCCTGATCAAGCGGAAGCCCTTCAAACTGCGCAATGAAGAAGCGGTCAACACGTTCGCGCAGGTTCATATGACCCCAGTACTTCCCGTTGAGGAAAACCGTTACGGGCTTCCACGCCTGATGAATCACCTGCGTTCCATACGCGTCAAGCAGGCGCGACTGGAAACCGTCCAGCAGGCGCGTGGACATGGCGTCGTTGCCGGAATTGCGCAGGACGAGCGACTTATACTCCGTGTAGGGGCGGTCATCAAAGAGTGCGGCGGCGAACGTCTTGCTGCCGTAGAGCGACTTGGCGCGGAGCTTCATGGATTTCTGCGGCATATCCAGCGAGTAGTTGCCAATGAGACCGATGGCGACGCCTTGGCTGATCAGCTGCGTGCCGTCTACGTCGTAATACTCCATGTAGCCTTCGCGCGGCGTTTTGCCGTACTGGCGGTAAATCGTGTTCTTGAATGGAATGCCGCCGGACTTGTCGATGTTCGGGCCTGCCGCGAGCATACCGTTTTCCTCGTTCCAGAGTTCATCCGGGTCAACGGTGATGCAGACAATCGGCGTTGTGTAGTACGTTTCCATCAGATACGTCCCGGTCGTCACGGTACTCGCCTTATACAGCGGGTTCGCCGGGAACGCGCGGGCACGGAGCGTCGTGGTGTGGGTAAAGGTGATATCCTGACCCGTGTACAGGTAGCCCTTGTCCTGCGTGGGGGTAGAACCATCGGTGGTATAGTAGACAGTTGTGTTCGCGGGAATCGTGAAGCCCGCCGTGACCGTTCCGTAATGCTTGCCGGGCTGGAGGGTCAGTTCCGGCGCATCGGCATAGCCCAGGAACGTGTCATTGCCGTTCTGCGCGCCCGCAGTTGCCATGTCGTAATAAAAAAAGCCCTCGCGCCCGATGCTCCGGCCGTAGGACACATTTGTTGGAATCTCCGGCAGCACCACTTTGTCCAGTATTTTTCCCGTCGGATCCGCCAGCGCCAACACCTCGCCGCCGCTCTTTTTCAGCTTGAAGGAGGTGTGCAGTTCGCCAGCGTTGCTCAGGGCCGTATCGCCGTCGCACCAGATGACCTTGTACTCACCCGGATTGATGGTCGTTCCCTGTGGAAACTGCCATTTTCGTGCGCGTCCAATATTGTCGGACAGCCCGTAGCCGGACAAATCGACCGCCTGATTGGAGGAATTGTAGATTTCCACCCAGTCGGTGTAGCCGCCGGAGGGAGCCTTGACCGCCGTATCATTGGACGCCATAACTTCGGTCACATACACGCCTGTTGGGTTGAGGGAGCGGAGGATGGAATCCATCCTGCTCGCTCCCTCCTGCGTATTCGGCAGACCGGGCGTCGGGTTCTGCGTGATGATGAACACGCCATTTTCGTTGCGCGCATAGGACGCATCCTTCGGCACGTTATCCAGCGTCACGCGGTCAACGAGCCGTCCGCGGCTGTCCGACAGCACCACATTATCGTGCTCCGCGCTGAGGCGGAAGTTCGCGTGCGGCACGGCATTCGGGTCGGTGTTGGGCGTTTCATCGCCGTTGCAGTAGACCAGATAGTACCCGTGCGGCTGAATCGTCGCGCCTTCCGGGAAGCGCCACTGAAGCGGCTTGCTCTCGTTGTCGCTCAGCGCGTAATTATCCAGCGAAATCACCTGATCGGTCGTGTTGTACAATTCCACCCAGTCGCAGACGTTGCCGCTTGCATCGGTGTAGCCGGTCAGCGGATCCGGGCAGACCTCATTGATGATGACCGCGCCGTCCGTTACCAGCGTCGCCGCGCGGTATTCCTGATGACCGCTCGTCGTGTTCTCGTAGCCGGGGCTGTACTCGTTTGTTGTGCCCCAGCCGCCATCCGGCAGGCGCGCATAGCTCTCGTCCACCCCCAGAATCGGGGTTTTCACCGAGTCGATGAGGTAAGCGTTCGGGTCATAGATGTACAGTTCCTCGCCATTGGAGGAAATGGAGAACTTTGCGTGCATCGGCTTTCCCGCAATCGCCTGATTTTTCTTGTCGCACAGCACAATCACGCGCTCGCCCGCCGCCAGCTCCATATCCGGGAACAGGAACTTAATCGACGTGCCCTTGTTGGAAAGACCGACGTCCTTGAGGTTGATGGCGTGGTCGGAGCTGTTCCAGATTTCCAGCCAGTCGGGGTAATTGCCGTTTTCATCCGGCATCGCGGTTCTATTCGCCGCCATAACCTCGCTGAAAACCAATCCCTCATAATCACTCAGCGCACCGCCTGTGGAATGCACCAGATTATCCTGCGACCCCGCGGAATAATACGCCTTCTGCACCGGCTTTTTCGGGCTGACGATGACCACAATTGCCACCAGCGCAATCAGCACGGCGCAGACGAGGACATTCAGCACACGGCGTTTCTTCTTACGATATTTCACAGCGGGCGGCATCTGCTTCGGCTCTGCGCGACGCTGCCGTTTTTCGGGCTGATAAGACTGCATGGTAATCCTTTCTGCGGTCAGGAGGATATTCATCCCCGCCGCGGCGCAGGACGGTCAGGCGGATTTTCGCCATCCGTTTCCCTTTCGACAAATAGAACGATGCAGCACCGTCCTATCCTGCATTGTATCACAGAAACCTATTCCCGCGCAAGCATTATGACCATTTTGCGCGGATTTTTCATCTTTTGGTCACAATTCGGGTGATTTTTGCATCCATCGGCGGGGGTTTCCGTCCCATAGCAAGGCAATGATGGCAGGATTCACACGCCCGCAAGCGCGATTTCCCCCTGCCACGACAAAAGTCAACTCCGGTAGTGGCGACCCGAAGGTTTCCAAAGGGCGATCGCAGACTTCGTCTGTTTTCATTGCCCTTTGGTCGCGCCCACAGGCGCGAAACCCCTGCCTGCGCAAAAGAGCAGCTTTGGTTGTAAGACCAGCTACATGGTCGCGCCCATTTGGCACGACACAGCACAGATGTTGGAAAGAGCAGCTTGGGGGCGCGTCTGCGGACGCGCAAAGTTACTGGCAGGGACGCTTCGCTGCCTGCACCTTTGTTGAGCGCGTTTGGCATACTGGTCGCCCGTGGAACAGTTGGGGCGTTGCCCCAAACCCCACAAGGGACGCTGTCCCTTGACCCTGCAAGGGGCAATTGCCCCTTGACCCCTTTTCGCGATTGAGTTGGTCGCGCTTTCATGCTCCTTCCGCGTGCAGCTTTTTGGGGCTTCGCCTAAGCCCTTGTTTGCTCCCCCACAACTTTCCGTGAAGAACCCCTTTTCCCTCACTGGAACAAGGACATAATCTCCTGCGGCGACAGTCCGCCCACCATGGATTCCCCCGGCTTAATCAGCTGGTCAAACAGCGCTTTCTTCCGCTGCCCCAGCGCAACCACCTGCTCCTCAATCGAAGCATGTGTTACCAGACGAATCACCTCCACCTTGCGCGTCTGCCCGATGCGGTACGCGCGGTCGGTTGCCTGATCTTCCGCCGCCGGGTTCCACCACGGGTCGTAGTGAATCACCATGTCCGCGCCCGTCAGGTTCAGGCCCGTACCGCCCGCCTTGAGCGAAATCAGGAAAATCTGTCCCTGACCCGCGTTGAACTGCTCCGCCATCTCTACGCGACGCTGTGCGGGCGTGTCGCCATCCAGGTACATCGTTTCATAACCCGCATCATCCAGCTCGCGGCGAAGGATTTTGAGCATCGAGGTGAACGCGCTGAACAGCAGCACACGCCGCCCCTTCGCAATCGCTTCCGGCAGCATATCCAGCAGCATATCCAGCTTGCCGGATGTGCCCGTATAATCGTCCAAAACCAGCGACGGATGACAGCAGATTTCGCGCAGCTGGGTAATCGCCGCAAGCACCTCCGTGCGCCCACGCTCGAAGCCCTTTTCCTTGACGATGGAGTCCACGCGCTGACGCAGCCGCATCATCGTCGCCTCGTATACCTTCGCCTGTTCCGGGCTCATCTGCGCCGTGAACACGGATTCGATCTTGTCCGGCAGTTCGGTCAGCACTTCCTTCTTCAGGCGGCGCATGAGGAACGGGCTGATGCGCCGGCGCAGATCCTCCGCGTCCGTTCCATCCTGATAGCGGCGCAGGAACGCGCTGTAACTGAGCAGATACCCCGGCAGGACGAAGTTGAAGATGCTCCACAGTTCGCCCACGCCGTTTTCCAGCGGCGTACCCGTCAGGGCAAAGCGCGTCTGCGCCTGCAATTGGCGAACCGCCTGCGCGCCCTTGCTGCCCGCGTTTTTGATGTGCTGCGCTTCGTCTAAGATAGCGAAGCGGAACTCAATCGTCGTCAGCTGCTCGATGTCCTGCCGAATCAGCGGGTAGGACGTAATCAGCACATCCACGTCGTGCGCTTCCTTGACGTGGCGAATCTGGCTGGCGCGCTGTGCCGCCGAACCGCCCAGCACCATCACCGACAAATCCGGCGCAAAGCGGCCAAGTTCGCTCAGCCAGTTATATGTCAGCGTCGTCGGCGCGACAACAAGGCTGACCTGCCCTTCCTGCCGCGTCGCCATCAGCAGCGCAATCACCTGCACGGTTTTGCCCAAGCCCATGTCGTCCGCCAGCACACCACCCATGTGCAGCCGATCAAGCGCCAGCAGCCACTGGAAGCCGCGTTCCTGATACGGGCGCAGGCTCAAGCCGTCGGGCAGCTTCACGTCTTGCACCTTGCCGGGGTCGGTCAGCAGACGAACGGTTTCCTGCGTCTTTTCATCCACCTCGATGGGCAGTCCAAGGCTCTCCAGCAGGCTTTGCAGATAGCACGCGCGGTACGCCTGCAGACGGATGGTGTCGTCCCCCATCGCGACCGACTCCGCGCCCTCCGCCTGCGCCGCCTCGAAGATGGAATCCGCCAGCGGCAGCCACTCGTCCATCGCGGATAAATCAAGGAACGAGCCGTCTTTCAGGCGGAAATAGCGGCGGCGGCGCGCCAGTGCCTCCATAATTGCGAGGATTTCCTGCGCAGGTTCGTCGTCCTGGGTGAATTTCAGCTCCAGCGCCGAGCCGTTCAAGCGCATTTTGCCCGCAAATTTCGGCTTGCGCGGCGTCATGCGCTTGAAGTCGTTGGACAGGTACACTTCCGCCAGTTCCTGCAAATGCTGCAAGCCTTCGCTGACGAAGTTGAAAATGGCTTCCTGCCCCGTCAAATACACATGCCCTTTGCTGACGATGAAGCCCGCCGCCCCCAGCGCATCCAGTACCTTGCGTTCCGCCGCCGCGTCGCGCAGGAGCAGTTTTTCGCCGCGCGGGAGATTCTCCGGCAGGGGCGTTTCGTCAAACGGGTCAATGGTGCGATCGCCGTAGCGGAACTGTGCCCGCGCCACCACATCGCGTCCATTGGCAGAACGGTCAAGATACACACGCGCCACCAGCGGCAGTTGAATCAGCTGACGGCGCAGCTCATCGGAGATTTCCACCAGCCCGGTCAGTTTCAGAAACGGCACGAGTTCGCCCATCACACGCGCCGCCTCGCGCACGGGATAGTCGAAGCTGCACTGTCCGCCCAACTGCTCCTGATACAGCACGCGCAGCACGCCGCGCTGCTGCTCCTCCACCGCCACGACGTTCTCCCCCACCAGCGCGAAGGAACAGGACGGCAGCAGTGGACGGAATTCCTTAGGGAACATGGCAACGACTGTCAAGCCGTGCAAGTCACTGGAGACGCGGAACTGCAAGGGGATTTTCCTTGCGCGCACAGGCTTGACCGCAACCGTCTTTTCCCCGACCTTCAGGCGAAACGGCGTGTTCATCAGCTCCCGCAGGATTTCCTCCGCGAACGGCTCCGGCAGCGCCAAATCACGCTGTTCCGCGCCGCGCAGGAGCGCGCCAGCTTCCTTCTGTGCCAGACACAGCGCGCGCAGAATCTTCAAAATCCGCTCCTGCACCGTGCCGAAGCGCATCCATTCCGGGTGAAACACGAAGCCCTTGCCGTACTCCACAGGCGTCTGCGTGTCAATGGCATCAATCATCTGTGGAATCGACTTGACCACATACAGGCGTTCTTCACCAATCAGCAGACAAATGCGGATACGGGGCGTAATCTGGTCGCGCACGGGTTCGAGGGTCAGGCGAACCTCCATGTGGATGGTGCCCTCCTCCGGCAGCGCGCGATCCATTGCCGCCATCAGCTTCGGGCCGGCAGCTTCCGCCTTGCGGCGCACCATATCGCCCATTGCGCCTTCATCCTGACACTTGATCATTGCCGCCACCACATGCCGGCACGCGCCTGCTTCCTCGTAAATCGGGCAGTTACACCGGCTTTCGCCGTCGTCAGTGAATACCACATCATACATTTCGCCATCCGCGACCTTGCAGCTCAGGCGTTTTGCGCTCTTCTCCACAATATGCACTGCGCCGCTGTGATACAGCCGTTCGCCGTAACGGGTTTCCGTTTCGCCCGCCAGAACGCGCAGGGTGTAGGGGACTTGGGTCATGCTTGAATCACACTCACACTTTCTGAAAGCCCAAAGGCAAAAAAAATCCTTCGAGCCAAAATTGCAACCCTTATTCTTTCTACGTTTTCGGCGAAATTCCTGCTTTCAGGCGGAAGGTTTTTCATCTTTTTTTGACGCTGGATGCATCCGGTTGACTTTCCGCACTTTTTTCCATCCTCGGCGTATGATGAAGGCAGAATCCTCCTGCCGTTTGTTCGGTGCTGCAATTTTCTATTTGGGAAGGATGTGTTTCTGATGATTTTATCCCCCCTGTCCGCCGCTATTCTCGCGACGCTGCTTATGTATCTGCTGACGGCGCTGGGTGCGGCGCTCGTATTCCCGCTCCGGCGATTTCACCCAAGCGTGATGAACCTGCTGATGGCGCTCGGTGCGGGCATCATGCTCGCCGCGTCGTACTTTCGCTCCTTGCGCCCGCGCTGACGTCCGCGCATTCCCTCCGGCAAAGTCCGCTCCTGATGTGCAGCGGCGGATTTTTGCTCGGCGGGCTGCTCGTGCTGTTGGCGGATGCGCTGCTTTCACGCCGTATGCGCCGAACGCCGCTGTCCGACGTGCGCCGCCGAACCGTTCTGCTGATTGGCAGCATCACCCTGCACAACATTCCCGAAGGCTTGGCGGTCGGCTGCGCGTTCGGTGCTTTGGCGTCCCCCGGCGGAGCGGCGTGGCGCAGCGCGTGGATGCTTGCCATCGGCATTGCGCTGCAAAACTTCCCTGAAGGGGCGGCGGTCAGTCTGCCGCTCCGCCGCGACGGTTATTCCTGCCGCCGTTCGTTCTTCTTCGGACAGTTATCCGGCGCAGTCGAGCCGCTTGCGGGGATTCTGGGTGCACTGCTGGCGATTCGCGTCCGCGCCGCCCTGCCGCTGCTGCTTTCGCTCTCCGGCGGCGCCATGGTGACGGTCATCTTGGCGGAGCTTCTGCCGGAATGCCAAAAATGCCCGCGGCAGCGTCTGATGGTTCTCGCGACGCTGGCGGGCTTTGTCCTCATGATGGCACTGGATACAATGGGGATTGGGTGATAACGCATTAACTACGTTCAAGCACCCACGTCAATAGTTCTTCATAGCCAATCGTACCATCGGCTACATGGAGAATTACCTCTATCAGTTCTTCCTGCGTATAAAACAGCTCAATGCCGCTTTTTTTAAGGAGAATAAGCATGAGTTGCGTTCCTATCCGTTTATTTCCATCAATAAACGGATGATTCTTCACAAAACCAAAGCACAGTCTGGCAGCTTTTTGATACACCGATGGAAACAACTCAATCTGGTCATACGTCATAAAGGGACTTGCCAGCGCAGATTCCAGCAAGCCTTCATCCCGTACACCATACGAGCCGCCGGTTTTCTCAATCATCTGCTTATGCAGTGCAATGACGTTTTTCGCTGTCAGCCTAATCATTTGGCGAGCGTCTCATACGCAACCCGGTTTTTTTCAATAAGCTGTTCACCAAGCGCAAGCAATTCTTCGTCAGATGCTTCCTGATATTCCTCTGCACGGCTGAAATCAATTACCAAGTAGCGCGGCGCATTATTCTTCAAAATAACCGCCGAACCTTTCTCGTCAACCAGCCGCGCAACGCGCGAAAAGTCACGGCTTGCATCAGCAATAGATACCATCGTTTCAGACTGAATCATCATTGCTTCCACCTCCTGCTTTATATTATATCACACTTTGAAAGGACAATCAACGATTATTCGCTCTGCTTCCTCTCCACATACTCTTCCAGGCACTCCCCCGTCTCGTGCATCTCCATCGCCGCATCCACCCCAACGTAGCGGAAGTGCCACGGCTCATTCGTGATGCCGGTGATGGCGGTCTTGTCCGCCGGGTAGCGCAGGATGAATCCCCACTCCCAGCAGTGTTCTTCCAGCCATTTTGCCTGTTTCGTGCCGCCGAAGGAAGTTCCCGGCACGGTGATGTCGAACGCCAGCCCGGTGTGATGCTCGCTGCATCCGGGGTCAGCGACGAGTTTGCGCGCCGCACTCCGCGCCTGTGCACCAGTCATGCCCTGCTGACGATAGCTGTACACCTTGTCGTCGAACAGCTTCTGCTGATAGGCAACGCTCCGGTATCCCGCGCTGATCTGCCATGATGTCAGCCCCTCTGACTGCGCCTGCATAAGCATCGCCAGCAGCGCATCCACCGCAATCTGCTCGCCCTCGATTTCGCTGCCCTTGATGCTCACGATGCTGCTGTCACAGTAGTCGCGCATATTGACCAGCTGCTGCGGCTGATAATCATCAGGCAAAGGAGAATCCCGGTTGACCAGCAGCGGAAGCCCATCCGCCGTGAAGCCAACCGGGATTGTGTTTTCCGCCTCCGCCGTCAGGAAGATCATATCATCCGCCGCGGGAGCTTCGGTGACTTGCGCGGCCTGGGTGGGCACGGGCGTCGGCGTGGCATACGGCTGCGCGCTGTCAGAATAGAGCAGCTCGCGCGTATCTTCCCCGACGATGCCGTCCGCCGTCAGTCCATGCTGGCGCTGGAACAGCTGCACCGCCTCTTTCGTTGCCGGGCCGAACTGTCCATCGACGCTGCCGGTCAAATAGCCCAGCGCCTGCAAGCGCTCCTGCAATTGCCAGACGGCTTCCCCCCTGCGCGCCGGAACGCAGCACCGGCACGGGCGTGGGCAGGGACGGGTCAATCGTGACCTGCATGACGTTGCCGTACCCCGGCACAGGCGTCGGCGTGCGGCTCTGCTCCACCTGCACATCGCCATAGAGCCGGATTTCGCGCACGGCGAACACGATGACCGCGACCGCCAGTACGGCAAGCGCAATCATGGCAATCAGCCGTTTTGTCGTCATTCCTCCGCTGGATTTCTGCTGCACGCTTGTCCCCTGCCTTTCTTCTTTCCTGACCACAGTATACGCTATTTTTCGGGTTTATGCAAGAGGGGGGCGGAAAATGGGGGAAAGTGGTTCATGATGTATCAATATTATGCTTTTACAATCAATAGATTTAACATTTTATTTTCATTCTATTTGCACATTGTTCAAACATTTGTGCTACACTATACTCATATTGTTTTTTTGAACAACTGTATTGTTGCTTTCCACTTTCCAGAGCGGGCAAATCCGATTGAAAGGAGGGATGCAATTCCGCGCCGACGTCTCTGGAAATAGTATTACATCATAGAAAGGGCGACACGCATGAAAAAGTTTTCTTCTGTTCTCTTGGCTGTACTGCTGATTTTCTCCTGCTGGACGGCGGCGACCGCCGAATCCACCGACGCCGTTTCCGGCGCGCCGCTGGACAACGACATTGAGATTGTCTACAAGGAGCATTTCGACGATATGGTGACGCGCTATGCGGACGAGCTGACCGAGGCTGAACTACTGGTCAGCGCCGACGTGTACGACGCCATCGGCATGATTCGCTTCGATTCCGAGGACAGTCTGGCGGCACGTCAGCGCATCTACGGCATTGCGTCGGCGGACGACCTTCATGCCATCCTGACAGGCTATTTTGACCCGAACGATGCCGCTTACACGGCGGATACGGCGCTGGATGCGCGCTTGCAGGCGATTCTCGCGGCGTGCGGGCTGAATCCGGAAGACTACGACATCAGCGTCATTCGCAATCTGAGCGGGATGCCCGAACCCATCACGGGGACGAACTGGTACTGCACGCTCATCCGCAAGGACATCGAAGTGGCGGAGGACGAAACAAACCCGTATGACATGGTGATTGTGCTGTACGGCGACGAGATGACGGTGGGCGCGTTTGTGCTGAATCCGGAGGTTTAACAAGGGCTAAAAGACGGCAGGTGTGAGAAATTCTCTGCACCTGCCGTTTATTTTTGTTTTGGGATGGTCGGTCGCGCCAATGGGCGCGACAATATGCAAGTTGTTGGGAAAGCAAGTTGGGGGGGCGCTCCTGCGGGAGCGCAAAGTTACTGGCAGGGACGCTTCGCTGCCTGCGCCTTTGTTGAGCGCATTTGGCATACTGGTCGCCCGTGAAACGGTTGGGGCGTTGCCCCAAACCCCACCAGAGGCGCCGCCTCTGGACTCCGCAAGGGAGGAAGAAAATGGGACGAAGTCCCTCCCTTGACCCTTTTTTGGCTGCCCGGCTTGGTCGCGCTTCCCTTACTTATTGATTCCCTGCGCTTTGAGGCGCTCTTGGCGCTGGTTCAGGCGGCGCGCCCTCTGCCCCATCGCTTCCACCTGCTCCATGAACGCTTTCACTTCTTCCTCACTCATGCCCTCAAACAGCGCATCCGCCAAGTCATCCGCCATCCGCCGTATCGCCGTGCGGTACTGCATCGCTTTCTCCGTCAGATACACCCGCCGAATCCGTCGGTCGAACGTATCCACTTCCCGCCGCACAAGCCCTTTCTTCTCCAAGCCCTGCAGGCTGCGGGTCGTCGCGGCGCGATCCACCGTGTACGCCTCCGCCATCTCGTCCTGCGTGCGCCCATCCTGCTCATACAGCAGCGCCAGATACAGCACGTCCGACGAGGTCAGCTTCTCGTCCAGCAATTTCCGGTTCAGAAACAGGTTCATCTGCCGAAACAGCACAATCACGGATTTATCCACGCGCATGGATTGTTCCTCCTCTTCGTTGTCACAACCCATTGTAACGCATTTTTATTGACGTGTCAACAATGCAAAAGGAATTTCCGTCATTTTTTCTTGTTCCACAGCGCAAATCCGGCGGCACACATCGCCAGCACGAAGCAGCCGCTGCTGTATATGGACAAGCCAAACACCTGCGGGCCGTTTCCGGCGACCGCGCCGCCGAAGATGAGCAGCCCCAGCGACAGCAGCATCAGGCAGAGCTTGCGCACCATGGCAATAACGAGCTTGCGGACGTCCTCGCCCGCGTGATGCTCAACGCCGAGATTCGCCTCGCCCTTTAAGCCTGTGCGCAGGATATCCGCCAGCAGCGCGGGGATTTCCAGCGACTTCCGGCTGCTCTCATAGATGGCACGGGCGTCCTGCGTCAGGAGCGCACGCCAGTCCACGTTGTCAAACATCTGGTCGCCGATGCGCGCAGTAATGACGTTCATGATGTTCAGTTCGGGGCTGAGGTCAGCGACAACACCCTCAATTGTCGCCAGACCGCGCGCAAGCATCGTCAGGCTGCTGGGCATGGCGATGCCATTCGTCTTCATGACGCTGGTCATGTCCTCGAACACTTCCGCCAAGTCCATCGTGCCCAAATCCGCCGAGCCGTACTTATCCAGCATGGCCTCAATGTCGCGGTAGAGCTGCTTTTTGTCCGCCGTGCCGTGGAATTCGCCCAGCCCCAGCACCGCGTCGCGCACAAGGGCAATATCGCCGCGCGCCACGCCGACAATCGCGTTGCCGATGAGCTTGCGTTCCTTTTCGTTCAAGCTGCCCATCATACCCATGTCGAGCCAGACGATTTTGCCGTCGCGGATGCGGATGTTGCCCGGATGCGGGTCAGCGTGGAAGAAGCCGTCCTCCATAATCTGCCGGACGTAGTTGTCCGCCAGCTTCGCGCCGATTTCCGCGAGGTCGTAGCCGGCTTCCACCAGCTTGTCGTGTTCGTCGATGCCCATGCCGTCGATGCGCTCCATCACCAGCACGTTCGTTGTGGTGTACGCGCGGTAGAGAATCGGCGACGTGACGAACACGACGTCCTGATTCAGCGCGTGGAAGCGCTCCAGATTCGCTGCTTCGGTCTGGAAATTCATTTCTTCCTGCGCAACAACCCACATTTCGTCCAGCACCTGATTGAAGTCCACCAGACTGCCGGCGGGGGTGTATTTCAGCACCTTGCACGCCTGTTTGAGCAGGATGATGTCGCGGCTCATGACCTCGTGGATGCCCTCGCGCTGCACCTTGACGACGACGCGCTCCCCGCTTTTGAGGATGGCGGCGTGCGCCTGCGCGATGGACGCACTGCCCAGCGCCTTCTCGTCAAACGACGCGAACACTTCCTCCATCGGGCAGCCGTAGGAGGTTTCCACCACGCGCTGCACCTGGTCAAAGGGCATGGGCGACACGTTCGAGCGCAGCTTTTTCAGCGCCTCGCAGTAGTCCCGCGGCAGAATATCCGACCGCATGGAGAGGATTTGCCCCAGCTTGATGAACGTCGGGCCAAGATCCTCGATGATGGCGCAGAGTTTTTCCGGCGTGATGCCGTGCAGGATGTCATGCTTGCGCACCACGTCCACAATTTCGCGCAGACGCTGACGATTCTGGGCGATTGTCCGCTCCCGCTCCGCCTGATTTTCGCCGCGGCGGTTCTCGTTTTTCGGCGGATTGTCACTTTCGGGCTTGTCCGCCGCTTCGGTAGGGATTTCCGGCGTAACCGGCTGCTGTTTCTTCTCTGTCATATGCTGTCTGCCCTCAGTTCTCGGTCGGTGCATCGAATTCTGCCGATGCCGCCGTCTTTTTCGTCGCCTCGCGCGCCGCAATGTGGGCCTTCAGCGCCTCCAGCTGCTCGTCGGAGAGCGAATCCACCGCCGAAATCACGTCATCCGGCGGCGTGACAATCGTCACATTCTCGCTGATGGCATCCTTAATATTGTGCTTGAGTTCCTCGTTGAGCACCTTGCCCTGTTCAATGGTCAGTTCGCCTTTTTTGACCAGTTCATTCAGCACATCCGCGCCCTTTTCCTTCGTCACCGCCGCAATCCCGACGCCCGCCAGAATCAGCTTGCGCAAATTTTCGCCCAAATCCAACATAGTCAGCGCTCCCTTCACATTCGCCAAATCGGCGGATTGCTTGCATTTTGATTTTCGCGGCAGACAGCTGCCGTTTCTATGTTGATTCGCCGTGAAGGGGGCGCATTCCTGCATGACGGGGGATTTTTTCGCTTGACAATTTGGGGGATTTGTTTAGGAAGTGAAAATGCGCCGTTCTGTTCGAACGTCATATTGCCCACGTTTTCTTCCTTCCCCCTTGCACAAATCCCCCGCGTGATGTACAATAAAACCGAAGCGTGATTCACGCAAGAGTAGGAGGAGGAAACACTATGGCGATTACCACCCGCGCGTTCGGCACGACCCAAGACGGTCAGAACGTGACGATGTATACCCTGACGAACCATTCCGGCGCGTCCGTGTCCATGCTTGACCTCGGCGCGATTGTGACCAATATCCTCGTGCCGGACAAAAGCGGCAAGCTGGCGGACGTTGCCCTCGGCTTCGATACGCTGGCGCATTATGAGGGCGGCCACGGCGCGATGGGCGATACCATCGGGCGCTTCGCGAACCGCATCGGCGGCGGCTGCTTCACCCTCGACGGCACGGAATATCACCTCTACCAGAACGACGGCGAAAACACCCTGCATGGCGGCAAAGCCGGCTTCCAGAAGAAGGTCTGGCAGGCGACGCCCGTCGCGGGGGATACGGTGGATTCCGTCAAGTTCCACTACGTTTCCGCGGACATGGAGGAGAACTTCCCCGGCAATCTGACGGCGGACGTGACCATCTCGTGGGACGACGACTGCAACCTGACGTTCCACTATCAGGCGACGACCGACAAGGCGACCGTCATCAACATGACGAATCACACCTATTTCAACCTCGCCGGCTATGACCACGGCACCGTGCGCGACCACGCCATCTACATCGACAGCGATGTGGTGACGGCGGTGGACAGCGGCCTGATTCCGACGGGCGGCTACATGCCTGTCAGCCAAACGCCGCTTGACCTGCGCGAGGAGATGCTCATCGGCGACGGGCTTGACTGCATGAACGAGTGCGTGCCGATGCGCTACGCCAAGGGCTACGACTGCAACTACGTCCTGCGCAAGGGCAGCGCAATGGGGCTGTGCGCGTGCGTGCACCACGAGGAATCCGGCCGGACGATGGAGGTCATCACCGACCAGCCCGGCGTGCAGTTCTACACCGCCTGCACCACCGATTACGCGGATGGCAAGGGCGGAATGCACTATCTGCCCTACTCCGGTCTGTGCCTGGAAACGCAGCACTACCCGGATGCGCCGAATCACCCGAATTTCCCGACGACGACGCTGCGTCCCGGCGAAATCTACGACACGACGACCATCTACGCCTTCCGCGTCGATGCGTAATTCAAAGTGAACTGATTGCGGAGCGGCTTTTGCGGCTGCTCCGTTTTTTTTGCACCCCAAACCGCCTTTTCGCATAGGCTGAATCGGGGTGAAAACATGACCATCGACGAATTTCTGACGAATGTACGGCGGATTCAGGCGGCTGATCCGCGCTACCGATTGGGGCGCGACGGCTCGGACGGCTACTGCGACTGCATCGGGCTGGTCATCGGCGCGATTCGCCGCAGCGGTGGGCAGTGGCGCGGCATCCACGGCACAAACTGGACGGCGCGCAACGCCATGCACGACTTGAATCCCCTGCGCGGCGCGGGGCAGCTCCAGCGCGGCGAACTCGTCTTTCGCGCGCACGAACCCGGCGCGAAGGGGTACGCCCTGCCGAGCCGATACGCCTCCTCCGCCGACCGCCGCGACTACTACCACGTCGGCGTCGTCATGCAGACGAACCCGCTGCGGATTCTGCACTGCTCCGGCGGCGGCGTGAAGGCGGACACGAGCGTGACCCGCTGGCAGTTTCACGGGATGCTGACGATGTTCGCGGGGCGGATGGGGCTGATGCAAATCGGCGATTCCGGCGACGCGGTGAAAGGGCTGCAAAGCGCGCTGATGGCGGCGGGCTTCCCCCTGCCCCTGCACGGCGCGGACGGCGATTTCGGCGCGGAAACCGAACAGGCGCTCCGCCAATTCCAGCAGAAAAGCGGCCTGAGCGCATCCGGCGCGGCAGACGCGGAAACGCTGGCGGCGCTTCGGCTTTTGAACGGATAAGCAAGCAGGGCAGTCCGCTTTTTATGCCGACCGCCCTGTGTTTTGATGCAATTTTGCTGATTATGCCAGCTTGTCCGCCGCCGCCCGGCACGCCGCCAGCGCGTCGTCATCCGGCGCGTCTTGGCAGATGACCGTATCGACGATATTCAGCCCCGCGTTGTCACGCTTCCAAATGTCCATCCACTCGCCGCCGCCCCAGCCGTAGCTGCCGAACAGCACCACCTTCTTGCTGCCCAGCACGGGCGCAACCGCGTTCCACATCGGCTCGAACTCATCCTCTTCCAGCTGCTCCGCGCCCATCGCGCTGCATCCGAAAGCGAACGCGTCATAGTTTGCCGCTTTATCGGCAGTAAACTCGCTCGCGGTGAAGAGATCCGCGTGCGCCTGATTCGCAATGGCCTCCGCCATCTGCTGCGTGTTGCCCGTGCCCGACCAGTAAATAACCGCAATCTTGCTCATGAGAAAAACTTCCTTTCAATGTCGTCCTATTTTCAAGCGAGGATGAGCAGATGGCTCAGGCGGATGCAGAAAATAGGAAATTATGCGCGGACGGTCAGCCGTTCAAGCGGCCATCCGGCGCGGAAAAGCGTCTGGTATGCCGCGCGGCACGCCTTGTAGCGCTGGAAAACGCGCATCGCTTCGCACTCGTTCGTGTACGCCTTCCAGCATCCGCTGCATCGGCAGCCGCGCCCGCCGTCGCGCATGAACGCGATGACGTCGCTGAGGGGATAGCCGAGGAAAACGCCGATTTCGTGCGGGAAGCAGGGCGATTCCGCCAAGCGCTGCCGCAGGAACGCCAATGCGTCATCGGGGGATGTGTCCCCGTAGCTCATTGCCCGCAGGAACGCCTGAACATCCGCCTGTGCAAGCAGCGCCGCGAGCGCCTCCTGCCGATAGACGTACACCAGCGCGCGCTCCTGCTGCACTCGCAGGATGGTCAGCGACACGCCGCGCGATTCAAGCGCTGCCTGCACACGCCGGAACTCCGCGCGAAAGCCCGTCGCATCCGCGCAGGACGAGGTGAACAGGCTGCCGACCTTCATATTCGCCAGCGTCGGGGAGCCGTGGTCAATCAGCGCGCGTTCCAGCATGATGGTGTCCTCCTGCGTGTTAGTTTTGGCTAACACGGATATTTTACAGGATAACGGCTTGTTTGTCAAGCGGAAAAGTTAGTGAAAACTAACTTTTTGACGAAAAAGTGCGCGATGGGCGGAATTCGCGACATTGAGCGGAAAAGGAAAACGAAAAAGTAACGAAAAAGCTGCCTCCGATGCTTTCAGAGGCAGCCTGCTTATTTTTTGGGATTACACCGTCTCGCACGCATCCGCGTAGAACGCGTTCATCGCGTCCTCCGTCGGGAAGTTCGCGACGTACATCATGTTGCCCATCGCACCCGACAAGGCGTCCGGCACACGGCCGACCATCTTCATCTGCGCGGCGTACTTCGTCATCAGCTGCTCGTGGGACAGACGGAAGTGCTTGCCGTCGCGGCGGCCCGCAAATGCGCAGAAGGCGTGCTCACCCTGCGGCATCAGCGTGCTGTCATAGGCAATCATATCCGCCCAAATCTTGTATACGTCGGTCGAGTTGGCAAAATTCATCATGTCCGGCGAGAAACCGCCGCACGGCCGCATGTTGACCTCCAGCGCAACCACGTCGCCCTTCTTGCCCATCGACGGCTGATCCTCTGTCAGGCGGAAGAACTCGAAGTGCACGAACCGGCTGCGCACGCCGAAGGACTTCACCGTCGCGCGACCCGCCTTGCGGACATCATCGTGCAAATCCTTGACGATGTAGTACACGGAGTTGTCGTCGTTGTTCACAATGTCCATGATAGAGACGGGACTGACGTTGCCCGTCTCGAAAATCGGTTCGCCCTTGCTGTTGATGATGGCGTCGTAGCTGTTGACTTCGGCGTGGATAAACTCCTCCATAATATAGGAAACTTCCGGCTCTTTGACGATGAGGAAGTGGCGGAGGTCATCGTCGCTGGACAGCTTGTAGGTGTGGGACGCGCCCACGCCGTTATCCGGCTTGACAATGACGGGGTAGCCAACTTCGCTGATGAACGCTTTGCAGCCGTCGAAATTATCCACCATATGGTAGCGTGCCGTCGCGATGCCGACCTTCTGATAGTATTCCTTCATCTTGGATTTGAACTTGATGCGCGGCATATCGCTGACTTGGAAGCCGCTGGTGATGTGGAAATCGGTACGGAGCATGGCATCGTGCTCCAGCCAGTATTCGTTGTTGCTCTCCAGCCAGTCGATACGGCCGTATTTGCTGATGAAGAACGCGACGGCGCGGTACACCTCGTCGTAATTCTCCATGCTGCCGACCTTGTAGTATTCGTGCAGGGCGCTCTTGAGTTCGGGCAGGAGTGTATTATAGGGCTGATCGCCGATGCCGAGGACGCGCAGCCCGTTATTGCGCAGCTGACGGCAGAACTGCCAGTAGTTGACGGGGAAATTGGGGGAAATGAAAACGAAATTCTTCATGGTTTGATTCATCCTTTTGTTTTTACTGAACCGAAGGTTCATTGGATAAACACGCGGGCATTGCCTGAAAGTGTTACCAACTCAATCGCGAAATGGGTGTCGAGAAGGTCGAAGACCCTTCGTGGGTGCAGGGCAAATGAAACGGGACGAAGTCCCCCTGCCGGAGTCCAGAGGCAGAGCCTCTGGCGCCTCCCCACTTACAGGATATGCGGGACATGATAAGCCACTTGCTGATACCACCAGTCCCAGTCGTGCTTCACATCGTAGCCCCAAATGTCGAACCAGACGTGAATGTCCTTCTGCGCACAGATGTCGCGCAGGCGGAATGTGCTCTCCGGCACTTCCCACGCGCCCTGCCCGACGACGACCACCGCCTTGTGGTCGTTGTACAGGCGGATAAACGGGTGGTCAGGCGAAATTCCGGCGAGATAATCCACCGGGGAATTGGCGTACACCAGCTCATCCATGTAGCCGGGGAAGCCGTATTCGCTGGTGTAAATGCCGCTGAGCGCCAGCAGCCCGTCGAACGTCTCCGGGAAGCGGAAGTACAGGTTTGCCGCGTGCGTCGCGCCCAGGGAGCAGCCGAACGCAATGATGCCCGGCGTGCCGTCCCAGCCATTGCGGTCGTTCGTCATGGACTGGATGAACGGCGCAACCTCGCGCACGATGTAGTTCATCCACGCTTCATGGCGGCGGATGCGGTCGTGCGGGTCGTAGGTCGCGGAGTACGTCTCCTTATCCAGCGTGTCGATGGAAAAGACCATGCACTGCCCGGATTCAATCCACGGTGCCCATGCGTCGGTCATGCGGTAGTTCTCGAAGTCGAAAAAGCGCCCGTCTTGGCAGGGGATGAACAGCACCGGACGGCCGGCGTGACCGTACACCTTGATTTCCATCTCTCGCCCGACGGATGGGCTGTACCATTTTGTGTAATATGTCTGCATGGGTTGCGCCTCCTATTATTCGCGATTGTAGAACAGAATGTGCATGAAGAAGGGAATCTGCTCTTCCCAGCAGGCTTCGCAGTGGTCACCGTTGGGGACGATGCGGCTCGTCAGCAGCACCTGCCTTTCCAGCAGACGGCTTGTTACGGCGGCGTACTGCTTGCGCATGTTGTCGTGGTGCGCCATCTCGCGCGAACCGTAGTCCATATAAATCACGGTGTCCGGGGCAAATTGCGCGTCGCGAATCAGGCGGTCAAGGCTGCGCGTGGCAAACCAGATGCTCGGCGAAAGGCACGCCGCGCGCGAATACACGTCGTTAAACGCAGTCACCGCGTACAGGCTCATCAGCCCGCCCATGCTCGACCCTGCAATCCACGTCGTTTCGCGCCCCGGCAGCGTCGGGTACTTTTCGTCAATCATGCCTTTCAGCGTATGCGCGAACCAGTCCATCGTCGTGCGCCCGCGCCCGCGGATGTAGCCGAGCTTCGGGTCTTCAAACGTGAAGGGGGAATATTCGCTCAGCCGCCCGTTATTCGGCGAATGGTTGCAGTCCACCGCAACGACAATCAGCGGCGTGTTTGTCGATTCAAGATATTCCTTCATTCCCCAGCACTTCCCGTAGGTCGCGTCGGAATCGAAGAAAACGTTGTGTCCGTCGAACATGTACAGCACAGGATAGCGCGCTTCGGGGTTCTCCTGCGCTTCGTCGGGGACGTACACATAGACGGTGCGTCCTTCGCGCCCGCTCAGCTTCGGGATGGGGGTTGTCCATTTTTCAATCATGATGCTTATTCCTCGGTGTTGGTGTCGGGAAATGAAATTTTCCCAACGATAGTGTAGCACAGCGCGAAACAGAACTCAACCGTTTACACCGGAAAAAACAAAAAAAGGGCATTTTCGGCGGACGCAAGCGGGGCAACTGGCAGTTGCTTGCGCAGGAAAAGCGAATGTGATATAGTAAAGATGAGGTGATGATACTGATGGAAGCCAAAGACATGCTTCTGAAACTGCGGACAGAACGCGGACTGTCGCAAGATGCACTCGCGGAGAAGCTGTTTGTGACGCGCCAAGCCGTGTCCCGCTGGGAAAGGGGCGATACCCTGCCGAACCCGGAGACACTCAAGCTGCTCTCGAAGCTCTACGACGTCTCGATTAACACGCTGCTCGGTTCTCCGCGGACGCTGATTTGCCAGTGCTGCGGCATGCCGCTTGACGACACGACCATCAGCCGCGAACCCGGCGGCGCATTCAACGAGGACTACTGCAAGTGGTGTTATACGGATGGGAAATTTGCGTACAATTCATTGGAAGAGCTGCTGGCGTTTCTGGTGCCGTACATGTCAAATGATGCGTGGCCGCCGGAGCAGGTACGCGCGTATTTGGCGGACATGCTGCCGAAGCTGAAGCACTGGGCGAAGTGAATCAGGCAGATGAAGGCAGCAGGGCGGCGCGTTCTGCTGCTTTTCCGTGCTGCACCGGGATGGGCGGTCGCGCCCATTTGGCGCGACAATGTGCAGCAAGGTGGAAAGAGCAGCTTGGGGGCGCTCCTGCGGGAGCGCAAAGTTACTGGCAGGGACGCTTCGCTGCCTGCGCCTTGTTGACTTTTCCCTTGGAGTAGATTAAACGAGGAACAATTGGAGCGTTGCCTCAAACCCCACAGGGAGCTCCGCCCCTTGACCCCTCCGCGCGATTCAGTTGGTCGCTTCGTCATACTATGCCCGCGTGTTTATCGCTTTTCCCGCGTGTTTATTCCTTTTAACCGCCCCTGCCCCTTGACATCCGTGAAAAAATAGACTATTCTATGGGGTGGGTTCGGACACCCGTCCCAGCCTACCAGATTCTCCCCGGTACTGTATTTTTTAAGGAGGATTTTTGAACAATGAAAAAGCCGGTTGTTCTCGTCGTCATGGACGGCGTAGGCGAAACCCCTGAAGAACTGGGCAACATGGTCAAAAAGGCCACGACCCCGACCCTCAACGAACTCAAGGAAACCTGCCCGTGGCAGATCATCAAGGCGCACGGCACGGCAGTCGGTCTGCCCTCCGATGATGATATGGGCAACTCCGAAGTCGGCCACAACGCGCTCGGCTGCGGTCAGATTTACTCGCAGGGCGCCAAGCTCGTCAACGAATCCATCGAATCCGGCAAGATTTACACCTCGGATGCGTGGAAGAACCTCGTCAGCGACCTGAAGGACAATGGCGCAACCCTGCACTTCATCGGTCTGCTGTCCGACGGCAACGTGCACTCCAACATTTCGCACCTGATTGCGATGCTGAAGGAAGCCAAGAAGGAGGGCGTAAAGCGCGTCCGCTGCCACATTCTGCTGGACGGCCGCGACGTGCCCGCCACCTCCGCGCTGGAGTATGTGCAGGAGCTGGAAGACGTTCTCGCCTCCCTGAATGACGCGGATTTCGACGGCAAGATCGCTTCCGGCGGCGGCCGCATGACCATCACCATGGACCGCTATCAGGCGAACTGGCCGATGGTCAAGGCGGGCTGGGACACGCATGTGCATGGCATCGGTCGTCAGTTTGCGACCGCGAAGGAAGCCATTGAGACCTTCCGCGCGGAAACCGGCGTGATTGACCAAGATCTGCCGGCATTCGTGATTGCGGAGAATGGCAAGCCCGTGGGCAAGATGGAGGACGGCGACAGCGTTATCCTCTTTAACTTCCGCGGCGACCGCGCACAGGAAATTTCGATGGCGTTCGACGGCGACAGCTCGTTCGACAAGTTCGACCGCGGCGAAATGCCCAAGGTGAAGTACGCCGGTATGCTCCAGTATGACGGCGACCTGTGCATCCCGAAGTCCTTCCTCGTCAACCCGCCGGAAATCCGCAACACGCTGACTGAGCTGCTTGTCGCCAACGGCGTCAACGAGTTTGCCTGCTCCGAAACGCAGAAGTTTGGCCATGTGACGTACTTCTGGAACGGCAACCGCTCCGAAAAGTTCTCCGAGGAGCTGGAAACGTGGGTGGAAGTGCCCTCCGACGTGCGTTCCTTCGACGAATGCCCGTGGATGAAGGCGACCGAAATCACCGACCTGGTGGTGGATGCCATCAAGAGCGGCAAGTACGGCTTCATCCGCTGCAACTACCCCAACGGCGACATGGTTGGCCACACCGGCAACCTGCTGGCGACCGAAATCGCGGTGGAATCCGTTGACCTGTGCCTTGCGCGCGTGAAGAAGGCGTGCGACGAGTACGGCGCGATTCTCTGCGTGACGGCTGACCACGGCAATGCCGACCAGATGCTGGAGAAGAACAAGAAGGGCAAGATCAGCGTCCGCACAGCGCACAGCCTGAACCCCGTCCCCTTCATCGTGTACGACAAAGACGAGCGTCACGAATTGAAGGATGGCCACGGCTTCGGTCTGGCGAACGTCGCCCCGACGGTGGCGGGTCTGCTGGGCATCAAGCCGTTCGATTCCTGGAAGAATCCATGCTGAAGTAAGCAAAAATCAGGGGAAGCTGCATAAACGGCTTCTCCTTTTTCGTGCAATAAAAAGGTTCTTCACGGAAAGTTGGAGGGAGCAAACAAGGGCTTAGGCGAAGCACCAAAAAGCTGCACGCGGAAGAAGCATGAAAGTGCGACCAACTCAATCGCGAAAAGGGGTCAAGGGGGGACTTCGTCCCTTTTCGTCTGCCCCTTGCAGGGTCAAGGAACAGCGTCCCTTGTGGGGTTTGGGGCAACGCCCCAACTGTTCCGCGGGCGACCAGTATGCCAAACGCGCTCAACAAAGGTGAGGCAGCGAAGCGTCCCTGCCAGTAACTCTGCGCTCCCGCAGGAGCGCCCCCGAACTGCTCTTCCCCCAAGATTCCGTGAAGAACCAATAAAAATGCGCTGGAACGCGATTTTTTCCGCGTCCAGCGCATTTTGCTTTCTTTACTTTTTCCCCTCATCCAGCAGCTTCTGCAATTCCTGCATGAACGTTCCAATATCCGTGAAGAGGCGATACACCGCCGCAAAGCGCACATATGCCACGTCGTTTGTTGCTTTCAGCTCCTCCATCACCATGTCACCGATGCGCTGGGAGGAAATCTCCCCTTCCATGCTGGCATAGGCGCGCTGCTCGATGCTCGTGGTCATCGCGTCAATCTGCTGCATGGACACCGGAAGTTTCTCGCAGGCATGAAGAATGCCTGCCTTAATCTTCTGCGCATCAAAGGTTTCCCGCCGGCCGTCGCGCTTGACAACCATCAGCGGCAGCATCTCGATTTTCTCATACGTCGTAAATCGCCGCCCGCAGCCCATGCACTCCCGCCGCCGACGAATGCTGTTGCCCTCTTCGGTCGGGCGCGAGTCGATGACCTTGCTCTCCGCGCAGTTGCAGTATTGACACCTCATGCCGTTCGCCTCCCTTGTGGCGCATCGTGATGTTTCGCTGCTATTATACCAGATTTGGTGGTTTCACGCAAGCCCTATCGTTATCATTTTATGCCTTTATGCAATCGCATTCGTCCATCCACGCCTTGTACTGCGCATCCGACGGCATACGCCAGTCGCCGCGCGGAGACAGGGCAATGGAGCCGATTTTCACGCCGTCAGGCATACAGTTCCGCTTGAACTGCTGCGTCCAGAAGCGGCGATAGAAATTTTTCAGCCATTTGAGGATGGTTTCGCAGCTGAAATCGTCCTGAAACGCAATGCAGCACAGGTCGAACACCTTTTTCGGCGGATATCCGAAGCGAATCGCATAGTAGAGGAAGAAGTCGTGCAGCGCGTACGGCCCGACGACATCCTCCGTCTGCTGGAGGATATTTCCCTTTTCATCCGGCGGCAGCAGCTCAGGGCTGATCGGTGTATCAAGGATGCTTTGCAGGCATTCGCGGCTGGATGAGAAGGCTTCGTTCTCCGCCGCCGTCTGAATCACCCAGCGCACCAGCGTTTTGGGCACGCCGCTGTTCACGCCATACATGCTCATGTGGTCGGCGTTGTAAGTGCACCAGCCCAGCGCGATTTCGCTCAAATCGCCTGTGCCAAGGACAATCGCGCCGATTTTGTTCGCCACGTCCATCAGCACCTGCGTCCGCTCGCGCGCCTGACAATTCTCGTAGGTGACGGAGTGGTCGCTCTCGTCGTGCCCGATGTCGGCAAAATGCTGGCGAACCGCTTTGTGAATCGGGATTTCCCGCTGGCTGACCCCAAGGCTCGTCATCAAATCCAGCGCGTTGTGGTAGGTGCGGTCGGTTGTGCCGAAGCACGGCATGGTGATGCCGAGGATGTTCGTGCGCGGCAGATGGAGCATGTCCACCGCCTTGCACGCCGCCAGCAGCGCCAGCGTCGAGTCGAGTCCGCCGGAGATGCCAACGACGACCTTCCCGCCCGTGACGGCCAAGCGACGCGCCAGCGCCGTCGCCTGCATCGCCAGAATCTGCGCGCACCGCAATTGCCGGGACGCCTTGTCCGACGGGATGAACGGGTGCTTGCTGACGCGGTAATCCGGCGCTGCGTCGTCCGGCAGCAGCGCGTTTTCCATCGTTCTCAGAATATTCGGCTCCTGCTTCCACATGGCGCGCACCTGCGCCGCGCAGTCCGCGAAGCTGCTCTGCTTCATGCGGTCGGCGCGGATGCGGTCGATGTCAATATCCGCCGTCATCAGGTAATTGTCCGCGAGATACCCCTCGCTTTCCCGGATGACCGTGCCGCAGGAGGCAATCACGCTGTGCCCGGAGAACACAAGGTCGGAGGACGATTCGCCCATGCCCGCCGAAACGTACACATACCCGCACTGGCAGCGCGCGCTCTGCTGGCTGATGAGCTGCTGGCGGTACTCGCGCTTGCTCAGCAGCTCGTTGCTTGCGGACAGGTTCAGGATGATTTCCGCGCCTTCAACGGACAGCATCGTGCTCGGCGGCAGCGGCGCCCACAAATCCTCGCACAGCTCGATGCCGAAGCGCACGCCGTCCTCCGTTTCAAATATTGCCTGACGGCAGACATCCGTTTTCAGCTTCGGAATGGCGACCGATGCATCCCTGCGCGCATCCCCCGACTGAAACCAGCGCTTCTCATAGAACTCGCCGTTATTGGGCAGGAACGTTTTCGACACCGCACTGATGATTTCGCCTTTGTGCAGCACCACCGCGCAGTTATACAGTGCGCCCTCAATTTCCAGCGGCGCACCGACGACCGCAAGGATTCCCTCTGGCATTTCGTTCTTCAGTGTGAGCAGCGCGTCCGTCACATCGTCCAGCAGCCGCCGCTGAAAAAACAAATCGCCGCAGGTATACCCCGTCAGGCTCAGCTCCGGGAAAGTCACGATGCTGACGTGTTTCTCCTTTGCTTCCCGCATCATCGCCAGATGGCGCTTCATGTTCTCCTTCACGTTCCCCAGCGCCAGCGACGGAACCGCCGCCCCCACGCGCACCAGTCCGCGCATATCTTGTCCTCCTTCACGGAATCTCTGACTTAAAATACCAGCATTTTCACCCTTGGGCGGCCGTCCTCTACCTCCAGCATCGCCATCTGCTCCCGGCAGACCGCGCCCGGATTGACCAGCATCGGCACGCCCGTGACCATATCCGGCTCATGCGTATGGCCGTAGAAGGCAATATCGCACTTTTCCTCCCGCGCCCGCTCATAGAGGAACGAACGGGTCAGCTTGACGCGCTCCAAATGCCCATGCGTCAGGTACAGCCGCACGCCGCCGAAGTCCGTCACCCGGTAGTACGGGGCGTTCGGGCAGCAGAAGTCGTTGTTGCCGCGCACATCCAGCATCAGCGCATCCGGATCGCGGCGGCGGATGAAGTTTTCCGCTTGTGCGAAATCATCCACACCATCGCCCAGAAAGAAGTATCCGTCGATTTTCCCCGTCATCTTCCATGTTTCTTCCAGCATCCACCGCAGTTGGCTTTCCTCGCCGTGAATGTCGGACAGCACCAGTGCGCGCATCATTCGTGCAGCCCCTTCATAATCTCCAGCATCTTCTCGCATGCCCGCGCGCGATGGCTGATTTGGTTCTTCTCTTCCTCGGTCACTTCAGCGAAGGTCTTGTTCAGCGGCTCATAGAGGAACAGCGGATCATAGCCGAAGCCGCCCGTGCCGCGCTCTTCCTCCAGCAGCACGCCGGGGCAGGAGCCTTCCGCAATCAGCGTCTCCCTGCCCGGAATCTTGAGCGCCAGCGCGCAGATGAACGCGCAGGAGCGGTCAGTCTTGCCCTTCATACGCCGCAGCAGCAGCGCATTGTTCGCCGCATCGCCGCTGCCCTCGCCCGCCATCATGGCGTAGCGCGCACTGTACACGCCGGGGTCGCCATCCAGCACCTCGACGGACAAACCGCTGTCATCCGCAAGCGTCGGCAGTCCCGTCGCCGCGCTGACCGTCTCCGCCTTGATGGCCGCATTGCCCGCGAACGTCGTCGCCGTTTCCTCAATCGGCGCATTGAAACCTGCCGCCACCATCGACACAACGGTGTAGTAATCACCGAAAATGTACTGCAATTCGCGAATCTTATGCTGATTGGAGGACGCGACCACAAGCGTCGGTTTGGCGCTCAAATGGCGCTTGGATTCCGCCAGCGAATCCTTCTGCTTCTCCATCAGCGCGCGGATGCCCTTCGCGCCCATGTCCAGCAGGGCATTCAGTTCCGCCTGCGTGAAGGAGCGTCCCTCGCCCGTGCCCTGCAGCTCAACAAACTCGCCCTTTTCGTTCATGACGATGTTCATATCCACCTGCGCGCGGCTGTCCTCTTCATAGCACAAGTCGACGCAGGGCGTATCATCCACCACGCCGACGGAAATTGCCGCGATTTGATGCGTAATCGGCGAGCGCAGGAGCTTGCCCTCGTCCAGCAGCTTGCTGACCGCGCACACGAGCGCCACCATCGCGCCGGTAATCGCCGCGGTGCGCGTGCCGCCGTCGGCCTGGAGGACGTCGCAGTCCAGCGTGATGGTACGTTCGCCCAGCGCCGTCAAATCAACCGCCTGACGCAGGCTGCGCCCAATCAGCCGGGAAATCTCCACGCCGCGGCCGTCCCGCTTCACGCCGTCGCGCTGCTTGCGATGTCCCGTCGAGGCGGGCAGCATGGCATATTCCGCTGTCACCCAGCCCTGCCCCTTTCCGCGCAGGAACGGCGGCACATTCTCCTCCACCGATGCCGTGCAGATAACCTTTGTATTGCCCGTGCAAATCAGGCACGAGCCATCCGCCGTGCGCACAAAATCGGTTTCAATCGTCACAGGGCGCCCCATTTCCGGCGCCCTGCCATCGTTTCGAGTCAGCATATCCCATTTCCTCCGTTATTCTGTACTTTCCCTGCATTCATTCGACGCGCCGCGTGTTTTTCCTGCCGAAACTTCCGCGAAAATCGTTGATTCGGCATCAAAATTCGTGCTGTGGGCTTTTCTTTCGGCGCATTTTGTGGTATGCTTAGCGGTGTGAGTTTTTATTCAACCCGGTATTCCTGCCGGCAAGTTTATTAGAAAGGACTTATTTCGTGGGTAATTTCAGCAGCAAGTATCTCAAAGACATTTGGAATCTCCCCAACATCCTGACGATGCTCCGTCTCGTGCTGATTCCGGTTTTCGCAGGGTTATTTCTCGCCGGATACGAGAAGTGGGCGCTCGCCGTGTTTATCATTGCCAGCATCACCGATTATCTGGACGGGTATCTTGCGCGCAAAAACAATCAGATTACCGCTTTCGGCAAGCTGATGGATCCCTTGGCGGACAAGCTGATGGTCTGCACCGCCCTGCTTGGGCAAGGGCTGTCCGGTGTGTTCCCGTGGCCTGCGATTCTCATCGTGATGACGAAGGAAGTTGTGATGATTATCGGCGGCATCTACATGCTGCAGAACGGCATTGTCGTCTACTCGAACATCTTGGGCAAAGCAGCGCAGTTTTCATTTATCGCGGCGCTGATTCTCTCCTTCTGGCACAAGGAATTTGTCGCGGCGTCACTGCCGCTGGACAGAATCATCCTCTGGATTGCGGTTGCGCTGGCTTTGGTGGCGTTGGTGGACTACGCGCTTGACGCGGCGAAGAAGCTCAAGGCGCACAAGGCGGGGAAAGTCAGCTGATTCCCGCTTGGACGGAAAATCCCCTGCTAAAAAGCAACTATGTTTGAAAGACCGGTAATCTGGTCGCGCCCATCTGGCGCGACACAGCATGGTTGGTTGAAAGAGCAGCTTGGGGCGCGTCTGAGGACGCGCAAAGTTAGGGGCAGGGACGCTTCGCTGCCTGCGCCCTTTGTTGGATTCTTCCTTTGAGTCGAACGCCCGTGGAACAGTTGGGGCGTTGCCCCAAACCCCACAAGGGAGCTCCGCCCCTTGACCCCGCAAGGGACATTGTCCCTTGACCCTTTTTGGGCTGCCCGGCTTGGCTGCTTTACCCATCTTGGTGGGTGAAGCGGCTTTTTTATTTGCCCGTTCCATGCTCCGGAACGACGGCGTAAATCACCAAATCCTCATCGCCCTCGCAGTATGTCGCGTGCCGATGACCCTTCGGGCAATAGTGCGTCTGCCCGGCATGGACAATCTCTTCCCCATCATCCATCATAATCCGTGCCGTCCCCGACAGCACATACACAATTTCACTGTTCGTCTCATGCGTATGCATCCCAATCGACGACCCCGGCGTCAGCCTCCCCAACATAATGCGGTTCAAATCGTCCGAATACATCCGCGTGTACACCATGCCGTCGCCGCCCTTGAAGTTGTGAATCGGCGTTTCGGAAATGTGCTGCAAATCAAGAATCATAGTTTTTCTCTCCTTTTTCAATCTTTCATCAGAAAAGTGCCTGCAAGCAGGTCAGCCGAACCGACTGCCTCCTTGCAGGCACTTTTTGCTGCACACCGGAACGGCAGTCATTCCAGCGCACATTGGATTCTTTTAGTCAATCTTCACGCCGTAGAGGAAGCTCGTGCCCTTGCCGGTCGTGCCGATGACAAGCATGTTCTGGTAGACGGCCGGGGACGCTTCAATCGTGCCGTTGAGCTGCAGGGTGTTGATGGTCTCGCCCGTCAAGCCGTCCAGCAGCATGAGCACGCCATCGCTCGTCGCCTGAATAATCCAGCCCTTGCCGTTCTCGTTGTAGACCGCGACGGGCGACGAGTAGCAGTAGCCGCCCAGCGACTTCGCCCAGACGACTTTGCCCGTCTGCTTGTTCAGCGCCACCAGCACGCCTTCCTGCGCCTTCGCGCCGCTGCCTAACAGCTTTTCACTGCCGGAAGCGGAAATGTAGGACAGCGTGTAGTACACCAAGTCGCCCAGCTGATATTGCCCGATGACAGGGGACGCCATCGCGCCCGCGGTGTAGTCCTTTTTCTTCGTCGCGTTCAGGGCAAGCGACCAATCCTCCGCGCCCGTCGTCGCGTCGTAGCGGCGGATGGTAACGTCGCCCTTGGAGCGGTTCAGCAGCGTGTTCGCCGTGTAGAGCCAGAGGCGTCCGTCGTCGTCAAAATCCAGCGCAACGGCAGACTTGACCGCGTCGCCCGTTTCGACTGCCCAGATGGTGGTCATCGTCGTCGTGTCAACGCAGCGCAGCACGCCCTCCACATCCGCATAGAACACATAGCTGCCGTACATCGCAATGGGTGCTTCCACCGCCGTGTAGGCATCCTTCTGTTTCTTCGTGCGGCTCTTCATCATCGTGATGGTCGGGCTGACTTTCAGGTTGCCGGATTCATCCGTCGGCGTTTCGTAGACCGTGTTCATGTGCACGGTGTAGAGCATACCGTTCGTGCCGGCGGTGATGTATGTATCGCTGTTGCGGTCATAGAGTGCCGAGCCGTCGAACGCGCCAACATCGTTGTACGCGCGGTCTTTCTTGCTGCCGCCATCCAGACCGTCGATGGTCAGGTTCTCCTTGTTCGTCAGCAGATCATAGAAGTGCTGACCGATGCTGCCCGTTTTGTTGGCGAGGAAGCGCGCGTACTGCCCGACGGACATCTGCGGATACGCCAGCGTGCTGAGGCTGGGCGTGGAGCGCATCGGGTAACCGAGTTCAATCGGTTCGCGGGTCTTGCTGCCGTCTTCAAGGTCAAGGAAGTAGATTTTACCGTCCAAGCTGGCGGCGATAACTTCCTTCAATGCAGTCTTGTCGTTCTTGCCGTCCAGCAGGGGCATATCATGGCGCACGCGGCGCGCCCACTGCTCAATCACAGGCTGATTCGCCCACGAGAAGCCGTAGTAGGTTCGGCTCTTGCCCTTCAGGCTGCCGGTTTCGACCGCCCACACCTGCGTCAGCTGCGTCGCGTCTTCCACTGTGCCGACGGCGGCGTTCTGGCGGAATGCCGTGCCGCGGTAGGTCAGCACACCGATTTTGCGCGTCGTGTAGTCGTCGCCTGCGGGCATGTCGATGATTTCCTTCTCGTCGCGGGTGTATTCCTTCACGGCGGTGCGGCTGTCATCCTGATAGACCACGGTGTCGGCAATCAGCGACGGATCAGCGCTTGCGTCCGCCGAGAAAGTCAGTACAGGGCGCGGGGTAGCAGTCGGTTCGGGGGTTGGCTCTTCGGTCGGCACTTCCGTGGGATCAGGTTCAGGCGTTTCCGTCGTTTTCTCTTCGGGGAGGATGATTTCTTCCGTTTCCTGCGGCGCGGGGGCCATCGTCGGGGTAACGGTCGGCACTTCCGTCGGCGCGAGCGTCACCAGCACGGGCGCCTGCGTCGGGGCTTCCGTCGGCATCTCCGTCGGGATTTCCGTCGGCACTGTGGTCGGCATCAGCGTCGGCGCTTCGGTCGGCGCTTCCGTCGAAATCGTCAGCGCCAAATTTTGCGTATTCTCCGCCATTGCAGGGCTGACCGTCGGTTCCGTGGTGGAATCGGCGGTCAGTTCGTGAGCATCCGGCTGAGCCGGATTGTTTGCGGCTGTGGAGAAATTCGTCGGCAGGTTGGAAATGGACGCAGGGCTATTGCCGCCCAGCGAAACCGTCTGCCGGAACCCGGTCGGAATCCACGCTTCATTGCTGAGCATTTCTGCCTCAATCACGCCGGAGTAGGCGTCAGCGGTTGTCAGCGTGAAAATCCAGACGACGGTGTTATCGGTGTTAGACTGGCTCATCAGCGTCACCGTGTCAAAGGGATTTCCGTTTTCATCCACCACGCGCACGTCCGTAACATTGTTGCTGGTGACGAGGTTGAAGGTAATCTGATACGGCGCGGTGGACGAGGTAATCGACGCAGTGAAGCTCGATGCCGTCGGTGCGACAGCCTGCGTCTGCGTGCGGCCGGTCAGCGGCGCGGTAATCGTGCGCTTCAGGTTGCCCAGGAAGCCGGTATTGCTGTCCGGAATCAGCAGAAGCCCCACCACGAGCAGACCAATCACCAGCACGATGGCAATCACCACCGCCAGCGCGCTCTTCTTGCCGCGCGGCGCTTCCTCTTCCACGTCCTCCTGCGGGCGCGCGAACTCGTTTTGCAAGTGATTTCGACGCGAGGACTCGCCTGCGTGCTCCATGTTCAGGTTTGTGCGATGGCGGGCTTCCTCCTGTCGTTCCGCGGCGGATTTCACCTCGCCCATGCCGTCCAGCTTAACCGGGCGGCGGATGACATTCTGCGGTTGACGCATCGGCGGCAGGCTCGTGCGCGAGGCATCCGGGCGCGGCACACCGGGCGTCGGGATATTCGCACTCCGATTCTGCCCAAACGGCGCGTTGGGCTCCGGTGCGACCGGCGCGACCGGTGCGACCGGTGCGACCGGCTTCACCTGTTTCGTCTCCCCAGCCTCCGCATTGCGCTGGAAGGTGCTGCGAATCGGCGGCATCTTCTGCGTCGTGCCCGACACATCTTCCACGGCAGGCTTCGCCGTTTCCGCGTTCGTCACATTTGCCGCGTTTCCCTGCTGCTGGTACATATCTGCGCGGCGGCGGCGCGGCTTGGTCTTTTCTTCGGCAGCTGGCTGCTGCACGGATCTATCCTGATAATTATTCTGATCCAAAGCGTCTTTACTCCTTTGCTCCGTTAGTTGCGCTCAGGCATACCCCCATTATACCCTAAACGGCGGATAATCTCAACCCCTGAAAGCCTGTCAATTGTAAAAATTGCAAGCAAAAATCAGGATTGCACCCGGAAAAGCGTGGATTTTTCTTTTTTCGCGGTGTATAATGGGGGCAATGCTTTTCATCAAGGAGGACTTTTGCGCATGGAGAAGCATCCCGTCGCGCTGATTCCGATTGCCACTTATGATCAAGCCGCGGTGGATACTGCTGTTTTGCAGGGCGTTGATTTGCTCGGCGGCATTGCTCGCTTTGTGCAGCCCGAAGAGCGCGTTCTGCTCAAGCCGAATCTGCTCTCCCGCGCCCTGCCGCAGAAGGCGATTACGACGCACCCGGCTGTCTTCTCCGCCGTCTGCCGCCTGCTGCGCGAAAGTGGCTATACGCATTTGTCTTATGGCGACAGTCCCGGCAACCCGACCACCTCGCCCGACAAGGCGGCGCAGGCATCCGGCATTGCGGAGGTCGCTGTGCGCTACGGCGTAGAAATGGCGGATTTCTTCTCCGGCAGTGTCGTTCCCTTCCCCGACGGACACACGGCAAAGTCGTTTTACCTCTGCAAGGGCGTGCAGGATGCCGACGCGATGATCAACATCTGCAAGATGAAAACCCACGCGCTGGAGCGCATCACGGGCGCAGTCAAAAATCTGTACGGCTGCATCACCGGGGTCAACAAGGCGGCTGGACACGCCGCGTACCCCGACAGCTGGGTTTTCGCGGATATGCTGACCGACCTGCACCGCTGCGTCCGCCCGCGCCTGCACATCATGGACGGCATCATCGCGATGGAAGGCAACGGCCCGACCTCCGGCACGCCGATTGCGATGAATGTGCTGCTCTTCTCCGCCGACCCCGTTGCGCTGGACACGGTGTATGCCGCGCTCATCCACCTCGACCCGGCGACTGTCCCCACCTGCGTGCGCGGCGCGAAGGGCGGCATCGGCGTGATGGACGAAGGGCTGATTGACGTGCTGACGCCGGACGGGGTGCTGACGGTATCGCAGGCGCGGGAAAAGTACGGCAATGCGCAGTTTGACGTGTTCCGCGGCACGATGAAGAAGGGCCTATTGCCGAAGCTGATGCCGCTGCTGCCGTTTTTGCAGCACCGCCCGAAGGTGGATTTGAAGAAGTGCATTGGCTGCGGGGTGTGTCAGGAGGCATGCCCTGTGCCGGAGAAGGCGGTGCACAGCGGGCATGGGAAGAAAGCGAAATACGACTACAAAAAGTGTATTCGGTGCTATTGCTGTCAGGAGATGTGCCCGGCGAAGGCGATTTCGGTGTATCGCAGCCCTTTGAATAAATTGCTGGGTGGAAAATAAAAAGCCACTTAACCCAAGGTGAAGGGAAAAGCGACCAAGTATGGCTGCAAAAAAAGGGTCAAGGGGGGACTTCGTCCCTTTTCGTCTGCCCCTTGCAGGGTCAAGGGGCGGAGCTCCCTTGTGGGGTTTGGGGCAACGCCCCAACTGTTTTTCGGGCGCTCAACTCAAAGGAAACAGTCAACAAAGGCGCAGGCAGCGAAGCGTCCCTGCCAGTAACTAAGAAACCTTCCAAGTACAGTTCAAGTAACATGGGAGGCGACCGCCGAAGGAGTCCAGAGGGCGATCGGAAAGCCCTCTGGAACTATGCTAACGACCAGTTTGATAGAAAAATCAACTCTGGCTATTCAAAAAAGCTGACATTTTTCATTCTTGCAGGAGATTTCGCCTCTGCGGAGGCGACCAAAGGGCTTTCCGATCGCCCTTTGGAAACCTTCGGGTCGCCACTACCGGAGTTGACTTTTATCGGAGCAAGGGAACTCGCGCCTATGGAGGCAACAAATATAAATAGCGGGGTGTCAGGAGAATCAACCTCCCGGCACCCCGTTTTCTTATGCTTCCTTCTCCACCGTAATCTTTCCATCTGCGACCTTCAGCCGCACGCGGTCGCCCAGCGCGATTTTGCCGCCCAGCAGCTCTTCGCTCAGCGTGTCCTCGACCGTGCGCTGAATCAGCCGGCGCAGCGGACGCGCGCCAAACTTCACGTCGTAGCCCTCGCGCGCCAGCTTCTCCACCACCTCGTCATCCCACGTCAGGGCGATTGCGCGCTCCTTCAGGCGGCTTGCAACCTGCCCCAGCATCATGCCCGCAATCGCGCGGATTTCCACTTCCGTCAGCGGATGGAACACAATCAGTTCATCCACACGGTTGATGAATTCGGGGCGGAACACGTCCTTCACCGCTTTCATCACGGCGTCCTTCATGGCGTTGTAGTTCGTCGCGTCCGCCAGCGCCTTCGAGCCGAAGCCCATCGCGCGCCCTTCGCCGATGTCGTGTGCGCCCGCGTTCGAGGTCATGACGATAATCGTGTTCTTGAACGACACCGTGCGCCCCGTGTTGTCGGTCAGGCGGCCGTCCTCCAGAATTTGCAGCAGGATGTTGAACACATCCGGGTGCGCCTTCTCCACCTCATCCAGCAGGACGACGGAATACGGCTTGCGGCGGACGGCTTCGGTCAGCTGACCGCCCTCCTCGTAGCCGACGTAGCCGGGCGGCGAACCGACAAGCCGCGAGGTCGTGTGCTTCTCCATATACTCGCTCATGTCCACGCGGATGACGGCACTCTCGTCGCCAAACATCGCTTCGCCCAGCGCACGGCACAGTTCCGTTTTGCCCACGCCCGTCGGCCCTAAGAAGATAAAGCTGCCAATCGGGCGCTTCGGGTCTTTCAGTCCGGCGCGGGCGCGGCGAATCGCGCGGGAAATTGCGCTGATGGCTTCGTCCTGCCCAATCACGCGCGCGTGCAGCACATCCTCCAAGTGGAGCAGACGTTCCTTCTCGCTCTGCGTCATTTTCGTGACCGGAATGCCTGTCCAGCCGGAGACAATCGCCGCCACGTCGTCCTCCGACACGGACAGCTCCACCTTCGGCTTGCCCTCGTTCCACGCTTCGCGCTTCTGGTCGATTTCGGCCTTCAGGCTGCGTTCCTCGTCGCGCAGGCGGGCGGCAGTTTCGTAGTCCTGATGCGCGATGGCTTCCTTCTTGTCCGCCAGCACTTTCTCCAGCGCCAGCTCCTGCTTGCGCACGTCCGGCGGCGCGGTGTACGCCTGAATGCGCACGCGCGAACACGCCTCGTCCATCAGGTCAATTGCCTTGTCGGGCAGATAGCGGTCGGCAATGTAGCGGTCAGACAGGGTGACGGCGGCTTCGAGCGCCTCGTCGGTGATGTGCAGCTGATGGTGCTTTTCGTACCGTTCGCGCAGACCATGCAGGATGGCGAGCGTCTCCTCGGTCGTCGGTTCACCGACATGCACAGGCTGAAAGCGACGCTCCAGCGCGGCATCCTTCTCGATGTGCTTGCGGTACTCGTCGAGCGTCGTCGCGCCGATGCACTGCAATTCGCCGCGCGCCAAAGCGGGTTTCAGGATATTCGCCGCGTCAAGCGACCCTTCCGCAGAACCCGCGCCGACGATGGTGTGCATTTCGTCAATGAACAGCAGTACGTCGCCCGCCTTTTGAATCTCGGACAGGACGTTCTTGAGCCGTTCCTCGAACTCGCCGCGGTATTTGCTGCCCGCAACCATACTGCCGATGTCCAGCGACACAACGCGCTTGCCCATCAGCATATCCGGCACATTACCCGCCACGATGCGCTGCGCCAGCCCCTCTACCACCGCGCTCTTGCCCACGCCCGGTTCGCCAATCAGCACGGGATTGTTCTTCGTGCGGCGAATCAGGATCTGAATCAGGCGGGTGATTTCGGTGTCACGGCCGATGACGGGGTCAAGCTCGTCATTCTCGGCACAGCGGGTAAGGTCGCGGCCGTACTGCGCAAGGGCGCTCTGGTCATCCTTGCGGCGGGGCGGGGGCATCTGCGGCACTTGCTGGCGGTTATCGCCATTGCCATCGCCCATCGCGGCGAACGGCGGTGTGGGTGTTTCCGCCTTGCGCTGGCGGATGCGCGCCAGCAGCTCTTCGCGTGCTTCCGATGCGTCCACGCCCCGGTGCGCCAGCAGCTCCGCCGCCTTGCAGTTCGGATTTGCCAGAATCCCCAGCCACATATGCTCCGTGCCGACGTACAGCTGCCCCAGACGGCGGCTCTCGATGATGCTGCCGTCCAGCACCCGGCGCGCGCGCGGCGTCATCTGCACCGGCCCATGCCCCGGATGCAAACTGACCTCATCGTCGATTTGGTCAAGCACCTGCTTCACGTCTTCCTTCTGGATATGGCGCGTCACGCTTTCCGGCGCTTCGCCCACGTCCAGCAAGCCATACAGGAAGTGCAGCGTACCCACATACGGCTGCCCCTCCCCTTTGTCGCGCATTCCTGTGCCGTCATCAGCACCTGCTGTGCGCGCTTCGTAAACTGTCCGAATATTGCCATTCTCATCTCTCTCCTTCAGTACGAAAGGGAGGCGCCAGAGGCTCTGCCTCTGGACTCTGCCAAAGGGTCTTCGACCCTCTGGACTCCCTTTCGCGCGATTGGGTTGGTGACACTCTCATGCTATTCTCGCGTGTTAATGCAGGGATTTCGCTCCTGCGGGAGCGACCAGAGGGCTTTGCGGTCGCCCTCTGGACTGCTTCGCCTGCACTCCTAAGTCAGTTGATTGTTAGCGCGGCTTTTTAGTTAGTGTTCTATTTGTTCACCAAGCCACTGCATAAGTCAACCGCAAATAACCCCAAAAGTAGCGGCGCCGAAGGTTTCCAAAGGGCGATCGGAAAGCCCTTTGGTCACGCCCGCAGGCGTGATTCCCCCTGCAACACAATAAATCAAGCTGCTTTCAACAAATCAACAAGCAAGCTCACATATGCCGAGGAATCACAAGGGAGTTGCTCACTCCCCCAGCAATTCCCTTACCCGATCCGCTCTGGCGGCGTCCAGCGCCTGCCCTGACAGCGTTTCGCCCGCATAGATGCACAAGTGCGCATCCTGCGCCTGATCCAGCACCTCATCCACCTTCTGCACCGACAGCGGCAAAAGCCCCATCGTCGCCCCAAGGCGCAGATTGCTGTACATCTGGTAGAACTCGCCGCGCGGCAGAATCCGCGCATGGGTCAGGATGCCGAATGCGCGCTGCACCGCGTCCTCCGTCTCGATTTTCGCGGTCGTCAGCGCCTTTTCCTCCAGATTCTGCTCCATCATCGTCAGCCGCTGCCCGACGGCCTCTACCGTCGTAATCAGCTCCTGCTCCGTGCGGCCGAGCGTCACCTGATTGCTGATTTGGTAGATGTTGCCCAGTGCTTCGGCTCCCTCGCCGTATACACCGCGGATGTTCAAGCCGACTTTTGCCACCATCTGCCCGACGTTGCCCATCTGTTTGCTGCGGGTCAGCAGCGGCAGATGCAGCAGGAGCGACGCGCGCATCCCTGTGCCGGCATTGGTCGGGAACGCGGTCAGGTAGCCAAGCTGCTGATCAAACGCGAACTCGTTCTGCCGCGAAAGCGCGTCATCCACGCAGAAACACGCCTGTGCCGCGCTGAGCAAATCATCCCCCGTGCGAACTGCCTGAATGCGCAGGTGATCATCCTCATTCATCATGATGCTGACGCTGCTGTCGCGCTTGACCAGCACGGCGGCAGTTTCCGGGCTGCGCAGCAGGTCGCGGCTGACGAGGTGACTTTCCTCCATCGCGCGACGGCTGACGTCGCTCATGTCGCGCAGGCGGAGCAGGTCGTACTGCTCCTCCAGTCCCGCTTGACGCAGTGCGCTAAGCGTGCGCAGGATGCAGGTTTCCGCCTGTTCCGGTTCGCTGGCGAGGTCAAAGGGCAAATCCGCATAATTTCGCGCCAGCCGAACGCGGGAGGACAGCACAATATCCGATTGCATCAGGCTTCCTCCTTCCCCAGCAGCGCGCGCAGGCGGTCGCGGATTTCCGCCGCGTGCTCGTAATCCTCCGCATTGACCGCCAATTGCAGCTGCCGCGTCAGTTCTTCCTGCTCATAGCGGCTGCGCTGGTCTGTCTCGGACTGCAGCGGCTTGCGCCCCGCGTGCTGTACGCGCCCATGAATTTGCAGCAGCATCGGGTGCAGCTGCGCCGCGAACGCCTGATAGCAGTCGGGGCAGCCGAGCCGCCCGGTCTTGATGAACTTGCTCAGCGTCATACGGCAGCGCGGGCAGGTGATGTCCGGCTGGTCGTCCGGCACTTTTTCGCCTTCTTCGGGCTGTTCGCCGCGGTTGATGGCGTTCAAAATCGCGCCGAGCAGCTTCTGCATGTTGCCGCTGGCGATGTTCATATTCATTTTCGCCATGCAGTCGGCGCACAAATGGCGCTGCGTCATGGCTTCTCCCATCATCACGGAGATGGTGTAGACGGCTTCATTCTGATGGCATTCTTCGCAAAGCATGTTGGAATGCTCCTTTCTGGGTTCTCAGGACTCGTCCGGCTGCGCAATGCAGCATAGCGCTGTGCAGCCGGTTTGATTCCCCTATGGCATCGTCCGATTCTGCCGTGCAATGCTGGTCAGCATCGCCTTGAAGATGCGGGCGCGCTGTGCGTCCTTCATGCTGTCGGGAATCGGAATGGCGAGCGCCTGTGCGCTCATGGCGGCGCGCATGAGGGCGGCTTCCTGCGCCGTGACAAGCTTCTGCTCCGTCAGCTGCTGCACAAGGCGCGACGCTTCCTCCTCCCCGATGGCGTCGCCGATGCGCTCGTTGATGAGGTACATCAGCTGCTGCGCGCCGCTCTGCACAATGCGGACGATGCGGATGTAGCCGCCGCCGCCGCGCCGGGATTCAATCAGGTATCCGTGGTCGGGGGAAAAGCGCGTCGCCAGCACATAATTGATTTGACTCGGCGCGCACCCGAAATATTCCGCCAGTTCGTTTCGCTTCAGTTCCACCTCCGGCTCATCTTCCGCCAGAAGCGTCTTGATAAAAGTCTCGATAGAGTCACTTAGTCGCATATCATTTCGCCTCGAATTCTGACTATCTTTGACCATCATCAGTATATCATATTCTCGCGAAAATGCAAGCGTTCCGCGCCTGTTTTCCTGAAATTTCAAGGATTGTTCACGAATTATACGAATAAAATCGCGTTTTTCGACCATGCTGCTCCTATGGAGGTGAACAGTTTTGTCCGAAAAACGCGATTTTCTGCAATCGAAGCCCACACCGCTTTTTCCCATCGATGGCGACGATTCGCTCTTCCCCGACACTGCCGTCAGTCCGACCGACTTCACCGGCGTGATGCCCGCACCAATGAGTGCCCCCGGTGCGCAGGCGCTGACGGGGCTTATGACCATGCCGTGCCCGCTCTGCGCCACGCCGGAAGTCCCAAAGTGTCCGCCACCGCCTGATGAAAGTGCGCATCCTTCTGATGCACATAATTGACGGAGGAGAGCACTCGCGTCCCGTCGTCCCAGACGATGCTGCCGCGCCCGTCCGCCTGCAAGCCGTAATCCGTCAGCGACTTTCCCGCTTCAGGCACAAGCACCGTCAGGCGGTTCATCACGCGGTTGCCAAGGAACAGCGTGAACACGCCCGTGCCAATGTCGATGGACATGTGCTGCCCGGTGAAGCCCGCCAAGCCAATCGCTTCGTCACTCTCGTAGGCGGGGATTTCGCTGAAATACTGTACCGGGTGCTTAACGTAGCACAGCGCGCCGAGATACTGCTGATACGTCCCGTCTGCGCGGCGGAAGCCCGTGCGGTTGCGCGCCATTTTGCGAATCGTCATTTTGCTGATGACCTGTTCGCGGAGAACGCCCTGCGCAAACTTCACCATGTCGCCCTGCGTGGAGAACAGCCCGGCGTGTCCCATGATGTCGGGATACAGCTTCGCCGCCTTCGGGTCATGCGGGATACCCGGCTGCGCGTCGGTGCGCAGGATGTGTTTTCCCTGCTCAATGCGGTGTTCGCCCCGGCAGGAGATGCAGTCCGTTCTGCGTTCCTCCGGCACATGCAGAAACGTTTCCGCCATTTCCAGCGGACGCAGGATGCAGCGGGTCAGTTCCGCGCCGTACTCGCTTTGCGCCGCGCCTTCAATCACGTCCCGGATGACCATGGCGTGGATGTCGGAATACGCACGCCCGCGGATTTCCCCCGGCTGCACCGCCCAGAGCTGCTGTTTCGCGGCTTCGGGCGTTTTTTGCGTGTCGATGCGTTCTGGGGTTGTCAGGCCGATTTCAAACCCCAGCACCTTTTCCACCGGCATGTCCGACAGATAGCGATACTGCGGCGCGTAGTCCGTCACCGGGCGGGTTAAATCCAGCTTGCCTTCTTCCCAGAGCCGCATGGTCAGCAGCCCCGTGAACAATTTCGTCAGGCTCGCCAAATCAAACAGTGTCCTGTCCGAAACCGGCGTGCCCTGCTCGTTGATGACGCCGCCGCGCGCCTGAACACAAAGCCCCGCCCCTCCGCACGTCACGGACAGGCAGGGCAGAATTTCTGTTTCCTCGGTGAAATATCGAACCGTATCCTGCAAGGTCATTGTGTTTACTCCAATCCGATGCGGGTGCACGCCACGCGCCCCTCCACCAAATCGCTCAGCCGATGGCGCGCATGACCGATGATGACCATCGTTCCCTGCCGGGCGGACTTGAGCGCGTATTCCAGCTTGGCTTTCGCGCCGTTCGCCCCCGCGCGGGACGCCCCGACACAGCTTTCCTGCAGCTGCCGCACCTTCTCCTCCAGCTCTTCCATGCTTTTCGCCGTCACCTGCTCCACCAGCGTTTTTGGGTCAGCGGGATCGCGGTAGATGCCCTCGGTGGAGGTCATCAGCACCAGCTTTTTCGCGTGGACGAGGTTTGCAATCACCGCCGCCGTTTCGTCGTTATCCACGCACTCTACCACTTGGTCGCCGTGACTGCGGCGGATGGCTAATTCCATCTTGCGGTTCTCTTCGTCGCTGACAGGGTCGTTGTAATTGACAATCGGAATTGTTTTCTGCTGCGCCGCGCGAATCAGCAGCCGCCGGATATGCTCGCGCTTCTCCGGGTCGTTGAAGTGCGTGTGTTCCACCAGCAGCTGCCGCACGCCGTATTCCTGATGGATAAACTGCCGGTAGTTCTGCATCAGGATGCTCTGCCCCTGCGCGGCATAGTCCGCCTTTATCTCGTCGTCGCTGCCGCAGAGTTCACACCCGGTGCGCTTCAGGTAGTCCAGCCGCCCGATTTCCGTCGCGCCAGACGTGACCCAAATCATGCCGGGCTTGAGTTCCGCGCCCAGCCGGGAAAAGATGTTGTAGTCAATATCCTTGTCCTCTTTGCGAATCAGCGCCATCGAGCCGATTTTGCCGACAAGGTCAAACTGGTAGTCCATCATCGCTGCTTTTTCCCCCCAAAGTTTTGGGTTATTTCCGCTGCTTCAGCACGCTTTCGCCATCCACATAGGTGATGTGGAGTTCGTGCTTCCCCTGCTGCCAAATGCTCGAACAGGCAAGGTGCTTCTGCCCGATATGGCGGTCAAGCCAGCGAACCAGCCCCGGCTGACGCGCTTTCAGCCCCTTGTGTATGATGATATATTCTACGTTCTTCAAATTTCCCTCTTCCTGCAGGATAAACGAGCGCATCGGCGCGCTCATCATGCCGAAGATAACAGGAATCATCAGAATGATGCGATCGTATTTCGCAAAATCGACCTTATACAAGTCGATTTCCATTTTTCTTCTCGTCAGTGCAGTACAGGTAATGCAGATATTCCCGCGCCGTTCCTCGATACGCCATCGGCACGATTTCCAAGCGCGACGTATTCTCCATTTCATGTGCCAGCTTACGCGCCGTGGCCGCGGTACGACCCGTTCGGGAGTAAAACACGATCAGTGTTTTCAATGCATTCACCTTTCATCATGGATGCCTGTACATCCGTTATAACTATTTCAGATTGAAAGTTTGCAGCTCATCTTGGCTCATCTTCAGCCGGGAATAGCATCATGCGTAAATGTTGAACATGGTTGTGATAAGCTTCTGCAGCCCATACATGCCTGCCTGATAACCATGGCTGTTGTCCAGCGTCGCGTCCGCCGCCTTGCGGTAGAGTTCAATCCGCTCGTGGTACAGCCGTTCCACTTCACCCAGCCCCTTCTGTGCCAGCAGCGGGCGGCGGTTGAGCTTGATGTCGCCCATAATTTCCTCCAGCGGACGATCCAGCAGCACAATCACGCCCGTGTTCCGCATGATTTCGCGGTTCACGTCGCGCAGCACCAAGCCGCCGCCGGTGGATACGATGCTTCCCTGCTCCCGCGACAGTTCAATGAGCATATTCGTCTCCGCGTTGCGGAACGCCTGCTCGCCGTAGTGGGCGAAATGTCGCTGGTGGAACAGCCGACAGACTGCTCAATGCGCTGGTCGGTGTCGATGAAGGGCAGACCAAGGTTGCTGGCGACACGGCGGCCCAAAGAGCTTTTGCCGCTGCCCGGCATCCCGATGATGTAGACGTGTCGATTAAGCATGGTTTGCCTCCCGAAGCAGCTTTTCCTGCTCCTGGCGGCTGAGCGCCATCATCTCCCGGTACAGCGCCTGCACTGCCTCCACCAGTGATGCATCCGTCAGCATAGCCGCGCGGCTTTCCAGCACCTGCGCTTCGCGGCTGGCATCCAGCACAGGCTTCCCCTGCGCCAGCTTTGTCCGCGCCACTTCCCGGCAGAGCGTCATCCGCCGCTCGAACAGCTTTACCATCTCCCGGTCGATTTCATCCAACTCCTGCCGGATCTGTGCAAGTTCCCGCATTCTTTTGCCCATCCTTGCTGACAGCGCGCGCTGCCGTCTTGTGTTTCCTTGCTGCCATTATAGCGTATTCCGTCCGTCTTGGCAAGCAAAATGCGCATTTTCCTGCACGATATCAAACAATGATAAGGGTTTATTGAATTTCGTGCGCATTTTTTCATCCGTTTTCCCAAGCTCTTGCAATTTGTTTCGTGTTTTTCTTACTTCGCGCAGTCCAGCGTGAACGCAAACGCCGCACCCGCCTCGTCGCCGGTGTCCATCAGCGTAATCTTCTGCCCGTGCATTTCCATGATGCGCTGGCAGATGCTCAGTCCCAGCCCCGTGCCTTTGCCGGACGTGTGCGCCTTATCCGCCGTGTAGAAGCGCTCAAAGACGTGCGGGCGGTCTTCCGGCGAAATGCCCACGCCGTTGTCCTGCACGATGACGGTGCAGATGCCCTGATTCACGCGCACGCTCATGCGAATCACACCGCCGTCCGGCGTGAACTTAATGGCGTTGTCCAGCAGATTGACCGCCACCTGCTCGATGCGGCTTTCGTCCGCGCTGACCATGCAGGGTTCGGGGGCAAAGTCGCATTCCACGTCCATCTTCTTCGCCTCCAAGTCGCCTGTGCGGTGCAGCAGCACGCGCGAAAGCAGCTCGCAGATGTCGAAATTCGTCTTGTTCAGCGCCGCGTCGGCCTTCTCCAAGCGGGAGAGCTTGAGCAGGTCGCCGATGAGGTTCTTCAATCGCGTTGTCTCGTCGGAGACAATCGTCAGGTACTGCGGATAGTCCTCCTGCCCGATCGTGCCGTCGCGCATTCCCTCGACGTAGCCGGAAATCGCGGTAATCGGGCTTCGCAGCTCGTGGGAGACGTTCGCAACGAACTCGCGGCGGCTCTCCTCCAATTGCGACAGCTTCTCCGCCATCGTGTTGAACGACGCGCTCAGTTCCGCGATTTCGGGGCAAGCCTTGCCTTCCGGCGCGCGGACGGAGAAATTCCCCTCGGACATCGCCTTCGCCGCGCCGGACAGCACGCTGATTGGATGGAAGTATCCGCCGCAGATACAGCAGCAGCGCCCCGCCCGCCAGAATGCAGAAACCCAGTACAACCCCCAGCACCGGCAGCAGCAGCGTCCCCGCGCGCACTTCAATTTCCTGCGCGGGGGTCTGGATGAACACCGCGCCGCGCACCAGCCCGCCCGACACGAACGGAACGCCGACGGTGAAGTACCAGTCGCCATCAACCTGACGGCGGATGCTGATTTCGTCGCCGCCGATGATGGTCAGCAGCGCTTCGTAGATATCCTTGCCGTTGAGCGTCTTGGCGAAATCGGGATTCTTCTCGTAGGTGACGGCCATGTTGTCCATCACCTGCCCGGATCGGTCGACAATCGCGATATACGCGCCGTACTCGTCGTACACCTGCGCCGCCTTCCAGCGGAGGTGCTTGAGCGCCACGGTATTCTGCGCGCTGCCCGAAAACAGCGACGTGCCGAGCGTGTAGGTGCTGCTGCCGCCGGAATACAGGCTCGCCAGATACGCAATCTCGCGCGCCTCCGCCCGCAGGTTCTCCTGCCGAATTGCCGTCTGGCGGCTGGTGAGCGTATACAGCCCCAGCCCCGACAGCACGCTTGTCAGCAGCACAATTACCGCCACAACCACCGCCATAATCCGACCAAACATGATGTTTCCCGCCTCTTACTATTTACAAATGAGAATGAGCCAAGATGCGAAGCGAATTTTTTTCTTTTGGCTAACGCGAATGAAACGCAGCGTAGCAGCGCTACGCTAAGTGGAATAAGCGAACGCCAAAAGGAAAAAGGCGCGAGCAGATGGCTCAGACGAATGCAGAAAATAGTCCTACTTTATAACCTCAAACTTGTACCCGCGCCCCCAGATGGTCTGGATGCGCCAGCCGTATTTTTCGCAGCCCACGAGCTTATCCCGCAGGCGCTTGACGTGCACATCCACCGTCCGGCTCTCGACTTCCACCTGAAAGCCCCACACTTGGTCAAGCAGCTGACCGCGCGTGAACAGCTGGTTGACGTGGCTGGCAAGGAAGTACAGCACTTCCAGCTCCTTCGGCGGCATCTCCAGCTTCTTGCCCTCGTAGAACACTTCGTAGCGGCTCAAGCTGACCGTCAGTCCGGGGAAGGACAGCGTATCGTCGTTGGATTCTTCCTCTTCCTCGGTCTGCCCCATCGTCCGGCGAAGCACTGCCTTGACGCGCGCCGCCATCTCCTTGCTGTCAAACGGCTTGGTGATGTAGTCGTCCGCGCCCAGCTCCAGCCCCAGCACCTTGTCGAACGTCTCGTCCCGCGCCGTAACCATAATAATCGGGATGTTCGAGGACTTCCGCACGGCTTTGAGCACCTGCCAGCCGTCCATGCCGGGCATCATCACGTCCAGCAGCATCAAATCCGGCGGCATTTTGCGGAACTCGGTCATCGCGTCATCCCCGCGCCCGACCGTCTTCACCTCATACCCCGCCTTCTCCAAATACAGCTGCTCCAATTTCGCAATATTCGGGTCATCATCGACCACGAGAATATACGGCTTCTCTTTCATTAAATACACCTCCACAAGGGGCTTCGCCCCTTGACCCTACCAAAGGGACTTCGTCCCTCTGGACTCCCATTCGCGCGATTGAGTTGGTGACTTCTTCATGCAATTTCCGCGTGTTAAGCAGGGGTTTCGCGCCTGATGAAAAAATCCTCGCTTAGCAGGATTATTTCAGCGTCACAATCGTGACCCCGCTCTCCCCTTCCCCATAGACGCCCAAGCGGCAGCTCGCCACATGCATATGATGCTTCAAATGCTGCTGAATGCCGCTGCGCAGAACGCCCGTGCCTTTGCCGTGGATGATGCTCACTTCGCCCATCCCCGCCAGAATCGCCTGATCCAGATACTGGTCAACCGTCATAATCGCCTCATCGAGCGCCATGCCGCGCACGTCGCATTCCATCCGCACCGTGCGTTCCATCGCGCCGGTTTTCAGATGAACGCTCGTCGGCTGGGGCTTCGGCTTGTCCGGCTGCTTCACCAGACGCAGCTGGCTGATATTCACCTTCAGCTTCAGGATGCCCGCCTGCACCTCCACCTCGCCCTTGGCGTTTGCGGGGGCAAGCACCGTACCCTGACTGCCGATAGTGAGGATTTCCACTGTGTCGCCCTTGCGGACTTCCTTCGGCGGCAGCCCGGTATCCACCTTTTGCAGCAAGCCCTCGGACAGATTGTCCACGTTGTTCTCGATGCGGCGGCGAATCGCGTTCACCTGCGCGTCGGGGTTCTGCTGCTCCTTCTTCATGCGCTTCAAATCCGCGATGATGCTCTCGGATTCGCGGCGCGTCTGCTCCATGATGCGGCGGGCGTCCGCCTTGGCTTTCTTGATGGTGTTCTCGCGCTGGTCTTCCATCTGCTTGCGGAGCTTCTCGGCTTCGTCGCGCAGTTTGACCGTCTCAGCGCTCGCCTGACGCGCAATCTCGCGCTCGCGTTCCGCCACCTGACGGTGATATTCCGCATTGGCGATAACGTCCTCAAAGCGCACAGAATCGCTGGACAGCAGCTTCTTCGCGTCGTCAATGAGGTTTTCCGGCAGACCCAGACGGCGGCTGATTTCAAAGGCGTTGGACTTGCCCGGCACGCCGATGGACAGGCGGTATGTCGGGCGCAGCGTCTCCACATCGAACTCGACAGAAGCGTTCTCCACGCCCTTGGTGGACAGTGCGAATGCCTTCAGTTCGCTGTAATGCGTCGTCGCCAGCGTCCGCACACGGATGTTCAGCAATCGCTGCAAAATCGCCTGTGCCAGTGCCGCGCCCTCAGTCGGGTCAGTACCCGCGCCCAGTTCGTCGAACAGCACCAGATCATCCGGCGTCACCTCGTGCATGATGGATACAATCGTCGTCATATGCCCGGAGAAGGTGGACAGGCTCTGCTCGATGGACTGCTCGTCGCCAATATCGGCGAACACCTGCTCAAACACCGCCAGCTCCGTCCCCAAATCCGCCGGGACTTGCAAGCCCGCCTGCGCCATCAGCGTCAGCAGACCGACCGTTTTCAGCGTAACCGTCTTGCCGCCCGTGTTCGGGCCGGTGATAATCAGCGACGTGAAGTCCTTGCCCATCCACAGGTTTGACGGCACAACCTTCTCCCGGTCAATCAGCGGATGACGCCCGCGGATGATGTTGATATACCCGTTCCGGTTGAGTTTGGGCGACACGGCGTTCATCTCGCGGGAGAGCATCCCCTTGGCGAAGATGTAGTCCAGTTCCGCCAGCGTCTCCACCGTTTCGCGCAGCTGGTCGGCATACGGCGCGATTTCCGCCGACAAGGCCGCCAGAATCCGCTCAATCTCCTGCTTTCCTTCGCCGCCCACGTTTTCAGCTCGTTGCCCATTTCCACCGCCGCCATCGGCTCGATGAACAGCGTCGCGCCGGTGGACGACTGGTCATGCACCAGCCCCGGCACGCTGCCGCGGTACTCCGCCTTGACGGGCAGGCAGTAGCGGTCGTTGCGCATGGTGACAATCGGGTCTTGCAGGTACTTCTGGAACGCGGATGAGCGAATCATCTGATTCAGCTTTTCCTTAATGCGCTCGTTCGCCCCGCGCAGATGACGGCGGATGTCCATCAGCTCGTTCGACGCGCGGTCGGCAATTTCGTCCTCAGAGATAATCGCGTTGGTGATATCCTGCTCGACGTTGTGAAGCGTCGAGAGGCGCTGCGCCAGTTCCTTCAAAATCGGCGTGTTGTCGCGCTCGGTATCCAGCGCCTTCCGCGCCGCGCGGGCGGACTGCATCAGCGCCGCCACTTCCAGCAGCGCCTTCGGGGAGAGCGTCGCGCCCTTTTCCGCCAGCGTCAGGCTTGCGCGCACGTCCGAAAACGGCACGAGCGGCGACGCGCCCACATATTGCAGGATGACCGTCGCTTCCTCCGTCTCCGCCTGCATCCGCTGGATTTCGGTTATATTGCTGGACGGAACCAGCGCCTCGCAGCGCTCCCGCCCCATGTCCGTCATGGCCTTGCTCGCCAGACGGTCGCGGATTTTGGTAAATTCCAGCACCCGCAAGGTTCTTTCCTTCATCATCTGCGTGTTCCTCATAAATCGTTCATACTATTTTCGGATGAAAATGAGCCAAGATGCGCCGCGAATTTTTCATTCAGGCTAACGCGAATGAAACGCAGCGTAGCAGCGCTACGCTAAGTGGAATGAGCGGACGACTGAATCAAAAAGGCGCAAGCAGATGGCTCAGGTGAATCCGAAAATAGTATTACTCAACAGGACGATTCCAGTGATTGCTCGTCCCTTCCAATTCCCGCATTTCGCCATCCATGACGGCGCGCACGTCCGCCGCTTCCTGCGCGTTTTCCGTCGTCAGCACCATCATGGGCGCATAGCCCGCCTGACGCACCCGGCGGATGTTGTTCGTCGGCAGCGCGTTCATCAGCCGCACCAGACACCCCTCCGGCAGCCTTTGCCGCAGCAGCGGATAGACCGTGCCGCGCCGGTCGGTGAGCGTCTGCCCCGCCAGCGCATCCGGCGAATGCTGGTCGCACATCCGGCACGCCGCGTGCCCTTTCGTCAATCCCAGATACGTCCGCGCCGGGCAGTGGTGCAGCAGCATCAATTGCTCCCGCCCATACGCCGGAACGACCACAGGCGGATGATTCTGCATCAGCGTCCGCAGTTCCGCGCCGGACAGTTCGCTGCTCGCCGTCACGAAACGGCACCCCTGCTCCAGCAGAAACTGCGCCGCACGGCGATTCATCACCGGAATCCCGCTGCCCGCGCCCATTGGCACGTTCCATGTACGTCCCAGCTGCCCAACGCTGCCCAGCACAATGCCGCCGAGCTTCCCCGCGTTTCTCTGCACGAAGTCGCAGAGCAAATCGAGCGTCTTTTTCTCGCACACGGTCGGCAATTGCAGCCACACGCCGTCCGGCATGTCCCGCAAGCCGCTTTCCAGCGCATCCGCCCGGAAATCCTCAGGATACCAGACCAGCAAATCCGCCGCGCCCTGCATGGCGTCCGCCTGTTCCCGCGTGCGGACAATCGCCATGCTCGGCGCATCCGGCGTATCGGGATAAATCAGGTCATCCGCAGGTTCTTCGCGCCCAGCTTTGCGCGTGAATGCCGCAATTCTTGCTTCCACCAGCTGCTGACAAGCCTCGCGCCGCAGCTGATTCAGCACCGACACAGGCACAAACGCGCCCGCGGTCTGCACCGTCAGCGCCCGCAGAGAAAACGGCGTGTCGCTGAGCTTTCCCAGACTGCGCCGCGCGTCCTCTTCACTCATGGCGCGGCTCTGCGCGGGGGCAACCGTGTCGCCCGTGACGGTGACACTGCTTTCGCCGTCGGTCATGGTGAGCGCAAGCGGCTTTCCGGGATATGCAATCAGCGCCATATCCGCCGGAATCGCGGGAATGGCAAGGCTTCGCGCCCATTGGAGCTGCTTTTCGCTGGTCAGGCGGTAGACCTCGTCACCCGCCTTGGTGCGGATGTCGGGCCGCAGGCGCACGACGGCAATTTGCCCCGCTTCGGTGTCATGCCCGGCATAAATCAGTTCGGCATCCCCCTGCGCGGTACGGATCTGCAAGCCGTCGCCATCATCGAGGCTGCGTTCCAATCGGACGCGCGCCATATTGCCCGCTGCGAACTCCACCCTGCCGATTTTCACGCCGCCGTGGCTGACGCGCGCCGGGTCAATCACGCCCGCATCCTCCGCGCCCATGGCGTACCCGCGCATAAAGCCGCCGCGGGAGAAAATCTGCCGCAGTCCGGTCATTTCGGCTTCGTCCGCCTTGCGGAAATGCCCATTGTCCATCGCGTCGATGGCATTGCGGTAGCTGTTGGCAATCGTCGCGACGTATTCCGGGCGTTTGAGCCGCCCCTCCAGCTTGATGGACGCAACGCCCGCCTTGTTCAGCTCCGGCAGGTCATCGCGCATACAAACGTCGCGCGGAGAGAGCCACGCCGCGGTCTTGCCGCGGTAGGTATACAGCAGGCGGCAAGGCTGAGCGCAGCGCCCGCGGTTGCCGCTTCGTCCGCCGACGACGGAGGAAAACAGGCACTCCCCGCTGACGGCGACGCACTGTGCGCCATGCCCGAACACTTCGATTTCGATGCCCTCTTTCGCGGCGAGGGCGATTTCGGCGGCGCTGCATTCGCGGGCAAGCACCGCGCGGGTCATGCCCTGATTGCGGCAGAAGCGGACGCCAGTCGCGTTGTGAATCGCCATCTGCGTGCTGGCGTGGATGGGCAAATCCGGGAAGCAGCGCCGCGCCATCCGCAGCACGCCCAAATCCTGCACCAGCACCGCATCCACGCGGATTTCACTCAGCAGCCGCAGCACATCCACGACCCCCGCCAGCTCGCCGTCCTTAATCAGCGTATTGACGGTCACATGGACACGCACATGATGCAGATGGGCGAACCGCACAGCATCCCGCAGCTGCTGCTCATCGAAATTGCCCGCGCCTGCCCGCGCCGAATACGCGGCATACCCCAGATACACCGCGTCCGCGCCCGCCGCCACCGCACTCCTGAGCGCATCCCAATTTCCCGCCGGTGCAAGATTCTCCATCCGACTTACTCCCTTCTGTAAGGAGACGCAAGGGGCGTTGCCCCTTGACCCCAGCAGGGACTCTGTCCCTGCACCCGCGAAGGGTCTTCGACCCTCTCGACACCCATCTCGCGATTGAGTTGGTCACTTCTTCATGCTATGCCCGCGTGTTTATCCACAGCTTACCCACACTGTCCCCATATCCACAAGCAGCGGTACAGGCCACTAACATGGGAGTGCAAGCGAAGGTTTCCAAAGGGCGATCGCGGACTTCGTCCGTTTCCATTGCCCTTTGGTCGCCTCCGCAGAGGCGAAATTCCCTGCATCAACATAATAAAACGAGCAAAATATCCTATTCCCTGCAATCGCGCATTAAAAAGAAGCTTTTACCGCTTTTCCCGCAAAAGCGCCAGCTCCCGCCGCAAGCGGTTCACCTCGTCCTGCGCGCGCATCAGGTCATCCGCCAGATTCAGCGCCGTCAGCACCGCCGCCGTGTTCGCCGGAATCCGCCCGGAACGCATCGTCTCCGTCATCTGCCGGTCAACATACGCCGCCACCCGGTTCAGATGCTCCGGCGAATCCGTCGAAACAAGAGCGTAGTCCTTCCCCGCCACCCGAACCGTCGTTTTCTGCTTCTCCATGTTTTCGCTCCTACGAAATACAGGCGCAGTCCGGCTGTCTCCGCCGCGTCTGCGCCTGCATCATTATACGATTCCCAAATGAGAATGCGCCAAGATGCGCAGGCAAATTGGGAAATCGTATTACATCTGCTCGAAAGGATAGGTCTGCCCGAAGGTTTCCACGCGGATGGACTTCATCACCTGCGGCTCAAGGGGCTTATCGCGCATGTCGCGCTTGACGCTGACAATCGCGTCCGCCACGTCCATGCCTTCCAGCACCTTGCCGAACGCCGCATACTGGCCGTCGAGGTGCGGGCTGTCCGAAGTCATGATGAAGAACTGGCTGCCGGCGGAATCAGGCATCATGCTGCGCGCCATCGACAGAACGCCGTAGGTGTGCTTGAGCGGGTTGTTCACGCCGTTCATGGCGAATTCACCCTTGATGTGATAGCCGGGGCCGCCGATGCCCGTACCCTTGGGATCGCCGCCCTGAATCATGAAGCCCGGAATGACACGGTGAAAAATCAGCCCGTCATAGAAGCCGCTGTTCGCCAGCGCAATAAAATTGCCGACGGACTGCGGCGCAGTTTCAGGGTAGAGTTCGCCCTTCATTTCGCGGCCATCCGCCATCGTAATAACAAAAGTAGGATTCTGTGCCATGTTCATAGCACTCCTTTCAGAACCAATTGTCCGCGCCCTTGCGGACTTTGTGGAAGATAGGGCAAAAGCGCCTATCACGCCTATTGTATCAGCAAATGCGCCAAATTGCAAGCCAAAAGGGGAATTTGCCGCCGCCGAAACGTGCTTTTTGCCGTCAAAGTGGCATTTCCGGCAGGAAAAGTGCTTTTTTGCGCCCAATCATTTCCTCCACGCGGGCAATGTACTGCTCGATGTTGGAGACGTTCGGCGCACGGCCGATGTGCCCCTCCTCCGGGTAGACGCGTTTGGAAATGCCGCCCGCGCCGAGGGCGAGGATGTGCGTCGTTTCTTCCATAATATCAACATTGTATTGACAGGCGTGACCCGGCAGCGCGTAGCCGACGTTCTCCTGATTGCCCGCCATATACTTCTGGCGGTAGAGGTAGTAGGGCTTCATGCCCAATTGGTGCGCGGTGTCAAGCCCCAGCTGCACCATGCGGGAGGCGGTTTCGCCGTCCGGCAGGGGCGCGTTTTCCAGATGCAGGCGGCTGGAGCGCTTGATGGCGAGGGTGTGCACGGTCAGGCTTTCCGGCGTCAAGCGGAGCGCCGCGTCCATTGTACGGGCAAAATCGTCGATGTTTTCGCCCGGCAGCCCGGCAATCACGTCCATGTTGATGTGGTGGATGTTCGCCGTCCGCGCCATCGCATACGCCTCCTCCACCTGCTGAGCGGTGTGCGCACGGCCGATGACGCGCAAGGTCTTGTCATTCATCGTCTGCGGATTGATGCTGATGCGCTGTACGCCCGCGCGCCGGATGGCTTCGAGCTTCGGCAGCGTCAGCGTGTCGGGACGACCCGCTTCCACCGTGTACTCCATTGCGAAGGGGAAGCACTGCATCATCTTCTCCAGCAGCCGCGGCAGCTGCTCCTCATTCAGCGATGTCGGCGTGCCGCCCCCGACGTAAACCGCGCGCAGTTTCTTCCCCGCGTCACGCAGGAGCTGCGCACAGGCATCCATCTCCCGGAACAGCGCTGTCAGGTAGGGCGCAACCAAATGCCCGTCGCCCAGTTCGCCACTGGAAAAGGAGCAGTAGGTGCAGCGCGTTGTGCAGAACGGAATGCCGATGTACACGTCCATCCAGTCGTCGCCCGGCGGCGGAAGCTGCTGCTGCACGGATACGAGTTCCGCCAGCAGCGCCGCCTTCTCCGGCGCAACATCAAACTGGTGTACCAAATGTTTCTGCGCGTCCGCCATCGACATGCCTTCGTTCAGCGCCTCGTACATCAGGTGCGTCGGACGAATGCCCGTCATGCTCCCCCACGGCGGATGAATGCCTGTTTCCTTGCGCAGCAGGTCGTAGAGCGTCTGACGGCAGAGGCGGCGGAGCGCCCGGCGGCGGTGCAGCGCCTGAATCCGCGCATCCGCATCCGACGGAATGTCTGTCACGCCCTGCGCCGCCTGCGTTTTCCCATAGAAGCGGATGACGTACTGCCCGCCCTCGATAGCCGCCGTGAAATGATATTCCGGCGCATCCCACACGCTGTCCGGCAGAGAGAACAGGCGCGTCATGTTCATCAAATCCGGCTCGATGGTCGTCAAGTCGTCCTGCAGGCCCTGCTGAATTTCGTTGCTCATTTTAGTCTCCATGTCCGGGGTAAATTTCCCAGATTGCGCGCCATCGGCACCACCCGTGCCAGCGACGCTTGCATCTGCTCGCTGCTCCCCGTTGGCAAATCGGTGCGCCCGCAGCCGAAGCGGAAGAGCGTGTCGCCCGTGAACAGCTTCTCGCCAATTTGATAGCACACGCTGCCCGCCGTATGACCCGGCGTATGCAGCACGGTGAAAGTCAGCCCTGCCGCCGTCACCGTATCGCCCTCGTGGACGAGTTTCGTCGCTTCCGGCGCGGTCACGGGAGCGCCCATCAGGAAGCTGGCGTTCTCCTGCGGATTGGAAAGCATCGGCGCGTCCTGTGCATGAACCACCAGTTCCGTTTCCGGGGTCATCAGCGCCCGAACCGCGCCGATATGGTCAAAATGCCCATGCGTGAGCAGAATCGCGGCAATCGTGCGCCCGTCCGCCGCTTTGCGGATGCGCTCCGGCTCGTCGCCGGGGTCAATCACCACGCAGTCAGTGCGCGCATCGTCCCAGAGGATATAGCAGCACGTTCCAATCGCGCCGACGGTGACTTCCTTCATTTGCAGCATGGCTCTATCCTCCTGCGTCAGAATGCCTTGGTAGAATCCATCAAAATCGTCACAGGGCCGTCGTTGACGAGCGACACCTGCATATCCGCGCGGAAACGTCCGGTTTCGACGTGAATGCCCTGCGCGCGCCACGCCGCAACAAGCTGTTCATAGCGTTCATTGGCTTCTTCCGGGCGCGCCGCCGCGATAAAGCTGGGGCGGCGGCCGCCGCGGGCATCGCCATAGAGCGTGAACTGGCTGACGGCAAGAATCGCGCCGCCAACATCCTTGAGAGAGCGGTTCATTTTACCCGCTTCATCCTCAAAAATGCGGAGATTCGGCACTTTTTCTGCCATATAGTGGACGTCGTGGTCGGTATCGTCGGTGCTGACGCCAATAAGCACCATGAAGCCCTGCTGGATGGTGCCGATTTGCTCGCCGGCAACGCTGACGGAGGCTTGGGTGACTCGCTGAATAACACAACGCATAGGGGGTAATTCCTCGTTTCTTGGGCGATATTGCTTTGGGGGTTCTAAACTACTTGTTTTTGTTTGTGGCAGGGGTTTCGCGCCTGCGGGCACGACCAAAGGGCTTTCCGATCGCCCTTTGGAAACCTTCGGTGCGCACTCCCCTACTTGATTTGTATTGGAAATTTTTTAGTTTGTGTACTTTGGGCGAAGCCCACAATAAACACGCGGACACTGTATGCAGTCGTCACCAACTCAATCGCGCGAAAGGGAGTCCAGAGGGTCGAAGACCCTTTGGCGGAGTCCAGAGGCAGCGCCTCTGGTCACCCTTGTACTCGGAATACATCGATGACGTCCGTTTTCCGCTGCAGCAGCTTCACCAGCTTGTCCATCTGCTCGCGGGATTTCACTTCGAGGACGAAGCGGAAGGTCGCGATGCGGTTCTTTTCGTCCAGCTCGGTGTTGACCGTCTTAATCGGCACATTCGCGTCGCCGATGATGGTCGCCAGTTCAATCAGCAGGTTCGTGTGGTCGTAAGCGACAATCTTGATGGACACGCAGAAGCCCGTGCCCGTGTCGCCGTCCGCCCACGCCACCTGCACCCGTCGTTCCGCTTCGCCGCGCAGGACGTTCACGCAGTCCGCCTTGTGAATCGTCACGCCGCGCCCGCGGGTGATGAAGCCCACAATGTCGTCCCCCGGCACAGGCGAACAGCACTTGCCGAAGCGCACGGGGATGTCCATATCCTCGTTTCCGGGCAGGATGATGCCGTGGTTCGCCTTGCCGGAGGCCCTGCGCTGCGGCTGATTCTCTTCTGTCAGCGCGAGCAGCTCCTCCGCCTTCGGGGCAGCCTGCGCCGTCTGCGTCCGCTGCTCATCCACCAGGCGCGACACAACGTACACCGACGCCATGCCGCCATAGCCGACCGCGCTGTAAATGTCGTTCAGCGCCGTAAAACCATACTTTTTGAGAATCGAATCATAATATTCCGGTTTAATCACATCCGGCGGATTCAGCCCGCGGCGGCGGCATTCGCGTTCCACCATTGCGCGGCCCGTCTCAATGTTCTCCTCGCGGTACTCCTTTTTCAGGAACGCGCGGATTTTCGCCTGCGCCTGCGGGGTTTTGCAGATGCGCACCCAGTCCGCGCTCGGGCCCTTCGACGATGCGCTGGTGATGATTTCCACGCGGTCGCCCGTTTCCAGCGGCGTGTCCAAAGGCATGATGCGCCCGTTGATTTTGCTGCCGACGCACTTATTGCCCACGGCGGAATGAATGCGGTAGGCGAAATCCAGCGGCGTCGCGCCCTTGGGCATACTGATAACGTCGCCCTTGGGGGTGAAGAGGAACACTTCCTCGGAGAAGAGGTCGGTTTTCAGGGTATCCAGGAATTCGCGGGAATCGCGCGTATCGCTCTGCCAGTCCAGAATCTGCCGCACCCAGTAGAGCTTGGAATCCAAGTCGTTCGCCGCGCCGCCGCCTCTTTGTAGCGCCAGTGCGCTGCAATGCCGTATTCCGCGATGCGGTGCATCTCCCAGGTACGAATCTGCACCTCGAACGGAAACGGCATCTTGCGCCCGCCGACGACCGTTGTGTGCAGGGACTGATACATGTTCGCCTTCGGGACGGAAATGTAGTCCTTGAAGCGCCCCGGCATCTGGTTCCATAGCGTGTGGACAATGCCCAGCACGGCATAGCAGTCCGGCACGGAGTCCACCAGCACGCGAATCGCAATCAGGTCATAAATCTGGTCGAAGGGTTTGTTTTGCAGCACCATTTTGCGGTAGATGCTGTAAAAGTGCTTCGGACGGCCGTCAATCGTGTGGTGGATATGCTGCTCATCCAGCTTGGCGGACAACTCGTCGATGACCATGCGGATATTTTCTTCCCGCTCCGAGCGCTTCTGCCCGACCTTCTGCACCAGGTTCTCGTACCCAACCGGGTCGATGTAGCGCAGGGACAAATCCTCCAGTTCCTGCTTGATGGCGTACACGCCCAGCCGGTGCGCAATCGGCGCATAGATGTCCAGCGTCTCGCGCGCAATCGCCACGCGCCGCTCTTCCTTCTGGAATTTCAGCGTCCGCATGTTGTGCAGGCGGTCAGCCAGCTTAATCAGCACGACGCGGATGTCCTTGCCCATCGCCAGAATCATTTTGCGCAGCGATTCCGCCTGTGCTTCTTCCTTGTCGGCAAAATCGAGTTTGTTCAGCTTCGTCACGCCATCCACCAGCATGGCGACTTCCTCGCCGAATTCCTGCCGAATGGTGTCCAGCGTGATGCCCTCGCAGTCCTCCACCGTGTCGTGCAGAAGCCCGGCGGCAATCGTCGGCGGGTCAAGGGACAATTCCACCAATGCTGGCGACGAAGCACGGATGGGTGAAATACGGCTCCCCGCTCTTGCGGTACTGATTCTTGTGCGCCTCCTGTGCGAATAAATAGGCTTTTTCTACCAGCTTGTACCCGTCGCCGGGATAATACTTTTGCACGCGCGCCAGCATCTGGCTCAGCGGCATGGCTTCATAAACGGTATAAGTCATATTTCATCCTCCTCCCCGAAAAAATGTCGTTCGGGTTACATCTGCGTTTCCGCAGCATAATGGGTTATCAAGTATTTCCGCAGCGGGCTGTCCGTCAGCGCAACCTTGTGCATCGGCAGCAGCGTCAGCTGATACGGGTCGAGCTTGAAGGAAACCAGCGCCACTTGCCCAAAGACGGTCAGTCCGGTCAGCACCTGCCCTTCCGTCATGCCGCAGTCCTGCGCCAGGGCGGATGCCGCCATCGTGCCGCCGCGCAGCAGCCGCCGATACAGCCCGCGCAGGGTATCCTCCGAGACGGTCATCGCTGACAATTGCTTCCGCAGGTCATCCGGCGCATCCGACAAGCACCACAGGCGCGCGTTCGGGCATTTCTGCCGGATAATGTTCTTAAGCCCCGGCAGCGTTTCGCCGTCCAGCAGCACCACATCGCGCCAGTCATCCCGCAGCTTTTCCGCATCCGGCGCGAACAGCACGGTGTTGAACGCGCGCGCGTCCCGCACCTGCCCCACATCCGTGTCGGCCTCGCCTCCGCTGAGGACGTCCTTCGCCCACGCGCTTTGATGGGCAATCATCAGCACACCGCGTCCGAGCCGCAGCTTCTCGCGCAGCTGATTCGTCCGCAGGGGCAGGATTTTCGCCTGCGCATCGCCTGATGATAAAGTGTTGTAATTCGACGCGAGGGCTGTCAATTCCTGCAAGAGCGCGGAGAAAATCATTTTCTCGTCCGGCCAGAGCAGACTGCCGCCCGTCTGCTTCATCGCGGCGACATTCAGCTGCACCGTCCGCTGTCCACGGAATTCGTTCACTTCCGGCGAGAACAGCACATCCACGCGCTCATAGCCGCGGTCTGCCAAATCCCCCTGCTGGAAGCCGATGCCGCCGCGCACGTTCGCGCCGTCGAGCAGCGTCAGCTTCAGGTGTGCCCCGCCCACGCCGACGCGCCGCGCCTCCTGCACATGCAGTCCGCGCGCCATCAGCACCGGGTTTGGGTTGCCGTAGCCGGTCGGCTGAAGCTGATTCAATTCGTCGATGAGCGCCATGTTCACCGCTTCCAGCGGCACTTCGAGTTCGTACTCCTTCTGCGGGATGTAGCACGTCAAGTCGCAGTTGTCGCCCTGCGGGATGACGCGGTTGAGCAGCCGCCGCAGTTCCGGCACAAGCTCCGCACGGATGGTCAGTCCCGCCGCCTGCGAATGTCCGCCGAAGCGCTCGAACAGCTGCCCGTGCCCTTCCGCCTGATACAGCGCCTTGCACGCCGTCAGCATCTGATGAATATCCACGCCGGGAATCGACCGGCACGAGCCGACGGCAAGGTCGCCGTGCTGACTTAACACAATCGTCGGGAAGTGGTACTTTTCGCAGATGCGCCCTGCCGCCAGCCCAATCACGCCGTTGTTCCACTCCTGACCAAGGATGACAATCGCGAAATCCGTGCGGAAATTCACCTGCGCCGGAATCGCGGAAATCGCCTGTTCGACAATCTGCTTTTCCATCGCCTGACGCTCCTGATTCAGGCCGTTCAAGTGGGTGGCAATGGCAGTCGCTTCGGCTTCGTCCTTCGTCGTCAGGAGCTTGACGCACTGTTCGGCGGTTTCGAGCCGCCCGCCCGCGTTCAGTCTCGGCGCAAGGCGGAAGCCCAGATGCCCTGTATTGACGGGCTGGCTGACCTGCGCCAGCTCCATCAGTTTCTTCAATCCCGGACGCGCGCTTGTCCCCATGCGCATCATGCCTTCGCGGACGATGACGCGGTTTTCCTCCATCAGCGGCACAATATCCGCGACGGTCGCGAGGGCGGCGAGGTCAATCCGCTTTCGACGCCGTCCATGCCCAGCAGCGCCTGCGTGATTTTGAGCGCGACGCCCGCGCCGCACAGCCGCTTGAACGCATACGGCTCAATCAGCGGATTCAGCACTGCATCGGCTTCGGGCAGCTTTTCCGCCAATTGGTGATGGTCAGTGACGATGACGGTCATGCCGCGCTTTTTCGCCAGCGCAACTTCATCGAGATTGGTAATGCCGCAGTCCACGGTCAGCAGCAGTCGGCTTTCCTTCGCGAGCAGCTCCATCGCGTCGGCGTTCAGCCCATAGCCCTCTTCGTGGCGCGAAGGGATATACGGGCGGATGTGCTGTGCGCCGAGGTCGCGCAGGGTTTCGAGCATGATGCTCGTCGCGCAGATGCCATCGACATCGTAGTCGCCGTAGATGGTGATGCCCCACTGCTCCCGGACGGCTTGGCGGATGATGGATACCGCCTTCTCCATGCCGGGCATGGTGAAGGGGTCAAGCAAATCGGTCAGGCGCGGATGCAGGAAGCGCTCCGCCTCCTCTGGGGTGTTGACGCCCCGATAGCGGAGGAGGTTTGACATGCGCAGGGGCAATGTCCCGATGCGTTCCTTGCTCTCGATGCCTTTCTTGGTGTATCTTAGCATAATTGTCCTTTTTCGCGGTTGGCAGAGTTGGTTTTGCTGCCATACTGGTCTTGAGCATAGTTCCAGAGGGCATGGAAACGGACGAAGTCCGCGGTCGCCCTCTGGACTCCTTCGCCTGCCCTTCGGATGTTACGGGTCTGTTATGTTAGTTATTTTAGTTAGTGGACAAACAGCACACAAACTAAAAACTTCCAATAAAAATCAACTAACATGGGTGCGAACCGAAGGTTTCCAAAGGGCGATCGGAAAGCCCTTTGGTCGCCTCCGCAGAGGCGAAATCCCCTGCGCAAGGAGAAAAACAAGTTATTCTCGCAAAATCAATTGCGGTCATTGCGCTTGGCAATGAGAATCAAGCGCAAGAGCGACAGCAGACTCGTCACCGCCGCCGCCACATACGTCAGCGCAGCGGCGCTCAGCACTTTCCGAACATTCCGCTCTTCCTCCGCGCCGGAAATGTACCCGCCTTCGGACAGCATCTGAATCGCGCGCTTGCTTGCGTCAAACTCCACCGGCAGCGTCACCAGCGCGAACACAGTCGATGCTGCGAACAAGCCGATGCCGATGTACACCAGCGGCTGCCACGCGAAAATCAAGCCGAGAATGAACATCGGCGTGGAGAGCGACGAGCAGATGTTCACCGCCGGAACGATGGCGGAGCGCAGGTTCAGCGGCGCATAGTTCTCCAGCTTCTGCATGGCGTGGCCCGCCTCGTGCGCAGCGATGCCCATCGCGGCAATGCTGTTGCTGCTGTACACGCCGTCGGAGAGATTGAGAACTTCCTTCGACGGGTCGTAGTGGTCGGTCAGTTCGCCGGACACATGCCCGACGCGCACGCGGGTGTTGCCGTTGCGGCGGAGCAAATCCGCGACCATCTGACTCGCCGTCAGACCGCACTTGGCGGGAATCCGGCTGCACTGCGCATAGGCGCTTTTCACCTTCGCCTGCGCGATCAGGCCGAGAATCAGACCGGGGATAATCAGCAGATACGTCCAGTCCCAATAATAATAGTAGGGCATTTTGTTCATTCCTTTCTGAAATTCGCCGGAAAGCATTTTTCCCGGTTTTCTCTTATCCTATCACATCTGCCGCGCAAGTGCAAGCGGACAAAAACACCGAAAATGTTCAAATTGTGCGTTTTTCGTCCGCGAAAGTGGATTTTTTCGGATTCTGCCCGGAAAAGTCCGCTTGTTACATTGACGAAACGGGAAAGAAGCGGTATAATAAATGTATGTGTGCCCATGCGGAATGAATCATTCATGCAGGGGACAAATTTCGTTTTTCGGCAGAAGGGAGGAAGCGCGGTGAAGCATGTGGGACGTGCGGTCTTTTTTGCGTGCCTGACGGCGCTTCTGCTGCTGGGGATGCGGCAGCTTGTCGTCGCCCCGGAATTCGCTTCTGCGGAATCCTCCCCTGCCCCGCCCGGTATTCCGGCAGTGATGACGGCTGCTTTGCCCGCGCCGGAGAGCGCCGCGGCATCCGCATCCACCGCACAGGATGCGCTGCACCGCCCTGCTGCCTTGCCAGCGCATCCCCCCATGCCAGTGCTGACCCGCGCGGATGGCTGCGGATGGCTCATCACCGGGCGAAGCTACGTCCGCACGGTGTACATCGCGTTCCATTTGGAGGGCAGCGCCGGATAGAGGGTGTCCGCTGACTGTCCACTTCCCCATGAAAAGAATGAAAGGAAGCATTCTCATGAAGAATACGAAGACGAAATCCATCGTCGCACTGGCCATCGTGCTGGTGCTGACCGTGGTCTTCGGCATCGTCGGCGTGACGGGCATGTCGTTCCAGGGCGGGCTGTGGAAGCTCCTGCCGTGGCTGCCGACGACCAACGCTGATGCTTGGCCGCAGGCCATTTCTCTGGGGCTTGACCTGCGCGGCGGCGTGTATGTGGAGTACAGCGCCGAAGCGCCCGAGGGCAACGACGCAAACTTCTCTGACCTGCTGGACGCGACCGTTTCCGCCATTCAGTCCCGTCTGACCGACAAGGGCTATGCCGAAAGCACCGTGCAGGTGCTGGGCACGAGCGGCATCCGCGTTGAAATCCCGGATGTGAGCGATCCGAGCGAAATCCTGAACCTGATCGGCGAACCCGCCCTCTTGGAGTTCAAGGATCCCGACGGCAACACCTTCATGACCGGCTCTGACGTCCGTCTGGCGCAGGCCGCCATGACGCAGGACGGTCAGTGGGCGATTTCCTTCCAGCTGACCTCTGCCGGCACGAAGCTCTTTGCCGACATGACAAGCCAGAACATCGGCAAGACGCTGGGCATCTATCTGGACGGCGAGAAGCTGATGGCGCCCACCGTGCAGTCCGCCATCACCGGCGGCTCCGGTCAGATTACCGGCAACTTCACGATGGATCGTGCGCAGACCATCGCCGCGCAGATTCAGTCCGGCGCGCTGCCGCTGGTGCTGACGCAGCAGAAGGTTGATACCGTGTCCGCCACGCTGGGCGATAATGCGCTGTCCACCTCCGTTTTCGCTGCCATCATCGGCATCGCGCTGGTCATGCTCATCATGATTGTCCGCTACCGCCTGAACGGCGTGGTCGCCTCCTGGGCGCTGTGCATTTACACAATCGTGCTGTTCTGGGTGCTGGCGGTTTTCCCCGGCATTCAGCTGACCCTGCCGGGCATTGCCGGTATCGTGCTGGGCATCGGCATGGCGGTGGACGCCAATGTCGTTATCTTCGAGCGCTTCAATGAGGAAGTCCGCGCGGGCCGCAGCCTGAAGGTTGCCCTCAAGACCGGCTTCCACAACGCGCTGAGCGCCATCATCGACGCGAACGTGACCACCATTATCGCCGCCATCGTGCTGATGATCTTCGGCACCGGCTCTGTGCAGGGCTTCGCCAAGACGCTGCTGCTGGGCGTTATCGTGTCCCTGTTCTCGGCGCTGCTGGTCACTCGCTTCCTGATGAAGCAGTTTATCCAGCTCAAGAACTGGAACGTGAGCGCTTTCACCTCCGGCGTTCAGTCTGCAAAGGAGGCCAAGTAATATGACAATCAAGAATTACTCCAAGCAGTGCCTGATGATTTCCGCCGGCATCATGGTGCTGGCGCTGCTGCTGAGCCTGTTCGGCATGGGCATCAACGTCGGCATTGACTTCTCCGGCGGCATGTCCATGCAGTACACCATGGGCGAAGCCGTCACGCAGTCCGACATCGAGGGTGTGCTCAACGGCATCGGTCTGAAGGACTACGCCGTGTCCGTGCAGGGCACAGGCAAGGATTCCATCAATATCCGCATCAAGGCGATTGACGAAGACGGCGTGCAGGGCGTGCAGGCTTCCATCACCGAAGCCTTGCAGGCGAAGTACCCGAACGCCGCCATCTACGGCGATGTGAACTACGTCGGCCCGGTTGCCGGTGCGACGCTGCTGCGCAACGCCTTCCTGTCTGTGCTGATTGCCGCGCTGTGCATGCTCATCTACATCGCCATCCGCTTCGACTTCAACTCCGGCGCGGCGGCGGTGCTGGGTCTGGTGCATGACGTGCTGATCATGCTGTCCTTCATGGTCATCCTGCGCTCCTTCGTGCAGATGAATTCTTCCTTCATCGCGGCGATGCTGACGATTGTTGGCTACTCCATCAACAACACCATCATCATCTTCGACCGCATCCGCGAGAACGCCCGCAAGATGCCGTCCTCCACGCCGCGCGTGGACGTCGTCAACCGCTCCATCAAGGAGTGCCTCGGCCGCACCATCAACACCACGCTGACCACGCTGGTGACGATCGTCTGCCTGTACATCTTCGGCGTTTCCTCCATCCGCGAGTTCGCCCTGCCCATCATCGTCGGCATCATCTCCGGCGTGTACAGCGCGAACATGATCAACGGCTACGTCTGGGCGTTCCTCGAAGAGAAGAAGCGCGCCAAGAAGGCCGCGAAGGCGTAATTTCTCCTACTTTACCCTCACTGGACGGTGCAGTTTCGAGCTGCACCGTCTTTTGTTGTTCTTCACGGAAATTTTGGGGAAGAGCAGCTTGAGGGCGCGTCTGCGGACGCGCAAAGTTACTGGCAGGGACGCTTCGCTGCCTGCACCTTTGTTGAGTGCGTTTGGCATACTGGTCGCCCGTGGAACTGTTGCGTTGCCCCAAACCCCACAAGGGACGCTGTCCCTTGACCCTGCAAGGGGCAATTGCCCCTTGACCCCTTTTCGCGATTGAGTTGGTCGCGCTTTCATGCTCCTTCCGCGTGCAGCTTTTTGGGGCTTCGCCTAAGCCCTTGTTTGCTTCCCCTACTTTCCGTAAAGAACCAGAAAAGGGCTTGGAAAAGCATCGTCCGCTCTTCCAAAGCCCTTATTCTCATGTTCGGGATGTCAGCACGATGCCGCATACCCCTTCTCGTCCTTCATGATGTGCACAATCGTGCTGTTCGTGCTGCCCATGCCGACGCAGACCAGCTCGCCGAGGTGCGCAATCAGGCGGTCAAAGCTGTCATCCAGAATGCCATCCTGGGCGTGGATGCCGCCGCCTTCCAGCGCCAGACACGCGGCTTCCACCGCAAGCCCCGCGCTCAGCGCCACCTTGCTCGCGCAGCCCTCCTTCGCGCCGTCGCAAATCATGCCGCTGACAGAGCCCAAGATATTCCGCGCAGCCTGCACCATCTCGCCTTCGCCGCCGCCCAGCAGATACACGACCCCCAGCGACGCGCTCAAGCCTGATGCCACGCCGCACGCGCACACGCTCGACAGGGGGCCGATGAAGCTTTTGATGTACACGTTCGCCAGCGCCGCCAAGGCAATCGCACGCAGTTCCTTTTCCTCCGGGATGCTGAAATAGCGCGCCGCCGCATCCACCGTCAAAAAGAGCGTGATGCCCTGATTGCCGCTGCCCGTCGCGGTCATCACCGGCAGCGGAACACCGTGCATCCGCGCGTAGGACGCCGCGCCCGCCATCCGCTTCGCCGACGCGCAGAGGGACGGATCATCCAGCGTGATTTTCGGCAGAACGCAGTGCGCCAGCTCATCCGACATCGCGCGGTCGTAGATGGTTCGGTTCATCGTCAGCGCGTCGCGGAGGAACGCCAATTTATCCAGCGCAACCGTGTCCGCAAAGGCGATAAATTCCGCCAGCGACCCGCAGTGCGCGCCGCCTTCCTCCACCGATTCCTGCTCGGCAGGCGCTTCGGTAAACGGCGCATGTTCGACAAGGGCGATATGATCGTGCGCACCCACCGTGACCACACGAACCGCGTCGCAGTCCGTGTGCAGAATCGTTTCAATATATAATCCGCTCACGCCGTCGACGATTTCGACTTTCACGCAGCCGCGCAATGCCTTTGCTGCCGCCAGCTGCTCCGCCGTCACCGTGTGCAGCGCGTTCATGCCCGCGTCCGCGTCGCCCGCCGTGATGCCCAGCGCCACACACAAGTCCACGCCGCGCTCATCCGCGCCCGGAATACCCACGCCCATGGCGTTTTTGAACAGGTACGCATCCAGCCGCGCCGTCACCTGCGTGACAGTCCCCTGCGCCGCCTTGCGCGCCGTCGCCGCGTTGAGGGCAATTGCCGCCGGTTCCGTACAGCCGGTTGAGGGGGCAAGCGAAGCCCTGATCATCCGTAGACATTGCGTTTCATCCATCCGAAAGTTCCTCTTTTCCACCCGGCGCAATGCCGGATTTGCTTTTTCCAAGAACACAATTCGCCCTCAAACCGCGAAATTCCTGCCGAAAACCTTTCTTTTTGCAAAAATCGCCTATTTTGCTTGTGAAAAAAGCGTCATTCCCCCTTGCCAACCATCGTTGGGGTATTGTATAATAAAATATACGGCAGATGCTTCTTCTGCCATTTCGACCAAACGAATAAGGAGGAGAACCATGAAGAAGTTCCTTTCTCTCCTGCTGGCGCTGACGATGCTGCTGACCCTGTGCTGCGTTGCGAGCGCGGAGGCCGGCGTCTTTACGGGCGTGGGCGACAGCGAAATCGGTGGCAAGGGTGCCATCGAAGTGGCTGTGACCGTGGATGAAAACGGCGCAGTGACCGCCATCGAAGTGACCAAGAATGGCGACACCGCCGGCATTTCTGATCCGGCTGTGGCGCAGATTCCGGGTCTCATCGTCGAGCAGCAGACCGCGAACGTTGACGCGGTTGCGGGCGCGACCAAGACCTCCGATGCCATCATGGCGGCTGTGCTGGACGCTGTGACCAAGGCGGGTCTGGACACCGTGAAGTGGTCTACGAAGGTAGAGACGGTCGCCGAAAAGGCGGAGGACGTCACCATCGAGACGGAAATCGTGGTCATCGGCGGCGGCGGCGCTGGTCTGGCGGCGGCTGTGCGGGCGAATCAGCTCGGCTCCAAGGTGCTGGTGCTGGAAAAGATGGGCAAGGTCGGCGGCAATACCATCCTCGCTGGCGGCGCGCTGAATGCAGTCAACGACCGCTCTGAGCAGGCGATTGCCTACAACGACTCTGTCGAATGGCACTACACCCAGACGCTGTCTGGCGGTGACTATCAGGGCGACCCCCTGCTGGTGCACACGCTGGTGAGCAATGCGTGGGACGGCGTGCAGTGGCTGATGGATCTGGGCATGGAGTTCCAGGACGAAACGGCTGGTCTGTTCACCGTGACCGGCGGTCTGTGGCCGCGCGCCCACAAGCCGGTTGAACCGCTGGGCACTGGCTTCTTCAAGACCTACATGAACTACATCGACAGCCACGACAACGTGGACGTGATGCTGAACACCCGCGCGACCGAAATCCTTGTGGACGAAAACGGCAAGGCTTGCGGCGTCGTGGCGACGGGCGAAACGGGCAACACCGTGACCGTCAAGGCGTCCAAGGGCGTCGTTGTGGCGACGGGCGGCTTCGCGGCGAACGTCGAGCTGCGCAGCGCGTACAACACGCAGTGGGCGGATCTGGGCGACAGCATCAAGACCACCAACCACGCGGGCGCGACCGGCGACGGCATCAAGCTGATGCAGAAGCTGGGTGCTGACTTTGTGCAGATGGGCAACATTCAGCTGCTGCCGCTGGGCGACCCGGTGACCGGCTCCCTGTCCGGCAACATCGAGCATGACGTGGAAACCCGTATCTTCATCAACAAGGAAGGCAACCGCTTCGTCAACGAGGGCGGCCGCCGCGACGACATGACCAACGCCCTGTTCGCGCAGACCGATGCGTACATGTGGATCGTCATGGACTCCGACACCTATCCCACGGGCGACGAACGCAACAACTTCGGCGAAACCGCGAACAAGCTGGTGGAAGCCGGCCGCGCGGTGAAGGCAGACACGCTGGAAGAGCTGGCGGAAAAGATGAACGTTCCGGCGGATGCGCTGATTGCGGCTGTCACGGAGTTCAACCGTCACGCAGAAGGCGGCGACCTTGCGGGCACGCCGGACGAATTCGGCCGTACCCTCTACAAGACCCCCATCGACACCGCGCCCTACTACGCGGCTGCCCGCGTTCCCACCGTGCATCACACGATGGGCGGCGTGCGCATCAACGTGAATGCGCAGGTGCTGGATGAAAACGGCAACGTGATTCCGGGTCTGTATGCTGCGGGCGAAGTGACCGGCGGCATCCACGGCTCGAACCGTCTGGGCGGCAACGCACTGACCGACACGGTCGTCTTCGGCCGCATCGCTGGCGAATCCGCTCACTACGAGAAGTAATCTCGCATCCCCAGAGGCTCGGAGGAAACTCCGAGTCTCTTTTTGGTTCTTCACGGAAAGTTTGGGGAGCAAACAAGGGCTTAGGCGAAGCGCCAAAAAGCTGCACGCGGAAGGAGCGTGAAAGCACGACCAACTCAATCGCGAAAAGGGGTCAAGGGGCAATTGCCCCTTGCAGGGTCAAGGGACAGCGTCCCTTGTGGGGTTTGGGGCAATGCCCCAACTGTTGGTCGAGTGCTCACCTCAAAGGAAGAAGTCAACAAAAGGCGCAGGCAGCGAAGCGTCCCTGCCAGTAACTTTGCGCGTCCGCAGACGCGCTCCCCCAAGCTGCTCTTCCCCCAAGATTCCGTGATGAACCTCTTTTTTTGTGCATTTTCCGCTTTTTCCATTGTAATTTCCTCAAAAACATGGTAAGATAACAGAAAAGCCATGAATCGAGGTAGAGTAAGGATGCGTTCCATTGTCAGCCGCTGTGCTGCCCTGCTGTCAGGCGCTTTCCTGCTGATGAACAGCGTTCCTGCTGCTTTTGCAGAAGAGCCAAACACAATTGTTCAGAAGGAGGCTCACACCATGCAGACGTACCGTCAGATGCTCACCGAGCTTGCACCGGATGCTGTTTTTGCGCGGCAGGAGGGTGTTTCCTACCCGACGTTTCAGAAGTACACCTACTATTCACATACGGCGCATCGGGATACCCCGGTCAACGTGCTGCTGCCGACGGATTACGATGAGCAGCGTACTTATCCCGTCCTGTACATTCTCCACGGCTACTGGGACACGCAGGACTGGATGGCGCGCGATGCAGTCGGACTGAATGTCATGCTGGGCAATCTCTGGGCATCCGGCGAGGCGGAAGAAATGATCGTCGTTCTCCCCTACATCTTCTGTGACCAGGAGCTTCGTTCCTGCACAGGCATGAACCTGCGCAATTCGCTTTGCTATGACAATTCGTCAACGACTTGACGGCAGATTTGATGCCCTTTATCCAGCAGAATTTTGCCGCTGCGACGGGGCGCGAGCAGACCGCTATTACCGGCTTTTCCATGGGCGGGCGTGAGTCTCTGTTCATCGCCCTGACGCATCCAGAGTTGTTCGCGTGGGTAGGTGCAGTCGCACCAGCCCCCGGTTTGACACCGATTCCCGGCTCTGCTGATCATCCGGGGCAGCTTCAGGAATCGGAGCTGACCTTCGGAGACACAAAGCCGGAGCTGCTGCTCATCAGCGCTTCCCGCGCTGACGGTGTTGTTACGTCCACACCTTCGGGCTATCGACAAGTTCTTCAGCTCAATGGTGAAGAGCTCGTTTGGCATCAGCTGACAAATACACAGCATGACCATACCAGCGTCAAGCCGCACTTGTACAACTTCTGTCGAATGATTTTCCGCCGCGAATGACACGTTCCGTCGTAAAAACACCAGCAGTACAGTCATTCGCTTGCAATCAGCCGCATTTCGTCCTATAATAAAGGCGAAATCCACCAAAAGGAGTGTATGAGCAATGAGCAAGCAGAACATCGACTGGAGCAATCTCGGCTTCGGCTATATCAAGACGGATTATCGCTACGTTTGCCGCTACAAGGACGGTCAGTGGGACGAAGGCGGGCTGGAAACCGACGCAAACATCACCCTGAATGAATGCGCCTGCGTCTTCCAGTATTGCCAGGCGTGCTTTGAGGGCATGAAGGCGTATTATACCAAGGACGGGCATATCGTTTGCTTCCGCCCGGACATGAACGCCAAGCGCATGGCGGACAGCGCCGCGCGGCTGGAAATGCCGCCCTTCCCGGTGGACAAGTTCGTGGACGCGGTGAAGCAGGTTGTCGCGGCGAATGCGGATTTTGTGCCGCCGTATGGCACGGGCGCGAGCCTGTACATCCGCCCGTTCATGATTGGCACGAACAGCGTCATCGGCGTGAAGCCCGCGACGGAGTTTGAATTCCGCATTTTCTGCACGCCTGTCGGCCCGTACTTCAAGGGCGGCGCGAAGCCGATTGCCATCAAGGTGAGCGATTACGACCGCGCAGCCCCGCACGGCACGGGCAACATCAAGGCGGGTCTGAACTACGCCATGAGCCTCCACGCAATTATGGAAGCGCACCGCGAGGGCTTCGCGGAGAACATGTATCTTGACGCGGCAACCCGCACGAAGGTCGAGGAAACCGGCGGCGCGAACTTCATTTTCGTCACCAAGGACGGCAAGCTGGTCACGCCCAAGAGCGACTCCATCCTGCCCTCCGTCACCCGCCGCAGCCTGCTCGTTGTGGCGGAAAAGTACCTGCACATGCCGGTGGAAGAGCGCGAGGTGTACTTCTCGGAAGTGCCTGATTTCGCGGAATGCGGCCTGTGCGGCACGGCGGCGGTCATCAGCCCGGTCGGTCTGATTAACGACCACGGCAAGGAGATTCGCATCCCCCTCCGGCATGGACGAAATGGGTCCCGTGCTGACGAAGCTGTACACGACCCTGCGCGGCATCCAGCAGTGCGAAATCGAAGCGCCCGAAGGATGGATTCTCAAGATTCAGTAACGGAAAACTGCGCAAAGGCACAATAGTTCGCGCAGCGAAATCCGAAAAAAGTGGTTCTTCACGGAATCTTGGGGGGAAGAGCAGCTTGGGGGCGCGTCTGCGGACGCGCAAAGTTACTGGCAGGGACGCTTCGCTGCCTGCACCTTTGTTGAGTGCGTTTGAGATGCTGGTCGCCCGCGGAACAGTTGGGGCGTTGCCCCAAACCCCACAAGGGACGCTGTCCCTTGACCCTGCAAGGGGCAGACGAAAAGGGACGAAGTCCCCCCCCTTGACCTCTCTGCGCGATTGGGGTGGTCGCGCTTTCATGCTCCTTCCGCGTGCAGCTTTTTGGTGCTTCGCCTAAGTCCTTGTTTGCCCCCAACTTTCCGTGAAGAACCAAAAAAGTATCAAAACAGCCTGTGGACGAATTCCGCAGGCTGTTTTTGATTGCAATCAGAACAAGTCCAGCATGTTATCCAGATAGATGTCCTCCCGCACTTTCAGCTGGCATTCCGGCTTCGTCAGGTAGTACAGCAGGAATTCCAGCACCAGCGCGCTGCCTAACTCGCGCCCCTCAATCTTGAAGTTCTCAAAGCCCATCGGCAGGTACGTCCGCTGAATATCCGCCAGCCTGATAAAGCCCGGATTCTCCATCGCCTTGGAGAAGCGGTAGCCGCCCGCTGCGTCCGGTGCGTGGCAGCGGTGCTCGTCGCCGCCTTCGCCGAGGTTCTTCCGGCTGACGGCTTCGTAGCACGCGCGGCGGTCGCGGCAGCCGAAATAGCAGCACTCGTTGCAGAGGAACTCCACCTTGTCCTTTTGACCCTGCGGCAGGGCATTCAGCTTCTCCAGCGCGTGATTCAGGCGGAAATCCGGCACGACATAGCGGAATTCCGCTCGTTCCAGTTCCGCCTGCAAGTCGGGAAACGATGTCAGCACCTTCGTCGTTGAGGACACGAAATACAAGTTCGGATACGTTTTCTGCAAATAGCGCAGAAGCAAATCCGAATGGAGAATCACGCCGCCATTCCCGCCGTCGTTCAGCATCTGGCAGAGCGCATTGCAGCGCGCATCACGCAGATGCTCCGCGCGCAGGAGAGAGTTGCTGAACGTCAGGCGCGGCGAAATGCCGTAATCACGCATCAGCGCCAGCACGTCCCGCGTGCTTGACTCCCCCGACCCGACGCGCCCGCCGCCCCACAGGCAGTCCGCCGGTGCGCCGTAAATCGAGCCGATGTCGCACCAATCATAGAAATATTCCGGATGGTTTCGGTAGAGCGGCAAAAACCGGCGGTACAGTTCGTAAAACTCGAACAGACCGGGCAGGTGATAGTGGGCGATTGTCATGTCTGCTGCCCTTCTTCCGCCGTCAGCAGCCAGTCTTTGCCCTGCCAATGCACTTGCATCTGCACCTTCTTCCATCCCTCCGGCAGGCGCGGATGCAGCGTCGGCTTGCCGTCCTCGAAGCGCAGACCCAAGAAGCCATAGAGCAGCACCATATACGCGCCGCCTGCCGCCGCCGGGTGCGTGCCGCCAATGTACACCAGCCCTGCCCACTGCTTGCCGCCGCCGACAATATCCGCCTCGGCGGATTTCAGGAACAGCGGATACGCTGCCGCCGGACGCCCGATTGCGCACGCGCACAGGGCGTACATGCACGCGGACAGACTGCTGCCATGCTCGGTTCGCGGCTCATAGTAATCATAATTCGCGGCGATGATGTCCGCCGGGTATTGCCCCAGCATGTACAGCAGGGCAATCACGTCCGCCTGCTTAATGACCTGCGTCTGCGCCGCCACGCCATACGCGCCGCCCCAGTATTCGCGCGGGTCAATCAGGCGGCTGCGCACCTCCGGCACGAGTACGTTTTCCAGCTTGAAGTAACCGTCGAACTGCTCAATCAGCCCGGTTTTCGGGTCAGGCGCTTGATGCTTCAAGTGCTTCGCGGCATCCGCAAAGTGCATCAGTTCCGCTTCGTCCGTCTCCGGCAGGTACTTCTGGCAGACCTCCACCGCGTAATTCAGCGTCATCCGCGCCATTTCGTTGGTGTAGGCGTTGTTTTTCACATGCTCGTGGTACTCGTCCGGGCCCATCACATCCAGCAAATCATAGGTGTCGCTGAGGATGCGCTTGGAAATCAGGCTCATATAGAACCGTGCGCATTCCAGCACGACGCGCGCGCCGCCGCTTTGCAGCAGCGAATCATCCCCCGTGTACTGCGTATATTTCCGCAGCCCATACACGACAGCGGCGCTGATGTGCACCTGCGTATCGCGGAAGAACGTGCGCATCGGTCGCCCCGTGAACACGTCGGTGACATTGTAGTCCGTGCAAGCGTCCTTGCCGCCCTCGACGCTCTCCCACGCATAGAACGCGCCCGCATAGCCGTAGGATTTCGCCTTGTCCAGCGCGCCCGGCAGCGTCTGCACGCGGTATTCCAGGCAGTGCCGCGCCACCTCCGGCATACACGCCAGATAGAAATCCAGCATGAACATCTCCGTATCCCAGAAAATCGCGCCCTTATACGTCTGCCCGGACAGCCCGCGCGCCGCCACCGACAGCGCCGCCCGATGCCGCGGCGCGATGCTCATCAGGTGGTACATCGAGTAATTGACCGCGAACTCCGCGCGCGCGTCGCCTTCAATCGTCACCCGCGCTTTCTGCCAGAGCGCCGCCCACGCCGCCCGCTGTTCTTCGCGCAAAGCATCATACGCCGGGGCATTTTCTGCCGCTTCCATGGCGGATGCTTCCGGTTCGTCGCCATCGCTGGTGGTGTACACCGCGGCGACCTCATCCAGCTGCCACGGCTGACCCGCCCGAAGCGCGATTTGCGCCGTCCGAACGCCGCCGTGCGTGATTTCGCCGTCCGTGCAGCTGCACCGGAGCGCCGTGCAGACGCGCTGGTGATCATCCGTTTCGCCGGTCAGGGCGACGATGCCGTCCGATTCTGTCAGCGTCAGCGTCTCATAATGCGGGCCGTGGATGTCCCAGACGTTTTCGTCCACGCCGAACGCAATGGTGACGACGCTGTCATGTGTCGCCGTGATGGTCACGCGCTGTGCGAGCAAATGCACCCGCTCCATCGCGCAGAACCGTTCCTGCCGGATGGTGATTTCGCCCGCATCCGCCTTGAACGTGCTTTCGCGGGTGAACATGCCGTCGGCAATATCGAGCGCGAGGCGGTGCGATGTAAGCCGATCGGCATTTTCCGGCAGCGACACGCCTTTCACGGCGACATACAGTGGGTTCGGGGCATTCAGCGGCTCTTCCCAGCCCTGCCCCTTTTGGTGGTGGATGCCCGCGAGGTTGACGGCGGTCATCTGCTGTACGCCCGCTTCGCCAATCGTCCCGCGAACGCCCATATACCCATTGCCCGTCAGGAAGCGGTTGCCGTTATCCGCGTCCCGTGCCGGGTCAAACCCCGTTCGCTCAATCACCGTATTCATCCGTTTATTCCTCCTCATGTTCAAAACTTCCCTCCATGCGGTATTCATGGAGGGAAATTCGCGGCTGCACTGCGCTTTTCCTGCTACGGATTGCAGGCTTTCGGGTGCGGAAATTTCGGTTCTATGCATTTACCCTACATACTCCAGCAAATCCGACAATTTCCCCAGATGATACGTCGCGCGCGCATCCTCCTTGGCGTCCCCCATGGCAGCGCAGGCAAACCCGCCCGCTTTGGCAGCTTCCACCCCTGCATGGGCATCCTCCACCACCACGCACTGCTCCGGCTTCAAGCCCAGCATCTCCGCTGCCTTCAAAAACACCTCCGGGTTCGGCTTCGAGTGCGTGATGCAGTTTCCATCCGCCACCGCGTCGAAAAAGCCATCCAGCCCCATCCGCTCCAGAATGAACGGCGTGTTCTTGCTCGACGAGCCAATCGCCAGCTTCAAGCCGCGTGCGCGCAGGGTATCCAGCGTGCGCTTCACGTCGCCGGACAAATCAGCGGGCGACATTTGGTTCAGCAACTGCCGATAGCGCGTGTTTTTTTCCTCCGCCATCGCGTTTTTCTCATCCTGCGAGTACGCCTTGTCGCTTTTTTCGAGGATAATGTTCAAGCTGTCCATGCGGCTGACCCCGCGCAAAAGGCCGTTGCGTTCGCGGTCAAAGGGGATGCCGAGCCGATCCGCGAGCGCCTTCCACGCGCGGTAGTGGTACTCGTCGGTCGAGCAGAGAACGCCATCCAAATCGAAGATAATGCCTTGATATTGCATCGTGATTTTCTCCTATCAGTAAACGCAGATTTCCGCTGCCTGCGCGCCGTCGGTGCGGGATGCGGAATTCATGGTGAACACAACCTTGACAAAACTGGCTTCCACACTATCGAAATCAATGCGGATGCGATTGCCCGTCGCAGGGTCGAATTGGTACTGCGTGGCGGGTGCAACTTCGGTAAAGTTTTCGCCGTCCTGGCTGACGAAAACGGCGATTTCCTGAATGCGCGCCTCCCAGATGGCGGATGGATTCAGGCAGACCGCGACGGTCGAGATGGTATGCGTTTCGCCCAGCACGATGAGCATTTCCGCCGGGAACCCTTTGCTTTCCCAGTAGGTATCGGTTTTGCCGTCGTTGACGTTTCGGCTGACGTACACGTCGGTATGCGCGCCGGAAATGACTTCCTTATTGAGCGCAAAATTCTCCGTTTCGGGGAGGGCGATGTACTGGTCAGCAGGGTCAGGGAAGCACGCCGGACGCTCCGCCTTGGTCTGGTCGGGTGCGGGGACAACGGTCACGATGGTGGGAATTTCTTCTTCCGCCTGCGTCAGAAGGGGCAGGCACGCCAGCGACAGGGCGAGCATGGCGGATACGACAGAACGCATTTTCATGAGCGAAATTTCCTTTCTATATATAATGGTGGATATGTGGATGATTGACAGGTCGGTCGCGCCCATTTGGCGCGACAATGTGCAAGTGGTCGAAAGAGCAAGTTGGGGGGCGCGTCTGAGGACGCGCGAAATTAACCGCTGCGCTGAAAGCGCTTCGCTGTTCAGCGCTCGTGTGGCAGAATTGCGTGCTTTTCCATTACTGGTTGCACGACAAACGGTTGGGGCGTTGCCCCAAACCCCACCAGAGGCGCTGCCTCTGGACTCCGAAGGGGGATCCCCCCTTGACCCCTCCGCGCGATTGAGTTGGTCTCACTCCCTTACTTCTTCCGCGTGTTTATCCTCTTTTGGCTTACTCTACAACAATCCCCTCACAATAATCATCATACCGCAGCTTCATCTGCTTCAAATTCGTCATCTTCTCCCCCAGAATCGTCACATTCCGCAAGGTCACATTCGTAATCCGATTATCCTCCCCATACCCCGACAATCTCGACGCCGGCACTTTTCCATCCAGCGTCCGCAGCACCGTCAGGCCATCAATCAGCACATCATCAATCGACCCAAACTCATCCTTGACCGTCGACCACGCCGAATTTTGCAGCGTCATCTCAATCAATTCCTTATTATTGCCGTTATCACCCTGCATGAAGGCGTTTTCGACGACGATGTTGCGGTAGACGATGGCGTGGACATACGCATCGTCGCTGTTATGGATGCTGATAACGGGCTTGTGGAAGTTGTACAGCACAGTGATGTTCTCAAACAGCACATCGCTGATTTCGGGGTCAAGCGTCCAGCCCTTGTCGGTTTCGTAGCCGATTTCCATGGACTGGGCGAGGTCCGTCCACACCTGCATGTTGCGGAAGGTGATGCCCTTGGTGGAGCCGGAGTAGTTCTTGATGACGAGGCTGTCATCCCATGTGCGGGCGAAGCTGTTCGTCACGGTGTGGTCGGTGCAGGACTGGAAGGTGAAGCCGTCGCCATTTTGACGGCCGGAAATGACCTTGACGTTGTTGATTTCCACATGCTTGGAGGAGTAAGAATTGACATTCCAGCAGTTGGAATTGGCGACGATAATGCCGTCGATGGTGACATCCTTCGCGTGATTGAGATCAATCGGGACGCGCGCATACGAGCCGGGCTGATTCCACGCGTCGTAGTCGCTGCCGTCGATGATGCCGCGCCCGCAGATGCGGACGTTCTTGGCGTTATTGACGGAGATGATGGAATGCAGCACCGCGCCGCCGGAGATATAGAGCGTCTGCCCGTCTTCCAGCGCGATGGCGTCCATGACCCACTCGCCGGAGGGGATATAGTAGACGTTCGGGTCGTCGGGATCAGGGACGTCCGTTTCCAGTGGATTGGCGAAGATGTGCAGCGCCTTGTTGACGTTATCGTTGAAGACAACGGTGTACTGCCCCGGCTCCGTAATCATGAAGGAAACTTTGCCGTCCTTGACTTCGGGCGCAATCCCCCACGACTGCGGAATGACGGCGGCGCTCTCCACTTTGTCCGGCAGACCGGGCATTTCAACCTCGATGCGCACTTTGCCCTCGAAGTCGAAATAGGTCATAGGCGTGGTCGTCGGCTGGGTGTTGGCGTTCCAGATGTGTTCGTGGTTGACCATCACGTCATAGACGAACAGGTCGTTGCCGTTCGCGGTAACTTTCGCCGTCGCGGAGGTCGTCATCGTCTTCGGGCCTTCGTAGAGGGTCAGCAGCGTCGGATTCTCTTCGGCAGTCGCGGGCATCATCCACGCGGTCAGCAGAAGCATCAGCACAAGCATCAGGATGGGGGTGGTTCTCTTCATCGTTCATGTCCTCCTTGTTCGCCGCGGTGTTTCCAGCATGTGGAAATTGTCCGCATTTGGTTAAGCGCTAAACCTATACCATGATTATAGCAGGAAATTTGGAAATGTGCAATGTGCCTGAAGATAAAAATTTTCAGAAAAAGCCTCTTTTCCCCTCTTGACATGTGGCAAATGGTATGTTATAATCATGTCAACGATAGGTTGAGCGTTAAACCTATCCACCCGTCAACATCATAAAGGAGGTATCCCCATGAAGAAGTTCCTTGCTTTCCTGCTTTCCCTGACGATGGTGTTCGCGATGGCAGCCGTTGCGTTCGCTGAAGGCGAAACCTACCTGTGGGACAACTTTGACGACCGTGACCCGAATGCCAAGCCTGAGCTTGCGCCCAACGGCGTGCACCTCTGGTGGGACAACTGGGCGAACCTGCGCGCAAAGAATGAGGACGGCGCGTTGAAGCTCGACATGCGCCCCAAGGCGTATGACCCGGAAGACTACGACAGCGAAGACGACTACTACGCCCATGCCGCCGACTGGATGGCGAACTGGGGCGAAGCCATTGACATGTGGGGTCTGGACGGCGTCTCCTACTGCAAATATCTGACCATCCGCATCAAGGGTGCGGAAGGCGGCGAAGAGAACAAGCTGATCATGGACTGGCATCCGGAAGACGCCAAGTTCTACGCGGCGCGCTTCTCTGACCTTGTGCTGGCGGACGGCACGCACCCGGTCATCACCACCGAATGGCAGGATCTCGTCATCGACCTCGAAGCGTCCGGCTTCCCGGGCATGACCAACGCCCTGCACATCCGCGCGTTCGCCAAGTGCGTCATCTACCTGGACGAAATCACCTTCTCTGAAGCCGTTGCGCCCATCGACGCTACCAGCTCCGAAACCATTCAGGCTGGTCTGACCGCGCCGGAAACCGGCAAGCCCGGCGACCTGCCGATTAAGGACTATCTGGCTGAACTGGAATAATTCCAAAACGTTCAAAAAGGGGGACAGTTTCGGCTGTCTCCCCCTTCTTTTACGGTTTTTTTCCAGAAACCGCTTGCGAACAACTTCAAAGACTGGTATACTTTTTATGATGCGCACGGACTTTGCGGACTTCGTCCGTTCTCTTTGATCCGCGCAGATTACCACGCCTAAAACACTGCATGAAATATGGAGCATCGCATGGTCACACTCAAAGACATTGCCGCCGAAGCAGGCGTAAGCATTACAACCGTTTCCAACGTGGTGCATAACCGCAAAAGCCGCGTTTCCGAAAAGAAGGTTGCAAAAATCTGGGAGATTATCGAGCGCGAACACTACGTTCCCAGCATGTCCGCGCGCTCGCTGGCGAACGACCAGTCCGCCATCATCGCCATGGTCACTTACATCACGCCGCGCACCACCGGCAGCACCGTCAGCGACCCCTTCATGAGCAGCGTCGCCGCCAGCGTCGAGCAGCGCACCCGTGAAGCCGGCTACTACCTGATGCTGCGCTCCGCCGAAAGCGTCGCCGCGCTGGAAGGGTTGATTCACAGCTGGCGGCTCTCCGGGCTGATTATGACGGGGCTGTTTCAGGATTCGTTCTTCGATGCCGTAGCAAAGCTGGGCATTCCCGTCGTCCTCATCGACAGCTATGTGGACGACCCGAACATCTGCTGCGTCGGCTTGGAGGATGAAAAAGGCGGCTACCTTGCCACGAAGCACCTGCTGGAGAACGGCCACCGCGTGATTGCGTTCGCGTCGCCGCCGATTTCCCCCGCGGGCGTTATCGAACTGCGCTTGCAGGGCTATCGCCGCGCCTTGGCGGAATACGGCGTGCCGTACGACCCGGCGCTTGTCTTTACGCAGGAAATTTCCGTGCAGGAGGGCAAGAAGCTGGGGCATCAGCTCAGCACACACCCCGAAATCACGGGGATTTTCGCCTCGGCGGATATTCTGGCGGCGGGCATCATGTCCGGGCTGCATGAGTGCGGGGTAAGTGTGCCGCGCGATAAGTCGATTGTGGGCTTTGATGATCATTATATTTCGCAGCTGGCGATTCCGGGGCTGACGACGATTCATCAGGATTCGGAGAAGAAAGGCACTTTGGCGACGGAGATGATTTTGGCGCAGCTGCGGAAGGAAGAGATTGCGCAGAAGAAGGTTATTTTGCCGGTGCACCTTGTGGAAAGGGGCAGCGTGAGGAATATAAAGGAATAAGGAAAAAGAGGATAAATACGCATCTTTCCTTCTTTGTCGATTCCGTGATGAACCAATTCGGAAATAGCAGCATACAAAATCATCGGCACAGCGCCAAATGAAAACTTGGTGCTGTGCCGATGCTGTTTAAAAGGGCGCATGCAGGTTCAGAAATGGCAAGTCATCAAGCAAAGTTCTCCTTCGCTCCACCGTTCAGAGGCGCTGCCCTTTATCCCAGCGTGATGCTGACCGCGCCATCCTGGCTGACATTCAGTTTCATGCACAGCAAGTATCGCTTGTAAAACGCTTCCTTCTCCTTGTCCGTCATCATAATCCACGAGTTTTGCAGCGCCGTCTCCATCATCTCGCGAACGTTGAATGGTTTCGTGCTTTCTCCCGCCAGCTGCTGATTGATTTGCTTCTGAATTGCATTGATCAGCGTACTGGTTTTGATGTTGTACGACGCCGCCGTACAGAAGTCGTCAATGAAGCAGAACGGGATTTCATGCCGCGCCAAGGTGTCCATGATGGCCATGCCCGTTTTGCCCTTCTCCAGCATAACAAGGAAGCGGACGCTGTCCAGCTGGCGAATCATCGCCCAGTAGTCGCTGTCCGACGACACAAGGATGATCGCATCCACGCCGGAGGTATACACTTCGCGGCTTGTCCGCACCGCCAGCGCCATATCGCACTGCGATTTGTTCTGGTTCAGCCGCTCGACCTTAATATGTTCCAGCTCAAGGTTCGCTTTTTCATCCACCGCCGTAGAGAGCGTGCGGTCAACCAGCGTTTTCCATTGTGACGTTGTATACTCGCTGTCAAACAGAATCACCTTGGATATTTTGCCCAGCTGCTCGGTCGGGAGGCTGCTCAGCGCCGCCGCGAGCTTCACGGCATCCGAATTTTCGCAGTCCACCGCAATCAGGCATTTCTTGCATTGCTCCAGCAGCCTGCCCAGATTGCGCATCGTGTGGTTGCCCGCATCACGCACCAGCGACAGGTTTTCAAAGCGGTCTTCGTGGCGCTCATAGAGAATCGTTACGAATTTTTCATCATTATAGAGGATATTGCCCTTGCTCTCCGGGCTTGTGGCAACGGCATCCCAGTTAATCCAGCAATGGAACGGGTAGCGGCGGGTATCGCTTTTATAGTATTCCCCTGCTTTTTTAATGCCATCTTTCTTCGTCCCGTTCGGCATCAGGAAAATGGGTTTCACATAGTCCCACTTCACCCATTCCGGGAAAAAGCGCGCCACCTGATTGATTCGGTTGCTGATTTCACAATTGATGCTGATAATGTATTCGTCAATATCCGGCTTTGCTTTGTAAATTCTGACGCCGTCCTGTTCCAGCTGCGCCACCGCTTCTGATGGAATGAGATTCGGTACGCTGCCGATATTGCGGAAGCTCATGCGAAATTCACTCACAATGGCTGGATAATTGCGTTCCATCGCCGTGCGAATGCGGCACAGATTGCGGATAATGCGCGCCTCTTTGTGCGCATCCAGCTCTTCGTAGCTTTTCAGCAGAAATGGTCTCGCATTTTCTTCGCCAAAGTTTCTTTGTCGATGCCAATAAGGTATGCCATCGGCGACACCAGCGTGTACGTTGAATTCTGGAACTCATTGTAGATGATTTTTTTGTCAAGCGCCGATGGCTTTTGCTGATTTTCCGGATTCTCATCGTCTATTTCAAGTGCTTGAACGAGTTTTGATAAATCAGCGAGATTATTGGAGGTGATTGTTTTACGCGCTTTCGGCTGGGTTTTCGTTTTCTTTGCCATGTGGAAGACTCCTTTTCTGTATTTTTTTGTTCATTTCCATCATACCATTTTGGCGGCGGCATTGCAAGGGCAGCAGCGCACAAATATATTCCTGCTTTGCGCATTGTTTTTCCCGGAAGTGTTTGACAAAAACTGCTCGATAGTTTTATTTTTTCGACAACAGATTATTATGATGCTATACTATTATTAACATTAGATACACACAAATTGATTATGTCGGGAGGGCTTTCTGTATGGAATACGTCACCCACCTCCGCGAGGACGGCAGCTATCAGCCACTCAAGGAGCATTTGGAAGGCACAGCGACGCGTTCTGCGAAATTCGCCGCTTCTTTTGGAGCGAGTTTTCACGCCGAAAGAACAGCCCTGCTGCACGACATCGGCAAGTACAGCCCCAACGGGCAGCGCCGCCAGCGTGACCCGGAACACACCGCCAAGGTGGACCACAGCACGGCAGGTGCGAAGGCGGCGGCAGATTTGGACGATATGCCCGCGGCGTTTGCCATTGCGGGGCATCACGGCGGTCTGCCCGACTTGGGAACCCGTCTCAGCCTCGATGATGGCACATTGTGCGCACGGCTGAACAAAAAGCTGACCGGCGGCGACGATCCCTCCGCGTGGCGCAGTGAGATTTCTTTGCCAACAGGCGTTCAGCCCACACCGCCGTGGCTTCCGCGGAATGATGCGCGCCTGACTGCCATGTACATCCGGATGCTGTTCTCCTGTCTGGTGGATGCTGATTTTCTGGACACGGAGCGCGCGCTCAGCAAGGAAGAAAAGCCGCGCGGCATCGGCGATTCCATGCCCGCGCTGCTGGAAAAGCTGCAAGCGCACGTTGCCAAATGGCTGGAAAAGCCCAAGTCCGACCTCTGCGCGCTGCGCAACGAGGTGCTGCGGCGCTGCCTGCGTGGCAGCGAAGATCCGCAGGGCTTGTACAGCCTGACCGTCCCCACGGGCGGCGGCAAAACGGTTTCGTCGCTTGCCTTTGCGCTCAGCCACGCAGTGAAGCATGGGATGAAGCGCATCATCTACGTCATCCCCTACACCAGCATCATCGACCAAAATGCGAAGGTTTTTCGGGATATTCTGGGCGATGAGAACGTGGTGGAGCATCACAATCAGGTGGATTTGCCCGATACGGATGCCGAAACGCCCGATGCCCTCCGCAAGCGCCTTGCCTGCGAAAACTGGGATGCCCCCGTCATCGTCACGACCGCCGTGCAGTTCTTTGAATCCTTCTACGCCGCCAAGCCCGGCCGCTGCCGCAAACTCCACAACGTCGCCAACAGCGTGGTGATTTTCGACGAGGCGCAGACGCTGCCGATTTCGCTGATGCGCCCCTGCGTCTCGGTAATCGACCAGCTGGTTCAGCATTACGGCGTCACCGCCGTTCTCTGTACCGCGACGCAGCCCGAATTGCTGTCCATTTTCAGCGGCTTCACCGCGGGCACCCGCATTCAAGAGCTTGTTCCCGACCCGGATGCGCTGTTCAGCAGCCTTCGCCGCGTCACCTTCCAGCAGGACGGGATGGTTTCGGACGAGGAATTAGCCGCGCGGATTCGTCAGGAAAATGCCGTGCTGTGCATCGTCAATTCCCGCAAACAGGCGCGCAGCCTGTACGAAGCCCTGCCGGAAGAGGGGCGTTTCCATCTCTCCACGCTGATGAACGCCATCGACCGTGAACGCACCATTGCCACAATTCGCGAACGCTTAGACAAGAAACAGTGCTGCCGCGTCATCTCCACCAGCCTGATTGAAGCGGGCGTTGACGTGGATTTTCCGACCGTATACCGCGAATTAGCCGGACTGGACAGCATTCTGCAAGCCGCCGGACGTTGCAATCGCGAGGGAAAGGAAGCGGCGCAGGACAGCATCGTCCACATCTACCAGACCGAACACGCGGTTCCACCCATCATGCGCCCAAACATTGAAAGCTGCCGCACAGTGCTGCGCCTGTATGCTGAGGACATCGGCAGCCGCAAAGCCATCCACGCGTATTTTTGCGATTTGCTCTTCAAGCGCGGCGAAAATCAGCAGCGTTCACGACCCGTTTCGTCCGAAAATGATTTACTGGATACCAGCAAAACGCTGTCATCCGAAGCAAGATTTGCTTTCCGCGAAACCGCCGAGCATTTCCGCTTTATCGACACAGATACGGTAACGGTGTACATTCCGACACCTGAAAACAGCGAGGACATCAAAGCCCTGCGTGATGGGCACTATTCGCGTGAGCTTTCCGCCGTCTGGGGCGCTGCGGCGTGAGTATCTACCGCCGCGAGTATCAGGCGTTGTGCAGCATCGGCGGCGTCACGGAAATTGCCGATGCGCACTGCGGCATTCTAAGCGACATCAAATTGTACACGCCGGAATGCGGCTTGCAGGTCAGCTGCACGAGCGGACTGGGGCTATTCGCCTGACATATATAATGAAGGAAAACTGAAACGGGCGGCAAGCATTGCGCTCACCGCCCGCCCCGTTAGACGATTGTCTAGCTTAGTATTTCAACCCACAGATAGAAGCAGCGAATTGCCCGCCGTTTCCATCCGACTTTGGCATTTTATCATCTTTTCGCTGGCGTGTCAAACCATGATTGATAGTTCTGTTCAATCTAAAATTATTTTCTAGTTTAGTGAATTTTCTTCTTGACATATACGCTGTGCCGTGCTATACTGTTCTTGTCAAACGAAAGGAAGTGAGTTGCTGACGATACACCCATTCGTCCCCTTGCGAACTGTCACTTGCCCACATCGGCAAGTGTTGATTGAGAAGTAAGAATGAGGAGGTGAACCAATGTCCATCAAAATGGAGGTGTGGGGCGAGTACGCTTGCTTCACCCGGCCTGAAATGAAGGTTGAGCGTGTCAGCTATGACGTTCCCACGCCCAGCGCCGCCCGCGGAATGGTAGAAAGTGTATACTACCATCCAGGCCTAAAATGGCATGTGGATAAAATCTACGTCTGCAAGCCCATCCGCTTCACGAACATTCTCCGCAACGAAGTGGCATCTAAGATTTCCGTCAGAAACGTGCTGACCGAAGCCAACGGCAAGAAGCGCTCCTACATCGACCGAAACGCCGATATTCAGCAGCGCGCTACCACCATGCTGCGAAACGTGCACTACGTCATTGAAGCGCACTTCGAGATGACCGACAAAGCCAATCCGTCGGACAATCCCGGCAAGTTTCAGGACATCGTGAAGCGGCGTCTTCGCAGCGGTCAGGCATACATGCAGCCGTATCTGGGCTGCCGGGAATGCACGGCGCATTTCCGCCTTTGGGAGGGCGGCGACATTCCCACCATCGACGAAACGCGGGATTTGGGCTATATGCTTTACGACATGGAATATTCCGACCCGGAAAACATACAACCGATGTTCTTCCGGGCGCAGATGGTGCATGGCGTGATTGATTTGACAGACTGTGAGGTGGTGAAATGATTCTGCAATCGCTCGTGCGGTGCTACAATTCGCTCGCCGCACAGGGCAAATTGGAGCGTCCCGGCTGGTCATCCGTCAAGGTGCAGTGGGGCTTGCGTCTGAAAGAAAACGGCGAACTGGTATCGGTGGAGTTACTCGGTAAACCCGATGAGAAAGGCAAGCCAATCCCTGTACAGAAGCCTCTTCCCACCCCTGTCAAGCGCACCAGCGGTAAGGCAGCCTGCTTCTTGTGTGACAATGCGAAATATTTATTTGGCATCACCAACGAGCCATACGACGGCACAGGCAAAAATCCCGCCAAAGAGGCAGAAGCCTGTTTCCGCATCAGTGCCAAAAAGCATCACGAGCTGCTGGACGGTGTATCCTGCCCGATGGCGCAGGCAATTCTCCGCTTTTTTTGACACTTGGCAGCCTGAAAAGGCGGCGCAGTCCCCTGCCCTGCAGGAGCATTTCGATGACCTGTGCAAGGGCGGCAATCTGCTTTTCTGCCTCATCAACGAATTGGGAACTGTTACAGAAGCGCAGAACGTGCCTGAAATTCAAGCTGCGTGGGATGCAAGCGTCTCCAATAGCTCGGAACGTTCTACCTTTGGTCGCTGTCTGGTTACAGGCACACAAGACACCATCGCCATTCTGCATCCAAGCATCAAGGGCGTTGTTGGCGCACAGTCCTCTGGCGCGTCGCTGGTTTCCTTCAACGCCTTCGCTTTTGAATCCTACGGGCGGAGTGGCAGTCAGGGTTTAAACGCCCCCGTCGGGAATCACGCCGCCTTTGCCTACGGCGAAGCGCTCAACTACATGCTTCGCGTGAAGGACTATCACAGTCTGCTGGGATCTGCCACTCTCGTTTACTGGGCAGAAACGGCGCAATCCGCTTACAGCGACTGCTTTGCCGCTCTGCTGGGGACAAACGAAGACATGACGCAGAATACGCTGGACGGCATCATGAAAGCCATCCGCCTTGGGCAGGGTCTTCAGTGGGAGAATGTTCCGCTTGATTCCCGTACACCCTTCTACATTCTGGGGCTGTCGCCGAATGCGTCCCGTCTGTCGGTTCGTTTCTTCCTGCAAGGGACGTTTGGCGATTTTGCCGCGAATTTGGCGCGTCATCAGGAGCGTTTGAACATCATTCGCCCATCCTATGACACGCGTGAAACACTTTCCGCCTATTCGCTGCTCAAGGAAACAGCGAATCCCAACAGCAGGGACAAGCTGCCGCCGTCGCATCTGGTGGGCGATTTGCTCCGCGCCATTCTTGGCGATACGCCTTACCCTGTTTCGCTGCTGACGCAAACAGAGCTGCGCATCCATGCGGAGCACAGTGTCAGCCGCGGCAAGGCGGCAATTCTCAAAGCGTGGCTGCTGAAAAACGGCAGCAATCCACAGTACAAGGAGGTCATCGACGTGCAACTCAACGAACAGACGAATTACGCACCATATGTGCTGGGTCGTCTCTTTGCGGTGCTGGAAAGCCTCCAGCAGAAGGCAAATCCCGGCATCAACGCTACCATCATGGATCGTTACTTCAACGCTGCCTGCGCAACGCCCAGCATCGTTTTCCCGACGCTGCTGAAGCTGGCGCAGAGTCACCTGAAGAAACTTGATACCGGCTATTTCATTTATTACGACAAGCAGATGACGGAACTGTGCGGGCGCTTGACTGACAGCTACCCTGCGCGCCTGAACCTGCAGGATCAGGGTATTTTCCAGCTGGGCTACTATCACCAGAAGCAGAAGTTCTTCACGAAAAAGGAGGAAAACAGCAATGTCTGATGTGATTCGCAATCGCTATGATTTCGTGGTACTGTTCGACGTGCAGAACGGCAATCCCAACGGTGACCCCGATGCCGGCAATATGCCCCGCACCGACCCGGAAACGGGTCTTGGGCTGGTGACGGACGTGTGCCTGAAGCGCAAGATTCGCGACTATGTGGCGACCGTCAAGGAGGGCGACCCGCATTACGGCATCTATATTCAGGATGGCGTTCCGCTGAATCGCTGCGACCGTGAAGGGCTGGAGGCCTGCGGCTACGGCGACATCAAGGAGGACGACCTCAAAAAGAAACTGAAGTCGAATGACCCGGAGATTGACCGCAAGCTGCGCGATTATATGTGCAGCCACTACTACGACATCCGGACGTTCGGCGCGGTGATGACGACGTTTGTCAAGGCATCGCTGAACTGCGGTCAGGTGCGCGGGCCGGTGCAGCTGGGCTTTGCCCGCAGCGTTGACCCCATTGTGCCGCAGGAAATCACCATCACCCGCGTCGCCATCACGACGGAAAAGGACGCGGAGAAGAAGGGCACCGAAATGGGGCGCAAGTACATCGTCCCCTACGGGCTGTACCGCGTGGAAGGGTTCGTATCCGCAAATCTGGCGCGCAAGACCACGGGATTCAGCGAAGAAGACCTCGCCCTGTTGTGGGATGCCATCCTCAACATGTTTGAAAACGACCACTCCGCCGCGCGCGGCATGATGGCAGTGCGCAAGCTCATCATCTTCCGCCATGAGAAGGAACTGGGCAACGCCCCCGCGTGGAAGCTGTTTGAACGCGTGCGTGTAGCGCGTAAGGCGGACGTGACGGTTCCGCGCAGCTTTACGGACTACGAATGGACGGTGGATGACGCGAATCTGCCGGACGGCGTCACCTGCGAAGTGAAGGGGTGACGCAGCAGGACGCGACCCTCTCCGCCTTGCAGCATTACGCCTACTGCCGCCGCCAATGGGGATTGATTTTTCTGGAGCAGCAGTGGGCAGAAAATGCGCACACGGCGGAGGGGCAAGTGTTCCACCAAACGGCGCATCACGGCCCGGAAGCGGAATTGCGCGGCGATACGCTGATTCTGCGCGGAGTGCGGCTGGAATCCGCCCGCCTGCACCTACACGGCGTCAGCGACGTGGTGGAGTTCCACCGCAGTCCCGACGGTGTTGCGCTGCACGGACGCGAAGGGCTGTGGCTGCCGTACCCGGTAGAATACAAAAAAGGGTCAGACAAAACGCAGGATGCCGACGAGGTGCAGCTGTGCGCACAGGCGCTCTGCTTGGAGGAGATGCTCTGCTGTGCCATCCCGGAGGGCAGCTTGTTTTATGGCGAACCCCGCCGACGGACGCGGGTCGCGCTGGATGAATCCCTCCGTGCGCGGACGTTGTCGCTTCTGGCGGAACTGCTGGAGAATCAGGCGCGCGGACATACGCCATCCGTTCGGGCGCACAAGGGCTGCAATGCCTGCTCGCTCAAGGATGTATGCGTTCCGCGGCTCAGCCGAACTGGCAGCGTCCGCGCCTACATGCACGCCCGTATTGCGGAGGATTCGCCATGAGAAAGATGCTGAATACGCTGTTCGTGACGACGGAAGACGCCTACTTGTCGCTGGAAAACGAGAATATCGTCGTCCATGTGGGCGAGGAAAAGCGCGCGCAGTATCCCCTGCTGATGCTGGAGGGCATTCTGACTTTCTCCTACAAAGGCGCAAGTCCAGCACTCATGGGTGCTTGCGCAGAGCGCGGTATTGGGCTGACGTTTCTGACGCCGCGCGGGCGATTTTTAGCACGCGTCTGCGGCAGCGAGCGCGGCAATGTTCTGCTGCGCCGCGAGCAGTATCGGCGCGCCGACAGCCTATCCGCCAGCTGCCTGATTGCACGGAATTTCATCTTCGGCAAGGTATACAATCAGCGCTGGGTGCTGGAGCGTACCATCCGCGACCACGCCTTGCGCGTGAATGTGCAGGCACTCAAGGATGTTTCCGCCGCGTTAGATGCCAAGCTGCCGCAAATTGAATCAGCGGTTGATTTAGATGTGCTGCGCGGGCTGGAAGGCGACGCATCCGCCGATTATTTTTCGGTATTCGACGAAATGATACTGACTCAAAAGGCGGATTTCTTGCTGAACGGCCGCAATCGCCGCCCGCCGCAGGACAACATGAACGCCCTACTCTCCTTCGCCTATGTGCTGCTCGCCAACGACTGCGCTGCCGCGCTGGAAAGCGTAGGGCTGGATGCCTACGTCGGCTTCATGCACCGCGACCGTCCGGGGCGCACGTCGCTCGCCCTTGACCTGATGGAAGAACTGCGCGCCCCGATGGCAGATCGCCTCTGCATCACGCTGGCGAACAACCGTGTGCTGCAGGACAAGCACTTCGACCGGCAGGAAAGCGGCGCCGTCTTCTTGAACGATGCCGGGCGCAAGCAGTTCTTGACCGCGTGGCAAAACCGCAAACGCGAAGAAATCACCCACCCGTTCCTGAAAGAGAAAATCATGTGGGGGCTTGTTCCCTATGTACAGGCGCTGCTGCTTGCGCGCACCCTCCGCGGCGACACAGACGGTTATCCCCCATTCCTCTGGAAATAACCCGAAAGCGAGGCGTTCCCGATGCTGGTTCTAATCACCTACGATGTTTCCACCGTCGATGCAGACGGCAAACGCCGCTTGCGGCAAGTCGCCAAGCGCTGCGTCGTCCACGGTCAGCGCGTGCAGAATTCCGTATTTGAGTGCTCTTTGGATGCCGCGCAGTACAAGCTGCTTCAGGCGGAACTTCGGCAGCTGATTGACCCGGAAAAGGACAGTTTGCGCTTTTACAACCTCGGCAATCACTACGAAAGCCGGATTGAGCACATTGGCGTGAAGACGAGCTACGCCCCGGAAGGGCTGCTGATGCTGTAAGGGCGCGCCGCGCGAATCGCCCGTGCGAAGCGCAAGCCTCCAGCCTTTTGCAGAGGTTCGCACCGGATTTCGCGGTTTTTCCGGCAAAATTACCGCATTTTCGGCTAAGCTGATTCTCAAAAGGACTGTTTTGTGGTATACTTTTTGTGCAAAGCCTATGATTCTGATCGACAGAATTGTTACTTTGCGCAGTCGCTCCCCGTGCGGGGAGCGTGGATTGAAATGACAAGCCGCACATGCGGTATACATGCCTAAAAGTCGCTCCCCGTGCGGGGAGCGTGGATTGAAATATCATGAGTAACACGAAGACTAATCAGAGCATTTCGTCGCTCCCCGTGCGGGGAGCGTGGATTGAAATATGATGGTCATCGACTGCGCGTAAGTCGCCTGTGGTCGCTCCCCGTGCGGGGAGCGTGGATTGAAATATAGATAGATTCGTTGCGCTCTATGAGGTTTTTTGGTCGCTCCCCGTGCGGGGAGCGTGGATTGAAATTCGACGCTCTTGCAGAATTCGCGTGTTTTCTGCTTGTCGCTCCCCGTGCGGGGAGCGTGGATTGAAATCTTTTCGTGGCCGTTTTCGGCCTTTCGCGACGTCGTCGCTCCCCGTGCGGGGAGCGTGGATTGAAATTACTATATGCGCGCGCTGCAAGGCACGGAAAAGCGTCGCTCCCCGCGCGGGGAGCGTGGATTGAAATGCGCGCGGCGTCGTGCGCCTCGAAGTAGGCCGCGTGTCGCTCCCCGTGCGGGGAGCGTGGATTGAAATATTTTCTTTCCTTCCTTCTGCCGAGACCGAGCCCGTCGCTCCCCGTGCGGGGAGCGTGGATTGAAATGCCATTCCGCCGCCTCGTTCGTCCCCCGCGCGGGGGGTCGCTCCCCGTGCGGGGAGCGTGGATTGAAATTACTATATGCGCGCGCTGCAAGGCACGGAAAAGCGTCGCTCCCCGTGCGGGAGCGTGGATTGAAAATATCCTCGCGCTGCGGGCATTGCGCGACGAAATCGTCGCTCCCGTGCGGGGAGCGTGGATTGAAATTGCACCCGCTGGCGGAGCAAGGAAACGCCGGAGCGCGTCGCTCCCCGTGCGGGGAGCGTGGATTGAAATAAGCGCTGTCGCCTCGACGAAATCGAGAGCGTCATCGTCGCTCCCCGTGCGGGGAGCGTGGATTGAAATTGCGACTTCCTCCGCCGTCTTGCCGTGCATCGCGTCGCTCCCCGTGCGGGGAGCGTGGATTGAAATGTCGCGCTGGAAGAGCAGTATCCAGGGCTGCCGAAGTCGCTCCCCGTGCGGGGAGCGTGGATTGAAATGCGGCACACCGCTGCCGCGCGAGCTGTGCCGCGTCGCTCCCCGTGCGGGGAGCGTGGATTGAAATTACTATGTGGAGCAGTCGGTGGAAATCGGCACAAAGTCGCTCCCCGTGCGGGGAGCGTGGATTGAAATTGCTTCATGGTGTCCTCCTGTTCCGGGACTAAGCGTCGCTCCCCGTGCGGGGAGCGTGGATTGAAATCAGATTGTCCGGGTGTCGTTGAATGTGGCGTTGAAGTCGCTCCCCGTGCGGGGAGCGTGGATTGAAATAAATTTGAGAACCTTTCGGCTCCCGCGACCGTCCCGTCGCTCCCCGTGCGGGGAGCGTGGATTGAAATCTGTCGGGCGTGCGCCCGTTTAAATTTGAGAACCGTCGCTCCCCGTGCGGGGAGCGTGGATTGAAATTCGTCATCGGTCGTCCGCTTTTGGATGCAAACAGGTCGCTCCCCGTGCGGGGAGCGTGGATTGAAATGGCTCGGACGTCAGGTAGAAGTCGGCGTGCGCTATGGTCGCTCCCCGTGCGGGGAGCGTGGATTGAAATGCTTACGCGCAGGAGCTTTTGCAGACAAACGGCGTCGCTCCCCGTGCGGGGAGCGTGGATTGAAAATGGCATGGGTGAACTCGACCCGGAAGCCACAATCCGTCGCTCCCCGTGCGGGGAGCGTGGATTGAAATTTTTCAACGAGGCGCACATGAACGACGAGCTTCCGTCGCTCCCCGTGCGGGGAGCGTGGATTGAAATGACCTACTATGAAAACCTGCTGGCGTAAGAAGGGGTCGCTCCCCGTGCGGGGAGCGTGGATTGAAATGACCTACTATGAAAACCTGCTGGCGTAAGAAGGGGTCGCTCCCCGTGCGGGGAGCGTGGATTGAAATCAACACGCCAACGACGATTGTATACAGCCCGAGTCGCTCCCCGTGCGGGGAGCGTGGATTGAAATAAGGCACGGAAGCAATGGCACACGAGCAGTCCAGTCGCTCCCCGTGCGGGGAGCGTGGATTGAAATTGAAACACACTGTGCAGATTCAGAAGGTGGTAGCGGTCGCTCCCCGTGCGGGGAGCGTGGATTGAAATTCCCGTGCAACCATTTCACGCAGGGCGGTCTTGTCGTCGCTCCCCGTGCGGGGAGCGTGGATTGAAATTGAAAGTTTTTTGCGATTTTTTCGCAACTTTATTTTGTCGCTCCCCGTGCGGGGAGCGTGGATTGAAATCGTTGTTTTACGAAAGTTTTCGATGAATCAACCGCATGTCGCTCCCCGTGCGGGGAGCGTGGATTGAAATTTCTGAATCGCTTCCTGCATCGACACGGCATCCGTCGCTCCCCGTGCGGGGAGCGTGGATTGAAATGCTTTCAGTCCGGCGGCAGAGAAGTCGATGCCCAGTGTCGCTCCCCGTGCGGGGAGCGTGGATTGAAATCACAATCGTCAGCCGCCCCTGCATCGCCTCGCCGTCGCTCCCCGTGCGGGGAGCGTGGATTGAAATAGGATTTTCAAATCCAGCTGTTCCAGCTTGCTTGCAGTCGCTCCCCGCGCGGGGAGCGTGGATTGAAATTTCGACAGCGCCGGTGACGCGCCGATTGCCGCAGTCGCTCCCCGCGCGGGGAGCGTGGATTGAAATGGGAGCGGGGACAGCAAAGTGCCGGACTGCTCGTGTCGCTCCCCGTGCGGGGAGCGTGGATTGAAATGTGCCGTGTGGTCGCCCACCCCGATGTGGATGTGGTCGCTCCCCGTGCGGGGAGCGTGGATTGAAATCTTTCCCCCCTGTTACGCTGGGGATGGGCGTTTTGGTCGCTCCCCGTGCGGGGAGCGTGGATTGAAATTGTCAGCTATTACCGCGACTTCTGCAACACCTACAGTCGCTCCCCGTGCGGGGAGCGTGGATTGAAATACCACCTGCGCAAGGACACCGGCAATAACGACGACGTCGCTCCCCGTGCGGGGAGCGTGGATTGAAATGATTTGCTTGTCGCTCACGCCGTGAATCGTCGGAGTCGCTCCCCGTGCGGGGAGCGTGGATTGAAATACCGGGCGAACGCGATTCTCTCAAAGTACGATGCGTCGCTCCCCGTGCGGGGAGCGTGGATTGAAATTTATATTTTGACTTTTGTCGTACACGCACAGAAGTCGCTCCCCGTGCGGGGAGCGTGGATTGAAATTGAGCGGTGCGCGATGGTGCTCAGATACTCCGCCGTCGCTCCCCGTGCGGGGAGCGTGGATTGAAATCTCTTTAGTTTGTGTGCCAGCACCCGAAGTTGCTGTCGCTCCCCGTGCGGGGAGCGTGGATTGAAATACAGAGAACGACGTGCCGTTCTAAGCCACCGAAGGTCGCTCCCCGTGCGGGGAGCGTGGATTGAAATTTTTCGGACTTTGCAACGGCATAGTACCCCTTGATGTGTCGCTCCCCGTGCGGGGAGCGTGGATTGAAATAAGGAGGCGCAGGCCCACACGATTAAGATGACCTGTCGCTCCCCGTGCGGGGAGCGTGGATTGAAATGGGTATAGCCCGATTTTGACCCGTCAGCGCGTAACGTCGCTCCCCGTGCGGGGAGCGTGGATTGAAATTTCTCCCCGGACGACACCGCCGCGGTCAACGCGGGTCGCTCCCCGTGCGGGGAGCGTGGATTGAAATGTCGCTCTGAAATGCCTGAACCCGTGGGATTGCGTCGCTCCCCGTGCGGGGAGCGTGGATTGAAATACTTTTGTTCCTCCGTTCCGCCGGGGCGCACCCGGTCGCTCCCCGTGCGGGGAGCGTGGATTGAAATGTCCCTCCGCGGGGGAGTCCGGGTGCTGTGCAGTTGGTCGCTCCCCGTGCGGGGAGCGTGGATTGAAATACAAACGCCCCAAAAAGGCTTATCATAGGCTCACGTCGCTCCCCGTACGGGGAGCGTGGATTGAAATACGGTGGACGACCTGTACGACCACTACCCGGCAGAGTCGCTCCCCGTGCGGGGAGCGTGGATTGAAATCGGGAGGGTTTTGGAAGGTTCGCCCAGATACTCCGTCGCTCCCCGTGCGGGGAGCGTGGATTGAAATTGTTCTCGACGAAAAAATCAGCGGTGAACGTTCCGGTCGCTCCCCGTGCGGGGAGCGTGGATTGAAATTGTTATTTGCCAACTGCAATCCAGTCAACCGCGAGTCGCTCCCCGTGCGGGGAGCGTGGATTGAAATACGCTATACAAATTCCGCAAACAATACTTCCAAGTCGCTCCCCGTGCGGGGAGCGTGGATTGAAATTTTCCCCATGACCAGATTTGACAAACAACCATTAGTCGCTCCCCGTGCGGGGAGCGTGGATTGAAATGTGTATGGTCAAAAATTTCACAATATAGTTGGGGTCGCTCCCCGTGCGGGGAGCGTGGATTGAAATAGTAATAAGGGGCGAACACAGAAGAATAATATTGGTCGCTCCCCGTGCGGGGAGCGTGGATTGAAATAATTTGCCGCATGTTGGAAAGAATACGGTCAGCGGTCGCTCCCCGTGCGGGGAGAGTGGATTGAAATCCGCTTGCTTTCGGGTGATTCCCAGTGCTGATCGTGTCGCTCCCCGTGCGGGGAGCGTGGATTGAAATTTGCCAACAGCAAAGCAGTCATTGGTCTTCCAGCGTCGCTCCCCGTGCGGGGAGCGTGGATTGAAATGTGTGCCATTCCAGCAAGTTGGAACTGAAAAAGGGTCGCTCCCCGTGCGGGGAGCGTGGATTGAAATGTCGCTGGTCTGCTTGTAGGGCGTGCCGGAAATGGTCGCTCCCCGTGCGGGGAGCGTGGATTGAAATCCCGATGCGACCGACGAAGGATGCGATGTCATTAGTCGCTCCCCGTGCGGGGAGCGTGGATTGAAATGCAATGTTCGCCTGTAAGTAGTGCATGATGTCGTCGTCGCTCCCCGTGCGGGGAGCGTGGATTGAAATTCCTTCTGCCGGGAAGCCCGGCTTGCGTTACCGGGGTCGCTCCCCGTGCGGGGAGCGTGGATTGAAATCTTTCCTTTCCGGGCGTGTGCCCTTGCTTGATTGTCGCTCCCCGTGCGGGGAGCGTGGATTGAAATGACAAACTCGTAGATGGCCGCGACGAAGCGCCCTGGTCGCTCCCCGTGCGGGGAGCGTGGATTGAAATCCGTAGATGTAATCATGGAACCAGCGCGTATCCGGTCGCTCCCCGTGCGGGGAGCGTGGATTGAAATAGACCGAGCAGACAATTGCACCCACAACCGCGCCGTCGCTCCCCGTGCGGGGAGCGTGGATTGAAATCGCTGGCGGGCGAAGCCAATAAACATTTGGATGTGTCGCTCCCCGTGCGGGGAGCGTGGATTGAAATGATGTAGCCTTCGCGCGTGTGAGCCGTAAAGACGTCGCTCCCCGTGCGGGGAGCGTGGATTGAAATCACAAGCGTCATCCCTCCCTGCTGTTATTATATCACGTCGCTCCCCGTGCGGGGAGCGTGGATTGAAATATGCTGTTGCTGGACATGGCATCCAGCGCGTACAGTCGCTCCCCGTGCGGGGAGCGTGGATTGAAATTACGCCGTCATCGACGTTGCGCGCGGTTGCGGCATGTCGCTCCCCGTGCGGGGAGCGTGGATTGAAATTATGCGCTGTCACCAGCGAAATACTATGCGGACACGTCGCTCCCCGTGCGGGGAGCGTGGATTGAAATGGGCTGAATGCCGAGGACTTCCAGAAGACCGCAGGTCGCTCCCCGTGCGGGGAGCGTGGATTGAAATCATGTCAGCCGACACCACCTTCCAGCGCTGTGACGCGTCGCTCCCCGTGCGGGGAGCGTGGATTGAAATGTTGCAGTCTAACATCAAAAGCATCCGAAAAGAGTCGCTCCCCGTGCGGGGAGCGTGGATTGAAATTGTGTTGGAGATAGCATCCCCAACTCGTACAATTGGGTCGCTCCCCGTGCGGGGAGCGTGGATTGAAATCAGCTCCAATTAAAGGCTGGATTGATTCTGAGTGTCGCTCCCCGTGCGGGGAGCGTGGATTGAAATTCGCAAGCGTGTCCGTCAGACAGGCGATTGCCGTCGCTCCCCGTGCGGGGAGCGTGGATTGAAATCCCAAACAGCGAAAGTTGGATACCGTCCATTGGGTCGCTCCCCGTGCGGGGAGCGTGGATTGAAATAACGGCGATACGCTGGCGGGGCTGCAAACCTATGTGTCGCTCCCCGTGCGGGGAGCGTGGATTGAAATAGCCGGATGTCCGCAAGGATGACGGCCGCTGGTACGTCGCTCCCCGTGCGGGGAGCGTGGATTGAAATAGCTCTCGCTCGATGTCCGTGTAGCAGGCAACGAGGTCGCTCCCCGTGCGGGGAGCGTGGATTGAAATGCTCATCCTGCGGCTCAATCGTCCAGACGGCGACGGGTCGCTCCCCGTGCGGGGAGCGTGGATTGAAATCCTCTGTACAAGTCGATGCAGGAAATTTCGCCGGAGGTCGCTCCCCGTGCGGGGAGCGTGGATTGAAATTGCAAGGTGAACAACATCCACAGCACCATCCACGTCGTCGCTCCCCGTGCGGGGAGCGTGGATTGAAATAACACACCATCCTCTCACTATAATATTGTACCATGTCGCTCCCCGTGCGGGGAGCGTGGATTGAAATAAAGCGCGGCAAGGAATGCCCGGTATTCTACATCGTCGCTCCCCGTGCGGGGAGCGTGGATTGAAATCAAACCTTATCGGGCAGTCAGCGCGTCGATGATGTCGCTCCCCGTGCGGGGAGCGTGGATTGAAATGAAGCAGTTCCAGCAGTAACAATTTTTCCTCATCGTCGCTCCCCGTGCGGGGAGCGTGGATTGAAATAATGATGCCAGTGTCCAGCCCTGCGTCTCTTGCTGTCGCTCCCCGTGCGGGGAGGCGTGGATTGAAATATCCGGGCGGGCTGAAAAATGCCCGCCCCGGCGGTCGCTCCCCGCGCGGGGAGCGTGGATTGAAATGATTTCAAATCCGCTACGCAACGCAAGATTCCGAACGTCGCTCCCCGTGCGGGGAGCGTGGATTGAAATAATGATGCCAGTGTCCAGCCCTGCGTCTCTTGCTGTCGCTCCCCGTGCGGGGAGCGTGGATTGAAATCCATTGCGAGGAAGGAGGCAGCAATGCGGTATAGTCGCTCCCCGTGCGGGGAGCGTGGATTGAAATGCCGGGTGGCGACGTGTTTGCTGGTGCGGAGCTGTGTCGCTCCCCGTGCGGGGAGCGTGGATTGAAATATGATGCGCTGACCATCGCGGGCGGCGACCCTGCGGGTCGCTCCCCGTGCGGGGAGCGTGGATTGAAATTTGTGTGTACAGCAAGACCGGAAGGCTCAACATAGTCGCTCCCCGTGCAGGGAGCGTGGATTGAAATTGCTTTCACACTCTGCATTTGTACATTTGTACCAGTCGCTCCCCGTGCAGGGAGCGTGGATTGAAATGGTCAGGTGTCCATCGGCGCGTACAAGCTGGGCGTCGCTCCCCGTGCAGGGAGCGTGGATTGAAATCCGAGCTGGAAGCTGCCATCCGTCAGCAGGAGAAGTCGCTCCCCGTGCAGGGAGCGTGGATTGAAATTTGACGAACTGGACGACGACAAGCTCGTGAAAAGTCGCTCCCCGTGCAGGGAGCGTGGATTGAAATCTCGGTTGTCTATACGCATGGGGAAGCGTTGCGTCGCTCCCCGTGCAGGGAGCGTGGATTGAAATCAGCAGTTCCAGCGCGGTTTGGCGCGCGGCATACGGTCGCTCCCCGTGCAGGGAGCGTGGATTGAAATGTCAAGCTGCTGCTTGAGCGTGTCGCGCTCCGTGTCGCTCCCCGTGCAGGGAGCGTGGATTGAAATATCTTCTCCGGGTATGCGCGTACTGCCATGTTTCGGTCGCTCCCCGTGCGGGGAGCGTGGATTGAAATAATAAGGTCGTTGTCCCAGTTCGCAAGCACTTTTCGTCGCTCCCCGTGCGGGGAGCGTGGATTGAAATGCGGTCGTCCCGGAAATATGCTGCTGCTTGTCCTGTTGCTCCCCGTGCGGGGAGCGTGGATTGAAATCTTTTGTGTGCCGCCATAGCCCAGCTTGAGGTTGGTCGCTCCCCGTGCGGGGAGCGTGGATTGAAATGTCAGCACGTCCAGCTCATTGGCTTCCCGGAAGGGTGTCGCTCCCCGTGCGGGGAGCGTGGATTGAAATACCATCCGCTACCGCCGGAGCATCCGGCAGGAGCAGTCGCTCCCCGTGCGGGGAGCGTGGATTGAAATACCTTTAACGGGCGGCATTGCCGCCGGGACATGGTCGCTCCCCGTGCGGGGAGCGTGGATTGAAATCGTTTCCACCTGCTGCTTGTAGGCGTCGAACGCCTCGTCGCTCCCCGTGCGGGGAGCGTGGATTGAAATCATTTCTCGCACAACGCTCTCAAATTACGAAGCAGGTCGCTCCCCGTGCGAGGAGCGTGGATTGAAATTGGCATCGTTGGCACCAATAATGGTCGCGCTGCGTCGCTCCCCGTGCGGGGAGCGTGGATTGAAATGTGCATCAGGTCACGCACAAATCGCTCATAGGCAAGGTCGCTCCCCGCGCGGGGAGCGTGGATTGAAATGTGGCAGATCACGCAGACGCTTTGCAGGTTGTCGTCGCTCCCTGTGCGGGGAGCGTGGATTGAAATGCGCTGTCCAAAAACTCAACATCCTGCGCGAAAACGTCGCTCCCCGTGCGGGGAGCGTGGATTGAAATACGTTTGTCTGACAGCCTCTTGCACTCGGAGACATGTCGCTCCCCGTGCGGGGAGCGTGGATTGAAATGCCGCAGAAGTCAAGCAAGTCCATGCCGGGACAAGTCGCTCCCCGTGCGGGGAGCGTGGATTGAAATTAAAGGGGAAGGAAAACCCTTAGGGCAAATCATCCAGCTTGTAAACGCCATCGGACAGCTCCTCCATCTGATCCACGAGCTTTCCGTCACGGTACACCTCAAAGACCGCGCCGCTCAGATGGTGGTCGGGATAGTCCTTATCCACCTTGGTCAGCTGAACGCTGCCGCGAATGAGCTTGTTGGTGATCTCGATCTCTACCCCAGCACCGTTCTGATCTACCTTCACGGTATAAGGCGTATCATCCATTACATAGCCCTCCGGTTCGGTGATTTCACGCACCACATACTCGCCATAAGGGATGTCCGCGAAGGAGAAGCTGCCGTCCTCTGCGGAAACGGTGGTCAGGATAGGCTCGGTGCCGTCTGTGAGGAACAGCCCGATGGTAGCTCCGGCCAGCGCCTTGCCGTCCTCATCCTTCTTCATGCCGTAGATCTCTCCGTAGATCATCTCGTTGGTAATGCTCTTTCCATCATTGACGGCAAGCTCCACAACGGGGATTTCCTGACCGGCATAGGCGAAGGTCACAGGGTACTTCTCATCGGAGAGCATATAGTGGCTGTCGGTGCTGATTTCTCTGACATAGTAGCTGCCGAAGGGGACATCGCTCTTGAGCACGGCTTTCCCGTTTTCGTCAAGGGACAGAATCTCAATCAGTCCGTCCGCAGGAATGACAGAGCCGTCTGCTGCGGTAAGCTCCTCGGCGGCATAGAAGCCGAAGGTCACGGCGGAAAGCTCGTTATTCATGCCGATACCGAACTGCTTGTTCTGCTCCAGTACCTTGGAAAGAGAAATCCGCGCCTTCTGTCTGTCATTGCAGAAGCTGGCAGCGGTTTCGGTGATCTCAATCTCCTGGCCGGCGTAGACAAGCTCTGCGGTATGGGCGTCCTTGTTAATGACCATCCCGTCGGGGGCTTTCATCTCGGTGATTTCGTATTTTCCCAGATACAGCGGCTTGCTCTCCGCCATGCCATCTGCGCCGGTGGTCTCCGTATCCACCACCTCGCCGGCACTACAGCGCAGCGTACCATCCGGGGTGTAGATGTCCGCCGCGGCCTTGATCTCATAGGTTGCTCCTGCAAGACCCTGCACCGTATAGACCGGCTGGTAGACTCCGTCCGCCGCCGTAACAGAGGCAAACACCTCGCCGGTTTTGGAAATCTTGATAATGCCCTTCTGCGCGTAATTGCCCAGCTTCACTGCAACGATTGTCACGCCGCTTTCCTCGGTGGAATTCTCTTCGGTCACATCGAACTTGACCGCCTCATGACTGAGCACATAGCCGTAAGGAGCGGAGACCTCCTTGAGGGAGTAGCCCTTGCCAAACTCCAGCTTCTCCGGCGTGATGAGCATGCCGGCGTCATTGGTGTAGAAGGTGTCGATGGTGGTAACCTCCGGATAGGTAAAGGTCATTTCCACCTTGGAGCCATCCGGACGGAAGATCTGGAAGCCCGCACCTGCATAGGGAATGGTATTGCCGGTCTCCGCGTCTACCTTGATGGCCTTAATGAAGGACTCGAAGTTGACGTTGTTGATGAGGTAGCGGTAGGTTTCGCCGTTCTTGGCAATAAACACATCAAAGTCGCTCATCAGCTCACGGCCCTCCCAGCCGGAGATCTGATGGACGGTATACACGCCATAGGGCAGGTCCTTGCTCTGGGCAAAGCCGTTTTCATCGCAGGTCAGATAGTCCCGCTTCGTATCCTTTGCCGCTTCATAGCTGCCTGCGGCTTTCAGATAGACGGCGAATACTGCGCCCTCTTCGGGAGTTTCGATCTGCGTATCACCGTTATCCGAGTGCTTGATGATGGCGATATTGCCCTTCTGCACCTGCTCGCTCACAGCCACGGCAGGCGCAGCGTTCAGCTCAACAGTGTAATTGGCCGCCTCTGCGCCGACAGGATAAACGGTGCTGTCCAGCAGATAGCCCTCGGAGGGGGTGATCTCACGAATCGTCCAGTCGTTGCCGCAGACATAATAGCCGGTGGTGAACTGGCCGTTCTCGTCGGTGTAGTAGGTATCCACAAGCTGATCGCCCTTATAGATGCCGTAGGCAGCACCGGCAAGCGAAGCGTCGCCCTGCGCCATTCCGCTCTCACAGTCGCTCTTGGTGACGGTGACATTGAATTTCTTGAGGATGTTGGAAAAGCTCTTATTGGTTACACTGTTCCATTCCACTGCGGCGCTCTGGCTGTTGGGAACCACATAGCGAATGGCGGTGTCCATCTCCTCCAGTGTGTAGCCGGTGCCGATAAGCACAGCCTTGAAAGTCGCCACACCGTTTTCATCGGTGACAGCAATTCATCCACAGGCAGGTCACTGAGAGAGGTTCCAAAAAGGTGGAACTTCACACCCTGGTTCAGCCCATCCTCGGAGGTCTTGGTCACGGTCAGATCGCCGCGACGGAGCACATTGTTGAAGGAAACCGTCGCCGTCTGCCCGGCAAGCACGATGACACGGTGGCTTTCCTGGGGCACATACTTGTCATAGCTCTGCTCGGTGACGGTATAAATGCCGGGCATCAGATTATCGATGCGAATTTCACCGTTCCGGTCGGTGGTAACGGTCTGATTGACGCCCTCGCCGGTGATGGTGAAGGTAATGCCTTCCACCTTGCTGTCCTCGCTGGTCTTGATAATTTTAGCGCCTCCATAGCTGACCTTCAGCTTGACAAACGCTTTTACGGGGTCGCTGACGGAGGCCGTATAGGTGATGGTATCCTGAACGCCGCCGTTGGGGCCGTACTTATAGTCCGTCCAAACAAGAACGCCGCAGCGGGAAGCGCTTCGAGTTGCGGAGATCGTCACATTGCCGCCGGGAGCCGTATCGGTGGTGATGGTAAGCGTATTGCCCGACACGCTGAAATGAAAGCCCGTCTCACTGGCGGAGAAGGTAAACTGTGACAGCACGCGGTTGGTATCCGTGAGCTCGGCAATGTACTGACTGCCATCCCACGCAAGCTCAATCGTCTTTGCGCCGCCGCTGCTTCTGCTCATAAAGCTCGGGCAAACGGCATGGCTCTGCACGCTGTACTCGATGCTGTCGTAATAGTCCATGATTCGGCTATACAGCGGGTGATTGGGAGAAACCAGCGACAGGATCGCGTCATAGCCGCCGGTGCTCACATGGTCAAAGTCTGCATCGCGCTCGCCCACAACCGTTTCCCAAACGAGCAGCTGGGTAGCAAAGGCGTGGGCCAGCTTATCCGCATCGGAATCGTTCTGCGATCTCCAGGAGGTGGAAAGGTTGCCCTGATAGCCATACTGCATGATACGCCCCAGCAGCAGCTTAATGTCATCCGGCTCGATGGTGTTGTTGTACTGGCTGGGATAGTTATCCCAAAAATCCTCACCGAAGCCGTGGTAGGTATCGCCGACATTTCGGGAAAGGCCCGGCTCGATGCAGTGGCACACCTTCCCGTCAAAGGAATCCATGCAGTGTGGTGTAGTTGCTGGAGCCTGTTGCCCAGCCGTTCATATAGTTTTTCGCGGAGTGTCCCCATGCGTCCTCGGAGTAAATCTGAGCAGCGTCCCCGTCACGGGGGAAGGAAATCATATAGGACTCCGCTGTTTCGCTTGCGGCGAAGGCCGTGGTCGTGCCAAAACCCGCAATCACGGTGAATGCCATGAGGACTGCAAGCAGTCCCGACATTCCTCTTTTGAAAATCTTCTTCATTCGTTCTGTCCTCCTTCAAGGCATGAAAAAAGCACCGTGCTTCCACGATGCTCATTTCGGCGTATTGACTTGTTGATGCTTATGCCGACTCAAATGTTGATTTTCTCCCTCTGGTTCGGCTTTTCCTCGCTCATAATCGACTCGATGACCTCGTTATTCAGCTTTCCGTCCTGAGAGAACCGCTTCAGCTTAATGGCTTGGGCAAGGGACGGCGTGGCATCTGCGTAGGCGATTTGCTCCAGCAGGGCATTCTGCTCCTCCTTTTGCAGGTACGAAAGCTCCACCACCGGTCTGAACGCAATACGCCCCTCGTCAACCAAATCCAGAAGCTTCGGAATGAACTCGGTAAGGCGAATATAGCAGTATACTTGGGCTTGTCCATCACCGGTTTCTTCTTTCAAAAGAGATGCCGATTTCACTCCCCTTACAGTCAATCAGAATGTAGTCGTAGCTCTTTCTCATGCCGTCGATGGCATTCTTCAGAACATACTCGCGGCTCATGACATTGAACAGACCTGTTTCATACCGAAGAGCTCAATGTTCGAGGGAAGCAAATCCACACCTTCCTGGTGCCGGATAATTGCACCCTCCGCAAGCGGCTCATTATCAATGACCGACTGCATAAGGGAAGACAGCGACACTTCCAGCTCATCGGGGTTCTTTACGCCGAGGTTCACGGTTAAGCTGCCCTGCGGATCAGCATCCACCAACAGAACCCGTTTCCCAGAGCTTGCAAGTCCCACGCCGAGATTGACTGCGGTCGTCGTTTTGCCGACGCCGCCCTTCTGATTTGTGATGGCGATCACCTTACAGTTTTCCATGGGGTTTTCCTCCTTTCTCTTTATTTGAATCATTTCTGATCCCCGAAAGCCTCAAAATACCTTTTGGTGCTTTCGTCGCTGCATTTCATTTTTCCTCGAACCCAAAATGTAGAAAAGGAAATCAACAGGCGTTCGGTTGCTGACCAAACTCATAGGAATTTCACCTCTGCCGGGTACTCCGCCAACCCCATAGGGAAGTATCATTGTCCCTGAATCGTTTCATCGCCTTATCCGTAGCAAGCGGATATTTCAGAATGGTTCGGAATCGCTACCAACCTTGCTTTCCGTGATAACCCTTATGGGCAGGAAGTTCGTGGCGCACCTTCATCCGACTGGAGCTTACGCCCCGATCAGGAATGTACCTGTTGAATGTGTATTCGATTGTCAAGGAACAGGTGAGAGGTTATTTGCCCCTCAAGTGGTAGATCACGGGAAAGGGCAAAAATTAAGCATCTGGAGAAATTTCTAAAAAATTTTTTCACGGTCTCCTCCTTCGAGCATTCATCATTGGAATATCAGAAAACAAAAAAGGCCCAGCTACCACAATGGGTAACTGGGTCTCAACCATCCGTATATGGTATAAACGGGAATAAACTTCGCCAAAGGATTCAAAGTAAAACAAAGATACCGGGAGGGAAAATTGTCTCTATAGATGCGCCTCGCAGAGCTCGGAATGGAGGGAGATTTTCCCCTATTTTTTTAACCCATTCATCGCTCCAAACCCGGTTTTCCCCTATGGTTAACCCATTAAAAATGGGATAGAGAGTATCAAATTTTCTCAAAAGGAAACAGCAGAATCAAAAAAGAAAAGCCCCGGAAACCGTTGCGTTTCCAGGGTTTTTGGCATTTTGAAGTCTCGATCAGCGCTTGCTGAACTGGGGCGCGCGACGAGCAGCCTTCAAGCCGTACTTCTTACGTTCCTTCATACGAGGATCGCGGGTGAGAAAGCCAGCCTTCTTCAAGGCAGCACGCAGTTCCGGATCAGCCTTGCACAGGGCACGAGAGATGCCGTGACGAATTGCGCCGGCCTGACCGGACACACCGCCGCCGCAGACATTCACCAGCACGTCGAAAGAGGTCGTGCTGGTCAGCGTCAAGGGCTGACGAACGGTCATCTTGAGGGTCTCCAGACCGAAGTAGTTATCAATATCACGCTTGTTGATGGTCACTTTGCCATCACCGGCGACCAAGCGGACGCGGGCAACAGCCTTCTTGCGGCGGCCAACAGCGCTGTAATCAACCTTAGCCATTTGTTTTTCTCCTTTCCGCCTTACACGAGGTCAAACTTCACGGGCTTCTGCGCCGCATGGTCATGATTCGGGCCAGCGTAGACCTTGAGCTTCTTGGCCATCTGGCGACCCAGCGGTCCCTTGGGCATCATACCCACGACAGCACGGCGGATTGCAAATTCAGGCTTCTCAGCCAGCAGCTTGCGGTACTTGGTTTCCTTCAGGCCGCCGACATAGCCGGTGTGATGATAATAAATCTTCTGATCCAGCTTCTTGCCGGTCATGACGATCTTATCCGCATTGATGATAATGACATAATCGCCGGTATCCACATTGGGGGTGTAAATCGGCTTATTCTTGCCGCGAAGGATGTTCGCGACCTGGCTGGCCACACGGCCAAACACCTGACCCTCGGCATCGACAACATACCACTGACGGGTAATGTCAGCCGCTTTCGGCATGAACGTCTTCAAAGGTTTTTCCTCCCTAAGTGATGGTTCTCTATGTGTGTGCGGCACGGCATGATGGTCGCATGTCCTCCGCGGGTGTTTCAATAGTTTCCGGGGCAAGCGGAGCTATTGATGCCATCCACTATTGTACAATAAACGTGCCGCTTTGTCAAGCGCAAAATGCGCATTTTTCAAGGATTAACTGTGATAAGGAACTAATTTACTTAGCTGTACTGGCATATTCATCGGTATTCCAGAAGCGTTCTTCGGACATTCGGCGCACCTCCCTTCATTTGAAAACTGAAAGTTGTTTAATTCTTTTCGTAATAAACAATATCCATTTTATCATTTATATTTTCAACCAATCCTGTCCTTTTATATCCCAACTTCTCATATAAATAACAATTTCCTTCTTCTTGAAGAATGGTGTCAAGTTTCCAATTATCATGTCCATGAATTTTTTCGACTTCTTCAAATGCTTTTTGTGCCAACCCTTTATTTCTAAATTCTTTCATAACAAAAACAGGTGCTACTCTTTTTCTACTTCCATCTTTTTTATCTACAACTCTAATCGCACCAACTAAATTATCTCCGTCAAAAATATAATAGAAATATGTAAATTCTTGTGATAATTTAGCTTCTATTCTTTCTTTTGCCTCATTTCCAGGACTTGTTTCATAGTCTTGATATCTTTCTAACAAATCGGAAAAAGCTTCTGTTTGCATTTTCCATATTTTTCACAATCATTTACATTTGCTCTTATTAGTTTCATAACATCACCTCGTCAAATTCAACGTTTCTTCTTTGTTTCTTTCAATAAAGTTGCCTGTTCCATTTCCTTTTCATAACTGCCATTGGCATAGGCAACGTCCAAAATAGCACGTTCCAGTTTATCTTTCGCCAACCGTTTCATTACGGCGGCGGTCTGCTCGTCCAGCGTGCCACGGCGGAGATACTGCGTGATCGTATTCATGCGGCGATTGTAGATCGCCCTAATCGGATGATCGTCCGCAAGCTCTCGTTGCTCTCTGCCTTTGAGATTGCCGATCTGTCTGCAAGTGCGCCCACGCTTATCCCCCGGAGCAAGTCCTCCGCAGTATTTGGTCTGCCTTGCATCCGTGATCAGAAACCACTTGCCGCAAATAGGGCATAGTTACTTGCCACTATTAAGCCAAGGGTTTTCGGAGGTTTTTTCCCCTTTTGACGCGCCTTTTTGATGATTTGCCGCTATGCTTCCCAAAAGCCGTCAGCGTTTCCGCTTCTTCGGCGGACGTTCCGGCAGTTCTTCCCACATCGCCTGCACCATGGCGCGGAGCTTTGCGGAATCGGCGAGAATCGGGACGTGCAGCATGGGCTTCGCGCCGTCATAGGGCGGCTCGGCGGAAGTACCCGGCATGAAGCGCCACGCTGCCGGGACGTTCTTGACCATGAAGCCCGTGCCGTATACGCCGCCGAAAATCCGCTCGCGGTAGTAGAAGATGAACCCGCCCATCATGGGGATTCGGCGGACTTCCGGCAGCGGTGCCAGCTGGGCAGAGACGAAATCCGCCAGCTCGCGATTCGTCATGCGCTTCCGCAGATTATCGACGCGCCCGGCGATATTCGCGGCAAATTGCTCGTCCGTGAACGACGGGTCGCGGGTGCTTTTCCAAAGGCTGCACGGCAGGTCGGGACACTGCGCGCAGTTCCGCAAGCCCTTTTTCTCCCGCACACAGGCGTAAATCGGGCACGCGCAGCCCGCCGGCGCATGGAACACACGCCCCTGACATTCGTTGCAGCCCCGGCACAGTCCCCCAAAGAATGAACACGCGCCGCAGTCCGTGCCGCAGACGCTGATGTTTTCGCTCATGTTGATGCCTCCTCCGGCGGATAAACGCCGTTTTCCTCCATTGTACGCCCATTTTCGCACGATGTCTTGAAGAAACGCGACACGTTTTCCCCGTGATAGCGGCGAAACTCGCGACACAGGTGCGCCTGATCCGCAAAGTCGTAGCGCGCCACCGCATCCTGCACGTTATTCAGCGTCCCGCGGCAAATCTCCTGATAGAGCGCTTGATACCGCACCAGCGCGCTCCCCTTCTTCGGTGTCATCCCCCAGTACTCGCCCAAAAGGCGCTCCAGCTGACGGCTGCTGATGAACAATTCGTGCGCCCACTCGCTGATGGTCGCCGTTCCCCGATGGCACAGCAGCACATCCGCCGCCGTCTCCACCAGCGGATTTTCCCGGCACTGAAACGCCAGCAGGACGCTCTGCGCATACGCCGCGCGCGCCGTCAGCCCATCCAGTTCCAGCAATCGCGCCCGCAGTGCCCGGTCAAGGCGGCCGAATCGGACTTCCGGCGATTCAAAGCCGTTCAGCGTGCCGCGAAGGGCATCATCCGCAAACGCATACGCGCCGAAAGCATGGAAGCGGATGGCGAATGTGCTCACCGTATGCCCCGGAATCAGCGGCAAATGCGCAGTGCCGCACACGTCGCTGACGCCGCAGAAACTCGCTTGAATGATGCGTCCTGCCGTTTCGTCAATGTGGTAGATGAGGTCAGCGCAGACATCGGGGATGATGCGCGTCGGGGATGCGCCAGCGCCGATGATGCCGCCCCAGAAGCAGCGAATCCACCTTTGCAGGGATTCACAAGGCGGGATTTCATGGTGTGCCGCCGTTGCGAGGAAGGGAGTGGCCGTCAGGGGCTGCCACATGCGGCGGATGTTTATCATTCGCAGTTCTCCTTCCTTATACAACGCTTTTGTTGCAGGGGATTTCGCCTCTGCGGAGGCAAAAAGTTGGGCTTTCCGTTCGCCCCTTGACCCCTTCGGTCGTCACTTTTCCGTCTCAAACGTCACATTCCGCCCGTCGGAGCGGCAGATAATTGTCCCCTGCTCGTCGGTTCGGAAAACGACAACATCCGCGTCGCGAAGGCGGCTCAGGGTGCTTTCCGCCGGATGGCCATAGGTGTTGCCCTTGCCGACGCTGATGACGGCGTACTGCGGCATGATTTCACGCAGGAAAGCATAGCATGTCGAGGTTTCACTGCCGTGATGGCCGACTTTCAGCACCGTCGCCTGCAGCGGTTCGCCATTTGCCAAAAGCGCGTGTTCCGCGTTCCACTCCGCGTCGCCCGTGAAGAGGAACGACGTGCTGCCGCAGTCCACGCGCACGACCAGCGACATGTCGTTTGTGTCCGTGAAGCCCTGCCCGTCGGAGAGGAACGTCACCTGCGCGCTGCCGAGATAAAAGCTGTCGCCGATGCTCGGCACAGTCAGCGAAATTCCCTGTCTTTCGGTGTACTTCACCAGTGAGCTGAATACCTTCGTATCCCACTGCGTCACGGGCGAATACACCGCGCCGACCGTGCAGGCATTCAGCGCGCCGGGCAGACCGCCAATGTGATCTTCATGCGGATGCGTCGCAATGATGGCGTCAAGGTGCTCAATCCTCAGTGTCTTGGTCAGGTAAGCGTAGACGAATTGGCTGGCGGAGGCTTTGCCGCCGTCAATCATCATGGCGTGGCCGTCGCTGACGAGAATCGCGCCGTCCGCCTGACCGACATCGAGGAAATACACCGTTAAATCAGCGGATGAAACGGGTGCGGCGGTCGCCATCGGCAGCTTCGTCGGAATCGGTGCGAGGAAATCATCCCCGTTCGGCGCGTCGCTGCGGACGAACAGCAGCACCGCCATCAAGAGTGTCAGCAGCAGTTGGAAAATCGTCCGGCGTGTCGCCTTGCGCCGCGTCGTCCGGCGTTTTTTCTTCTTCATCGTGTACCCGTGCTGCCGAAGCCGCCGCGGGAAGCGTTATCGAGGCGTTCCACCGTCACCAGTTCCGGCTTGTCCATCTTTCTCATCACGCGGAACTGGCAGATGCGGTCGCCACGCGCGATCGTCGTGTCGCGCATGGCCAGCGCTGGAAAGCCCCACACGTCGTCGTCACCGCAGTAGCTTTCGTCGATGACACCCATGCTGTTCGCCTGCAGAATCCCCCACTTGCGGAAGGTCGAGCTGCGCGGCACAATGTGCGCCTCGTACCCCTCCGGCAGCTGCATCGACACGCCCAGCGAAATAATGCGGAACTCCCCCGCGTGCATCGTCACAGTTTCCGCCGCGCACAGGTCAATCCAGTCCCCCTGCGGCAGGACGGTCAGCGGCACTGCGCCGTCATGATAGCGAACGAGAATCTTCATGCTTGTTCCCCTTTCTGTTTGCCTTTTTATCATAGCACAAAAAGGCATTGCGGGGAAGGCGAACACGCAGATTTTTCTTTTCCCAAAAAAGTTCCTATTTTCGGGATGAAAATGCCATCGTGCTCCGTTAGATGGGGAGATGCCACCCCAAAGACGATTTAATTAGGAAAGGATTGACCCGATGAACATCACGCTCAAGCCCATTGACGAAAACAACTTTCTGGATGCATTCCATTTGCAGCTCCGCGACGACCAGACGCAGTACGTCTCCCACCCGATTCGCAGCCTTGCGCAGGCGTATGTCTACCGCAATCAGTGCCAGCCGTTCGGCATTTACGCTGACGCGCGGATGGTGGGATACGTCATGGTGATTTACGACTACGACGTGCCGGAATACGACATTTGGCACATGATGATTGACGCCGCCGAGCAGGGCAAAGGCTACGGAACAGCGGCGATGAAGGCGGTGCTGGACTATATCGCGACGAAGCCGTTCGGGGATTCGGGGCGCGTTGTGCTGACGTGCCATCAGGCGAATATTCCGGCGATGCGGCTGTACGAATCGCTGGGATTCCAGCACACGGGGAATGTGGATGAGGACGGCGAGGAGGAAATGGTGAAGGGGGTGTAAGGGAGAATTTTCCTTTGAAAAAGCATTCTCGTCGCGTCTGCGGACGCGAATCTGCCTCATGCCTGCCGGAATAGCGTATTCTTGTCGAGAAAAGCGCGGAAAGCCACATCAGCCTTCCGCACTTTTTGCTGCCTTATACTATTTCCAAATAAGAATGCGCCAAGATGCGAAGCGAATTCTTCATTCTGGCTAACGAGCGTGAAACGCAGCATAGCAGCGCTACGCTAAGTGGAACGACCGGACACCAGAATGGAAAAGGCGCGAGAAGATGGCGCAGGTGAATTGGGAAATAGTATTATCATGCGGGTTTTCCTTCCCTTACCCTCTCCCGCACCAACTTGTCATCTCCCTCAAACTCGCCACAATCCCCGGCAGCTTCTTTACCACCTCGTCCACATCCGCCTGCGTGGTGTCCGTGCCGAGGGTCAGCCGCAGCGAACCTTTCGCTTCGTCGCGCGTCAAACCAATCGCCGTCAGCACATGGCTGGGGTCAAGGCTGCCCGCCGTACATGCCGAGCCGCTTGATGCCGCGATGCCCTCCAAATCCAGCCGGAGCAGCACCGCTTCGCCCTCAATCCCCGCAAAAGAGACGTTCACGTTGTTCGGTAGTCGCTTGTCCATCGTGCCGTTGATGCGCATGTCGGGAATCGCCGCCGTCAAGCCGCTGACAAGCCGATTGCGCAGGAAGGTCATCCGCGCCGCGTTCTCCGCCAAGCCCTCTTCCGCCAGTTCAATCGCCTTGCCCAAGCCGACGATGCCCGGCAGATTCTCCGTGCCTGCGCGATGCCCGCGTTCCTGCGCGCCGCCGTGAATCAGCGGGTCGATTTTCACGCCCTTGCGGATGTACAGCGCGCCGATGCCCTTCGGTCCGTGGAACTTGTGCGCCGAGAGGGAGAGCATGTCCGCGTGGAGCGCCTCGACATCCAGCGGAATCGCGCCGACAGCCTGCACCGCGTCCGTGTGGAAGAGTACGCCGCGTTCGTGGCAGAGTGCGCCAATCTCCGCGACGGGTTCAAGCGTGCCGATTTCGTTGTTCGCCGCCATCACGCTGACCAGCACAGTATCCGGGCGCAGGGCGTTCTCCACCTGCTGAGCGGTCACGAAGCCATCCGCGTCCACCGGGAGATACGTCACCTGCCAACCCTGCGCTTCCAGCCACTGGCAGGTATGCAGGATGGCGTGATGCTCAATCTGCGTGGTGATGATATGCTTCCCCTTCTCCTGATGCGCAAACGCCGCGCCCTTGAGCGCCCAGTTGTCGCTCTCCGATCCGCCCGCGGTGAAATAGATTTCCTGCGCGCTGCACCCCAATGCCGACGCGACCTGCCGCCGTGCGCGCTCGACCGCTTTTTTCGCATCCCGCCCCGTAGAATGAATGGAGGACGGGTTGCCGTACACCTGCATATAATAAGGAAGCATTGCCTCCATCACGGGCTGCGAAACGGCGGTCGTCGCCGCATTATCCAGATAAATACGATCCATGTGTGTTCCTTCCTTTTCGCTTTCTCCTTCTGGGAATTGTAGCACGCTTTCTATCGCTTTGTCAACCGCTGATTCGCCGCTGCACAATCGTTTGTTTTGTCCTCTTTGCATCACTTCAGCGCCATTTCCCACAAAAAAATTTGCGAAAGATTCACGAAAACGTTTGCGTAAACGCAAAAGCTGTGATACAATAAGATTGCAACAATCACTGCGGCTACGTCCGCTGCTCTGGAGGATTAGGTGCATGAAATACGGTCACTTTGACGACAAAGCCCGCGAGTACGTCATCGACACGCCGCGGACGCCCTACCCGTGGATTAACTATCTCGGCTGCGAACAGTTCTTCGGCATCATCAGCAATACCGCCGGCGGCTATTGCTTCTACCGCGATGCCCGACTGCGCCGCGTCACCCGCTACCGCTACAACAACATGCCTGTGGACAACGGCGGCCGCTACTTCTACATCAAGGATGGCGACACGGTCTGGAATCCCGGCTGGAAGCCCGTCAAAACGGAGCTGGACAGCTATTCCTGCCGCCACGGCATGGGGTACACCATCATTACCGGTCAGAAGAACGGTCTGACCGCCAGTCAGCTCTCTTTTGTGCCGATGGGCGTGAACGCCGAGGTGCATCAGGTGACGCTGCGCAATGATTCCAACGCGCCCAAGAATGTCATTCTGACGTCGTTCGTCGAGTTCTGCCTTTGGAACGCGCAGGACGACATGACGAACTTCCAGCGCAACTTCTCCACCGGCGAAGTCGAGGTGGAAGGCAGCGTCATCTACCACAAAACTGAATACCGCGAGCGCCGCAATCACTATGCGTTCTACGCCGTGAACACCCCCGTGGACGGCTTCGACACCGACATGGAGACGTTCCTTGGGCTGTACAACGGCTTTGAAAACCCGCAGGCGGTTTTCACCGGCAAGATGGGCAACTCCATCGCGTCCGGCTGGCAGCCGATGGCGGCGCATCAGGTGAAGGTGTCCCTCGCCCCCGGCGAAGAACGCCGCTTCAACTTCGTGCTGGGCTACGTCGAAGTGCCGCAGGCGGAGAAGTTCGTCGCGCCCAGCGTCATCAACAAAGCCCCCGCAAAAGCCCTGCTGGAGAAGCTGACGACCGACGAGCAGATTGCCGAAGCGTTTAACGCGCTGAAGAAGCATTGGGACAACCTGCTGTCCGCCTATGTGCTGACCACCCCCGACGAGAAGCTGGGACGCATGGTCAATATCTGGAATCCCTATCAGTGCATGGTCACGTTCAACATGAGCCGTTCGACCTCCATGTTCGAGAGCGGCATCGGGCGCGGCATGGGCTTCCGCGATTCTTCGCAGGACTTGCTCGGCTTCGTGCATCAAATCCCCGAACGCGCCCGCGAACGCATCCTCGACATCGCCGCGACGCAGTTCCGCGACGGCGGCTGCTATCACCAGTATCAGCCCCTGACCAAGAAGGGCAACAACGACATCGGCGGCGGCTTCAATGACGACCCGCTGTGGCTGATTGCCGGTACGGCGGCGTACATCAAGGAGACGGGTGACTTTGGCATTCTCGACGCCGCAACGCCCTACGACTGCAATCCTGACGACTGCGGCACGCTGCTGGAGCACCTCGAAGCGAGCTTCTACCACGTTGTCAATAACAAGGGACCGCACGGTCTGCCGCTGATTGGCCGCGCCGACTGGAACGACTGCCTGAACCTGAACTGCTTCTCCGACGAACCGAGCGAATCCTTCCAGACCTTCTCCAACCCGAACGCGCCGGATGAGCGCGTGGCGGAATCCGTGCTGATTGCGGGCATGTTCGTCGCCATTGGGCCGGATCTGGTCGCGATTCTGCGCCGCCGCGGGCTTGACGACAAGGCGGACGCCTGCCAGAAGGAAATCGACGCGATGAACGAAGCCATCCTGCGCGACGGCTGGGACGGCGAGTGGTTCGTCCGCGCGTACGACGCCTTCGGCCACAAAATCGGCTCGAAGGAATGCGAGGACGGCAAGATTTACATCGAAAGCCAAGGCTACTGCATCATGGGCGGTGTCGGCGTGAAGGACGGCAAGGCGGAAAAGGCGCTCGAATCCGTCCACAAGTATCTGGAAACCAAGCACGGCATCGTGCTGCTCCAGCCCGCCTACAAGGAGTACCACCTCGAACTGGGCGAAGTTTCCTCTTATCCGCCGGGATACAAGGAAAACGCGGGCATCTTCTGCCACAACAACCCGTGGATTATCGCCGCGGAAACCGTTGTCGGCCACGGCGACCGCGCCTTCGACCTGTACAGCCGCATTGCCCCCGCCTACCGCGAGGAAATCAGCGACCTGCACAAGATGGAGCCGTATGTGTACAGCCAGATGATTGCCGGCAAGGACGCAAAGAACTTCGGTCAGGCAAAGAACAGCTGGCTGACCGGCACAGCGGCATGGAACTTCTACGTCATCAGCAACTACATTCTGGGCATCAAGCCGGACTGGGAAGGTTTGAAAGTTGACCCGTGCATTCCGCACACTTGGGACGGCTATCAGGTGAGCCGCCGTTTCCGCGGAGCAACGTATGCGATCGCGATTGAGAATCCGTCGCATGTGTGCCGCGGCGTGAAGCAGGTGACGGTGGATGGACAGGCAATTGAGGGCAATGTCCTGCCGGTATTTGCGGATGGCAAGACGCATCAGGTCACGGTAACGCTGGGCTAAGGATAAAAACCTTCGGAAATAAACTGTTGGGTCAGCGCGCTCAAGCCGGGCTGCCCCAAACGGGTCAAGGGGCAATGCCCCTTGCAGGGTCAAGGGACAGCGTCCCTTGTGGGGTTTGGGGCAACGCCCCAACTGCTGCTCCGTTAGTCCAGTAAGCTAAGCACGCTCAACTCCGCAAAACGAGCGCTGAACAGCGAAGTGCTTTCAGCGCAGCGGTTGTAACTTCGCGCTCCCGCAGGAGCGCCCCTCAAGCCGCTTTATCAGCCACTTGCACATTGTCGCGCCAGATAGGCGCGACCGACCAGCATCGGGAGAAGTCGTTTCTCGGTGCTGGTCTTTTTTGTTGCAGGGAGATTTCGCCTCTGCGGAGGCGACCAGAGGGCATTGCGGTCGCCCTCTGGACTCCTTCGCATTGCACTCCCATGTTTCTTGATTTTTCATGTTACAGGGGGTATCGCGCCTGCGGGCGCGATAAGAGCGCAACAAAACAGGACGTTCCCTTTCGAGAACGCCCTGCCTTGATGATAGGATTAGTCTTCCAGATGCGCCGCCGCGTAAGCGCCAGCGTCACGACCGGAGACGAAGCAGTAGGACTGCGCGCAGCCGCCATAGTTGGTATACGCCTTGTCCTCGTTGAACAGAACGCCCATGCTGTCCGTGCCGCAGGCGAACAGACCCGGAATCACGTTGCCATTCGTGTCCAGAACTTGCAGGTTCTCGTTCACGTCCAGACCGCCGCAGGTGCTGTAAATGTACGGCGCGCCGGTGAAGGCGACGTAGTATTCCGAATCCGCCGCGACCGTGCCCAGACGCTCGAACTTGCTTGCATCCTTGCCGAATGCGTCGTTCTCCGGGTTGTAGCCCGCGACAGACGCTTTCAGCGCATCAGCAGAGAAGTCTCCGCCAATCTGCGCCGCCAGCTCGTCCAAGGAAGACGCCTTGTAGATGAAGCCCGCTTCGATGCCCGCGTCAATCACGGTGTCGATGTTTGTCAGCGGAACGTCCGCTTTGATGCCGCCCTGCGTCAGATAACGGCCAGACGCATTCGCGCTCAAGCCCTGCGCACGCAGGATGTCAATCTGTTCCTTGCTGTACACATAGTAGAAGTGATTTCCCTGATAGAAAGCGTTCATGGCGATGGACGATTCGTTGATGAAGCGCTCGCCCTTCATGTTGACCGCCATTCCCTCCGCCGTGCAGACCAACCCATAGGGAATGTCGTTGTCCTCGGCAGAGAACTGCGTGGTGATGACCGTCGGCGCAACGAAGTGAGACATCGGGTACATGCCGATGGCGCGGGTCGCCGCACCGTTTTCGATGGCAGACTCAATCATCTTGCCGTCGTTGGTGGACATGCCGAAGAGCTTGTACGCCTGACCGATGTACTTCTCCTGCATTTCGTCGCTGCCAGCGAAGCCGCCCGTGCAGAGGATGACCGCCTTGGCGTTGATGGTCACGCTCGTGCCGTCCGCCTTGATCGCGCGCACGCCGACTGCCTTGCCGTCCTGCATAATCAGCTCGGTTGCTTCCGTTTCCAGCAGGTACTGACCGCCCATCTCGGTGTAGCGGTCATACGCCTTGGCGAAGAAGCTCTCCGTCAGCTGCTTCTGACCGACATAAGAGGAGAAAATCGCCCACTTGCCGCCGACGAAGCCGACCGCCGGGGTGAACTCGAAGCCATAGCTTTGCAGCCAGTCGCAGGTCTCGCCGCTTTCATAGATGACCTTGGCAATCAGCTCCGGCTTCGCGCCCTGCGCGCCGTCCACCGTCGTGTAGTCCGTCCACGTCGCATAGAGAGCATCCGCATCCACCAGTTGCTCGCCAGCCGCCTTGGTGTGAACGCCATTAATCGGGTCTTTCCAATCCACAATTTCGCTCGCGACCTGACTGGGCGCGTTGACGTTCGCAGGGCCGGAAGTCGTTACACCCGTGCCGCCCCACTTGCCAGCCTTGTCAATGGCCAGCACGTTCGCACCGGATTCCGCCGCTGCCAGCGCCGCCGTCGTGCCGGACGAACCCATGCCGACGACCACGATATCAACATTATATTCTTCTGCAGCGTTGACTTTCGGAATCGCCTTGTACATTCCAGACACATCCATGCCCGCGCTCTCCAGCGCATTGACGACCGCCGCGCGGACGCCATTGGAGCTCGCCGTCGCGCCGCAGATGGCGTCTACCGCAAGGCTCTGATTCTCCACCACGCGTGGAATCCACTTTCCTCCACCGCGGCGATCATGCCCATCGTTTCGCCATTGTCGCCCACGGTCACGGACACGATTTTGCCGTCCTTGATTTCGACCGTCACCTGCACCTTCTGCGTCAGGTTGAAACCGCGTCCCTCGCCGGTATACACGCCATCCACCAGGGCAGTTTCCGTCTTCTCTTCGCCTGCCGCCTGACGGAGGCAGTCCGCCAGCGCCGTCTTGACCGCATTCGACGTCACCGTCGCGCTCGCCACCGCGTCCACCTCATCGGCAGAGGACACGCCAATCAGCTTTTCGGTCAGCGTCTTGATGGCGGCGCCGCCAATCGTCTCGGTCTCCTTGTCGCCGGTGATGGTAGCCGCTGTGACTTTGCCATCTGTGACCGTGACCTTCACTGTCACCGCGCCGCCGAAGCCCTGACTGGTCGCCTCATAGTTGCCGGACGCAAGCTTCCCTTCCGCCGAAGCCATCGGCAGCATCATCGCCGCGCCAACGAGGAACGCCAGAACCCGTTTCGTGTTCTTCATGGTTCTTTTCCTTCTTTCTTGCGGACATTTTTTGTCTGCACATCATGATAATTATATAACAATATACTGTGCTCGTCAATAGCTTTTCGCTAAATTGGGCAATTCCCCTTGTTTTTTTCGCATCGAAACCACCAGCTGCGTCATTTTTCAACCATAATCGGTTGCCCTTCCGCCGCATTTATGCTATCATGAAGCCATCCTGAACAAGAGCATCCGTTGGAAGATGACCGTACCCAAAATGAAAATCGTATGCTTGAAACAGGCTTCTGTTCGTGGTACAATGGATTTGAATCTACGAACAGGAGTTTTTTGTATGGCCAAGCAGGAGAACCGCAATACCCTCAGTACCAGCGTCCTTGTCCGGCGCTTCCTCCCCTACTTCCGCAAGTACCGCAAGACCATGGCGTTCGACCTGTGCTGCGCGGCGCTGACGACCGTCTGCGAGCTGGTGCTGCCGCTGATTGTCCGCACGATTACGACCCGCGCGACCTACGACGTCGCGTCGCTGACGGTGCCGTTCGTGCTGATGATGGGCGGTGTCTACATGCTGCTGCGCGTCATCGACGCGGCGGCGAACTACTACATGCAGTCCATCGGGCATATCATGGGCAGCCAGCTGGAAACGGATATGCGCCACGACATCTTCCACCACCTGCAGGAACTGTCCTTCGGCTACTATTCGGACACAAAAGTCGGGCAGATCATGGCGCGCATCACGTCCGACCTGTTTGAAATCACCGAGTTTGCGCACCACTGTCCGGAGGAATTTCTGATTGCGGGCGTGAAGATTCTCGTGTCCTTCATCATCCTCTGCACGATGAATATCCCCATGACGCTGATGATGTTCGCTGTGCTGCCGTTCATGCTCTACTTCGCCAAGCGCTTCAACACCAAGATGCGGCAGATTTTCAAGGAACGCAACAAGCAGGTGGGCGAAATCAACGCGCAGGTGGAAGATTCGCTGCTGGGCATCCGCGTGGTGAAGTCGTTCGCGAACGAGGAAATTGAGGAAAAAAAGTTTGCTGACGGCAACGCGAAGTTCCTTGACCTCAAGGCGCAGTCGTACCGCGTGATGGCGCAGTTCGGCACGTCGAACCGCATTTTTGACGGGCTGATGTACATCGTGATCGTCGTCGGCGGGGCACTGTTCATCAAGGCAGGGCGGCTCAGCGCGGCGGACTTCATGGCGTATTTGCTGTATGCGAACGTGCTGCTGAACTCCATCCGCCGCATCGTTGAATTCACCGAGCAGTTCCAGCGCGGCATGACTGGCATCGACCGCTTCCTCGAAATCATGGACGCCCCGGCGGAGATTGTGGACGCGCCGGACGCGAAGGTGCTGACGGATGTCAAGGGCGAAGTCGCGTTCGACCACGTTTCCTTCCATTATCAGGACGATGACGCCGAGGTCATCCACAACCTGAACATGACCGTCCGTCCAGGGCAGTCGATTGCCTTGGTCGGGCCGTCCGGCGCGGGCAAAACCACGCTGTGCAACCTGATTCCGCGCTTCTACGACGTAACGGGCGGCTGCATCCGCATCGACGGGCAGGACATCCGCACGCTGACGCAGAAGAGCCTGCGCGAAGCCATCGGCATGGTGCAGCAGGAGGTCTACCTGTTCGCCGGGTCGGTGCTGGAGAATATCGCATACGGCAAGCCCGGCGCATCCCGCGCGGAAGTCGAAGAAGCCGCGAAATTGGCGGGCGCGCACGAGTTCATCTCCGCCCTGCCCCACGGCTATGACACCTACGTTGGCGAACGCGGCGTCCGGCTTTCCGGCGGACAGAAGCAGCGCATTTCCATCGCGCGCGTGTTCCTGAAGAATCCGCCGATTCTGATTCTGGACGAAGCGACCTCCGCGCTGGACAACGAGAGCGAGCACATCGTCCAGCAGTCGCTCGAAAAGCTGGCGAAGGGGCGCACCGTGTTCACCATTGCGCACCGCCTGACGACCATCAAGGGTGCCGACTGCATCTGGGTGCTGACGGAGAAAGGCGTAGAAGAGCAGGGCAGCCACACGGAGCTGATTGCAAAAGGCGGGCTGTATGCGCACCTGTTCGCTATGTACACCAGCGACCGATAATTTTTTGACAAGCGATACTATTCCAAATGAGAATGTGCCAAGATGCGCCGCGAATTTTTCGCGCTGGCTAACGGGGAATGAAATGCAGCGTAGCAGCGCTACGCTAAATGGAACGACCGGACGCCAGCGCGGAAAAGGCGCAAGCAGATGGCACAGGCGAATGCAGGAATAGTATGGGCAAAGAAAAGCGGTTTTCTGCCGTTATCTCTTGTAAAAGCAATTTCATTCTACTATTCCATTTTAAGGAGGAACACTATTATGCTGCTTACCCGTGGTCTTACGTCCGATTTCGATTCCGTCTGCGCCCTGTACGCGCGCGTCACCAGTGCCATGCACGAAAAGGGCATTGCCCAGTGGAACTGGGGAACGTACCCCAACGCTGACCAGATTCACAAGAGTATCGACGCCGGGACGCTCTACGTCGTGCGCGAAGGGAACACCGTTGTCGCCGCCGTCACCCTCGATTCGACCTTTGAACCCGCTTACGACGCCGTCAACTGGCTCTTCGGCGGCAAACCTGGCACGTTCCACCGCCTGTGCATCGCGCCGGAAAAGCAGCGGCAAGGGCTGGGGCGCGGCATGATGGGTGAAATGCTCGCCATTCTGCGTTCTCAAGGCTGCACCGCGCTGCGCTGCGACACGCTGGTGAACAACAGTGCCGCTCTCACCCTCTACCAGAAAATCGGGATGCGCATCGCGGGGCATATCCGTTATTCGTCCCTGCCCGACCTGCGGTTCGCCGCGCTGGAAATGCGCCTGACGAACGACTGCCCGCTGCTGCCGCTGAAAATGCACCCGGCGTTCCGTGGCGGCAAGCTGACCCCGTGGGGCGGCGAGAAGCTGCGCACGGTGTACGGCAAGGACATCCGCGAAGTGCCGACAGGCGAAAGTCTGGAGGTTTCGTGCATTCCGGGGCTGGAATCGACCGACGACGCGGGCGTAAAGCTGCCTGACCTGATTTCCGCTTACGGCGAAGCGTTCGCGGGCGAGTACGCCAAGAAGCCCTTCCCGCTGCTGCTGAAGCTGATTGATGCCGCCGAACCGCTGTCCGTGCAGGTACACCCGAACGACGATTACGCCGCACGCGTGGAGAACGGCAAGCTCGGCAAGACCGAAGCATGGCTGATTCTGGATGCACCGGAAGGCAGTCAGCTCGTCTACGGCATCAAGCCCGGCACAACGCTTGACACCCTGCGCGCCGCGTGCGAACAGGGTGCGGCAGTCGAGCCGCTCCTGCGCCGCGTGACGGTGCATCCGGGCGACGTGTGCTTCATTCCGGCGGGCTGCGTCCACGCCATCGGCGCGGACATCATGCTCTACGAAATCCAGCAGTCGTCCGACATCACCTACCGCTTCTACGACTGGGATCGCGTGGACAAGAACGGCAACCGCCGCGAGCTGCACCTGCAAAAGGCGTTGGACGTGACCGACCTGACCTTCTCCCTCGACCCGATTCCCGCGCCCAATAAGCCTGTTGCGCGTGTGCTGGACGAAAAATACTTCACGCTGGACTTGGTGAATGTGCAGGGCGAAGCGGTGCTGCCCGCCGTGACGGCGTTCGGGCTTTTGACGGCGCTCGACGGCGACTTGACCGTGCGTTTCGCGGGTGGTCAGCTAACCCTGCGCAAGGGCGAAAGCGCGTACATCCCGCACACTGCGCCCGTGCTGACGCTGCACGGCAAGGGACGCGCCGCGCTGTCCATGCCGCGGTAAATGAAAATCCGGAGGTGAAGCATGAAGCAATACTGCTTCCACCCGCCAAAGAATATCGTCGTCGGAACGCTGGCGGCGATTCTCTGGGTCGCCGTCTTCCCGTTCTGGCTGCTGGGCGAAAGTACGCCGCTGAACGCGCTGGTGTCGGGCGAAGTTCCGCTGTGGGATACCCTCACTTGCCTGACGATGCAGGATTACAGCAACATCACCCGCGCGAAGTGGGACGGAATGCTGATTTTCACCATGCTGACCCTCCTGCTGACGATTCCGACCCTCTTCCGCCGGGAAAAGCGCCGAAAACTGCCGCTGATGCTGATGCTGCTCTTCCTGCTCTGGACAGGATTGTCCTGCTTCTTCGGCAGTCACGCAGGGGAAATGAATGCTTGGGGCGTGCCGACCGTATTGTGGGGTTCGGGGCGGTATGAGGGCTTCGTGACCATCGCGTGCTACGGGCTGATTTTCCTGTGTCTGCGCCGCATGGACGCGAATGTTCCCGCGCTGCTGACGGTTTGCAGCGCTGCTGTAACAGGCTATCTCATCCTCGTGCTGCTGCAATACGCGGGGTTCAATCCCCTGTCGCTCTTTCCGATGGGCAGGAGCATCCGCACAAACTACGAATTTCAAGGCACTATCGGCAATATCGACCTTGTCAGCGCTTGGGTCTGTCTGCTGATGCCGGGGCTGCTGGGCAGCTTCGTCTTGGGGCAAAAACATCATTGGCTGCATCTGCCGGTCGGGCTGTGCGCTATCCTGCTGACGCTGCTGATGGACGTGCAGAGCGGGCTGATTGTGCTGGCGCTGACGCTTCTTGCGCTCATTTGCCTTGCGCTCCGTCAGCCGGAATGTTTGGCGCGCCTGCTGCTGACGCTGGGCTTGACGCTGCTGCTCTTCGCGCTGCGCCAAGCGATCGTCCTGCCGTGGCTTGACATCTCGGCGGATATCGAATTTGCGCCGGGGCAGGTCAGCGCAGTCTGCACGCTCCTCGGCGTTGTACTGGTTGCCCTCGCGCCGCTGCTGATGTGCCATTCGCCACGTCCCCTGCCGCGAAAGGGACTGCTGGCGCTCGTATGCGCCGGGCTGCTCGTGGCGCTGATACTCGTCGCCTTTCTCCCCATGCCGGAGGGCGGTGCGCTCTGGGAGATGCACGAATTGCTGAACGGCCGCGCACAGGATGCGTTCGGCTCGGAGAGAATCGGCGTTTGGCGGATGACGCTGGAAATGACCGCACATTCGCCGTGGTTCGGGCTTTCGCCGGATGCGTTCTACGCCGCGTTCCGCGATTATCTTGATGCAACCGGGCAGACCATTCTGCAAAACTTCGATAATCCGCATAATTTCTTCCTGCAAACGATGGTGAATAGTGGGATTCCGGCGGCGCTGCTGCTGATGCTGACGTGCGCCGCGGCGATTGCGGGGGCAATCAGGAAGCGGGAGACACTGCCACTGGCGATGATGGCGGTTGGATTTTTAGCGCAGGGGATGTTTACGTTCAGTATTTGCTTGACGTCGCCGATGTTTTATGCGATTTTAGGACTTTGCGCGGCGAAAAAAGCCGCGGAATAAACCAGTAAGGGAAGTGCGCTCAAGCCGGGCAGCCAAAAAAGGGTCAAGGGGCAATGCCCCTTGCAGGGTGCAGGGGCGGCGCCCCTGCTGGGGTTTGGGGCAACGCCCCAACTGCCGGACGTGTAATCAACTGCGTGAGAAAAGTCAAGTATGCCACCCACGCGCTGAACAGCGAAGCGCTTTCAGGGCAGCACACAAACTTCGCGCGTCCGCAGACGCGCCCCCAGCTCGCTCTACCCACCACTTGCATATTGTCGCGCCCATTGGCGCGACCAGACACCACGAAAGCCTGCAAATAAAAAGTCAAGCCCCAAATGGGACTTGCTGCAAGGAAATTTGGCAGAAGGTGGGGAGAAAGAAGTGCAGCACAAATAAGCCACCACAAAGTGCCGGCTTAAAAAGAGAAAAAAGGAAGTGATGTCAGAGGGTTGCTTTCAGGATGGTGGGAATGGGAGCTACTGGCTGGAGAGTGTCCAGCGAGGCAAAAAAATCTCGCAGCTTAGCATAGTAGCGTCGTAGAAACTTGTTGGCTGCTGCAAGCATATAAACATAGAATGGCTTGCCTTCCGCCCGTTTCCGGTTAAGGAACTGAAACACCGGTTCATCTTGGGGAGCACATTGCAGGTAAGTTCTAATGACATTAAAAAGGGTTTTGCGGAGGTAGGGAGAGCCTCGCTTTAGAAGATTTGTTGCTTCTGACGTTTTTGTCTCCGGACTGGTTAGGCATGGGATCAATACCAGCAAAGGCAACGAGAGCCTGCTTCCGTTCAAAGCGGCGAACATCGCCGATTTCCGCCATAAGTTGCGGCCCGTAGGACTTTCCAATGCCGTACATCGCCATGACAACGGGGTATTCAGGCAGCATAGCAGCAAGCCGATCCATTTCCGCGCGATAGACTTCCACTGAGCGCGAAATACTGCTGAGCTGATTTGCAGCTTCCTGCACAAGCACTTTCACGACCTTTGCCTTTGGGGTCAGGACAACAGCGCGTTTCGCAAGGGCATATACTTCATCAGCGTTGCTCAGCTTAAAGAGATAGGCGTGGCGCTTGCACCATTTTCGGTAACGCTCACAAAAGGCAGCGAAGGGCTGCTTGCGCACACAGTCTACATGCCAGAAAGAATGCGCAAAGTCAACCCATTTCTGCGTTCCATCACTGCGCACCGGGCTGTCAAAGCACTTTCGGATGCCGGGAAAGGATTGCTCCAGAAGTGCAATCAGATTATTAGCAGAGGCCGTCCGCTGCTTAGAGGCAAGCTGAAACTGGCGGTTGAGGGTTTTGAGATCGTAGCGAATTGCATCCATGGGGGTGAAATCGCGCAAATCAGCCCAATTATCAAGCGCGTAACGAGCAATTTTTACGGCATCAGCCTTATCAGTTTTTACGCGGCGCAGAGAATTAGCACCGTACTCCTTGATGAGAAGCGGATTAACAGCGCAGACAAAAAGTCCTGCTTCGTGCAGCGCTTTTTCAACCGCTTCATAGTAACGCCCTGTGTGTTCCATCACGACGCGGGTTTCACCGTCAAGAGCCTTCAACTTCTCGACCAGTGAAGCAAGCCCTGCTATATCGTGAGTCACATCAAAAGGCAAGCAAACAACTTCCCCCAGAGGACGAAGCACCGCAACTGTGCTTTTCCTGCTGGAGACATCAATACCTACTGCGTTCATAGAATCACTCCTGTACTGAACTTGTAATGGACAAAGGCCATCTTTCCTGTTGCCGGTTCTATCTGTTTGATGACACGAACGCAGTGGCTCTACCTGCACAAATCGAACACTGCGAATAGGAGGATGGCTGACTGACTTTCATGCGGACGTAAAAGCCCTTGGAGATGAAGGTCAGACCATTACCTCTCTATTCTAACAGTTTAGGCAACGAGATGTCCCATGCCTATGGCTGGCTGCCATAAATCAAGGGGCAAATATATAGTAACAGGAGATGCACACCATGCGTACTGCCAAGGAATACCGCCGAATCGCGTGGAACGCCATCCGCCCACACTGGCGCGCCATGCTGCTGATTTCCCTCGCCGCGGTTCTGCCGCAGCTCATCGAGTTCTTCCTGCAATTGCTTCGGGCTGATTCCGCCGATAGACATGCAGTTTTGGTTCAGCGACCCCAGCCGCTTTCTGGCAGCCTACGATGCGTTCGTCGTGCAGACGCTCGCGCCGAATCTGCTCTTGAACGTGCTGTTCAACTGTCTGTCCGTACCGCTGACGCTGGGGCTGATTGGCGCGGCACAGCGGCTTCTGCGCGGGGAAGATGTGCAGGCGCGCCATTCGCTGACGTATGTTCCTTATTCGCTCCGCGCGATTGGGCTGGAAATCCGTATTGTACTCTACGCTTTCTGGCCGCTGCTGGCTCTCGCGGCCGTCACACTCGTCTTGCTGCTTATCTTCCATTCGCACGGCGTTTACCAGCTTTTCCGCCTTGCCTCGCTTGCGGCGATTGCTTTCGGGGTCACGCGGCTGTATTCGATGGCAGCGGCGAAATACCTGATGGCGAAAAAACCTACCCTGCGCGTGTCCGACCTCATGGAAACAAGCCGCACTATCATGGAAGACAGGCGGTTGAACCTCTTCCTGCTGGAATTGTCGTTCGCCGGGTGGTGGCTGCCAATGATCCTCGTCTGCGCGGCGGTGCTCTTGCTGGTGGGCTACAACGCCTATGTCGTCTGCGTCCTCCTGCTGCCGGTGTTCGTGCGGGCGTACATGGTCACCGCGCGCGCCGCTTTTGTGGATGATTGGGTCGGCAACCTCGTTTCCTCGGCGGATGACACTGCATCCATCACCCCAAAGTCCATATAAACCCCAAAGTCCATATAAAAGGAGAAATGCTTATGCACACCTCGAAAGAATATCGCCAAACCGCTTGGTCTGCCATCAAGCCTGTTCTGCCCATAATGCTGCTGATTTTCCTCGTGGCGAGCCTTCCGCAGCTTATCTTCATGTTTATCCAAACCGCCTTCGGGCTAATGCCGCCGATGGATACGGACTTGCTTCTCAGCGACCCGGATGCTTTTGTGGCGGCTTACAGCGCCTTCATGTCGTCGAGCAAGGGGATCACTTATTCGCTGCTGAACCTGCTGTTTACGCTGATGACCATTCCGCTGACGCTGGGCACTATCGGCGCGGCACAGCGTATTCTCCGCGGCGAGGACGTGCTGGTGCGCCATTCGCTGGCGTATATTCCCTATACCTTCCGCGCGATTTGGCTGCAGATCTGCACGGCGTTCTACGCCTTCTGGCCGATGCTGCTGGCGTATGTGGTGGCGATTCCAGTGCTGCTGACCGTGTCGTCGCCCGATATCATGCTGCTCACCGCCATTCTGTTTTTCATCGCGGTGATTGCGACGCTGGTGTTCGCCATTATGCGCACCTACTTAATGGTAGCCTCCGACTACCTGCTGGCACGCAACCCGAACACGAGCGTCTCGGAGATTATGCGCACCAGCCGCACCATCATGAAGGGCAACCGCATGAATTTCTTCCTGCTGGAATTATCTTTCATCGGTTGGAGTCTGCTGATTGCCGTGCTTGATTCGGCCGTGCTGACGATGGCGGGCTACACGCTTGCAAACATCTGCTCCATGCTGCTGTCGCTGTTCCTCGGCGTGTACATGACCACCGCTAAAGCTGCGTTTGTCAACGATTTGACCGACGCCGCGCCTTCGGATAACGCAAGCGGCAAAATGACGGAATAAAAATTGCATCATGCAAGTCATTTTCCCCGGCATCGCGAGGTGTCGGGGATATTTTTTTGCATTTTGCAGGAAAGCCGCAATTTTATGCATTTTTATCGTTTTTCCTATTGCATTTTCGATGTAAACAGGATATAATTAATTTGTTGTGAGCATTCACGCACCATCCGCCGTATCCGTTTCAATGAGGAAACGGATGAAAAAGCACTGCGGATTGCATTTCATATTACTTGTTATTGCAGGAGGTAATCCTTATGGCGCTTACGATTTCTCACCGTTGTCAGAACATCGCTCCCTCCCCGACGCTGGCGATTGACGCGCGGGCGAAGGAAATGAAGGCCGCGGGCGTGGACGTCATCGGCTTCGGCGCGGGCGAACCCGACTTTCCGACCCCCGCATACATCTGCGACGCCGCGAAAGAGGCGCTGGACAAGGGCATGACCCGCTATACCCCCGCTGCCGGCACGGTTGCGCTGCGTCAGGCGATTTGCGACAAGCTGGAGCGTGACAACCATCTGCATTATACGCCATCGGACATTATCGTTTCCTCCGGCGCGAAGCACAGCCTGTACACCATCTTCCAGTGCATCCTCGACCCCGGCGACGAAGTGCTGATTCCCACGCCCTGCTGGGTGTCGTATCCCGAAATGGTGCGCATGGCGGGCGGCGTGCCGGTGTTCATCCCGTCGGATGAGCGCAATAACTTTATTCCCACCAGCCACGATATCGCCGCGCGCGTCACCCGCCGTACCAAGGCGATTATCCTCACCAGCCCGTCGAACCCGAACGGCTCCGTCTGGTCGCGCGAGCAGCTGCAATTCGTTGCTGACCTCGCCGTCAGCCACCCGTTCTACGTCGTCAGCGACGAAATCTATGAAAAGCTGATTTACGACGGGCAGAAGCACGTTTCTATCGCCGAGCTGGGCGAAGCTATCAAGAACCAGACGTTCGTGGTCAACGGCATGTCCAAGGCATATGCCATGACCGGCTGGCGCATCGGCTACGTCGCGGGTCCGCGCGTCGAGATTTGCGCCATGACAAGTTTCCAGTCCCACGCGACATCCAACGCGAACTCCATCGCGCAGTACGCCGCCATGAAGGCGCTGCAGGGCGATCCGCAGTGCGTGACGGACATGGTGGCGCAGTTTGAGGCGCGCCGCAACGCAATGGTGGAGAAAATCAACAGCATTCCGGGCTTGAGCTGCATGAAGCCGCAGGGTGCGTTCTACATCATGCTGAACATCACGGGCGTGATGGGCAAGACGTACAACGGGCGCGTTATTGACAGCAGCCAGACATTCGCGGAGCTGCTGCTGGCGGACAAGCACGTCGCCGTTGTGCCGGGCAATGCCTTTGAGGCAGAGGGCTTCTGCCGTTTGAGCTACGCTGTGGCAATGGAAAGCTGCATGGAGGGTCTGCGCCGCATCGAGGAGTTTGTCAGCGAATTGAAATAATCCATGCCGCAACGACGCGACAGTAAACCGAAAGGCAATACGTTCGCGTACTGCCTTTCTTTGCTATTATCTATTGTATTTATGAAGAAGGAGGCGCATTTCCATGCTCGAATTTGACAAGAAATCGAACCTGCTGATGACCAACCGCTATCAGTACAGCCTGCAAGATGTCGCAGAGCCGAACCTTTATCGCGAACTGTACGACTATGAATCCATCCCGAAGGTCGCTTTCAACATGCGCCATGTGCCGGAAAACATGCCGGACGAAATCTGGATGACCGATACCACCTTCCGTGACGGTCAGCAGTCTGTCAGCCCGTTCACGGTCGAGCAGATTGTCCACCTGTATTCGCTGATGCACCGTTTGGGCGGCCCGAAGGGATTGATTCGCCAGTCCGAATTCTTTCTGTACACCGATAAGGACAAGAAAGCGCTCCATGCCTGCCAGGATCTCGGCTACGATTTCCCCGAAATCACGACGTGGATTCGCGCCAACGAGAAGGACTTCGAGCTGGTCAAGCAGGCAGGCGTGAAGGAAACGGGCATCCTCGTCTCCTGCTCGGACTACCACATCTTCAAGAAGATGCACCTGACGCGCAAACAGGCGATGGACAAGTATCTGGGCATCGTCAAGGCTGCACTTGACCGCGGCATCCGCCCGCGCTGCCACTTCGAGGACATCACCCGTGCTGATTTCTACGGCTTCGTCCTTCCCTTCGCCGAAGAATTGATGTACCTGTCCGAGGAATCCGGGCTGCCGATTAAGATTCGCGCCTGCGACACGATGGGCTACGGCGTGCATTACTACGGCGCTGCCTTGCCGCGTTCCGTCCCCGGCATCATCTACGGTCTGCACCACTACGCGCGCGTGCCGTCGGAACAGCTGGAGTGGCACGGTCACAACGACTTCTACAAGGTCGTCAGCAACGCGGGTACGGCGTGGATGTACGGCTGCTCGTCGGTCAACTGCTCGCTGCTGGGCATCGGCGAACGCACGGGCAACTGCCCGCTGGAAGCCATGGCGATTGAGTACGCCTCCCTGCGCGGCACGCTCGACGGCATGGACTTGACCGCCGTGACCGAAATCGCCGAGTACATGGAGCGCGAAATCGGCATCGAAATCAGCCCGCGTCAGCCGTTTGTCGGCCGCCACTTCAACGTCACCCGCGCGGGCATCCATGCCGACGGTCTGCTGAAGGACGAAGAAATCTACAACATTTTCGACACGGCGAAGATTCTGAACCGTCCGGCGCTTGTCGCGGTGGATGCAACCTCCGGCACGGCAGGCGTGGCGCACTGGCTGAACAGCTACTTCCGCCTGAAGGGCGACGAGGTCATTCCGAAGACCGACCCGCTGGTCACGACGCTGCGCGACTTGGTCGCCGAACTGTACGCGCAGGGCCGCAACACGGTCATGGGCGACGAAGAATTGGAGATTATGGTGCGCACGATTGACACGGAACGGTATGAGCATCTGCTGTTCCATAAGAGCCACTGATATGGAGAGAGCCGGACAGAATGGAAGCTGTCCGGCTCTTTATTATGCAATTGGTGTACTGTCCAGCTAACATTCATCCGGGCCAAGGTCGATTTTTTTGTTCCACACGGTTTCACTGTCCACATTCGGGTCAATATCCCACGAAACGCAGTGCCGGACATCAAGATAGACATGGCGGAAGTCCTGCCATGCGGCCAGGTGCTTGAACACACCGCCTGAATCACTGGATTCATGTCGAGTCGCCTGCATTCACCATTATCGAAACGAAGCAACAGGGTATAATCCGGCTGCACCGAACGAATGATGCGGCGACCGTGGGCGAAATAGTCCGCAGTAATAGCAGAAATAATATGTCTATATTTTGAAATCGCTGTTTTGTTTTCGCACATCATGGAATACCTTTTCTACGCCGGTTTCCGCACACTTTATAGACTTGCAAAAACAAATCATCTTCCTGCATCTGCTCCCATGTGTAGTAACTGTTTTTCTTAAAGTCAGTTGTTTTTTCTGAGAGCCAGATTCCTTCTTGCGCGACCAGCATGATTCCTGATGCATTCAAACGATAAGCATAGGATATTGCTTGTCCAAAGTCAACATGAAGTTGCTTATCATTGGAAATGCTCTTCTTGGCTTCCACAATCCAATACCCTTTTTCATAATTTGGTGTAAATTGCGGCAGAATTACATAATCAGGATACACGGTACTTCCGCGCCCCATTCGTAATGGCATTTGGCGCACATACTGCGCCCGCGTCCAGCCTAAACGTTCCAATAATGGTTCAAGCAATTGCTTTTCTACATCACGTTCTATCCGGATTTCAGCATCAGCCGCTGTATAATGTTCCGTCAATTTGGGCAAGAAGGATGTATCATTTCCTTTTGAGTCGAGACATTCCAATACCCTGTTATACTCACTTGGTTTTAGCGCTGTTCCGTTCATCCCCTGCATTTTAGCTTTCACCAGCGGAATTTTTCCAAGAATAGGATCGTCTCTTAGTTCACGAAATGTAAGCGGTTGAACATACACGGGTCTGCCAAAGTAGATGCACCGATAATACCAGAATAGCGGGTCAATAAAGCCGGGAGCGGTTGCCTGCCAAATTGATGTAAATGCACTCGTCGGTGTCCATTGATAAAGCAAAATCACATCTCCCGGTTGCGTTTCAGGATTCCCTTGCCATGCAAAACTATTCTCTTTGCATCCCTTACGCAGCCATTCATCTGCATCAGGCGGCGCCCCTATCACAAAAGCCGCGCTTGGCTCTGGAAGTTTCGGCCAAATCCAATTTGTTCCACCAACAAACTTGGGCGCAAAGTCATAGAGAAAGGCACACAGTTCCGCTGGACTCCAGCTTTGTTCTTCACGATAAGCCTTCAATATGGCATTAAGGTTGTAATAAAGTGCAAATCTGTCTTTATAAGCCCGACGACTTGGCAGTTCCGGAAGCTTGATTTCAAATGTTTCTGCAATTGATGATAAAACATTATACAAGCGTGGAAAAAAATACGGAATCATATCGGGGCTTTCTGCATAATCTAAAACGCTAAAGTACACAATATTATCGCAAAAAACATGAAAGATTTCTTTGTCAGTCACTTTTCCTATATCTTGAACTTCATTGTAGAGTAATTCGCGTAAAGTCTGCCACAGATTATTTGCTACTTGTTCATAGTAGTCCGGGTTGTTTCTCAAATTACTATCCTTGTCTGCTGACAATTCCTCGTTTTTTGATATTTCTTCCGACTCATTCAACGCTGAAATAGCGTCATCAATATCTATTGCGACATCATCTATCAATGCAGCATCAGGACAATACGCTTGCATCAAAGAGCGTATGAAAGCTGCAAATTTCTCTCTATCACCTGTTTCAAAAGCAGTAAACCGCTCGACGATAGTTTGCCCGCCAGCTTGCAAATAAAGTGACCACAAGTAATGATTCATTTGCATATGCTCACCCATTCATTGCTTACGAATTGCACTTCTTTTCCGTCAGCCTCTCCATCAGCCTCAACCCCATCTCCGTCCGGAAAATCTTCTCCCGTCCGCACTGAATCGCCTCCGCCTTCATCCCCTCTTCAATCATATTGACGAGGAAGTCCGCTTCCAGCAGAATCCGCCAATCCAGCGCATCCACGCCGTCAAGCGTGTGGTGGTGCGCAATCAGGAAGCATACCCGTTCCGTCACATCCGGCGCGAAACCGAGCGAATCCAGCATCTTCTGGGCTTCGGGCGGGCCGAGGCGCTCTTGCAGCTTGCCGCCGCACTGCCCGTACAGGCGCTCTGCTTCGCGGATGCCAATGTCGTGCGTCAGGGCAGCTGCTTCCAGCAGGAACAGCGTGTCCGCGTCCAGCTGCTCCGCAAGCCCGATTTGCCGCGCGTAGGCGTGCACCTTCACGAAGTGGTTGATGCGCGCCGGGTCGCCCGCATAATAGTCGGTCATGGCGGAAAAGAGGTCGAAGAGCTGCTGCGTCTGCTGCGCGGAATAGACGGCGATGCTCATGCGTTTTCCTCCAAGGACTTGCGCCCCTCGTCAATCGCCGCCTGCACCATGTCCGGCGCGGGCGCACCCGGAATCCGCCGCTTCTCGACGCAGGAGAGCATCGACAGGTCGTCAAACACATCCGCCTCAAACGCCGGATGAAACTGTTTGAGTTCCTCCAGCGACAAATCCAGCAGCGCCTTGTTCTCATTCAGGCAATGCGCCACCAGCCGCCCAACGACCGCGTGCGCATCCCGGAACGGCACGCCGCGCTTGACCAAATAATCCGCACAGTCCGTCGCGTTCGTGAAGCCGCCGGACGCGCCCTTCTCCATCACGTCCTTGCGGAAGGTGACGGTGCGCAGCATGGCGGTGAACACGGTCAGCCCCTTCACCAGCGTGTCGCGCGCGTCAAAAAACGCTTCCTTATCCTCCTGCATATCCTTGTTGTACGCCAGCGGCAGCCCTTTCATCGTCGTCATCAGCCCCATTAAATCGCCATAGACGCGCCCGGTCTTTCCGCGAATCAGCTCCGCGACGTCGGGGTTCTTCTTCTGCGGCATGATGGACGACCCCGTCGCAAAGGCGTCATCCATCTCAACAAAGCGGAACTCATTCGTGTTCCACAAAATCAGCTCCTCGCAGAAGCGCGAGAGGTGCATCATGCAGATTGACGCCGCCGAAAGGTATTCTAATAGGAAGTCGCGGTCGGACACGCCATCGAGGCTGTTCATGCTGATGCGGGAGAAGCCCAGCAGTTCCGCCACGCGTTCACGATTGAGCGGATAGGTCGTGCCTGCCAGCGCACCGCTGCCCAGCGGCATCACGTCCGCCGCGTCGTAGGCGTGAGCGAAGCGGTCGAGGTCGCGCCGGAACATCTGGAAATACGCCATCATGTGGTGCGCCAAGGTGATGGGCTGCGCCTTCTGCAGGTGGGTGTAGCCGGGCATGATGGTGTGCAGGTTGTCCTGCGCAATGTCCAGCAGGACGCTGAGCAGCTCGCGGAGCATCTCTTGCGTCTCCTGACAGGCAAGTTTGGCGTACATGCGGCAATCCAGCGCCACCTGATCGTTGCGGCTGCGCCCGGTATGCAGGCGCTTGCCCGCTTCGCCGATGCGCTCGGTCAGCAGAGCCTCCACGTTCATGTGGATGTCCTCCGCGTCCACCATCCAGTGGACTTTGCCCGCCTTGACGTCCGCCAAAATCCCGCGCAGGCCTTCGACAATCTTGTCCGCGTCCGCCTGCGGGATAATGCCCTGTTCGCCCAGCATCGTCGCATGGGCAATCGAGCCGGTAATATCCTGCTCCGCCAGCCGCTGGTCAAAAGAAATGCTGGAATGGAAATCGTCCACCAGCCCGTCGGTTGCCTTGCTGAAGCGTCCTCCCCAGAGTTTCATTGCGTTCCTCCTGATGCGCGGGCAAGTCAACCGTCCGCGCGAAAAATTTCGATTCAAAAGTATTGTACCGTGTTTCCCGGCGCGTGTAAAGTCCCGCGCGTGTATTTTCTGCGCACTTATAGCAACTTTGAATGCTGTTTCACTGACATTTTCGTAATTTTCGACAATTTTCGTTAGGAATCCATTTCCTTTTCCATTGACTTTTTGGTACGAAAACGTTATAATTATAGCAAGAGTGCGTAATGTCTGCTGGAAACGCGCACAAAATTCTCGCAAAACAAAGGAGGAGTTTTCCCATGAAGCGTCTTTCCCGTCTGACCGCGCTGCTGCTCACGCTTGCCATGCTGCTGAGTCTGGTCAGCATTGCGCACGCGGAAGAAAGCAGTCCGCCACCGCGTGGCTGCTGTACTTCGCGTCGAACCACGAAACCGATTCCTCGAAATTCCCGTGGTGGCCGCAGCATAAGTCTGCTGACCAGCCCTCGTCCGAAACGGGCGTGGAAGCCACGAACGCCGAAGTCACCGGTCCCGGCATGTACACGGTCGGACTCAAATTCAACTGGCAGAAAGCGGAGGGCGCGATTCAGTTCAACCTCGTGCTGGACAACGCGGAGAGCCTCTTCCCCGGCTACTATGTGAAGATTACGGACATTCGCGTCAACGGCAAGTCCATCGACCACAAGCCGAACCTCTACGGCACCTTCCACGACGACCCGAACGCAGGCTTTGCGCCGATTTACAACAACTACTGGGACAAGAATTTCTCCCCGGATTCCACCGGTCCGGACGGTCTGCGCGCCTTTGACAGCGCGGACGAAGCGACCTACGAAATCATCAACCCCGACGACATCGTTGCGGGCGACACGATTGAGGTAGACTTCATCGTTGCGGCGAACGCGGGCGAAATGCCGGAAGACATCGGCGAAAAGCCCGGTAAGCTGACCTCTCTGGTTGCGCCGCCGCCGGTGCTGGAGGACGGCGCGGAAGCGTGGCTGTTCTATCAGTCCGGCAGCTGGTGGCCTGCCAACACGAAGCCCGAAGGCGACAGCGCAGGCCATGCCAGCAGCACAACGGCAAAGATTACCGGCGACGGGTATTATACCGCCAGCCTGTCCTTTGACCGCGATGGCTGGTCGTCTCCTGTAAACGGCGCGAAGAAGCTGCTGCTGGTCGTCTCTGACGGCACGAAGAAGCTCCCGAACAGCTACCTCAAGATTACCGACATCCGCGTCAACGGCAAGTCCATTCACTTCACCGACGTCGGCTTCGGCGCGCACTACGGCGACCAGTACATCCAGGCGACGGACGATTACTCTATCATTTATGACGACTGGATGGTGGAAAACAACTCCGCGCCGTGGAATCACAAGGACTGGAACGGCAATGTGACCGACAATGTTTCCGCCATCAATCCCGATGACATCAAGAATGGCATGACCATCGACGTAGACTTCTTCATCACCAGCACCGCCGGCAAGGCGCCCGCGAAGGACACCAGCAGCGACCCCGTCTGGTTCCCGAACAACACGGCTTCTCTGGCAGGTCTGACGCTGAAGGATCTGGGCATTGCCGACGACTGGCACGCCATCGTTCCCGTTGACCTGAGCAAGACCGGCTGGCAGACTTTCCCGCTGCTGGCGGCGAACTTCAAGCAGGTTGGCACGGCGTATGTCGCGGTGAACAACGGTTCTGTGACCGTCACCTGCGAGTACAACGGCTTCTATGTGTTTGAGAAGAGCCAGTGCATCAAGTGGTTCACGAGCCTCGACCAGATTACGAAAGCCGAGCTGACGGACGTTTCCAACGGTCTTGACTGCGGCAGCGTTGTGAGCATCGCTGATGACCTCGGCGGCGCGCAGATGGCGTACCTGTCCATCAACAACAAGATTACTTGGCGCAATCCGGTCGATGATTTTGGCAACAGCCTGCCGGACTACTGGAAGAACCTGCCCCAGTGGAAGGAATACCGCGCGAATCTGATGGAAATGATTAACGCGGCGAACGCGGAATAATTCTGCCTCCCCTGCCCCTTCTGGCGAAAGTCAGAAGGGGCTTTTCGTTTGTCTGCGGATTGGCTGGCGGGAGAGCATACGAATCCTTCTGCACCAAAAAGACCGTCAACTTTTCGCACACTGCGACCAGTCAACGGTCTAATGTTCAGTACAGCAACCTAAAATTTACAGATTGAAAGTTTTCTTAATCAATTTTGCGACTTCATCAGGTTCTATATCAGAATTATCAATCCTCAGGTAGTTATCAAAAGGAATCTCGCCTTCATAACTAACACACCGATGGTTTTTGTCGTCATTGATTAAGCGCTGATTGGAAGCCTCGATATCTCTTTTGGACGCTTTATTTTTTAGTCTGTTTTCAGAAATATTCCTTTTCAGTCTTATCTCTTGCGGGGCAATCAGTTCAACATAATAAAAATCCGTCTCGTATGGTTCAAAGATACTTTTCACATGCTCCAGAGACTCCCATTCTGATGGCAGATTGAAATCCATCATCATTGTAATCATCCCATCATTATCGGAAGCTGCATAGTTCTTGAAAATAACGTCGCGGATTTCTGCGATTGTCTTGCCCTCGTATCGACCGAAAATCTCTATCACCGGTTCGATGGTCATGTGATTGTGAAAGAGCCTTAAATCCGTTATTTTCATCAATTCCTGTCCAACTGTCATTTTCCCAACAGCTGCATCGCCAATGATAAACAATAGTTTCATAAAGCACCTCAACAAATTCTGTGCAGATTCTAAGGTAACACCGCGCAAATGAGGTGGTCGGCTGGCGAATGGATTTTTCGTCAGATGCAAATGCAAATTTCGAAGGTTTACTGGATGTAAATCGAGAAATTTGCATGACGCAGATGGCGGAAAAGACATCGCCAGACGCGCCGCCGAATTGTGTGGTGGTGCCCTAATACTCCCCTGCTTCGCCGTTGAGAATCGCATCTGTCAGCGTTCCCAGCAAGCCACTATCCTCCATCGCGTCCATTGCGCCCTGCACAAGTTCCGCCGGAAGTGCCGCAAGCCACTGCGTCACCTTCCGCACCATCGGCTTTCCAATCCGCCCCATCAGTTCCGCCAATGCCGGGCCATCCACCGACAGCACATTCGTGCCCTGCACATCCTCCGGCGCATACTTCACCGTGCCCTCCGCCACCTGAATCACCTTGACCGTCAGCGTCATCATCGTGGCGCTATGGTCAGGCTGAATCCGGCGGATGGTGATGGTATCGCCCTGCGCCTCGCCCTCAAAGGCAAGGTGGATGCCGTCGTCGCCCGTCATCATGCCGTCCGCGTCGATTTGCGCGTAGAACGGCAGCGTGACGGGATAGCTTGCGGGCAGTGAGAATGAAACATCCGCATTCAGCACGTCCGATTGCAGGGAGAGCGCGCCTGTGAAGAGCAGCGCATCCCGGCGGAGCGTCGCGGAAAAGTCCACCAAATCAGGCAAATGCAGCGAAACAACCTGCGTGCCGTCCGCCTCCGCGTACGAAAAGACGGTTTCCTCGCCGTTTTGCCAGCTGACGCCGTTTTCAGTGTGTTCGATGCTCAAGCCATCCGGGAAGTTCGCTTCGACGTACTCCAAGGTTGCCAGCGCGTCAAAAATATCCGCATCCGTACCGCTTTCCAAGCCGAACGCTTCAATATAGTAATACAGCGCCCTGTCCTCTTCGGACAGGCGGGCGATTTCTTCTGCGCAGGTTATCAGCGCCGTGTTTTCCAGCCGACCATCGTTTTCCTGTGCCGCCAAATCGGCAATCGACTGTCGGACACCCGCCCATGCGCTGGTGTGCGCATAGGGGGACAGCCACAGGAACACCCGCTGCAAGGGCAAGTCGAGGTGATTGTACGCCTTGATGGCAAATTCCAGCCACGCCAGCTGATTGACCATCAGCGTTTCGCCTCCGAGGGTGGTGGACTGAATCCCCCAGTGGCTGTCCAGACCGAAGAAGCGGATGCGGGTCGCGGTTTTTTCCGGCGCATTCGTCAGGCCAAGGTCAATGCGCGCGTCAAAGCTGCCATCCGACGCCACCACGTCGCCCTCCACCGTCAGCAGGCGGAAGAGCGATTTCAGCCCCTGCGCCAGCTTTCGCTCCTGTGCGGGGTACTGCACGGGGTCAATGTCCGCACTCAGGCGGAATGTGACGCGTTCGCCCAGCGCCGTGGACAGCAGAAGCACCACCGCCAACGCCGCCGCCGCCAGCCGCCGCATCAGCCCCATAGCAACGCCAGCGCCGGAACAATCTGCTTTTTCCGGCTGACAACTTTCGGAAGCCACACATGGTGACTGGAGGTGTCCTCATTGAGGTTAAACGCCTGCCGCACCGCGTCGTCGCCGCCAAGGAAAACTAACTCCGTGCCGCAGCGCAAGACGTCGGTCAGCATCATGAGGAACATATCGTAGCCCTTATTGTCCTTGATTTTCTGCATTTCGGGCAGAATTTCCGGCAGACGCTCCAGCATTCGGTCAGTGTCAAGGCAAGTAATCTGGCAGATGCCGAGGTTGTGCCCCGCGATGTGGAATTCCTTGAAGTCGGTATTCAGCAGCTGTTCGACGGGTTTGTCCGCGCCGCTGCCGGCGGAAAACATCTCGCGGCCGAGCGTCTCCAAATCAATCCCTGCGATTCGCGCCAGACGGTCAGCCATGCGGCGGTCGCGCGGCGTGCACGTCGGGGACTTGAACATGACCGTATCGGACAAAATCGCCGCTGCCATCAGCCCTGCCATCTTCTCAGAGGGCTGCAGGCCGCGCTCTTGGAACATCGTCGCGACAATCGTCGTTGTCGAGCCGACGGGCTCATTGCGCATGAACACCGGCGCGCCCGTCTGAATATCCGCCAGCCGGTGATGGTCGATAATCGCGATAATATCCGCCTGTTCCAGACCGGGGATGGACTGGCTCTTCTCGTTGTGATCAACCAACACAACGCGCTTGCGCCGCGGCCGCAGCAGATGATAGCGGCTCAGCGTGCCGACGACCTTCTCGTTTTCGTCCAGCACAGGATAGGAGCGGTAGCGGCTTTGCAGCACCGTCTCGCGCACGTCGTCGATGAAGTCGTTGAGGTGAAACAGCACGACCCCCGTATGCTGGGCAATGCGCTGCACGGGAATCGCCTGATAAATCATCCTTGCCGCGCGGTAAGCGTCGCAGGGCGTGGCGATAATGCACGTCTTGCTGGACAGACCGAGGTACTTCTCCGACAGCGAGCCTTGGCAGATAATGACGCACGATGCGCCGATTTCCAGCGCCTTGTCCACCACGTCCTTCTGCTGCCCGCAGATGACGATGCTGCCGCTGCCTACACCCTTCAGGCACTCGCCGGGTGTCGGCAATGCAATCACGACTTCGCCGGAAATGGTATCGAACGTATCCTCCTCGTTGTTGATGATATGGCCTTCGAGCGCGGACAGAAGGTTGAAAATCGGCACGTCGCGGACTTCGGGCTTCGTGATGCTCTCCATGTCCTTTTCGGCAATGCCGCCCGCGGTCAGCATCCCGTAGAGCGTGCCATCCTCGTTCGTGACCGGCACCGCAGACAGATTTTCATCCTCGCGCAGCACTGCCCACGCGTGACTAATCGGGACACTTGTGCCGAGCGTCGGCGGACGGTCGTAGTCAATATCGCGCACCTGTGTGCGGACATTGGTGAGCAGCGTCGGTGCCTGAAAGCCGAAGCGGTCGAGCAGGAACTGCGTCTCGTCGTTCGGTGCGCCCTGCATGGCGGCGACATAGGCATTGTCGCCCAGCGCATTATGCAGCGCCGCAAACGCCATGGCGGACACCACGGAATCGGTATCAGGATTGCGGTGTCCGCAGACATAAATCGGATCCATCTATGTATTCTCCTTTCACGGGGGAAAGCTGTCGTCAAAAGCACTTTCTGCCCTTACCAGTCCAAATCGTCATCTTTCTCGTTGTCATCCACGACCCCCGCCCAAGCATTGGGGTCGGTGTAGAGGCGCAGGCGATACTCATCGTTCAGCGCTTTCTGTGTGTCAATATTCGCGATGCCCAGCGTTTTCAAGCCCTTCTTGCCCTGATACGCCTTCACGGCCTCCACCGTCGCCGCACCGTAGACGCCATCCACCTTGTCCGCCGCCAGATAGCCCAGATACGACAGCTTCTCCTGCAATTCGCGTACCTTCTGCCCGCTGTTGCCGCTGCGCATCGTCCAGTCGGCGACGTCATGCACCGTGCCGTAACCCAGAATCCGGTTGTACGTCAAGGCGTACTCCGCGCGCTTAACCGCAACGGGTGTGTTTCCCTCGATGACATGCACGGTGATGTTCCCCATTGCGTCCTGTGAGCAGTATTCCACCATGGCGACGTGGTCGGTGTCCGTGCTGCTCGTCCAAGTGAAGAACACCCAGTCGCCGGGCTGCGGGATGTACGTTCCGGTGGTGATGTAGGTGTCGTCGTCCTTCATCCACTGGTATCCCCAGTTCGCCAGATTGCCGTTGCGGGTAACATACCGTCCCTGCCGGATGAACCAGTCGCGCCCGACGTTCTGCCCGGAATACATGGGGTAGACGTTGCGCAGCAGCTCCGTGCCGTGCTGCTGATCACCTGATCGACGCACCAGCAGAGGAACTCAGCACACCACTGCGCGTAGGCATCCCCCGCCCATTCGCCGTACTTGGAGTACCCGTGCGGCCCTTCCTTGTAGCCGATTTCGCCGCGCGCCACGTCCAGCAGCCACTGCACATAGTCCGGCACATGCCAGAGCGGTTCAAGCACCGTGTCCTCCGCCTTCGCGCAGGGCAGCAGCAGCCCCGCCGTCAGCAGCAGGGTCAGCATCAGCGACAGCAAGCGTTTCATCGGGTGATTTCTCCTTTCAAGTGGAAGAGGTAACAAGTTTACATTCGACCTCGAGGGGCGAAATTCCTGCTGATTTGCCGGATTTCCCGCTTTTCCCATCCGATTTCATCAAAAAAGAGGCGATTGCTCGCCCCTTTTGCGTGTGGATTGCCTTATTCCCCGTCATACACCCGGTAAATCAGCATACACAGCGCGCCGTCGCCGCTGGTGTGCGCTTCGACGCGAATCGGGAAGTCGTAGTCGTTGCGCCAGCGGAGGTTCTGCGTTTTGTTGCCGACCGCCGCGTCCACACCGTGCGGCAGGTACGGCGCGGCATTCTCGCCATGTGCACGGCGATAGAGGATGTTGATTCCAGGCAGCTGGAGCAGCGCGTTGTAGAGCGTCGAGGACACCTGACAGGTGCCGCCGCCGTAGCTGGTCGTAGTCGTGCCGTCAGAGAGCGCGCCTGCGGGCAAATAGCCCTTTCTTGTTGTATGGTCCCATGATCTTGTTGCCGTCAAAGACGTCGCCCGGCTGGTAAATACCCGAAATCAGCTCGCTTCCGCGGGCAATATTGAAGATGCGGTTATGGTTTTTTTCCGTGTCCACCATCGTATAATACGAGGTGTACGCCGCAATCGGGGTATCCTCGCGCAGGGGATTATCCGTCGGTGACACCGGCGTCAAGTCCGTCAGCTGCTCAAGATTGATATAGCCATAGCTGCGCATATAGTTGACAACCGCCCAGCCGTCATACATGCACCAGATGGAAATCGTCGTGCCGGGATTCAGCACCACCCAGCTTTCGTCCTGATCGCTCATGGACTTGCGGACGTAGCATGTCGCGGCAGTCTTGGCGACATAGGCGTGCTTCTGCGTGCCGTAGGGCGGCGTCGTGGAAGAATCCACCGGCGTGACTCTGAAGATGCGGTGGCGCTTGACATACGCAAGGTTCCCCTGATAGCGCATGATGACCCACGTCGGGTCAACATACAGCACTTCGCCGCGCGCAGAGGTATCGCCGACGCGGAAAACGCGCGTGCTTTCGATGTCGCGTTCCACATAGCCGCTGGTATACGCGGTCATGCGGGCAGTATAGAGCGCCGGAGAATTGCTGTCAAAATCCGACAGCACTTTATCCGGATAGACCGCCCCTACCACATGGACGGTCGCATCCTCGTTGAACTCCGAGTCGTCCACTTCCTCATACAGCTCATCTTCCGCCAGCGCCATCCCGGTCAGCGCAATGCACAGCATCAGCAAAAGGGCCATCAGACGTTTCATCTGTTATCCTCCCCTGTCGAAACAGTTTCCACTTCTCATTATACCATTCCTTTGGCAGACAGGCAAGGGGGCGGATGCAGAATTTACAAGTTTGGCGTATATTCTGACGCTTTTATACGGTTTTCGGATATTTTCCCTTTCTCCCGTCCTTATTCACCACGCTCCTGATAAACCATCTCAAAGTAGCGGTTGCCTTCCTGCGTGAACGCCTCCACCGTCAAATTCCCCGTCGACAGGCGCTCCACCAATTTCTTTAAATCCGCCGTGAAGTAATTTTCCTCCGGCACGACGATATTCCCCGCAACCTGCTTCCACGCGGCAATGTCCTCCGCATCAATCGTGTAGCGGTACTTCTCCGCTTCCGCCTTGCTTGCGCGAAGCTCCGATAGCTGCTCTTTGACTTCCGCCGTCTGCTCCTGCGCTTCCAGCGCGGCGATTTGGCTTTCCATCTCCGCAATCCGCTCCAGCTGATAGGTGTTCACCAGTGGTTCGGTCATGTCCGCGAAAATGCGGTACTGCGTTTCATCGTAGACGTTCTGCGCGCAGTATTCCAGATAGCGGATGGCTTCCTCCTTGTGCTGGGAATACGGGTTCACCACCAGCACATAGACCGATGCCGGAATCGCGGTGGGCGACGATTCGCCGACCTTCATCGGCATGTGGCAATCCGTCGTGATAGGCATGGAGACGTCCATTTCGTAGAGCGAATACCCGTCCTCGTTCTGCGGGAAAGCGTCTTCATCCTCCGGGACGTTCGCCACGATGTAGGTCAGCAGCTCCTGCAATTCGGCGTTATTCAGCGTGATGCGATTGCCGAGCAGCTGCTGCTCGTTCAGGTAGCGCTCGATACTCATGTTCAGCATATTCAGGCGACTGTAACCGGGGTAGCCGAGGGGTGCCATGCCTTCATCCGCGAAAACGCCCTCATCCGCCAATTGGGTAATTTGCTGGAACATCTCCAGCAGCGTATTCGCAAAAGTCATGCCGTTCTGCTCCAGCACATCCATTGCCGCATCAGGCAGATAGGTTTCAACCGTCTCATACCAGCCGATAATTTTGCCGTCGTCGGTCGTGAGACCCTTCTGCAAGCCGGGATAGAGGCGGCTGACCTGCTTGGAGAGGATTGTACTGCTGCACAGGTCGGTGAAGTAGCCCTTGGTTTTCAGCAGCTTCAAACTCACCGTATCAAACGGCGTGATGCAGAGGATATCCACATCGCTGTTTTTCGTGTTGAGGATATCGGCGGTCGTCAGATCATAGACGCTGCGGAAGGTAACGCCGTTCTGCAGCATGTAGTCAGCCGCGTTGTGCGCTTCCGTCTGGCTCAGGACAAGCGTCACGGATGTCTCGGAGACAATACGGCTGCTCATCAGCAGCGTACCGTTGGCGAGCAGTACGTCATCATCCGTCACCAGCAGGATGCTGTCCATTGTCGTCAGCGGGGACGTGATGCACGTCATGGTTTCCAGCGTTTCGCCGCTGTACAGCCCGCGCACATTGTCGTCATACATCAGGGCGTAATAGCGCCCGTTCACATAGCGCAAATCGTCCGCCGTCCAAAGCGGCACGGTGTCCGACGTGTACGTTTCTTTGCCGACTTTACCCGTCGCGGGGTCAAAGGTGTGCAGCGTCAGCATCTGCTTGTCATAGTCTCCTTCGGGATTGCAGAGCGTATCGCCGCGGAGGAACAGCTTCACCTCACTCCACTCTTCATCGCTGAAACTGCCGATTTGCCGCACTTCGCTCGTTTCCAGATTCTCGTAAATCAGCTGCTGCGGCTTGCCCTCCACACGCAGAGTAAGGTAGATTGCCTTGTCGGACACCAGCAAATCGCCGACACCCGCGTTTTCGTCATCCAACGCTTCGCGCACATCCCAGCGCGACGTCAGTTCCCACGCGTTGTCCGCATTCAGTGTGTACGTCACGAGCAGTTCGTTCCAGTCGGCATCGTACCCGATGCCGGTTAGCGTCAGCTGCCCTTCCGCGTCGCGCCGCAGCACCGAGTGCATCACATTATCCGGCATATCCGCCAGCTTCTCCGCGCTGCCATCCGCCAGCGACACACGGTAGAGTGCCTTGCCGCCCGCAAGCAGCAGCGCATCCCCTTCGCGCAGGGGCGTTGTATCGCCCAGCCACGCCCCTTCCGGCAGCTCACAGCGGAAATGCTCCGCCATTGCCGCGCCGCAGAGCAGCACCAGCATCGCCAAACATGCGCACAAGACTTTCTTCATGATATTGACTCCTTTCGTTCTATCCTGTCTATAAACGAATTCCACGCCTCCGGAAGCGCTTCACCCATTAGACGCGCGGCAGGCGGAATCGGTTGCGCGGAAATTGCATTTTCCGCAAAAAATCCGGAACACCGATTCGTACTGTCCGACGATAATTATTGATTGTTGTCCGATTCCTTCATGATGATACTATTTCCAAATGAGAATGCGCCGCGGAAAATAAGTTCAGCATCAGGAGGGCAAGGAAAACACTCGTCAGTCTCTTCGTCATTCGTTGCTCTTTTCTTCTACCAGTTCATTCATGTTTTCGTGCAACAATAGCATCAAAGGTATAACAATTCCCTCCAAAAAACGTGCAAGGGCGGAAGACGTTCCCGTCCTCCGCCCCAATGGTAGTTATGATTTGGATATTATTTTATTCCGCCGCAGCAGGTTCTGCGTCCTCCGGAACAGCTTCCATCAGGAAGTCCATTGTGGTGTCGCCCTGCACAAGTTCAAACAGCAACGTGCCGTCCGTCAGCTTCGCCACGCCGAACATCTGCGTCGTGTTCTTGTCCACCGGCAGCGTCACAGTGAGGATGCCATCCACAAACGTCATCGGAATCGGAATCTCCGCCAGCGCCGTCTGACCAACCAGATTCAGCAGATACAGATTGCTGTCCTTCACTTCAATGATGCACTCCTGACCCACCATGCTCATCGGCACGCTCATGCCGTTCATGATGACGCTCGTCGCCTGCCACTTGCCTTGCAGTTCTTCTTCCGTCGTCTCCGTGCTGATGGTCAGCTCTTCGTCCTCGGCAGGCGCTTCACGGGTGAAGTCAATCTTCATGCCATCCTGCTCGGTGCTCAGGCCCGTTTCGGTCACGGTCACAAGCCCTTCGCCTTCCGTTCCCTTGTCCATCACGAGGTTGCCGTCCTCATTCTTTTCCCAGACGCCTTCCTCCGAATCCATGCCCGTAATGTCCATCTTGTAGGTACCGTCAGCGTTGATGGTCAGCGTCACCTGAATGCCAAGCAGCTCGCCGTACCATTCGCCGGTCACATCCGCCGTTTCCGCGAACGCACCCACCATCATCGTCAGCGCCAGCAACAGCGCCAGAACCAAGGAAGTCAACCGTTTCATGTGCCTTTCTCCTTATTTGGGGATTTTCCCCGTGTATTTTGCGGCATGTTTTTTCCTCTCGAACGCCGCTCTCGATTGCGTTTATTTTATCATTGTTTCCGTGATATGTCAATGGAGGGGAGGAATTTTACAACTGCTGTGATTAAAAAGGGATTGAAACGATGTTATCCACCGCTTTTGCACATTGTTATCCACAAGGTTATGCACTTTCTGTGGATAATCCGTGCGAAAAATCCCCCTCCACGTCTCCGCATGAGCCATGAAGGGGGAAATGTTATGAAATTACTTGTCGAACCCCTTGACCTCGTAGTCGTTTTCTTCGACAACCGCTTTGAGCAGGGGCTTCAAGGCGTTTTCATCCGCATCGGCTTTCAGCGTCACGACCGCCGTACCCGCATCGTGGCTTGCCGCCGCGCTCTGCACGCCATCCACCGCTTCCAGCGCCGCCTTCACGCGTGCCTCGCAGTGGGCGCACATCATGCCATCAATGCGCATCGTCAGCACCTTCGTGCCGGGCTGGGCGGCTATGTTGGGCAGCGTCACCGGGTGCAGGGCGCGGTCATGCCGGCCGTCGCGCAGGCGGAAGAGGTTCAGCCGCAGCGCGTTCGACACCACGCAGAAGCTGCTCAGGCTCATCGCCGCCGCGCCGAACATCGGGTTCAATTTCCAGCCCAGCAGGCTGATGAACACGCCCGCCGCCAGCGGAATGCCGATGACATTGTAGCAAAACGCCCAGAACAGGTTCTCATGGATGTTGCGCAGCGTCGCGCGGGAGAGGCGAATCGCCGCGGGAACGTCGGAGAGGCGGCTGTTCATCAGCACCACGTCCGCCGCGTCCATGGCAATGTCCGTCCCTGCGCCGATGGCAATGCCCACGTCCGCGCCGGTGAGCGCCGGGGCGTCGTTGATGCCGTCGCCGACCATCGCGACGCGCCCGACCTTCTGCAAGCGGCGCACGACGTCCGCCTTGCCGTCCGGCAGAACGCCCGCGACCACTTGGTCAACGCCTGCCGCCTGCCCGACCGCCTGTGCCGTGCGCGGATTGTCGCCCGTAATCATCACGACGCGGATGCCCATTTTGCGCAGTTCCGCGACCGCTTCGGGGCTGTCGTCCTTCACCGTGTCCGCGACCGCCATCATGCCCAGAATCGCGCCGTCGCGGCTGAACAGCAGGGGCGTTTTGCCCTCGCCGGAGAGCTTTTCCGCCGCCGCAAGCAGGGTTTCCGGCACGTTGCACTGCCCCTGCATGTACTTCACGCTGCCGCCAAGGAGCACCGCACCATCGCGTTTCGCCGTCAGACCGTTGCCAGGCAGCGCAGCGAAATCCGCCACGTCCTGCGCTTTCCGCCCTTTATCCAGCGCATACTGCACAACCGCTTTCGCCAGCGGATGCTCCGAGGGCGTTTCCAGTGACAGCGCCACATCCAGCAATTCGTTTTCGCCGATGCCGTCCGCCGGAAGCACATCCGTCACGCGCATCTGACCGCTCGTAATCGTGCCGGTTTTGTCCAGCGCGACAATCTGCACCTTGCCGGTCTCCTCCAGCGAAGCCGCCGTCTTAAACAGGATGCCATTCTTCGCGCCAACGCCGTTGCCGACCATAATCGCGACGGGCGTCGCCAGCCCCAGCGCGCATGGGCAGCTGATGACCAGCACCGCAATCGCGCGGGACAGCGCATCCCCGAACGGCGCGCCAAGCAGCAGCCAGGCAATCATCGTCACCACGGCGATGGAAATCACAACCGGGACGAACACGCCGGACACCCTGTCCGCAACCTTGGCAATCGGTGCTTTCGTCGCCGCCGCGTCGGACACCATGCGAATAATCTGGCTCAGCGTCGTATCCTCGCCCACGCGGGTCGCCTCACAGCGCAGGAAGCCGGACTGATTGACCGTCGCCGCCGACACATTGTCGCCCGCTGCCTTATCCACCGGGACGCTCTCGCCCGTCAGCGCCGATTCGTTGACCGCGCTCATGCCGTCCAGCACGCGTCCGTCCACCGGAATGCTTTCGCCCGGACGCACGATGAACACATCGCCCTTCTGCACCTGCTCAATCGGCAGGAGACTTCCTGCCCGCCGCGGAGGACGTTCGCCGTCTTGGGCGCGAGCTTCATCAGGGATTTCAGCGCGTCGGTCGTCTTGCCCTTGCTGCGCGCCTCAAGCATCTTCCCCACCGTGATAAGCGTCAAAATCATCGCGGCGGACTCAAAGTAAAATTCGTGCATGTAGCCCATGACGGCATCCATATTCCCGTGCAGCTGCGCGTCGGTCATGGCGAAAAGCGTATAGGTGCTGTACAGGAAGGATGCCGTTGCGCCAAGCGCGACGAGCGTGTCCATATTCGGGCTGCGGTGCCACAGCGCCTTGAAGCCGCTGATAAAGAACTTCTGATTGATGACCATGATGATGATGGTCAGGAGCATCTGCGTCAGCCCTATGGCGACGTGGTTGCCGTCGAACCACGCGGGCAGCGGCCAACCCCACATCATGTGACCCATGGAGAAGTACATCAGCACCATCAGGAAGCCCAGCGACCAGCACAGGCGGCGTTTGAGCTTCGGGGTTTCGTGGTCTTCGAGGGCTTCCTCCGCGGCGGATGCGCTCTGCTTGCTTTCCGTGCCCTTGACGGTTGCGCCATAGCCCGCTTCCTGCACTGCGCGGATGATTTCGCCGTCCGCCGCCGTACCTTCGACGCCCATGCCGTTCGTCAGCAGGCTGACGGAGACGCTCGTTACGCCCGGCACAGCGCTGACCGCCTTCTCCACCCGCGCCGCACACGCCGCGCAGGACATGCCGGTGACACAATATTGCTTCATTATATATCACTCCTTTGGTTCTATCACTTCATCAGCTTTTGCAGCGTCTGCACCAGCTCGTCGATAGCTTCATCATGCCCAGCGCGAATATCCTCCGCCACGCAGGTGCGGATATGGCTGGCAAGCAGTTCCTTGGTGAACGCATTGAGGGCGGCGGACGTTGCGGCGACCTGCGTGAGAATATCCGGGCAGTACGCGCTGTTCTCCACCATGCCGCGGATGCCGCGCACCTGCCCCTCGATGCGGTTCAGGCGGTTGATGAGGGCTTTCATTTCCTCCGGCGTTCGCTCTTTATGCTTATGGCAGGCTTCACACTGATGATTGCAGCAATCCATGGACTGATTCCTCCTGTGATAAGATACCCTCATGGGGTATGTTGATTATATACCCCATGAGGGTATTTGTCAATATGCTTTTTCTACAAAATTGTGCTTTTGCACTGGGGTTCGCCTCTGTGTAGGCGACAAGTGGGCGATGAAAACAGACGAGGTCTGTGTTCTCTCCCTTGACATATTGGCGTAGGATTTCCCGCTTTCCGCGCAAATTGTTCGGATGAATCCGAATTTACAGCATATGCCATATTTTCGGAAACCGGATGGATTTTCCACAAGTTTTAGTTCTGTTTTCATCATTATTTGATGATTTCATAGAATTCCTGTACCGCATGATTTTTCCCGCTTTTTCGAGCTTTTCACAGACGAAGGATATCGAATTTGGAAGTACATTGAAAAAACATTGACATGACCCGATTCCTGTGCTACAATTTTGGTGGAACGAAACGAAAGGATGGAGCTTGTTACCATGAATGCTGTATTGGCACTACTGGTTCTGATTGCGCTGCTGATTAGCCTGCTGGTACGACTTATGATTACGAAGCCGTCTCTCCGCGCTGAAAGTTACGCACTGCCTTGCCAGTATTGCCAAGCCTGCTGATGGACTTTCCTGAACCCTGCAAAGGCGCATGGGATTTCCGCATCATGGATGGACAAGTTCTTGCAAAGCCTGCTTCCAAACTTCTCGGCGGCAGGCTTCTATATACCTGAATCAATCTTATGCGGCAATGAAGCCGTTCAAACAGCAAAGGAGGTTCTTTCATGCAGTGTACCGGCGCAAAGATTCTGATGGAATGCCTTGTCGAACAGGGTGTCGATACCATTTTCGGCTACCCCGGCGGCACGATTCTGAATGTATACGACGAGCTGTACAACTATGAGGGGGACGGGCGCATCAAGCACATTCTGACCGCGCACGAGCAGGGCGCGTGTCACGCGGCGGATGGCTACGCGCGTTCGACTGGGCGCGTCGGCGTATGCTTCGCCACATCCGGTCCCGGCTGCACCAACCTTGTCACCGGCATTGCCACGGCGTATATGGATTCCTCGCCGATTGTCTGCATCACCTGCAACGTCGGCACGTCCCTGTTGGGCAAGGATTCCTTCCAAGAGGTGGACATCACCGGCATCACGATGCCGATTACGAAGTGCAACTATCTGGTGCGCTCGGTGGATGAGCTGGCGGACGTGGTGCGCGAAGCCTTCGCAATTGCCCGCAGCGGCCGCCCCGGTCCGGTGCTGATTGACATTCCGAAGAACGTGACGGCGGAGAAGGCGGATTACGAGCCGCTGCCCCGCTCGGCGCACGGCACGTCCGGACGTTTGGGCAAGCTGATGAAGCGTTCAAGCCAAAATTTCAAGGCGCCCGAACCCGACCACCGCGACATCGACAAGTTAGTCGAAATGATTGCCGCATCGAAGAAGCCGCTGCTCATCTGCGGCGGCGGCGTTGTCCGCGCGCGGGCGCACCACGAATTCGAGGCGCTTGCAAACCGCATCGACTCCCCTGTTGCCATCACGGTCATGGGCGCGGGCGGCTTCCGCGGGCGCAATCCGCTGACGACAGGCATGATCGGTATGCACGGCTCACAAGCATCGAACATGGCGGTGGATGCATGCGACCTGCTGATTGCCGTCGGCTGCCGCTTCTCCGACCGTGTGGCGCTCAAACCCGCCACCTTCGCCCAAAACGCGAAAATCGTCCAAATTGACATTGACCGCAGCGAAATCAACAAGAACGTGCAGACCGACCACCACATCATCGGCGATGCGCGGCGCGTACTGGAACTGCTGCTGGAGCGCGTGCCGAGCATGAAGCACGACGACTGGAAGCAGTACGTTTTCTCCTTCAAAACAGAGACGGAGTACGACGAGGCGGACGACCACCTCACCCCCAGCCAGGTGCTTTTCTCCCTCGCCAAGCTCACGCCGCAGGATACCATCGTCTCTACCGACGTGGGTCAGCATCAGATGTGGGCGATTCAGCACTTCCACTTCGATTATCCGGGTCAGCTGCTCACCTCCGGCGGCTTTGGCACCATGGGCTTCGGCTTGGGCGCTGCGATTGGCGCGCAGGTTTCTCACCCGGACAAGGTCGTCCTGCACATCACCGGCGACGGCGGCTTCCGCATGAACTGCAATGAGCTGGCAACCGAGCAGTATTACAATCTGCCGATTATCAACATCGTATTCAACAACGGCACGCTGGGCATGGTTCGCCAGTGGCAAACGCTGATTTATGACAAGCACTACGAAGCCACAACGCTTGACCGTGCGCCTGATTTCGTCAAATTAGCGGAAGCCTACGGGCTCTCCGGTCGGCGCGTGCGCAACCAGCAAGAACTGGAGGAAGCCATTCAGGAAGCACTCCAGTGCGGTCACGGCTACATCATCGACTGCATGATTGACATCGACGAGAAGGTTCGCCCGATGGTCGGCGGCGGCAGTCACATCACCGAATTTATGCTCAACTGACGAAAGGAGGCAGCCCCATGAACACCCCGACACGCAAAACCCTCGCCGTTCTGGTGGATAACGAGGCGGGCGTCCTTTCCCGCGTAGTGCGCCTTTTCTCCGGCAAGGGCTACAACATCGAGTCCCTCGCCGTCGGCACGACCGACGATCCCGCCATCTCCCGCATCACCATCGAAATCCTCGCCAGCGAAGAGCAGACGCACCTCATTTCTTCCCAGCTGCGGAAGCTGATTTGCGTTCACTCCGTCAAGACGCTCAACGCCGAACACGCAATCCGCCGTGAACTGGTGCTGATTAAGGTCAGCGCCGCCACGAGCGAAACGCGCAACGAAGTGATTCAGATAGCCAACATCTTCCGTGCCTCCATCATCGACGTCTCCGTGGCGTCGCTGACCCTTGCTGTCATTGGCGATGAGAGCAAGGCTGAAGCCATCCAGAATCTCCTTCGGGAGTTGGAATCCTCGAACTGGTGCGCACCGGCATGGTCGCGCTGGAACGCGGACAGTTCACCATTGACGAACAGACCAAAGTAAAAGGAGAATACGACTATGGCAAAAATGTACTATGAAAAGGATTGTGACCTGAACAAGCTGACCGGCAAGACCGTCGCCGTCATCGGCTACGGCTCGCAGGGTCATGCCCACGCGCTGAACCTGCGCGATTCCGGCGTGGACGTCATCGTGGGTCTGCGCAAGGGCGGCAAGAGCTGGCCCGTGGCGGTTAAGGACGGCTTCGACGTGATGACCGTTCCGGAAGCCGCGCAGAAGGCGGACATCATCATGATTCTCATCAACGATGAGCGTCAGGCGGACATGTACAAGCAGGACATTGCCCCCTACCTGACCGAGGGCAAGGCGATTGCCTTCGCGCACGGCTTCAACATCCGCTACAAGCAGATTGTGCCCCCGGCTGGCGTGGACGTGTTCATGGCCGCTCCGAAGGGCCCCGGCCACACCGTCCGCAGCACCTATGTGGTGGGCAAGGGTGTGCCGTGCCTCGTCGCGGTCGAGCAGGATGCGTCCGGTCACTGCCTTGACACCGCACTGGCGTACATCGCGGGTATCGGCGGCGCGCGCGCGGGCATCATGGAGACGACCATGCACGACGAGACCGAGACCGACCTGTTCGGCGAACAGGCTGTCCTGTGCGGCGGCATCGTCGAGCTGATGCGCTGCGGCTTCGAGACGCTGGTGGAAGCCGGCTACGAGCCCGAAAACGCCTACTTCGAGTGCATCCACGAAATGAAGCTGATTGTTGACCTCATCAACAAGGGCGGCGTGGCGGCGATGAACTACTCCATTTCCGACACCGCGGAATACGGCGAGTACGTCTCCGGCCCGCGCATCCTCCCCTACGAGCAGACCAAGGCGAACATGAAGGCGGTGCTGAACGACATTCAGGACGGCACGTTCGCAGGCAAGTGGATTGCCGAAAACAAGAACGGCCGCTGCTTCTTCAACAGCCACCGCGACGCCCTCGCGAAGCACCCGATGGAAGTCATCGGCAAGCAGCTGCGCGAGCAGATGCTCTGGAAGAACGACTCCAACCTCGACAACGCGTCCAACTAACCAGAGGCTCTGCCTCTGGACTCCGCAAGGGAGTTCCTCCCTTGACCCTTTCGCGCGATTGAGTTGGTTGCATCTGCATACAGCGCCCGCGTGAGAAGCAGGGATTTCGCGCCTGCGGGCGCGACCAGAGGGCTTTGCGATCGCCCTCTGGACTGCTTCGCATCCCCATCTAAGTTTATTGGTTTTGACCGCAGCAATTTAGTTGGTGACCCCTTCGTTCCCCAAGCCACATTACAGCACTGTAACATGGGAGGCTGCAGGCGAAGGAGTCCAGAGGGCGACCGCAAAGCCCTCTGGTTGCCGCAGTCAAGACCAATTAATTAGAAAAAACAAGTTTCAACCTCGATGTTCCCAACATCCCGGCAGCAGAAAGCAGGAGAATCCCCCTTTCTGCTGCCCTGCCGCTCCCGCCGGGGCATGACCCGGCAAAAGCGCTTCATCACCAATCAGAAAATAGAAGCATCAGGAGGGAATTACCTTGCTGTCCGAAAACATCAAGCAGGGCGTGGAACGCGCCCCCAACCGCTCGCTGCTCTATGCCCTCGGTCTGACCGATGAGGAAATCCGCAAGCCGCTCATCGGTGTCGTTTCCTCCTATAATGAAATCGTCCCCGGGCATATGAATCTGGACAAAATCGCCGAAGGCGTCAAAGCGGGCGTCCGCGCGGCGGGCGGCACGCCGATTCTCTTCCCCGCGATTGCCGTCTGCGACGGGATCGCCATGGGGCACGTCGGCATGAAGTACTCCCTCGTCACCCGCGATTTGATCGCTGATTCCACTGAAGCAATGGCGATTGCCCACCAGTTCGACGGCTTGGTCATGATTCCCAACTGCGATAAGAACGTGCCGGGGCTGCTGATGGCGGCAGCGCGGCTGAACATCCCAACCATCTTCGTTTCGGGCGGCCCGATGCTCGCTGGACACCTGACCGACGGTCGCCGCACCTGTCTGAGCCACATGTTCGAGGCAGTCGGCGCATACAAGGCGGGCACGCTGGATGACGACGGCGTCCGCAACTACGAGGAGAATGCCTGCCCGTCCTGCGGCAGCTGCTCCGGCATGTACACCGCAAACTCCATGAACTGCCTGACCGAAGCGCTGGGCATGGGGCTTCCGGGCAACGGCACGATTCCCGCGCCGTACTCCGCGCGTCTGCGCCTTGCCAAGCACGCCGGGATGCAGATTATGACGCTGGTGGAGAAAAACATCCGTCCGCGCGACATCATGACCCCCGCCGCGTTCAACAACGCCGAAACCGTTGATATGGCGCTCGGCTGCTCCACGAACACGATGCTCCACCTGCCCGCCATCGCGCACGAAGCAGGCGTGACCATCAACCTTGACCACGCGAACGAGATTTCCGCCCACACGCCGAACCTCTGCCACCTTGCGCCGGCGGGTGATACGTTCATGGAAGACCTCGACCGCGCGGGCGGCGTTCTCGCCGTGATGAAGGAGCTGACGAAGAAAGGCTTGCTCGACACGTCGGTGATGACCTGCACAGGCAAGACCATGGCGGAGAACCTCGAAGGCGTCGTCAACCGCGACGAGCGCATCATCCGCCCGGTTGACAACCCGTATTCTACCAGCGGCGGCATTGCCGTTTTGAAGGGCAATCTGGCAAAAGACGGCTGCGTCGTCAAGCAGAGCGCCGTTGCACCGGAAATGATGGTGCATGAAGGTCCTGCGCGCGTGTTCGACAGCGAAGAGGACGCAATCGCCGCGATTTACGCTCGGAAGATTGTGCCGGGCGACGTGGTTGTGATTCGCTACGAAGGTCCGAAGGGTGGGCCGGGGATGCGCGAGATGCTGAACCCGACCTCCGCAATTTGCGGCATGGGCTTAGGTGAAAGCGTCGCCCTGCTGACTGACGGGCGTTTCTCCGGCGCGACGCGCGGCGCGTCAATTGGGCATATCAGCCCGGAAGCCGCCGCGGGCGGACTGATTGCGCTGGTGGAAGAAGGCGACCGGATTGCGATTGATATTCCAAAGTGCACAATTGAATTGAAGGTGGATGAGGAGACGCTGGCAAAGCGGAAAGCAGCGTGGGTTTGCCCCGAACCGAAGGTGAAAACGGGGTATCTGGCGCGCTATGCAAAGCTGGTATCTTCTGCGGATAAGGGCGCAATTCTCGAATAAAGGATTTACAAAAAGTCCAGTAAATCGTCATTGTTGCGCAGGGATTTCGCCTCTGTGGAGGCGAGGAGGGGGCATGAAAACAGACGAAGTCTGCGATTGCTCCTTCTCCACCCCTTCGGTGCCGCAACTTTTGGGGTTTCCCATGGTTGTAGTGTTTCGAAGTGTCTTCCCCTGCTTCCATAAGTATTTTGTTTTTCATAATGGCCTGATTACATCGAATTTTCCCATTATACAGTCCCCGCACTGTTTGAAAGGATGGTTTTCCGCGCATGAATCAGATTAAGATTTTTGATACGACACTGCGCGACGGCGAACAGTCGCCCGGCTGCTCGATGAACCTGAAGGAAAAAATCGAGGTGGCGAAGTGTCTGGAGCGCCTGAAGGTGGATGTTATCGAAGCCGGCTTCGCAATTTCCTCCCCCGGCGACTTTGAGAGCGTCAAGACCATCGCGGAGACGGTGCGCGACTGCTCCGTCGCCTCCCTCGCCCGCGCGACGCAGAAGGACATTGACTGCGCATGGGAAGCCGTCAAGAATGCTGCCGACCCGCGCATCCACGTTTTCCTCGCCACGTCGCCGCTCCACATGGAGTATAAGCTCAAAATGACCCCCGAACAGGTGCTGGCGCGCACGGCAGAAATGGTCAAGTACGCCAAGCAGTACACCAGCAACATCGAGTTCTCCTGCGAGGACGCGACCCGCTCGGATACCGATTTTCTGATTCAGGTCGTCAACGCCGCCGTCAAGAACGGTGCGACCGTCATCAACCTGCCTGACACCGTCGGCTATACCACGCCGGACGAAATGCGCAAGCTGATTGAAGACGTGATGGCGGGCGTGGAGAACAGCGACAAGGTGGAATTTTCCGTCCACTGCCACAACGACCTCGGCATGGCGGTCGCGAACTCCCTCGCGGGCGTTTTGGGCGGTGCACGGCAGATTGAATGCACCATCAACGGGCTGGGCGAACGCGCGGGCAACACCGCGATGGAGGAAGTCGTGATGGCGATGCGCACACGCCCGGACATTTTCGGCGACACGCCTTGCCGCATCGACACGACGCAAATTGCCCGCGCGAGCAAGACCGTCTACAACATTATCGGTCAGAGCGCACCGCTGACCAAGCCGATTGTCGGCGTCAACGCCTTCCGGCACGAAAGCGGCATCCACCAGCACGGCGTTTTGGCGAACAAGAAGACCTACGAGATTCTCACGCCCGAATCCGTCGGCATCCGCATGGACAACATCGTGCTGGGCAAGCACTCCGGCAAGCACGCTTTCGCCGCGCGGCTGAAGGAAATGGGGTATGAGCTGCCGGACGAAGAGCTTGCGCGCTGCTTCGAGGAGTTCAAAGTCCTCTGCGACAAGAAGAAGAACGTCACCGACCAGGACATTCTCGCCATCGTCACCCACTCCACCACGACCGACGAGGCCGAGGTGGACGGCTACAAGCTGATGTGGTTCGCGGTGCATACATCCAACATGACGACTTCGACCTCCGTCGTCCGGCTGGAACTGGACGGGCAGCAGTTTGAAGCCGTCTGCTCCGGCGACGGCCCTGTGGACGCCGCGTTTGAGGCGATTGACCAGATTATCCGCCCCGTCGAGCATTCCTTCGACCTCTACCGCATCAATTCGATTTCCCCCGGCAAGGACACCATGGGCGACGTGTCGGTCAAGCTCAGCTGCGACAACCGCACGTTCTCCGGGCGCGGGCTGCACACCAACATCGTCGAAGCATCCGTGCGCGCCTACATCAGCGCCATGAACAAGCTCCGTGCCTATGCTGCGCGGCGCGCGAAGGGAGAAGTGTAAATCCATGGGAATGACCATGACGCAAAAAATCCTCGCCGCCCACGCGGGGCTGCCCGAAGTCAAAGCGGGCGATCTGATTGAGGCGAAGCTCGACCTCGTGCTCGGCAACGACGTAACGACTCCCGTCGCCGTCAGCGTGTTTGACAAAGCCGGCTTCACTCGCGTGTTCGACAAGGATAAAATCGCCATCGTGCTGGACCACTACACGCCGTGCAAGGACATCAAGTCCGCCCAGCTGTGCAAGACCGCGCGCGATTTCGCCCGCCGATTCCAGATTACCCACTTTTTCGACGTCGGGCAGGTCGGCATTGAACATGCGCTGCTGCCGGAAAAGGGCATCGTCGCGCCGGGAGAACTGATTATCGGCGCGGACAGCCACACCTGCACTTACGGCGCGCTCGGCGCGTTCTCGACCGGTGTCGGCTCGACCGATATGGCGGCGGGCATGGCATCGGGCGAAAACTGGTTCCGCGTGCCAAGCGCCATCAAAGTGGTGCTGACGGGCAAATGCGTCCCTACGTCTCCGGCAAGGACGTTATCCTCCACCTGATTGGGCTGATTGGCGTGGATGGTGCGCTGTACAAGAGCATCGAGTTCACGGGCGAGGGCGTAAAAAACCTGACCATGGATGACCGCTTCACGATTGCGAATATGGCGATTGAAGCAGGCGGCAAGAACGGCATTTTCCCGGTGGACGAAAAGACGGTTGAGTACGTTTTCGGGCGTGTTGACCGTCCGTGGACGGCATATGAAGCCGACCCCGACGCGGAATACGAGCGCACGGTGGAGATTGACCTCTCCGCGCTTGAACCGACTGTCTCCCTGCCCCACCTGCCCAGCAACACCAAGGTCGTCAGCGAAGTGAAGGGGCTGCCGATTCAGCAGGTCGTCATCGGCAGCTGCACGAACGGGCGCATCAGCGATTTGCGGCAGGCGGCGGAAATCCTCAAGGGGCATCATGTGCATGACGGCGTGCGCTGCATCGTCATTCCGGCGACGCAGCAGGTGTCGCTGGAATGCATCAAGGAAGGCTTGACCGAAATCTTCATCGAAGCGGGCTGCGCCGTGTCCACGCCGACGTGCGGCCCTTGCCTCGGCGGACACATGGGCTGCATGTGCGAGGGCGAACGCGCCGTCGCGACGACGAACCGTAACTTCGTCGGGCGCATGGGGCACGTCAAGAGCGAAGTGGTTCTGGCATCCCCCGCGGTTGCGGCAGCATCCGCCATCATGGGCTGCGTCGCAGACCCGAACGACATTGCAAAGGAGGCGCAGTAACATGCCCAGCGGCAAGGTTTACAAATACGGCGACAACGTGGATACGGATGTGATTATCCCCGCGCGCTACCTGAACGCCCCCTCGCCCGATGAGCTTGCGAAGCACTGCATGGAGGACATTGACGCAACCTTTGCGCAGAAGGTGCAGCCGGGGGACATCATCGTCGGCGGCGCGAACTTCGGCTGCGGTTCCTCCCGCGAACATGCGCCGATTGCCATCCGCGCGTGCGGCGTCTCCTGCGTCATTGCGCCGAGCTTCGCGCGCATTTTCTACCGCAACGCCATCAACATCGGCTTCCCGATTCTGGAATGCCCCAAAGCGGCGGCGGAGATTGCAAACGGCGACCAAGTATCGGTTGATTTTGCCACCGGCACCATCACCGATGAAACGACCGGGAAAACATACCACGCGACGGCTTTCCCGCCCTTTATCCAGAAGATTATTGCGCACGGTGGACTTCTCTCCTATTTGAAGGCACGTCAGCAGAACATGGAGGCAGAATAAAATGGAAAAGCACATTGCACTGCTGCGCGGCGACGGCATCGGCCCGGAAATCGTGGACAGCGCCGTGAAAGTGCTGGAAGCCGTTGCGGAAAAGTTCGGGCATACATTCACCTTCACCCGCTATCTGATTGGCGGCGCGGCGATTGACGAAACAGGCACTCCCCTGCCGCAGGAGACGATTGACGGCTGCCTGTCGTCGGATTCCGTGCTGCTTGGCGCGGTCGGCGGTCCGAAGTGGGACAGTCAACCTGCGAATCTGCGCCCGGAAAAGGGGCTTCTCGGCATCCGCGCCGCCATGGGGCTGTACACGAACCTGCGCCCGGCAAAGCTGTATCCCGCCTTGAAGGACGAATGCCCCCTGCGTTCAGACATCGTGGCACAGGGCTTTGACCTGATGATGGTGCGCGAATTGACCGGTGGCATTTACTTTGGCGAGCGTGGCCGCCGCGAGGGGCAGTATGGCGCAGAGGCTTACGACACCGAGCGGTACAGCGTCATGGAGATTGAGCGCATTGCCCGCGCCGCGTTTGACGCCGCCCGCAAGCGCCGCAAGAACGTGATTTCCATCGACAAGGCGAACGTGCTGGAAACATCCCGGCTGTGGCGCGAGACGGTGCACCGGATTGCGCAGGAGTACCCGGACGTGACCGTCAGCGATATGCTGGTGGACAACGCCGCCATGCAGCTTGTCCGCCGTCCGAGCCAGTTCGATGTCGTCGTGACAAGCAACATGTTCGGCGACATTCTCTCCGACGAAGCGAGCCAGATTACCGGCTCCATCGGGATGCTGCCGAGCGCGTCTCTGGGCGCGACGAAGCGCGGACTGTATGAGCCGATTCACGGCTCTGCGCCGGATATTGCCGGACAGAACAAAGCGAACCCAATTGCCACCATTCTCTCCGCCGCCATGATGCTGCGCTACGCCTTCGACATGGCGGACGAGGCAGACTGCATCGAGCGCGCGGTGGACGCCGCCCTGAACGACGGGCTGCGCACGGCGGATATCGTCGGACAGTCGGACATTCAGCCGCTGACCTGCACCGAAATGACGGACGCAATTCTTGCGCGCCTGTAAGAGGATAATCTATGTATCGAGAGGTATCGCAGCTGCTGCTCTACTCCAATCTGGGCGAGGACAGCATCCTGCGCCAACTGTCCGGCATTTTCTCCGACTGGGCGCACGGCGAATGCGAAAAGCCGGTGCTGGTATCGCGCATTTATCAGCAGGTCAAGCGTCTGCTGGATTTAGCGACGCGCTACGGCTTCAACTGCAATCTGTGGCATGACTACCTGACGTTCGTGCTGATGATGAACGAGAACAGCTTCTCGCTGACCTGTGAGCGGGTCGGCGCAAGCGACGGCAGCGTCAACCACTTCGCCAAGGCGGATTTTGCCGTTTTCAAGCGCCTGTTTGACTTCGATTTCGCACCCATCGAGCAGGATTTGGGCATCGACTGCTTTACCGTGCTGGAGAATTACACCGCCATCCCGAAAAAGGCGCAGATGTACTACCGCACGGTATCAGAAAAGGTGCGGGCGCTGTCCGCCGCCATCGCGGGCGCAAAGGACGAGAACGAGATTTTCGACCTCGTGACGGCGCACTACCGTGACTGCGGCGTGGGCATGTTCGGCTTGAACAGGGCATTCCGCATTCAGGAGGATGAAAACGGCTCGTTTACGCTCAACGCCATCAACAACATTGATTCTGTCCTGCTCTCCGACCTGATTGGCTATGAGCCGCAGAAGAAGGAGCTTCGACAGAACACGGAAGCGTTCGTGTCGGGGCGCGCGGCGAACAACGTGCTGCTCTATGGCGACGCAGGCACAGGCAAATCCACCTCCGTCAAGGCGATTCTGAACGAATACGCTGACCGCGGCTTGCGGATGATTGAAATCTACAAGCACCAGTTTGGGCTTTTATCGCAGGTGATTGCGAAAATCAAGAACCGCAACTACCGCTTCATGATTTTCATCGACGATTTGTCGTTCGAGGAACACGAAGTGGAGTACAAGTTCCTGAAAGCAGTCATTGAGGGCGGCGTGGAGACGCGCCCGGCGAATGTGCTGATTGTCGCGACGTCCAACCGCCGCCACCTCGTCCAAGAGACGTGGAAGGACCGCGACGACATGGAACACAATGGCGACATCCACCGTTCAGACACGATGGAAGAGAAGCTGTCGCTGGCGGCGCGTTTCGGCTGCGCCATCTGCTACGTCAGCCCGAACCGCCAGCAGTACCACGACATCGTGAAAGGCATCGCCGCGCGCCTACCCGACGGCTTGACCCTGACCGAAGACGAGCTTCTGCAAGCCGCGAACCGCTGGGAAATCCGCCACGGCGGTGTTTCTGGTCGTACCGCACAGCAGTTCATCAATTATATTGCAGGATTACAAACGTAACCCAAGCCGCAATACAAACCAAGTAACATGGGAGTGACCGCGCCGAAGGGGTCAAGGGGGCGACCGCAGACTTCGTCTGTTTTCGCTGCCCCCTTGTCGCCTCCGCAGAGGCGATTCCCCCTGCAACAAAAAAGCACTTTACCTTTCCTAAGCCAATCAAGCAAAGCAACCTTTCCCCATCAATATCCTTTCACAAAGGAGATTTCACCACCATGCTGACGCTCGATAAAATCTACCATGCAGCCTACGTCCTGAAGCCTGTCGCCCGCAAGACTGACGTCATCTACGCCGCGAAGCTCTCACAGGGCTACGACCTCTACCTCAAGACCGAAAACCTCCAGTTAACCGGTTCGTTCAAACTGCGCGGCGCATATTATAAAATCAGCCAGCTGAACGAGGAACAGCGCAAAGCCGGCATTATCGCCTGCTCCGCGGGCAACCACGCGCAGGGTGTCGCGCTCGCCGCGTCCCGCATGGGCATCAAGGCGATTGTCTGTATGCCCGACGGCGCGCCTATCAGCAAGGTTGAAGCCACCAAAGCCCTCGGCGCGGAGGTTTGCCTCGTCAAGGGCGCGTATGACGACGCTTACAACTACGCCTGCCAGCTGCAGCAGGAAACCGGCATGACCTTCATCCACCCCTTCAACGATGAGGAGGTTATCGCCGGTCAGGGCACAATCGGTCTGGAAATTCTCGATCAGCTGCCTGATGTGGATGCGGTCGTCTGCTCCATCGGCGGCGGCGGTCTGATTTCCGGCGTTGCGTGCGCCATCAAGTCGCTGAACCCCAAGGTAAAAGTCTACGGCGTGCAGGCAGAGAACGCCCCCAGCATGAAGCGCTCGCTGGAAGCCGGAGAAGCCATCACGCTTGACAGCGTACGCACATTCGCCGATGGCATCGCGGTCAAGCACCCCGGCGATATCACGCTTGACATGGTGCGTAAGTACGTTGACGAGGTCGTCACGGTCAGCGAGGACGAAATCGCCGCGGCGATTCTGGCGCTGATGGAAAAGCAGAAGCTGGTCGCGGAAGGCGCGGGCGCAGTCACGGTCGCTGCAGCCATGTTCGGCAAGCTGCCAATTGCCGGCAAAAAGGTCTGCTGCCTGATTTCCGGCGGCAACATTGACGTGAACATTTTGAGCCGCGTCATCACGCGCGGTTTGCAGCGCGAAGGGCGCAACTGCCTGCTGACGATTGCGCTGGACGATAAGCCGGGGCAGCTGCTGGGCGTGACGCAGGTGATTTCGGAGTGCGGCGCGAACATTGTGGGCGTGACGCATGAACGGTCGGACGCGGCATATGCGGTGACAAGCTGTTTGCTGCGGATTAGTATGGAAACGCGTGATTTTGCGCAAATTGAGGAAATTAAAGCAAAGTTAACGGAACAAGGGTTCAAACTGGTGGAATAATACTATTTCCAGATGAAAAGGCGCAAGCAGATGGCGCAGGTGAATCTGGAAATAGTATAAGACGAATCAAAAAACCCGCCTTTGACAGGAGGCATTCCTGCCGAAGCGCGGGTTTTGTTGTGCAAAAATCATACTAATTCGATTCTAAAACATGGCATCGAGCATAGCAGATTTTTCGTTCTGGCAAAGCTGAGTGAAGCGAGGCGTACTGGAGGTACGCGCGAGCGGAACGAAGCAAAGCCAGGGCGGAAAAGATGCTGTGCGAATGACATGGTTTAGATGAGAATTAGTATCAGTTTCCCGGCGGCGTCAGCTGATCCGCGACAATCGGCGACCTTCGCAGCTCCGAAAGGAACTGCATCACCGACGCGGGCATATCGTCATCCTCGCCGAAGGTACGCGCGGAAACACGCCGCACCGTGTCAATGCCCGCGGGCGTCATCCGCCCCATGCTGTCAAACAGTCCCGGATGCAGCAGCCACATGTGCGCCGGACAGACTGTGCAGAGCGTCTGCATCAGGTGCAGCATTTGCTCTGAGAAGGACTGATGCCGCGTCAAATCCGGCGTTTCCGGCGGAATTTCCAGCGTTTTCAGGGCACTTAGCCCCCGGCTCAGCGCCCATTTGCCTTCGCGCATCAGCTGCACTTGGATGTTTCCCGCCGCATACGTCCGCCCCATCGCGACGGACACGAACTGGTTCAGATTACCCACCATTCCCGACGGCAGCAGGTTCACAAGCAGCGCTCCTCCGCCCGTCAGCGCTACCGGCAGCGACGCGGGCAGATAGTGATTCTGCATCGAATCCGCCTGCACGTCCGCCGTCAGCAGACCCGCAGCGAACAGCGCCCCCGCCAGATATTCCGCCGCTACGCTCTGTAAGAATGTCACCTGCCCGGCGTTTGCGCGCGCGTTCAAGTGCATCGCCAGCGGCGCGGCGTTCTCAGTCAGCAGGAGGTCGAGCATCATGCACGTTTTGCCGACGTGCGCCTGCGTATCCGACGCAACGGAGAGCGTCGCCGTCAGCGCATCTTTCGCCAGCGATAGGCTACCCATCGAGCAGCCGCCAAAATCGTATTCGATACGCTCCGGGTGATTCGCGTACGTCTCGTAGAGCGTCAGCTGCGTGCCATATGGGATGTTCGCGCTGCGCTCCGGGGTCGTGCGGTTCTGCAGATAGATCGCCGCGCGGATGCTGCCCGCGCCAATGTCCAGTGCCGCACATCCGCCGTGGATTCCGCCCTCGCCGCGCAGGTACGCGCCCAGCGCCGCCGTCTCCGTTGTCCACGAAACGCGCTCCGTGCCGGGGACAGGCGCAAGCCCGGAGGCAATCGTCGCCGCCGCCGCGCCGTTTTCCACCGCATCCAGCACCGCGCGCCGTCCGCCGTCGCCCATGTCATCCTCCACGGCAATGCGCCACGACAGGCTTCCCGCGCCTTGCAAGACGGCACTTAGCGCCGTGTCCAGCATCAGCTGCTGAATCAGTAGTGTCCGCGCCCGAACGCCCGCCGCATCGCTGCGCCACTTGAAGCCAGTCAGCAGGCGATTTTCCTCCTTCGCCGCCAGCGCGCCCATGTCCGCCGGGCGGTACACATAACCGTCCCGTCCCGGCACATCGCCTGCGCCCGTCAGCACCACCGCCGTCGGGATGAGGTTTGCCGCCATCGTCAGGCTCGTCATCATGTCGTCCATCGGCGTGTCGGATAAGGTCAGCAGCATCCGCAGCAGCGGACGGTGCGTCGCCGGAATCTCCCGTCCGCCGATGGTCAGCGTCACCGCCGTGACCGCCGTACCGAGGTCAATGGACGCAATCGCAGGCTGATTTCCGCCCGCGTCTGGCTCTTTATCGAGGATGTTCGGCAGCGCGCCGAGGCTCTCGCCGTCCTTTTCCAGCATCAGGCAGGATGGGTACTGCGCCGTCAGCAGCGCCGTCCAGTTCTCCCGATTTTCCACGCCCTGCCACTGCCCGTCGGACAGTGCGCACACCTTCGCGTCGCCGCCCTTCACCAGCACCTGATACTGATGCCAGAACACCATCGGCGCACACGGGTACACCGCCACCATCGGCGGGTTTTCCAGGTACAGCTGCTCGTCCGGCGCGTAGGTGCGCACAAACCGCACTTCGCCCCGCGCCCTGAGCAGATACGACGCAGTGACGCTGCCATCCTCCTCCACCTGATAGCGGAAAGCATCCAGCGCCAGCGCGTTCGGGTTCTCCGCGATTGTTTTCGCCATTTCCATAGACAGCGGCGGCAGCATCGTCGCGTTTTCAAGAATGCAGCAGGTGCGCAATGCCTGGTCGCCGAGCTGTACCCCGGTCAGGCACGTCAGGCGCTGCGAAAACGGCTGCTTCGCGGCTTCCTGCCAGCCGTCGCCCAAGGCTTCCTGCAGGAGCGACTGCACCGCGCCGCTGTCCGCCCGCCACGGGAATTGCAGCGTCACCGTGCCCTGCACCTGCCGCGCATTCTGCTCCGCCTGCCCCTTGACCAGCGTCAGGTATTCGCGCGCCGCGGGTAAAAGCGCCTTGTCGCTCCGCTCACGCAGGTACGCATTCAGCGCATCCGCCAGCTTCTTGTTCCACCAAACCGAGCCGTCCGCCATCAAAGCAATTTCCTGCTCCACGCTGCCGAGCGTTTCCGCCTCATCCGGCCAGTTTGTGTCCGTCCAGCCCAGCACCTTGCTGCTGCGCCCGAACGCCTTGCCGTGCCACAGGAGCACCTGCTGACGTTTAAGCGCCTCGCTCACCCCGACCGTTTCCGCCGTGAAGCACTGCATCAGCGGATTTTCCGTGTTTGTCAGCGAATTTTCTTCCAGCACCGCAAAGCCCGGCACTTTCATCATCCCCAGCGCTGCCTGCGCGCGAATCGCCAGCCGCGCCAGCGTTTCTTCCTCGCTATGGGAGAGCATTTCGCGCTCCTGCGTCAGCCGCTGATTCAGCGCCGCCCGGAAGGACTTCGCGCGGTCGCCCGGCAGATTCATCCGGTGCAGGCGGCGGAGCAGCAGGTCGCAGTCCGCCTCGTTCAGCAGCGGCAGCGGGCTGCGGAAGCACTTATCCTCCCGATTCACCCATGTTGCGCGTTCTGGCAGCATGTCCCAGATGTCGCCCATCTGCGCTGCGAGCGTCAAGCCGTTTTCCGCGTCCACAAGTCCCAGCAGCGCTTCCTGCTGATCTTTGACAAGCATCAGCAGGCGGATCGGCTGATTGCGCTGCTCCATCGGGCGCGCCGCCATCACCCACGATGCAAAGCGCGACTTTTGCGCGTCAATCGTCCGCACTGCAAGGCGCACATCCGTCCCCTGCCAGCTGTCCAGCAGCAGCGCCAGCGCCATTGCGCCCTGATATGCCGCGTCGGGGGTGATTTCGTCCGTTTCCTGCCGGATGACCATCCGTTTCGCCAGCGCCGCCATTTCCGACGTATCGGCGCTCAGCCGGACAAGCCCTGCTCCCTCCGATTCCTTCTCCCTGCCGTTTCGATCGGGCAGAAAAAGCAGTTTGCTCATGCGTTTTCCTCCTGCATGGCGGTTTCCATGGCAACAAGCAGCAGCTGCACAGCGGGCGCATCCTTTTCCTTCGCCCCGCGCCCCAGCTGCTTCATCGTCCTGCGCAAATCCGCCGTTTTGCCGCCCTGAACCAAGACGGAGAACCACGCTGCGAGTTCCTTCCGCCCTTCTTTTTCGCCGCGCAGCAGCCGATCCATCGCTTCCTGCAAAAACAGCCCGTTCTCCGGCGCGGCGGAGATCAGCGTCGGCTTCTCGAACCGCAGCTGACCATCGCGCATCTCCTGCGCGTCGTGGCGCAGCATCTCGCACATGCCCGCCGTCATCTGCTTGTGGCGTTCCATGCGCTTGAGCTTCGTCTTCGCGTCGTCAATGCGGAAGCGCTCGGACGGCTTGACGACAGCTTCCGCCTGCGCAATGCGGCGAATCGCCTCAGCGTAGTCGCGAATCAGACGGTCATTCTCGCTCTCCGCCTTTTCCAGCGCATCCAGCACCATTTTCATTGCCGCCTGACCGCCCATTTGTCGGTTGAACGTTTTCTGCACGGAGTCCTCGTTCTGTATGCTCTCCGCCATCCGCGCAATGCGTTCCAGCGCCGCCGCCGCTTCCGGGTCGGTGTCGGCGTTTTCGCGGTGGACGTCGTTGTCCTCCTGCATTCCGTTCTGCTCGGCATCGTAGCGCAGAACGGCCAGCTCCCCCGCGCGGCGAATCTGCATATCATAATGTTCCCTGCCCTGCTCCCGCGCCGTTTCCAGCACGGACGCATAGCGCAGATCCAGCGGCAGCGAACGGATGATGCCCGCCAGATACAGCAGCGCGACCTGCGTCAGGCGGTCAATGGCCTGTGCATCGGCGCGAACATCCTCGATATTCTCCGCCGCGCCGCGGAAATAATGCGGATACCAGCCAATCCACCCGCTTTTGAGCGCATTCCCCTTCGCAAGCCGTTTTTCCAGCGTCGGAAGAATCTTCCGCTGCCAGAGCAGCGCGCCTTTGAGCAATCCGCCAAACGCCACGCGATAACGTTCATCCCCCTTGCCGAACAGCGCCCAATTTGCCGCGCCGTCTGCGCTCTGTACCGTGAATGTGCCCGTCAGCCACGTCGGGCGGTGCAGCAGCACATCCATGCAGTACGCGCCAAGCCAGTCGGTCAGGCGGGGCAAATCGTTGCCGCCGGAGGATTGCGCACTCTGCGGAAGTCCAATCAGGCAGACAGTTTGGAGGGCGTTTTCTATGCTGATTCTCTCCAACGCCGCCTGTGCGCGCGCGGGCGATTCCCCGTCGGCGCAAGGGAGCATCAGCACCGCGGCCATGCGGAAATTGTCATTCTGCCCGAAGCGGTTCTGGAGGAGGGCTGCGACACTTTCAATGCCCGCCGCGCCCGTGCCGCCGCAGAGCGAACCAGCCAGCACAACGCGGACTTCCTCGCCCGCATTCAAGGCGGACTGAATCTCATCAAGCGTGCGGTGCATGGCATCATCGGGGTCGTTTTCGCATTCGCTGAGCATCGCTGCGAACGCCACGCGCGCGAGTTCGGGGTGGTCATGGAAGCCCTGCCGGAGGTCAAGAGACGCGGTATCCGCCGGAAAAAGTGCCTGACAGAGCAGGGCATCCTGCTTTTCGTCCTGCGTCCAGTCCGCGAGCGTTTTCGCGTTCATGGGCAACGGGTCGCACCATGTGCGGAGGTTGATTTCGGTCTGGAAGGCAGGGTTCCCCGTGCCGATATACGTCCGGGACGCCCAGATGCGCTGATAATCCGCCAATTCCTGACGCAGCTGAACAGCGCCGTGCATCCCGTCGCCATCAGGGTCGCACAGCACCAAATCCAGCGTTTCCTCCGGCGTAATGCCCGCGAACGCCATAAACAGCAGCGCTTCGAGCATCCGTCCGCCGCTTCCTCCAAACAGGAACACCTTTCTTTCATAACCACTCTCCTTGCAAAGGGCTTCGCCCTCTGCACTCCTACCAGAGGCTCTGCCTCTGGACTCCGCAAGGGACTTCGTCCCTTGACCCTTTCGCGCGATTCAGTTGGTGACTTCTTCATACAACTTCCGCGTGTTTATGGGGGGATTTCGCCTCTGCGGAGGCGACCAGAGGGCTTTGCGGTCGCCCTCTGGACTGCTTCGCCCCCCCAACTAAGTTTATTGGCTGTTATCGCGGCTTTTTAGTTAGTGTTCCTTACATCCTTCCAAGCTGCAACAAAGCTCAGAAACATGGAGCCGCATTTTCCAAGCTATGATAAAACCCCAGAAGCATGGAGCCGCATTTTCAAGCCGCAATAAAAGCCCAGAAACATGGGTGCGCACCGAAGGTTTCCCAAAGGGCGATCGCAAACTTCGTTTGTTTTCATGCCCTCTGGTCGCCTCCGCAGAGGCGATTCCCCTGCGCAGCGAAACAGCTCTACATGGAAGTAGAATAAGCCATCGGCACAGAACCGATTCGCGCAAAAGGGCGCGAAGTCCCCTGTCTCCGGGAACTGCCGCGCCCCATTGCTCATTTGTCCTGATAGCCGTTCGGGTTCGCTTTCTGCCAGCGCCACGAGTCGCGGCACATGTCTTCCAGCGTCTTGGTTGCCGTCCAGCCGAGCAGCTCCTTCGCCTTCGTCGGGTCGGCATAGCAGGCATCCACATCGCCGTCGCGGCGCGGGCCAATCACATATGGCACGGGAACCTTGTTCACGCGGCTGAACGTGTTCACAATATCCAGCACCGAGTAGCCCACGCCCGTACCAAGGTTGATAATTTCGCAGCCGTTGTGCTTCGCGGCATAGTCACACGCGGCGACATGTCCCTTCGCCAAATCGACGACGTGGATGTAATCGCGCACACCCGTGCCGTCCGGCGTGTTGTAATCATTGCCGAACACGGTCAGGTGATCGAGCTGTCCAGCGGCGACCTTGGTGATGTAGGGCATCAGGTTGTTCGGAATGCCGTTGGGATTTTCGCCCATGCGTCCGGATTCGTGCGCACCAATGGGGTTAAAGTAGCGCAGCAGCACCACCGACCATTCCGGATCAGCGGTTACAATGCCCTGCAGGATTTTCTCAATCATGTACTTCGTCCAGCCGTAGGGATTCGTGCAGCCCTTGCAGAACATATCCTCCCGCAGCGGCACTTCGTCCGGCACACCGTAGACCGTCGCAGAGGACGAGAACACAATGCGCTTGCAGCCGTGGCGGCGCATGGTTTCGCACAGCGTCAGGGTGGAGTCAAGGTTGTTGCGGTAGTATTCCAGCGGCTTGTGGACAGACTCGCCCACGGCCTTGAGCCCCGCGAAGTGAATCACGGCATCAAAGCGGTTCTCACTGAAAATCTTGTCCATTGCGGCGCGATCGCATACATCGGCTTCATACGCCTTCACCGGGCGGCCCGCGATTTCCTCCACGCGGCGCAGCGCTTCGGGCTGAGAATTCACATAATTATCGACAACAACCACATCGTGCCCCGCTGCCATCAGTTCCACACAGGTGTGCGTCGCGATAAATCCGGCACCGCCGGTCAGCAAAATCTTCATGGGAATCGCTCTCCTCTTTCCTTCTGATAGGGACAGACTGTCCCCCATCCCTATTGTACGACAAAAACGCGCCGTAGGCAAGTGCTTACGGCGCTTTTCTGTAAAATTACAGGGATTCGGGGTACTGCCCCGCGTCATGCAGCTTCTTCAGTTCGCCCATGACATACGGCTTGTCCTCGCGATACGTCACGCCGAACCACACCGCGTCCGTGCTCAGCACATCCACCGTCAGACCGTCGGAGTGCATCAGCGCGTCAATTTCGGTCGGCAGGACGAACTCCTTCTTCATCGGGTCGCCGTTATCGGCGCGGAGGAAGGCAGCGAAATCACGCGCTGCGGCGCCAAAGAACCACGGGGTCAGCCCCCAGAAGTTCATGGACACCAGCGCTTCCGGATCGAGGATATCCCCCTCTTCGCGGAAGTTCACGTCGCGAATCGTGCCGTCCGGGAAGGGCTTAATCTTGTACGTCTCCTGCACCTTCACCAGATGATTCTTATCGTCGCGCGCGCACACGCCGCGGGTCACATGCCCGTTCTCGGACACGGTGTTCTTCAAGCGGTATGCCACCATCGACGCGACGTTCGTCTTGCCCTGCATTTCCTTCAGGCTTTTCGCCATCGTCGCGAAAGCGTCCTTGCCGTAGTAGTCGTCGGCGTTGATAACGGCGAACGGCTCGTGAATCAAGTCTTTCGCCACCAGCACGGCATGAACCGTGCCATAGGCTTCGTGCGCCCTTCCGGCGGAACAAAGCCGTCCGGCAGGGAATCATATTCCTGATAGGCGTATTCTACCTCGACCTTCTTGGCAATCTTGTCGCCAATCAGTTCGCGGAAGGTGTCCGCCATGCTGCGCTTGATGACGAAAACCACCTTATCAAACCCTGCCGCCATTGCGTCATAGATGGAATACTCCAGCAGAATTTCGCCGTGCGGGCCGATGTGGTCAATCTGCTTGTTGCCGCCGTAACGGCTGCCCAGTCCTGCTGCCATAATCAAAAGCGTCGTTTTCATTGCTCTTCCTCCTGTGTTTTGTCGTGTTTGGGAATGAATGATGAATCCTCCGGCGGAAATCCCTGCGTCGCGTCAGGGCGGAAAAAGACCGTCACTGTCCGCAGAAGCAGCTTCATGTCCGTCCAGAGAGAGAACCCCTCGATGTAGAATAGGTCGAGCGCGAGTTTATCCTCCGGCGAGGTATTGTAGCGCCCTTCAATCTGCGCATAGCCGGTCAAACCCGCCTTCATGCGTTCCCGGAACTGGAATTCCGGCAGGTCACGCTTATAGCGTGTGATGTTTTCCAGCATTTCCGGGCGCGGGCCGACCAGCGACATATCCCCGCGCAGAATGTTCCAGAACTGCGGCAGCTCATCCAGCCGCCACCGGCGCAGGAAACGCCCGACATGCGTCACACGATTATCCGCGTCCCGTGCGGACGCGCCTCCGCTGCCCCGCCGCATCGTGCGGAATTTGCAGATGGTGAAGGTCTTTCCGTCCGCCGTCAGCCGCTTCTGCCGGAAGATGACGTTTCCGCCGTCCTCCACGCGAATCGCGAGCGCAATCAGCAGCATCAGCGGGCTAAGCACCAGCAGTGCCAGCGCCGACAGCACAATATCCGCCCCACGCTTGATGATTTTCTGCCCCAGCGTCATGCCGTCCGCGCGCATTTCCAGCAGCGGCGCATCATCCAGTATCACCTGATTCGCACTGGACAGCATGATTTCCTGCACGCGCGGGCTGACCAACACCGTCCGCTTCAGCGCATAGCACGCCTTCATCAGCGCCATCCGGTTTTCATCCGGCACATCCGATGCAATGAGCACTGCATCGTTCTGCGCCAAAAACGCGGGCAATTCCGCCGCTTGCCAGCTGCAAACATCATTCAGCTGCCCGAAAGTGCGCTCCTTCGCCAGCTTCTGCCGAATTTCGTCCGCATCCGCCTCGGTAATCAGCAGCAGCCGCGCGGGTTTCTGTAATTTTGGCAGCACACGCGCACCGAAGGACATTGCCAGCAGCACGAGCGCCATCTGCATCGCGGCAGCAATCAGCAGATACGCGAAATCCGCCCCGAAGAGCGTCAAGTGCGTGCGGTTATTAGGATTGACGTTCATAATCTGCAATTGCAGATACGTCACCGCGTCCGTGATGAGCACGCCCATGCACTGCCCTGCCGCCTGCTGCTGATGCTTCCCGCGCCGCACCGTCATGCGTCCGAACACCGCCAGCATCGCCGCGCCCATGGCGACCCATGTCACCAGCGTCGTTGCGCTCGTGCGCGACAGATTCCGCAGCGGCCAGTTCGGAATCGCCATCAGCGCGTAGAAAATCACCAGACAGCCGCTGTACGTCAGCCCCTGCAGCAATCGGGACAGCGCTTCGCCGCGCATCCGACGCAGCTGCCGCTCGTCCCTGCCCATTCTGCCTGCTCGCCGCCTTTCCTCGTTTTTTTCATCATATCACGGGCAATCCGGTCTGTCAAGGACAGTTGCACATTTCCCAATCCTATTTCTGGAAGGTTCGTCGCCTTTTCGTGAAATTTCGTCCGAAAACGTTTGATGTAAGCGTTTGCACGGCTTGTCTTTTTCCTATCAATTGTGGTATAATGCAGGATGAAAGCGTACGGCCACGCATTCCGCGTACCGTTTCGCAGGGCAATTTCCGGATTCGCCGGGCTTGCCCGCCATCATAACCTTCTGAAAAGGAGTGGAATGTTCCCATGATGAGAAAAATCGGCGTCTTGACTTCCGGCGGCGATGCGCCGGGCATGAATGCAGCCGTTATGTCCATTGCCCGCAGTGCTGCGGCTTATGGTATGCCCCTGATTGGCATCAAGCACGGCTACAACGGTCTGCTGCGCAAGTCCACCAGCATCAAGGATGACCTGCAGGAGCTGTATCTGGACACCGTGCTGGATATTGCCGACCAGCCCGGCACTTATCTGCGCACCGCGCGCTGCGAGGAGTTCAAGGACCCCAAGTGGCGCGAAATCGCCGTGCAGACGCTGAAGGCGATGGAAATCGACGGTTTGGTTGTCATCGGCGGCGACGGCTCCTTCCAGGGCGCAATGCGTCTGTGCGAGCTGGGCATCCCCTGCATCGGCATCCCCGGCACGATTGACAACGACCTTGCCTACACTGAGATGACGCTGGGCTACGAGACGGCTGTGCAGGTCTGCACCGAAGCCATCCGCGCCATCCGCGCCACCAGCCGCTCCCACGACCGCCCGCATGTGGTGGAGTGCATGGGCCGCCACTGCGGTGACATCGCCCTGAAGGCCGCCTGCGCCACGGGCTCGGAAATCGTGGTTGTGCCGGAAGTGCCGTGGAGCGTGGAAGAAGTGGCGTCCCGCCTGAATAAGCAGATTGCCAAGGGCAACTACCGCTCGACCATCGTGCTGGCGGAGGGCTGCTGGGAATCCATGGCGCCGTTTGACATGTACGGCTTCCTGACCAGCCACGGCAAGCAGTGCTTCGAGGGCGAACCCATGAGCGCCATGCGTTTTGCCTCCATCATGAAGCGGATGTGCGGCATGGTGGAAGCACGTTCGACGGTTGTCGGCTACACCCAGCGCGGCGCGCTGCCGGTTGCCAAGGACAGCGCCTTCGCCTTTGAGGCAGGCAACCTCGCGGTTCGTCTGCTGCGCGACGGCATTTCCAATCAGGTCATCGGCGTGCGGCAGGGCAAGGTGTTCAACATGCCCATCGTGGACGCGCTGAAGGTGGAAAAGCACTTCCGCCGCGACCTGTACGACCTCGTAAACAATCTGTAATGGTGCATGAATGCACCGCCTTGTCCGGCGTTGATGGTCGGGCAGGGCGGTGCTTTTTGATGTCTGGATTTTCAGGTAAGCAGGGTTGACTTCTTTTCTAAACGGGTCATTGGCATAGTTCCAGAGGGCTTTCCGATCGCCCTCTGGACTCCTTCGGTTGCACGCCCCCATAGTTGGCTTTTATCATTACTATAATTTAGTGTACCTTTCGTTCCTCCCTGCAACGAAAAAAACAATAAACATGGGAGCGCACTGCGAAGGGGTCAAGGGGGCGACCGCAGACTTCGTCTGTTTCCATTGCCCCCTTGTCGCACCCGCAGGCGCGTCCCCCTGCAACAAAGACCAGCAGCAAGAAAAAACTTCTCTCGATACTGGTCGGTCGCGCCCATCGGCGCGACAATATGCAAGTGGTAGGTAAAGCAGCTTGGGGGCGCTTCTGAGGAAGCGCAAAGTTACTGGCAGGGACGCTTCGCTGCCTGCGCCCTTGTTGACTTCGTCCTTTGAATTGGTCGCCCGTGGAACAGTTGGGGCGTTGCCCCAAACCCCACCAGAGGCACCGCCTCTGGACTCCGCAAGGGGCATTGCCCCTTGACCCCTTTTCGCGATTGAGTTGGTCGCGCTTTCATGCTCCTTCCGCGTGCAGCTTTTTGGCGCTTCGCCTCAGCCCCTTGTTTGCCCCCAAATTTTCCGTGAAGAACCTTATATTCCGACGATTTGCCCGATAACATCCTCCCCCGCCTTGCCTTCACGCTCCAGCACAACCGCCGCGTTCCAGCCGAACGCGCTGTGCTCCAACACGCGGAAGAGCGCGGCAATGGCATCCACCAGCGCCGTTTCATCCGTATGCAGCTGATGGTAGAGCACCGCCGTGCCGCGCAGCACCGCATACTCCGCGCACAGCGAAACCACCGCCGTCGCCGGGCGCTCCTGATGCGCGCCGTACGGGAAGCCCTCGTAGAACACATGGTTGACCATCAGCTGCTCCGTGCCAATCATCCAATCCGGCGTATCCGCCTGAAACGTGCCCGCCGCCTGCTGCAAAACCGTGCCCGCCTGTTCCCCGCGCAGGAGCGGCAGGATTTCCGCCGCGATTCCGCCCATGCTGATGGTATCCGCCAGCAGTTCTTCCATCAGCGTCCGCAGGATATTCGCCCGAAGTGCCCAATCCGCCGGGGGAATCGCGACTTTCGCCGCCGCGCGGAACGCTGCCCAGCGGCTTTCACTCGTTTGACGCCCGGATTCCTCCAGCACAAGCGCCGCGCGAATCCCCATCATGCGGCTTGCAAGCGGAACTTCCCGCGCTTGCAGCATGGTGACGACATCCCGGCGCAATTGCCGCGTTTCCGCCGTCAGCGCCGCGTCCGTCTCGCGCGGCAGCAGCGGCATGGCAAAGGACAAGCGCATCCGCCGGAAGGTCATCGGCGGCAGGCGGTGCAGCAGCATTTCCACCATGCGCTCGCAGGAGGCACTGCACGCGCACTCGTCATCATCCATCGTGCGGATGCCGCGGGGATAATAGCGGCAGGTGGTGGAGATGGCTTCCTCGCCGCACTCGGCTTGCAGGGCGCAGAGACCATCCGCGCGCTGAAGTGGGCAGTGCCCCTCCCAGTTCGGCAGGAGTTCGGCGTAGCGCTCCGGGGTGGGGTCATCCGCCAGATGCAGCGATGTATCCAGCTTGCGGCGCAGTTCCGGCGAACACGGCACGCTCAGCAGGTGGAAATAATCCTCGCGCGGGAAGGTGACTGCCCACCCGTCGCAGCAGGTATGGCGGCACTTGCCGCACTTGCAGTGGAAATCGGCGTAATTATCCGGCACAAGGAAATCGCGCGTGTCCATAGGGCATCCGCTCCTTCAAACGATTTTCGGGACGATTATAGCACGTTTTCCGCAAAAGTGGGCAGAAAAGACACCGGAAATGCAAATCAGGACAAACAAAAAACAGGCTGCCTGTGTAGACAGCCCGTTGAAAGATTATAGCGCAAGCAGATGGCGCAGGTGAATCTGGAAATAGTATTACTCCTTGCAGTACCCGTTCATCAGCGTTTCGAGTTCATCCAGCACTTTTTCGGCGGCTGCCTGATTTTCGCCGCGCGCGAAGAGGTAGGCTTTCAGCTTCGGCTCCGTGCCGGAGGGGCGGACGATAATCTTGCTGCCATCCGCCAGCGCGAAGGACAGCACGTCGCTCTTGGGCAGACCCGTTTCATCGTTCTGGTAGTCGATGCGGGTCGCGGTCGGGAAATGCGCGTCCGCGAAGGTGTTCAGCGGGGCGCGGAGCTTGCGCATGATGTCCGCCATCTTCGCCGCGCCGGATTCGCCCTCGTACTGGAATGTCAGCAGGCGCTGGGCATAGAAGCCGAACTCCTCGCGCAGCTGCTCCAGCTTATCCAGCAGCGTCAGCCCCTGCGCCTTGTAATTCGCCGCCATTTCGCAAACCAGCACCGCCGCGTTGACGGCGTCCTTATCGCGCACGGACGTGCCGGACAGGTAGCCGTAGCTTTCCTCGAAGCCGAAGATGTAGCGCTCGGTGTGGCCTTCCTTTTCCAGCAGCCCAATCTGCTCGCCGATGAACTTGAAGCCGGTGAGCACGTTGCGCAGCTCCACGCCGTACTTCTTGCAAATCGGCACAGCCATCTCGGTGGTCACGATGGTCTTGACGGCGACGGGCGGCAGTTCGCCCTTCTGCGCCTTGCGGTGGCTGCACACATAGTCCAGCAGCAGCACGCCCATGTCGTTGCCGGAAATCAGCGTGACGGTATCGCCCTGCCGCACACCCGCGCCGATGCGGTCGCAGTCGGGGTCGGTGGCGACGCACATATCCGCCCCGGTGGCGATGGTCTTTTCAATCGCCAGCTTCATCGCCTCGCGGATTTCGGGGTTCGGGTACGGGCAGGTCGGGAAATGGCCGTCGGGCATCTCCTGCTCCGCGACGACATCCACGTCGATATTGCCCATGCGCTTCAGCATTTCACGCACCGGCACATTGCCCGTGCCGTTGAGCGGGCTATAGACGATGTGCAGGCGCTCGTCGGTGGGGGCGATGCGCAGGCCGTTAATCATCTGGTAATAGCTCTCGATGGTTTCGTCGTCGATGTAGCTGATCATGCCGTTATCGAGGTACTTCTGGAAGCCCGGCAGGGAGGGCTGGAGCGTCTGTTCGGCGCTGATGAAGGAATAGATGCGGTCGGCGGCTTCAATCGTAATCTGGCAGCCATCCGCGCCATAGACCTTATAGCCGTTGAATTTCGCGGGATTATGGCTCGCCGTCACCATCACGCCCGCGCTGGTGTGCAGGTGGCGCACCGCGTAGGACAGCATGGGGGTCGGCATGAGCGTGCGGTAGAGGTAGACGCGGATGCCCATTTCCGCCAGCGTCGCGGCGGTCAGCTCGGCAAAATCGCGGCTATGGATGCGGCTGTCGCAGCTGACAGCGCAGGACGGCTTCTCGCACGTCTCCAGCAGGTAACGTCCCAGCCCGCGCGTCGCCTTGGACACGGTGTAGAGGTTCATGCGGTTTTCGCCCGCGCCTAAGACCCCGCGCAGACCGCCCGTGCCGAACGCCAGCGAACGATAGAAGCTGTCATTCAGTTCATCCGGCGACATGGCTTTGAGCTGATTGTGCAGCTCCTCATTCATGCCGGGGCACTTCCGCCACGCCTGATACTTCTCCTGAATCGAACGTTCACCCATCTTTTTTTCCTCCTTATGCTGATTTGCTTGCGAATCAAAAAGCAGTATGCGCCGATTGAGCGCAGATTGGGTGCGCCGAAGCGAATACTGCTGATTTGCGGAATTTTCCTGCGCACATTTGCGCGGAACACTGACGATATGGATGATTGCTACCCCCGTCACCTTATCTCCGTTAAAGACCAAGTAACATGGAGGTGCACCCGAAGGTTTCCAACGGGCGATCGCAGACGTTCGTCTGTTTTCATTGCCCTTTGGTCGCCGCAGCAGCGGCGAAATCCCCCTGCTTGCGGAAAAAATCGACTGCGTTTGAAAGACCATCTGCTCGGTCGCGCCCATCTGGCGCGACACAGCATAGATGTTGAAAAGAGCAAGTTGTGGGCGCGTCTGAGGACGCGCGAAGTTACTGGCAGGGACGCTTCGCTGCCTGCGCCTTTTGTTGGACACGTTTGGCATACTGGTCGCCCGCGGGGCAGTTGGGGCGTTGCCCCAAACCCCACCAGAGGCGCTGCCTCTGGACTCCGCAAGGGGCATTGCCCCTTGACCCTTTTTTTGTCGCCCGGCTTGAGCGCGTTACCCTGCTTTTGGGATTATGCGGCTTTATCCGCCTTTACCCCACGTTCTCCCTCTGCGGAACCGTCGGCGCGGTCGTCTCCGGCGGTGCGTATGCCGGCGTAAATATCTGCGCCTTCGCCCAGTCCCACTCGAAACTATCCAGCTTCAATATCAAATTACTCTGCCGCAGCAGAATCGCCGTGTTTTCCAGCATAAAATACAATCCACGCGCCAGCTGCCCGCGGTGGCTGCCGAAATCACGCGCAATCATGTTCCCTAAATCCTCGCAGCGGAACATCGGATGCCCCGAAAACCCGAACATGCTCGTGCTATGCGGCTTGGAATCCGCCTGAATCAGCAGCGGAACCGTGCCCATCCACCAGCCTTCGTGTTCAATCTGCACGGTCAGCTTTGCCGCCGTTCCCGGCACAAGATAGAAGAAATCGGTGTCCAGCACCTCTTCCCGCTCGTTGAACGTGCGGAACATCAGCGTGTCATCCTGATAGATGGTGATGCGGTAGGCGCGCGGGCCTGTCCAGCGGCGGTCGTGGGTCAGGTAGGCGTAGGCAAAAACGGGCATAGTACCCTCGTAATCGACCATATACATCCACCTTCCCCCCCTTTACTTTGACACAAAGCACACATGTATTATCATAGTTGTTTTTCTTGTTTTCGTCAAGGGGTTTCCGGACTTTTCCGGTATTTTTCTGCAATTTTTTTCCGCAGGAATTCCGTCCGGCGCATTCTTTTTGCGCATTCTCCCGCATACCTTATGATGAAGGGAGGAATGAAGGTGGTTACGTTTCAGCGGCAGAGGGAACGGCAGGCAGAGGAGCTTCTGCTGACGCCGGGAGAAATGGCGGCGCGGTGCGATTGGCAGCAGGTGCGGCGGATGCGAGAGGAGATGCCCGACGACGTGTGCAGCACACATGCTTGGTATCAGAATTGCGATGCGCTTGACCGGGAACTGCGGGCGCAGTACCCGATGATTGGCGCACTGGAAACGGCGGTGCGGGCGTATGGGTACGCGATGGAGAACAGCACGCGTCCGCGCGTGCAGGAGACGATGCGCTGGCGGCTGACGCTCGACCAGTTCGGCATCTTGGCGCAGGTGCTGGCGCGGCATGGGCTGATTGCGGATGTTCGCGAGGCGCTGGAATACTTCGCGGAGGCGAAATGAGCGGGGGGGCTGTCCGGGCGGGCAGTCCCCTTTTCGTCATTATCCGAAACTTTTTGCGGATTTACTGTTGCAATGTACGGCATTATTCAGTATAATAATGTAGGATAGCTGGATTTCATGCGGAAAAAATCAGGAGGATCATCATCATGCCGACGGATTTGGAGATTGCACAGGCTGCACAGCCGAAGCGGATTCAGGAGATTGCGGAAAAAGCGGGCATTCCTGAGGGCGCCATCAGCCCCTATGGGCAGTATATCGCGAAGGTTGACCCCATGCAGTTAGGCGTGGGCAGCGAGATGCGCGCCAAGCTCATTCTCGTCACCGCCATCAACCCGACCCCCGCGGGCGAGGGCAAAACGACCGTTTCCGTCGGCTTGGCGGACGGCATGACGAAAATCGGCAAAAAGGCGATGCTGGCGCTGCGCGAACCGTCGCTCGGCCCGGTGTTCGGCATGAAGGGCGGCGCGGCAGGCGGCGGCAGGGCGCAGGTGCTGCCGATGGAGCAGATTAACCTGCACTTCACGGGCGATTTGCACGCCATCACCGCCGCGAACAACCTGCTTGCCGCGATGGTGGACAACCACATCCAGCAGGGCAACGCGCTGGGCATTGACCCGCGTCAGGTGACGTGGCGGCGCTGTCTGGACGTCAACGACCGGCAATTGCGCGCCATCGTCAGCGGGCTGGGCGGCAAGCCCAACGGCAACCCCCGCGAGGACGGATTCGACATTACCGCCGCAAGCGAAGTGATGGCGGTTTTCTGCCTGGCGAAGGATTTGCAGGACTTGAAGGCGCGTTTATCCCGCCTGCAAGTCGCGCGGACGTACAGCGGCAAGCCCGTTACGGCGGGTGATTTGCACGCGGCAGGCGCCATGACGGCGCTCCTGCGCGACGCGCTTCAGCCCAACCTCGTGCAGACCATTGACGGCACGCCCTGCCTGATGCACGGCGGCCCGTTCGCGAATATCGCCCACGGCTGCAACTCCGTGATTGCGACGACGACGGCAATGCGTCTGGCGGATTATGTCGTGACCGAAGCAGGCTTCGGCGCTGACCTCGGCGCGGAGAAGTTCATGGACATCAAGTGCCGGATGAGCGGCATTTTCCCGGACGCGGTGGTGCTGGTGGCGACGGTACGCGCGCTGAAATCCCATGGCGGCTGCCCGAAGGCGGACTTGTCGCACGAGAATGTCGAGGCGCTGCGCAAGGGCTTGCCGAACCTGCTGGCGCACATCGACCACATCCGCAATGTGTGGAAGCGCCCGGTGGTTGTCGCGCTGAACCGCTTCGTCAGAGACACGGAGGCGGAAATGGCGCTGCTGCGTCAGGCGTGCGCGGATGCGGGCGCGCCGGTGGAGCTTTGCGACGGCTGGGCGAAGGGCGGCGACGGCGTGAAGGAGCTGGCGGCGCGGGTGTGCGGCATTGTGGACAGAGCGCCGAAGTCCGAGCCGTGCTACACCTACGACATCACCCTGCCGCTGAAGGACAAAATCGAGGCGATTGCGACGCGCATTTACGGCGCGGCGAAGGTGGAATTCGCCGGGAACGTATTGAAGCAGCTGCAAAAGCTGGAGGACGAAGGCTGGCGCGAATGCCCGGTTTGCATTGCGAAAACGCAGTATTCCTTCTCCGATGATGCGAAGCTGCTGGGCGCGCCGGTAGGGCACACGCTGCACATTCGGCAAGTGCGGCTGAACGCGGGCGCGGGCTTTGTGGTGGCGTTCGCGGGGGATATTATCGCCATGCCGGGGCTGCCGAAGGTTCCCGCCGCCGAAGCGATTGACGTGGACGAAAACGGCGAAATTGTGGGCTTGTTCTGATTTTTTTACGCTGCTTTGTTTCAATTTGAGACAAAGCAGCGTATACTTATATTGCAGAGGATTTCGCGCCTGCGGACGCGACAAGGGGGCAATGAAAACAGACGAATGTCTGCGGTCGCCCCCTTGACCCCTTCGCCTTCGCCGCCCATGCAGCAATTTTGTACTGCTGATTGGAAGAAACGAAAGGTACACAAACTAAAAGAACTTCCAATATAAATCAAGTAACATCCGAAGGGGCACCGAAGGTTTCCAAAGGGCGATCGGAAAGCCCTTTGGTCGCCTCCGCAGAGGCGATTCCCCCTGCAACAAATAAACGCAATAAACAAAGAAGGATACATCAACATGAAAAAGATTTTCATCATCGGCGGAGGCATCGCCGCCCTCGAAGCGGCAAAATCCGCCCGAAGCACCCAGCGAGACGCGCTGATTGTCCTCATTTCCGCTGAGAACGCCCTTCCCTACAGCCGCCCGATGCTCACCAAGCAGCTCATGGGCAAGGTGACGGCGCAGGATTTGGCGGTTGAATCTGCCGCGTGGTATGACGAAAAGGATATTGTCGTCCTTACCGGGCGAACCGTGACTGCCATTGACCCCGTCGGCAAAACGCTCGTGGCGGGCGGTACCCCCTTCCATTGGGATTCCCTCATTCTGGCGACAGGCGCAAGCTGCTTTGTGCCGCCGATTCCGGGCGCGGACGGCGCGAACGTCGTCTCCGTGCGAACCTTTGACGATGTGGCGCGCGTGCGGGAAATCGCGAAAACGGCAAAAAACGCGGCGGTTATCGGCGGCGGCGTGCTGGGGCTGGAAGCGGCATCATCCTTGGCGAAAGCAGGGCTGTCTGTAACTGTGCTGGAACACGGCGATCAGCTGATGAAGCGGCAGATTGACGCGCAGGCGGCGCAGCACCTTGAATCCGCCATGGCGGGCAAAGGCGTGAAGCTGCTGAAAAACGCGGATTCCGCGCGCATCGATGCGTCCGGCGTCACCCTCGTGGACGGCACGCGCGTTCCGGCGGAGCTGGTCATCGTATCAGCGGGCGTGCGGGCAAATATCCGCCTCGCCAAGGACGCGGGCATTGCGGCCGAGCGCCACATCACCGTCGATGACCACATGCGCACGAACCTCCCGGACGTGTACGCGGCGGGCGACTGCGCGTCGATGGGCGTGAGCTACGCGCTGTGGACGGAAGCGGCGGACATGGGGCGCATCGCGGGCATCAACGCGGCGGGCGGCGACGCGGCGTATCAGGCGCTGCCGCGTCCGCTCATCTTCCACGGCTTCGGCACGGCGCTGTTTGCGTTCGGCGACGCGGGCCGTCAAGCGAATATCGCGTACGAAATCGGCGAAATGCCCGGCGCGCGGTACTATTCCGCAGGCGGAAAGCTGGTCGGCGCGGTGCTGACGGGCGACATCCGCCGCATGGAAGAGGTCACGAACCTGATTTTGCAGGCATAACGCCGCTTCCCGCGCATAGACTGAACCGACTCTTGAACGAGGAGGAGAAAGTTTATGTCGCAAACAACAAGTCAAACGTGCGCGTATGAGTACACCGTCCGCCGTGGGGACAGCTTCTACCTGATTGCGCATCGCCTGGGCGTGCCGCTGAAGGATCTGCTGGAGGCGAACAGCGACATCAACCCGGCGCGGCTGATGGTGGACGACGTGCTGTGCATCCCCGGCGCGGCGGCGGAAACGCCCGATACCAACATCACGGCGCCGACCACCCCCGACGCCTCTGACACCACGACGAACGACGCGCTGGATACCCCCGCCGCCGACATGAACGCCCCCGCAACCCCCGGCGGCGAAACGCCCGACATCAGCTTTTGCCCAGAGATTGACCGCTACACGGTGCTGCAGGGCGAAACGGCGGCGGACGTACAGCTGAAAAAGGACGTCAACCGCCATACGCTGGAAACCGCGAATCCGGATGTGAACCTGGACGCGCTGCAGGCAGGGCAGGTGCTGTGCGTGCCGGAAAATCAGGCGTGCCCGCCGGGCAACACATACACGCTGGACAAGGACGAGACGATGGAGACGGTGGCGCTGCTGCTGAACGTGTCGCTGTCGGCGCTGCTGCGGGCGAATCCGTGCCTTGCGCCGAGCGACTTCAAGCAAGGCGCGTGCATCAATATTCCGGAGGACTGACAGAAAACGGCGCTCAGCGGGATTTCTTCCCTGCTGAGCGCCGTTTTTCAATGAGCTATTAGGAATGAGCAATTATTGGTTCTTCACGGAATTTTGAGGGAAGAGCAGCTTGGGGGCGCGTCTGCGGACGCGCAAAGTTAGGGGCAGGGACGCTTCGCTGCCTGCACCTTTGTTGAGCGCGTTTGGCATACTGGTCGCCCGTGGAACTGTTGGGGCGTTGCCCCAAACCCCACAAGGGACGCTGTCCCTTGACCCTGCAAGGGGCAATTGCCCCTTGACCCCTTTTCGCGATTGAGTTGGTCGCGCTTTCATACTCCTTCCGCGTGCAGCTTTTTGGGGCTTCGCCTAAGCCCTTATTTGCTCCCCCAACTTTCCGTGAAGAACCTAATTACTCCGCCTTGACAATCTTTTCCGCGCCGATTTGCCCCGGCAGGCTCATCGTCATCGCGCCGTTGGAGTAGACCGTCACGGTCATGCCGTTCTCCATGCCGTCCAGCAGCGCCGCGTCCGCGTTGACTTGCACCACGTCGGTTTCCGTCGTCAGCAGGAAGCCGGATTCCGTCAGTTCGCTGACCGTGCCGGTGGTCTTGTAGCAGCCGATTTTCTGCGCGTACACCTGCGCCGGCAGCGAGCGGGTCATGATGCCGTCGTAGAGGACGTGGATGTAGTCGCCCACCGCGAGTTCGCCGTCCGTCTCGTAGACCGTGCCCTCGTCCACGTTGACCAGCACCTGCATATCCTTCGTCTGGAGGAGGATGCCGTCGCCCGTGATTTCGACAATTTCGCCCACCAGCTCGTCGATGGTCACGGCAATATCAATCGTATCCGCCGTCACCTGCGCGGGAATGGAGCTGGTCATCTGCCCATTGTAAGTCACGCGAACCGTCTCGCCCAAGTCCGGAATGCCCTCCGGCAGCTGCGTCAGGGAGGTCAGGTTGACCTGAATCTGCTGACCATCCGCGGTTTCCATGGTGATGTACGCCTCGACGACCGTGCCAGTGAGGACGGCTTCCTCCTCCACCGCGGTAATCTGCTCGGCGCTGATCTGCCCCGGCAGGCTCGTCGCGATCACGCCGCTGAAATACACGTTGATTTCCGCGCCATCGGTGATTTGTGCCAGCTGTTCCGCCGTCGCGTGAACGATGTAGGTCGTCTCGTCGGTGGTGAGGGTGAAGCCCTCGTCGGTGATGTCGCTGACCGTACCCGTGAGGACGTAGCAGCCAATGTGCTGCGCCGTCACCTGCGCGGGGTAGGAGCGGGTCATCTGCCCGTTGTACATGACGTGGATGAAGTCGCCCACCGCGATTTCCTTGCCCTCGCGGATGGTGTCCGCCGTCAGAATCGCCTCAATCAGCTGTCCTTCGGGCGTTTCCAGCAGGATGGATTCTTCGCCGATTTCCAGCACCGTCCCAGCAATTTCCGCGATTTCCGCCACGTCGCCTTCCTCGGCATAAGCGGGCAGCAGCAGCGCCGCCATCAGCAGCGCCATCAGGATTGCAAGCATCTTCTTCATATTCGTGTTTCTCCTTGTGGGGGAATGTCAGGGCTTCTTTTGCCCTGCACTCTAACAGACGAAAAAGGCGGGCGGATTGTTCCCGCCCGCGGAAAAGTATTTTTTGGGTTCTTTACGGAATCTTGGGGGGAGCAGCTTGGGGGCGCGTCTGCGGACGCGCAAAGTTACTGGCAGGGACGCTTCGCTGCCTGCGCCTTTGTTGGTAGCTTCCTTGGGATTGGTCGGACGCGGAACAGTTGGGGCGTTGCCCCAAACCCCACAAGGGACGCTGTCCCTTGACCCTGCAAGGGGCAGACGAAAAGGGACGAAGTCCCCCCTTGACCCCTTTTCGCGATTGAGTTGGTCGCACTTTCATGCTCCTTCCGCGTGCAGCTTTTTAGTGCTTCACCGAAGCCCTTGTTTGCTCCCCCAACTTTCCGCGAAGAACCCTTTTTTGTCAGTATCTGTCCGTCCGCAAAAGCCATTCCATCACGCGCCGATTGAGCGCGTAGCAGCGGCAGTACAGCAGGAAAAACAGCAGCAGCGGATACGACTTGCGCGACTGGTACATCTTCTTCCAGCTTGCGCGGCGCAGCTGCTTCAGCGACGGGCAGGTTGTCAGCAGCGCCTTCCATGCCCGCTTCTTTTCCGCCTCCGACTGCGGATTATTCGGGTGATAGAAGTAGCGCTTCAGCAGGCGGATGTAGGTTTCCATCAGCCACACTTCATAGGCATTCCAATAGAAATCGCCCTTGTGGTGCACTTTCCCGAATGTCAGGAATTGCTGATTCACCTGCTCCATCTGCTGCGGCAAATCCGCATGAAACCGCTGAAACGATGACATGCCCCAAACCCTGTACGTTGTCAGCGTTTCATGCAGAAAATCCACGGACTTGACGTACTCCAGCATCTGCATATTGAACAGCGCATCTTCGCTTTGATGAATCGCTTCCGGAAACGCAAGCTGATGCTCGACGACGATTGTCCGGCGAATCAGCTGTATGCACGGTCCACCAAAGTAGTTTGCAGCATACCGTTCATTCCGATCCAGCAAGCCCAGCTGCATTTCCTCCATTATGGAGGTGCCTGCGTGCCGCTTCTTTTCTGCGGGCGGTGCTGTCTCGTCCGTTTTCTGCTGCGAAAACGTTTTGAAATCAAACACCAGCAGATCCGCCGGTTCCTCCGCCAGCTTTTTCATTGCGGATGACAGCAGATTGTCCTCCCACCAGTCGTCGGAATCCAGAAAAATCAGCCAATCGCCATTTGCCGCCGCCATGCCCGCGTTGCGCGCCGCAGATACGCCGCTTTGCCGCTGATGAATCACGCAAAAGCGCGCATCCTTCGCCGCATATTCGTCGCAGATACGCTCCGCGCCGCTGGTCGAGCCGTCGTCAATCAGGATGGCTTCCCAATTCGTGTAATCCTGCCGCAGAACGGAATGCAAGCATTCGCGCAGATATTCCTCCGGCGTGTTGTGCACGGGAATGATGATGCTGACTTGATTCATCCTTTTTCTTCCTTTCGTGGATTCCAGCCGCTGCATTAGGGTAACACCGCACAAATGAGGTGGTGCCTTAGAAATACAGCTTCTTGAAATGTCCGGGCAGCAGCATGGCATAGGTATACACGAGTTTCCTGCGCAGCCAGTACGAGGAGCGCATCAGCGGCCAATACAGCGCCCACTGCTTTTTGCGCGCCTTGCGGCGGAAAGGCTTGTTATCCGCCGTATGCAGATAGTATTCTGCCGCAAACATAAACTGCCGGTTTTGCGTAAAGCGGATTAAGTCGCCTGTTTCGCCGTTTTCGCGGTAGAACGCCAGCCGCTCATCGAGAATATCCAGCATCGTCATGCGCTCCGGGGTAAAGCGGTTCGCCATCAAACCGCCCTGATTCGCCGTGTAGAGGTACAGCGCGCCATCCACCATTGCCACCTGCCGGCTTCGGTAAAGCAGCTTGTATATCAGCGCCTCGTCCTCATGCAGCTTCACGTCCGGGAAGCGTTCCGTTTCCAGCATTTCGCGCCGAAACAGCTTCCCCCATGCCGTCACCATCCGCACCCATTCCGACCTGCGGTAAAGCATCATGTTTGCCTCGCGCCCATCCACCACGCGCACAGGCTTATTCGCCAGCGGCGCGGCTATTTTCGGCAGATATTCCGCTGGTGTCGCCTTCATGTAATCCCCGACAGCGATTTCCGCGCCGTTCTCCTCGCACGCCGCCAGCAAGCGCGCCACAAAGGCAACATGCAGCGCGTCGTCGCTGTCCACAAAGGTGATATAGTCGCCTGTGCAGATGTCCAATCCGGCATTGCGCGCCATTGACAGACCAGCGTTTTTCTGGTGGATGACGCGGATTCGCTTGTCCTTTTTGGCATAGTCGTCGCAGATGGCGGGGCAGTCGTCCGGCGAACCGTCGTCCACCAGAATAACCTCCAAGTTCTGATATGTCTGATTCAGCACGCTGTCCACGCACATCGGCAGGTACGTTTCCACCTTGTAAACCGGAATAATGACGCTGACCAATTTGTCTGCTTCACGCATATTGATTCCCATCCTCCTGAAAATGAAGGTATCAATACCAGTTCGCGTCAATAATCACCAGTTCCGGCGGATTATTGATGCGCGGCAGAATCTGCCCCACGTCGTCCCCCAGTCCGCGGCTGATGATGAGCTTCGTGCCGGAAATCGTCTGCACGCCTTCGGTCAAATCGGGCAGGAAGCCCTGATCCGGCGTGTAGAGCGCGCCGAGGAACGGAAGGCGAACCTGACCGCCGTGCGCGTGGCCGCAGAGCGCCATGTCGATGTCCTTGCCAATCAGCGCGCCCGTATCCTCCGCGTAGTATTCCGGATAGTGGACGAGGAGCATCTTGTAGCCCGGCTGGGCGGCGAAATCCTCCAGAAATCCGCTGGCGTACTTCTCATAGGATACCGGCGCTTCCGCAATGCCGCCGATGAGCAGCGTATTGCTGCCGATGGTCACAGTTTCGTACTTATCCGCCAGAAAGTGCACCCCCAGCGCTTCCAAATCCGACGCGAGTGTGCTGCCCTCGAACACGATTTTCGGCCACTCGTGGTTGCCCGGCACATAGTACACCGGGGCAATTTCCACCAGCTGCGCGCACAAGTCCGTCACGACGTGCGTGTCGTCGCTTTTCTTGTCGTTCATATCGCCCGTGATGGCGATGATGTCCGGCTTCAAGGCACGAATCCGCGCCACCAAATCGCAGTTGTTCTCGCCGAACTCCCGCAGGTGCAGGTCGGACAGCTGCACAATCCGCAGATGGCTCGTCAGCTTATCCGACTGCACTTTGTAGTAGCTTTCCACAAAGTCCTGCTCATGCGGATACAGGAAGAGGAAGTATCCGCAAACGCCCGCCATCACCAGCAGCACCGTCAGCACATACAGCAGCACTTTTTTCCACTTTTTCATGGCTTAGTCCTCCTGCTTTCTGCGGTCCATCATTGCGCCGCGCAGCAGGGTACGCAGCGTATGGGCGTTGGCGGTGCGGCTTTCCGCCATGCCAAGGCTGTATTCCATCTTCGCGTCGCCGCTTTCCTCGTTGTAGGCGTGCACGAGGCGGTGCATATAGTCCGCAAAGCTCTCCGCGTCCTCGCGGCGGCACTGCTCGAAGAAGCCGATGAACTGCCAGCCGCCGTTGTAATACACCGTACCGCAGGTTGCAGACGCTTCCTTGATGAAGTCCGCGAACCGGCGCAGCACTTCGTTGCCCTTCACGCGCCCCAGCTCGTTGTTGATGTGGCTCAGGTTCGTCAGTTCCAGCACAACGCACACGTTGTCGTCGCCAAGCACGCGCTCGGTGTTGTTCTTGATGTACAGGTCGCACGCCGTACGGTTCGGCATTTCCAGCGACTGCTCGGTGAAGAACAGGTACTCCACGAAGTCCTGGATTCGCCCCAGCAGGATGGCGCCGCAGACGCCGAGGATGAAGAACACGACAACGCCCAACATCATGTACAGCTTGACGTTGACGCGCGCGCTCACCGCTGTGGTGGACAGCACGCCCACGTTCACCGCACCCATGTACTCGTTGTACTCCTCCATCGTCACCAGCAGCACCTGATAGAGGTCATCCAGCCGGGTTTGCAGCGCGCTGATTTCCGCCTCCACCGACGCGCGGGCTTCTGCGGTGTTCTCCGTCGCGTCCGGCGCCTTGGAGAAGGTGTCGATGATGTACTGGCAGTACGCCGCGTCAATCAGGCTGTCGGCCTTGCGGTTGAGCAGCGTCACATAGTCGCTGATGAGCGTATCGTAAACGGTGGTGCGGTCTTTAATCTTGCCGTCCTCATCATGCTCCTCATAGACGTCATTCAGCACAAGGCCGTTCTGCCCATGCGTGTCCGTGCCGTTTGTTCCGGCATAGTACAGCGAGCCTTCCTTGTTCTTATTGCCATAGCTTTCAATGACTTCCTTGACGCTTGCCACCTTGTCGCCATCGGTGCCGCTTGTCAGCGTGTAATTCGCATACCGCTCCTGATACTTTTTCAGCAGGATTTCGCGGTTCTGCGTCAGCTTTTCGCCCAAAATCTCCGAAAACAGGTACGGAATCCGCACCGACTGGATATAGCTGTATTCATCAAACAGGTCGGAGACGGACAGACCCGTGCGCGACGAGGTGAAATCCGGCGCAGCGCTTTGGCGGTTGCCTAACTGCGCGATAATCTCATCCACGGAATTGCTGAGAATTTCCGCCTGCTCAATGTAATCATAACCGCCCGCCAGCACGTTTTCCGCGTTGTTGGGGATGGTGGAGTAATCCACATATTTCTCCCCGAAGCTGGCAAAATAGCAGCTCAAAATTTCATCCAGCATCAAGCGCGCGAACTCAGCGCTTCGGCTGCTGCCAACAGTCAGCTTGACGGTGTATTCCGTCGGATAGTATTCCTCCACCTCTTCACCTTTTTCCGCCAGCGCATCCTGCCGCGTCTGCACATCGGCAGGGGTGATGCCCGTCACCGTGCCGCCGGAACGGATGGTATCGACGTTGACGGAATAGCCGAGGCGCTCAATCGCTTCCTTGACGACCGTCGAGGAAAAGATTTCGGAAACGTCCAGCGGCTCGCCGTTCGGGGTTAAGCCCTCCGACGCCGCGTCGTAGGTGTACTTAATGACGGCCTGCGCCGTGTACGCCTGATTGTTGCTGGCATAGCGCATGAAGAACGCGCCGGCAAAGATGGACATCAGCGCAATCAGCGGCCACCAGCGCTTTAAGTAGCGGATGATGTTAAACTTTTTCATGCTTTTTTCTGCCCTCAATCACCAGCAACAGCACGCAGCAGACGCAGAACGTCACGCCGCCCATCAAGATCGACCACTTGATGCTGTATTCATCCATCGCGCTCATCTGCCCATAGGACACGGTAAGGTAGTTGCGCGTCTTATAGCGGACATACTCGCGGTTGATGACATTTGTGCGTTCAATCAAATCCGCCAATTTGGTCTTCATGGTATCAATCAGCATCTCCGCCGTGACGATGTTCTCCGCCGCATTGGCGTCTTCCGCGAGCATCTTCTCGATGGTGTACTCATTGTCCTTGATTTTCTCCTTTGTATCATGGGCATGGAAGTTTTTCCGTCTCAGCGGAGCTTGCCTGATAGTCAATCGCCACCTTCGTGCGCGACATATAGAAGTTTGCCTGCGTATCCAGCGTCGGAATCAGCACAACGCTTGTCAGCGCGGAATCGTACATATCAATCGTTGCAAGATGGTTCTGATAGTGGCTCATGAATTTCTGATACTCAATGTTGCGCAGCTGATTCTGATATTTCAGCTTGGACACATAGCGGTCGCGATTTTTGGATAACCCGCTCTGCCGCACATACGCGTTGTACTTTTCAAGGTCAATGTTAGAGAAATTCTGTGTCTTCTTCTGCAAAGAGATAAACGTCTCGTTGTTAGCTGAGGAACGGAACGTGCCGTTCTCGTTCGCGCGGCTCTTCAAAAAGCGGCTGACTTTGCCGATTTCTTTCTCGAAGAACGTGCCGATTTCCACATACTCCAGTTCATCCAGTTCATTCCAGTTCGGATTGAGCGCCGTATCGACGTAGGTGTAGTTCTCGTAGAACACTTCCTTGTACGCCTCGATAATCAGCTGGAGCATGGCGCCGGTGCTGATGCTTGCCGGCAGCTCCTCATTGCGCTTGTAGGAGACGGTGTAGGTGGTGGCAATCTTGTAGGCGCTGGCGCTGCCGGAATCAATCGACATGCCGCCGACGCTTGACGCGCTTACGCTGATGTGCTCCGCCAGCGCAAGGGACTCCATGTTCGTCACGCCCGCCTTTTCGAGCGCACGCGAAAGCACCTCATCAGACTTGAGCAGCGAAATGTTGAATCGCGTCTGATTCGGATAAAGTCCCCTTGTCGCTTCCTCATAGTTCAGGGCAATGAGGGCGGTTGCCGACTGCATCTTTCCCGGATGCATCAGGGCGCTGGTAGTCACCATCGCCGCGATGATCAGCAGCAGGCAAAGCAGGCGGTATCTCCACACACCCTGCAGCATCCGCTCAAGAAGCGACCACACGCCGCTCCTTGCTCGTTTCCGGTTCTTTTCTTTCATGCTTGCCTTTCTCCTCGCCTTGTTCCTGCTCGCCAATCGCCATCGCAATCGGCAGCAGCATAAAGACCGTGTTGATATAGCAGTAGAACACCGTGTTGTCGGTGGCGTAGGTAATGAAGCCGTAAATCGTTTCGTACAGCAGCAGCAGGGCTGTCTGCATCCCGAACTCCTTCTGGCACCACACAATGCGCCCGTTCCAGCTGTACCAAATCCAGAACGCGAAGCCCCAGAAGCCTAACTCGATGTACATGGTAACAATATCGTTGTGCATTCCGCCGAAGCTGTGCGTGCCGAATACGCCAACGCCCGCTTCCGTCATGATGCTGATATAGCGTGTAACATAGCCAATGCCATACCCTCGGAAGGCGGGGGAAAAATCGTAGACCTCCTGAAACGCGGCATAGAGCCTGTCGCGCCCCATCGTGTCAATCTCCAGCGCATGGACGATTTCGTTGAACAGCCCCGACTGAATCAGGTACACATACCCGAAGCAAATGACAATGGCGCCAATGGAAATGATGATAATCAGGATGCTTTGGACTTTCGGTTTTCTCCTGCGGATGAACTCACCCATCAAAAACACGCCGACTAAGCCAATCAGCGCGATGCGTTTGAGGCCCAGAAAGAAGAACAGCCCCGATAAGGCAGCGTAAAGCAGGCGCTTTTTGCCTCGCTCGCAGCACAGGGCGAACAGCAGCATCAGCCCGAAGGCAAACGTCAGGTCATGCACTTCCAGCGCCTTGATGGCGGCGTTCGTGTCAATCCCGCCGGACTTTGCAAACGCAATCAGCCCGGTCACAAACGCCCCGATGCCGTTCTCCTTGATGGACATCAGTACAATGCCCATATTTCCCGCGCACATGGCATAGAACGTATAGTCAATGCTCCTGCGGCCGAAGAGGTACACCGCGCTGCACATTGCGCTGAGCGATATGACATGGTAGAGAATCGTCGAGCAGCCGCGCGACATGTAGTTAAGCTGCTGAAAGTCCAATGCCCAGTACAGCATCGACAGCGACACCATCATCAGGAACGGCAAGCCGAACATGACCGCAAACTGCCCCACCGTTTTCAGCCGCCGAAAGTCGCCCGTCACCAGCAGGAACAGGATTGCCAGCCCCAGCACACCCATCTGCATCACATATTTTGTGAACCACGGCAGTGGAAATCCGCCGCCATCCACAAAACCGATGGTCATCATGCCGATATACACCCATTTCAGATACGCTGGGCGCGGTTGAATGTCCTTTTTCAGCATTTCTTTTCGTCCAGCTTCCGCCAGATCGACCCAATTCGCCGCGCCATGCTTGCCACAGAATAGCTTTCCAAGAATCGGCATCTGCCCTCCTTTGCCATGCCGCGGTACAGCGCTTCATCCTCGTAGAGTCGGCGAACCGCGTCCCGCAGCGCATCACGCTGTTTGGGAATGATCAGACCGTTTTTGCCCGATTCGATGTAGTCGCGCACGGTGTCCGACGCCGTGGTGATAATCGGCTTGCCGAACATCATCGCCTGCAGGAACACCAGCTGCCCCGCCGAAATGCGCGCATCGGCAAGCGGCACAATCACGCAGTGGCACTCTGACAGCATTTGATAATACTTCTCGCCGAACACATCGTGATAAATGCGGATGTTGCTGCCGGGGTTCGGGTGGTTGTACGCGTCGGACAGAATGCGCACCTGATACGGCGTGTCCTTCAGCGCATCCACGAGGAAGTCATAGTCGCGGTTGCTCTTTCCCGCCGCAAGGATGAATCGCTCCTCCCCCTGCGGAATGTGCCCGCCGCGGTTCAAATCGCCCAGCCCCAGCGGCACATAGGTGAACTTGTCCGTGCCGAAAATGGACTGGTAATACGCCGGTTCGCTGCTGGAAAAGCAGACGATTTTGTCCAGCGCGGGGCTGTTCACCGCCTTGCGCATGAACCACGCGTACAGTTTGCCCTTCCAGCCCTGCTTGGGGCAGTAGATGAACGTGGTGACGATAAGATGGCAGTGCTTTTTCAGGTGGAAAATGGCGCTGTAAAAGGCGAAAAACAGCCCGTAAAACTGCTGGTAGGACAGAATGGTGCCAAATTCCTTGCGGTGGCGCAGGACTTTGAGCGGAAAAAGGAAGAATTTCGCCTTCTTCTTCCATGCGCTGTCCGAAAAATGGCTGTCAATGTGCCAGATGTTCCACTTTTCCCCTGTCTCCGCTTCCATCAGCGCCGCAAAGTTCCATTCCGGCTGCGGCGCGCTGTCCAGCAGAATGAGGTTTGCCTGCCCGTCGTTTGCTTTCATGACATCAGCTCCCTGATTGCCTGATGATTTCGCTCGCAGTTGTGGTCGTCGAGCGCGCCGAAGGTATCGCGGATGTGCTTCTGCATTTCCGGCGTGACGGCGCACTCCGACGCAAGCGCGGTTTCGATGGCTTGCAACAGCGCCTCCTGCGTCGTCACGACCTCCCCGAAGCCGTCCACGCGATAGTCGAAATAGCCGCGGTCGTGGTGCGTGCCCCAGTACCGCGCCTCGTCAAACTGGTAGTAGATTTCGGGCTTGAGCATATACGCGAAGTCGAACTGAATGCTGGAGAAGTCCGTTATCAGCAGCGCGGAGGCCATCAGCAGCGTCTGCACATCCATCTGCCCCAGCGCGCCGATTTTGACGTGCGGATTCTCCGTGTGGAAGGCGGACAGGAAGCGCTGCACCTCAAAATGCGGGTAGAACACGGCGTCATAGCCGTATTTCGTCAGCAGCTTCTCCAGCTTCGGGTCGGAAATGACCGCCTGCCAGTGCTGGAAATAGTCCGTCTGCTCAAACTCCGCCTGTGTTTTGCCCTCCACGGCGTACGTCCGCCACGTCGGCATAAACAGCACCTGCCGCTTCGTCTCGTGCGGATGCAGAAGCGCGTCATATCGGCACAGCCCCAATCGGCGGACGACGCCTTTCGGATACCCGAACGCCGACTCGACGAAATCACGCTCCTTTTGCAGCGTCGTGACAAACAAATCCATGACGACGTTGGGGTAATGGTACCACTTCATATCGTCAATCATGATGCCATGCTGCAAAAACACCTTTTTTCCGCGCACGATGTGGAGCTTATCAAGCATATAATAGCGTTCAATATCAGGCGTATAACCGGAAACATGGGTAGAAACCTTCATTTCCGACGCGGCGCAGAGCAGGTAGTGCCGCCAGCTGCGATACGGCACGACGCTGCCCAGCTGCGCAACGCGGTCATAGTCGGGCAGCTGGGGGTCTGCGACGTAGACGGCGTTGATTTCGGGGTGCGCCTGCCGAAGATACGCGAAATAGTGATAGCCGTTGTCACGGGCTTCCCTGCCGCGCTCGGACACAAGCCAAACGTGGCGGTACCGCGGATTGGTGACCTTCAGCACGCCGGCGCAGAGGGCTGCCGCCTCGTACTTGATCAGTTCGCCCAGCAGGGTGGCGCCGCGGCGGAATTTTCGCAGGATGTCGCTCATAACATTTTTCCCTTACTGGTCAAGAATCTCCTCATACGCCTTCAGTCTTTCTTCCATATAGAAGAACGGTGCGCGCTCGCGGACGCGCTGCTGGTAGTATTGGTAGACTTCCGGCTTGTCCAGCATCGTCCGCAAGCCCTCGAAGAGCGATTCCTCGGTGTTCTGCGTAATCAGGCCGTACTCGCTGTCGCCCAGAATCTCGCGCATTCCGGAGCAGTCCGTCGTCACGACGGGCGTTTCCAGCACAACGGCTTCGCTCACCACCGTGCTGAACCCCTCGACGTAGGACGGGCAGACGTACAAATCCGCCGCCGCCATATACGGGTACGGGTTATCGCGGAAGCCCAGCAGCTGCACGCTATCCTGCAAATGCTCGTCAATCACCTGCTCCGCCAGATCTTCGTACAGCTCCCCCTTGCCCAGAATCAGCAGGTGGAAGTGGTAGCCACGGCTTTTGAGCAGCCCGCAGACATGAATCAGCCGCTCAAACCCCTTGCGCGGAATCAGGCTGCCGACGCTGACCATCAGGAACTCGCCCTTCGGGATGTCGTCCACCGGCTCATCCTTCCGGCGGCGGATTGCCTGCTCATCCAGCATATTATAGGCGACATGGACGCGCTCCGTCAAGCCGAATTTCGCGAAAAACGCTTCCTGTACGTTCTCCGACACACAGTAGATGCCGTCAAACCGCTCATAGCACGCCTTTTGATGCCGCATGGAGCGGAACAGGCGATCCTGCTTGGTGTACGTCTGCACGTCGATATGCACCCACGCGTACTTTTTCGCGTGCTGATTGGTGGAGTACGCGAGGATTTTTGTCGGGAACGCCTCCATGAAGGCGACTTCCACATCCGCGTCGCTCCTGAAGAACCAGCGGTACAGCCATTTCGGCGGGATGATGTACTGCATGATGCCGCTGAGGATTTTCTGCGCCCTGCTGTTCTTCACGCGCAACGCCGGGCGGTAATGCACCTCCGGCGACAGCATCCCGGCGCGGGTATCGTCGTGGAAAAGCGTCATGAGCGTCACGTCGTAGCGGTCTTTGGGGAGGCGGTTGACTGTTTCCACCAGCACCCGCTCCGCGCCGCCCCCGCACAGGCTGTATATCAGGAACATTACTTTGCGCTTTTTGCCATCCATCACGCGCGTTTTCCTCCGATTTCCTCCATGTAGATTTCCAGCAGCCGGTCGCAGTAGCGGTCGAGCGTCATCATGCTTTCCTTCTTCGCGCGGCAGTTGCGCGCCATTTCATCCAGCAGCGCCGAATCGCTATACAGCGCGCGAATCTTCTCCGCGTACGCTTCGGGCGTGAAGGTGTCGTTGAGGACGCCCGTTTTGCCCTCTTCCACCAGCTCCGGCATTCCGCCGATGCGGTTGCACAGCACCGGCGTGCCCAGCGACTGCGATTCCAGCAGCGCCAGCGGACAGTTTTCGTACCACAGGGAGAGGTGGAGGGTGAAGCGCGCCGCCGCGACAAGCTCCTGCAGTTCTTTTCCAGTCTTGAAGCCGACGAAGCGGACGTTGGGCAGGCTGCACGTTCGGCAGAGTTCCTCCAGCGGCCCGCCGCCCGCAATGACGAACGGAATCTCCGGCAGCAGGCGGCAGGCGGCAAGGATGCGGTCGATGCCCTTTTCCTCCGACAAGCGCCCGAAATACAGGACATAATCGCCCTTGGGCACGTCGATCTCCGCCGTCTTGCTCAAGAAGTTATGAATCATGGTGGTTTTTCCGGCATAGCGCGGAACAGACAGCAGTTTTTGCTCCATGAAGCGGCTTGGGCAGATGTAGCGCGCCACGCGGTCATACACATGGCTGCTGGTATAAATCGTGCCTTCTATCGCGCCGATGAGACTCTTCGCGCGCGACCCGTGGATGCACTTTTTGCGCACGCACGCCATTTTGCACTTCTTCCCGCTGCATTCCTCGCAGAGCTTCCACGTCCCGAATTCCATCATCATGTGGTTCGGGCAGAGCATCTGCAAATCGTGGACGGTCTGCACCATCGGGATATTTTTCTCTGCGCCCGCCAGAATGACGGACGGGGTAAGCTGGAAATTGATGTTGTTGAAGTGGATGATGTCCGGGTGGAAGCGGTCGATAACCTGCCGCATTTTGCGCCGCGCCTCGCCGGAATAAATGATGCGGAAGGGGTAGAGCAGCTTTTCCGCGCCGGACGCGTGGAAGTCCATGTTGACAGTCGTCAGCCCTTCGGCGTTCCCGACGGTGTTTTTCTCGTCGTACATGCCGAAATATTCCACCTGATGACCGCGCCGTGTCAGTTCTTCCCCAATGCGGAGCATATACGTTTCCGCCCCGCCGCGCGGGTACAAGAACTTATTGACCATCAGGATTTTCATCGGTTTTCTTCCCTTCCACGTTGATTAGCGGGAGACGCAAGGGGCGCTGCCCCTTGACCCCGCCAAAGGGTCTTCGACCCTCTGGACTCCCTTTTTCGCGATTCAGTTGGTGACACTTTCATGCTGTGTCCGCGTGTTTATTGAGGGAACCCAAGGGGCGCTGCCCCTTGACTCCGCCAAAGGGTCTTCGACCCTCTGGACTCCCTTTTTCGCGATTCAGTTGGTGACACTTTCATGCTGTGTCCGCGTGTTGATTGGGGAACCCAAGGGGCGAATGAAACGGGACGAAGTCCCTCCCTTGACGCTTTTCGCGATTCCAAGCCGGCTTACGCCCCGCCGCGCAGTTTCTTCCTGAGCTTGCGGACGGTCATTTCCAGCAGGTACTGGAATTCCGGCGTTCTGCCGTAAACCACCAGCACGACCGCGGCGAAAATCGCGGTATAAATCAGCCCTTGGGCGATGAACCAGAGGAAATTCGTCTGCGGCATCAGCTGGAAAATCCAGTAGGACACGGCGCTGACCCCCGCGACCACCACCCAGCGGACGATGTAATCCATGAAGTAGCGGCGCAGCTTCTTCTGCCAGTCCTCCTCAATGCCGTAGCGCATCAGCACATACGGCTCGAACCAAACGCACGTCAGCAGGCTGGAGATAATCGTGCCGCCGATGATGCCCGCCACGCCAAAGCGCCGCACCAGAATCAGCGATACAACAAGGTTGATGATGGCCTCCGCCAGCGCCTTGTAGCGGTCATACCAGAACAGCCCCAGCGCCTCGCGGAACTGCAGCCCCATCTGACGGAGGCCGCTGATGAAAAACTCCGCCATGATAATGACGACGACCGTCATCGAGAAAAGGTACTCTTCGCCGAAAATCATGCGGATGAAGAAGTTAATCAGCGTCACCAGTCCGCCGGAGAGGTAGCCGTAGAGCAGGAAAGCGGCGAAATCGAGGATGCGGAAGATTTCGTAGACGCGCTTTCTGCCCTCCAGCGCGTTCAGGTTGCCGATGCTGGCGGTGAATGCGCCCGTCACATGCCCCAGCAGGTTGTTGACGTTCATCAAAACGAGCTTGTAGTTGGAGTATATGCCGACCGTAGCCAGCCCGTCAAACGCGGACATAATCAGGTTATCCGTGCTGCGGACGATAACCGTCGCCAGCTTATGCAGGCTCAGCGCGCCGACGTTCTTGAAAATCGCCTTGCGCTCCTGCGGTTCGGGCAGCTCCTTGTACTGCTTGAGGTACGGGAACTCCCTGTCCGCGCGCGCCCAGATGATAGCGCTGGTGAGCATCGGCATAAAAAGCTGGATAATCAGGTAGAGGATGAAATTCCGCGTCGTCACCAGCACAACGATTTGCAGAATCACGCGCACGATGCCGATGATTTGGTCAACCGCCTTGCGGATGTATGCCTTCTGGTACGCCTGATAGATGGCGTTCTTGTAGGACAGCAGGTATGACGTGACAGCTTGCAGGAGGTACAGCAGATAAATCAGCTGCAAATTCTCGATGCCCTCGCCGCCCTTCATCAGCCGCGGCAGGAACGGCATGAGCGCCAGCCCGATGCCCAGCACCGCCAGCGCAACGATGCGGTACAGCGTGCGATAGAGGTTCATCAGGCGCGCCAGCTGCTTCTCGTCGTTCTGCGCCGCCGGGCGGTACATGCTGAAAATCATCGCCGAGCCGATGCCCAATTCCGCCAGATTCAGCATTCCCAGCACATCGCCGAAGAGGCCGTTCACGCCGAGATATTCCTGCGACAGGTAGTGGACAAACACCATGCGTCCGCCGAAGGACAGCAGCATGTTCAGCAGCTGCCCCACCAGCCCGACAATCATATTGATGATGGAGTTTTTCTTTCTCATCCGTGCTCTTCCGGCGCTGACTGACCGGATGCCTCCTCTCCTGCGCTGACTGCAAGCGCGTGAGCCGTTTGCAATCGCCCCATTATATCACGGTTACGATTGCCTTGCAACAAAAACGACTGTTATCATCGGTTTTGCGCGAAATTCCGCACTTTGTTCACGCAATCCACACATTCTGTGATATATGCTTGTTTCTTTCTTGTCAATATGCTATAATAAAATGCAATCCGCCGTTTTTCGGCGGAAATTTCGCGGGGCTTCCCCGTACAAGGGAGATTTGGAGGACATGGGAAAGGTCAGCGCGTTTCTGAAGCGGAAGAACGTTCTGTTTTCCGCAAAACGCTACGGGATAGACGCAATGGGCGCCATGGCGCAGGGGCTGTTCGCCTCGCTGCTGATTGGCACAATCATCAAGACGCTCGGTCAGCAGCTGAACGTGCAGTTCCTAATTGACGCGGGCAACTTCGCCCAACAGGTTGCGGGGCCGGCCATGGCGGTGTCCATCGGCGCGGCGCTCTCTGCCCCGCAATTGGTGCTGTACAGCCTGATTGCCGTCGGCATGGCGGCAAATAAGCTCGGTGGCGCGGGCGGCCCGCTGGCGGTCTACTTCATCACGATTGTCGCGTCCGAATGCGGCAAAATCGTCAGCAAGGAGACGAAGGTGGATATTCTCGTCACCCCGGCGGTCACGATTCTTGTCGGCGTTGGGCTGTCCGTGCTGTGCGCGCCCACGGTTGGCGCGGCTGCCAGCTCGGTCGGCGATTTCATCAAGTGGGCAACGAACCTCCAGCCGCTGCTGATGGGCATTCTGGTTTCCGTCGTCGTCGGCATGGCGCTGACGCTGCCGATTTCCAGCGCGGCGATTTGCGCGGCGCTCTCGCTGACAGGGCTTGCGGGCGGCGCGGCGGTTGCGGGCTGCTGCGCGCAGATGGTCGGCTTCGCGGTCATGTCCTTCCGCGAGAACGGCGTGGGCGGCTTGGTCAGTCAGGGGCTGGGCACGTCGATGCTGCAAATGCCCAACATCATCCGCAATCCGCGCACTTGGATTCCCCCGACGCTTGCTTCCGCTATCACCGGCCCGATTGCGACGTGCCTGTTCCACCTCGAAATGAACGGCCCGGCGGTTTCCAGCGGCATGGGCACTTGCGGTTTGGTCGGGCAGATTGGCGTTTACACCGGCTGGCTGAACGACATTGCCGCCGGCACGAAAGCCGCGATTCTGCCGATGGACTGGGTTGGGCTTATCCTGATTTGCTTCGTTCTCCCCGCCGTGCTGACGCTGCTGTTCGCCTTCTTCCTGCGCAAGTGGGGCTGGATCAAGGACGGCGACCTGAAGCTGCAATAACAAGGGAGAATGAAACGGGGCGAATGAAACGGGACGAAGTCCCCCCTCCCTTGACCCTTTCGCGCGATTGGGTTGGTGACACTTTCAGGCTGCTTCCGCGTGTTGATGCAGGGATTTCGCGCCTGCGGGCGCGAGGAGGGGGCTTTGCGATCGCCCCCTCCACCCCTTCGCCCCCTGCGGTACACAAGCAAATCCACATAGAAAACTCAAGCCACAAAACGCACCTCATCCAGCTAATGCAGCAGATGAGGTGCGTTTCTTTTGCCAAAAAGTCAGCACCGAAAAAGGGGTTCTTCACGGAATCTTGGGGAAAGAGTAGCTTGGGGGCGCGTCTGCGGACGCGCAAAGTTACTGGCAGGGACGCTTCGCTGCCTGCGCCTTTTGTTGACTTCTTCCTTTGAGTTGAGCGCCCGACCAATAGTTGGGGCGTTGCCCCAAACCCCACAAGGGACGCTGTCCCTTGACCCTGCAAGGGGCAATTGCCCCTTGACCCCTTTTCGCGATTGAGTTGGTCGTGCTTTCATGCTCCTTCCGCGTGCAGCTTTCTGGTGCTTCGCCTAAGCCCTTGTTTGCTTCCCTAACTTTCCGTGAAGCACCGAAAAAGGGCGGCATACCCGCAGGTACACCACCCCTTGACGCCTTGGATTACACCTTCTGGAAGGTGAACACCACTTCGCCGCCCGCTTCGGGAGCAATTTCTTCCACCGTCTTGTCGAACTCGTAGCCTTCCGGCACAATCAGCACATGCAGCACATAGGGGTATGCAGGCATGGTGAATTCCAGCACGCCATTCTCATCCACAGGCATGGGCGTGCACGTTTCATCCGTGCAGACGTTAATCATCGTGCCGGTCACGGGGTTGCCGTCCTGATCGACGCACTTGATCGTGTAGCTCGCCATGCCCTCCATCGGCAGCTGCGGCGCTTCCGCCACTTCATCCGTGGAAGGCAGGGTGCCATCGGCGTACTTCCAGCCGGGGACATTGATGCCATACTGCTGCAGCATGGCGACAAACGCATTGGCGTTGGGTTCATCAGCGATTGCAATGGCGGACGCTTCCACGTTTTCCGCGCCAGCCTTCACCACAAAATAGGTAGTATACGGGAATCCGCTTGCCTGATTGGTGTCAATCGGCTGATTCGGGATGACGTAGCCATCCTCCGTCATGTAGTCCGTCAGCGCATAGTTTTCGGGAGCCGCTTCGCAGCCAAAGGCGTACATTTCCGGGTCGAGCCCCTTCGCCAGCGTCACCTTCACCGTCGCGCTTTCCGTGTTGTCAATCACATAATAGTTGGTCATGCCAAAGGTGGACATCAGCGCAAATTGCGGGTCAGTGAAGAAAACCTGCTTCACGTTGTCGCCCACAAAGGAGATGGTCGTCATCTTCGTGCCTTCCGGATAGACCGGGTTGTTCGCCAGCACAGCGGCGGCTTCTTCTCCGTCCACCACGCGCGCGTTGTCCAGCCAGATCATGTCCTCATTCGCGGCCTGAAAGGAATCCTTGATGTAAGACAGGGCAATTTCGTAAGTACCGTCTGCCGGGAATTCATAGCCGTAGGTCGCCCATTCCTTCACGCCGCCGAACGCCTTCGCCGTCTGTCCGTTGACAGACAGGTAGAACAGGTCGCAGCCGGCTTCGGTGGACGTCTTGTAGTCGAACGCGAACACATCGCCCGCCTTCGCTTCCACCGTAGTCAGCACGGAAGCGGAAGAAGTATCCTTGCCCGTGTTCGTGCTGACCAGAACCGTGCGGTCATCCTTTTCCGCAACCGCCATCGGCCAGGTGTATTCATCCGTAGAATTGGTGAAGGACAGCGGCGCCGCCGTGCCTTCCACATTCAGCGCGCGGTTCAGTTCCGCTTCATCCGTCGGCGGAATCGAGGGCTTTTCGCCCGGCAGGAACGCCAGCACATTCGTCTGCGTGTACTCATCGCCGAGGAAGAGACCGAACAGGCGGACAAACGCGTCCGTAGAGGTCTGAGAACCCGTTGCGAGGAAAGCCACATTGCCGAAGCGGTCAACCACAATCGAGGTCGGGACGCCATTGAGCCCGAAACCCGCAAAGAGGTTGAACGTTTCATGCCCGACCGGGAACGTCAAGCCATGCGACGCCACATATTCCGTCAGCTTCGCATCATCATCGTTTTCATCGATGCTCAGCGCAAAGACTTCCACCTTGTCCTTGTACTGCTCATAGGCTTCCTCCAGGAAGGGGAACTCCGATTCACACGGGCCGCACCACGTTGCCCAGAGGTTAATCAGCACCATTTCCTTCTCCTTCAAGGTTTCGGAGAGGGTATGGGACACGCCGTTAATGTCCGTAAAGGTAAAATCGGGCATGGGCGCGCCAAGCGCGTACACCAAGGCAGTTTCTTCCGCCAGTGCAGCGCAGCCGAGGCACATCGCCAGTGCCAGAACCAGTGCCAGCATCTTCTTCATGAGGATTGCTCCTTTCACGTTCTGCGGCTTCCACCGCAGTCTTACAAAAATTATAAGGCGAGAAATGCCTGATGTCAACCGAAAAAACTTCATAAATACAATTGGCGTGCGCAACGCCCCTTTTTCGGCTCCAGCAGCAGCGAAAAAGCGCAAAATTGTTTGGTATTCCATAACCAAAAAGCCCTGCCGCATTCACGACAGAGCCTTTTTGTGCCTTGATTACGCCTTGCCAGCGCAGCCCAGCACATCCACCATCTTGTGGGCGACCATCGCCTTCACCGCAGCGCGGGCAGGCTTCAGGTACTGACGGGGGTCAAAGTGATCCGGATGCTCCGCAAAGTACTTGCGGATGCTCGCGGTCATCGCCAGACGAATGTCGGAGTCGATGTTGATCTTGCAGACCGCCATCTTCGCCGCCTTCGCCAGCTGCTCTTCCGGAATGCCAATTGCGTCGGGCATATTGCCGCCGAACTGGTTGATTTCCTTCACGAACTCCTGCGGGACAGAAGAAGCGCCGTGCAGGACGATCGGGAAGCCGGGCAGACGCTTGGAGCATTCTTCCAGCACCTCGAAGTGCAGCTGGGGCTTCTGACCGGGCTTGAACTTGTACGCGCCGTGGGACGTGCCGATGGCAATCGCCAGCGAGTCGCAGCCCGTGCGGGTCACAAACTCTTCGACTTCTTCCGGATGGGTGTACATTTCCTGACCATGCTCCACCTTCACGTCGTCTTCGACGCCGGCGAGCGTACCGAGTTCCGCCTCGACGACCACGCCGTGGTCATGGGCATACTCGACGACCTTGCGGGTCAGGGCGATATTATCCTCAAAGGACTTGGAGGAAGCGTCAATCATGACGGACGTGAAGCCGCCGTCGATGCAGCTCTTGCACAGCTCAAAGCTGTCGCCGTGGTCAAGGTGCAGCGCAATCGGGATTTCGGGGTTTTCGATAACCGCCGCTTCCACCAGCTTCACCAGATAGGTGTGGTTGGCATACGCACGCGCGCCCTTGGACACCTGCAGGATGACGGGAGCCTTCAGCTCACCCGCCGCCTCGGTGATGCCCTGAATGATTTCCATGTTGTTGACGTTGAAAGCGCCGACCGCATAGCCGCCGTCATACGCCTTCTTGAACATTTCCTTCGTCGTAACAAGCGCCATTGGATTTTCCCTCCTGATGCAATAATGTAGGGTTTCCACCGAACCTATTATAGCACATTCTGCCGAAATAGAAAAGGGGGTTTTTTCACAAGTTGTATTTTCTTTCACAAAGTTTTGGAGAAAAAAACGACCTCATCCCCCTTTTCGGCGGATGAAGCCGTATCAGCACGCAAAAGCAGTCTGAAAAAGTCGCCAACGCAATCGCGCAAAAGGGTCAAGCATAGGGATTTCATCCCGTTTCATTCGCCCATGGTTTTCCCCCAATTAACACGCGGAAGCAGCCTGAAAAAGAAACCCACTCAATCGCGCAAAAGGGTCAAGCATAGGGATTTCATCCCGTTTCATTCGCCCATGGTTTTCCCCCAATTAACACGCGGAAGCAGCCTGAAAAAGAAACCCACTCAATCGCGCAAAAGGGAGTCCAGAGGGTCGAAGACCCTTTGGTGGAGTCCAGAGGCAAAGCCTCTGGTCATTGCCCCTCTTCCGTCCGCTCCACCGTGCCGACGTAGATGATTTCGCTCTTCGCCTTGTAGGTGTCGGTGTACATCAGCTTGCGCTCGGTTTCCGCGCCGCCCACATACTTCACCAGGTAGCTTTCCACCACACAGCCGTCGGTTGCCTTGCGGTAGGTGTACTCTTGGTCAACATAGGTGGCGTAGGTGTGGTTCGTGTCCTTGCGGTATTCCGGCTCAGTCGGGGCGGGCAGGGTCTGCACCGTCACCGTTTCCAGCTCGTACTTCACGCCCTTGCCGAGGCTCTCGCCGTAAATCGACACCACGCACACCTTGTGCGACTTGTCATAGCGGCTGTCCTTCATCACCGTCGCAACGATGAAAATCGTGCTGTTCGTGTCGTTGCGGAACTTGAAGTCAATGCGGTTGTCGGATACCGTCGCGTCCTTGCCGTAGTCGGTGTAGCCCACCGCGTCGGAGTGCGGCTCGCGCTTGAGAATCGTCATGTTCGCCTTCGCCGCCGCGAGGTACATCGTCGTGCTTGCCTGACACACGCCGCCGCCGTAGCCCATGCGCTGATCGCCGTACGCGTACTCAATCGCTTCATAGAAGCCGTTTGCCTTCGTGCGCTTGCCCACAACCGTATTGAAGGAGAACGTTTCGCCCGCTGCAAGCATCTTGCCGTTGATGCGCTCGAACGCCACCTGAATGTTCAGGTTGCGGTTCTCCGTGCTGGTGGTCGAAATCGGGGTGTACGCCGTCGCACGCAGCTGAATCTGCGGCTCCAGCATGGCTTTGGTCGTGGTCGGCTGAAGCTCGCGCGTCGTCAGCTCCACCTCGCCGCTGACCAAGGACGACATCATCTGGTACACCTGATTTTTCGCCTCGGTCGTGTCCATATAGCGCCCGACAGTCTCCGGCTGAATCGTCAGCGGATTGTTGAAATTGTTGGAATCGAAGATAATATGCGCATCCACCGGCTGAATGTACGCCTGCTGCGCGATGCTGAGCAGGATGTTGTCAATCACCACATTGTCGCCGCTGGGCGTAGCGGAATAGCCCTCGTAGGGATTTTCCGCCAGCGCGTCCATCGTGGCTTTGCGCGCGTCAATGCCGCCTTCTGTGTGCCCCGGCTGCCACGCCGCGTCGAGGGCTTCCTGCACATCGACAGTCATGTTCAGGTCGGCGCTCGTGATTTCCCTCACCAGCTGACCGGCGTACATTAGGCGCACCTTCCACGCGTCGCGCTGCTGATTCGCGTGCGCCGTGACCGCCTCTTCCGCCTCCGCGCGGGTCATGCCGCCGAGGTGGATGCCGTCCACATACACGTTCGGGACGTACTTGTCGTCATACGCCGTCACCGACGCGACCAGCGCTTCCCGCTCGTTCTGCTCCTGGATGGCATTGCTGATGGCGCCGCCCGCCGCGACCAGTCCGCAAATTACCGCCACCGCGCACGCGCAGAACAGGATGCGCTTGAGCAGCTTTTGCCCCGACGGCTTGCGGCGGACAGGCTCATTCTTCGGCTCGCGATGCTCCGGGTTGAAGCCCCCCAGCCCCGCCGGCGGATGATTGCCGCCGCCATTGCCGCCATTGCCGCCGTTTCCGCCATTGCCGTTCGCCGGATACTGCGGAAAATTCACCGGATACATCGGCTGCTGCTGCCATCCGCCATAATTCTGCTGCGGATACGGCGGATTCTGCGGGCGCTGCGGATTCATCGGCTGATTCGGCATCATCTGCCCGCCGCGAATCGGCTGATTGCGCCCGGTGTTCATGCTTGTCGGGTTCTGCCCCCACGAGAACTGCTCCAATTGGTGCGCCGCATCGAGCGGCTGCACGCCGTTGTTCCAGCCCTGCTGCGGCTGCATGGGCGTCCCCTGCACGCCGCGGAAGCCGCGCATTTGCCCGCTTTGCGCATATTGGCTCCCCTGCCCCGGCTGATTCATCCCCTGCGGGCGCATCGGCTGAGCCGCACTCATCGGCTGAGCCGCACCCATCGGCTGCATGTGCGGATTGGCGCTCTGCTGCGCCGGGGGCGGCTGCGGATTCCGGCGTGGCGGATTTGTCGGCTGCATGGGCGTGTCTTCCGTGCGGATAAGGGGGATGCTGTTGTCCAGCGTCTGCTGCCCGGCATACTGCGCCGCGTTCAGCTGCGTGCGGCGGCGGCGCGGCTGCTTGTTGTCGTTGAATTCGGACATGGTTTCAGCACCCCTTTCTGATGGCAATTCGGTATTTCTTCATCTTATACTATTTCCAGATAAGAATGCGCCAAGATGCGCCGCGAATTTTTCATTCTGGCTAACGTGAATGAAACGCAGCGTAGCAGCGCTACGCTAAGTGGAATGAACGGACGCCAGAAGGGAAAAGGCGCAAGCAGATGGCGCAGGTGAATCTGGAAATAGTATTATATCACATGATTTCAGCAGCTTCCACTGCTTGCAGCAATTTCTCCACATCATCTGCCGCCCTCGCCCACATCGGCGCGGTGCAGCCGACCATGCCGTGGCGGTCGCCATCGCCATGGAAGTCACTGCCGCCGGTGACCAGAAAGCCCATGCGCCGCGCGGTCAAATCCAGCAGGGGCGTGGCGCGTCCGGCGGACGGGTGGTAAACCTCAACGCCCCGCAAGCCCTGCTCCTGCCAAACGCCGAGCAGATGGCGCAGCAGCGCGCCGGTCTTCTCCAGCTCCATCGGGTGCGCCAGAACGGGCACGAAGCCGCTTTCCTGCATCAGCGGCAGCGCCTCCGCCATGCTCAGGCGCTCCCCCGCCACATAGGCAGGTGCGCCATCCGCCAGAAAGCGGTCAAACGCCTCGCGCGTGTCCACCACATAGCCGTGGCTGACCATCGCGCGGGCGATATGCGGCCGACCGACGCTGCCCTTGGCTTCGCGGGCGATTTCGTCGTAATCCAGCGGATAGCCCAGCGCGTTCAGCTTCTCCACCATCTGCCGCGCGCGTCCGAGCCGCATTTGAGACAGCGCCCGAACCTTGCGGTGCAGGGGCGTATCCGTCCCGCGCCCGTAGCCGAGCAGGTGCAGGCCGGGCATATCGCGCAGGGACAATTCGACACCTTGCAGAATCGGCATCGGCGTGGGTTTCCCCAGCAGCTGCGCCGCGCCGTCAAACGTGTCATGGTCGGTCACGGCAAGGAGCGTCACGCGGTGCTTGTCCGCCAGCGCCACCAGCTCCGCGGGCGTAAGCAGCCCGTCGGAGGCAGTGGTGTGGGTGTGCAAATCAGGCTTCATGGGGGGCATCCGGGTGATTTTCGGGCGCATCTGCCGTCTTATCAGGCGTTTCCGCGCTCTTTTCAGGCGTTTCAGCGGACTTTTCGGAACTCTCTTCCTTCTTTTCGTCCGCCATATCCTGCATCATCACATCGCCCGTGGTGCGGGTGTCGGCATCCTGAATATCCGGCAGCGCGCCCGTTTCCATCAGGGTGACGAACTCGCGGCGGCTGATGGTGTCGTACTTGAGCAGCGCGTCCACCAGCTTCTCCATGCGGTCGCGGTTGGCGCTCAGGGCATCCACCGCCTTCTGGTAGCATTCCTCCAGCAGGCGCTTGACTTCCGCGTCGATGCGCGCCGCCATTTCTTCGCTGTACCCGCGGCTCTGCCCGAACTCCATGCCGACGAACACTTCCTGATCGCCGTCAAGATAGACCGGGCCCAGCTTTTCGCTCATGCCGAACTGCGTCACCATGCGGCGGCAGACCTCCGTCGCCTTTTTCAGGTCGCTCGTTGCGCCGGTGGTGAACTCACCCAGATAAAGCTGCTCCGCGGCATGACCGCCCAGTCCCATCGCCACGAAGTCCATCAGCTGGCTGTAAGTCTGCAAATCGTCCTCTTCCGTCGGCAGGGACAGCGTGTAGCCGCCCGCCTGCCCGCGCGGGACGATGGTAATCAGGTGCACCTCGTCGCAGTTGGGCAGGACGTGCCCGACGATGGCGTGACCCGCCTCGTGGATGGCGACCATGCGCTTGTCGCGCTGCGTCACCTTGTGGCTGCGCTTCTCCGGGCCCATCTGCACGCGGGAGATTGCCTCCACCAGCGTCTGCTGATTGATGGCCTTCAAGCGCCCGCGCGCCGCCAGAATCGCGGCTTCGTTCATGATGTTTTCCAGCTCCGCGCCGGTGGAGAAAGGCACGCGCTTGGCGATATTCTCCAAATCCACATCATCCGCAAGGGGCTTGCCCTTGGCGTGCACCTTCAGGATGGCAACACGCCCCGCCATATCGGGGTAATTGACGAGAATCGTGCGGTCAAAGCGGCCGGGACGCAGCAGCGCGGGGTCAAGAATGTCGCGGCGGTTCGTCGCCGCCATGACAATAACGCCCTCGTTGATTGCGAAGCCATCCATCTCGACCAGCAGCTGGTTCAGCGTCTGCTCGCGTTCGTCGTGTCCGCCGCCCAGACCCGCGCCGCGATGGCGACCCACGGCGTCAATCTCATCAATAAAGATGATGGACGGGGCAGCGCGCTTGGCTTGGTCGAACAGGTCACGGACGCGGCTCGCGCCCACGCCCACGAACATCTCCACAAAGTCAGAGCCGGAAATGGAGAAGAACGGCACGCCCGCCTCGCCCGCAACCGCCTTTGCCAGCAGGGTTTTGCCCGTGCCGGGCGGGCCGATGAGCAGCACGCCCTTGGGGATGCGCGCGCCCATGTCGATGTACGCCTTGGGGTTGCGCAGGAAGTCCACCATTTCCTTGAGTTCTTCCTTCTCTTCCTCCGCGCCCGCGACGTCGGCGAACGTCACCTTGTTCTTGTTCGGGTCATGGATGCGCGCCCGGCTTCTGCCGAAGTTCATCACCTTGCCGTTGCCGCCGGTCTGCGCGCGCATAATCAGCCAGAACATCACGCCGCAGAGCACCAGCGAAATTGCCAGCGGAATCAAATCATACCACCACGGGGTGGTCAGCGGCTGACGGTAGATGATGGTGAACGCCAAATCCTTGACGGACACCTCGTCCAGCGGCTTATTAAGCTTCGCCGCCTGCATCTGCCGCGCGGTGACGATGAAATCAGCGCCGATGGTGGTTTCAAAATCGTAGTTTTTGTCGGGGAAATCCGCGTCGGCGACCGTTGTTGTTGTCGTCACGCCCACCAGCGACGTGCCGCGGATGGCGACGGAGCGAACCTGCCCCTCCTCAATCATCGTCAGCAGCTGGGGATAGGTGATGCGGCGGTCACGGATATTGCTGCCAAAGCCGTTGGTGAACAGCATCGAAATGGTGAGCACCATCAGCAGCAAAACCGCGACGTAGCCGAACATCCCGCGAGACTTCTTCAATGCGAGCATCCTCCTTCCGTTCCAGCGCCATCCGCCTGTTGCGGCGTATACCCATATAGACGAATGACGTGTGCGGAAAAATCCATCTTTACAAAAATTTTATCTTTATTTGGGGAAGAATCGGCTGATTTATTCGTGCGCCGCGCCGTACACGCGGCTGTCCAGCACGCCGATGTCCGGCAGATTGCGGTACTTCTCGGCGAAATCCAGCCCGTAGCCGACGACGAACTCATCCGGAATCTTGAAGCAGTGGTAATCCACCGTCAGGTTGTGTTCGGGATTGCGGCGGTCGGGCTTGTCCAGCAGCGTCGCAATGCGGATGGAGGACGCGCCGCGGCCCATCAAATACTTGCCGAGGTAGAACAGCGTGTTGCCGCTGTCCACAATGTCCTCGACAATCAGCACGTCGCGCCCCTTAATGGACACGGACAGGTCTTTCTCCAGATTGACCACGCCGGAGGACTTGGTGGAGTTGCGATAGCTCGAAAGCGCCATGAAATCCAGCGTCACGGGCAAATCGACTTCGCGGATGAGGTCGGAGAAGAAGACGCTCGCGCCCTTCAAAATGCAGACCATCACCAGATCGCGTCCCTGATAGTCGTGGGTGATTTCCCGTCCCAGCTGGGCAACGGCTTTCTGGATGTCCTCGCGCTTGACGAGAATCTTCGTCATGTCTTGATACAGCTTGGCATTGGTGTCCATCGTGTTGTCCTCTAAATATATGTAGGTTTCTATGTTGACTTAGTTGGCGTTGTCCTTTTTTTCGCGCAGGGGTGCGCCGCAGCGTTTGCACTGTTCGAGCTTGTCGTAGGGGTCATCCTCAATCTGCGACCACTTGATGACGCCGGACAGCGGGCGGTATTTCGGATTGAGCGATTCGCAATTCGGGTCAATGTGGTAGTACGTTCCGCCTTCGGGATTGTAGTAAATCAGCAAGTCCGGATGGCTGGTGTTCAGCACGGGCTGCGTCGCGAGGGCATTCGTCGGGGTGGCGGTGCTTTCCTGCTCGTTGCTTTGCAGCGTCGCGGGGTCAACGTACCACACGCCGTCCTCCTTGACCATGCGCACCTTCCACAGGTAGACGCTTTCGCCCAGGGTGTTGTTCTTGTTGATGACGGCGCGCACCGTCACCATGCGGGCGATGTCGTTCGATGTGCCCGTGATGGCCGTGAAATCCCAGCTGACGGGCGTGCGATTGGTCAGCACCTCGCCGAAGAGCTTCTGCGTCACCGCGTCCGTGCCGCCCTTGATGCTGCTGCGCCACGACGGGGCCGTCAGGTTGACCATTTGGCTGATGGCGTTGTTCTTCCACAGCGTGAAGAAGGAATGCAGCTGCGCGTAGCACTCCTCGGAGTCATCCACAGGCGTCGCGGTGGGCGTGGGCGCGGGATTGGGCGTGTCCGTCGCGGTCAGGTTGACATCGAGGTTATTGCCCGATGTACTCCCCTGCTGCATCTGACCGGGCTGATTCGGCTGCGCGGGGTTCTGATTGTCCGCCGCGTTCGTCGCCAGTGCGCTGACGAGGCAGACGACCGCCGCCGACGCCAGCAAAAGCGACAGCACCAGCCGCGCGTTGGGCGTGACCAGCTCACGGAGCCACATCGCGGCGATGCTCGCCACCGCGCCGACGAGGACGACCCACTTCACCGCCGTCCACGCAAAGACCATGCTCAAGATGAAAAGAATCGGCAGCACGCCGAACATCAATACTTTTGCAATCGTATCCCACGGAATTTCCCTGTGCGCCGCCGGCTGCACCCGGAAGCCGCTGCGCCCCGACGTCGGGTACACACGCTGACCGTCGGGGGTGTACTGCGCGTACTGCTGCTCCGGCGGCAAATCCGTTTCCTGCGGATTCTGCTGGCTGTACCCCTGCTGATTGTACGCCGGATTCGGCTGCTGGTACCCCTGCTGCTCGTAGGGCTGCTGATACCCGCCAGGCTGCACAAACCCCTGCTGGTCATACGGCTGCTGCTGATAAGGCTGCTGGGCATACGGCTGCTGATAGCCCTGCTGCTCATAGCTCTGCCCATACGGCTGCTGATAACCTTGCTGACCGTATGGCTGCTGGTATCCCTGCTGACCATAGGGCTGCTGATAATCCGCATACCCCTGCTGACCATATTGCGGCTGCCCATAGCCGTTTTGCGGCGCGTAGCCCTGACCATAGGCATCATTGGGCGCGTAGCCGCCATTCGGGGCATAGCCCTGCGCCGGCGGATAATTGCCCTGCGAAAAACCGGGCTGCTGAGGATTCTGTCCGGCGTCCCCGGCGCCATCATAGGGTGGACGGCTGTTGCTCATCCGGCTTCCTTTCCTTTCTTCCGCGCGTTTGTGCGCGAAGTTCCCTGCCGCGCCTGCGGACGGAGGAATTGCACCCTCCCGCGCGCGGACTTTCACGCAAGCGCCTGAATCGCGCTTTACATGATAACGCATCTTACAGTATAGCACAAAAAAATGGCTTGTAAATAAGAAATCGGAAAAATTCACGGTTTGTTCGCCTGTAAGATGGAAAGATTTTTACTTCGGTGCGCGTTTCCGTCCTCCATTCCGCATTATTTTCGCTTTTCCGCTTGCAAAAGTCGTTCGGCTATGGTAAGATAGAGCGTGCCGACGAAAGTCAGCGAAATATTGGAAGCGATGACCGGGAAACAGTAGCGCGTGCAAGTCCCCTTCCTATTTCCAAATGAGAATGTGCCAAGATGCGAAGCGAATTTTTTCTGCTGGCTAACGGGAGTGAAACGCAGCGTAGCAGCGCTACGCTAAGTGGAACGAGCGGACGCCAGAAGGAAAAAGGCGCGAGCAGATGGCACAGGCGAATGCAGGAAATAGGATATCAGAGAGCCGCCGGGTGGTGCGAGGCGGCAGGGCGCACGGCGTGAACCTTCATCCCGTGAGTTTTTCGGCGTGGGCAGCCTTATCGCCTATCAAGCGGCGGCAGCGGGATTTTTTCCTTTGCCGCAAGACGAGTGGTACCGCGGATTCAGTCCGTCTCATCAAACGATGGGACGGGCTTTTTTCATCCAACTGTAAGGAGGAACATCCGGAATGAACGAGAAGATCGAAGCCCTGAAAAGCAGCTTTGATTCCGAGCTGAAGAAGATCGCCAACATGGTGGATCTGGAAGCCCTGCGCGTGAATTACCTCGGCCGCAAGGGCAAAGTGACCGACGCGCTCAAGGGCATGGGCAGCTTGACCGACGAGCAGAAAAAGACCGTCGGGCGCGAGACGAACGAGCTGAAAACCGACATCACCGTCGCCTTGGCGGAAAAGCTGGAGGCGCTCAAGGCGCAGGAATTGCAGCGCGAAATCAACGCCCTGCCCGAATTTGACATCTCCATGCCGCCGGACATGACCCGCGGGTCGTATCACCCGATTACGCTGGTGCAGCGCCAGTGCGAGCAGGTGTTCAAGTCGATGGGCTTCACGGTGGAGGATTACGCCGAGGTCGTGACGGACTACGAGTGCTTCGAGAGCCTGAACATTCCGAAGTTCCACCCCGCGCGCGACATGCAGGACACCTATTATCTGGACAACGGGCAATTGCTCAAGACGCAGACCTCCGCCGCCCAGAACGCCATCTACCGCCGCTACCGCGACGCGCTGGTGAACGACGGCGTGCCGATCAAGGCGATTTTCCCCGGCCGCTGCTTCCGCAACGAGGCGACCGACGCCTGCCATGAGAACACGTTCTTCCAGATGGAAGGCATCATGGTGGATAAGGACATTTCCATCGCGAACCTGATTTACTTCATGAAAACGATGCTGAGCGAGGTGTTCCGCAAGGACATCAAAGTCCGCCTGCGTCCGGGCTTCTTCCCGTTCGTTGAGCCGGGCTTTGAGCTGGATATTTCCTGCCTCATCTGCGGCGGCACGGGCTGCCCGTCGTGCAAGCATTCCGGCTGGCTGGAGCTGTGCCCCTGCGGCATGATTCACCCCGAAGTATTGAAGGCCGGCGGCATCGACCCGGAGCAGTACACCGGCTTCGCGTTCGGCTTGGGCATGACGCGCCTTGCCATGATGAAGTACGGCGTGAAGGACATTCGCGACCTGAACAGCGGCAGCCTGACGCGCCTGGCGCAGTTCACGGACGACGAGTAATGCGGAGGAAAGACGAACATGCTGATCTCAATGAACTGGATTTCCGACTTCGTTGACCTGACGGGTCTTGACAAGATGGCGCTGATTCGCCAGTTCTCCCTGTCCACGGCGGAAGTTGAGAATGAAATTTTCCACAAGGGCGCGGATTTGTCCGGCGTTGTCGCCGCGCAGATCGTCAGCGTAGAGAATCACCCCGAATCCCACAAGCTGCACCTGCTGAAGGTGGACGCGGGCGACGGGCAGCTGACCGACGTGGTCTGCGGCGCGCCGAACGTGCAGCTGGGCATGAAAACCGCGTTCGCGAAGGTGGGCGCGCAGCTGGGCGACATCACCATCAGCCCGCGCAAGCTCGCCGGGTACACGTCCTACGGCATGTGCTGCTCGGAGAAGGAAATCGGCATCAGCGACGACAATTCCGGCATCATGGTCCTCCCGGAGGATGTTCCCTGCGGCACGGACTTGAAGGCGCTCTACCCCATTGACGACATCATCTTCGAGGTGGACAACAAGTCCCTGACGAACCGCCCCGACCTGTGGGGGCACTACGGCATGGCGCGCGAATTCTCTACCCTGTCCGGCCGTCCGCTGAAAGCCCTGCCCGTGGCGGATTTGGCGGCGTACAACAATCTGCCCGCCATCGACATGAAGATTGAAGACCCGCTGTGCCAGCGCTACTCCTGCCTGCGGGTGGAGAATATCAACCGCCACGTCAGCCCGATGGCGATGCGTATCCGCCTGAACTACTGCGGTATGCGCGACATCAACTTCCTCGCCGACCTGACGAACTACCTGATGCTGGAAATGGGGCAGCCGATGCACGCCTTCGACAGCCGCAAGGTGGAGAAAATCCGCATCCGCCGCTTCCCGGAGAGCTTCCCCTTCCAGACGCTGGACAAGGTGGAGCGCACCATCGACCCGAACACGCTGATGATCTGCAACGGCGACAAGCCGGTTGCCATCGCGGGCATCATGGGCGGTCTGGACAGCGAAATCGTCGATGACACGACGAGCCTGACGCTGGAATCCGCCACCTTCGACGCGGCGTCCGTCCGCAAGAGCAGCGTCCGCCTCGCCCACCGCACCGACGCCTCCGCCCGCTACGAAAAGAGCCTTGACCCGGAAATGACGACCGTCGCCATCGCCCGCTTCGTCAAGCTTTTGCAGGAATACGACCCGGAAATGCGCGTCACCTCCCGCCTGACCGACGAGTACGCCTTCCACTATCCGAAGGTGCAATTGTCCTTCGACAAGGCGTTTGTTGACCGCTACACCGGCATCAACATCTCCTCCGACGAAATCATGCACACGCTGACCGCGCTGGGCTTCGGCATGACGCGCAATGGCGATTCCTTCACCGCGGACGTCCCCTCCTGGCGCGCGACGAAGGACGTGACCATCAAGGCGGACATCATCGAGGAAATCACCCGCATTTACGGCTACGACAACTTCGACCTGCACACGGCGGAATCCCCGCTCTACCCGGTTCGCATGTCCACCGAAAAGACGGTGGAGGACAAATTGAAGGACATCCTCGTCAAGCGCTATTCGCTGCACGAGGTGCATTCCTACATCTGGCAGTACGCCGACGACTACAAGAAGCTCGGCATCGCCGTTGAGGACAACGTGAAGCTGCTCAACGCCTCCAACCCCAACATCGAGACGCTGCGCCGCTCCATGATTCCCACCCAGCTGTGCCAGGTGAAGGGCAACACGGGCTATGCGCCGTCGTTCGGCATCTTTGAAATCGGTCACGTCATCGACGGCGTGGACGAGAACAAGCTGGCGAAGGAACACAAGAAGCTGTGCGTGACGCTCTTCAGCAAGGTCGATAACGTGGAAACGCTGTATTTCCGCCTGCGCGACATGCTGTGCGTCGCCGTGAGCGACATCCTGCACAAGGATTTGTCCTTCCACGCAATGACCGCGACCCACTCCTATGAGCATCCGAAGAACCTGAACGCCATCGTGCTGGACGGCGTTGACCTCGGCGAAATCGGCGTGGCGCACCCGGTTGTCGGCAAGAACATCGACAAGAAGGCGGCGATTGTGTTTGCCGAAATCGACACGGAAGCGCTTGCGTCCATCGCGCCCGCGCCCATCGTCTACCGCGAGCCGTCCCGCTTCCCCGGCATGGAGCAGGATTTGACCTTCGTGGTCAATCGCTGCCAGCCGATTCTGGACGCGGTGAAGGCGGAGAACTCCCCGCTGGTGCAGAAGGTGACCGTGCTGGGCACATACAGCGACATCACCGGCAAAACCATCACGATTCGCCTCTCCTTCTCGCACCCGGAGCGCACGCTCACCCGCGACGAAGTGCAGGCGGTTGTTGACGGCGTGGTTGCGCGGCTGAAGGGTCAAGGGATTGAATTGAAGAAGTAACTTCCTCTATATATACATCTTTCTTCCTCCGAAACGCGGCTGTGTTTCGGAGGTTTTTTCTTTGCGCCAAGGACGCGCAGACTGCTGCGGCAGCTGACCTGACCGCCGCACAGGCTGCCCTGACCGCGAAGGAAAACGAACTGGCGAACGTGCAGAACACCCTCGCCGCGACGGAAAACGTGCTGGCGCTGACGCAGGATGCCCTTGGCACGAACGAATCGCTGATTACGATTATCAAGGAATCGCTGGTGGCGAAGGATGGCGTCGCGGCGAACGCCGTGGCGGCGAAGGAACCGATGCTCTTCCTGCACCTGCTCTCCACCGACGCAGCAACCTTGACCGGCACGGACACCACCGCGCTGGACGCGGAAAACTACCTCATCGTCACCGTCGGCGAGCAGACCTGCGCACCCATCCCGATGCCGGAAGAGGGCAGCTACTTCTGCCTGATCCACGGCATCAACATGAATCTGTTCCACATCACCGCGGACGGCATTGAACTGGTCAACGCCAGCGCCGACCACAACTGCCTTGCGCTGGGCGAAATCACGATGACCATCGTCAGCCGCGACGCGCTCAAGCAGGAATAATCTTCCTTCCCCTGCCCCCTCTGCTTTTGTCGGCGGAGGGGCGTTTTTTGTGCTTCCGCGAAATTCGAGATTGACAACTTCCCCCGATGGTGGTAAACTGGAAAAAACGGAGGTTTTCCGCCCATTTTCGTCGCTTGTTAGGAGGATTGCTATGAGTCCCATTGCCGCCCGGAAAAAGACCATCATCTGGATGATTGCCGCCATCGTGCTGGCAGTCTCTTCCATCGCACTTGGTGCCGGTCTCATCGTCAGCCACAATTCGCTGACGGACACCCGGAATCAGCTGACGGACACGCAGAGCGCGCTGTCCTCCACCCAATCCACCTTGGCGGACACCGAAAACAGCCTGTCCGCCGCGAAGGACACTCTCGCATCCACCGAAGCTGACCTGTCCGCAGCCAAAGAGACGCTGGATACCACCGCGGCGAACCTCGCGGACACGCAGACCACCCTCGCCGAAACGCAGGGCACGCTTGCTGACCGCGAAACCGAACTGTCCGCCACGAAGGACACCCTCGCATCCACCGAAGCTACCCTCGCCGAAACGCAGGGCACGCTTGCCGACCGCGAAACCGAACTGTCCGCCACGAAGGACACCCTCGCGTCCACAGAAGCCACCCTCGCCGAAACGCAGGGCACGCTTGCTGACCGCGAAACCGAACTGTCCGCCACGAAGGACACCCTCGCATCCACCGAAGCCACCCTCGCTGAAACGCAGGGCACGCTTGCTGACCGCGAAACCGAACTGTCCGCCACGAAGGACACCCTCGCATCCACCGAAGCCACCCTCGCCGAAACGCAGGGCACGCTGAACAGCCGCGACACCACGCTGGCATCCACGAAGGACACGCTGATTATCACCCAGACTGAACTGGCGGCAGTAAAGAACACGCTGTCCGCCACGCAGAACGAACTGGACACGCTGAAAGCATCCCTGCCGGCGAAGGAATACGAGCTGGAGAACACGAAGGAAGCGCTCGCCGCGACGGAAGCCGAACTGGCGGAAACGCAGACCACGCTGACTGCCGCGCAGACGGAGCTGTCCGACACGAAAACCAGCCTGTCCGCCACCGAAACCGAACTGACCGCGACGAAGGACACCCTTGCCGCCGCCACGACGGAATTGTCCGACACCAAGACGGCGCTGACCGCCACCGAAGCCGAACTCACGACGACAAAGGACAGCCTGACCGCGAAGGAATCGGAACTCACCGCGACGAAGGACACCCTGACCGCGAAGGAATCCGAACTCACCGCAACGAAGGACAGCCTGACCGCGAAGGAATCCGAACTCGCCGCGACGAAGGACAGTCTGACCGCGAAGGAATCCGAACTCACCGCGACGAAGGACAGTCTGACCGCGAAGGAATCCGAACTCACCGCGACGAAGGACAGTCTGACCACTGCGGAAAACGAACTCGCCGCGACGAAGGACAGCCTGACCACCGCCACGACGGAGCTGGAAGCCACAAAGGCAACCCTTGCCGCGACAGAGGCGGAATTGACGACGACGCAGGAAACCCTTGCCGACGCGCAGGCGATTCTGGCGGCATCGAACGAATCGCTGAGCTTCGCGAAGCTGAACCCGGCGACGCGCGGCACTGACCCCGGCATTGCGCCCTCCCCGATGGCAAGCGCGGTTCGCGACCCGTCGGAAGCCTTCGCGTTCCTGCTTGTGACAGTCGGCACAAAGACGTACGAGCCGATTCCGCTGCTGGAGGACGGGTACTACCGGCTGATTCACGGCGTGTGCGTGAACATCATCCACGTCACGGAGACGAGCATCGAGATGACCGACGCCAGCTGCGCCGACCACGACTGCATCGCGCAGGGCATCGTGACGCTGGAGAACAAGGACACGCGTGAAGGCGGCAGCTACATCATCTGCCAGCAGAACTTTGTGACGCTGCGGCTCTGCACCCGCGCGGAGCTGGAAGCGGAAGGCATTGTGCTGCAATAATCGAGGATTTTGACCGGGGGCGGCGCAGGCTGCCTCCGGTTTTTTGCATAATCAGAAATATCCCCAAGGAGGAAAACGCCCATGCTGACGTATCATCCGACCACCGAAGCCGAGAAGGAAGCCATCTGCGCGTGGCAGTACCCCGGCGAATACGCGATGTACAACAATCCGCCGTATGCCGAGCAGAAGAAGCACGGATACGGTTTTGCGAATCCGGCAAACAATTTCTATTCCTTTTACGATGGCGAAACGCTGGTGGGCTTCGTGAACCTGTCGGACGAGGGCAGCGAGGTGTTTTTCGGCATCGGGGCGCATCCCGACCACTGCGGGCAGGGGTACGGCACGCAGATGACTGCGCTGGCGTGCGGCTTGTCGCAGCGGCTGTATCCGGGCAAGCCGATGTATCTGGAGGTGCGGACGTGGAACACGCGCGCCGTTCGCTGCTACGAGAAGGCAGGATTCCGGGTGGTGGGCGAGCCGGTGAAGCGGGTGACGCTCAGCGGCGAAGGGACGTTTTACCACATGGTGCGTCAGGCGCAGGGATGATTCCGCGCAAGATGTTGATTTGCCCAGCGGCATCCGCTGCGAATTTGACATTCGCCGCCTTTCGGGGCGGCTTTTTGTTTGGTTCTTCACGGAAAGTTGGGAAAGCAAACAAGGGCTTAGGCGAAGCCCCCAAAAGCTGCACGCGGAAGGAGCATGAAAGTGCGACCAACCCAATCGCGAAAAGGGGTCAAGGGGCAATTGCCCCTTGCAGGATCAAGGGACAGCGTCCCTTGTGGGGTTTGGGGCAACGCCCCAACTGTTCCGCGTCCGACCAATCCCAAGGAAGCCGTCAACAAAGGTGCAGGCAGCGAAGCGTCCCTGCCAGTAACTCTGCGCGTCCGCAGACGCGCCTCCAAGCTGCTCTTCCCCCCAAGATTCCGTGAAGAACCTTTTGTTCCCCCGCTGAACGCCGCCTAAAATCTCTATGAATATGTAAAATTCAGTTGAAAACAAGCGCAAAGTGTGGTAAAGTAGATATGTATGCGATTTTTCCCCGCACAGGCGGAATTCTGCTGCATTGCGGCACGCTCGGAGGAAACGAACCATCATGACGATTATGAATGTCTTATCCCTGTTCGGCGGACTGGGGCTGTTCCTGTTCGGGATGCAGCTGATGGGCGAAGCGCTGGAAAAAGCGGCGGGTACACGGCTGAAAAAGCTGCTGGGCATGGTCACGGGCAACCGCTTCCTCGCCATGCTCGCGGGCATCACCATCACGGCGGTGGTGCAGTCCTCCTCCGCGACGACGGTCATGGTCGTCGGCTTCGTCAACGCGGGGCTGATGTCCCTGACGCAGGCGGTCGGCGTGATTATGGGCGCAAACATCGGCACAACGGTCACGTCGCTGCTGCTGTCGGTGCAGATTGATTTCGCCGCCATCTTCACGTTTCTGGGGCTGATTCTCTCGAATCTTCCCGACAAGTACAGAACCGCCAAGCAGTTCGGCACCATCACGATGGGCTTGGGCATCCTGTTCATCGGCATGAACACCATGTCCGGCGCGATGGAGCCGCTGCGGACGTGGGAGGGCTTCCAGAAGGCGATGGCGTCCATCAACAACCCGATTCTGGGCGTGCTGATTGGCGCGGGCATCACCGCCGTCCTGCAATCCTCTGCCGCCAGCATCGGCATCCTGCAAACGCTCGTCGCGCAGGGGCTGATTGGGCTGGATGGCGCCATCTTCATCCTCTTCGGGCAGAATATCGGCACTTGCGTCACGGCGCTGCTGGCGTGCGCGGGCACAAACTCCACCGCCAAGCGCGCGGCGACGGTGCACCTGCTCTTCAACGTCATCGGCACGGTGATTTTCGTCATCATCGCCTGCTGCCTGCCGCTGGCAAGCTGGGTCGAGATGCTCTCCCCCGGCAACCTCAAGCTGCAAATCGCCATCGTCCACATTCTCTTCAACGTCACGACGACGGCACTGCTGCTGCCCGCCGCAAGCTGGCTGGAGAAGCTGGCGTGCCTGCTGATCAAGGGCGACGGCTCGACCGCCGAGGAAATGAAGCTGCTCTACTTTGACGCGCGTATGCTCAAAACGCCGCCGATTGCCGTGGCGCAGCTGTTCAACGAAGTGCAGCGCATGGGCGGCATCGCGATGGGCAACTTCCAGCGCGCGATGGAGTGCTTCAACGAGTGGGACGCGAAGAAGTCCGAAGAGCTGGCGCGGAACGAGGACGTGCTGGACTACCTGAACCGCGAAATCACCGATTCGCTGGTGGAAGTGAAGGGGCTTGACCTGTCCGAGAAGGACACGAAGCTGGTCGGCTCGATGTTCCACGTCGTCAACGACATGGAGCGCATTGGCGACCACAGCCAGAACATCATGGAATCGGCGCAGCTGAAGAATCAGGACGAGGTGAAATTCTCGCCCAAGGCGGTGCAGGAGCTGGAAAGCCTGTCGAACCTTGTGCGCGCGCAGATGCAGCGCTCGCTGGATATGTTCAAGGCGCAGGTAACGGACGACACGCTGCTGGGCGAAGTGGAGGGCGTGGAGGACGAAATCGACACGACGACCGAAGCCCTCCGCAGCCACCACATGGATCGCTTGAAGAACCACAAGTGTTCCGCGAAGAACGGCATGATTTATCTGGACATGCTGACGAACCTCGAACGTATCGGCGACCACGCGGAGAATATCGCCACGTCCGCGAAATCCGCGACGGGGATTTGAGTTATCCACATTGCTTCCACATAAAAACCTCGCGACAGGTGATGCCGCGAGGTTTTTTGGTTCTATTGATTATTCGCCGATTTCCGCGTAAATCATTTCCACATGATTCTGGCATTCCTTCGCGAACGTCGCCGCATCAAACGCGCCGTTCAGATAGCGCTGCACCAACACCTGAAGCGCGTCATCATACGTCAGCGGCGAACCCTCGGACACATACAGCGATTTCGCCATCTCCTGATAGTAGGCAATATCCTCCGCCGAAGAGAAATAACGCCACTGCTCCATGTTTGCGTACTGATCCTGCAAGTCGCGCAGGGTGTCCTCGTCCGCGCGCTCTTTATCTGCTTTCTGTTCCAGCAGTGCGATTTTTTCCGCAAGTTCATCCAGCTGCGCCACCATCGACGGATTTTCAATCGGCTCGGTCAGGTTGTCATAGATAAAGTAACTTCCATCTGTCAGATGTGTCGCGCAGTATTCCAAAAACTGAATCGCGGCTTCCTGATTCTTGCCGTAGGGGTTCACCACAGCAATGGTCACATACGTTTCAACCGCGCTGTTCTGCTCCGGGAAAATGCGCGGCACGAATTGAATCATCTGCGACGGGGCGGACGAAGCACCCGGAATCATGAAAATATTTTCAAATGCCATGCGCGGCTCTTCTTCCGCGGGCAGTTCATCCTTGATGCGCTGGACGTAATGCAGAAACGTTTCGTCCGTAAAGTCCAGCCTGCGTCCCTCCTGCAGGGAGGTCATGATGTAATACTTCATGAACAAGTCCATCATGCCCGACTGGGTGTATTTCTGCATCAGAAGCCCTGTCTCTTCCGGCAGAAGCCCTTCTTCCAGAATTTCGTTGCACACATCCAGCAGTTCGTCGAAGGTTTCGGGCGACTTCATTCCCCATTCGTCCAGATATTCCGTCAAGACCATCATGCCCATCGGGGAAGCATCTATTATCCAGCCCATCAGCGTATCGTCATCCGTGCAGACGGGGCGCAGAGCGGGATAGACATGCTGGAAAGCGTCCTGCAAAATCGCGCTGCCGGTTAGCGGGGTGTAGTACTTCATATTTTTGAGGGTGTATAAGCCGTCGTAAGCAGTGAAAACAAACAAATCAATGTCGGGATTCTTGATAACGTAGGCGGTCGAAATCGTGTCCATGATGTCTACGGACTTTTCGCAGGTGATGCTGATGCCGCTTTCCTGTTCAAACTGCTCCATGCGTTCCATCAAGGCATAATACTGATTGGTGGCAATGTTCAGTTCTGCATTTTCCGCGTGGGCGGCAAAAGCGCACAGGGTCAGAGCGGCGCAGAGCATCAGCGACAGAAACTTTTTCATTCGCTTCTCCTTCTTTAAATCGTTAAGACTGTAAGTAAAACTCAATAGGCGGAATTATCCCGCAAAGGACACTTCCGCTCATTTAATTTATCACGTTACGGCGCAAAAACAGCTACAAGTGTACTTTGTGCATTTGTTGGCACAGAACTATTTGTTCTGGCTCGAGCCGAATAACTGACATTTGCCTTTACATAGCCAGCTTTTCTGCTTTCCTGCATATAGTAAATTGTCTTAACGCCCGCGCTATTAGGATAATATGCAGGCGACACCTGCGTATCATTGGAATTGTTTGTGACCCAGAAAACGAAATACCCTGCACCCGATGTGGAGAACTCCGTAATTTCCAGATACGGCTCATCCGATTCATCACTCTTAATGCCGGTTCCCACAGTGAACGTTTTCTTTGGACCAGTAACCGTTACCGCCATCGCCGACGTAGCAAACAAGCAAGTCAAAACCAATGCAAGCAGTAATGCCGTCATTTTCTTCATACGTTTTCCTCCTATTTTGATTGTGCTCGGCTATTGCTTCTGAATCATCCAGCCGCCCCATTGGACTCGCCTCCTTTGCTTATAGGTCACTTTTCCTCCATTGAGGACATCTTTAATATATCACATGTTTTTTATTTTGTCAACACCCATTACAAAAATTTTTTTCTTTCTTGATATATTCCCCCACAACCTCCACCAGCCCATCCGCCTCCTTCGGCGCGTACCTCGGCGAAATCGCGAGCGTCACGAAGTCGTATCCCCCCGCCGCGTGGAAATCGCGGTAGTCGTCGTACACGCGGAAGGGTACGGTCGGCTCTGCGCCGTTTTTCGCGGCGAACATCTGCGCGGTCAACGAATTGAGATGGATGTTGCCGTCCGCGTCAAGCAGCACTTGCGGAATATCCGCCCGCGAACGCGGATTGCGCACGTTATCCAGCGACGAAATCCGCCGCATCGCCAGCGCGAAAAGCAGGTAATTCGCCTCATCGAGCTTCTTCTGGGCATAGAAGGCGGTGTAATCCAGCCGTTTTGGGACGGGCATGGACAGGACGTTGAACAGCACGAAGTTCGGGCCGGGATAGCCGATGCCGAGGTCGCTGTGGGCATCGACGTGGGTGACGTCGAAGGGGGCGGTCAGGCGTCCGGCGGCGATTTGCTCCTCCCAGAAGCGGAGCGCGCCGTCGTGCGTCTCGAAAATGCGGCCGGGCTTGGGGGCGGTGCGGGACAGGCCGCACTGGTTTTCGAGGAACGCGCGGACGGCGGATGCTTCCCACGGCTCGTGTCCGGGGAGGGACGGGCGGTGTCCTAATTCGGCAAGAGGGCAGCAATCGGCGAGGAAAAAGTCGAGGTCAATGTCGAGAACGCGCATGGTAATGCTTCTTTCTGCTGAAATCAGCGGGATTTCCGTTCTATTATACCCCATTCCCCCTCACGGCGCAAGGTCGATGATGCTGTTGTCGCTGCCGCCCTCGGCGAAGGAATCCGGCACTTGCCCGACGATGATGCTTTCCGCCATCGCCATCTGCGTGCTGGCCTGCACGTTTTTCGCGCCGGTCGGAATGACGATTTGCACGTTCGCAGTCAGGACGAGGGAAATGCGGTGGCGTGTCTGGTTGATGCCGGCAGTGGTGAAATCAGTGCTGAACGCCGCCTGCACCGAGCCGACAGGCAGAATCTGCACGGCGATGCCCGGCCCCGCGCCCGCCAGCAGCGTCAGCCCGATGGCACTGCCCAGCGGCACAACGACGGTTTTCTGCCCCATGGCGGTCAATCTTTCCTGCGCAAGCAGGGACGCCTGCGCCGCCAGACGGTTCATCTCCGGGGTATTCGCCTGAATCAGGCGCACTTGCCCTTGATCGTCCTTCTCGACGGTCATCAGGTCGGCGTAATGCACGCCGAGTCCGAGCATCTCAGACGCTGCCTCGTTGAGCGCCTGAATCGCCAGCGACCGCGCCGTCGCCTGCGAGAGCGTCAGCACGACGTCCGTCACGTTGCGCTCGACGCGGAGAATCAGCAGCGTCATCAGCACAAGCAGCAGCAGTACGCGTTTCCACCGCCGCCGGGGAGATTTTCGGCGCTTTGCAGGAATTTTCGCTTCTGATTCGTTGTTTGTCTGGGGCATGGTGCATCCTCCTTTCGTCGCCTGCCATTGCAGGATGCGCGAATATGTGCTATAATATAGGATGTAATTCTGTATGCTCTGCGGGTTATACTATTTTCGGATGAAAATGCGCCAAGGCGCGAGCAGATGGCGCAGGCGAATCCGAAAATAGCATTCCGCATTCCTTCATATTCCGCCGGGGCGCGCATCATGCCGCTGACGGCGCAAAGGGGCTGAAGCAGTGAAGAAACGCAACGATTTCCCGGACTTTGTGCCGGAAAACGACGATTTTGCCTATCAGGACGGTCATCCCGACGACCCGCAGGGCGATGATCCTGACGAGTACGACCCGGACTGGGCAGACGACGACGACCCCGTGGAAGTTGCGGGGCAGGCGGACATGTTCGCGCACGAGGACTTCTGGAACGCTTCGGCGGATGATAGCGAAGCGCTGCCGGAGGAGGAAAAGGTCTACAAGCACTCCATTTTCAAGCCGGAGATGAAGAAGCCGAACTTCGTGCTGTCGATTGCCGTCAACGTCATCCGCATTTTCGCGGTGCTGGTGCTGGTGGCAGGGCTGGCGGCAGTCGGCGCGGTGGTCGGCATTGCGAAAGGGTACATGGAAACTGCCCCGACGCTTGACCTCGCCGCGATTGACGATCAGGCGCAGACCTCCTTCATCTACGACGCCAACGGCAACCTCATCACCGAATACAAAGGCTCGGAGAACCGCGTCATGGTGTCGATTCAGGCCATGCCGACATACCTCCAGCACGCTTTTATCGCCGTGGAGGACGCGCGTTTCTACACGCACAACGGCGTGGACATCAAGCGCATTATCGGCGCGTTCGTGTCGAACCTGTCCTCCTCCTCCACGCAGGGCGGCTCGACCATCACCCAGCAGCTGATTAAGAACACGCTCCTTTCCTCCGAGCAGAGCTACAAGCGCAAAATTCAGGAAGCGTACCTCGCCATGCAGCTGGAAACGCGCTACACAAAGGATCAGATTCTCGAAAGCTACCTGAACACCATCTACCTCGGCGAAAACTACTACGGCGTGTACACCGCCGCACAGGGGTATTTCGGCAAATCGCTGGGCGAACTGACGCTCCGCGAATGCGCCATGCTGGCGGGCACATGCAACTCGCCCTACTACTACAATCCGCGTCGGAATTTCTACACGCGGCAGAAGGAAGGCGTGGATTACCCCGCCATCACCAACGACCGCACCAACTACGTCCTGCGCTGCATGTACGAAAACCAGTACATCACCTACGAGCAGTATCAGGAGGCGCTTGACCCGGCGACCGCGCATGTGCTGGAGAAAGACCCGAACACGTCCACCGGCATGTACGCCTACGCGCACTACGTCGAATACGCGGTGGATGAGGTCATCGACATTCTGCTGCAGCTGAACAACCTTGAGGACACCTCCGCCAACCGCAACGCCATGGAAAACAAGCTGCGCACCGGCGGCTACCACGTCCAGCTCGCCATCGACACCTCCATTCAGTCCACCGTCGAGGATACGCTGGAAAACTGGACGAACTACCCCACCCTGCGCGACCCGGCGGACAAGGTCTACCGCACGCGCAATTCCGACGGCACATACGACGAAACGGTTGAGCCGCAGGCCGCCGCCGTCGTTGTGGACTACCACACGGGCGAAATCAAAGCCATCGTCGGCAGCCGCACGCGCCCGACGGCGATGAAAACCTTCAACCGCGCGGTGGATATGACCATGCCCGTCGGCTCGTCCATCAAGCCGATTGCCGTGTACGCCCCCGCGATTGAGCTTGGCGCATCCCCTGCGAGCATCGTGATGAACATGCCGCTGCCGATTTCCGGCTGGCGCGGGTCAAACGGACAGGATTCTTGGCCGCGCAACTACGGCGGCAGCTCCTACGCCGGCCCGGAGACGCTGCGCAAGGCGCTCGTCAACAGCCACAACACCGCCGCCGCGCAGGCGCTGATGACCCTTGTGGGCGTGGACAATTCCGTTGCCTTCCTGCACGCGATGGGCATTGACGATGCGCACATTGACGCAACGCCGTTCGGTTTGTCCCTCGGCTCCAGCGGCATTACGCCCATGCAGATGGCGGTTGCCTTCGGCGTGCTGGCGAACGGCGGCGTGTATCAGCAGCCCATCTCCGTCCTCGGCATTTCCGACAGCACGGGCAAGGTCATCTGGGACGGCCACCAGCAGCAGGAGCGTCACCGCGTGTTCAGCGAATCCACGGCGTACATGGTCGTGGACATGCTCAAGCAGGCGGTTTCCTCCGGCACGGGCACGAACGCGAAAATCAAGGGGCAGACCGTCGCGGGCAAAACCGGCACGAACTCCGACCAGAAGGGCGTTTTCTTCGCTGGCATGACGGGCTACTACTCCTCCGCCCTGTGGGTTGGGCACGACAACTACAAGGCGCTGTCGTCGAAATCCACCGGCTCCCGCTCCGCCGCCCCGCTGTGGCAGAGCTACATGAGCAAGATTCATCAGGGGCTGTCCAACCGCGACATTCTGGAGGGCAGCGCCAGCGACTACGGCTTGGTGAAGGTGACGACATGCGCGGTATCGGGGCAGCTTGCCACCGACGCTTGCCGAAGCGACGCGATGGGCTACGGGGTCGTGACGGACTACTGGAAAGCCGGCACAGAACCGACGGTTTCCTGCCAGATGCACACGACGCAGACGATTTGCTCCGTCAGCGGCTTGCTCGCCTCCCCCTACTGCCCAGACACGGTCACGCGCGGCGTGCTGACGATTCCGTCGGGACACCCGCTGGCATCCTTCATCGGCACGGAATATGAGGATGTGCTGATTGAGTACCTCGGCAGCTACGCGGTCTTGGGCGCAAGCGGCACCTGCCCGTACCACACGAGCGCATCCAGCTCCGGCAGCAACACGATGGTGGAGAACACGCTGATTCCCGATGCGAAGATTCTGCTTTCGCAAGCCTACGCGCAATTGCAGAGCATGGACATTGTAAACGATGCGCAGCGCTACTCCGCGATTCAGTCCGCCATCACGAATCTGGAATACGTCATCTCCCTCCCCGCCCCGACAACGGCGGAAGTTGCGTCGGCAATGGGGCAGCTGACACAGGCGATGGCGGGTCTCTACTAATGGATACACAAACAAACACGGCGGCGGATTCTCTCGCAGAAATCCTCCACGCATTGCGCGGCATCCGCGCCCCCATCCAGCAAGGCGAATATGACCTGCACGACCTCGTGCGGGCATCCCTTGCGGAGGCGGAAATCCCCTGCGCGCACGAAGTCCCGCTCGCGCCGCGCTGCCGCATCGACCTTGTGTGCCCCGGCGGCATCGGCATCGAAATCAAGCGCGGACAGCCTGACCGCAAGCGCATTGTGATGCAGCTGACCCGCTACGCCGCGTGCGGGCAAATCAGCGCCCTGATTCTTGTGACTGAGCGGACTGTCGCCGTACCCAATCGAATTCACGGAAAGCCGATTTCGTGCGTATGCCTGAACCGGCTGTGGGGAATTGCACTATGAATGAAGAAGAAGCGGAACTGCTTCCGCCGTACCTGCGCCCGTACCCGCCCTCCGGCGCACCGCTGGGAACGCTGAGCTACAACCGCCGCAGCAAATGCTGGGTGGTGAAGGGCGACCCGTCGGTGACGGAGGTGTGCAAGCGGCTGTTTCCGGGCAGCGCGGGCAGCAGGCGCGGCGAAGCGCGGTTCACGGCGCATCGGCGGGCGGTCGGCGACCTCTGCTGGCTGATGATGCGCTTCCCGCTGGAAATCAAGGCAAGCGACCGCGCGTTGTGGGAAAAAGCGGTCACGGGCGCGCGCGAATACGCGGTTCGTCAGGCGAAAATGGCAACGATGCCCGTGCGCATGACCCCGCCCGACGGTGCGTTTCTGGGGACGCTCCGCCCATTTCAGGAGGAGGGGCTGTCGTACCTGTGCAGCCACGATCGATGCCTGCTGGCGGACGAAATGGGCTTAGGCAAGACGGTGCAGGCGCTGGCGTTTCTATCCTCCACCGGTTCATTGCCCGCGCTGGTGATTCCGCCCGCGCACCTGACCCGCAACTGGCAGGAGGAAACGCTGCGTTTCCTGCGGTTGGACGGCAAAGCGCCACGCGTGCACACGATCCGTGGGCTGAAGCCCTACGACCTGCCAGAAGCGGACGTGTACATCATGCACTACCTGCTTCTGCGCGGGTGGAAGAGCGTGCTGCCGACGCTGCCTTTTCGATCGGTCATCTTCGACGAAATCCAGGAGCTGCGCCACGCGGGGACGGAAAAGTACTCCGCCGCGTCGCTGCTGTCGGAAAGCTGCGAGCGCGTTATCGGGCTGTCCGGCACGCCGATTTACAACCGCGGCGGCGAAATCTGGAACGTCATCAACATTCTCGACTACCACTTCTTAGGCGACTGGGAGTCGTTCTCGCGCGAGTGGTGCAGCGGCTACGGCAATCAGCTTGTGCTGAAACCCGATTTGCTCGGCGCGTACCTGCGGCGGGAGGGGCTGATGCTCCGCCGGACGAAGCAGGAGGTACTGCGCGAGCTGCCGCCGAAGCGCCGCTTGGTGCAGGAGCTGGACTGGAACGACAAGGTATACGCCCAGCTGATGGCGCCCGTGATGCGCGACGTGCTGCGCTGGAAACAGGACGACCAGCTTTCGGCGCAGGAGCGGGCAATGCTGGAGGAATCCATCAGCCAGCACGCGCGGCAGGCCACGGGCGTGGCGAAAGCGCCGTATGTGTGCCAATTTGTGCGCGCGCTGCTGGACGGCGGCGAAAAAGTGCTGCTGTTTGCACACCACCATCAGGTGATGGACATCTACAAGCAGGAATTGAAGGCGTTTTCGCCGGGGTTCATCACCGGGCGGGAGACGACGCTGGCGAAAATGAACGCGGTTGACCGCTTCCAATCCGGGCGGACGGACGTGCTGTGCATCAGTCTTCGCGCGGCAAGCGGTCTCAATCTCCAGCGCGCGACATGCGTCGTTTTCGGCGAACTGGACTGGTCGCCGGCGGTGCATTCACAGGCGGAGGATCGCGCGCACCGCATGGGGCAGGAGGATTCGCTTTTGTGCTACTACCTCGTTGCGCCGCAGGGTTCGGACGCGGTGATGCAGGAAGCGCTGGGCTTGAAGGTCAGCCAGTTTGTGGGGCTGATGGGCGACGCGCCGCAGTCCCCGGAGCAGGCGGAGCAGTTTGCGAATCAGGCACGTCGGCATGTGGAAAGGATTGTGGCGCAGATGGGGGACAATTCCGGTTCTCCCAACCAACGATAACGGTCAAGCTGCATGGGTGTGCACTGCGAAGGGGTGTCGGGGGCGACCGCAAAGCCCCCCGACTCGCGCCCGCAGGCGCGAGTCCCCCTGCAACGATGAAAATCAAGCCGCATGGGTGTGCACTGCGAAGGGGTGTCGGGGGCGACCGCAAAGCCCCCGACTCGCGCCCGCAGGCGCGAAATCCCCTGCTTACGGAAAAGACCAGCTATGACTGGAAGCCATGCAATTCGGTCGCGCCCATTTGGCGCGACACAGCACAGTTGGTCGAATGAGCAGCTTGGGGGCGCGTCTGAGGACGCGCGAAGTTACTGGCAGGGACGCTTCGCTGCCTGCGCCTTTGTTGGCTGCTCCTTTTGAATTGAGCGCCCGAAAAACAGTTGGGGCGTTGCCCCAAACCCCACCAGAGGCGCTGCCTCTGGACTCCGCAAGGGGCAATTGCCCCTTGACCCCTTTTCGCGATTGAGTTGAGTTCACTCTCATACTTCTTCCGCGTGTTGCTCTTTTATTTTGTATTAACCTAAGGAGGTTTCCTATGCTATATCTCGGTTGCCATCTCTCCGCCAGTGCGGGCTATCTCCACATGGGGCAGGAAGCCATTTCCATCGGCGCAAACACCTTTCAATTCTTCACCCGCAACCCCCGCGGCGGCACCGCCAAGCCCCTCGACCTCTCAGACATTGCCGCTTACCTCGACTTCGCCAGCGCCCACGGCATCGGGCAAATCGTCGCCCACGCGCCCTATACCCTCAACGGCTGCTCGGCTGACCCCGCCATCCGCGATTTCGCCCGCCGCACCATGCTCGATGATCTCCAGCGCCTTGACCACCTGCCGGGCAATCTGTACAACTTTCACCCCGGCAGCCACGTCAAGCAGGGCGTGGAAGTGGCGACGGAGCAAATTTGTGACATGCTCAACGCGATTTTGTGGCAGGATATGAAAACGACCGTCCTGCTGGAAACAATGGCTGGCAAAGGCTCGGAAGTCGGGCGGACATTCGAGGAGCTGCGCGCGATTATCGACCGCACGGAGCTGAATGACAAGCTCGGCGTGTGTCTGGACACCTGCCACGTCAGCGACGCGGGGTATGACATCGTGAACCACTTGGAGGACGTGCTGGCGGATTTCGACCGCGTAATCGGGCTGAATCGGCTCAAAGCCATCCACCTCAACGACAGCAAGAACCCCTGTGGCGCGCACAAAGACCGCCACGAGCAGATTGGCAAGGGGTACATCGGGCTGGAGGCGCTGATGCGCGTGGTCAATCATCCGACGCTCAAGCACCTGCCGTTCGAGCTGGAGACCCCGAACGACCTCGCGGGCTACGCGGCGGAAATCAAGCAGATTCGGGAGTTGGCAGAATGATGCGGGTGAGTGCGGGCATTGTGCGCTATCCGGACGAGCGAATCCTCATCTGCCGCCGGGGCGAAGGGCGCAAAAACGCGCATTTGTGGGAGTTTCCGGGCGGCAAGCAGGAGGCGGGCGAATCACCGGAAGACGCATTGCGCCGAGAATTGCTGGAAGAATTATCGCTGCCGATTGCGGACATTTCGCCGCTGTGCCGCCGGGAAGCGCAGGACATCACGTTCGACTTCCTGACCGCGGCGGCAACGCGCGCCCCGGTGCTGACCGAGCACGAGGACTACGCGCTTGTGCATCCGGCGGAAATGACGAAATACGTTTTCTGCCCGGCGGATGAAGTCGTGGCGCGCCAAATTGCGTTTGCGAACGTCCGCGCGTGCCTGTGGGACTTCGACGGCACGCTGATGGACACCTATCCCCTGCTGACGGAGGTGTTCGTGCGCATCGCGGCGGAAAACGGGGTGCGTCTGACGGCGGAAAACGCGCTTTCGCTGCTGAAAGGCACGCTGCGGGATGCGTGCGCGGCGCTGTCGGCGCTGACAGATGTTTCTGTGGATGAGCTGCTGAAGGAATGCCGCGCGGCTGAAGCGGAACGCTTGCTGGACGCCCCAAAGCTGCTTTGCGGCATCCCGGAATTGCTGCTTGCGCTGCACGAGCGGGGCATTCGGCACTATGTGGTGACCCACCGTGACCTGCGCTGCCGCGACATGCTGGCGCAGTGCGGGGTGCTGATGCTGATTTCGGGCTTTCTCACCCACGAGGACGGCTATCCGCGCAAGCCCGCGCCGGAAATGGTGCAGGGCTGCCTGCAGCGATACGCCTTGGCGGCGGATGATTGCGTCATGATCGGCGACCGGCCGCTGGACACCCGCGCAGGCAAAGCGGCGGGGGTTCGCGGCATCCTGCTGGACGCGGACGGGCGCTTTGCGGGCGAAAAGTCGTGCGAGGCGCGGGCGGAAAATGTCGCGGAAATCGCGGAAATGCTGCTGCCTGACTGGTGCTTGTAACCGCCCGGCAAATTACGATTTTATCTACATGATATATGCACTACGATTGGAGGAATCACCATGCGGAAAATGCTCTGCCTGCTGCTGATGCTGGCAATGCTCACGCCGTGTTTGCCAGCCCTTGCGGAGGATACGGACGCGCTGGATGTCATTTTGCTCTCCAGTGCCTCCATCGAGCCGCTGCAGGAGACGCTGCGCCCCGGCAAGGCGGTCACGCTGCGGTTCACATCGCCTGTGGACGGCACGGTCACGCTGCTGCTGCGCAACTCGGAGACGCTTGAAACCGTGCTGCCAGTCGCCAAGGATTACCCCGTCACGGCGGGCGAAAACCAGATGCTGTGGAACGGCACATACGAGGGCGTTTTCGCGCCGGAAGGAATCTACCGGCTTGTGGCGCAGTTCTCCGACGGGTCAGAAGCAGACACCGCCATTCTGGTGGGGCAGATTGCGCCCTTCCTGACCTCCATTTCCGCGCTGGAGAGCACCGAGGACGGCGAAGTGCACCTCTCCTTCTACGCAAGCGAAAACGGCCGCCTGACGCTGGGACTGTGGGGCGCAAGCTGGTCGCTGCTGGAGAACATTGACATTTCCGCCGGCACGAACGAAGTGACGGTGGACGCAACCGCCCTTTCGCCGGACACCGTCGCAATCAGCCTGACGCTGACGGACGACACCGGCTACTGCTCGAACGAGGAGCATGTGGCAGTGAATCCGGCATCCTTCGGCATCCTGCCGACGGCGACCCCGACTGCCGAGCCATCCCCCACGCCGACGGCATCCCCCACGCCGACGCCGTCCCCCACGCCGACGCCGTCCCCTACGCCGACGGCAGTTCCGACACCATCCCCCACGCCGTCGCCCTCGCCCACACCCTCGCCCACGCCGACCCCGAACATCACCTTCACGCCGTCCTACGGCAGCCCGTATGAATTCCCGTCCGACGCGCCCGCGTCCTACTGGAACACGCCGATGGACTACACGGACGAAGCGGCTGTCTGGGCGATGCTGACCGCGCCGATGACGGTGGTCAAGGGCGACGGCCGCACGCAGGTGCGCATCCGCAAAGAGCCGGACAGCAAGAGCGCCGCCATCGGCATCCTGACCCGCGCAACGCAGGGCATCCGCGTGATTGAGACGCTGGACAACGGCTGGTCGCTGATTGAGTGCTACTCCTCCTCCTTCGCGGACAACACGGTGAAGGCGTGGAACCTGCTGGTGCAGGGCTACGTCGAAACGAACACCCTGACGACCGTGGAGTGGGACAGCAACGACAAGTACGGCTTAGTGGTGGACAAGCTGACGCAGCGCCTGTACATCTACGAGGACGGGCACCTGATTTCGACGCTGCTTGTTTCCACGGGACTTGCAAACGCGAAGCAGCCGTTTAACGAGACGCGCTCCGGCGAGTACATCATCGGCAGCTTCACGGGCGAATTCACCAGCGGCAACCTCTACTGCGGCATGGGGCTGCGCTACAACGACGGCGACCTGCTCCACGAAGTGCCGCACACCAAGCGCGCCGACGGCTCAAAGTCATACGCCTACAACGAACCCAAGCTCGGCACGCGCGCCAGCCACGGCTGCATCCGCGTTCAGCGCCTGCGCAACACGGAGGGGCTGAACATGAAGTGGCTGTGGGACAACCGGAAGCATCTGGGCCGTCTGGTCATCTGGGAGGACTGGCAGGGGCGGCAGATTCCGATTCCGGACGACGACACCGTGCTGTATTACAACCCCAACGGCGGCTCGTACTACCACCGCGCCGACACCTGCTACTCTGTGACGAAGGACAACGTGACGTTTGAAGCCTTCACCTATGCGCAGCTGGACGAAGAACCGTACAGCAAGCTGGATTTCTGCCCGTACTGCGCGCCCGCGATGCGCAAGGCGGACATTGAAGCCATCAACGCCCAGTACGTCTTCGGCGGCGACCACGACCCGATTCTCACCGCCGCGCGTCAGCCCTATTTCGACTATATCGCCAGTCTCGATCCGCCGGAAGCGACCGAGACCCCGGCGCCGTGAGGTAACGCATGAACATCGTCGATTACGTCATCATCGGCATCATTGGCATTTCCGTGCTGTTCGGGCTGTATCGCGGCTTCATCGCCAGCGTGCTGAACATGGGGTGCGGGCTGATGTCGTTCCTCGCGTCCTTCTGGGTCAGCCCAAAGCTTGCCGCCGCCGTGCAGTCCAACCAGTCTTTTCTTAACATGCTCCTGCACTACACGGATGCGTCCAGCCGCATCGGCGACCTTGAAACCGCTATCACGAACGTCGCGACGCTCACCAGCCAGAGCATCAACAGCATTCTGGAGAAGGTGAACCTGCCCGCGCCGCTGGACACGCTGCTGCGCGTGAATCTGGAAAACAACGTATACGCCTCGTCGGGGCTGTCCACCGTCTCCGATTACGTCAGCCAGACGATTTTGCAGGCAAGCATCAACATCATCTGCTTTCTCGTCAGCTTTTTGGTGCTGTATATTGTCCTCGCCATCGTGCTGAACCTGCTCAAGGCGGTGTTCCGCTTTCCCGTCCTCAAGCAGCTCAACGGCTTGGCGGGCGGCGCGTTCGGCTTCCTCCGCGGATTGCTCGTCTGCCTCGTGCTCTTCACGCTCGTTCCCCTCGTGCAGACGGTCATCCCGCTGGACATGGTGAACGACCTGATTGCCCAGTCCACCCTCGCGCCGATTTTCTCCAACGGCAACCTGATTCTCGCCATCATGAACGGCAAATTGTAAAATTTTTTGCGGAAGAAGGAAACGAAACGGCGTTGACGAACGTCTAATTACATGGGGGAGGCGCAAGGGGCGTTGCCCCTTGACCCCTTTTCGCGATTGCATTGGTCACACTTCCATGCTCCTTCCGCGTGTTGATTGGGGGGACGCAAGGGGGTGTTGCCCCTTGACCCCTTTTCGCGATTGCATTGGTTACACTTCCATACTTCTTCCGCGTGTTTATCCACAGGATACCCACACGTTCCCCTGCTTCCCTACTTGCGGCAAAAAGCAATCAACATCGGAAAAAAATCCCCTTGCAACCCTAACGACAAGCCTTCAAGGAGGTGCAACAACCTTGAAACCCACCCAGCGCATCGGCGCAATGCTTCTCATCAGCAGTATGCTGCTGACGGGCGTTTCCGTGGCGGAAGAGCCGTCGAATCCTCCCGCAGCGACGGAAGCCTTGATGACTGCCGCTCCGACGGAAGCGCCGACCGCGACACCCGCGCAAGAGCAGCCAACGGAACAATCGGCGGATGTGCCGACTGCGACGCCTGCTCCCGAAAATCCGACGGATGTGCCGACCGCGACCCCCGCTCCCGAAAATCCGACGGAAGCGCCGACCGCGACACCCGCTCCCGAAAATCCGACGGAAGCGCCGACCGCGACACCCGCTCCCGAAAATCCGACGGACGAGCCGACCGCGACTCCCACTCCCGAAAATCCGACGGACGAGCCGACCGCGACACCCGCTCCCGAAAATCCGACGGAAGCGCCAACCGCGACTCCTGACCCCGAAAATCCGACGGAAGCGCCGACCGCGACACCTGACCCCGAAAATCCGACGGATGAGCCGACCGCGACTCCTGACCCCGAAAATCCGACGGATGAACCGACCGCGACGCCCGACCCCGAAAATCCGACGGACGAGCCGACGGAAACCCCCGAAATTCCGGCGTGCGACGTGGAAGGGTGCGCGCACATTTCGCAGGACGAAAACGGGCTGGATTACCCGTTGTGCCGTTACGGGCGCTACCTGCTGGACGAAGAGGACGCTTACAGCGTGGCGACCCTCTCCAACGATTTGCGCATTGTTGACCTCAACCGCGCCGATGTGACGTTCTACCGCAGCGGTCAGTACGCGCTGATTGGCGACCGCAAGGGCGCGGCGGTGCGCGTGGTGAAGAACCGCGCGGCAATTCTGGAACTGCGCGGCGCGTCCATCGACACGCTGACGGTGGAAGCGAACGCCGTCGTTTACATCCGCGCGGCGGACAATTCGCTGGCATCTATCAAAAAACTGGAAGTTGCATCCGGCGCGGCGGTGATTTTCTCCGAGGGCGGCGCAATTTCGATCGGAACGGTCAACAGCAAGGGCGACATTTCCGTCGAAGGCACGAACCTCTTTGCCGATTTGACGGAAATGAACGGACGCGCGCGCTATGCGTTCTCCGCGTCCGGCGTGCAGAGCGTCCTCGTTGAGGGCGAAAGGTACGCATGGGCTGTCACGCCCGATGCCGACGGCAAGCTGTATCTGTGGCTGAAGCGTCCGGGCGAGGGAATGCAGTGGACGGCGACCGTCACGGAAGGCACGATGACCCTCCGCCAGACCGCCAAGGCCCCCAGCGGCGACGCGGGCAGCATCACCCCCGGCGAGCGCAACACGCTCAAATCCGGCACGGTGTACACGCTGTCCGGCGACATTGCCGAGGGGACGGTGCTGGAAATTATGGAAAGCGGCGTGACGGTCATTCTCGACGGCACGACGAGCGCGGGTACGCTGATTGAGGCGGGCGCGCCGTATGACCTGATTGTGCGCGGCGACACGATTCTGGACGGCCGCGGGCAGATGCCGCTGATGGGCAGCGCGCCGAAAATCACGGTGGATGGGCTGCTAAGCGTGCAGGGACAGCTGCCGAACGGAACGCAGGTGCTCTCCGGCGTGGTGATTTGCTCCGACGCGCCCGACGGCTACACGGCGTGGGCCATTTCCGTCCCGCTGGCGCGCCAGAAGGTGACGCTGGACGGTACGGCGATGCCCCTGCTGATGACCCCCGCGGGCGAGCTGCTCCTCCCTGCCCTTGCGGATGATGCAACCTACTCCATCAGCGCCGACGCGGACACCATCGTGATTGAAACCGTTCACGCGCAGGTGCTGACGTTCAACCTGTCCGAAAATGCGCCGAATGCCGACGCGGGCGACGCAAGCCGCTTCATCGTCAACGGGCAGAACGGGTATCTGGACGGCGCGATTCACTCCTCCGGCGCGGCGGCGAGCGCAACCCTGCGCAACGTGCAGCTGAACAGCGCTTCGAGCGTCCTCCGCGTCGAAAACGGCGCACTCTCCGCGACGCTGACGGGCAATTGCGCGCTGCTCAGCGACGGCGCGCCGATTGCACTTGACAACGCGCAGGTGTCCCTGAATGTCGAAAGCGGGCGTCTCGTGCTGCGGAATCAGAACGACCTGACCGGCATCACCCTGCGCGGCAACGTGCGCGTGGAGCCGGAAAGCGACGCGCCGCACACCGTCGTCACCATCCGCGACGCACAGGGCAACCCCGTGCCGAACAAGGCGCTGACGGTCGTCATCGGCGGCAGCCAGTACCGCTACACAACGCACTTTGACGGAACGCTGCAGCTCTGGGGCTTCGGCGACCTGACCGGGCAGGACATTGCCGCCACCGATGGCGAAACGGTGTACTCCGCCGTCATCGCCGGAAAGTCGAGCAGCGCCGTGACCGGGCTGGAAATCAGCGACATTGCCGCCACCGACAACGAGGACGGCACGCTGACCATCACCTTTCAAACCACGGGCGCAAAGAGCGCGGGCGTGCAGGTGTACGCGGGCGAAGCGCCTGCCTCCATGCCCGACACCTACCGCGCCGACGCCAAGCAGTACGCTGCGGACGGCAATACCGTCACCATCAGCGGACTGAACACCGGCGACGTGGTCATCTACCGCGTGTACGCATCGGCGGAAGAGAACGTCGCGCTGACGGAAAGCAACGCGGACGGCTTCTCCTTCAGCGAGGAGTGCTTCCACGTCCACCGCGTCAAGTGGGTGCCGAGCCGCACCGCGAACACCACCTACAACGCCATGACCTACCGCCCGCGCATGACCCTGCCCGAAACGGCGAGCATCACCTACTCCGGCAACAACCTTGTCGGCGGGCTGCCCTTCTACGTCGGCAGCTACGTCATGCACGTCAAAATCCCCGAAGGCGACCCGCTCTATCTGCCGGGGACGGTGGATGTCGCCTTCAGCATCCAGAAAATCCCGCTGACGATCTGCCCCGACGCGAATCAGCAGAAGAACGAGGGTGAGGCTGACCCGGCGCGGTTCACGTTCACGTCGATTGGGCTGCTGGATGGCGACGTGGTCAGCGGCATCCTGAAGCGCGAACCCGGCGAGGAAGCGGGCAACTACAACTTCGTGCTGACCGGGCTTTCCGCGGCGGATTACTACACGCTGCGCCTGATGGACGACGCGCCGCAGTTCACCATTCTGCCGACCGAGCCGTCTTGGTGGGGCGGCGGCGGCGAACGCCTGAACCCGGTGCAGCAGGTGATTGAGCGCTCCGACGGGCGGAAGATGTTCGTCACCATTACGACGCAGGAACAGCTGGTACTCTCTTACAGCGAGCTGGGCAGCGTCGTGCGCAACACGGCGGACGACCAGCCGCGCCCCTTCACCCCCTCGCTGACGTGGAACAAAAAGACGGACGAGGTGCTGCTGCGCATCAGCGCGGAAGCCGAGCTGAACAAGGACGCGGGCTACGTCACCGACTCCTACGGCAACCCGGTGTACGGCGCGCGCACGCTGCGCTTCGGCTACATGAGCCTGCGCTACATGAACAACGCCGGCATTGACGCCATCAGCTTCTCCAACAAGAACGCCGCGGTCATCCTGCGCCTGTCGGACTTCCTCTCCGCGGACATGGAAAAGGCGATTAAGCAGGCGGGCGGCAACCTGACGACGACGCTCTTCCGCGTGACGATTGAGCCGGTGGATCTGCCGGACGGCGCGGTCACAGGCGGCTGGAACATCCGCACGGAAATGGTGATTGACCGCAAGCCCACGGATATCAGCGGGCTTTTGCCGAACGCGCAGGTCGCCGTGGACATGGAGGTTGTCGCAAAGCTGCTGACGAACCTTGACCGCTACGACGAAAAGACGTTTGACAAGCACTTCACCCTCCGCCGCGGCGCGCAGACGCAGGAAAGCGTATTCATCGCGCCGTATCAGGACGACGAGCTTGAGAAAGTCGCCTACCCGAGCGTGCTCTTCGCAAGCCGCTATCTGCTCATGCCGCTGGATGAAAGCGGTGTGGTGGATGTGGTGATGGTGCCGATTGAGGAAGACGCAGCGGATGGTTCTGTCGGGTAACGGATTCCAGACACAGCAAAGCCCGCACGGGGGATGAACCTCGTGCGGGCGATTTTTGGGTTCTTCACGGAAAGTTGGGGGAGCAAACAAGGGCTTAGGCGAAGCACCAAAAAGCTGCACGCGGAAGGAGCATGAAAGCGCGACCAACTCAATCGCGAAAAGGGGTCAAGGGGCAATTGCCCCTTGTGGGGTTTGGGGTAACGCCCCAACTGTTTCGCGGGTGACTACTCCCAAGGAAGCCGCCAACAAAGGCGCAGGCAGCGAAGCGTCCCTGCCAGTAACTTTGCGCGTCCGCAGACGCGCCCCCAAGCTGCTCTTCCCCCAAGTTTTTGTGAAGAACTAATTTTTGTGTAATCAGCTGATTCGTTCCAGTCCAACATCCGCGCCGGTGTCGATTTCCGTGGGGTGATAATCGCCCTGATAGGCGGCGAAGAGGTCGTCGAGCGTCTGCGGACGGGGGTGCTTGTCGTCAATCGGCTGCTTATCGGTATTTGGCATCGTGATTTATCCCCCTTCTGGAAATTTACGGCGAACGAGGTCATACCTTGCACACAGCACACCCTCCCCCTTCACACACTGCGAAGAGGGAGGGCGCATTCATTTCCGGGAATCCCCTTACTCCTTCCCGCCGCCGACCGCGACGCCAGCAATGATGAACTTGCTGAGGAAGAGGTAGACGATGATGACGGGGAGAATCGAGAGGGCAATCATCATATAGACCTGCCCCATGTCGAACTTCAGGAAGTCGGCGCTGCGGAGCTGAGCAATCAAAATCGGCAGCGTCTTTTTGTTCGCGGAGTTCAGAATCAGGGCGGGGGTGAAGTAGTTGTTCCACGCGCCGACGAAGGTGAAAATCGCCTGAACTGCCAAAGCGGGCTTAATCATCGGCAGAACGATGCGGTTGAACGTGCCGAACTCGCTGCTGCCGTCGATGCGGGCGGCTTCGATGACCTCCAGCGGCAGGCTCGCCTGCATGTACTGGTACATGAAGTAGAACACCGCGGGGCTGGCGATAGACGGCAGGAACAGCGGCAGGAGCGAATCCTTCAGGTTCATCTTGCCCATCAGCTGCACAAAGCCCAGCGCGGAAACCTGCGTCGGCATCGTCATAATCAGCAGGATGAAGGTAAGGGCGAGCGCGCGCCCCTTGAAGCGGTACGCGTGAATGCCGAACGCCGTCAGCGCGGAGAAGTAGCACGCAAAAATCGCCGTCATGGCGGAAACGATGAGCGAATTGCGCATACCGGAGATAATCGGGATGTTCGCGTTGTTTATCACCTGCGTGAAGTTGTTGCACAGCGACGTCCACGAACCCGGCAGGAACGAGAAGCCCTTCTGGATATCCGCGTGCGGGCGGGTTGCGTTGATGATGAGGACGTAGAAGAAGAACAGGCACAGCGCGCAGAGCAGAATCAGCACCGCATACGCCACGATGCGCCGCGCGGTCAGCGCCGCATGGGCGCCGGTCTGCTGGTCTTTTGTCTTGGGCTGCACTTTCATCGTTGCCTGACTCATGCCGCTTTGCCTCCCTTCACAGCCTTCGCCGCTTTCACAGGCTTGGGCTTGCGTTCATCATCGCCGCGCGTCGTGCGCATGATGACCACGCACAGCACCGCGCAGATAACAAACATGATGGCGGACACCGCGCCCGCACGGCCGTAGTTCTTCGACGTGCCGATGAAGTTGTTCAGATACATGACGACGGTCATGGAGGAGCGAACCGGGTCGCCCTTGCCGTTGGTCAAAATCTGCGGAACGTCGAACATCTGCAGGCCGCCAATGAGGGACGTGACGAGCGTGTAGACGAGGATGGGGCGAATCAGCGGCAGGGTAATCTTCCAGAACGTCTGATTCGGGGTCGCGCCGTCAATCTGCGCCGCCTCGAACATGGAGGGGCTGATGCCCATCATCGCCGCCATCAGGATGATGGTGGTGTTGCCGAACCACATCAGGAAGTTCATCAGCGCGACGAGCGAACGCGTGCCCCAGATATTCGAGAGGAAGCGGATGGGTTCGCCGCCGAGTGCCTGAATCATGTTGTTGACCGGGCCCTGATCAGCGAAGAGGGCGAAGAACAGCATGGCGAACGCGGACGCCATAATCAGGTTGGGCATGTAGATGACGGTCTTGAAGAAGCCTTGGCACTTCAGCTTCAGGCGGTTATCGGTGAACCACGCCGCCAGCAGAAGCGAGAAGACAATCTGCGGGATGAAGCCCATCAGCCACATGATGATGGTGTTGCCGAAGTATCTGGGCAGATCCTTGGAGAAAACGTACAAGTAGTTCGTCCAGCCGACGAATTTCGGGCCGACCTGAATCAGACCGCCCTGCTTGAAGAAATACTCAAAGAAGCTGTAATAAATCGTCGAGACGAGCGGATAGAGCTGGAACAGCGCAAACACGATGAAGAACGGCGCGATGAACACATAGCCCCATTTGGCATAGCTGACGGAGCGGACTTTCTTTTTTGCTCCCTGCATCCGGAATCACCAATCCTTCCTACGTTCGTTTGCCCCAATGATGACCTCTGGCATCCGGCGGGCGTGGGAATTTCGCTGCCAGAGGTCACCATTGGAACAGAATACAATTTTCTTCGTAAAGCAAGCAGGGACGGGCGCAATGCCCGCCCCTGCCGCTTGGTTTGTGATGCGAATTACTCCGCGTCCGGCCACTGGAAGTTCACCAGTTCCGGATACTTTTCGGAGATGATGCTCTCGAACTGCGCCTTGGCTTCGTCGATGGTGGCGTTGCCGTCGAAGTAGTTCTTGAACGCGCCCTGGAAGGATTCGTTCAGACCCTGGTCATAAGCAGAGATGTTGCTCATGTCGATCTTCGGAGCCGCTTCCGCGAACAGCGCGATGTGGTTCTGGCCGCCGAGGAAGGCAGAGGAGTAGTTCTGCGCCAGCTCGTTCATAGCCGCCACGTTGTTGGTGTAGTCCTGCGTGTCCTCGGTAATCTTCTTGGCGATCGCCGCGTCGCAGGTCAGCTTCTGCATAACGTCCTTGATGGTCGCCACGTTGTCGGTGCCGGCAGCCGCGCAAATCCAGGTGCCGCCCCAGTAGTAAGCCTGCGGGCCCTGGCAGACCGCGTAGTCGCCATAAGCGCCGTTGCCGACTTCTTCCTTGCCGCCGTTGGCAACGGAAGTTTCCAGAGAGTTGCCCAGCAGGGTGAAGTTGATGCCCCAGGTGGAGTAGAAGAAGCCGAAGACCTTGCCGGTCGGGCCCTGATCAGCCGCCCAAGTCGCGTCCCACAGGGAGGACTTGTGGTTGTAGCCCTTGTCGGTGTACAGCTTGGTCTGGTCAACCCACTTCATCAGGTTCGCGTCAACGACCACGGTTTCGCCGTCGTCAGCAACCCACGGAGCGGACACGTTGTTGGAGAAGGTGCGGTACGCATCGTCATAGCCGGAGAGCATGTAGTAGCCCTTCGCAGCCGCCTGCTCAGCGACAGCGTTGAACTTGTCCCAGTCAGACAGCGCTTCCTGCACTGCATCGGGATCGTCGGTGCCCAGCACGTCCTTGGCGATGGAGCGGCGATACGCGAACAGGCCGGGGGTCGCCTGCCAGGTGACAGCCTTCAGCTTGCCATCAGCGGAGGTGGCGATTTCCTGCGTGTACTTGTACTGGCCGCCCAGATCTTCGTCCGTCAGGCCGATGTCCGCCTTCACGTCCAGCGTGTAGGGGGAATCGACGTACTTCAAAGCGTAGTCAGCTTCGATCAGGAAGATGTCGATCTTGTCGTCAGCCGCGGCGGATTCCTGCGCGCGCAGGGCTTCGTCCAGCTTGTTCTGGTAGTTGTTGCCCTCGTTGGGGTTGATCGTCCACTTAACGATGGTGCCATCGTTCAGGGTGGTGGTGGACTTATCCTCAGCAATTTCCTTCACTTCGGGATAGTAGGCGTTGAAGCGGCTCTGGAATTCATCGTTCCAGCACCAGATGTTCAGCACCTTGCCCTCGGCGGTTTCCGCCGATGCCAGCGTGGCCGGAACGACCATCATCAGGCACAGAAGCAGAGCGACGAGCTTTTTCATAGGATTTTCCTCCTCTTTAATGGGCGGGTTGTACCCGCTATATTTCCAGCGGCTTCCCTGCCGCGGGAATACGATGTGGGGTGATTTTTTCCGCCTCCTCTTGCGGAAAAAATCAGCTGTTGGCGGCGTCTGTCTTCACCGGGCAGATGCCCATGGATTCACCCTCCAGCAGTTTAACCGGAATTGTTGCGGTTTCGCTGCCAGCGGTGCGCGGGTTCTCGATGCGGTCAATCAGGAATTCCGCCGCCTGTGCGCCGATGCGCTTGGTATCCTGCTCAATGGTGGTCAGCCGCGGCTGAAGCATCTGCGTCAGGCGGATGCCGTCGTATCCAGCCAGGGACAAATCCTCCGGCACGCGCAAGTTCAGCTGTTTTGCTGCCTGCATCGCGCCCAGGGTCGAGTGGTCGTCCGGCAGCAGGATACACGTCGGCGGGTCAGGGCGTTCCATCAGGTTCAGCACCGCCTGCATACTCGTGGCGGGGTTGTCGTAGAGCGCCTCGACGACGAAGTCCGGGTTCACGTTCAGCCCATGCTCCTGCATCGCGCGGTAGAAGCCGATGATGCGGTTCTCCGTGACGGAGGATTTTTCGCCGTGGACGTACGCGATTTTGCGGTGTCCCTTCTGATAAGCGGCATCCACCAGCAGCTTGAGTCCGCCGATGTTGTCCGACAGCACGCACGAGCGGTTGTTGAAGCTGTGGTCGATGGTGACGACGGGCAAATTGCTGTCCACCAGCTCAATGACCTCCGGCGCGTAGAAATCGGCGCAGACGACGCACACGCCGTCCACATTGCGGTATCGGCAGTGCTCCAGATAGGTCATGCCCGTCCACCCGATGTGGTGGTTGATGAAGGTGATGTCGTACCCGCGCTTCTCCCCCGCCGACTTGAACGCATCCAGCACGGAGGCGAAGAAGCTGTGCGTCAGACCCGTGCCGCGCTTTTCCTGGAACAGTACGCCCAAGTTGTAGGAGCGGTTGGTTTTGAGCGTGCGGGCGATGGCGTTGGGGTAATAGCCGATTTCACGCGCCGTGCGCTGCACGAGTTCGCGGGTTTCGAGGCTGATGTCCGCGTAGTTGTTGAACGCCTTGCTGACAGTGGAGATGGACAGGCCGCACTTTGCGGAAACATCCTTGATGGTCACGGCCATGGGCGCCCCTCCTTTCGTCTTTGCTGGAAGCGCCGAGGCGGGTTAGCGTTCTGCTTCCGGGACATGTGATGCTCACGAACCCGTTCGGCTTTTTGCTAAACCGGTTTCGTGATGGTTAGAGTATACACCACCCGCGCGAAAAAATCAAGTGTTTTCCTGTGTTTTTTTATAAAAATTTTTTCCGGATTCTCCATTCCTCGCGTTGTAAACGTTTTCATTCCTGTGTTTTCAAGGGTTTGCGGGATTTTTTACGAAATCGTTTCGACTGATTCTCGAAATCGTTTCAGCAGGAAATTTCGGTCAAAAAACGACCATCCAGTCAGATTTGCTGGATGGTCGTAAGGGGGATTTTCGGTTTTTTGGGATTTTGCCGGATGGTGCGCGGGCATTGCGGTCGAAAGCGCGCCGACGAATGCTCAGCGTCCTGATTTCACTGCGCGCCGTCCGCCAGCTGCTCATTCCACTTCTTCCAGCTTCCGCAGTGCCCGCTTCGTGTTTTCCCCCGCCCGAAGCTGCGCCCCGACCCGCCGCGCGTTCGCCGCGTAGCGCTGGTAGTCCTCCTCCGGCATCGTGCGAATCAGCTCCGGCAGCTCGCGCAGGCTGTTCAGCGCCACGCCGACCTGCTCCCGCGCCACAAAATCCGCCGCCGCGGCGTTCTTCGCAACAATCACCGGCAGTCCGCCCGCGAGGTATGTTGACAGCTTGTGCGGGCTGTTCAGCAGGGCGTACGCGCCGTACAAGCCAGTCAGTCCGTCAAGGCTGTCGCCGTCCCACACGATGCCGAACGCACCCGAAATCGTCTCCGGCAGCTTCTCCGGCGCAATTTCGCCGTGGTATTCGATGCGCGTTGAGTCGCTTCCTGCCCAGTTTGTTCCATATAATTGCCATTCCAGCGGCACTTTGCCAATATCTTTCAGGTATCCGCTCTTGTCCGCGGCGAGGTTGCCCGCAATCGCGACCATGCGGCTCTTCTCCCGCACGGGGATTTCCCCTTCTGACAGGCAGTCAAACGCTTCCATCAGAATCATCGGGCACGTCACGCCCACCGTCCGCAGGTAGCTTTCCATCCGCTGACTGTGCACGATGAGCGCCTCGAACCCCGGCAGCAGCAGCTGGTCGCTCCCGCGCGCGGCGCTTCCGCCAATCCGCCGGAGCGAGTCGAGGTCGTGCACGAGCGCGGCGGTTTTCACGCCCTTCCAGCGCAGCAGGTGCAGCGCCAGCCGCGCCACGCCGTAGCCCTTGACCGGGAAATACGGGTACTGCACGAGCAGCAGGTCGCCCTGCCGCATCCGGTAGAACGCGCGAACCCAGTCGCCAAGCGTCTTTGCGCCGACTTGGATAGCTTGCCAGACGCTGCCATTTGCGCTGTCCGGCGCGTGGAGCACAAACGGCGCGTATCCCATTTCAGCGGCGATTTGCTCGATGTCCGCGCGCGCCTTGTTCAGCGCCGGCACGCCCGATGCGCCCGTTTTCGGGGTCATCAGGAAGCGCCGCTGAAACCGTTTTCTCTCCGTCAGGGCGATGAGCTTGTCCTCCAGCCGCTGCGCCGCGGTGCCTATGTCGTAGCCCGCATCGGCGATGGTCTGCGCCTCGTCGCGGCGGATTTCGTGACGTTCCAGCATGTTCAGCATATGTTCCGCCCAAATCGCCGGATCTTCCGCCGGAATAAACTCCACGTTTCGCGTCAATTTCGTTTCCTTCGGCACGCTGGCGGATAACAGACACGGCAGCCCTGCCGCCTGCGCTTCCAAAGCCGCCATCCCGAAGCCCTCAAAGTGCGACGGCATGACGAACAGGTCGAACGCCTGCAACAAGCGGTTGACGTCATCGCGGTTGCCGAGGAAGAGGACTTCCCGCTCGATGCCGAGGGTGACGGCTTTCGCCTCCAGCTCCGTCAAATCCGGGCCATCGCCGACGAGCACGAGCCGCGCTTTCTCCTCGCGCTCATGCAGGTGGCGGAAGGCGTCCAGCAAGAACGTTTGGTTTTTCTGGTACTGCAATCGCCCAACATGACCAACCACGAGGCAATCTTCCAGCCCATACTGCTCGCGAACCTCGCGCCGAACCTGCTCCGAGAAGCGGAACATCTGCGCGTCAATGGCGTTCGGAATGACCTCGCAGGGCAAATCCATGGCGGGGCACGCCCACTTCGCGCTCTCCATCGAGCACGCCCAAAGGACGTTGGCGTAGCGGCTGAGCGAATGGTGGTTGACCCGATGCAGGAAGCCCTGCACATGTCCGATGACTGATTTATCCATATTCTGCGGATTATGGCAGTGCGCGATTCGCACCGGAATGCCCACCTCCGCGGCCTTTTTCAGCGGCGTCATGTCGTTGAACATGCACTCATTGTCCCAGATAATATCGTATTCGTGCCCATGTTCGCGGAAAAAGTCGTTGATTTCCCGATAATAGCGCATTATATCGCTGCTTCGCCGGGTAATTGTGTATATTTTCCCGATTTTTTCCGCTTCTTTTTGGCACGCAATCGGGCTAAAACGGCACAAAAAGTCGAATTGAACGCGTTCGCGGTTCATTTTTCCACAATACGCCATTAAAAAGTGCTCAATTCCGCCCGTCGTCGCCGTCCAGCCCACGACAAGCACCCGCAGTGGTTTCATCGTCATACTTCCTTTCTATGGAGCACTCAAGAGGAACGTCGCCCCCTCCCCCTTACATGGAGGCGTTGACCCTCGACCCATTTTCGTGATTTGGTTGAATACTCTGGCACACAGCTTCCGCGTGCTGATTTTGCGCTGATTCACAATCTGCTGATGTCGATTGGCGAATACGCTGTCTACCAGTTTCGCCATCATCGGCGTGCAGGCGCAGATATGCCATGACTTTCCAACTGATGAAAGCGTCGCCACAGCGACGGATAAGGTCGTTCCGCCCGCGATAACCCGCAAGTTACTGCTGATTTGCCCCTCGCCGGTCGCAGCACGTCCTGCCGTGAAAAATCTCTACCTATTATATTGCGCTTTCTGCCGATGCACACGCCAGCTGATTCTGCCTGCGCCGAATCAGAATCGCCCTCCTTGCCAGCGGATACAGCCCGCACCGCAGCATCAGCAGCACCGCCTGCGCCTTTGACCGCGGCAGCCACCGCACACGGCGCAAATCCGCGCGGAACGCTTCCCGGCACAAGCGGCGAATCGCCCCGCACTGGCGCAGCCCGTCGCGAAAGCCGCCCTCCTGCACCACCCCGTGCGTCAGCATCAGCAGCAGGTGCATCAAGCGGTACTGTGCTGCCGCGTCCGGCATGTCCAAATAGTTTAATGTTGGCTGTGCCGCCGTGAGCGTTCGCAGATATTCGCGCACCACGTCTGCCGCGCTGTGCACCGCCGAATCCGCCCGCAAATGGTAGCAATAGGCGTTCACCTGTGCACGCGCAACGGTTTTCGTGCCGCGCAGCACCCGCATCATCCACTCGCCATCCTCCCCAAGCCGCAGCGATTCGTTGAACCTCTCGTTACATATTTCCCGCCGCAGCAGCCAGCCGTGCGTGTGTAAATGCACGGTTGGATTTCGCAGCGCCAAGTCCAGCATATCACGCGAAGGGAGGGTTTGAACGGTGCATTGCGGCACATCAGGGGCTTCCGAACGGGTCACAAGACCCTGAATCGCTTGCGAATCCCCCGCAAGGGTGAGCAGATTGCCGATTGCGTCGGGCAGCAACACGTCATCCGCATCAAGAAAAGTGAGCCATTCCGACGCTGCCGCTTGTAACCCTGCGTTTCGTGCGGCAGACACCCCGCGGTTTTGCTGATGAATCACCGCAATGCGCGGATGGTGTGCCAGCTCGTCGCACAAGCGCGCTGTGCCGTCGGTGGAGCCGTCGTCCACAAGGAGGATTCGCACGTCCCCCTGCATGAGTGCAGACGTAACCGCAAGTTCAAGCGTATCAAGTGCATTGTACACAGGGATGATGATATCGACCATCGGATGGCTTCACCTCCCAAAACGCAAATTTGTAACCATTTGTTATTTCGGCAGCGCTTGTGGCTTCAGCCGCCGCGCTTGTGCATCCACCGCGCCCATCAGCAGGCAGAGCCAATAGAGCATTGGCGAACCCGTCGATAGCATCGTGAAGCAGTCCACCAACTCGCAAACCAGCAGGTAAATTACCGGGAGGGACAGCATCAGCACCCAAAGCGGCTGATTGCGCTTGGAAATCCGCACTGTCTGCATGAGGAACATGGCAATCACGGTCAGCAGAATCAGCAGACCGGGAATCCCCCAGCTGACAAGCGTCTGTAAGTACAGATTGTGCGCATGTTGGAAGTATTTCGTGCCCGGGTCAGTGTACAAATTCATCATTCCTGCCGCCAGGGGCGCGCTTGTGCCCGTCAGCAGCAGCTCCGGCTGTGCTTTGAGCAGCCGAATTGCCCCCTTCCAAATCCCCCAGCGCCCGTTGAACGTGTCCGTAGTGTCAATGTTGCGGTGGACGGGTGTGCTGTCTAATATAACTTCCTGTTCAGCGGATGCTTCCGTCATCAGGTGCGCCGGGAACTCCAGCAGGTTCACGTTGTCCAGCGGGCCGGGCGCGACGGACGGGGCAAGCAGCGTCAACACCCGCCAGCAGCCCGTAGCAGAGGATAATCCCCGCTGCCATCAGCACAGGAAGTATAAGCCTATGGTTTAGTTTCGACGGCATATGCGCCTTCGCACCGAGGAGCGTCCACACGCAGAAGCCCGCCGCGACGCCGAGCGCCACGAACGCCGTCCGGCAATCCGTCAGCGCGAGCGCACCGCATTGTACCAGAATTGCCACCACGCAGGCAATTTTCGCCCGTTTCGTGCGGCTCAGCGCGAACAAAACCGCTGTCAAAAGCACGGTCATGCCCATTTTTGCGGCGGCGGTCGTAACGTAAGCATTCAAATACAGGCGGTGGTCACCGAGGTTCATGCCGATGTACCACGTCCCCTTCATGCTGAAAACGGCGTGACCGCTGATTGCCGCCCACAAACCAATGGCTGCTTGACAAGTAATTGCGGTCGTCCAGACGGCTATCGTTCCCTTCAAAAACTGCCGAAAACGATTTTCGGTAAGGCAGCCCGGCAGCGGCGCAAGCACAAGGAACGCAATGATGCCCTCCTTGAGGTACTGCCACTCAGCCGCGAGAACATTTTCGCCGCGGATAGCGCTCATCAGCAGCATCCATCCAAGCCCCGCTGTCATCGTCCAGACAAGCGGGGAGCGTTTTTTCCAGCCCAAAATCAGCGAAAAAATGGCGGCAATGATACCAAGGTCGCCCAGATACGGCATAACGGTGAACGTCCATGAAAATTCGGTCATTCGCGCGAGGTTCCACCAGAGGTAGCCCGCCGCGACTGCCATATAACCCCAGCGGGCAATCCGCCGCCCCGTTTCCTGCTTCATGCGCCACCTCCGCGTTCATTTCAACCTATATTATAGCATTTTTCTGCTGCTTGCGCAAGTGGACGCATTTCTACTAAATTCATCACAATAATAGTTATGATTCATATTCTAATTGTTGACTATTTTCGAAACCATATGCTTCGTAGAACTCGCGTTTCAGCAGCAGAAAATCCTCCATGCGCCGCAATAGCACATACAGCAGCGCCCTATCCTCGAACTCGCCACGCGTTGCGGGAAGCGGCTGACGCTGCATCTCTGCCAGCAGGCCATGCAGGGCGGATAACAACGATGTGCAGTCGTTTTCACGGTCATACTCGGCAAAAATGCGGCCAATCAGCGCCCGAACCTCGGCTTCCTGCGGCGGATGTCCCTGTACTTTTTGTGCGTCTTGCGTGACTTGCAGCAGGATTCTCCGCTGCTGGCGGCGCATGTTGATATAGTGAATCTCGCGCGTCGGCGCATCTGTTAGACTATTTTCGGCGTTTTTCGCGGCACATTCGTCTGCCTGCCGGAGCGTTTCACCCAGCAAAATCAAGGGGTTGCGCGCATCCGCCCCTTCCGCAAGCGCACGCAGCGCCGCCCGCATCTGCTCATCCGCCTGACGAAGCAATGCGTCCAGGCGCCTTTCGTCCGGGTGCAGGTGCAGGTTCGTCAGGATGCCGCAGGTTGTGCCGATGAGGAACAACAGACTTTCGTTGCCGATCTGCGTCCACGTCATGCCGCCAGTTCCCATAAAGTGGGAAATCAGCACGGAAATCATCGCCGTCGCGTACCCCCACGAGCAGGCATAGCACAGCGACGCGAAAACAAACAGGTAAATTCCGAAAGCAAGCAGACCATCGCCGAAGAGCGAGAAGCACACGAAGGCGATCAGCAGCGCCGCGCCGTACGCCATCAGCCGCCCCAGCGCCACTTTCATTGTCTCGCGCTTCGTACCCATCAGGCTCAAAATCGCGATAATCCCTGCCGTCGCGCTAAACTGCAGGTGTATTGCGCTGGCGACGGCTATCGCAACCGCCGCACTTCCAGCCGCCTTCAATCCGGTCAGCAGAAGTCCGCGCGTTCGGTCATTGTGCGTTCTTTTCCACATAAACACTCCTCGACGGGAAGGCGAAAGACAGCCCTTCTTCCGCCATCAGATTCATAACCGCAAGGTTAATTCTGCCTTTGAGTGCACGGTAATCGCCGTAACCGGGGGTGTTGACCATCATGCGGACGTTGACGTTGATGGACGAATCCGCGAACTCCTCCAGCACCGCCTGCACGCTCTGCCCATCAACGTCCGGATCTGAAACCAGAAGTTTCGTCAGGTCGCGGATGAACTGCTCCACCTGCGGCGCACTCGTGCGGTACTCTAAGCCAATCGTGAACGCCCACAGGCGCTGGGTGCGCGCGTTCGCATTTTGGATGTATTCGGCGCAAACCTTGCTGTTTTCGACGGTAATGAGCACTTGGTCGGGCGTGCGAATGCGGGTTGAACGCAGCGAAATGTCCTCGACGGTGCCCTCAACGTCGCCCAGCACGATGTAATCGCCGAGCGAAAACGGGTGCTCCGCAACGAGCGTGATCCCGGCAATCAGGCCGGAGAGCGTGGACTGCGCCGCGAGGGTGATGGCAAGCCCAACGACACCCGCGCCGGCGATCAGGCTCGTGACCGGTACGCCAAGGCCGTCCAAACCGACCAGAACCGACATCACGACGACGACTGTTCGGCATCCGTTCTCGAAAAAGCGTGACAACGTTTCGTAGTTTTCCGGCTGATCAGGGTGCGGATGGCGATGCAGCATTTGCCAAATAACCGGGATGGCTTCCCAAACGCCCCACGCCGCCATCGCCAGCACAAACGCCTGGTAGTACGGCATTGCGCGGGTGAGCACCACACGGATTTCGGCGCTCCACGGGATGGTTAGCAGTGCCCAACCCGCAAGTGTGACGCGGACGAGCCACGCTGCCGGGCGCAGGAAGCAGCGGAGAAGATGCCCTACAAGCGCTGGAATGCGGTCGCTAATCCGCTTTTTTACAGGCGTCAGGACGCGCTTCAAGAGCGGAACGGCGAAAACGGCTGCCAGCAGAAGAAAACCTGCGAGTAAATAATGCTGGACTTCGGGTGTCATGGCGCGCGTCTCCTTTTAATTGGTGGAAATTACGCAGGAAAGGGGAAGCCATTGCGCTCCCCTCGTGCTTATTTGCTTTTTTTCTTGCCGATGGACATGATTTTCTCTTTCCACTGGCGCAGCAGCGACATCCGGTGTCCGCTCTCACGCGGGTCATCGGCAATCTCGTCGCCCGCAACGGATGCGGATACAGATTCTTCTACGTCCGTATACCCCTTCTGCCGCAGGCCGTGCCGCGCCGCCGACCGCAGAATGCCGTAAATTGTGGCGAAAACGGGAACGCCGACGACCATACCGACCAAGCCGAAGAGATCCCCACCGACGACAATCGCGAAGAGAACCCAGAGCGCCGAGATGCCAATCGAATCGCCGAGAATCATCGGGCCGATGAAATTGCCATCCAGCTGCTGGATAATCAGGATCAAAATCAGGAAAATCAACGCCTGCCACGGATCGAGGAAGAGCAGAATCACCGCGCCGGGTATCGCGCCGATGAACGGGCCGAACACGGGGATGATGTTCGTGATGCCGACAATGATGCTGATGAGCGTCGCGTACGACAAGCCGAGGATGTTCATGCTGACAAACGTCAGTACACCAATAATCGCGGAATCGAGGATTTTCCCGGCGAAAAAGCCGCCGAAATTACGGTTTGCGTCGTGGCAAATCCGCAGGGTCGTCTCCGCGGCGCTCTTCGGCAGAACGCGCGCGTCAGTACCCGCGCGTGGCGGAGCAGCTTATCCTTCTGCAGGAGGAGGTAGACACTGCTGGCAATTGCTGTAAAAATGGTCACGACACCCGACGCGACGGCCCCCGACGTAGCTGATAATTTGCGGCACGCGGTTCGTAATCGCCTTGACAATCGTGCCAAGCAGGTCGCTCATGCTGGCATTCAGGTTCTCCACCGGCGTAACCGCAAGGCTCAAATCCACGCCCGGCGTTTCCGCGTCAAGTTTCTTGAGCATATTCAGCAAATTTTGCGCATAGCCGTCGAAATTCTGGTAGAACACGACAACGCTGCCAACCATTTGCGGAATAATCAGCACCATCAGCAGCACAACGATTGCCAAGCCGACAATGTACGCCAACAAGATGGCGAGTCCGCGGCACTTTTCGCGTCCGCGGAAGAGGTACTTCATCGCTGCTTTAACAATTGGGTTAAGGCAGTAGGCAATCACCACACCGCCCGCGAACGGCGCAAGGATGCCCAGAATGCGGTTCACACCGTTCAGGAAGGACTGCGCGTTGAGCAGCGCCATGTAACGCAACCGCAATCAGCGTAATTCCAAGGTAATCGAGGTTGCTCTGCGGCTTTCGGCGCAGCCACTTGTTCTCGTCCATCAAAAATCCCCTCGCTCTCTACCTATTATAATAGTGCAGAAACGCCCGGCTGTCAATCGCTTCGATTCATTTTTAACGTTTTTTTCATTTTTCGGACGTCAAAAAGGGCGCATTCCCGCGAATGCACCCCATTTTACAATTATTGCTTTTGTGGATGATGCCGTCCACTGAAATTTAACTTTTCAGCAGAATTTGCTCCACTTCCGCCAGATTTTTTGCTGTATAAGTTGCTTGTTGGCAACCCGTGTTCTTCCAATCAACAAAGATACTGTCGATTCCAGCGTTGACCGCCGCGGGGATGTCCGCCGTCGCGCTATCGCCGACCATGACTGCTTCCGCCTTGTCCGTGCAGCCGCATTCGGCAAGGGCAATTTCAATCAGGCGCGGATCGGGCTTGCTGACGCCTTTTTCGCTGCTGATGACAATGTTATCCAGCAGTGGCGTGAACACGCACCGAAAAAGTCGGTTGCGCTGGATGACGCTGTCACCATTACTGACCAGCACGATTTTCATCTGCCCGTGCAGGCGGCGCAAAAACGCCTCCGCGCCGGGCATGAGGTCAGCGTGCGTGCCGAGATAGTGGCTGTAACGCAGGGCAAGGCGGGGCGCGCAGACGTTTTCGGCGGGGTATTCTGCCAGAAGCTGGGCAAAACGGGCGATTTTAAGCGCCGCGTGGGTGGTTTCGCCGCGTTCGAGTGCCTTCCAGAGTGTGTCATTGATGGCGCTGTACCGTGCGCAGACGGCGTCGGTCGGTTCAATCCCGGCTTCGGTGAGCGTCTCGCGGAGGGCGGCGTGTTCGGCGGCGTGGAAGTCCATGAGGGTGTTATCGTTGTCGATGAGCAGATAGCGATACTTCATAGCTGTCTCTTCCTAAACTTTTAGGTATTTTCGTGCGTTACTCGCTGCGCTCCGGCGTATAGGGCAAGTCGCGGTCGGCATTCTTTTCCTTCAGGTAGTCAATGACCCAAATCTTGCCGTCCGTGCGCATCCGGGTCAGCCCTTTATAACCCAAAAGGTACGAAATGTGCTTCTTGTCGCAGTAGTTGACGCTGCCTTTGATGACGTTCGCCGCGCCGTTGATGAAAATCAGCTACGGGTTGATGGCTTCCAGGAAGTCATCGCGCAGGCGCACCTGCCCGTGGTGCGGGTACTTGAAGATATCCGCGTTCAGCCCAATTTCCGGCGGATTCGCCGCGAAATACTGCTGCGAGCGGTTCTCGTTGTCGCCCGCGAGGAGCATCCGGCGGTCGCCGTACTGCACCATCAGCATGGCGGACTGGTCGTTCACGCCCCAAGAGGACTTGTGGTACTGAATGACGGTCATCTTGACGCCGCCGTCCTCCCCCAGCGTGAAGGTGTCGCCGTTGCCAATCTGCTCGATGGGGATGTTGTTCGCCTTCATGAATTTAACCGTGCTCTTCATCCGCGCGTTAAAATCTTCCGGAAAGGTAATAAAGAACTTGGAAATCGGCGCGTATTCGTTGACGAACTGAAATCCGTCGATGTGGTCATCGTGCGGATGGCTGTTGTAGGCAATGTCGATGTGGTCGATGCCGAGGGTATCGCAAGCGGTGTAGATGCGGTTGCGCATGGTTGCATTTTTGGTCGATGCGTCTATCATCATGACCATGCCGTCATAGCGCAGGAGGATGCAGTCGGAGGAGTAAACACGCGGAAAAACGATTTCGAGAATCTTCGCGCCGTCCTCAAAGTGGTATTCAGCGTCCGGATTTTCAACCAGATTGACAACGACGGGCGTTTCTGCCATCGCGAACGTCGGCAGGAGCATTGCCATCATCAGGAGTAACAAAAGTAATTTCTGGATTTTTTTCATCGGAGAAGCCTTCCTTTCCTGTACTTCCCTTCCATTGTAGGCGTTCGGGCGAGGTTTGTCAAGCCGCCGCGAAGATTATTACAAATCAACCGCCGGTTATTCTTCCATCGTGAGATTCTGCAAAATCCACACCTGCCCGTCGGTTTGCAGCAGCAAGCCGCATTCATCCGTGTGCGCGGCGGGAATCGCCATGGCATCCAGCTGCGCAAGGGCGTACGGCGCGCGGGTCGGTTTGGCGGTGATGATGGCGAGTTTGGGCGCAATAGTGGTCAGAAGAGTCTGATTCATGGCGGCATGGCCATGGTGCGGGTACTTGAGGATATCTGCGTGCACATCGTCGCCGGAATCAAGCAGCGCCTGCTGACCCATGCTTTCGAGGTCGGCGAGCATCAGCATCCGGGCATCCCCCAGCGTCACGAGGGCGAGCAGGGAGCGATTGTTGATGGTCTTGCCGGTATTTTCCGGAAGAATCAGCGTGATTTGCGCGTGTCCGAGCGTCAGCATTTGCCCATCCGATGCATTTTCGATCGGCACGCCGCAATCCGCCATTACCGCGAGGGTATGCTGCATCTGCGCGTTTTCGTTCGCGGGGAACGACGTGAGGAATCGCCCAATCGGCATCCGGCGGGCGATGGCCTCGAAGCCGGGCTGATGGTCGTGGTGCGGATGGGTGGCGACGACCCAATCCAGCCGCGTCACGCCGAGGGCTTCCAGCGCGGTCTGAACGGCGGATTCCTCCGCGTATCCGCCCGCGTCAATCATCCCGGCGTGGCCGTCGCAGACGAGAATGGCGGCGTCGGCGAAGGTCATCTGGGGAAAAGCGACGGTGAGGACGGCTGCGTCGGACGGAAAGCGGGCGTCGGCGTCGTGGGCGCGGAGGTCAAGGACAGGGACATCCGCCAGCGCGGCGGACGAGAAAATCAGGAGGATCAGGAGAATAGAAATTAACTTGCGGGTCACTTTTTCCCCTTCTTGAGCGCCTTGCGCTTCTCTTCGAGACGGTCAAGTTCCTGCTGGAGCTTCTCGCGTTTTTCGCGCATATTCGCCTGCAATTCGTCGTGCTTCGCCTTCAGGCGGGCAAGGTGCGCCTTATTGTAGAATTGCACCTCCGGGAAAGCGTGCAGCGGGTGGCGGAGCAGGAAGCCCTGCGCCATGAGCGCCTCGCGAACCGCCTTGGTGATGGCTTCGGTGTTGTCCGCGCGGACGGATTCTGCCGCGCCGCGAATCTTTGTCAGCACGCCCGCGGAAATCGCGACGTCAGCAATCAGCAGCGCCGTCAGCGTGATGCTGATGACATCCAGCCAGACGGGCGGGATTTTGGCGAACAGGCCAAACGCAAAGGGTTTCAGCACCTTGACGACGAACACGCCCATCACCCCGAACGCCAGCAGGTTGCTCGCGCACACGCGCCCGTTGATGTTGAAGCGCTTCTGGGAGTAGTCCCACCAGCGCGTGGAACAGTTTTTCCATCAGCCAGCTGGTGATATATTCCAGCGTGCCGCAAAGGACGAGGGCGAGCAGGAACGTCGACTCGACCTGCGTTGTCCACAGGGGCAGAAAGTACGCCATCAGCACAGCGCCCGTGCCGTAAATCGGGCACAGCGGGCCGAGCAGAAAGCCGCGGTTGATGAAGCGCCCGAACTGCACGAGCTTACAGGCGACCTCCATGCACCAGCCGATGAAGGAGCAGGCGAAGAAGAGGAGGACATACATTTCAATTTCTATCCACAAGGCGGTGATTCCCCTTTCGATATGGGTTCATAAGTGAATCATAGCACAAGACGAGGGATTACGCAAGGGGGGGAGACGAGGGGCTTTGCCCCTAACCCCAGCAGGGCGCTGCCCTGCACCTGCCAAAGGGTCTTCGACCCTCTGGACTCCCTTTTCGCGATTCAGTTGGTGACGTTTTCATACTGTTTGCGCGTGTTGATGCGGGGTTTCGCTCCTGCGGGAGCGACCAGAGGCGTTGCCTCTGGACTCCACAAGGGACTTCGTCCCTTGACCCTTTCGCGCGATTCGGTTGGTGACACTTTCATACTGCTTGCGCGTGCTGATGCGGGGTTTCGCTCCTGCGGGAGCGACCAGAGGCGTTGCCTCTGGACTCCACAAGGGACTTCGTCCCTTGACCCTTTCGCGCGATTCGGTTGGTGACACTTTCATACTGCTTGCGCGTGCTGATTGAGGGGAACGACCTCATCCGTCGCTGCGGATGGGGTCGGGTTCTGCTGCAATCAAGACAAAATCTCCCGAAAGGTCAGCCCCTCCGGGAGAAAAAAGCACCTTGGGTTAAATATCCTCGTCATCCGCCGGGGAATCCTTCTCGTCCTCCCCACCCAGATCCATGTCCAAATCACTGCCGTTTGCTTCCTCTTCGGCACGGCGCAGCAGCTCCTGCACTGCCTTCGATTCCGCCGCGTCCGACGTGTCGAAGCCCTCGGCGCGCGCTTCGGCGGCATCCGCATCAGCAGCATTCGCGGGCGCATCCGGCTCTTCGTCGCGCTCGGCGCGGGCAACGGCGATGACGTGGCTGCCTTCCTGCAGCTTCATCACGATAACGCCCTGCGTGTTGCGGCCGCAGACGCGGATGTCCTCGGCGCGGGTGCGGATGATTGTGCCGTCGTCGGTGATGAGCATCAGGTCTTCGTCCGGCTTGACCATCAGCAGCGCGGCGAGGTCGCCGGTCTTGTCGGTCAGCTTCGTGGCGATGATGCCCTTGCCGTTGCGGCCCTGCTCACGGTACTCGTCGGGGCTGGTGCGCTTGCCGTAGCCCAGCGTGGTAATCGCCAGCACGTCTGCGCCCTGCTCCAGCGGCACCATGTCAATGATGATATCGTCGTCATCCAGCCGCATGGACTTCACGCCCATCGACGCGCGGCCCATCGGGCGGATGTGGCGCTCGCTGAAGCGGATTGCCATGCCCTTGCGGCTGCCCAGCAGAATTTCGTCGTCACCGCTGGTCAAATCCACGCCAATCAGCTCGTCGCCTTCCTTCAAATTGATGGCAATCAGGCCGTTCTTGCGCAGGTTCGCGAACTCGCTGTACGGCGTTTTCTTAATCATGCCGTCGCGCGTCGCCATGACGAGGTTGTGTTCGCCCGTCGCGCCCGGCACAGGCACCATGCACGTCACCTTTTCATCCGACGCAATCTGGATGAGGTTGATAATCGCCGTGCCGCGCGCGGTGCGTCCAGCTTCCGGAATCTGGTAGCACTTGAGCATGTACACGCGCCCCATGTTGGTGAAGAACATGATTTCGTCGTGCGTGGAGACGACGCGCATCTGCACGGCGAAGTCCTCTTCCTTCGTCGTCATGCCGGTCACGCCGCGTCCGCCGCGGTTCTGCGCGCGGTAGATGGATTTCGGCGTGCGCTTGACGTAGCCCTGCCGCGTCAGCGTGACGACCATGTCCTCCTCCTGAATCAGGTCTTCCACGTCGATTTCGCCGTCGATGGTAGTCAGCTCGGTGCGGCGCGGGTCAGCAAATTTATCGCGGATGGCGCTGATTTCGGTCTTGATAACCTCCATCAGCAGGTGTTCGTCCGCCAGAATCGCCTGGAAGCGGGCGATTTCCTTCTCCAAATCGTCGTATTCCTGCTGGAGGCGGTCGCGTTCCAGACCGGTCAGGCGCGCCAGACGCATGTCCAGAATCGCCTGCGCCTGCTTGTCGGAGAAGTCGAAGCGCTCCATCAAGGTCGTTTTCGCGGTGTTGGGGTCTTTGCTGGCGCGGATGATGGACACAATCTCGTCGATGTGGTCAAGCGCCTTCAGCAAACCTTCCAAAATATGCGCGCGGGCAAGCGCCTTGTTGAGGTCGAAGCGCGTGCGGCGGGTGACAACGTCCTTTTGATGCTCCAGATAATAGTACACCATGTCGCGCAGGGAGAGGATTTTCGGCTGCCCGTTGACCAGCGCGAGCATGTTCGCGCCGAACGTCTCCTGCATCGACGTGTGCTTGTAAAGCGTATTCAGGATAACCTGCGGGTAAACATCCTTCTTCAGCTCGATGACGATGCGCATCCCCTGCCGGTCGGACTCATCGCGGATATCGCTGATGCCCTCAATGCGCTTGTCGTGCACGAGTTCGGCAATCTTCTCCACCAGCTTCGCCTTGTTGACCTGATACGGGATTTCCGTCACGACGATGCGGCTGCGGCCATTGGGCATTTCCTCGATGTTGGTTTTCGCGCGCACCTCAATGCGCCCATGCCCCGTGTAGTAGGCTTCGCGGATGCCGCGTCTGCCGAGGATGATGCCGCCGGTCGGGAAGTCCGGGCCTTTGATGTGCTGCATCAGGTCGTCGATGGTGCAGTCCGGGTTGTCAATCATGCAGATAACGCCGTCGATGACCTCGCCGAGGTTATGCGGGGGGATGTTCGTCGCCATGCCGACGGCAATGCCGCTGGAACCGTTGACGAGCAGATTCGGGAAGCGGCTGGGCAGCACAGCGGGCTGCATGAGCGTTTCGTCGAAGTTGGGGTAGAAATCGACCGTGTCCTTCTCGATGCCTTCGAGCAGGTAGGGGGTCAGTTTCGTCATGCGGGCTTCGGTGTAACGCATGGCGGCAGCGCCGTCGCCATCCACCGAGCCGTAGTTGCCCTGCCCGTCCACGAGGGTATAGCGGATGTTGAAGGGCTGCGCGAGGCGCACCATGGCATCGTAGACGGAGGAATCGCCGTGCGGATGGAATTTGCCCAGCACGTCGCCGACAAGGCGCGCGGATTTGCGGTACGGCTTATCGGGCGTCATGCCGAGTTCTTCCATATCATAGAGGATGCGGCGGTGCACGGGCTTCAAGCCGTCGCGCACATCCGGCAGCGCGCGGTCGATGATGACCGCCATTGCGTAGGAGATGAACGACCGCTTCATCTCCTTTTCCAGATTCACCGGGATGAGTTTGTCCTGAATGCTGCTCATAATTTCTCTCCGAACTGTTCAGGTTTTCTGTCTGATAATTGCTTGTTGTATAATGCGCACGGGGTGCCGCCACAGCGGGCGGAAGAGGTTCTCCTTGCGCGGATGCGGTTACACATCCAAATCCTTCACCAAATCCGCGTTCTCCTCGATGAACTTCCGCCGCGGCTCAACCTGATCGCCCATCAGCAGCGTGAAGATTTCATCCGCCGCCATTGCGTCCTCCGGCGTAATCTGCATCATCGTGCGGGTTTCGGGGTTCATGGTCGTCTGCCACAGCTGCTCGGCGCTCATTTCGCCCAAGCCTTTGTAGCGCTGAATGTCCGGCTTCGGGTCGCGCCCGATTTCGTCCAGCAGTCTTTGGAGTTCGTCGTCATCATAGACGTACTTTTCCATTTTGCCCTTCGTCACCTTGTACAGCGGCGGCATGGCGGCGTACACATAGCCTTTTTCCACCAGCGGCCGCATGTAGCGGTAGAAGAACGTCAGCATCAAAATGCGGATGTGCGCGCCGTCCACGTCCGCGTCCGTCATGCAGACAATGCGGTGGTAGCGCAGCTTGCTTTCGTCAAACTCATCGCCGAAGCCGCAGCCGAACGCCGTCAGCATACTCTTAATTTCGTTGTTGCCCAGCGCCTTGTCCAGCCGGGTTTTTTCGACGTTGAGGATTTTGCCGCGCAGGGGCAGAATCGCCTGAAAATGGCGGTCGCGTCCTTCCTTGGCGCTGCCGCCTGCGGAGTCGCCCTCGACGAGGAAGATTTCGCACTTGCTGGGGTCGCGCTCGGAGCAGTCCGCCAATTTGCCCGGCAGGGACGCCGATTCCAGCACCGTCTTGCGGCGGGTGGCCTCGCGCGCCTTGCGGGCTGCCTCGCGCGCACGCTGGGCGCTCACGCAGCGGTCAAGAATCGTCCGCCCGACAGACGGGTTCTCCTCCAGATAGGTGGACAATTCCTCCTTCACAAGGTCGTTGACCACGCCGCGAACCTGCCCGGAGCCCAGCTTCGATTTCGTCTGGCTCTCGAACTGCGGGTCTTCCATTTTGACGGACACAACCGCCGTCAGGCTTTCCTTCGCGTCCTCCGCCTTCAGGTTCGGCTCGTTGTCGCGCAGGAGCTTGTACTTGCGGCCGTAGTCGTTGATGGCGCTCGTCAGGGCGGTGGTGAAGCCGGTCAGATGCGTGCCGCCGTCGGGGGTCGCGATGTTGTTGACGAAGGTGTAGATGTTTTCGGCATACGAGTCGTTGTACTGCATGGCGACTTCCACGAGGATGCCGTCCTTCACGCCCTCGGTATAAATCGGTTCAGGGAACAAAACTTCCTTGTTGTGATTCAGATACTTGACGAACTCGCGCAGCCCGCCTTCGTAGAGGAAATCCTCCGTCACGGGCGTTTCGCCGCGCTCGTCGGTGAAGGTGATGTGGATGCCCTTGTTCAGGAACGCCATTTCGCGCAGGCGCTTCTTCAGCACGTCAAAATCAAACGTGACGCCGCGCTCGAAGATGCCGTCGGGGTTGTCGTCGCTGATGACGTCGGGCAGGAAGCGAATCGTCGTGCCGGTGCGGTCGGTTTCGCCAATGACGCGCAGGTCGTAGAGGTACTTGCCGCGCGCGTATTCCTGCTGATAAATTTTCCCATCCTGATAGACCGTCACGGACAGCGACTTCGACAGCGCATTGACCACCGACGCGCCCACGCCGTGCAGGCCGCCTGACACCTTGTAGCCGCCGCCGCCGAACTTGCCGCCCGCGTGCAGCACCGTCAGGCAGACCTCAACCGCCGGACGCCCCATTTTCGGGTGGATGCCGACGGGGAAGCCGCGCCCGTCGTCGCGGACGGAGACCGAGCCGTCCTTGTGCAGCGTCACGTCGATGCGCTTGCAGTAGCCCGCCAGCGCCTCATCCACGGAGTTATCCACAATTTCGTACACCAGATGGTGCAGTCCGCGGCTGTCCGTCGAGCCGATGTACATGCCGGGGCGCTTGCGAACCGCCTCCAAGCCCTCCAGCACCTGAATCTGCTCTTCGCCGTATTCGCTCTTGACCTGCGTCGCTTCTTCAATCTGCTGTTCGATTTCTTCTTCCGTCCGGTGTTCGAGTTCCTGGTCGTTCAACATGCTTGCACCTCACAAAATCAATAAACGGCGGATTTTTTTCCCACGCCGCGGAAAATCGTAAAATCAGGGGCATTTGCCCTTGCCCCGCCATCCGGGAGGGGGGACACGCACGTCGGGGTACTTCGCGTCAGCGGGCGCACAAGCCGTGTCTACGCGCGCCCCACCGCCGGATTCCCCCGCTGTTGACTCTTCCCCAACATATTTATTATAGCACTTTCCGCCCCAAAAGAAAAGGGTTTTCCTTCATTATTATTGTGTTTTGCTTCGGAAGGGGGGAAATGTTGTTTTCGGTCAAAGCACTTCGGTTCTGTAACGATAAAAACCAAGTAACGGGAGTGTGCACAGCGAAGGGGTCGAGGGGGCGACCGCAAAGCCCCCTCGTCGCGTCCGCAGACGCGAAACCCTCTGCGTAACAAAAAAGTGCAGTTGGTTTTGACCCCAAAATCAAATGAAATCAAGCGAAATCAAATGAAATCAAATTTCCTTGACGAACATCCATTCCCCGTACTACAATATCACTGTCGCAATAGCGGCGAATAAAATCCGAAAGGAATGACCCAAATGTGCAATGTAAACTACTTGATTGAAATCCGCCGTTTCAACACATTCGCCGCGCGAACCCGCCTTCCCGCCAGCGCTCAGCTGCTGTGGTACAAGCTCATCGAAATCATGAACCAGCACGCCCGCGGCGGCGACTGGTGCGACGGCTTCCTCCGCATCGACAACCCGTACCTGCTCGCCTACTTTCCCATGAGCGCCACCGCCCTCGCCGACGCTCGACGCACGCTCTGCGAATCCGGGCTTTTGGAGTACATTCCCGGCGAAAAGAAGCGCACGCCGCCCGCGTACCGCCTGCGTTACTTCTCCGTTTGCGACGGAAAAGGCGCTGTTGAGCGTGACTATTCGCGTGAAATCAGTGCTGATAGCACAGCTGATTGCCCCGCTGATTGCCACGAAATCCGTGACGATCCCCGTGATCATCCCGATTTTCCCGCTGATGATCACGCTGATTGCCCCACCGATTGCCCCGAAATCCGTGACGATCCCCGTGACAATCCGAATTACCCAAGCGTTTACCCAAGCGATTGCATAACCGTTTGTCCAACCGATTGCACAACTGATTGCCACGGAAATACGCCCGATTCCCACGACACTAATATAAACTATACGGAAACAGAAACGGAAACCGTAAACCCAACAGGGAAAACGAATGATGATGAAAAGGAGACATCTGCTTCCTCTGCCGGATACGCGGGCGCAGGCGCGCACAAGCGTGCGTATGCGTGTACGGAGGCGGGCGCGCGCGAGGGAGCGTTTCCGCGGTCAGTGCGGGAGAGCGCGAAACTGGCGGGTAAAGTGCTGCTGCATCAGGTGTTCACGGAGAATCAGCTGAATCGGGTGATGGCGGCGTTTGGGGCGTACCCGTTCGAGGACGGGCTGATGATTCAGGCGGTCGCCAAGACGGCGGAGGCGAATCCGACGAACGCGGTGAATTACCTGATTCAGCTGCTGACGGACTGGGGCGGCGCGGGTGTTCGGACGGTGACGGAGATGGAGGACTACCTGTACGCACGGAGTATGGCGCAAGGGAACGCGCTGATGCACACGCGGGAGGAGGGGCGCACACTTTTGGCGGCGTTCAAGGCGGAGCATGGGGCGGCGTGAAGGGAAATTCGGAATGCGAAATTATGTGTGCGCTTTGGGGCATGAGAAACGCCCGGCTGGCGTGGGCGCAGTCGGGCGAAGGGTTGGCTTTATGAACTTGCTGGTTGTAACCGCAGATTTAATGGGCTTTCCGGCGCACGCTCAAGCCTTTCGGGTCTGCACCTCTTCAATCATCTCCAGCACGCGCTTTGTGCCATCGGCGGGAGGGGCGTTTTTGACGGCGGCGGTCAATTTGTCGCGCTCCGCCCACGTCTGCATCAGCGCGTCGGTCAGGGTCTGCGGGGTCATGTTTTCCTGCAGGAGAACGTGGCAGAGTCCGCGTTTTTCAAGGCTTTGGGCGTTGAGAATCTGATCGCCGCGGCTGGCACCCTTGGGGTACGGGACAAGCAGCAGCGGACGGGCAAGCGCTTGGAACTCCATCAGGGCGTTGCTGCCCGCGCGGGAGAGCACAAGGTCGGCGGCGGCGAGCACATCCGGCAGTTCCTTATCGAGGAACTCCACCTGCGTGTAACCGGGGGTTTTATCAAGCGTCGGGTCAAGGTTGCCCTTGCCGCAGATATGGGCGACGTCAAACGTCCCGGTGAGCATCGGCAGAGCATCCCGCAGCGCCTTATTGACCGCCTGCGCGCCGAGCGATCCGCCCATCATCAGCAGAACGGGCTTCGTGCCGTCGAAGCGCAGGAAGGACAGACCCTTGGCGCGGCTGCCGCGGAAAAGCTCCGGGCGCAGGGGCGTGCCGACCATCTCCGCCTTTGCGCCGAGCATCTGCGCGCATTCGGGGAAGGTGGTGGCGATTCGCTTGACGAACGCGGCTGAGCTTATTCGCCAAACCGGGGGTTAAATCGCTTTCGTGGCAGACGACGGGAACGCGATGCAGCCACGCGCCGAACACGACCGGCACGGCGACGAATCCGCCCTTGCTGAAGCAAACATCCGGTTTAATTTTGCCCATGAGGTGCGCGGACTGGAACGCCCCCGCGGCGACGCGGAAAGGGTCAGTGAAATTCTTCCAGTCGAAGTAGCGACGGAGCTTGCCGGTCTTCACCCCGTGGTAGATGACGCCGGGGACGTTGCGGAGTTTCTCGGCTTCCATGCCGTTTTCCGTGCCGATGTAGTGGACTTCGTAGCCCGCGGCGAGGAGGTGCGGCAGGAGGGCGAGGTTGGGGGTGACGTGACCCATCGTGCCCCCGCCGGTTAAAACAATCTTTTTCATGACTGGCAGCCTTCTTTCTGGCTTGTTGGTGTATGTTGCGCAGAGATTTCGCTCCTGCGGGAGCGACCAGAGGGCTTTGCGGTCGCCCTCTGGACTGCTTCGCGGTGCACACTCCTGTTTCTTGGTCGTCAGCGAAAATGGTTATGGTTTGTGTACTGTTTCTGCTCTGAAAACATAACAAACCGGCATTCCCGCTGAAAAGTCCCCTTGAACGCCCAACCCATTGTATGCTATACTAATCAAGAAAAATGAAACTTCCACGAGGAGGAAAAATCCGCATGAAAATTGTCATTCTTGATGCGCAGGGCGGCGGCATGGGGCGGCAGCTGGTCGAGGGGCTGAAGAAAGCGCTGCCGAATCAGCCGTTGATTGCGGTGGGGACGAACGCGCTGGCGACGGCGGCGATGCTCCGCGCGGGGGCAGACCAAGTGGCGACGGGCGAAAACGCCGTCGTGGTATGCGCCGGGATGGCGGATTTGATTCTTTGCCCGATTGGCATGGTGCTGTGCGACGCGATGCTGGGCGAAGTGACCGCGAACATGGCGCTGGCGGTCGGGCGCAGCAGGGCGCACAAGATTCTGCTGCCGGTGAGCCGGTGTCAGGCAAGTGTTGCTGGCGCTCCGAAAATGTCGATGGCAGAGGTTGTCGCCAAGGCGGTGGAAGAAACCGTGGCGCGGGTTTCTGCGGCTTCCGTGTGAAGCGGAATTGACCTTTTTTGTTACGCAGGGATTTCGCTCCTGCGGGAGCGACGAGGGGGCAATGAAAACAGACGAATGTCTGCGGTCGCCCCCTTGACCCCTTCGCAGCGCACACCTCCACACTTGGTTGTTATCGTTAGTTATGATTTTGTGAGTTGATTGCTTCTGAAAGCATCACATATCCTTGATGCAATCCTTGTTGCGGACGAAGTAGTCGATGCCGCTCCAGAGGGTGATGGCGGCGACCCACAGCGTCAGCACGGTGCTGATCCACCGCATCCACGGCGCGCCGAGGACGGTCGCGTTGACCACGTCCCACGCGGGGGCGGTCAGGGCGGGCTGGTGCGTAATCAGCACGAAGAGGAGCATCACCATCTGGCTGGCGGTCTTGATTTTGCCGAGCTTGCCCGCGGCAATCACGCGCCCCTGCCCCACGGCGACCATGCGCAGGCCGTCAACGGCGAGTTCGCGCGCCAAAATCAGCACGACGACCCAGCCCGGCAGCGTCCCGCGCTGGACGAGCATCATCATGGCGGAGAGGTTGAGCAGCTTGTCCGCGACGGGGTCGATGAACTTGCCGAAATCGGTAATCAGGTGGCGGGAGCGGGCGATATGGCCGTCAAAGTAATCGGTCAGGGCAGCGACGGCGAACACGGCGGCGGCGAGCAGATCGCAAACGAGGGTCTGCGGGAGCATCAGCGCCACCATCACCGGAATCAGCGCGACGCGCAGGAGCGACAATTTGTTGGGCAGGTTCATGCAATCACCCCTGTCAGGTCGTAGGTGCTGGCTTTTTCAATGCGGACGTCCACGAAATCGCCGACGCTGGGCATTTTGCTTTCGCCCGCGGTGAAGATGATTTCGCCGTCGGTTTCGGGGGCTTCGCGCTGGCTTCTGCCGAGGATTTCGCCGCGCGCGTTGCGGTCGGTCACGAGCACTTTCTCCACCGTGCCCACGCGCGCCTGATTCTTCTTCCGCGCGATGGCGGCCTGCCGCTTCATCAGCCGGTCGAGCCGCTCCGCCTTGACCTCCTCCGGAATTAAGTCGGGCATTTTCGCGGCGGGCGTGCCCTCTTCGGGGGAGTAGGTGAACGCGCCGAGGCGGTCGAACTCGGCTTCGGGCAGGAAATCAAGCAATTCTTGGAACTGCTCTTCCGTCTCGCCGGGGAAGCCGACGATAATCGACGTGCGCAGGGTGATGCCGCGCTCGTGCGCACCCTTGACGGCGCGGCGAATATCGGCGCTTGTGCCGCGGCGGTGCATCCTTTTCAGCACCGCGTCGTTGACGTGCTGAATCGGCAAATCAACATAGCTGCAAATATTGGGCGTGTTTGCGATGATGTCCAGCAGCTGCTCGCTGGTTTCCTCCGGATAGCAGTAGAGGACGCGCAGCCAGTCCACGCCGTCGATTTTCGCCGCCTTCTGCATCAGCTCCGCCAGCTTCGATCCGCCGCCGAAGTCCATGCCGTAGCGCGACGTGTCCTGCGCAACGAGGATGTGCTCCTTCACGCCCTGCTTGGCCAAACTTTCGATTTCGCGGAGGATGTCGGCTTCGGGGCGGGAGCGGTACGGGCCGCGGATTTTCGGAATCGCGCAGAACGTGCAGCAGTTCGAGCAGCCCTCGCCGATGCGGGTGTACGCGGTGTAGGACGGGGTGGTCAGCACGCGGTCGTGGGCGTAGTAGGTGTGGTCGTCCATGCAGTAGGTCTTGCGCACGCCGTCAAGCGCCTTCTCCAGCGCGTCGGGCAGCTGCTGATACTGGTTGACGCCCATCAGCAGGTCGATTTCAGGAATCTCCTGCATCAAATCCTTCTCGTAGCGCTGGGCAAGGCAGCCCGTGACCACCAGCACCCGGCACTTGCCGATTTGCTTGTACCGCGCCATGTCGAGAATCGCGTCGATGGACTCCTCCTTCGCCGACGCGATGAACCCGCAGGTGTTCACCATCAGCACATCCGCCTGCGCGGGGTCGTTCGTCAGCTCATACCCGTGCTCCCGCAGCAGCCCCAGCGCGGTCTCGCTATCCACGCGGTTCTTATTACATCCCAGCGAAATCATTCCAACCTTGAGTTTCGTCATTGCTTTCTCCTTACCGTTGATGGGGGGAACCCAAGGGGCTTTGCCCCTTGACCCCACCAGAGGCCTTGCCTCTGGACTCCACAAGGGACTTCGTCCCTTGACCCTTTCGCGCGATTCAGTTGGTCGCACGTTCATGCTTTGCCCGCGTGTTGATTGGGGGGGAACCCAAGGGGCTTTGCCCCTTGACCCTACCAGAGGCTTTGCCTCTGGACTCCACAAGGGACTTCGTCCCTTGACCCTTTTCGCGATTCAGTTGGTGACACGTTCAAACTTCTTCCGCGTGTTTATCCACAGTTCACCCACACTGTCCCCCGTATCCACAAGTTACGGCAAAGACCAGTAACAGGAATGTGCACTGCGAAGGTTTCCAAAGGGCGATCGCAAAGCCCTTTGGTCGCGTCCGCAGACGCGAAATCCCCGCATCGCGAAAAGAGGTTATGGGGAAAAATCGCAAATTCCCCTATCGTCCATTTTACCACGAAAATCCGCATTTGAAAAGCCCGAAAATTCCCCCAATTCCTTGCCATCCGCGTCATGGTGCATCAAAATAGGGCTGCAAAAGCGCATTTGGCACGCTTGCAGCCCTGCTGATTTTATTCCGCCACAATCGCAATGGCGCTGTAATTGTCCGCTTCCTCGTCGAAGCGCTGTGCATTTGGATGCTGGAGAACGCGGTTTGGGCGGCGCTTGAGCGGAAGAAAGCGTGCGCATAACGGCAATCAGGACTCGTCAGCATATCCTTCCACATACCCTGTCGCCACGCCCTCATACGCATTCGTTGCCGGATCGGAGGATTTGCGCGCCTGCACCGTCAGGCAAGTGCCCGTGAAGTGCAGCAGCATGTCCACGCCGCAGGGGGCATCGTCAATGATTTGGCAGCGGACGCGCAGCAGATTCCCGTTTTCATCCGCCGACACCCAGCCGCCGGAGGATAGCATTGTGCGCCCCGGCCATCCGGGAAATTCACTTGCGAGGTTCTCCCCCAGCCCGAATTGCAGCGGATGCCGCCCGCGCGCGTTCTCCCAAATCAGCGTGTTTCCCCGCAGTTCCACGCACGCCAGCCCCAGCAGATTCGGCGCGGCGAAATGGTACACAGGCGACGCATCCAGCGCGCACGCGGGATTGTTCCCCAGCGGCTGAATTTCGGGCGACAGGCGAACAGGCGACATATCCTCCATGCCGCAGTAGGGGTAGATTTCGTCGAAGAAGGCGTTGTAGATGCGCTGCACGCCGATGGGGTCAAGGCGCGTGTCGGCAATCGTGCACAGGCAGACGTCCTTCTCCGGACACACCACGGCAAGCTGCCCGCCCAAGCCGTACATCACCCAGCCGCGCGCGTCATCCACACCTGCCAGCCGTAGCCGTAGCGCTCTTCCTCGTTCGTGCAAAGGCAATTGTCGATGTGCTTTTTCGTCATCTCCCGGCAGAACCATTCCGGCAGGATTCCACGCCCGCCGTCCATCACCAGCCGCGTCACCTTGTGCAAATCGCGCAGGGACATGCACAGCCCCGTGCCGCCCTGACAGGTGCCCGCGGGGTCGCGCAGCCAATGCTTCTCGTCGTTTGCGCCAAGGGGCGTGAACACCCGCGCGGTCAGGTAGTCCATCACCTGCTGCCCGGTCAGCCGCGCCACCAGCGCCGCCAGCACCTGCGAACAGCCCGTATCGTAGTGGAACACCGTACCCGGTTCGTGGGTGGATGCGGCGGTGAAGAACGGCTTCGTCCAGTCGTCGTCGGTTTCGCGGTAGACGGTAGCGCGGTAGCACGTCGCCATCCGCAGCATATCGCGGATTTTCAGGCGCATCAGGCGCGCATCCGGCTTTTCGGGCAGGATGTCGCGGAAGTAGTCGGCAATGCGGTCATCCAGCGAAATTTTTCCTTCGTCCAGCAGGAGGCCGATGGCAAGCGCCGTCATGGATTTGGACACCGAGTACATCCGGTGCGCCTTCCCCTCCTCAAACGGCGGATAGTACGCCGTCGCCTTCACTTCGCCCCGCACGTCAAGGATGAAGCCGTGCATACACACACTTTCGCGCTTCAGGCGGCTCACAAAATTCTCCACACGGGTTGCCAAACGCTGGTCAAGCATGGGATTCACTCTCCTCGTAGGCACAGGCAGCCTGAATGTACGCGCCCGTCCCCTTGATATCGTAGCTGCCTACGGTTTCCGAAATATAGTAGGCATACGACCCGTCGCGGTACGCATCCGTTTTTCCGCCCAGCCCCGCGCCATAGCACGTTTTCGCCAGAAACAGCGTGCCATCCCGCATCTGCCCGACGAAATGCCGCTGAATCGCCCGGAAGCTCTCCTGCGCCGCCGTCAGCATCCAGTCAGGCAGCTGATGATTCGCCGCCGCCTTCAAAATCGCCGCCGTCATCAGGCACGAGCCGGAGGATTCGAGGTAGTTTCCCTCGCGGCCGGGGCAGTCCAGCACTTGCAGCCACGCGCCGTCCACGCGGATTTCCAGCATTCGCGCGCTGATTCTCCATCAGCGCCCGCAGCGACTCAAAGCATTCGTGATTTTCCGGCAGCAGCGTCAGCACATCCGCCAGCCCCAGCATATACCAGCCGACAGCGCGCCCCCACGCGTGCGCCGAGCGCCCCGTCTCCGGGTCTGACCACATTTGCGCGCGGGATTCGTCCCACCCGTGGTGATTCAGCCGCGTTTTCGGCTCATAGGTGTGTTCATACGCCAATTGCAGCTGCTTCGCCGCGTCGCGGATACCCGCATCGCGGATGCCCGCATCGTCCTCCATCATCAGGCAGTATTCCACATAGAACGGCGCGGACATGTGCAGCCCATCCAGCCACATTTGGTAGGGGTAGCACTTTTTGTGCCAGAATCCCCCGTCGGATGTGCGCGGCTGACGGCGCAGCTGGTCGCGCAGCACGTCTGCCGCCCGCAGGTACTTTTCATCCCCCGTCGCCTTGTAGAGATACAGCAGCTGCCGCCCGTTGCAGATGTAGTCCAGATTGAACTCATCCAGCGTGTAGTCGCGAATTGCGCCGCTTTCGTCGGTCACGAACGTGTCCATCGCGTCCTTGATGTAATCGAAATACTTCTTTTCGCCCGTCATGGCGTACAGCGCCTCCATGCCGCGCCACGCCACGCCGTAGTCATAGCTCCAGCGGCTGGTCAGCAGGCCATAACGCTTCATCAGGCAATCCGCCATTTTCGCGGCGGATTTCGGCAGAAACTCCTTCATTGCGCTTCCTCCAACAATGTCTGTGCAATCCGCACGGCGCGTCATTTTTCCTTTATTATCATACCATGAACACAGCGATAGATAAAGGGCTTTCCGGAAATTTCTCATCAAACTCCTTTGCCGTTCCTGTCCTTTGTGCGGTGTTACCTTAATTTATGCTGTTTTCTTTGTAGATTCCGCAAAAAGTGCAGTAAAACCTTGAACTTGTGCTATGATACGACACGAAGGCGATGTGGTTGAAAAATCGCCAAATAAGAATGGAGGAATTTCCATGAAGAAGCTGCTTTCCATCGCTCTGTCCCTGTGCCTGCTCCTGTCCGTCGCGCTGGCGGACGTCACCCTGACCAAGGTCTACAAGACTGAAGACCTCGTGTCCAACACCTTCCACAACGGCTTTGTGACCGCTATCGGCATGACCGGCGAGAACACCGTCGTCCTCAAGGATGACGGCACCTACGAGTACACCAAGCGCCTGATGCAGACCGCGGAAGACGGCACCGTGGCGGCGGACCTCGTTTACACCTTCACCGGCACTTACACGAAGGATGGCGACACGGTCGTTTTGATGTTCCCGACGGCTGGCACCGCGTCTGAAAACTGGGGTCCTCTGGCGGGCTCCTACTTCCAGAACACGGAAAACGCTGCCTTCGCGGACAGCGACTACGCGGCGGGCGTTGTGCAGTGCAAGGAAGCGGAAAGCCATCTGATTGCCGACCTGTTTGAAGGCCCGTATCTGCTGGACAGCCTGACCACCTCCGACGCGGCGTTTGACGCGGAGGAATGCACCGTGACCATCACCGTCAGCGGCGACACCTTTGACTATGTGATCACCAATTCCGACGACGACTAATCCTTATCCCCAAAGCGTTAGTCGGTCCGGAAAATCCTCGCGGGGAGGGCGATACGCCTTCCCCATTTTCTTTCGCATGAAAAGGAGAAAATCATGAGTGCTGCGAAGAAGGGTATGAAAAAAAGTACCTATTTAATTATCTGGACGCTGGTGATTGCGCTGCTGTGCAGTGCCGTCGGCGTCGTCAACTACGAAGCGCTGTACTGGGATTCCGCCCTGACGCTGTACTTCGGCGAAGTCGGCGTGAAGAACGTTTCCACCGTGACGTTTGACACGGACGACCATGCGCAGGTGGCGAACCTGATTGTCGCCGAAGGCGCGGTGCTGCTGAAGAACGAAAAGAACGCGCTGCCCATGAAGGGCGGCAAAATCAGCCTCTTTGGCATCGACAACAAGAACGGCGTTCTGCAGAAGGTGCTGGAGGATGAGGGCTTCACGGTCAACCCCACGTTGGCTGCCTTCTATGCCGCGTCCAGCCATTCTTCCGGCGCGGGCAGCCTGTCGGCAGGCAACGGCTCCGAAACCGGCGGCTGGGTGATTGACGAAGTGCCGCAGAGCGAATATACGGCGGACGTCAAGGCCTCCTACAAGGATTACAACGATGCTGCCGTCGTCGTGCTGATGCGCACGGGCGCGGAAGGCAACGACCTGCCGTATGACATGTCCCGCTACGGCGGCTCGGCGGATGAAAACTACCTGGAACTGAACAAGGACGAAAAGGAACTGCTTGCCGAGGTGCATAAATCCTTCGACAAGGTGGTTGTCCTCATCAGCTCCGCCAACGCCATGCAGATGGACTTTGTGGACAAGGCGGAATACGGCATTGACGCGGTGCTGTGGTATGCCCGTCCGGCGGGCGGCATCGGCTCGATTGCCAAGATTCTGTCCGGCGCCATCAACCCCTCCGGCCGTCTGGTGGACACCTATGTGCACGACAATCTGTCCTCCGCCGCCATGCAGAACTTCGGCGACTACCGCTATGTGAACGAGGATGGCTCCCTCTCCGGCTATTCCTATGTGAACTACGCGGAAGGCATCTATGTCGGCTACAAGTACTATGAAACCCGCTATGAGGATGCTGTGCTCAAGCAGGGCAACGCGGGCGATTACGATTACGCCGCCACCGTCGCCTATCCCTTCGGCTATGGTCTGAGCTACACTGATTTTGAATGGTCTGACCTGAAGGTGGACTGGGACGGCGACCTCTGCACCGCGTCGGTCACGGTGAAGAACACCGGCTTCACCTCCGGCAAGGATGTTGTGGAATTCTACGTCCAGTCGCCCTACATCCCCGGCGGCGTGGAAAAGGCGGCTGTGGCGCTGGCGCAGTATGTCAAGACATCTGAGCTTGCCCCCGGCGAGTCGCAGCGCGTGTCCGTCACCTTCTCCAAGCAGGACATTGCCAGCTACGATGCAAAGGACGCCAAGACCTATGTGATTGACGCGGGCGACTGGTATGTGACCGCTGCCCACGATGCGCACGAGGCCGTGAACAACGTGCTTGCCGCAAAGGGCAAGACCACGGCGGACGGCATGACCGCAAACGGCAACACGGCGATGGCAGCCAAGTACATCGTTTCCGAGCGGGAACTGCTGAGCAAGGACGCTGTTTCCGGCGCGGAAGTGACCAACCAGCTTGATGATATCGTCTATGCGGACGACACGGTGTATCTCTCCCGCTCCGACTGGTCTGTGATGGACAATAACGGTCTGGAATACGCCACCGGTGTTGCGAAGGGCGTATCCAACGTCGGCAACATCTCCGGCGACGTGCCGACCTATGTGATTTCCGACGACCTGCGGGCGAAATTCGAGCTGAAGGGCTTTGCGGCTTCTCTGAACCCGACAGACCCGACGGATGCCACCCTGTATCCCGGCAAGGAAGCCTACACCTACGGCGCGAAGAACAATTTGAAGCTGATCGACATGGTGGGGCTGGACTACAACGACCCGAAGTGGGATCTGCTGCTGGATGAACTCAAGCTCTCCGAGATGCATCAGCTGTTCAACAAGTCCGGCTGGGGCTCTCTGGCGGTGGAATCCGTTGGCAAGCCCAAGACGTATGAGTATGACGCGCCGCACGGCATTGCGAACTTCCTGACGGACGCGGTCATCTACTCCTACCCCTGCGCAACAATGACGGCGGCGACGTGGAGTCAGGACGTTCAGCGCATCTACGGCAACGCCATCGGCGAAGACGCGATTGCGTCCAACACCGAGGGCTGGTACGCGCCCGGCATCAACATCCACCGCACCCCCTTCGGCGCGCGCAACTACGAATACTACTCCGAGGATGCTGTGCTGACCGGTCTTTGCTCCGCGGCGGTCTGCGCGGGCGTTGAAGCGCACGGTATGCACGCCTACATCAAGCACTTTGTCATGAACGACGCCGACACCAACCGCGCCGCCAACGGCTGTGTGGCTGTGTGGGGCACGGAACAGGCTACCCGTGAAATCTACCTCAAGCCCTTCCAGTATTCCATCCAGAAGGGCGGCGCACAGGGCATCATGCTGACCATGTGCCGCGTCGGCTGGCAGTTCACCTTCGGCTCCTATCCGCTGATGAGCGCCATCTGCCGCAACGAATGGGGCTGGCACGGCTGCTACATCACCGACTACACCACCACCATGAAGGGCGCTGGCGCTGACCAGTATCTGGCGGCGGGCGGCACGCTCATTCACGCGACCGCGGAGCAGTCGCTCAGCGACGTTAAATCCGGCTGGTGCCGCAAGCTGATTCGCGAAGCCGTGCATCAGATTCTCTACAACACGGCAAACTCGCTGGCGGTTGACCCCGCCTATGCGGCGATGCTGAATCAGGACAAGGACGGTGCGGAAGAAACAACTGCCCCGGCGGTTGAGGAGCAGAAGGGCTTCCTGCACGGCATGGCGTGGTACAAGGTTGTGCTGTACGCCTTTGACATCCTGATGGCGCTCGTGCTGGTGTTCATGGCAATTCGCGTATACAGCAAAGTGCCGATGACCGAGGAGCAGTTCCAGAACCGCAAGCGGATGAGCAAGAAGGGCAAGCGCATCATGTGGATTGTGATTGCCGTCGCCGTCATCGCGATTGCAGTTGTCTTCTACCTCTGGGCTTGGCCGCTGCTTGTCAAGGCGTTCAAGATTTAAGGTTCGAGGGGAGCAAACAAGGGCTTAGGCGAAGCGCCAAAAAGCTGCACGCGGAAGGAGCATGAAAGCGCGACCAACTCAATCGCGAAAAGGGGTCAAGGGGCAATTGCCCCTTGCAGGGTCAAGGGACAGCGTCCCTTGTGGGGTTTGGGGCAACGCCCCAATTGTTCCGCGGGCAACCAGCATCGCAAACGCACTCAACAAAGGTGCAGGCAGCGAAGCGTCCCTGCCAGTAACTTTGCGCGTCCGCAGACGCGCCCCCAAGCTGCTCTTCCCCCAAGATTCCGTGAAGAACCTGTTTTAATCCCGTTTTCCGGGGCTTCGGAGTGTTCCGGAGCCCCATTTTGTACAAGAAAGCGTTGCAAGGAGGACGTTATGCTGTCTGGGAAGAAAATCTTGTCGGCGCTGCTTTCTGCCGCTCTGCTGCTGCCCGCCGCCTCGGCGCTGGCGGAGGACGACGCGTTTGCGGCGGAAATCGAGCGCCGCTATACCGCGCCCAGCATCGACAACCGCAGCGAAGTGCGCTGGTGGATGGCGGAAGCAGGGCATACGGACGAGACCATCCGCGCGGAAATTCAGGCGATGTACGACGGCGGCTTCCGCGGCGTGGAGCTGTGTGCGCAGGGCGAAGACGAAATCAGCGAAACGGACTACGGCTACGGCTCTGCGCAGTGGGATCACGACTTGAAGCTGGCAATGAACACGGCGCTGGACTTGGGAATGACCGTCTCCCTCACCTCCGGCACAAACTGGGCGACCGCCAACGTCCCCGGTCTTGACCCGCACAGTCAGGGCGCAAGCCAGATTGTCGTGGACATTGTGGAATACATCAAGGCAGGGGCGAGCCGAAGCGGGGCAATCCCCATGCAGAAGAAAGTCGGCAGCAAGGTCTACCCCATTGCGCCGACGGCAAAGCTGATTGGCGTTTTTGCCGTGCCGCAGACGAGCGGCAACAAGGCAAAGCCCATCGTGACGGACGGAACGGGCATCATCGAGCTGACCGACAAGCTGGTCTGGGAAGCGGACGGCACGATTACGCTGGACTGGACGCCGGAAAACGCCGAATCGAAGTACCGCCTGTTCTACTACTGGCAGCAGGGCGCAATGCAGGAATCTCACCCCGCCGCTGAAACCGCGTACTGCATCAACTATTTTGATGAAGCGGGCATTGAAGCGCTGAAGGAATACTGGCTGGCGCACATCCTGGACGACGAAGCGCTGAATGCCAAGATTCAGGCGGGCGACGTGCAGCTGTTCATGGATTCGCTGGAAATCAGCACCGAATACGGCTGCGCGTTCTGGTGCGACGACATGGCGGAAGAATTTCTGGCGCGCAAGGGCTATGACATTCGTCCGTACCTGTACCTGACCATCGGTCTGCCGGATCTGTTCTACTGGGATGCCGTGGACTACGGCAGCTATGATTTGGCGGACAAAACCATGCGCGAAAAGGTGCTCAACGACCTCTTTGACGTGCAGACGCAGCTCTACCGCGAACGGATGCTGGAGCCGCTGCGCGCGTGGCTGCACGAATACGGCATCAAGACCCGCGCGCAAATCAGCTATGGGCAGCGGCTGGAAATCTCCGAGCCGATTATGAGCGTGGATTACCCGGAGGCGGAAATCCTCAACCAGAACAATCAGGTGGATATGTACCGCCTGTGGACGGGCGGCGCGAAGCTGCAGAACAAGGTGCTCTCCTCCGAAACGGGCGCTTACGGCGGCTATGCCTATACCGAGCAGGATCACCTGATGGAGGCGTACAACCTCTTTGCGGCGGGCTTCAATCGCATTGTGTGGCACATCTGGTCTGCGCAGTACGGGCCGGGAACGGATAATCGCTGGCCGCATTATACCGCCAGCGGCGCGGTGTATGCCAGCTTCTACGCCTTCGGGCCGCACGAGCCGTCCAGCGTGGATTATCCGTCGTTCAACGACCATCTGGGGCGCATCTGCCAGCTGCTCCGCGAGGGCGTATCCCGCACGGATGTCGGCATGATTTACATGAACTATCAGCAGCCCATGCCGACCAGCGGCAACCACGGCGGCGAGAACTGGCTGCTTGACCACACGACGGGCTTTTTCCCGTCCACGACCTTGCAGGACAACGGCTATACCTACGACTACTTCAGCCCGGATTTCCTGACGGCGGACGGCGTGTACTATCATGCCGAAACCGGCACGCTGGAGCAGGCGGGGTATCAGGCGATTGTGCTGTGGCAGGAGCAGCTGGCGCTGGACGGCGCGAAAGCCCTGCTTGATTTGGCGCAGCAGGGCATGAAGGTGGTTGTGGTGGATGGCGCCGCCGTTCAGACGCCGTACAATGATGGCGGCGAGGCAGCGCTGGCGGATGTGATGGCGGAAATGAAGGCGCTTCCCAACGTCTATTCCGCAAAGGACGCGGACGACGTTGCCCGTGTGCTGCAAAGCGCCGGGGTGAAACCTTACGCGGGCTTTGCCGAGCCGAACCGCCAGCTGCTGACGCAGACGCGCCGAGACGGCGACACCGAGTACCTGTATGTGTACAACTACTGCGACGGCAGCTATGTTTCCGTGTGGTCGCAGGGGGAAAAGCAGGATACGCACGGCGATACCATCACGACGGAGATGGTGGTGGACGGCACTTGATTCCGTATCAGCTGGATGCGTGGACGGGCGAAACGAAGCGCGTGGGCGTTTATCGCCATGAAAACGGCAGCACGATTTTCCCGCTGACGCTGGATTACGGCGACATGGCGCTGTTTGTGTTCCGGGCGTGCGAGGCGGACAGTGAGCTCCACGCGGTCGAAACGAACGCGGCGGATATTTGCAGCGATGGCAGCAGCCTGTCCGCCAAGGTCACAGCGTCCGGCGAATATCAGGCGCAGCTCAGCAGCGGCGAAACGCGGCAATTCACGGCGCAGGTGCCGGCTGCGTTTGAAATCACCGACTGGGATGTTACCGTCATGAAGCACACGGCGTCCGGGCAGGTGAACGAGCGCATGGAAACGCTCTTCGGCCAGACCATCACCGAAACGCAGGTGGCGACGGACATTACCCCCGTCACGCTCCATCTGGACGCCCTGAAAACATGGAATGAAATTCCGGAACTGGGCGAGCGCACGGTCGGTCAGGCGACGTACAAGGCGGTTTTCCAGTGGGATGGCACAGCGGACGGCGCGTATATCGACTTTGGCCCGATGAGCGAAAGTATGCAGGTTTTCATCAACGGCAAAAAAACGGGCGACCTGAACATGACGAAAGCGGTCATGGACATCACGCCGTGGCTGAAAAACGGCGAAAACACCATTGCGCTGCTGTATTCATCGAGCTTGGCGAATGCAGGCGGCGGCGCGGGCGGCGGCGACTGGTACGGCTACCGCTACGGCTTGCAGGCATACGGCCCTGCGCAGGCGGTTGTTCACCCCTACTGCCTGATTCCGCTGGACTGATGCCTTCTCCCCTGCCTTTTGTCCTGTACCGCGGGGCAAGGCAGGGTTGCGGCAGGCAGGATGCGTATGCTATAATGGCACCGAAATGAAGGAGGGAAAATGAGCGATGATTGCATTCCTCGCGCAGTGGCTGGGAGAACGTTATTCTTACCAAATGGGCCTTTCCGTTATAGCCTTTCTGGAAACACTGTCCGGTGTTGCTGTTTTCATTTTCCCGCTGAAGCACAAGCCGCAGTATGTCGTTCGTGCGACGGCGGGGATTGCCCTGATGGCGGCGATTATGATAGGCAGAGCCATCCTTCGCACGCATTTTCAGGCAATGCTCTGGTCACGCTTTCTGGGTGCTCTGATGGAATACTTGTCCGTGCTGCCGCTGCTGTTCCTGGCGCATGAAGGCACATGGTGTGAGCGGCTGAAAGCGTGGTGCGCCGGATGTGCCGCCGTCCAGATTGCCGGCAGCCTGTACGCACTCGTGCTGTCCTTTACGGGCGCGGACGATACGCAGACAATGACCCTGTTTCCGCAAATCACCAATGCGGATGTGACACTTCTCATCTGGTTTGTGTTCCATCTGGCCGTCTGCTATCTGCTTCGGCTGCTGTTCATCCATCCGTCTGTGCAGTACCATGAAGATCGGAAATCGCAGATTCAGACGACGTGGCTGTGCATCCTGTTCTTGTTAGCCAGTGTGCTGATTAACGCCGTGATGAGCGAATACCGCGCCGATTCCCGGCCGCTCTATGAAATGCTGCGCTGCTGCCTGGTGTTCATGTGCATTTCTGTTTTGGCGCTGCACCACGACATTGTGCTGTTTTCGCAGAATCGGGCGGAAATCGAGGTGATGGATCAGGTGCTGGCGGAGAATCGGCGGCAGTACGAGACGATGAAGGCCAACATCGACCTTGTGAATCTGCGCTGCCATGACCTGCGCCATCAGCTGGACAAGCTGCAAAGCCGCCTGACCGAATCCGAAATTTCCGCCCTGCGGGAAGCAATCGACCTCTACGACAGCAATGTGAAAACGGGCAACGAGGTGCTGGATGTTGTGCTGTACAGCACGATGCTCAAGTGCATGGAGAGCGGTATCTCCTTCACCAGCATGGCGGATGGCGAGTGCCTGTCATTCATGCGCACGCGCCACATTTACGCGCTGTTCAGCAATGCGCTGGATAACGCGGTGGAAGCGGTGATGCGCGTCAGCAACCCTGAAAAGCGGGTCATCAGCCTGCATGTCCGGCGGCTGAGCGGCGCGGTGGAAATTGCCGTGATGAACTACTACGAGGGCGAAATCAAGTTCAAAAACGACTTGCCGCAGACGAGAAAGCCCGACGGACGGCGCCACGGCTTTGGCACATCCAGTATGCAGTACATTGTCAGCCAATACGGCGGCACGATGAAAATCTCCGCCAAGGACAGCGTTTACCTGCTGGAAATCCGGCTGAACATCCCGGAAAAGGCGGAAAAAACGAAGACTCATTAAAAAAAGCAGGCGATTCGCCTGCCTTTTTTAGTGCGCTGCTAAATACTCGTTGTAGGTCTGCTGAACCTGCTTCTTTCGCGGCTGGGAGATTTTCAGCTCCTCGCCGTTATCCAGCAGCAAACTGTATCCCTTGATGCCCGCAATGTGCTGCAAATTCACCAGATAGCAGCTGTTGCAGCGGACAAATTGTTTGTTCGTCAAATCGGCTTCAAGCGTGGAAATCGTGCCGCACTGCCGAATCTGCCCCTCGGCGGTGTGGAAAATCAGGTAATGCCCATCCGTCTCAGCATACAGCAGATCCCGCAGGCGCAGTCGAATTTTGCTGCCGCCTGACACAAGCAGTATCGTCGCTTCCTGCTTTTCCGGCAGATGCTCCAGCGCCCAATGCAGCTTCAGCGCGAAGTCATAATACTTGACAGGCTTGAGGATATAATCAAACGCGCCGACCGTGTACCCCTCCAGCGCATACTGCGCCAGGCTGGTCACAAAAATCAGCATGACCATGCGATCCATCTTCCGCAGATTCCGCGCCGTTTCCATCCCGGACAGCGCGGGCATCCGAATGTCCATATAAACGATGTCGTACTCCGCCTGATATTCCTCCAAGAAGAGCAGCGGGTCATGCCAGACGCGAATCGTAAACGAAACCTTGTTTTCCGTTCCGTAGCGCTGAATCGCCTGTTCCAGCGCGCGAGCGGCGGACTTTTCGTCCTCGACGATGGCAATGCGCACAGCCATGGCATCCCCTCCTCTCTGGTAACTAATATTTTACCATGCGCGGAGGGAAAATGCAAGGCAGGATTCATCACCTTGTTTCATCTGCTTTCTCTGTGTCCCCCATGGTGCGCCTCCTCAAGCGGGGGATGCTTTCTTTGCAGGACAGTGCTCAATAATCAGAGTGCAGTCTGGTTTTGCTTTTCCGGTATTGGAATGAGGATGGACACAATGAACCAATTGTTTTCCTGCTTAATGGTCATATGCCCTTCATATTTTTCCACTGCCAGCCGAATTCCCTTGATTCCATAGCCGTGTATTTCCGGGTTTTCTTTGGTGGTTTCCGGGTCTTCCAAGGATTTCAGGATGGTTTCCTCGCAATAGTTGCTGATTTTAATCACGAGAAAATGGTTTTCCGAAAAAACGCTTACCTTAATCAGCCGTTTTTCGGTTTCCTCGATTCTGCTTTCATATTCAATCGCGTTATCTAATGCGTTGCCAAAGATGGTGCAGATTTGAGCGGTGTCCAGAAAATCCATTTCACGGGCATCCATATAGCATTCCATGGTGATCAGGGCACTGCGGCACATCATCTTTTTGCTGCTGAGCACCACGTCCAGCACCGGATTTCCCGTATCGTACTGCGTTTCAAAATTGCTGACTGTTTGTTCTACGCTGCGAAGCTCTTTTTCATATTTCTGTGAAACGCTCACGCTCCGGATATAATTGATTAGGTGCTTGATGTCGTGGTAAACCTGCTGCATTTGTTCGTTGTTCACTTTAAATTGCTGATATTGCTCATATTGCCTGTCCAAAAGGCTCTGCAATACACCCATGTTCATTTTCAGCCGCATCCCATAGCTGAATTCATTAATGGCAATCAGGGCCAACATGCCGGAAAAATCAGACACCACACGCACGAGCAGTATACCGCCGCCCATACTGATGCCAAAATAGATTCAGGCGCCAGAAAACTGATATTGCTGAGCAGATACGCGCCAATCGTAATCATAAAAGAAGAAATGACTTCCACGTACCCGGCTTTGAGGGGACGATTTTTCCGATGGGAGCGATGATAAATGGATATGCCCAGTGGAACAAATATAATAACATATACAAAAAGCATGATTGTCTGTGAAGCCCGGATATCCGGAAAGCGCATCACACCGCGGCTGACAAGATAAATATTGATTGCATACGCCAGGGCAGCGGCGAATTCCGACTGCATCACAGCGTTGCACCAGCGAAGCAGGATCAAGCTGAAGTCTTCCCGGATGCCCAGACGCAGATAAATAAGAACGGATTCCAGACAGCATACGGTGATGACCAGCCAGATTAGGGCAGGCTGCTCGGAATGGGCGATGTTCATCAGCACAAGGATGGGCAGCGCAAACAGGATCAGCGCCACAGCCTTCCAGCCCCGAATACCTTTTTCATTGGACAGGATATATATGGTACAGATAATCCACTGTGCAATGCCCGTAAACTCAGACGGAAAAAAAGTGCTCATTCTTTCAGTCATCTACGGGTACCTCCCATATAATTCGTCAACGCTTCCATAAAGGGTTTATAGCGCAGGCGGGAAAACGCCAGTTCATGACCCGCCACAATCACAACATCCTTTTTCACCTGCTCCACATGGGCAAGATTTACCAGATAGCAGTTGTTGCACCGGCAGAATGGAGCGTTTTTCAGTTTCTCTTCAATGCTCTTCAGGGTATCATTGATATGGAAGGAGCCTTTTGTATAATACAGTCTGACGGCATGTCTTTCCGTTTCAATATAATAAATTTGTGAAATATCCACCTTAAACATCCCGTCCCCTGTGGTGACAGAAATATAATGTTCCGTGCGCTGGCGAAACAGTTCCCTGGCCCGATCCAGCGTGCTGCGGAAGCTGATGCGGTTGATTGGCTTGAGAATGTAATCCATCGCGCAAACGCTGTAGCCCTGCACGGCATAAGCGGTCATGCTGGTGATGAAGGCGATCAGCACTTTATCATCTTTCTGCCGAACCTGCCTGGCCACGCTTATGCCATCCATGCCGGGCAACTGAATGTCAAGCAGCAGCAGATCATAGCCGCCTACGGAATAGTAATGATCCAGCATATCCGACCCGTTGTCAAAAACGTGCAGCTCGCACACTTCATTCAATTCATCAAAATAATTTTGGATTTCCTGACGAATCTGCGCCTGATGCAATCCATTGTCTTCCACAAGCGCGATTTTCATGCAATTCTCCTTTCGCGTTCTTATTTGTTTCATGAAGCGCATGAATGAACCGTTAGTGAAATTTTTTTCATTATATCAGAAACCACCGCGCATGTCAAACATGGAGCAGCGGAACAGGCGTTGAAAAACGCGGAACGCAATGCCCGGCTGCGCCTCCCGAAAGAAGCGCAGCCGATTCTCTTCATTATGTCTCCTGCTTGCCAAAGCCCATAAAGCCTGTGATGATCAAAAGCACAACGGCGGTCAGCGCCAAAATGCAAATGGTCAAAATGCGCGGCACCTGGCTGGGATCGCCAAACATGACGATGCCCTGATACCAGTCGGCAAAGGAACCGGCGGAGGAAACCGCCAGCTGCAGCATCCCGCAGCTGCAAAGTGCCGTATCAGCCACCAGCAGCAAATCGCTGCTGAAAAGGAAGGCGGCAATCCCCGCCAGACAGCCCAGACCAAGTCCCAGCGCCACAAGCGTATCAATGCCTCCGGCACCTGGAGCCCAGGCAAGGTAATTGACAGCGGAAACCAGCTGAAGCAGGATGGAGACAATCAGAACATACACCCCAGCTTTTCTGTTGGTCAACAAGCTTTTCATTTCTTTTCCGCTCCCTTCTGCTTTTTGTAATAAGCAAGCTTAGCAGCCAGCATAGCCAGCACTGCCAGCCCCGTTACCACGGAAACGCCGATGGTCACGCCGCGCAGGGCAGGCTGCCACCAAGGAATGATCTTCACAATCCGGGTATTGTTGCCGATACCGTTCATCATGCTGCTGTTGGCGTCATTGTACAGAATATTCTTGGCGGCTCGGCGCAGCTGCTGGAGCATAAATCCATCGTTATTGCTTCTGATAGCCTGCACGATGGCAGCGCTGGACTGATGCTGGGTATCCAGGCAGAAAGAATCCGTACCGGCAGCCATCATGGCTTCAAACGCGGTCTTGTAGCCCGTGGTCACCGCGCCGATAGCGTCCGTTTCGATATGCCCCACATAGCCCCATTCACCGCGCACCACATCGGTATTCAGCGCCTTGCTCAGGGAGCAGCCAGTGAAGCCCAGGCGATTGAAGGCCTGCATCAGGGAATGGGCCTTGCCGTTCACCACGCCGCCCTCCAGTCCGCGCAACGCGCCTTCGCGGAACGCCTGCTCGTTGAAGAAGTTCACCACGCCTTGACGGTTATTCTCCTGATCGTTGCCAGTCAAATGCTTGGGACCGGCGTGCACGCCCTTTTCCTCGATTGCGGACACGATATGGGAGGCCGCCAGATAATTCAGGTTGGCATCCTCGGAAAAGTATTCAAAGCTGCGGCCGCCAAAGGGGGTGCGGTGCAGGTTGCAGCCGGGGCCCCAGATTTCCACCAGGCCCATGAACAAACCTTCTTCGCCCAGCAACGCGCCGCGCTTATCCAGCAAGTCCTTGTTGAAGGCGGCGGTCAGCAGGCTTTCATTGGGATAGGACGTGGTTTTCAAACCCTTCCCCAGTTCGGCGGAATAGTTATCGGTATAACCGCCGATGCCGTCCGGGCCATCCCCCGCAGGGGTAGCGGGCTTACCAACGGAATCAACGGCTTCCGTGCCAAAGTTGTTGGCAATCAATGCAGCCATTTCTTCAATGGTCATCTGGCTGATGAAGGTTCCCCACAGGTCGTCGTTGTAATGCAGCCCTTTCATGGTAATCAGCATGATGCCCTGCTGGTCGCCCTGGGGAATGGAATCCACGGCGGGAGCATTGTCGGGCTTTTCATAAATCTTGCCATCCAGGATTCGAATCATTTCATCGTTCAGGGTCAGGCCCGCCACAGGCTGAACGGGATAGGTGCCCTGCCAGTCACTTCGGGACAGATAGGTGACCAAATCGGGATACCAGTAATTCACGTCCGCGTCCTCAAACTGATTGGTCACCCTCGCGCCAGTGGCAGAATAGCGGTAGGTTTCATCGTCAAAGCTGCCGGTGAAGTGGAAAGCCTTGGCCGCCGTGCCTTCCGTGGGATTGCCCTGCACATCTACCATACCGGTGGCACCTTTGGCGGCCAGTACGTTGTTCAGGGCGTCGTGCGCATCATCGCCGATAGCGATGTAATAATCGCCTTCGCTGAGGATATAGCCCTTTGCGTTTGTATAATCATAACTGGCCAGCAGATACTTGTCGCATACGATTGTCAGCGTTTCGGAAGTGCCGGGCTGCAGCAGGGCAGTCTTGCCGTAATCCAAAAGCTGAATAGCGGATTTTTCCACCTTGTTTTTCTGCTCATTCGCCATAGGGCGTTTGGGCATACACCTGCACCACGCTCTTGCCGGGCACGCTGCCGGTGTTCGTAACGGTGACTGTCACCGTCACAGTTTTATCTGCCACCGTCACGCTGTCCAGCTTCTGATCGAAGGTGGTATAGCTCAGGCCATAACCGAAGGGATAGGAAACCTCCTTGGCATAGTCCCATGCACCGCCATCAATGGAGCCTGCGGAACCGGTGGCATTGAACCGCCCCAGCACCTGGTCCTCATACCGGGTTTCGTAATACTTATAACCGATATAGATTCCCTCGGTCTGCACGGTGTAATAGGAAATTTCGGAAGCGTTGGAGGAGGATTTCTGCAGCGCTTCTGTCAGGTTGGCCCACTGCTGGTTGTTGAAGGTATTATTGACCACGGCTGGGGCGGACAGGGAACTGACCGCATAGGTGTCCACCAGCTTGCCGGAGGGATTGGCGTTGCCAATCAGGATGTTCGCCACGCCGATGAAGCCTTTTTCACCCGGACAGCCAATCCACAGCACAGCGTCCACGTCGTACTCCTCGACCCAGTTTACCTCCATGGGGTTGCCTGTATTAAGCAGCACAATGGTTTTCTTGAACGAGCCGGAATCCCGAATCATGGCCAGCAAATCTTTTTCATCCTGGCTCAGCGCCAGCTGACTGATGCCTTCCGTGGGGGTTTGGGTGTAGAGCTCTACGCCTTCGCCGCCCTCCCGGGCCAGCATCACGATGGCTACGTCGTTAAAGCCGGTTGCCCAGGAGGATTTCACATCGTCAGTGTAGAAACTGATGGGTTCCTCACCCAGCGACCATAATGTGGACGGATCGGCGTTTTCCGCAAAGAACGTGCCTGCGCCGGTTTTTCTCTCGGTCTTGCTTTGGCGGTATGCGTTGTACAGCTTGGGGTTCACCTTGAATTTCAGGGTGCCCAGCGCCTTATACAGGTCAACGCCCGTTTTAGTGGAATAGGCGCGGGAACCAGCAGATTGATTGCGGTACAAGGGCTGCACGACTGCATGGCCAAACAGAGATATTTGCTCATCCTTGCTTAGCGGCAGAGCGTTGTCCTTATTGTAAAGCAATACGGTGCCTTCTTCCTGCTCCTGCACTGCCTCCGTATAGGTGTCTTCCTTGAGTACCTTAAGCGTTTTTGCGTTGATGTCGCCATAAGCGCTCTTATAATATATCGTATCCTCATCCTCGACACTTTCATCGTTGATGACTTTGCTGGTCTGCACGCCAAGCATGCCGTTGACAACGGTATCATAGCTCATGGCCAGGTTCGAGCCGAATATCACGAAGCACAGGATGAAAGCCATCAGACATGACAGCCCGGTTGTTATTCTCACCTTTCGCATACGCATGCTCCTTATCTTGATGGATTCGTCGTTCAGAAAGAAAACGGCGCCGGGGAGAAAGCCAATTTGCGAATGCAGGAATGGCTTGCAGCACCAGACGCCGCCGCTGTCATGAAGCACAGCGGAGAAGAAAGGAATTTGATCAGGTTTGAGAGAAAGGAGGATTCAAAAAACGATCTATCGCTTCCTTCGCTTCCCGCCGAGCGTCCATGCGCTTTCGGAGCGTTTTCCGCAGGTTGACGACGGCGTTCAGACGAGCGGCATGCCGCCGTCAAATTGGGCGGGCTGCCGGGTCAATCAGCCCGGCACGCCCTGCCAAGCGGAAGTTTCCTTGCAGGGAACCAATTGATGTAGCTGATTCATACGATTTCCAGTTGAAAATCGCATTATTCCAGAGGATTGGTGCCGACGATCGGAGGCACGTTGTACTTGGCCACGCGCTCGTCGTCGATCACACCGCTCCAGTTGAGGCCGAAGGTGAAATCGTAGGTGTTGCCGTCGGCGTCCACATAGCATTCCATATCCCGGGGCACGTCCTCGTACTGGGCTTCCACGGTTTCCATATCGAGGGGCTGCTGCATGGGCAGCAGGGCGGAGGGCTCATAGTTGCCGGCGATGATTTCAAAGAGGATCTCGTCGCGGGCGGAGTGGGTGCGGCCGCCGCCGAAGGATACCAGGATTGCATCCGCGGAGGGCTCGATTTCGGACCACACCATGGAACTGTTGAGGTTCATCACCAGCACCAGGGGAATCTCGCCGGTGAGCTCGTCGATTTCCAGTACGAAGTCCAGATCCGCCTCGTTGCTGACGGTGCCGGTCTTGCCGAAGTAAGAGCGGTTTTCCTTTACATAATCGTACTCGGTGCCGTAGACGCCCTCGAAGGCTTCCAGCGTAATCTGGCCGCCGATGGACTCGAAGCGGACGTACATGTTATCGGCGGTGTAAGGACGATACTGCAGGGAACGGGGAATGTACTCGTAGTCAGCGGGTACCTTCATGTTTTCGTCATAGCCGGTGGTGGGAGCGTTGCTTTTGGGGCTGGCGACGCGTACGATTACCAGATCGGCCTTCGCGATGTCCTCAGCGGAAGCGCGGATTACGTCCTCGGGCAGATAGGTGTTTCCTTCACCGCTGGGCGTTCCAACTGTGTCAGTGATCACGTTGAAGTACTGAGAGGCCACGGCAATATCCATTGAAGGAGCGAAGGAAGCGGGGGTGGTGCCGCGGCGGCTCGTGGTTGCAGGAGAGTACTTGTAGGGAATATAAACGGTCAACTTTTCATCGCCCGCAGGCTTGATCACGCTGTTATCAGTATTCTTGAGCATCACGATGGACTTGAGCAGCGCTTCGCGAGCCATGGCGGTATGTTCTTCGTTATTGGGCACGGAAGCGGCAACCGCTTCGGAAACATAGGGGTTATCCACGACGCCCACGTTGAACAGGGTGTCCAGAATGTGGCGGGTATTGTCGAAAATGATCTGGTCGGCAGCTTCCTTTCCCAGGCGTTCCACACCATAGTTGTAGGCTTCCACAGCAACGGCAATATCTTCTTCATACTTGCCGCCCATATTGCCCCAGGCGTCGATGCCGGCTTCCAGTTCCAGCCAAAGGCGCTGCGGAACGGTGTATTCTTCCATGCCGAAGCACTTATCAACGTGGGTGTTGAAGTCCGTCAGGATGTAGCCGTCCCAGCCGTTGGCAGCGCGCCACAGGCCGTTGATCTTTTCGGCGTTGTAGCTGGTTGAAACGCGCTCGCCCAGGACGGAGTCGCCGTTTTCATCCACGCCGATGGAGAAACTGGTCATTGCGGAGGACACCATGCCAGTCTTGCCGGGCAGATCCTGCGCCGCGAAGTAAGGCAAGATGCTGGTATAGAACTGGCCGCCGGGATACACGGCGTAAGCTCCGTCCAGCGTATGGGCTTCACGGCCGCCCTCGCCGGCGCCCTCGCTCATGATGTGCTTCACCTGGATATTGACGGAGTCCTTGCCCCAGCCCAGGTCGTTGCCGTCATCGTCGTAGGTGGACTGCCAGGCGTTGATCATGGCGCGGGTCATGTCGATAGAAAGCTGAGGATCCTCGCCAAAGGTCATGTCGTTGCGGGACCACCGGGGTTCAGTCGCCAGGTCAACCTGGGGGCCGACGTTCATGGTCAGGTTCATGGAATGCCATTCCTTGGACAAGGTACGGCCATATTCATGGGCAAATTCCGGATCGAAGGTGGCGGCCAGCGCCAGGTTGCCGGGCCAGTCGGTCACGCCATTGCCTTCCAGCGGGTCGGCAATGAAGGTGGCGGGGATAGCAACCACGTCGGTATTTGCTTCGATGTGCTTCTGAATCTCGTTGTTCCAGGTGGTAATCAATTCAGCGCCAACGGAGCTGAAACGGATGTGGCGATAACCCAGATCCAGCGCAGTCTTGGTGGTATCCGCCAGGGGTTTGGCAGGAGTGCCGACGCTAAAGGGGTTCATTTTCAAGCCCAACTGGAATTCCAGACTCAGGCCGCCGTTCGTGACCAGGTCGCGGGAGCGTTCTTTGTAGTCCACGCGCCAGTCTTCAAACACGTCCAGTTCGCCGTCACGATCCAAATCCTTGAAGGCGTAACCATCCACTTCAATCAGATCCACGCCGCCGCCCTTGGTGTAGCTCAGGGTTGCACCGCCTTCATTTTCAACCAGTGTCCAGCCTTCCGGCTGCAGTGTTTCGGTATACTTCTTGCCGCTTTCGCCCATGGCAAAGCTGGGCAACATCACAACCAGCATCACGGCTGTGATGATCACGCTGACTACCCGCTTCGTGTTGATCTTCATCAATGATACCTCCATTGTTTTCTTTCCGCTGTGTGAACAAACAACCCAGATTATTCTCGGGGAACTTCGAGCTCTCAATCCTCCGCCAGGGTGCACCTCCTATAGCGGCAATTGGAAATCCCCCGATATCTGATTTTATTATAACCACAGAAAGAAGCAATGGATTGTTCTTCGACCAAACTGTCGTTTTTCGCTACCAAATTGAAAATATGTGCTTTTTTGCACCATTTATTGCATGTATTTTGAATATACCGAGGGATTCATGTGCAGCCTCCGCTTTTCATTACAACGGCGACAGATATAAATAAGCATGCTCCGCTTTCGATAAATCAATGTTTGCTGCCATGGCGTTTTATCTATTGAAAATCCACAATGTTATACAGATAATGCCAAATAATACGGAGTGCAGAAAATTGCTGACACGCTGAGCACGCGAATGTTATACTATTTCCAGATAAGAATGCGCCAAGATGCGCCGCGAATTTTTCATTCTGGCTAACGTGAATGAAACGCAGCGTAGCAGCGCTACGCTAAGTGGAATGAGCGGACGCCAGAAGGGAAAAGGCGCAAGCAGATGGCGCAGTTGAATCTGGAAATAGTATTAGGCAAATCGCCCGTTTGCCAGAACAGCGGTGTTGGCAAAAAAGGCGAAATGTTGGGAAGCTGCCAACAGCGCCAGCAGCGGCGCAAAAAGCAAATTTCCGGGCAAAAAAAATCTTTCCAGCCGATGCTCCTCGCGCGTTTGGCAAGACGCACGCGAGAACATCAGCCAGAAAGAATTGCTTGTTTGGGGATTGAGTCCAGTGGGAGTCGAACCCACGACCTACTGCTTAGGAGAGCGAAAAAGCGTTCGCTTTCGAGTGCCTCCGAGTGCCTACATATTCCCAAATTTCAACGTTTTCCACCATTTTCGGATGTTCGCATTTCCTCCAAAAACCGCCTGTTTTACCCTGTTCGTGTTAGCAGAGTGTTAGCAGCTTCTAATTTTGGCGGTAGGCCATTTTCCCACGACGTCCGCTTTTGTTAGCATGTTTGTGCAGTATTTAATGACAAATTGTTTATCATTAGTAAACTCATACTATGAAACCCTTGCACTGAATGCATTTTTGAAGATAACAATTATTACGGATTTTCAGTGCCATTTTTGAGCTTGAAAGGTTTCGCCAGAAAACGCCCGAAAATACCAGATTGTACATGCGAAATGAGTCTTGTGTTATTATCTTATGGAAAAAATAAACCGTGCTCCCTAGTAGGAAGAGCACGGTATTTGAAGGCTTATAGATTAATACGTGACAGTGTGTATCATGCAACTGTGTGATAGATCCGTCTTAGTCCTCATCAATCTCGGTTTGAGCAGATGTAGTTAGCGCCATCATCCTTTCTGCGTAAGTAGGCCCGTCAATCTCTTCATTGGCATACTGCTGCATTAATTCATCCATCTGTCCCTTGAGTTCTTCTCTGGTCATTTGAGTATTCCTCCTAAGTCCTATTGGTATGATCAAAGTTCACGTCACTCATATTGTTTGAACCACAGCACATCGCCATACATCGTAATCAATCGAAGTTGAAGCCTCCACCCTTTTTCATGATGATGGGATTATACTCGACCCGAAGAATATTACCTTCCACAAGAGTAACGGTGCCTTCAGTATTCGTGAAGTCAAGGATCGTTTCTTTCCCCTTATTAAATGTGTTGCTCGCTTCCTTGGCATCCTGGAAGACTCGCACACGGGATGTTGCTGTGCCGCTAAAGAAGATTTTGTAGGTACCAGCGGGAATTTCTTCACCGATTGTGTAATTGCCTTTGGGGATAGTGGTTCCTTCGGGCGGAACATAGCCATTGCCGCGTTCTGAGACGTTGCCAACCCGCGCAACTTCTGCGCCATTATATCGAAGGCTCAGGTACTCACCTGGATACAGGCTGATTCTGGTTTCGCCGTCTCCCTTCAAGGAACCTTCTACACGGGGCATGTCACCGAGCCAGAGACGATCAATGTCGTATTTATACATGGATTCATTTTCATACACGTAATAGTCCGATCTGGTGACGTCTTTGTCCCCGTTCTGCACAAATTTGAAAGTGTAGACACCGGCGGCCAGATCCTCACCAATCTTGTATTGGCCGGTGCCCAGCACCATCTTTTCCCCGCCAGGGCGGGAGGCAATCTCATCAGTCAGGTCATCTCTGATGGTCAGCAGTTCTTCCAGTGTGTAACCTGAAAAGTCAATCGTTCCTTCTGCCACAGCAGCAAAGCAGCAAAGCGCAGTCAGCATCAACGCAATTAGGACAGCAAGTATCTTCTTCATGACGTTCTCCTCCTCAATCAATTCGTGTCGTTTTCCAATACCTCACATCGGCGGTTTTCCCACACGATGGGCATTCCAACGTATCATAGAAGCCCCCGGTCTCCAGTCGTTCATAATCTGCAGGATAGACAGCAGATTGTGTACTGACCTGCCTTTCGCAGTACGGGCACAACCATCTGTATTCCACCCTGGCACAGTGTTCATCCTGCGAAAGAATCTTGTAGGATTGACCGGGCATTTGACGATGCCTGGGCATTTGACCACCTCCGTCCGTTCACTGAACACTACCGGCAGCTTCAATGGGGAGATGATTATGCTCCTCCATATAAGTCACCAGCTTCTTGTATCCCCAGCACCCAAGCCCATAGATACCAGCGGCACCAAGGATCGCAATGCCCACCTTGCCTGCACCGACTAACTGGCCGGTACGGTAAAGTTTCACCAAACCAACAGCCTCCTTTCCGTCTCCAATCACCTTCAGATAATGGGCAATCTCAGCACAATTCATTTGAAGTCCCCCTTCCTTCCTGCTGATGGCTAAAGTTTAATCCTGCCCGAACTGATTTTGGATTTGTCGGTGCAGCAAAAAATCCGCTGTCTCAAAATGGCTGAGGCAAGCCATGGGAGGCAGCGCCTTTTTCCGCAACATTTTTGGGCAAGCGAAAACAGAGTGCAGAAAGAACGGCACTCAAGGAATTATTTTCATAAGGAATTTCCAAGTGGAATGAGTTATAAACCGGCAGGAAAAGATGATGGAATCTTCAGACCGCTTCCCAAGCGTCTGTTTTGGATTTTATGGTGCAGATGGAGGATGTTGAGAGCGAGGCTGAACAGCAGCCATTCGGCGGCGACCTTCGTACTGCCGCGAAGCAGAAAACGCCGGAAATCAAGATCCTGCTTCACGTATGCAAAGTTGCCCTCGGCCTGAATGGAACGGTTCACCCGAAGCAAACATCCCTTGGGAGAGGAGATCTTTGCTTCCATAGCCTGCCGCTGTCTGGCAAAGCGTTTTGACACATAGATGACTTTGTGTCGTTCTTCCAGGGGCTTCTTACTGCCGCATGCACGGATGCACTTTTCTTTAAGTGGGCATCCGTCGCATTCGCTGCATTCATAGACTGATGTGGTGATTTCAAGCCCCGAGGCTGTATGCGTTTTCTTTTCCTGCGTTTTCTGCAGCAGCTTTCCGTTGGCACAGGTATAGGTGTCAGTTTGAGCATTGTAGGCCATATTCTCGCGGCGGCTGATATCGGTTCTGTATTTTCTGTGCTTGGCTGCCTCGTGGTTGCTTGGTTTTACATACAGCTCCGTTTCGGGATGCGCTTCAAACCAGCAGTAGTTCTCTTCGCTTTCGTAACCGGAATCCACCACAACGCTGCCGATATTCTTTCCTTCGTAGTTTTTCTGGAGCTGCTCCATAAACGGAATCAGCGTATGCACGTCATTTCTGTCAGAAGAAATGTAGCTCCCGATGATAAAATCGCTGCATGTTGCCACATTGACATTGTATCCAGGCTTGAGCTGCCCGTTTCTCATGTAGTCCTCTTTCATGTGCATAAAGGTTGCATCATGGTCCGTTTTGCTGAAGCTATTCCGATTTCCGCAGATGTGAATATCATTTGTGTATTGCTTGAGTTTGGCAAGACATTGATCTACCCATTCGCTCAGTCTCTGCAGCCGCGTTTTTCTTTTGCCTTTTCCTGAAATAAGCTCGATTCCATCCGCTTTGATTCGCGCATGGATTCTTTTCCAAAGCTTCTTCAATTGTCGGACAGCAATCTTTTCCGGAACATGAAAGCGGATACCTACCTCTTTCAGCTTTGCAGGCAGCTCATCATGAATTTTCTTCAGCAGCTTTTCTGTCTTTTGGGCCGTTGCTTTCTTCCAGACAAAGCTGTACTTGTTCGCATTTGCTTCAATCTTTGTGCCATCTATGAAAGCCGCTTCAAGGCTGAGCAGTCCTCTTTCGTGCAGCAAAACAACAAGCTGACACAGAATATCCTGCCCTGCTTCCTGTGTTAGAATATTCTTTCTGAATCGGTTGATGGTGTTGTGATCCGGCGCACGCTGCCCCTCAAGCAAATAGATGAAGTGCAGGTTTTCTCGGCAGCATGCTTCAAGCGCACGGCTGGATATCTGCTTGCGCATATACCCATACACCATGATTTTCAGCAGAATCTTCGGTGAATACTCGATTCTCCCAAGTCGGGAGTACGCCGCATACAGTTTGCTGTAATCCATCCTTTCCATGACGGCGTTGAGCAGTCTCACCGGTGCATTCTTCTCAATGTTTACTTCGCAGTCCAGCGGCATGACCAGTTGAAATCCATTCGTCATTGCTGTATAATCTGTCTGCGGCATGTTTCTTTTCATGGTAGTTACATTCTACCGCAGGCATTCGGATTTTCATAGTCCGAATGCTTTTTTTGTACCAAAGGAGTTGCCTCTTTTTAGTGAGACAACCCCTTTTTTCTTTGGCACTTCACGGAAAGCTGAGGAAGCTGCAAAACAAGAGCGCTGCAAGCAAACAAGAGCTTGCAGCGCTCGTCGCGTTTGCGGATGCGATGAACCCTCTTCCTTGGCGAAGTGATGCGCGTCCCATGCTCTCCTGCGCCATCTGCTTGCGTCTTTTCGTCGGGAAACCGTATGCTCCGACGTGAAAAAAATGCGCCCCCTGATGGGAAACTGGCTTGCTTTTTCCAGTGTCCGCTTCAGGAGGCGCAGGGGAGGGGGTGAAGGCAGGGGATTCGGCGTTAGTGCCGGGAAGCAATGAAGATAACAGCAAAGATGAAAATCAACAGACCGAGCGCAATGTAATTGAGCGTATCGACCGATAGGTTCACCTTGTCGTACATATCAGTGATCCAATTGCGGCCACGGCGCGGCGCTTTGGGGTCTGACGATTCCGTCTGCTGCTCGCTTGTCGATTGCGGCTGTTTCTTGTTTTCCTCCATTGTTTTCGCTCCTCCTTCCATAACGATAGAGAGCAAGAGGCTCCGTGCATGAAGTACAGAGCCTCTGCGAAGCATGTTTGAAAGCTGATGGCACAAGGGACTCTGCCCCATTGCACCGTGAAACCGTTACTTTCTGGTCATGTACTTGCGCATATCCAGAATAACAGCGAACAGGATAACCGCGCCCTTTACGATGTAGGTAACGTTGCCGGAGATGCCCAGGAAGGTCATGCCGGCGATAATCAGCTGCATCATGAACACGCCAAGGACAACGCCGGAGATTCTGCCGGTGCCGCCGACGAACGATACGCCGCCGATAACGGCTGCGGAAATGGCGTCGGCTTCGTAGTTCAGACCCAGCGTCGCAGTGGAGGAACCCATACGGGCAGCTTCGATGAAGCCAGTATAGCCGTACAGAGCGCCAGCGACCATGAAACGCCGATGATGGTCATCATAACGTTCACGCCGGAAACGCGGGCTGCTTCCTCGTTAGAACCGACGGCAAACATGTTTTTGCCGAAAGCGGTCTTGTTCCAGACGACCCACATCAGCGCGGTCACGATCAGCGCCAGCAGCACATACATGGGAACCACGGTGAAGATGGCAGTGCCGTTGGGGCGAACGCCGGTTTGAATTTGGAACAGGGGCTTGGTGACGAAGCTGGTGGTGTAGCTGGAGTCGAAGGAACCGACCTGCACCGAGTTGGAAACCGTCAGGTAGATACCGTAGACGATCATCTGCATGGCCAACGTGATGATGTAGGGGTGAACCTTGAATTTCGCCATGACGAAGCCGTTGATCAGACCAACACATGCGCCGATGAGCATAACGAGCAGCAGCACCAGCACGATGTTGGCAGGGGCTCCGCCTGCCAGCACGCGATTGGCAACGTCCGCACGCTGGAGCAGGATGGCCGCCACGAAAGCGGTCAAGCCAGCCACGCGGCCGCCGGTCAAGTCCGTACCGGCCAGAATGATACAGCCGGCAACGCCCAGCGCCATCGGCAGACGGGCGGCGGTCAGGGAGATGATGTTGATGAGGGAAGCGGGCTTGAGGAAGGCGTCACGCTGCGTCTGGACATACAGCGCCAGCAGCACGATGACAATAATCATGGCGTGATCGAGAATCCAGTTCAGGACGCTCTTCACGGAGAGATTCGGCTTTTTTGCCTTTGTTGCAACATTCGACATGTTCAGGCAACCTCCTTACAAGTTCTTTGCAGCCAGTTCGAGTATCTTTTCCTGATCGACCTTACCGTCGCCTGTCGGGACGTATTCGCCGGCAATCTGACCGGCGCTCATCACGAGAATACGGTTGCAAGTGCCCAGGAGTTCAGGCATTTCGGAAGAGACCATGATGATGCTCTTGCCCTGCTTGGCGAGGGACTGAATCAGCTCATAGATCTCGTACTTGGCGCCCACGTCGATACCGCGGGTCGGGTCATCCAGCAGCAGAACGTCAGGATTGGTCAGCATCCAGCGACCGAAAATGACCTTCTGCTGATTGCCGCCGGACAGATTCTTAATCTGCTGACGCTGACTGGGCGTTTTGATGTGCATCGCTTCAATCATGCGATCCGTATCCCGAGCCATTTTTGCGTCGCTGAGCAGCGGGAATTTCCCCAGCTTGTAGTTCTTCAGGTTGGCGATGACGGTGTTTGCGCGGATGTCAAGGATGCCGAAAATGCCAGTTGCGCGGCGTTCCTCGGTGACCAGCGCAAAGCCCTGCTTGATGGCGCTGTTGGGTGACAAGTTGGAAATTTCCTCGCCCACCTGCGTGCCATTGATGTCGTGTACTTCCATGCTGTAGTCTTCAGGCGTACCGCCCTGCGCGTCGCGGAAGCCGAAGTTGAACTTCTTGATGGTGCCGCTTTGACGGGTGCGATAGCCGAAAAGGGTTTCCAGCAGCTCGGTACGGCCGGAGCCATCCAAACCCGCTACGCCCAGGATCTCGCCCTTGTGGAGCGTGAAGCTGGCGTCGCGCAGCTGATTGTATTTGGCGGTCAAGCCCTCCACCACGATCATCGGATCGTCGTGGACGATGTTATCCTTGGGCGGATAGGCTGCGCTCAGCTCGCGACCGCACATGTTCCGAATGACCTCTGCGCGGAAGGAATCGTCGTCCGTGCCGTATTCGGTCTTGTGGCGGGTGGTAATCCAGCGTCCGTCGCGCATAACGGTCACGTCGTCGGCAATGCGCCAGATTTCCTTCATCTTGTGGGAGATATAAACGATGCCTACGCCGCGTGCCTTGAGCATATTGATGATGGAGAAGAGCACCTCAACCTCCGCCTCGGTCAGGGAAGAGGTCGGCTCGTCCAGCACAATAATCTTGGAGTTGAAGGAAACAGCTTTTGCAATTTCCACCATCTGACGGCGCGAAACGGGCATGGTGGACATGATGGTACGCGGGTTGATGTTGATGCCGAATTTCTCAAAATTCAGATCCTTAAAGACCTCCATGGTCATGTCGTATTCGGCCTTGTCGGAAACGAAGGGCATCTTAGCGCCGCCGAGCTTGATTCGCGGATAGCGCCCGAGCCAAATGTTGTCCATCACGCTACGCTTCAGCGCCTGATTCAGCTCCTGATGCACCATGGCGACGCCGTTGTCCAGCGCATCGCGGGAAGACTTGAAGTTAACCTCTTTGCCGTCGAACCAGATTGTGCCCGCATCCTTGCTGTAAATGCCGAAAAGGCACTTCATCAGCGTGGATTTACCGGCGCCGTTTTCGCCCATGAGTGCATGGACGGTACCGGGACGGACGGTCAGCTGTGCATCGTCAAGCGCTTTGACGCCGGGGAAGGACTTGCAGATGCCTTCCATGCGCAGCAAAACATCGTCTTTTTGCATGTTTGTCTTTTCCTTTCCTGGAATTCAACGAGAACAAACGATTGTAAAGCGGCGGATGATACCGTGGGTACCGACCTGCCGGAGAGCAAGTCGAATGCTGCTTGCCATATGTTGGTCAGCAGTGAAAGACGGAGAGAACCATTCGGTTCTCTCCGCCCGAAGTGCTCAGGGAAGAATTACTCGCCAGTGTACACAGCGTAGGGAATCTGCACGAACCAGTTGTCAACGATAACGTAGTTCTCGTTCAGACCCTCGAACTTGTTTTCCTTGCCGGCAATCAGGTTCGCGGTGATGGTCGCAACAGCGTCCGCCATACCAACGTTGTCCTGCTTGATGGTGCCGACCATGTAGCCGTTGTTGATCAGATCCTTCGCAACGTCGGTCGCGTCCACGCCGAACACGGGGATCGCGGTGGTGCCTTCGCCGTGGTTGTAGCCAGCGTTCTGCAGAGCCATCACAGCGCCATACGCCATGTCGTCGTTGTTGCAGATAACCAGCTCGACCATGTTGCCGTTGCCTTCGTTGTACATGGACAGGACGGTCTGCATCTGCTCAGAGGAGAAAACGTTGGACCAGCTGCCGTTGGGGTCAACGAGGTACTTGTTGGCGTTGGAGGCGTCGTAGAACTCAATCTCCGGCTTGCCCGCGGCAACCAGCGCCTTGTTGGCGTATTCCACAGCCAGCGCGGTACGAGCGATAGCTTCCTGGTTAGCTTCGTCGCCCTTGAACATGATGTAGGAAATCTTGCCGTCGCCGTTGAGGTCGATGTCGTTGTAATGCTCAACCAGATACTGACCAATCAGCTCGCCCTGCATAACGCCGGCGTCTTCAAAGTTGGTGCCGACGAACGCGGAAGCGGGGTTGTTCAGAAACAGGTTGGCGGCTTCTTCGTTGTTGGTAGAGACAGGACGGTTGAACCAAACGGTGGGGATGCCCGCAGCCTGAATCTGGTTCATGATGGTCTGCGCCGTGCTGATGGCGCCGGATTCAACGAGGTTCACCACAATAGCTTCGCAGTCGTTGTTCATCAGAGCCGTGCTGATGAAGTCGGACTGTACCTGCTGGTTGCCGTTGGCGTCGGAGCCGTTGATCGTCAGGTTCAGCTTGGCGAAATCAGCTTCCATTTCGGAACGCACGGAGGAAAGGTACACGTCGCCGTAGGTGTACCAGGACACATACGTATCGGCCAGCGCACTGACGCACGCAAAGCACATCATGACAGACAGCAGCAGAGCAACGAGTTTCTTCATTACAGAAGCACCTCTTTCTTTGTTTTTTGCGATTTCTCGCATGTCTCTTTTTTTGGCTCGGTATCGACAGAATCGAACAAACATGCAAAATCCGGTCGAATACTGACCAATTGAGCTAACTGCATTATATCATCGTTTCTGTCCGTTGTCAACACAATTTGTCGTAATTTTACGTGACTTTCACACAAAAATATTCACGTAAACAAATACGACGTGAACGCCCTATATTGACAAATTCTTGTCCATATGGTATAGTTGAATCAGAAACAAAATACTTACTGATTAGTAGTGTCGTTTGTTTTGCCTACTGTTGGAGGCGCTTGCATGGCGCTCCCTTTGTTTGTGTTGCCTGTAATGAATGGAAGGCACTACCGCACAATTCGGCGGCGCGTCTGGCGATGTCTTTTCCGCCATCTGCGGCATGCAAATTCCTCGATTTACATCCAGTAAACCTTCGAAATTTGCATTTGCATCTGACGAAAATCCATTCGTCAGCCGACTGCCTCATTGTGCGGTGTTACCCTAAATCTACCCTTGACAAATCACATTCCAAAAGAGGCTTTGTCAAGCCCTCTCCCTGGCAAGGGCGCACTTACTCACCACCTGCAAGCAGACGGTGGTATCCCTCCCGTTGGTCGGGCTCGTGCACTCTCCGATGGGGAGTTTCGCTCTCTGCGGAGAGCGACAGGAAATTCGGCAAACCTCATTCCCTGCACGAAAAACGCCGCTGCTGGCAGAAGTACAGCAGCGGCATTTTTCGTGATGACGCAGCATTGCCGATAGCGCTGAGGCGGATTCTCTATGCAGTTTTTTATAGGCTGACAGCTCCGTAAGCCTTCGTCGTCAGCTTCAGGTACTCAACGCCTGCCAGCATGACAATACCAATGCCATGCGTATCGTTGAAGTTCCACATCAGCGTGCGATAATAGGCGCGGGAGAAGGAGAAACCTGATCCGCGGCACACGCCGTACAGGTTGCCGTCCCGGTCAATCGCCTGCTCGCACAAGCCCTTCCAGGCACGCTCGACGGCGCTGCGTACCTCATCCAGCACCGCCACATCATACCAGCCGTTACGCAGGCCGCGGGAGAAGGCGCAGATGAACATGGCCGTCGCCGAGGACTCCAGATAGGTACCGGGTTCATCAAGAATCTGATGCCACAATCCGGAGGCATCCTGCAGCTTCATGTACCCTGCGCTGAGCTCGCGGAAGAACAATAGCAATGCAGGCCGCTTCTCATGGCCGACCGGCAGCTTTTGCAGCAGCTCGCTGAGGGTGAACAGCACCCAGCCGTTGCCTCGGCTCCAGGGGATACGGTTGCTCTTTCCGTTTCGCAAACAGCGCATGTGGGACATGATCTGTTTGTCGGGCATAAAGAGGAGGTCCTTGTATTGAAGCAGCTGATTAGCGCAGGCGTTCATACCTTCCATACTACCGGTCAGCTCCGAATAGCGGCACAGAAAGGGGCCAGACATATACATATCGTCCGCCCAGATGGTATCGTCGCGGCGGCAATAAGCTCCTTCGGAGGTGCGGGGCTGTTCATGGAGCATATATTCCCCAATGGCATCAGCCAGCTTGCGGACAGCCGCGTCGCCGGGCTTGGCGCATTCCAGCATCATGGAGCCAAAGGAGCCGCAGTCGTCCAGCGCGTCAAGCCAGCAGATTTGCTGATTGACCCCCGGAAAGCCATACCTTGCCTGATCATAAAGCGCATACTCATGGATGGAGACGACCTGATCCACATGGCTTGTCACATAGTCGTTCATGACCTCGCGGCTCAGGAAATGCCCCGCCTGCCACATGCCGTAGAGCGTAACGCCCAGCGGATAAGTCCAGCGGCCAAAGAGCTTGCTTTCCACATAGGGACGCAGAGCAACGCCGTCAAAGCCAGTGCGCCAGGTGATTGTCCCCTCCGCGCCCTCAACCAGCTGTCCCATGGCGCATGCGGTGAAGGCTGAAGTATCCGCGGTTTTCAGCGGGCCCATGATGAGATAAGGTGTCGTCCTTCCATGAATATGCACAGGAGGCTTCCTCCAAGCCCAGTCGCTGTCGCTCACCAGCGCGGCCACCGCCTGATAGGGGCCGACGGCCACAACATCATGCTGTGCTCCGGGGATAACCCGTCCGGGCTTACCGTCCACGATCAGGGTTACAGCGTCATGGGCGGCAAGGGGGACACGGACGCTTCCCTTGAGCCACGCCGCATATACGCCTGCCCCGACAAGGGACTTTTTCTCCGCGCGGGGAAGCCAGGTCAGCTCCGGCGGCATAAAGTCGCCAAAGAAGCTGCCCACGTCAATCTGCATCCGTTCATCCACCGGCTCCGTGTAGAGGATTCCTGCCTCCCCGTCATATTCCTTGTAGGGCAGTACATAATTACAGGGCTCCCACTGCGGCATGGCATTGGCGAAAGCGCAGCCAAAGCCGATCTCCGTCCGCTCGCAGCGCCATACGAAACGATTGTAGCCTGCCCTCAACGACACATCAATCCTGCATTTTTCATGGGTGCGTTCCTGATTGCCGTTGGACTGGAACACCCTTTCCTCATTCAACCACACCTGAACAGGACCGTCGCACTCCACCACGAAGCCAGAGCTCTTGGCCTGCGGACAGTATAGATCGGCGGCGGCATAGACAATTTCGCCATTCTCTCCGCCGGGAAAACGCCGCGCAAAATCCAGCAGATATCGCGCCTTTCGATCCGCCTGAATGCCTGACTCATCAAAGGTGCGCCAGATAAAGGGCGTAACAGGATTTTCCCCCATAAATCGGGTTCCAAGCAGATCAATGATTCTCCCGGCATCGTCGCCATAGCTCCAGGCAGCGCTGTTGCGATCGTCAAAATAGTATCCCATGGTCAATTTCCTTTCTTTTCTGCAATGCTTTCGCGATAGGCGGAACGCTTGGCTTCAATGGCGCGGCTGCCGCCCGCGGAGAGATAGGCGGCCACGCAGCGATCCCATTCCTCATCGAAATTCTCAGCCGGGCACATGATGGTTCGTATGCGGAGCTCCCTTTCCTTCGCGGCCAGGATGTTAACCGTTTCCAGCGACGCGGGGATATATCCAGTTCGCGAAGCACCCGGCTTTGAATATAGCGTACCCAGGCGTTGTCCTCGCAGGAGCCATATTCCTCGGGCATGTTCTCCCGGTCATAGACCATGACGCGAAGCGTTTCCGTCTGTGCCGACGCGCTCCCATGCACAAGGAACGGCAGCGTCAGCAGGAGAAGGAGAAACGAGAGCAGGCACATCTTTCTCACAGGAAATACCTCAATCATTTTCTGTGACCGGGAATTATACCCGGTCGCTCAAACAGCGGAGCGCATATTAAGGTAACACCGCACAAATGAGGTGGTCGGCTGGCGGAAAAGACATCGCCCGACGCGCCGCCGAATTGTGCGGCGTTGCCTTAAGGCAATACCGCACAAATGAGTTGGTGCGATGGCGAATGCATTTTTTGTCAGATGCGATTGCAGAAATCGAAGGTTTACTGGAGGTAAATCGAGATTTCTGCAAGAAGCAGATGGCAGAAAAGGCATCGCCAGCGCTGCAGACGAATTGTGCGGTAGTGCCTTAAATATCCGTGCGCTCGGCCTTTTCAAAGTCAAGAATCGTCTGATGACCGCCGGCATTGATCTCGATTGCGCCCGCGTCAAATTCCGTCTGAGCAAACTCGTTATCATAGCGCTTGTAGCCATGGATGCAGATGGTTTCTCCCCCGACGGTCAGGGGCCTGTTCCAGCCGAAGGTGATCTCACCCTGAGAGGGAGACTGGTAGATCAGGTTGTGCGTGTCGCCGCACACCTTTTTCCCGGCAAAGCCGTCCATGAACGCCTCAAAGCTGCCGTTTTCAGCCTTGGAGCCCATTTCAATGACCCACACGTTTGCGTGACCCTGCGCGATGTACTCATAATCGTCGGCACGGTCATATTTCTCCTGCCAGCTTTCGGCGTACAGCTCTTTGAACATGGCGGGATCCTTCTTTTCCCAGTAGCCGGGCAGCAGCGAATACACCGCCGCATACCCATCGCCTTTGCGGCCAAAGATCCAGCCCTCCTTCTCCACCACCTCGTCCATCTCATGCCTGGGGAAGTAGAGGTGGGAATAGAGGTAATCCACAAAGTCGGGTTCAACGCGGTACAGGCACAGCAGCACGTTTTCATGCTGCACGGCGCGGGGCAGGGTCAGGTTGCCGGCCCAGCAGTTGGGACGGTTGGAATACTCGGTGGAAGCGGGATTGGTTGTAAAGATGACTGCCTTGCCGCCCAGGGAGGCCGTCCAGGGATGCTGCTGATAGCCCATGCGGCCCTTGCGGAAATCCTGCGCGCAGCTGAGGATATAGTCCGGCGTACGGCGTGTGTAGATGTCCACCTGTGTCATGGCTGTGAAGTCGGGCGCATCCACGCAGGGCGCACCAGCCTCATCATGCAGCTTGTAGCGCTCATAGTAGGCGCGGACACGGTTAGTCATCCAGTTCCATGTGGGGAACACCTTCAGCGAGTTCTCAATGGTCAGGCGGTCGGAGTATGTCTGCTGGCCCCAGAAGAACATGATGTTGTCAAAGTCGGCGGGATCCACGCCATAATACTTGGCGTCCGCCACGTCGATGCTCATGCGCTCGCGGTTGGTTTGGATTCCCGTGGGAGCCGCTGCTGCCGCCAGGATAGCCTTGGGACAAACATAGCCGTTGGCAGCCAACATCACGGCGCAGTTGCTCATGGTGCCGGCGTATCCCTTATCAAACAGCAGCGCCATCACGGCGGAGCAATCCTCATAGTCGGGCTCGATGATAAAGCGGGTATAGACGCGGCCATGGGTGGTGGGCAAGTGCCCTTCAAAATGATTGACCGCCAGGTCAAACACCAGCATGTCAATCAGCATGCGGCAGCGGGTGCGGATATCCGCCTCGTCGGCATAGATCATCAGGTTGACCAGACCCAGCATGTCATCCATGTAGTATCCCTGAGTCAGCCATTCGCTGAAGCCGAAGCGTTCACGCCAGTTCAGCCAGCGGCGCAGGAAGGCGGTGGCATGGGCGTGATGCTCAGCGCCGGTCATGCCATTGTTGGGGAACACCACGTCAGGATACATCTGCCCCACCAGATATTCGGCGCTGTGATACAGGATTTGATGATTCTCGGTGAAGAAGCAGGCGTGCACATCGCCGGGCTCGTCCAGCCAATACTTGAAATGAATCAGACTCTGTTCAATCTTCTGTGCCTGCTCCTCATTCAGGCGCGTTCCGCGATGCTCGCGCAGCATACGGATCAGCGCGGGGATGGTGAAATCAGCGCAGTCCAGGCGGGCGTCGATGCGCTCAAGCGCCTTGTCAATGGCGAAGTTTCGAATAGGCGGCGTGTCGATCCCGGCCTTTTGCAGCTCCATCTTCGCCAGATCGTAATACAGGCCCAGGAAGCCGTTGAACGCGTCAAACGCGCCGGACATTTCCTCGGGCGTGGTTGCAGCCTGGACCTTTCCAAGCTCCACGACATGTTCCAGATACTTCAGGTTGTCCATGTGATTATTCCTCGCTTTCATGATATTCATCCGCCGTCTCGGCGGCTATGGTACTGTCTGCGGAGGGATGCTTCCGATACTCGCCGGGGGAGCATCCCATATACTGTTTGAACAGACGATACATGGTCTGCTCGCTGCCAATGCCGACCTGCTCGGCAATATCCCGCTGGGAGATGGTCGTATTCACCAGCAATTCCTTCATCTTTTCAAGGCGGATGCCGAGCAGATAGGCTGAAAAGGTTGTTCCCATCTCCGTTGATATGATCTTTCTGAGATAGGAATAGCTGATTCCCAGCGCGCTTGCCACATCCTCGGGCGTAAGAGACTCGGCATAGTGATCGCCGATGTAGCGGATAAACTTGTTCGTATAGCCGCTGCCGCCCTTGTGCGCCTTAGCCAACTGCCTGGAAAGCTGAACAAATTTGCCCTCCAGCCATGTCAGCATGTGCTCCAAGGTGTCAAAGCTGCTCAGATAACGGAACGGGGAATGCTCCGGTTCGTCAAACAAGGCGTTGAACTGCACGCCCTTGCGAAAGGCCGTCTGGATCAGCACGCCTAAGAGCTGGGACACGGCGAACTCCAGGTCGTCCATACCTGCGTCGCTCTCCAGCAGCTTTGCAAGCAGCTCCCTCAGGCGTTCATGAATCGCGTTTTCTCCCCGGTCAATCGACGAGACAATGCTCTGGATCTTTGCCTGCGGGAACGTAAAGGATCTTGACACGCCCATTCCGGGCGTATAAAGGATGGTGCACCCGACGCCGCGCACCAGCTTCCAGCGGATCGCGCGCTTGGCCTCGTTCAGCGCCTCGGCCACATGCTCCCGTCCGGAAAAGACGGAGGAGCAGGAAAAGCTGAGCGTGCAGGTGGTGAAAGCCTGCATAAGGGCTGACGATTTGTCCATCAGTGCCTGACGCGCCTGTTCGGAGGGGCTGTTCTGGAAACTGACGGCGGCGGCAATGGACCACTCATTGATCCGCACTGTGTAGGAGCTTTCCCCCTCCCCCAGAATACCTCGGAGAGAATAGCGCAGCAGATAATCCAGAAAGGGCGACAGCTTACGCGCCTCGACAATGTGCTGATGCGGCTCGTCAATATCGCAAAGTAGGAACACATAATGATCGAAGGATGCCAGATGAACCAGCATACTTTCGGTCAGCTTGTTGGAAGTGACGGCTTCATAGAGCTGAAGATCCATCTGCTGGATGGTTTCCTGCCCATCGCTGGCATGCCATTGCTCCGATACCTGAGTCAGGACGTTGGTGGCTTCCCTGGCCGTGTCGGTTGGGATCGACTGTTCCTGCAATTGACGTTCAAGGGTAGCCTGCAATTCGGCGATGGGACGGTTCATCTGCCGCGCAATCATGCGGAAGCTGATGACGATGACCATGATGAACACCGCCAGCACTATCAGCGCATACAGCGCCTGCTGCACCACGGTCATGATCACAATATCGCCCGACACCCATACCACATAGAGGAAATGCCTGCCCCGATAGGCGGAACAGATTTTTCCTCCGTCAACCCAGTGCTGGTAAGTCTCGTTGGGGGACGCGAGAAAGTCAATAGCCGCCTCAACCCGTGCGCCGACCGGCTGAGAGTTCATCGGCTGAGAACAGACCGTGCGTCCGTCGTGGGTGAGCACCATGAGCTCCTCCAGGCTGTCATTGTGTTCAAGCAAGGAGGCGTACAGCTTTTTGCAGTCCAGCAAGAGATAGACAGCGCCGTGAAAACCCACGTCCGACACGTCTAAACGCTGCCGGTAGATCAGGCATGAACGACTGATCTCCTGTCCGGGATATCCATCCACCCGAGCGATGGCAAATCCCTCGTCCCACGCTTCCTGCGCTGTTTCTTCCACAATATTGCGGATGGCCGGAACGTCTGCGCTGTATCGGGTACGGCTGGCTGTGTAGACCACGCCGCGATCCTCGTTCAGCACCCAGATGTCATACAGCGCGTCGTCGGTCAGCTTGATGGTGTTGAGGGTTTCCATATAGTTGATGCTGCGTAGTGCTTCCTCCGTGAAGGAGACAGTTTGACTCAGTTTGGCGGTCTCACGGCTTACGCGCAGCATGGATGCGTTGCTCTGAATGTTTTGCAGCGCAAGTTCCAGCCGCTGCTCTAATTGTCGTGCACCCGTATCGGCCAGGTGGGAGGTGTAGCCTGACAGGGAGACGATTTGGATCACCGTCAGGATCACGGAGAGCAGGAAGGTGATCACAATGGCAATGGCGAGATACTTTCTCGTTGCAATCTCAATGACCTTGGGCTGAACTGATTGCTTATGCCGGTTCCTCTTTGCCGTCATGCTGCGTCCTTCAACTTTCTTCCTGTCGTTGCTATCATTATACCGAAAAGCATATGTTTTTGAAAGGCACATACGGTCGATTTTTGTCAAGGATGATAGGAATAATCAGTATTGTTAGTGGAACAGTTGTCAGTTTTGTAGTATGTTATAGCCAGCAAGATGGAGCAAACGAGAAATAAGCTTCCATATCGCACATGGGCGCGCCGCAAAAATTGAGTGAAGTAAACGCGCCCTCAGAGCAAAGGAGGAACCCTCATGACTGGTCTGGCACACGCAAAGAAGAGACAATCCTGGCTTCACGGCTTAGCGATCAGCCTAAAGCGCGACTGGCGGCTGTATCTGATGATGATCCTGCCGGTTATCTTCTATATTATGTTCCGTTATACGCCCATGCATGGCATCGTGATCGCCTTCCAGAACTACAATCTGTTCAAGGGGATTGCCGGTAGTCAGTCTGTGGGCATGGCAAACTTTGAGTTTGTCTTTAAGATGAGAGACTTTCTATTGCGCTGCAAAACACGCTGCTGCTGAACTTCCTGGATCTGATTGTCGGCTTTCCGGTACCCATTATTCTGTCTATCATGCTCAATGAGATCAAATCCACAGGTATTAAGCGCGTGTCGCAGACGCTATTGTATCTGCCCCATTTCCTGTCCTGGGTTATCATCGGCGGCATGGTACTGACGATCTTTGCCCCTACCACCGGCGTTGTCAACTCCACGCTGATGAAGATGAACCTTATTTCCAATAATATCCCCTTCCTGACCAACGGCGTTTACTGGCGCGTCACTTATGTGCTGGTGGGTGTGTGGCAGAGCATGGGCTGGGGAACCATCCTGTACATGGCGGCCATCACCGGCATCAACCAGGAGCTGTTTGAGGCCGCCAAGATCGACGGCGCTAACAAGATGCAGCAGATTTGGCATGTGACGCTTCCCGGCATCCGTTCCACCATCGTGGTTCTGCTGATCCTGAACGTGGGGCAGATGATGAATATCGGCTTCGACCGGCCCTTTGTGATCGGCAATACCATGGTGCAGGACTACTGCGACGTTATCTCGACCTTTGTGTACCGCGCAGGCATCAAAAACGCGCAGTTTGCCCGCGCAACAGCCATTGGTCTGTTTCAGTCGGTCGTCGGCCTTGTTATGATCACCACCGCCAACTTTGTCTCTCGCCGCCTTGGCGAGGAAGGCATCATGTAAGAAAGGAGGATGAGAATCATGACTACCGTGCAGACAAAGGTTCTCATGCCTGAAAAGAAAAAGAAGGTGACCCTCGCTCAGGTTATCCTGGTCACGATTATTATGCTGTTTGTGCTGATCTGCGTGCTGCCGATCATCAACGTAGCCAGCGTGTCCCTAAGCTCCAAATCCGCCATTCTACGGGGCGACGTGGCCTTTTTGCCGGTTGAGCCCACGATCAACGCCTACAAAGCCATTGTGCGCGACGCCAGCATGATCCGCAGCCTGTTTTACACCATCGAGCTGACGGTTATCTACACGGCCATGGCGATGGTCATGACGATTCTGCTGGCTTATCCGATGACCAAGAAGCGCCTGCGCGGCCGCCGGCTTCTGTCGCTGTTTGTCATCTTTACCATGTATTTCAACGGCGGTGCCATTCCCACCTACCTGACGATTAAGAACTACGGCCTCATCAATTCCATGTGGTCGCTCATCCTGCCGGGACTGATCTCCACCTATAATATGATCATCCTGCGCTCCTTCATCAGCGCCCTTCCCGGCGAGCTGGAGGAAGCCGCCATCATCGACGGCGCTACGGATTTTCAGGTGCTGCTCAAGGTCATCCTGCCTCTGACGCTCCCCGCCATCGCAACCCTCTCTCTGTTCTACGCGGTGGGCAAATGGAACAGCTTCTCCGACGCGCTGTACTACATCTCCTCCGCTTCCCTGCAGCCATTGCAGCTGAAGCTGTACAACCTGATCAAAGGCTCCACCACCCTGGACATCTCCGCCGTAGAGGGCAACAGCGCTGATCTGGGTCATAGCATATCCGAGTCCATCGAGTCCGCATCCATCATCTTCGCCACGCTGCCCATCCTGGTGGTGTATCCCTTCCTGCAGCGCTACTTCGTGTCCGGCGTGACCGTGGGTGCTGTCAAGGGCTAATCTTCCCTACGCATTCAGCCGTCTGGAGAATGACGGTTGAAATATAATCAACAAAGGAGTGGAAACCATGAAGAAGTTCCTGTCCTACCTGCTGATGCTCATCCTGGTCGCGTCCTGCCTGAGCATCCCTGCCGCAGCCAACGCTGAAGACTGGATCACCCTGCGCGTCGAGTGCTTCGACCGCTCTGTGTCTGGATTGAGCGTTGAAAGCAACCTGCAGCACGACTACATCCAGAAAAACTTTGGCGACCCCAATCACATCAAGGTGGAACTTGTGCCCGTGTCCCGCTGGAGCGAGACCGACATCCTGAACACCTGGTTAGCCGGCGGCACCGCCCCTGACATCTGCTATACCTATGACACAGCTCTGGTGCAGCAGTATGTCAACATGGGTGGTTTGACCCCGCTGAACGACCTGCTGGCGGAGTATGGCCCGAACGTATCCGAATTTCTGGGTCAGGGCGTACTGGAATATGGTCAGTTTGACGAGAACGGCACTAAGGTGCAGTATTATATTCCTGCCCGCCGCATCAATGTGGCCAAGCTGGGTCTGTTCATCCGCAAGGACTGGCTGGACAAGCTGAACATGGCGGAGCCTACCACCACCGAGGAGTGGGTTGCCTATCTGCGCGCGGCCAAGGAAGCCAAGCTGGGCGGCGAGCAGACGGTTCCCTACGCCATGAAGCTGTATGAGAACAGCCCGCTGTTCTCCACCTCCGTGATCGTGGATTCCTTCCTGGACTTCTCCAAGATCACCAAGGAGGACTGGTACTCCCTGTATCACGAGCAGATGCCCGGCGCGAAGGAGGCCTATCGTCTGCTGAATACCCTGTACAATGAGGGTTTGATCTCCGAGAATTTCGCCATTGATAACGGCGACATCCGCGACCGCGATCTGAACCAGGGCTACGCGGGCTTCTACATCGAGGGTCCCACGCAGGTTTGGCCCGATTACAGCGATGAGATGAAGAAGAACGTGGGCGAGGACGCCGAGTGGATCCCTGTTAACCCCTTCGTGAATCCTGACGGCTACACCCTTCACGAGAACTATGCCGCCAACGGCATCTGCATCTTCATTCCCAGCTGGGTGAATAAGGAGACCGCTGTTGCCGCGATGAAGTACATGGACTGGATGGCTCAGCCTGAAAACATGTTCTACCTGCAGAATGGCATTGAAGGCGTTCACTATGATCATCTGAACGAGGACGGCCTGCCCGTTGGCCGTGTAACTAATGACAACCTGCCCGACGACCAGAAGTGGCTGTCCGCTGTCGACCTGGTGTTCCTGTCCAATGGCAACAGCTTCGGCAATGATGAGCTGAACAATAAGTACAGCGCCCTGGCCTTCACCGGCTATGAGGATGTCGTCGCACGTTCCTATGAGTACATGGCCAAGGATTCCTATGCACCCATCGGCTTCACCGTGTCGATTAAGGCCGAGGCCGACTACGGCCAGATGGTGCTGGCAAAGCAGGCTGAGCTGCTCACCAACGCCCTGACCTGCGATCCGGCCGAATTTGACGCGGTGTATGATCGCTGCGTGCAGGCCATCCTGGACGTTGGCGGCCAGCAAATCGTCGATGAGCGCAAAGCTGCCTATGAGGCTGGCTTGATCCGCGGCGACTTCCCATGGAGGTGCTTTCCAAGTAAACATGGACTGGATGATAGCCATCAGCGCTGCTGATATGGCTACGGCATAAGGAAACATTCTCAGGGAGCGATGCAGCAAAAAAGCGCATCGCTCCTTTTGCTGCGGGCGGCTCCCATCGGGTCAGGTGCCCACCACCGGTTCCTTGCCGGGAAGAATTGCTACGAAGATTTCGCTCGAACATCCTCCGTCTTGGTAAATACAGGCTGAGCTGTGACGGACGCGGCGAGCAGCATTCATCCAAGTAAAGGTACGTTCGACAATCCAGCGCCACGGAAGTTTTTCCCACTCATGAGGCTTGATTTTCTCGGAGATGTCCACCCGGCGCCGGAGCTGTTGATTAAGGTAACACCGCACAAATGAGGTGGTCGTCTGGCGAATGGATTTTTCGTCAGATGCAAATGCAAATTTCGAAGGTTTACTGGCGGTAAATCGAGAAATTTGCATGCCGCAGATGGCGGAAAAGACATCGCCAGACGCGCCGCCGAGTTGTGCGGTGTTACCTTAACTTCGTCAATACACGTGCCGCGATAACCTGCATCGGCGCAAAAGGCTTGAATTGACGGATACTTTTTGCAAGCCTTCTGCGCTGCAAGAATGCCTGATTTCGTATCGTGAATGTTTGCAGCATGAACCACGATGCCCAGTAAGTTGCCCATTGTGTCTATGACGGCATGACGTTTGCGCCCTTTTGCTTTTTTTCCGCCATCGATGCCGCGCTTTTCATTGTCTGCTACCGTTTTTACGCTTTGCGAATCAATTAACGCATAGTGCGGTTCGGCACTTTTCCCCGCATCTTTACGAGTCTTTTCAACCAAGTGAGCGAGGATCTTCTCCCATAATCCCGACTTTGCTCCACGGCTGAAAAAACTATAAACCGTTTGATACGGCGGGAAATCGTGCGGAAGCTGCCGCCATTGACAGCCGGTCTTTACGATATACAGCACGGCATTTGTCAGTTCGCGCTTGCTCCACTTCCGATTCCGCATTCCCGAATATAGTGGCTCTATTTCTGACCACTGCGCGTCTGTCAAGTCCGTCGGGTACGGCTTGTGCTCGGCTCTTGCTTCTTTCATTCTACTATTATAACACATCCATCTTATAAAGACAAGTTCTTAATCAGTGAAAGCGCCCGAAAGCTGGTTCGGACGCGCCCGACGAGACACGGAAGGAGCGAAGCACGATGACGAAGCGAGGGAAACGCCCATCTGTCTGACCGCTTGATTGAGATGAAGATTGAGAACAAGAAACTGCGGCAGATCTCCGCCGACTATACACGGGTCAAACGGGTTTTTGGCCCGGAGCAGGTAGCGGCGGCGGTGGAGGCCGACAAGCAGAGGGAACAAGCGGAGAAAGGCCACAAGCGGCCCCGGCGTTCTCTTGAGCGTAGCGGGCGTTGACTTCAAAAAATTTTGATTGAACTGTTGACAAACGCATAATTGCCGTATATACTATATGATGTGAGGTGAAAACATGGGGACAGCGTATCAAGAGCAGGCAAAGGTATTCAAGGCCCTCTGTGACCCTAAGCGGCTTGCAATCCTGGAACAGTTAAGGAGCGGTGAAAAGTGTGCTTGCGTCCTGCAAGAGCCATTGGATTTAACGCAGTCCGGCCTTTCCTACCACATGAAAATCCTCTGCGATTCTGGCATTGTTGTCAGTCGCCAGGAGGGTAAATGGATGCACTACCACCTGAGTCCTGCTGGCAGGAACTATGCGGTGGAATTGCTGAAGAAGTTGACAACTCCAGACATGGAGCACGAGGGTACCTGTCCTCGTTGTGGATAGAAACGCCATCTAAGTAGATGGCGTTTCTATCGGCACAATACATCAAAAATTTTTGATGTATTTTTTATCTATGGAAAGTGCGGCTTTTGTATGGGCGTGTGGGATTTCATTCAAGACCAGGTACTTGGCATGAAATGGCTGAACGAACTTCTCGGCATTGGGCTGTCGGCGCTGGGCTTAGATGTAAATGGACGCATAGGCGGCAGTATTCAGTTTTTCATCTATGATGTTTTGAAAATCACGGTGCTGCTCTGCGTATTGATTTTTGTAATCTCATATATTCAGAGCTATTTCCCGCCTGAGCGGAGCAAACGGATACTGGGACGTTTTCATGGTATCTGGGCAAATATCATCGCTGCTCTGCTGGGAACGGTAACGCCGTTCTGTTCCTGCTCCTCTATTCCGCTGTTTATTGGTTTTACCAGCGCTGGACTTCCTTTAGGCGTAACTTTTTCTTTCCTGATTTCATCTCCGATGGTTGATCTGGGAAGTTTGGTATTGTTGATGAGCATTTTCGGGGCAAAGATTGCAATCGTCTATGTGGTAGTTGGCTTGGTGATTGCAGTAATCGGCGGTACAATCATTGAAAAAATGCACATGGAGAACTACGTGGAAGATTTCATCCGTAATGCAAACAGCGTGGATGTTGAATCAGATGCACTGACAGTGAGGGATCGGCTGATCTTTGCAAAGGAACAGGTAATTGAGGATCCCCCTCATAATTGTGCCCAACCCCGCCACATCATCCCCGCCGACCCGAATTTCGAGAAAAAGCGCAATTCAAGCGCACTGTTTGCACGCGAAATAAACCTCGTTACGCAACCTTCATTCGATTGCGAGCAAGGTATAAATTCGCAAGTGCAAACAGCGTGCAGCAATGCTGATGCAATTTTTCCCGTCCTCGGAATCGTGTTTTGCAAAAATGAAAGATTCTCTTTATTACGCAAAACACATGTTCCACTTTGGAACGAACCGAGGATTTCGCATGTTCGATTGCCTTGAGCAGCTCGAACTTTTCGCCGCTTGCTTTCTTCAGCTGCGACGGACGCTTGTTGATTTGATACCGGATAGGCTTTCCTTCATTGTTGACAAGAATTGCATCATCCTTCTTTTCTGCACCCAGATACCCGCTGTCCCCATAAACATCCTCCTCCGTTCCTTGAAGAAGCTCGACAACCATGTTGCTGTCATGCACATTGGCGGCTGTTGTTTCCAACGTGTGAACCAGTCCACTGTCCGCATCCACGCCGATGTGCTCCTTATAGCCGAAGTACCACTGGTTGCCCTTTTTGACGGAATGAGCTTCCGGATCACGCTGCTTTTCCTTGTTTTTCGTCGATGAAGGCGCGGCTATCAGCGTCGAATCCACAATTGTTCCCTTTTTCAGCATCAGATTGCACTTCTGCAAACTTTCGACCACATTTGTGAAAAAAGCCTCGCCGAGCTGATTCCGTTCGAGAATATGCCGAAAACGCCCGATGGTATCGCCATCCGGCACCTGATTGCTGGAGTCCACACCGCAGAACTGCGAGAACGCACGGCTGTCGATGATTTCATTGCGCGCCGCGTCATCCGCGAGGTTGTAGAGGTGCTGCAGCACATAGATTCGGAGCATCAATTCCAAGTCGTAGGGCTTATTGCCGCGCTCTCCTTCGTAATAGTGCGGCTGCACGATCCCGACCCATTCCGACCACGGAATCAGTTTCTCCATGATTCCCAGAAACTCTTTCTTCTTCGTTGATGCTTGCCCCAGCTCGTCGCTGATCAGGCTCATCGTCAATTGCTTCTTCACCTCTTTATTATACCCCTTTTTCGTCCTTTTGGTTGTTCTTTCTTTGTGCGGGATTGCCTTGAGACTTTCAAGAAAGTGTTCCCGTATATTTTGGTTGGCGTTGGTATCGGCGCAATCATTCATAACTGGATTCCGGAAAGCTGGATTCAGACGGTATTGGGAAGCAACAATCCATTTGGTGTTGTGTTAGCCGTGTTGGTGGGTGTTCCAATATATGCGGATATTTTCGGCACGATTCCCGTTGCGGAAGCCCTGCTTGCAAAAGGAGCGCAGCTTGGTACAATCCTCAGCTTTATGATGGCCGTCACTACGCTTAGCCTGCCGTCCATTATTATGCTGAAAAAAGCGGTAAAAGCAAAACTGTTAGGACTGTTCATCGTAATCTGCACGCTTGGAATTGTCATTGTGGGTTATCTGTTTAACGTATTTCAGTATCTGTTGATTTAACAAGGATAAGGTGTAACCATACAAAATTTGAAAGGAGATTCTATTATGGGACTGTTCGGATTTGGCAAGAAAAGAGGAAGGAGGAAAGACTGTTGCTTGTGCTTGCAATGGAGCTTGTGAAACGTATGAGGCCGAGACTGTAAACGGTAGCTGCTGTGATGAGGCAAGCAACAGTATTTGCTGTATTAGGGTTTTAGGCAGCGGATGTAAGAATTGCCATGCCTTGCTGGAGAACACAAAAGCAGCACTGAACAATATGGGGTTGTCTATTCAACCGGAGTATGTCACTGATATGGAGAAAATTATGGCCTACGGTGTAATGTCTATGCCTGCGTTGGTGGTCAATGAAAAAGTGGTGTCTATGGGAAAAGTGCTGAAAGCTGCTGATGTGGAAAAACTGATCCATAAGTTGGGGTACTAAAAGTGGAGAAAAAGAGAGTTGCTTTTATATGCGTCCACAATTCCTGCCGGAGCCAGATAGCAGAGGCATTAGGGAAGCATTTTGCTTCCGATGTGTTTGAAAGCTATTCTGCTGGAAGCGAAACCAAGCCCCAGATCAATCAGGATGCTGTCCGCTTGATGAAAGAGCTGTATGGGATTGATATGGAACAGTCCCAATACAGTAAAACCTTTGACAGCATCCCGGAACCGGATATTGCGATTTCGATGGGCTGTGATGTGGGTTGTCCCTATATTGGCAGAGCTTTTGACGATAACTGGGGACTAAATGACCCGACAGGCTGCCCGGATGAAGCGTTCCGGGAAATAATCAGTCAAATTGAGGGGCACATTATACGGTTAAAAATACGAATTGAAGGAGGTGTTTATGGTTGAAAAAAGAAGCTGATCCGGGGATCAATTTTTTTCAACGGCATCTGACAATATGGGTATTCCTGTGTATGGTGGTAGGCGTATTGCTGGGGCATTTTGCCCCAGTAGTCCCTGCATTACTGGCTCGGCTGGAATATGCCCGTGTCTCCATCCCGATGGCTATTCTGATTTGGGTAATGATATATCCCATGATGCTGAAAGTGGACTTCAACAGTGTACGAAATGTAGGAAAAAATCCGAAGGGGTTGTTTGTGACATGGATTGTCAACTGGCTTATAAAACCTTTTACAATGTATGGCATTGCCAGCTTGTTTTTCTTCGTGATTTTCAAGGCATTTATTACGCCTGACCTTGCGGTAGAATACCTCGCCGGAGCAGTGCTTTTGGGGGCTGCGCCTTGTACGGCGATGGTGTTTGTATGGAGTACGTTGACAAAAGGAAATCCAGCTTATACGGTGGTGCAGGTGGCGACCAATGACCTCATCATTCTGATTGCTTTTGTGCCTATCGTAAAATTTTTGTTGGGCGTTTCCAATGTTAGTGTTCCCTTTGATACGCTGATTTTAAGTGTAATACTGTTTGTGGTTATTCCACTGGCAGGCGGTATTTTGACCCGTGTATTTGTAACCCGCAGTAAGGGAACAGAGTATTTTGAAAATGTGTTTATTCACAAATTTGATTCCATTACTACGATTGGTCTGCTGCTTACGCTGGTGCTGATTTTCATGGGGCAAAGCGAAGTCATTTTAGAAAACCCGCTGCACATCATACTGATCGCAGTGCCGTTGATTTTACAGACATTTTTGATTTTCTTTATTGCCTATGGAGCCTGCAAGTTGTTAAAGTTACCGCACGATATTTCCGCCCCTGCGGGTATGATTGGTGCGTCTAATTTCTTTGAGTTATCAGTTGCGGTTGCTGTCGCTCTGTTCGGTACTACCAGCCCGGCGGCACTTGCAACAACGGTCGGCGTACTGACGGAGGTGCCAGTTATGCTGACGCTGGTGAAAATTACAAACAAAACAAAGCAATCTTTCAGATAACTCAATGCTACCCAATTTCGATGACTTTGCGTATTTCGCTCGAATGGTTTTTGACCGTTCGGGCGATTTTTTTATTTTTTGAATTCATCACTTGACATTGTGGAAAAGAACTGATGTCTCAGGATGAGATCGCCGTCATGGACGGAGCCAAGTGTATTTTACAGCTTCGAGGCGTGAGACTGCGTACACCGCTGAGCAAAATCACCTCGACCGGCGAAATTGAGCAGCGGTTCCGCTTGAATTGAGCAATGGGACCGCCCGGATTGAGCAGCCCCACCGCTCAGGTTGAATATGGACAGAACAAATCAGTCAAGGTATCGCATAAATATAGTCGGAGTCAGATGTCCTGCAAACCCTTCCGCTTGCGCATGGATTCCTTGCCTCCAATGACCACGGTGTAAGCATCGTGGACGATTCGGTCGCAGATGGCATCAGCCAGCAGTGAGTCAGACAACTCTTCCGGCCAGCCCGGAATGTCAAACCGCGAGCAGAAGATCGTGGAGTTTCGCTTGTACCGGGACTCCACGATTTCCAATAAGTCCCTGGCTTCCGTTTCTTTCAAAGGGTACAGAAGCCATTCGTCAATTATGAGCAATGCGTACTTCTTGTACTGGGCCATGAGCTTGCGAATCGTACCGTTGCCCCTGGCAATCTGGAATTCTACCAGAAGATCCGGGAGCCGGATGTACTTCACCGCATAAAACCGTCTTGCGGCAGCCATGCCCAGAGCGCAGGCGAGATAGGTTTTGCCGCTGCCGGTAGCTCCCAGCAGGATGATGTTGTGGTGCTCCTGAATGTAGTTGCAGGTGCTGAACCGCAGCAGTTCCTCCTGCTTCAGTCCTCTGTCGGGCAGATACTCCACATTTTCCAGACAAGCTCCCGGATCCGAGAAGGTTGCCTGCCGGATCAGCTTGTTCAGATGGTTATTCTTTTTCGGGCATTCCATTCCGCATCCACCAAAAAGACCGAGCCGGTCCTCAAAGGTCATGTTTTGGAACTGCGGATCGGCAAGCTGGTCCTTCAGGGCATTGGCCATAACACTCAGCCGCATTTCACGCAGCTTGGATACCGTTGTTTCAGTCAGCATCACTTATTCCCCCTTCCGTAGTAGTCAGCCCCACGGGTGAAACCGTACTGGGAAGAGGACGCAGTAGCCGTACTCTGCTCAGGGATGGCTTTATCCTGGCCGGATGCCAGAATAGCCTGAATATTCTTGAGAGAAGGGGGGGTGTGTATTCCAATGCCCGTTTGCAAGCATTCTCCAGCCGTTCCGGAGTGTACTTGTCTGCCAGCTTCAGCAGACCCATGCAGGACTTGTGGTGGTAGCCCTGCTGTTCTACTTTGTAGCTGCCGAGAATAGCCCGAACAACGACCTGCGTGTTGCTGCCGACCTTACCGGCCCAGTGAATGAACCGTTCACCGTTCCACTGGACATACTTCTGGTGCTCTGGCGGCATATGCGCCTGGATCGTGCTGTATTGGTTAAACCGTCCGTACAGCCTGGGATGGGAACAGATTCGGTTTCCACCGTAGAAAACCTCTACCGTGGATCTGGTGAGCCGGACATCTACTTTCTGCTTGATGTACTCAAAGGGAACAGAATAGTTCATGCGCTCCACGGAAATGTGGTAATTTGGTCCCACCGTTGCCACTTTCCAGATGGCCAATTCAGCCAGTATGAAGGTAGAGATGATACCGACAGTACCCTCAACAGCAGCTTTATCCTTGGGAGCGCGGACTCTGGCAGGCAGAATTGCCGTGCCATAATGCTCTGCCAGCTCCTGGTACGATTTATTGAGAACAACCTCATCCTTCCCATGCTTTTTGCACGCCGGTTTTCAGATTGTCGCACTGGATGATCCGTGTAACGCCGCCAAAGTATTTGTAGGCATTCACATGGGCAGTGGTCCATGAGTCCTGGTTCATGGAGAAAAAGGCTTCTACGTAGCTGTAGCCACTGTAGGGCAGGGTTGCCACGAACACATAGGCCGGGATAATTTCACCGGTGTCTGTGTCAATAACAGCGGCAGTATCGCCGGCCCAGTCCACCTGCATAACCTCGCCGGGCTTGTGGTTCAGGTGCATGGTGGCGTTTACCTTTGTCAGATAGTCCGTATAGTACTTGTTGAACTGGGTGGACTGGTATGGAATCTCACCCGCCGCCCGACACTGGTCGCAGTATTCCCAGCCACAGCAGATTCAGGGTGATACCGCTGCGCTGGAGTTCCTTGTGGACATAGACGTAGTCCGGCATCTTGTAGACAGGCTTCGAGGGGCTGGTCGGAAACAGACGCTCTGAGAGCTGCTTATCCGACATTTCCTCCGGCAGTGGCCATTGCAGGCCGCAGTTTGCTGCCCGTTGCAGGGGTTGCTGCCACAGTGTTCCGAGCGCACTGGCAGCTTGACGCGATCTCGGTCTTGTTGAGTCCCAGACTATGGAGTCTGAGAATCTCACGGTAATTGGTCATACAGGTGACCTCCTTGTAGATATTTACACCGCAAAATGCGATGCATATCTACATTTTACCGCAGTGCTCAACGACGGCGGCAAGCGTGCTCAATTCCGCCGGAATGGATGCTCAATTTGAGCGGTCGTGCTGCGCAATCTCGCGCGGAATACTCAATTGCCCATGCAAAGGATGAAATCATCACCTATGAGCAGCTACTGGCCATAGACGAACCATGCACAGTATATGTAGAGGGCAAGACTGGCGATCCCTATCCGATGCATATGAAAGAAACCTTGATGTCAAGTACACAATGGCAATGGCTTATAAAAGATAGCAGCGGAAAATATCGCCCCTCTGGGAAATACGTAAACATGACCGCATACCAAGCTATGGGGATCAGCAAAAGGGGCTTGATTCTCAATCATAAGGATTGTCGTCTGGAAGTCCATGTCTCTGGAAAAGGCCAATGGTCTGTGGCGAGTTTCAGAGTCGTGGATACGCCGATTACATTCAGTGGTATTTTCTGGCCGATATTCTTCATGGTAGCCATATTTGCCGTAACGGTGCCTCTTATCATTCGAGGAATTAATGCACCGCCTGCAAGAAACCAGCCCCGTCAGTGGCAACCTAGCAAGACGTTGTTAGCTGCTTACTTCTTGAGCGAATTGTTCAAGGATAATGGGAAAAAGAAATGACGAAATGATTGGAGGAACGCATGGATTCTGAAGTGAGTGCGATGAGCAGGGCAATTGACCTGGGAAACCTTAGTACCCACGGCCCGGACGAGGAGAATCTTTTCGTACCTGTGGACGTAACCCGCGAGGCCAAGGGCTATGAGAAATGGATCAACGATCACATCTGGCATCTGAACCGGATGCAGAAGCAGCCGGATGAAGTGGTGATTGCGCCTAGTGATCAATGTTGTGATCCATATGAATGCTGGTATTATGGCTACTGCCACAATGATGAATGAGGATGCTATCCGCATAAAGACTGGTAAAAGCACGCCGTACCAATGGATTCGCATAAGCTTTCTACCAATATGGTAAAGCAGCTAACGCCAGGCGGACAGTGTTTGCAAATCCAACATTTCCGGGAAAACCAGCTAACACCCCTACCCAGAATGTTGGCAGAAACAGCGGGAAATGCTCTCTTTCATCCTTCTCCCGTCCACAGCAATCTGGCCAAACACGGTTCTGAAAATCAAGGTGGCGCCTTGATTTTTTTCAAAATCCGACCCCGACCATCCGCGAAAATTAGCAAGACCGTCCGCCTGCGCTTGCAGAAAAAACCGACCCGCTGAAGAGGCCACGTTAGAAATCGGCCATAAATGTTTGCAATTTGCAAACACCGGGTGCTGTGTGTTAGCATGAACTGGCCCGTTTCGGGATACGAAAATACCAGACCCGGAAACTTGCCGATTTAGGGCAAATTTGTCGAATCTGGTATCTTCAAAATGGTGATCCCGGCGGGAGTCGAACCCACGGCCTGTCGCTTAGGAGAGATGCTCACCGCTTCCCTTTCAGAGAACTGCACTGCCCTGTAATGCCCGATTTTCCTGCGTTTCCAGCAGATTTCTACGTTTTCGATGGTGGGCAAAGGAACGTAAAAAACCGCAATTGCCAACCGTGCTGTTAGACAAGTGTTAGATACGCTAACAAAGGCGGTAGTCCCCTTCGCCAACGTCGGAATTTGTTAGACGAAAATGCGTATATAATCATAACAAAGTGGAAGTAAAGCATCAATTGTAGTGTCATAAATATAATTTTTTAGTAATGCCAAGAAATATGCTTTGACCATCCTCTCCGCCTTGTGCGGTCAGCTGCTCAATAAATCCGCCAAATGCACTATCTTGACTCCGTTGATGTTTCCATCAGCCAGTTATCCAGCGTCACTGATATGCTCCCTATAAAGCGAACAGTGAAAAACTGCAAGCGGAATAGGGGGCATATCACGGCTGCTGACGGGCGCTTTTAATATTTGCGCGGAATTGCGGTATATTTCAAAGCAGACGAATGTCTTTGATCGATGCGAAGCTGGCGGGCTTCGCATCGGTCAAAGTTTATTATATGCTATATTCTAAATAATACAGTACATTGTCCTCTGGAATATAAAGCGCAACGAGATAATGTGGCGTGCTATATTGAAAAGCGCTTATTCGGTCGTCTTTTTTGCCATGCTGTAACGCATCAACATCGAGATAAAGCCAGTAAGACTTCTTACTGCTATTTAATTGATACATTTCTCTTCTGAAATCCGTGTTTGACAAAATTTCCCTCGTCATTTCTTCTGGAAATAGTGAGCAATTCCAACCTTTTTGTGCAAGACTGGCTTCAAGCTCATTTACCGGGTTATTCAATTCGCACTTTATTTCATATCCGATGTCCTGAAAAACCCAAGAGCAGTCCTTTCCAAACTCGATAGATGCCACATCAAAAGTTGCTTGACAACTTTCATTAATAAGCTGATTATAGTACTGCCTTGCTCGCTCAGGTTCACCTGCTTTATACAATTCTACGGAAGTGACAATATAAATCATCAGAATCATCAATAGCAGAATAGCTACGATAAGTTTGGAAACACCTTTTCTCTTTTCCATACTTTCCTCCTTGTTATTAAGGAACTTCAAACTCAAAAGGCACAGCATATGCATATTCTGTTCCATATCCTTCTTTTTGCAAGCGATACCCAAGGTTATTAGCTTCTACACTTAGCCATGTATACTTTCCATCATGCTCGCGAAGTTTTGTAAAATCGTATGTATCAGACAGCGTCCCTGACACAATCAAAGTTCCATTCTGTTCATGAACATTTGCACTATATTCAGCATGACCTATTGCATAATGCAAGTCGCCTTCCATAAACTCAAAACTTGAGGCAAACGAGTTTCCGTAAGTTTTATAATCGGCAATGATTTTTTCCTGAAAAGCTTTCGATGCAGAAATTTGTTCGCTTAGTTGCTGGATTACATCGTCGCTTAATGGTTTCCCCTCTTCCCATAAGAAGTGATGGAAAAGTTCATTTGCCAACGGATATTCTTTTACAGAGAGCCCCACATTTGAATATAAGCTAATATTCATTTTGTAATTAATTCGCGCATTTTCAATAAGAGTATCCGTGTATATATCACGAAGTTTTTTAAGTCAGTCTAAAAACGAGCTTTTTCCAGACAAGTCTAGCAAATCAATAGGAGAATTGTAGCAGTAGCAAAACAAATTACCACTCACAACGCTGTCCGCATTAACAAACCTGCACCGTTCCGCATTATAATACCGACTCCGCAGATAGTACAGCCCCGTCTCCTCGTCAAACACATACCCTCTATACCGGAACGGCTGCACAGTCCCCAGCGTCTCCGCCAGAGTCCCACTCTTGCCAATGGGCATAATACGCATAACTGACAACGGCATTGCCTTCCGCATCGAAAATCGCAATCACATCGCCCTGCAAATTCAAAACAGAACCGTTTTCATTCTCTTTAGCCCGCTAAAGTCACAGCTTTCAGAATGAGCTTTGCAAATTGTTTCGTAGAAAAATAGGAATTTCTGCAATTTCAATGCCGAACGACATTCTTGCTCACCATTCTTTTGCAGCCATCCGCTAAGCGCTATTTTTTGGGGTAGAGTGAAGCATTCTTTCGCCTCCTCCCGTCGGGGTTGATAACAGTATAGCGCGTATAATAAGCGCTGTCAAGAAATTTGCCGTATTATAAGGTAAACGTACACAACCGAAGCGAGCTACATAAGTTCGCCTCGGTTGTGAAGTCTCATATAAATGGTATACGGACTTATGGGTCATAAATAACAAGAATATATTTGAAGTTATCTGAAACCGCCAAGCATCCAATTGTCCCATTATTATGTTCTGTATGTTCGAAAATATTCCAATGTAGATTTTCTGGCACAATAATATCATCGAACCAAAACCGAGAAATATATTTTTGCAATTCTATGGAGGATTTTTGTTCTGTATGCGTGTAGTCGAGCGAAAGCTCATCGTTGTTTGAAGTATTAATGTTTAAAAGCATAGCCCAATAATCCTCGCGGATATTTGTATCATATGATTTATATAATACATCCGGAGAATATTGTGTAACATCAACTCCGTACGTCTTTTGGATCATACGAAACATTGCGTCATCCGATGGAGGATTTTCGTTAGCAATTATTAACGATATATACAGCGTAAAGAACATGATTATGCCCAAGACTGTCAGGCACACAATAGTTCCTAATATAAAATTTGCAATCTTTCTCATTTATTTATCTCCAATCTGACCAGAGCTTAACCAAAATGAGCCTGCATTATTATAGCAATTCTCAAAAATCCAGTCAATAACCATCAGCAGTAAACCAGCCGAAACAATCCTCCGGTGAAACGAGAGCAAGTGCATGGGCGACCATCTGGGGCAAAAGTACAGCAATGTTGCAGCCCAGCTTCCGCAAAATAGCCTTCATCTTCGACCACAGCATTTCAATCGGATTCAAATCTGGGCTGTATGGCGGCAGATAGAGTGGAATTATGCCCGCTGCGCGCAGCACTTCTTCCACGCCCTTGACATGGTGTGAACGCATGTTGTCCATGACGACGATGCCGCCTTTGTGAAGCGTCGGAATGAGCACGTTTTTCAGATAGTCCAGAAAACGTTCGCCGCTTGTTCCGCCGGGATACATGGTGTAGGTGATTTGACCGTTCAAGCGGACAGAGGCCAGGACAGTTTGACTTGTCGGCACATTCAGCGGTGCGCTGCCATGCACCCGCGCTTTCCCGATGGCTCGTCCGTACCTGCGTGTCATCCCGATGTTCTCGCTACTTTTGCCCAGAAACACAAGTCTCCAATGTTCAATCGCCAATTTTAAGGTAACACCGCACAAATGAGGTGGTCGGCTGGCGAATGGATTTTTCGTCAGATGCAAATGCAAATTTCGAAGGTTTACTGGAGGTAAATCGAGGAATTTGCATGCCGCAGATGGTGGAAAAGGCATCGCCAGACGCGCCGCCGAATTGTGCGGTGGTGCCTTAACTCTTTCCACTTGATACGTTTTGCCTGCACATCGGGGACGCTCCCGTTCTGTCGCCGAAAGCCCGACTTTTTTCACGCGAAAACCCAATGCTCGAACCACTCGGCTCATTGTTGAAATGCTGACTTTCAGCCCTAACTGCGTGCGGAGTTCTCCCAAGCTGATCGTGGAATTTTTTGTAATGCGCTCAGCTATCCGTGCCTTGTCTGCGCTGCTCAGCAGAGCTTTCCGACCTCGCCGCCACGTTTGCAGGTCAACGCTGCCTGTTTTCCGCTTCCGCTCTTCCAAATGGTAAACGGTGTACTTGTTGACGTGGAAAATCTTCGCGATTGCTTCCGCGTTGTGCGTCGCTTCGTAACCCTCTACCAACAGTTTCCGTGCTTCATTGTGCAGCATTTCTATCATCTCCTATGCCTATTATACACCTGCTGTAAAGGGTGACCGCTTTTGTGAGAAGTGCTATAGTTGTGCTCTTGCCGGGCGCACATAAAAAGAGCGGCACGATTTCGACGTGTCGCTCTAAAAAAGCTGCTCAGCGTTTTTGCTGAACAGCCCCGTGCCTTCCTTGGCACATTTATATCATACCATATCCTTTCGCCAAAATCAACACAATTTTGTCCAACTTTGTCCACATTCGTCCAAGTTTGTCCAACCTGCGCTCGCAATGCTATATCCGCAGGCAGGTAGCCATTTCCGTCAGAAAATTATCCGCCTTGCTCAAAATTCGTTTCTTCACATTGCTCATCGTCGAGCGCGATGCCTCCTGATACGGACTATCGGGGAGATTGGGCAGTGCCGCCAGTGCATAGCCCTCATCATAATATTTCGTCACAAACCACTTTTCCTGCTCCAGCAATGTTCTCATAATTGCTTCATGCAGTTGGACTGTCCGCAAATGCGATCGAATCTGTTTATCATCAGCGGCATCCATTTTCTCCAGTTTGCTGACAGCCCATTACGCCCATTTTGCAAGAGGTAAGCGAAAAAACTCGCCCGTTCAAATGAGTATTCCGCGCGAGATTGCGCAGCACGACCGCTCAAATTGAGCATCCATTCCGGCGGAATTGAGCACGCTTGCCGCCGTCGTTGAGCACTGCGGTAAAATGTAGATATGCATCGCATTTTGCGGTGTAATACTATTTCCAGATAAGAATGCGCCAAGATGCGCCGCGAATTTTTCATTCTGGCTAACGTGAATGAAACGCAGCGTAGCAGCGCTACGCTAAGTGGAATGAGCGGACGCCAGAAGGGAAAAGGCGCAAGCAGATGGCACAGGTGAATCTGGAAATAGTATAAATATCTACAAGGAGGTCACCTGTATGACCAATTACCGTGAGATTCTCAGACTCCATAGTCTGGGACTCAACAAGACCGAGATCGCGTCAAGCTGCCAGTGCGCTCGGAACACTGTGGCAGCAACCCTGCAACGGGCAGCAAACTGCGGCCTGCAATGGCCACTGCCGGAGGAAATGTCGGATAAGCAACTCTCAGAGCGTCTGTTTCCGACCAGCCCCTCGAAGCCTGTCTACAAGATGCCGGACTACGCCTATGTCCACAAGGAACTCCAGCGCAGCGGTATCACCCTGAATCTGCTGTGGCTGGGATACTGCGACCAGTGTCGGGCGGCGGGTGAGATTCCATACCAGTCCACCCAGTTCAACAAGTACTATACGGACTATCTGACAAAGGTAAACGCCACCATGCACCTGAACCACAAGCCCGGCGAGGTTATGCAGGTGGACTGGGCCGGCGATACTGCCGCTGTTATTGACACAGACACCGGTGAAATTATCCCGGCCTATGTGTTCGTTTCGTGGCAACCCTGCCCTACAGTGGCTACAGCTACGTAGAAGCCTTTTTCTCCATGAACCAGGACTCATGGACCACTGCCCATGTGAATGCCTACAAATACTTTGGCGGCGTTACACGGATCATCCAGTGCGACAATCTGAAAACCGGCGTGCAAAAGCATGGGAAGGATGAGGTTGTTCTCAATAAATCGTACCAGGAGCTGGCAGAGCATTATGGCACGGCAATTCTGCCTGCCAGAGTCCGCGCTCCCAAGGATAAAGCTGCTGTTGAGGGTACTGTCGGTATCATCTCTACCTTCATACTGGCTGAATTGGCCATCTGGAAAGTGGCAACGGTGGGACCAAATTACCACATTTCCGTGGAGCGCATGAACTATTCTGTTCCCTTTGAGTACATCAAGCAGAAAGTAGATGTCCGGCTCACCAGATCCACGGTAGAGGTTTTCTACGGTGGAAACCGAATCTGTTCCCATCCCAGTCTGTACGGACGGTTTAACCCAATACAGCACGATCCAGGCGCATATGCCGCCAGAGCACCAGAAGTATGTCCAGTGGAACGGTGAACGGTTCATTCACTGGGCCGGTAAGGTCGGCAGCAACACGCAGGTCGTTGTCCGGGCTATTCTCGGCAGCTACAAAGTAGAACAGCAGGGCTACAAGTCCTGCATGGGTCTGCTGAAGCTGGCAGACAAGTACACTCCGGAACGGCTGGAGAATGCTTGCAAACGGGCATTGGAATACACACCCCGCCCTTCTCTCAAGAATATTCAGGCTATTCTGGCATCCGGCCAGGATAAAGCCATCCCTGAGCAGAGTACGGCTACTGCGTCCTCTTCCCAGTACGGTTTCACCCGTGGGGCTGACTACTACGGAAGGGGGAATAAGTGATGCTGACTGAAACAACGGTATCCAAGCTGCGTGAAATGCGGCTGAGTGTTATGGCCAATGCCCTGAAGGACCAGCTTGCCGATCCGCAGTTCCAAAACATGACCTTTGAGGGACCGGCTCGGTCTTTTGGTGGATGCGGAATGGAATGCCCGAAAGAATAACCATCTGAACAAGCTGATCCGACAGGCAACCTTCTCGGATCCGGGAGCTTGTCTGGAAAATGTGGAGTATCTGCCCGACAGAGGACTGAAGCAGGAGGAACTGCTGCGGTTCAGCACCTGCAACTACATTCAGGAGCACCACAACATCATCCTGCTGGGAGCTACCGGCAGCGGCAAAAACCTATCTCGCCTGCGCTCTGGGCATGGCTGCCGCAAGACGGTTTTATGCGGTGAAGTACATCCGGCTCCCGGATCTTCTGGTAGAATTCCAGATTGCCAGGGGCAACGGTACGATTCGCAAACTCATGGCCCAGTACAAGAAGTACGCATTGCTCATAATTGACGAATGGCTTCTGTACCCTTTGAAAGAAACGGAAGCCAGGGACTTTTGGAAATCGTGGAGTCCCGGTACAAGCGAAACTCCACGATCTTCTGCTCCCAGTTTGACATTCCGGGCTGGCCGGAAAAGTTGTCTGACCCACTGCTGGCTGATGCCATCTGCGACCGAATCGTCCACGATGCTTACACCGTGGTCATTGGAGGCAAGGAATCCATGCGCAAGCGGAAGGGTTTGCAGGACATCTGACTCCGACTATATTTATGATACCTTGACTGATTTGTTCTGTCCATATTCAACCTGAGCGGTGGGGCTGCTCAATCCGGGCGGTCCCATTGCTCAATTCAAGCGGAACCGCTGCTCAATTTCGCCGGTCGAGGTGATTTTGCTCAGCGGTGTACGCAGCGATCAATTCTTCGGCAATTGACACCCATCAGCTGCGCAATTTCCCTATTTGACAGACCATTTTCTGATAGCTGAAACAGCAATGCACCTTGGTTTACAATTGAATCTGCATATCTGTATACTGCTGACCACATTTCGTGCATCAGTACCGTTTTTTCTACGTCATCAGGACTAACCAGCACATCAATCCTGCGCATCGTTTTATCAGCTTCATCATCATCCTGCGATTCGTTATTATCAAGCAGCGAATCAAGACTCACATAGATACCATTTCTGCGCCAATAGCAGGAAAGGCAGTCGCCGCAGCATTGCAAAAAGTCTTTTTGCGCACAGCGCCGCTCTTTACGCATCTTCGCACGCAGGGTACTGTTCATCCGATGAAGCTCGATTTTCATTTCAGCGGTGACCGGAACACGTTTGTGATAAATTGAAATGAAAGCACTTTGCTGACCGCTTTCTGCCACGAAAAAATCCTCCCTTCAGCTTACTGCCTAATCGGAGGTTTCAGTCACAATACCGCCAGCACAAAGCTAAACAGCCCATGAAGAAAGTCACTCCAATCGGCTGCATCGGCACTTCCAATGCTGACTGCATCGTATTCTGTTAAGAAATACCTTGTGTGGAAGCGATTCTGATCAGGAATCATCACGCGGCATTCCTGCGAACGTTTTATTTCAGCTCGCACGAATATCATAGCATAGCGTCTTAAAATCAAGAAATCTGAATCAGAAAACTGAAAGGCAGCAAAATCAAGGCATTCCGTTGTGGGCGGATTTTTCAATACTGGAATTGCCGATTTGTCAAGCAATATTGCAAAGCAAAGTTTTCTGTTTCAGAAATTATTTATTTTCTGTTACAGCTAAGTGCTTGCATTCAGCCGTTTACAAAGAAAAAAAAGCTGCCCATTCCGAGCAGCAATACAGGTTATTGTTCAAAGAGATCTCGATGTGTTTCCATGACCGTTTCTAAATCATCCATAAACATGCAGTCTATGATGCATTGGTAGCGGTAGTACCGAAGCATTACCGTTTTTGTAAAACCCATCGTTTCCAGCAGCATAGCAGGCAGCAGCGGTGGCAGACTTAACCCGACAACAATTTTTGTAATCTGCTCAACATCGTAAGGAAAGCTGTTGTCTTGGCACATACGCGAAATCGTAGATTCCGATAAGCAGCAGCGCTGGGCTGCTTCACGTTTTGTCCGGCAGCGGTCTTTCACCAGCTGTGACATAGCTTTTGCGGGTGTGCGTGGAAAGCTTTCAAGATATGCGACATTTTTCATCATGACTTCTTCTGGTGTCAGTCCGGCAATTTTAGCACTTTTCATAGCGTGAATCATACCATAGCGTTCATTGTACTCCTGATCCGAGTGAAGTTCACCAATCTTGTAGTTCTCATGGTTCGTTCGGTAGTGCTTCTTAAACTTCAGGCAGCACTCGTCCAAATGAGATAAAGCCCACGCCGTCAGGCAAACGCCTTTGGGTGTCTGGGATACGAAACTTGGCATGTTGACATATACATGACCATCCGCATAGATAAACTGATGGGTGCTAATCAAGCTGCGAAAGTCCGCTTCTTTTTCATACAGCTCTGTAAATTGAGAACGACCGATAACAAACGTTTCACCAGCACTAAGACGCTCTGGATTAAAGGCAAACGGTTCAATGTAGCTGCCATCGACATAATTGCAAGCACCTTTTGCAGCCGTTGCGCCAAGCATAATCAAACGAGCCTTTATCAGTGACCGACGTTTTTGCTTTTCTTGAGAAATTCTATATATCACATAAGAAATCTTTTTCCCCGTGTTGTCATTGCTGTTTGCAATCTCGCGCCAATATTCCTGCACCATAGGCATAAGAACAGGTCTGGGGAAAATTTCCGCATAGCTCACATAAATTGCCTGCCTTTCTACCCATCGAATGTCCTTTTCTGCCGGTTTTGACGCCTTATCTGCTTCTTGATACTCCAACAATTTCAAATCGGCAGAATGCAGCTTTTGAAGTTCAAAAAACATGCTATGCCATTCATAGTGGCCGCATTCATGATAAATAGCCTGTTCTATGTCAGAAGAAGGATACACGTTGTCGTTGAGAATGATGGTCTTTGCAGGAATAAAGCACTCATGCCATGCCTCATCGTCCGTTGCGGATCCAGTATTTCCCGATTCAGTCACACGCACAGTGCCTTCCTTCATAAAGAGCATTGCAGACGTATAGTGGTTGCGATATAAAGAGACATTTGTAATATTAAGCCCCATCGCATGAGCAAGCCTTGTCGCACCATCATGCTGATACTTCTGTGTGGCATCTTTTCCAAGATACTTTCCCAGCATTTCCAGAACAAGAACTTCCATTTCTTCATAAGAAAGCACCGGTACCAGAAACTTTGATAGTTTTGGCATCCTTCTTTCATGGAGTCCTCCCATTGTCACATCGGTAACACTGCCAATCCTCCGAATCCCGTTTTCCAGCACAAAATCAGCAGTGCAGCAGATATAGCGAATCACATAATGCAGAATTTTTCCATCAGCGCAGGCAGCAACTTTGATGCGGATTTTCATATCTGCACGCAAATTAATTCTATCTTTGCGCCAGAAAGCTGAGCGGACGATTTTTCCTGCGGAGCGGTCAAAAGCAAGTTTTACGCACCGCAGCACTTCGTCATCCTGCTGCTCCAACCCCAAATTAAGATGCTGCCTGTGTTCCATGTCAATCACAGCTTCAATCTCGTCCATCATTTCATCAAGATAGTGATGCTCAATATAGTCCTGCATCGATTGCAGGACAGGAACCATCTGTTCGCTCACTCTTGTCGCCTCCTTGCAGATTATCAGTGTGACACCGTTATTATATGATACTGAATAGCACATTGCAAGGTGCAGTGTGAACATTGGTTGATTTTTAAGACATTCTGATTTTGTGTATTGACAAGTGTTCCGTAATCTATTATTATGTATATTATTACTGACATTGGAGTGTGATGATATGAAGCTGGCGCGAGTTTCCTCTAACAAAGGCAGTCTGTCGCGTAATGCAAAAACGCAAACACAGGGAAAAAATATGGTTCGAGATAGGATTTCTTTTGCAAGCCGCTTGAAAGAGCTGCGCATGATTGCTCACATTTCTCAGATTGAGCTGGCAGAGCAGCTGCACGTTTCAAGGGCAGCTGTCGCCAATTGGGAAACTGGCAGGACTCGACCGGATATAGCGAACATTCCTGCATTATGCAGCTTGCTTGATATTTCGATTGAAGAGTTCTTCAGCGATTCATCAGACCCTGACAGCAATGCAGAACTTCGCTTATTAAGCAGCTATCGCAAACTTCCAAGCGCCCATCGTGCCATTGTTCTTAGCATGACAGAGCAGCTTCTGGCTGCTGAACGTTCCACACGCATAGACCCGCAAAATGTGCAGGAAATGCAGATTGAGCTGGTTCAGCTGCCTATGGCAGACGATGCCGTGGCAGCAGGGTTCAATCTCGATGATTTCAGTGCACACTGCAAGCAGGTTTACCTCCACTCGTCGCCAATTACGCGCAGAGCTGACCTGATTTTTCATGTGAACGGTGACAGCATGGAACCCGCGTTTCCAAATCAGAGCTATGTGCTTGTTAAGCGTGACGATGCACCTCGTTATGGTGAAGTTGGCATCTTCCAAGTAGATAATGCACTGTTTATCAAGGAATACCGAAAAGACGGACTGGCTTCCTTGAACCCGAAGTGGCCGCTGATGCAAAAAGACCACTATGGAAGCATCCAATTTGTGGGGCGAGTCGTCGGCTTGCTCGATGAACATGCGTTTGCAACACGCGAGGAAATTATAACCTTTACGCAAAAAAACTGATGTGTTCAGCGAATGGCTGCTGCAAGTTAAGCAGCAGTGCTTAAAGCGATTGTGTGAGGATGAAAGCGCTATGTCTGAGAATAACTACAGAATTACAGACCGTCCATTGTTTCTTCTGCGGTATATCGTGCAGCACACCAATGATGACCACAAAGTATCATTAGCGGATTTGATTGCATATTGCGAGCAGCACGGGCACAGCGGCTCACGGCACGCAATCAGCAATGATATTGACATTCTCAATCGCTATGGATTCGATATTATCTGCACGAAAGAAGGCAATAAGAATTTTTACAGCTACGGCAGCCGCTTGCTGGAAACAGCCGAACTGCGGATGCTGATAGATGCGGTAGCCGCTGCGCCATTCCTCACAGCCCGTCATACCGCCTGCCTCACGCAAAAGCTGGCATCAATTGCCGGACTATATGATGCTGAACAGCTCTGCGCAACGGTTTCAGCAAGCAATCAGTCGAAAAGCGTCAATGGTCGTATTTTTCTATCGATTGATATTATTCATCAGGCAATAGCAGCATCAAAGAAAATCAGCTTTCAGTATGCAGCCTATAACGGGCAGCACAATCGCGAACCACGGTTTTCTGAAGAAATTGTTTTTTCTCCGTATTCGACCATATGGCGGACAGATTGGTATTACGTCGTAGGCTGGTCTGACAGCGAATCAGCTATACGCGCTTATCGTCTTGATAAAATGCAGATTCCCTGTTTCGTAGATGCGGAAGCGGTCAAGAAGCCGCTTGATTTTCACCCTGCTGATTATGTGGAATCTTATCTTTCTCATGCATGTGTTTATCAGAAAACAGCCGTTACGCTGGAATGCGAAAATAGCATGATGAACCATGTAATTGATCAATTTGGTGAGCATTTCCCATACAGGCAGATAGACAACACGCATTTTCAGGCGACGATTCCTGTGAAACTCACAAGATCATTTTGGGGATGGATTTTTGAACACGCGGGGAGTATACGAATCGCCGCGCCAGAATCCGTCCAAACGCAGTATCGCAATATGCTGCGGCGTGCATTAGAGTCCATCAACTGAACTGCTTCTCGCAAAGCTGCTGTTCAGTAAACAGTCTTTTCTAAATTTTGCATACTCCATAGTAAAATTTTTTTGCTATGGAGTCCTTTTTTATGTCGCAAACGGGACACAAATTTACAGTTCAAGAGTGAAGGGGGAACCTTCAAATTGCTGCATGAGGTGATTTGCAATGATGAAAGTGCCAGAATTTCAGGCTGCAATGGAGCGCACCGGCGTTGAACGCAAATGTTACACGACGGATGAAGTCGCGACGATGCTTGGCATCAGCATGAAGAGTGTTTATCAGCTGCTCAAACAGAATGCCTTCCGAAGTATCCGTCTGCCCGGAGGAATCTACCGAATCCCGAAAACTGCTTTTGATGCATGGCTCAACGCACAGCCTGAGCGCTAAGCATGAAAGCAGGGTATCGACAGACTAAAAAATGGCGGAAGATGTGCTATCGTTTTTGCTGGCAGGTGAAAAATCTGACTGCCGGAAAGGAGAATCACCATGAACAGAGTGCGGGAAGCATCAACCATGTCAGTGCCGACCATGCGTCAGATGCTGGGGCTGAAAAAAACAGCCAGCTACTGGCTGATTAAAAAGCAATGGTTCGATGTTCTCATTATTCACGGAGAAATGCGCGTAGTCATCAGCTCGTTTGAAACGTGGTATGCCAATCAAACCCATTACCGAAAGGTAAATGGGCCGCCGCCGGGAGAAGAACTGCGAAAGAAGTCGTATTCCGTGAAGGATATTTCTAACCTGCTTGGCATCGGAATTGATACCGTCTACGACTTGATTCACCGGGAAAAAATTCCGTATTCCGTGTATCAATACGGTCAGTGGCGCGTCGATGCTGCAGTGTTTCAGTTCTGGTATAATTCGCAATGCACCTATCATCTTGTCACAGCTGAACACCCAAACGAGCTGCACAAAGCAAACCTCATGAAGCTCACGGAATTTGGGCGTTTACTGGGGCTTGAGCGTGATGAAACATACAAATTGGTTCGGCAGCTAAAATATGTGCTGGAAATTGTTAGTATCAACAGGCAGCTGTATGTTACCATGAGCAGCTATCAGCGCTGGCGTGAAACCGAGACGCGGACAGACGCGGAGATTGCTGCGTCTGTTGCAAAACGTTCGCGAAAGGAATTGCCGCAAATATTGCCGGCTGTCAGCAGCGTCGAGCAGGAGAGCCCATCCATTCCAGCACAAAAATTCTTCACTGTGCCGGAAGCAGCGTCATTTCTGCATTTGTCGGAAAGAACCGTCTACCGGCTGTGCTCTGACGGACGAATTCCGGCAAAACGAGTAGCTTCACAGTGGCGCATTGCGCGAGCTGACCTCGAAGCACTGTCCAATCAGAATAGCATCAATCAGCAAGGAGAAGAAGCAAATGGCGACAATCATCTGTAAAAACAACAAGTTCAACGTAGTCTATTCCTATTATGATGAGGCAGGAAAGCGTCATCAGAAGTGGGAAGCCTTCCCGACAATGCCGGAAGCGAAGCAGCGCAAATCGGAAATCGAATACAAACAGCAGCTCGGCTCGTTCACCATTCCGACCTGCAACACGCTCAATGAACTGCTGAAAGAGTATGTTTCGCTCTACGGCAAGACGAAGTGGGCGATTAACGGTTACAGCTCAAACACCGGGCTGATTCGGCACTACATTGCCCCCAAACTCGGCGAACTGCGGTTGAAGGAAATTACGCCGCGGGTGCTGGAAATGTTCTATCAGGGACTGCTGAAAACGCCCGCGGTGCCCTTGATGACGGACAAGAAGTATCGCCAAACTGGGAAGTTTGTGCAGCCGCCGACGATTCGCAAAATCCACAATCTTCTGCACAGCGCTTTCAAACAGGCGCAAAAATGGGAACTCATCGAAAAGAACCCTGCCGAGTTTGCAACCCTCCCGAAATACGAAATGAAGGAGCGCAACATCTGGGATTCTCAGACGCTGTTTCACGCGATTGACTGCTGTGAAGATGAGCGACTGAAACTGTGCCTGAATCTGGCGTTTTCCTGCTCTTTGCGCATTGGCGAACTGCTCGGACTGACGTGGGATTGCGTAGACATTTCGGAAGAGAGCATTGCGGCGGGAACAGCCCACATTGTCGTCAACAAGCAACTCCAGCGCGTCAACAAGCGCAGCATGGAAGCTACCGACAGTAAGGACGTGCTGACCACATTCCCCGAAATCGGCTTGCAGAACAATACCGTACTGATTCTGAAAAAGCCGAAAACGCGGGCCAGCATCCGGAAAATTTTTCTTCCCAAGACGGTTGCTGAAAACCTGACGAAGTGGAAAATGGAGCAGGATTTGCTGATTGAGCAGCTGGGTGCAGAGTACCACGACTACAACCTCGTCATCGCGGGAAGCCGTGGTCAGCCGGTGGAATCGAACATCATCCGCAAGAGTATGCGGCAGCTGATTGAAGCAAACGAGCTTCCGCAAGTCTGCTTCCATAGTCTGCGGCATTCCAGCATCACCTACAAACTCAAGCTGAATGGCGGCGATATTAAGGCGGTGCAGGGGGATTCCGGTCATGCGCAGGCGACAATGGTAACGGATCAGTATTCGCACATTCTGGACGAGAGCCGCAGAAACAATGTGCAGTTGTTTGAGCAGGCGTTTTATGGCGGAAAGGGCGTGAAAATCGTGCCGGAAGCGCAGGATAAAGCCGTGGAAGAGCAAGTGCAGCAGGCGGGGCTTAATTCAGAAGTGCTGCTCAAAATTTTCAGCAATCCGGATATGGTCGCTATGCTGAAAATGCTCGCCAAGACGCTGGGATAATCGCACATACGCCAATATACTCGAAAGCTCTGCGGAAATCTCCCGCAGAGTTTTTTGCTGCCATTAAAAGCGGCAGGCGGTTTGCATGCCAGCACACGGCTGCTTCTTTGTCTAACCGCATCCAACATAGCGAAACAGGGCATGTGAAGAGTTGATAATTCGATGCACAGGAAATCAAGGTGATTACTAAAAAGTATTGTTATTCTGTCTATTGAAAGTTCACAAAGTAATACAGATAATTCCAAATACTGAGTGCAGAAAATTGCTGGCACGCCGTGCACGCGAATGTTAGGCAAATCGCCCGTTTGCCATAACAGCGTTGTTGGCAAAAAGGCGAAATGTTGGAAAGCTGCCAACAGCGCCAGCAGCGGGGCAAAAAGCAGATTTCCAATAGAAGGCAAAAAAATTCTTTCCAGCCGATGTTCTTCGCACGTTTGCCAACACGCACGCGAGAACGTCAACCAGAAAGATTTATTTATTTGGTAATGAGCCCAGTGGGAGTCGAACCCACGACCGACTGCTTAGGAGGCAGTTACTCTATCCAACTGAGCTATGGGCTCATGTTCCTGAAACCCGGTGATTTCAAGGTTTTCGCACGGTTTCAGTGCGATTCTTATGGCTTTATTTTAGTTCTGCTTTGATAAGAAAAACAATTATGAAATCATATTTGTTTTCCTTATCGTAGCGAGGCGACGATTTCCCTTCCACAGAAGGCTTGGGAAGCGGTTTGTCCGCCACTCGGTAGGTTTTGAAGTCCAGTCCTATCAAGTCAGCGGCGCAAAGGGAAGCGTTGAGCGCTTTCTTAGGAGGCAGTCGCTCTATCCTACTGAGCTATGGGCTCATGCGCCTGAAACCCGGTGATTTCAAGGTTTTCGCAAGTTGCCGCCGAAGAACGCAATTTTCAGCAGCAAACCTATTATAGCATAATCGGCGGATTCGCGCAAGGGAAAAGCAACTTGCGCGCGAAAAATCGGGGAACTTTTTCCTGCCGAATGCGCGATGAGGAGATCATTCCCCCCTTGATAATACCAAGGCTCTTCGACTTTTACGTCCTAAACTCCACCGTCAGGACTCATCCGCACGCTCCTCCGCCCACTCGTCCATCTCGTCCCACTCTGCGTCATAATACGCTTCCTGCACCCGGTGCGCGTAGTACGTCGCCTGCCACTCAATCCCGCGCGGAGTCAGCGAAACGCGGTTCAGGTACTGGTAGTAGTGCCCCAGCTCGTGCGCCAGCATGAAGATGGTTCCCCATGTGTAATTTTGCAGCGCCCGAAAGTCGCCGTCGTAGTCGTAGCCCCCGGCGACGTCGATGGTGATGCTGTCGTCCGGGTCATCCGGCACAAAGCAGCGCCCGTAGCACAAATCGCCGTCGTTCGCGCGGATTTTCTTCGTGTTCGGGATGTAAACGTTCACCCGAATCGGAAACGGGTAATTTGCCCGCAGCCAGCGGACAAACGTATGCACTTCGCGGCGCAGGAACGGATGCACCTGCGGATGAATCCGGACGCGCAACCCGTCGCGCCTGACGGTTCGGTGCAGCGCCTCCGCCGAGTAGTTTTGCAGATTCCAGAGCTTGTTCATCTTACTTCATCCACCCGATTTCCGCCGCAAACGGGTTCACAAAGTCGAATGTGTCCAGTGTTGCATCCCGCGAAATCGTTTGCAGCACGTCCTCGTCCCAATAGTCCCGGATGACGTACTGCCCGTCGTCGTAATCCACGAAGAACGAGAACCCGTCCGTCACATCGGTCACGACCCACACGTCCGTGTCCGTCCATTCCGCCGTGATGTACAGCCACGCAAGGTCGTCCAAATCACCCGATTCGGCAAATCCCGGCGTGTCGTATCCAACTGACAGAAAAATAGCATCCCCATCGTGATAGGTGTCCAGATACGCATTTTCCGGCAGGTTTGAACTGCGCGTGATGGCGTACGTCGCGCTGTCCGCGTCCCACACGGCGGCTTGCAGATACTTGTTCCCGTCCGCGTCCGCCAGCAGGAGCAGCACGCGCAGGCTGCTGATGTCGCCCTGCACCACCGTGTCGCCATTGGTAAGCGATGGGTGAATCTGGTCTCCAAACTGCGGATTGATGACGTTCCCCACTTCGGGACGATGAGTTCCTCCGCCGTGACCGCGCTGCCCGCCCGGATTTCGAGGGGCACACAGTCATCCACCGTGATGAACGCGCCCCCCTCCGCCGATGCCAGCGGCAAGAGCAGGACGAGCATCAGTAGAATCAGAAAAACCGTTTGCTTGCAGTGACTCATATGCTGCCTCCTTCATGGCACGTCAGATTCCGCCGTGCATCAGCCCGGAATCCAGTAATAATACCAGTCGTTATCCAGCTGCACCCGGTGATACCACGAGGGCACCTCCTCCGTGTCCGGTGCGTAGAGTATCCCCTGCGGAATGCCTCCCAGTGCCCGCCATGCCTGCTCAAAGCAAATGCAGCTGCCCACCTCTTCATAGATTTTCTCAACGCCCATCTCCGTCAGTGCGTCCGACGGCGTGTAAAAGGTCGTATAGCGCACCCGATAGGCATAATCGTCCCTGTCCGCCACGAAGGACTGGTAAGCGGGCTGATTTTGCAGATAGGTGTCCGACACCTTGTTCCGCGCATACGCCATCCCGATTCGTGACCAGAGCAGCCACCCGGCGACGGTAACAATCACGATGCCCAGAATGATTGTGAGCGCAATCATCAGCCTTTTCATGCCGATACCAAGCGGTTCGCGCAGGTCATTCAAAAACTTCCGAAAGCGTTTCATGCGTTTTCCTTCTTTCTTCGCGTTCGCGTCGCTTGGGTTGTGAGGAATTTTGTTCGCCTTTGATATATTCGCCGTGGGCGTAGGGAGTTCCTGCTCTTGGCAATACTGGGCGGCAGAATTTACAATTGTACCGAAAAAGCAGCCGCAGTCCTCCAACACAAGAACCGCGGCTGTTTGCATTATAAAAATAATAGGGAATTTCTCTTACGCAATCGGAATCTTCACCGTGTCGCTGCGCTCGCCGTCGCTGATGGCAACCTCCACCGCGCCGCTTTCGCCTGCTTCCACCACCGCCAGCGCTTCGCCGTAGTAGGTGTCGGTTTCCGGCGTCAGGTAGCTGCCCGGATGGAAGGGGCACGCGCTGCCCGCCGCCAGCAGCTTGCCGCCGCTGACCGTGATGTTCACCATGCCGCGTTCCATCGGCTTCAATTCGCCCGCGCGGTCGGTGTAGCGGATGCGGATGTAGCACAGGCGGCCGGGTTTCGTTTTCTTTTCCTCCGGCACGGCGCGCAGAACCGTGTCCGCCCCGGCCGTTTGCAACTTGCAGCGCCCCAGCACGCGGTCAATCGCGTCATAGGACACGGCTTCAAGCGTACCGGATTGGTACGGGATGGTGAATTTCGCCAAGCAGTCGTTCTTCAGCTGCTTTTCCGCCACCTTCTTGCCATTCAGCAGCAGCGCGACCTTCGCCGCGCGCGCGTAGACCTCAATGTGCGCCTTCTTGCCCTCGCAGCCAGCCCAGCTCCACGACGGCATGGCATCCGTCATCTTCCATGCCGACGGCGAATGCTTCTCGCCGGAGAACATGACCGGGCGAACCGCGATGTACGGCCCGATTTCCTGCTCCAGCGCGACGCGGGTGTACAGCGCTTCGCCCAGCGGACGGCCGTTCAGGTCGATTCGCCCCGACCCCGCCGTCGTCCAGCCCAGCCCGCTGAACTGCGTCGCGTACGCCTTGTATTCCCACGACCCAACGCCGACTTCACCCAGATAGTCCATCCCCGCCCAGACGAAATCGCCCACCAGACGCGGGTTCTTCTTCGCCTGCTCGCGGAAGCGGTACGCATCATTGCAGAACGTCTCGCTGCCCAGAATCAGCCGGTTCGGGTACTTCTTCAGGTCGTGCTTGTAGCGGTAGATGCCGTAGTTGTAGCCCGCAATGTCCATGTTGGCAAACGCATCACGCGTGCGCACGTCACAGCCGTGCAAAGTTGCGCCGCGCTTCATGAACTCGTCGCCCATCAGACCCGCGAGGTCGTTGAAGAACTTGCTGCCGACGGCCTTTTTCTTCTGCGGCTGCACCCCGGCGGCGCGCAGCTTCTCCGCCTTTTCGGCTTCCTTCTTCGCCTTCTCGTCGCTGTACACGCCAAAGCCGATGGAGGACAGGAAGTTGAAGAAGATGTTGATGCCGCAGGTGACAGGGCGGGTATTATCCAGCGAATGCAGGTAGTCCGTCAGCTCGCGGGTGAGCTGGATGCCCTTCTTCTGCGCCGTTTCGCTGACCTCGTTGCCCGTGGAGTACAGGATGACGCACGGGTGGTTGTAGTCCTTGTCCACCATGTCGGCGATGTCCTGCTTCCACCACTTGTCAAAGTACGGCACATAGTCGTATTCCGTTTTGTGGATGTACCAGTGGTCGATGTACTCGTCCATCATCAGCATACCGAGGCGGTCGCACGCGTCCAGCAGCGCCTTCGAGCAGGGATTGTGCGCGCTGCGGACGGCATTGTAGCCGTTTTCCTTCAGCAGGCGGACGCGGCGCTCTTCGCCCTGCGCATAGCAGCGCGCGCCGAGGATGCCCTGGTCGTGGTGGATGCACGCGCCCTGCACAATGACGCGCTCGCCGTTGAGCAGAATGCCCTTTTTGCCCCACGAAAGCGTGCGGATACCGAAGGTCTGCAAGTCCTCGTCGCTGCCGAAGCGGACGCGGCAGGTGTAGAGGTTCGGGTGCTCCACGTCCCACAGCTTTGCGTTGGGGACAGTGAGCGTCAGGGTGACTTCGCCCGTCGTGTCCGCGGCGGCGGATGCAGCCTGCTTCTCGCCCGCAAGCACATCCACCGACACGCGCCCCGCCCCGACGGTGCGCACGGTAACCTCCACCGTCGCGGGATTGATGGACACCGTGCGGATGCGAACGCCGTTCAGGGCGATATGCTGCTGCTTATCCGCCGTCCACAGCACCACCGGGCGATAGATGCCCGCGCCGGAATACCAGCGGCTGTTTGGCTGATCGCTGTTGCGGGCAATCACGCGCAGCTCGTTTTCCTCATCAAAGCGGACGCGGTCGGTCAAATCCGCATAGAAATTCGTGTAGCCGTACGGGCGCTCGGCGACCTTCTCGCCGTTCAGGTACACCTCCGCCAGATGGTACACGCCCTCAAATTCCAGCATCAGTGTCTTGTTGCGAAGGCTCTTATCCGGCGTAAAGCGGCGGATGTACTCGTAGTCACGCCCCTCGTACCAGCCGCCGTTGATGCCGTTTGCGGACAGCTCCGTGCGGGGTTCCGCCTGCATGGCGTCGTGCGGGAGGGTGACGGGGACGAAGTTTTCCTGGCTGTCCAAATGGCGGAAGAGCCAGCCGGTGTTCCAAGCGGTTGCTTTCATCGGGGAAGTCATCCTTTCCAGTGTATTGTTTTTTATACTATTTCCAAATGAAAATGCGGTGTCGTATTCTCATTTGGAAATAGTATTTTCTGCACGAAAACCCCACCCGAAGCAGGGCGCTCCGGGTGGGGCGGAATACGGGCTTATCCCGCATTCCGAAACGATGGGATTACTCCTTGTGCGAGAACGCCTTGACCGTCACCGTCACGAAGGAAATCAGGTACAGCGCCACGCCAGCCAGCGAGCAGTACAGCGCCACATCTTCCGTTTCGGGGCGGTTGACGGGGATGAACCACACGTCCGCTGCCAGCTTCACGCGGTCCATCGCGAAGAAGGAGATGCAGCCGATCAGCGCAAAGCCGGTCAGCACAATCACGACGTCCTTCAAGGCGGAGGGTTTCATCTTGTCTGCCGCGAAGAGCAGCACAATGGCGGCGACCGTCAGCACGACGGGCCAGATGTTCATCGCCTTGCCAGCCATAAAGTCGGTCAGCGACGTTACCAGATAAATCACCAGGGCGGCAAGCGCCGTCACCGTGGCGAAAATGCTCGTCTTTTTCATGCCTTTTTGCCTCCCTTGGAAGTTGCCTTGCTCACGACCCAGAACACGAGGCTCAGCGCCGCCAGCGCACCAAAGGCATATTCGCAGGCGGTGTACGCCACGCGCCACGGGGTCATGACTTCAACCGTGCTGACAACGGTGGTGGACTTCACGCCGTTGAGCATCGCGGAGTTCGCCAGCGCGTACAGGGCATTGTGGATGTCGTTCTTAATCGCCAGCAGCATCGCACGGTCGCCGGAAAGCGCTTCCGCGTTCCAGTAATCGACGCTCGCGCCGAAGCCGCAGAAGTTGGTCGTGCCTGCCATCAGGGATTCCTTCGGCGCAGCCTTGAGCGAAACGCCGGTGAAGTCCGTCACGTTGTAGCCGTGGAAGCCCCATTCCCCCTGCAGGATGTTGACCATCGTCGCCACGTTTGCGCTCGCAGCCACCGCGCCGTGGCGGTTGTAGGAGGTCATCACGCCGCGCGCGCCGGAGGTGTAGGTGTTGTCCTTCGTCGCGTCGCCCTCAAAGGAAGCGGGCTTGCCGTTGCCTTCAAACGCCTGCTGCAGGTTGCGCAGCTCCAGCTCACGCGCCTTCTGTTCGTTCATGAACACGGCGACGCCGGAACGGTTGATTTCCTGATCGTTGAAGCCCATGTGCTTGATGTTGACGAGCGTGCCCTTGCTCTGCGCGCCCTGCACCACCGCGCTGCCGACATAGCCGGACAGAATCGGGTCTTCGGAGTAGTATTCCACGCTGCGGGCGTTGTACGCGTGACGGTGGATGTTCATGCCCGGGCCAATCATAATCGGCAGATCCAGCACGAGGGTAGATTCGCCGAGGATGATTTCGCCGTTTTCAAACGCCAGTTCCTTGTTCCAAGCGTAGGCGAGGTTCACAGGAGAGGGCGCAACGCGCGTGCCGGAGGTGTAATCCGCCGCATCCGCGTAGGGCACGCCCTGATAGCCGCCTTCGTTCAGGTAGTGGGAGTCAGAGCCGCCGGGGCCGTCGTCCGCAGCCTTCTGCGGCATGTTGACGGAAGCGATGCCCTGAATGTTATGGAACGCATTGGCGGAGAAATCAAGGAACTCCGCGACTGTGACCTTGTTGACCAGCTCTTCCCAGCGCGGGTCATCGTAAGGCGCGTTCTTCATGTCGTTGATGGTGAGCGTAGACGTGGTGTCGCCGAAGATGAGGTCGGACACGTCGTCATCGGTCTTGAGGGTATACAGGTCGTTGTTCAGCAGGCGGGAAACCGTCGCGTTCGCGGTCAGACCGGAATAGGTCTTGGGGAACGTGCCGTTCCAGTCGGCGCGGCTCAGGTAGGTCACCGTGCCGGGCTCAAAGGCGTTGTAATCCATGGCGTAGTCGCCTTCGGTCAGCTGGTTGGTGATGGCCGTGCCGTTCTTGCTCACGGCGAAGGTGGTCTTGTCCACATCGCCCGTCCACGTCCACTTGTAGGTCTTTGCCGCGTTGCCGTCAGCGGTCATGCCGTCCGCGACCGTCTTGCCCTGCGCCGCAAGCACGTTGTTCAGCGCGTCATGCGCGTCCGTGCCGATGGCGAAGTAGTAGTCGCCGGGGTCGATGATGTAGGTCTTGGCGCCATTGGCGTCGTAGGAGGCGAGGTTCGCCAGATCAACCTTCATGGTGATGGTCTGGGATGCACCGGGCTGCAGCGTAGAAGTCTTTTCAAAGTCCATCAGCTGCACGGCGGCCTTTTCCACGCCGTTCTGGCGGTCATAGTCGGTGTAAGGCACGCTTGCGTACACTTCCACGACGCTCTTGCCCGCCACGTCGCCGGTGTTCTTCACAGTCACGGTGACGGTCGCGGTCTTCTTGTCATCCGCAATGGTCACGCTGTCCAGCGTCTGCTCGAAGGTGGTGTAGGACAGACCGTAGCCGAAGGGATAAACGACTTCGTTGGCGTAATCCCATGTGCCGTCCTCGGTGGCGACGGTGCCGTCGGCGTTGGCGTAGGTGCCAGCCTTGGCTTCCGCGCCGCCGTTGCCCAGCACAATATCAGCATAGCGGGTTTCGTAGTAGCGGTAGCCGGCGTAGATGCCTTCCGCCTCAATCAGGTAGGAGTTGACATTCGCGTCCGCCGCGAAGTCCGCCGCGTTCGTCCACGGGATGTTGCCGTAGTTCGCCATAGCGGGCGCGAGGGCGCTGTTCTTCGCCATCACGTCGCCAAGGTGCGCGGAGGGAGAGACGGTGCCGTTGAGCACGTCCGCCACGCCATAGAAGCCGTACGCGCCGGGGAAGCCGATCCAGACGATGGCGTCGATGTCCGGGTCGTCCTTCAGGTTGGCGATTTCCATCGGGTTCGTGGCGTTGACCAGCACGATGACCTTGTCGAAGTTCGCCTTCGCCTCGTTAATCATCGCCATTTCCTCGTCCGACAGGGAGAGGATGTTGCCGGTAACGGTGCTGACGCCTTCCGCCAGACCGTCCTTGCCGGGATAGTAGCCATTGCCGGCTTCGCTGCCGGGGCGGCCGACGACGACGATTGCCGCGTCGCTGTATTCCGCGTAATCCTTGCGGAAATCAGCGTTCAGGGCGGTCAGCTCGTCCAGCGTCAGTTCGCGCGGGTCATTGTACGCGGTAATCTCGGCATATTCCGGGATGATGCCGCCGCCGAAACGGGGCTTCGTCCACGTCTTATCCGCGAAATACTTCGCATACGCCGCCTGCACGGACGGGTTCAGCTGGAAGCCGCGCTCGGTGAAGCAGTCGAAAATCTGCACGGTCGCGTTGCCGTCGGTAATCGAGCCGCCGGAGGAGCCGTACACGGGCGCGTAGCTGCGCACGCCCAGCATGGTGATTTTCGCATCCTTGCTCAGCGGAAGCGCGTTGCCATCATTCTTGAGCAGCGCAACCGTTTCCTGCGATTCGCGGATGGCAAACTCCTTCAAGCCCTCGAAGGCTTCCTTGGCCGTCTTAAACTTGGAGACGTACGACCACGCCTCGCCGGTTTCGTCAACTTCGGTCACCGTCAGCTGACTGCGCGTGTTGAAAAACGCATCAACGGATGTACGATACGTCTCCAGAATAGAACCAGCCATCAGCGAGATGGCCAGCAGCAGGGAAAACACAAGCGTTAATCCCCGCCAGACAGAAGAACGTTTGAACATGGATATCCTCCTTTTACGGAAAATGAATGGAGCAGGGGAACACAAAAGCACCCATCCAAGCGAATTAGACAGGCTGCCCCTGTATTCCAAATTCGGCGTAGATCCCCCTTCGATCACCCGCCGCCTATGTAAATAGTAACACAAAAACAAACGTTTTTGCCATGTCCTTTTTTGCTGGTTTCGTGAATGTTGAATCATTGCTTGACGTATGTTGCGAATCAGTTGATTTTTGTGAATTTTGCTCGAAGGATAACGGATTTTCCGCCGCCAAATATTTCGATGCGCCCGTGCAAATCTTCTTGCAGGGTTCATTTTTCTGTGTTATAATTCTATCATATTATATTATCCGGAAAGGAGCGCGCACCCCTCCATGAAAAAATCGCCCAAATCCGCCAAATTCTTCGCTTCCCACTGGTCAGCCTTCCTCCAGCAGTTCAAGAACCTCCACCTCCGCGGGGATCGCTTCGTCATGCTGACCGTTGCGGGTCTAATCAACGCGTTCGGCGTCAGCGTTTTCCTTTATCCCGTCAATCTCTATGACTCCGGCATTTCCGGCACGGCGATGCTGCTGGCGCAAATCACCCCCGATTGGTGCAGCCTGTCGCTGATTTTGCTGCTGCTCAACGTGCCGCTGTTCCTCTTCGGGCTGAAGCGGCAGGGCGTGCAGTTCACCATTTACGCCGTGTATTCCGTGTTCATTTACTCCCTCGGCGCGTGGCTGATTCAGGGGCCTTTGCCGCTTGACGTCAGCATTTCCTCGCCGCTGGCAGGGACGGATCTGCTGCTCTGCGCGCTCTTCGGCGGATTGATTTCGGGTGTCGGCAGCGGGCTTGCCATCCGCGGCGGCGGCGCGATGGACGGCATGGAGGTCATGGCGGTCATTTTCGCCCGCAAGCTCGGCATGACCGTCGGCACATTCGTCATGAGCTACAACGTCGTGCTGTACATCCTCGCCGGACTGCTCCGTTCCAGCTGGATTCTCCCCCTGTATTCCATTATTGCCTACGCCGTCGGGCTGAAAGTCGTCGATTTTGTCATCGAGGGCATCGACCGCAGCAAGGCGGCGCTGATTGTCACCCGCAACCCGGACGCCATCTGCCGCGCGCTGGGCGAGGCGTTCGGCACAGGCATGACGTGCATCCCGGCGCAGGGCGGTTTTTCGCACGAGGAAATGACGATTGTGTACTTCGTCGTCAACCGCTTCCAAATCAGCCGGATGAAGGACATTGTGCACGACCTTGATGATCGCGCGTACATCACCATCAGCGAGGTGGCGGATGTGTTCAAGCTCAATCAGGACAAGCTGTCGCAGAAGGTGGATAATCAGCCGCTGCTGCCGAGGAGGAAGTAAGCGCCCTTTGTCCCCCTTCTTGACGGAACGCATAGCCCCATGCTATAATAAGAACGTAGGCAGTGCAGGGAGGTGTTTTCATGTGCCGATTTTTGCTGCAAGATGGACTGTCGGTTGAGATTCTGCAATCGCTATCATTCCGCACAAATTTGGGACTTTCTTTGAAAAACAGCCTTGCGCACTTCACCAAAGCTGCACTTTTGCACGAAATTGAAGAAATTTCCGTTTGGTATGACGAGCATGAAGCCTTAGAACAGCTTGCTTTGGACTATCGCGTCAAGTCATTGGAATCGGCTTCACACAAGTATGACCGCTATTTTCCGGACAGACCGACGGCAAAAGTTTTCAATGATTTGCTGGGTTTTCGCTCTCTGCGCGACGATTATGATGAAATTCTGAAAAATCCGCCGCCAGATGCACTGCGGATTGTGAATATGTCGCATGGAAAAGCGAATGACGACGGCTATCGCGGGGTGCATGTCTATTATCAGCTGGATAATTTTCATTATCCTATTGAAATTCAGTATAACACTTATTTTGACCGTCAGTTAAACAACTGGCTGCATAAATACTTGTACAAAAAGCAGTATCCGCTTGCTGTTGGTGCTCAAATGCGCACCCTCTATGAGCAGGGCAAAATTAAGAATGAAGCAGAATTTCAGGAGGTGTTATCCGATGTGCTACGTTGTGGCAAAGAACGCCAATAAAATCGGCAGTGTGGCAATTCGCATGAAGCTGGGAAAACCCGTGGTTCAGCTGAAGGCAGAAATGAATAGCCGTTATCTTAACAAAGGCATCCAATTTGTCACCATCAGCCGCCCCTCCGCCTATGGCGAATACGCCCCCTACCGCTTCGTGGACACGATTCCGGAGTTCAAGGCGGAAGTCGCGAAGCTGTAATTTCCCACAAAGCTGTAATTCCCCCACAAACACGCGGCGCACAAGTCCTCACCGACCTGCGCGCCGCGTTTCTCTATTCTCCTCACTTTTCCCTGACCCAATAATACTCGAACCTTTCCCCATGGTGTCCCATCACCGGCTTGTCGCTCCGCACGAATCCGCATTCCGTCAGCGTCGCCACACGCGCAACCGCATACGGCGCGGCTTTCGTCATCAGCGTGCGGCAGTTTAGCAGCGCGTACGCATCGGGCAGAAGCGCGTCCATCACTGCCGCCAGCACGTCCGACTTCTCCCACGCGCTGCCGACATCCACGCGCAGGATGCCCATGCCGCTGTACGGGTCGTCCGGTGACTCCCCGCGGCGGCAAAGCTCCACCGTGCCAATGACCTCGCTGCGCAATGCAATCGCCCAGCGCACAAACCAGCCCTGCTCCCACGACGTGCGCCAGAAGTCCATCGCACGGCGCATCTTCTCCGGTGTGTCGTAATAGAAAATGTCGCCGTGGCAGTTGTCGCTGTTGAAGAACGGCAGCGCCAGCGGGTCGCCGTAGACGCGCAGAAGCGCCGCTTCATCCTCCGCCGTCACCGGGCGCAGGCGGATTTCGCCCTTCTCCATCGTCGGGATGGATTCGTATACATTCATGCCTTTTTCTCCTTCCGGATGCCCAACACCAGATAGCGAATCCCCGGAATCCGGCGGATAATCTCCGACAGTCCCAGCGTCGCGCCGAAGTCAATCACCAGCGTGAGCAAATACATCAGCGCTGCCGGAAGCGTCGTCCGCTCGGTCAGCAGACTCGCCGTCAGCAGCAGTACGGGGTAGTGCACAACATACAGCGCGTAACTCCGCTGGGTGAAAAAGCGCGACACCGCTGTCTCCTGATGGAGATAATGGCGCGCATTGCCCAGCACCGCCAGCACTGCCGCCCACAGGTACACATTCGCCCACAGGCTTTGCAGATACGCCGCGTCGGTGAAATTCTGCCCGTTCGTCCACACGCCATACGCCACCGCGCCGATGACCGCCGCCGCCAGCGTCCCCCAGCGCATCCGCTCCACGCGCGCCATCACCGCTTCATGCGCGAACACCGCGTACCCCAGCAGGAACGCCGTCAGGTAAATACCGAGGCGGTAGGTGGTGATGACGGGCATGTTGCCAACCTGCGCCGCACCCCAAATCAGCAGCGCAAAGGCGCAAATCAGCCATGACGGGGTGCGTTCGCCGAGGCGGAAAAGGCGGTCGTTCCGGTCGATTCTGCGAATCAGCACCAAAATCGTGCTGAACAAAAACAGCAGCTGCACAAACCACAGCGGCCCGATGCCCGACAGCACCGAAATCGGATACAGCAAGGGCTTCGGGATGGTATCCACCGCGCCGCCCATGCGGATATTGAGATACCCCGTCACCCAGTGCAGCACGAACAGCCCCAAGGTTGACGGCACAAGCAGCTTCCGCGCCCGATTGCGCAGGAACGCGCGATTCCCCTGCTGGACAAGTGCGAACCGGGCGCACATGCCCGCCACGACGAACAGCAGTACCATGAACCACGGGTACACCGTGCCGGAAATGGTATCCAGAAGCGGCAGGTTTCGCGCATTCGGCACGCCGCCGAAGATGCCGACCCCGTTGAAGAGGTAGCAGACGTGGTAAACGATGACCAGCAAAACCGTCATCCAGCGAATAGCATCCAGATACGCATAGCGGCGCATGGGGATTTTCCTCCTTTATGATAGCATGAATCCGTATTTTTGTGAAGGCGAACACGCACATTTATTCGTCATTGCTCATTGCTCGTTCTTCTGAAATCTGCTCTTGATGCCCTCGAAGCCGTCGGTCAGCATCCGGCTGATGAGCGCGTCGTCCCAATTCTGCTGCCCGGACGCGCACAGCACCGCAATGCCGTGGACGTACGCCCACATTTCGATGTGCAGGAGCGTCGCGTCCTCGCGGGTGAGGGATAGTTTCGCCATCAGGAAGTCCACCAGCACGGCGATGTTCTCCGCGTCGCCGCTGTGATCCTCCCGGCGGCGGTCGCGCATGTAGAGCAGGTGGAAGAGATTCGGCTCGTTTCGGGCGAAGCGGATGTACGCCGTGCCGACGGCTTTGTAGGGCGGATCGGCAGAATCGCGGACAAAATCAGCGCTGTAAGCACGGTATTGCGCGTCCGCGGCATCAATTGTGGCGGCAAGCAGGTCGTCCATGCCCGAAAAGGCGCTGAAAATCACCTTAGAGGACGAATGCAGGGTATCGGCAATGGCGCGGGCAGTGACGGCGGCGAATCCGCGCTCGCGGGTGATGGCAAGGGCGGCGGCGACGATTTGCTCGCGGGTAAATCGGCAGGCGGGCGGCATGGGGCATCTCCTTTCAGCAACGCACGTTGCGCAACATGTGTTGCTATTGTAGCAAACAAAATTCCCTGTGTCAAGGGCAAGTTTGCAATTTATTCATGGATTTTCAGCAAAGCGTCACATTTCCTTCATCCTGACGTCATGCAGGTCGGGTAGAATCAATACTGTCAGGCGGGAAGCACAGAAAGGAGGCGCTTATGAAGCTGCTGATGGAACCAATGGTTGTCGCGGCCATCCTGATGAAGGAACTGCCGGATAAACAAGTGGGTTCCGCCGAATCCGCGAAGGACGCTTCTGCTGCACCAGAAGTTCCAGCGCGCATCGCGGAATAAGGATTTCAGCGGACGCGGCGCATCGCCCTCTGCGCCCTGCATGACATGGTTTTCACTCCTTTTCTCCTCCTTTTTCCTTTCCCTTTCCTTCCTTGGGGCGCGGAGTCAGCAACCTCCCGCGCCCCGGAGACAGTCCGAATTTCAGCAGATTCGGGCTGTTTTCTGTTGGGGGATTTTGTGGTCGCTATTCCGGCTGGTTGCTAATTTTCCCCTGTTCCCCTTCACAGAAAAAAGCAAACGTGGTATGATAATCAGACAAACAGGCAAGGGAGGATTGGCGGATGGACGAGACGCGCGGGAAGTTCGTGCTGAAAGCGCCGTATCAGCCAAGCGGGGATCAGCCGCAGGCGATTGAGGCGCTGACAAAGGGCGTCAACGCGGGCATGAAGGGGCAAGTGCTGCTGGGCGTGACCGGGTCGGGCAAAACTTTCACGATGGCAAGCGTGATTGCACAGGTGCAGCGCCCGACGCTGGTGATTGCGCACAACAAAACGCTGGCGGCGCAGCTCTGCTCGGAATTCCGGGCGTTCTTCCCCGACAGCGCGGTGGAATATTTCGTTTCCTATTATGATTACTATCAGCCGGAAGCGTATATCGCGTCGTCGGACACCTACATCGAGAAGGACGCCGCCATCAACGAGGAAATCGACCGCCTCCGCCACAGCGCGACGGCGGCGCTTCGGGAGCGGCGGGACGTGATTATCGTCGCGTCGGTCAGCTGCATTTATTCCATGGGCGACCCCAGCGAGTACGAGGGGCAGATGGTGTCCCTTCGGCCGGGCATGGCGATTGGGCGCGACGACCTCATCCGCCAGCTGATTGCCATCCAGTATGACCGCAACGACGTGGAGTTTGAGCGCGGGACGTTCCGCGTGCGCGGCGACGTGCTGGAAATCATCCCCGCGGGCGGCAAGGAGCATGGCCTGCGGATTGAGTTCTTCGGCGACGAAATCGAGTCCATCAGCGAGTTCGAGGTCGTGTCCGGGCACACGCTGGCGTCGCTGGAGCACGCAAGCGTCTATCCCGCGACGCACTACGCGACTGACCAGACGAATCTGCCGGAGAAAATCGCCGTCATCGAGCGCGATTTGAAGGAGCAGGTCGACAAGTTCACGAAGGAGGGCAAACTGCTGGAGGCGGAGCGAATCGCCCAGCGGACGAATTACGACATTGAGATGATGCGTGAAATCGGCTATTGCAGCGGCATTGAGAATTATTCGCGCTACTTCGATGGCAGAAAGCCCGGTGACGCGCCCTATTCCCTGCTGGACTACTTCCCCAAGGGCTTTTTGTGCTTCATCGACGAGAGCCACGTCACCGTGCCGCAGATTCGCGCCATGTACAACGGCGACCGCGCGCGCAAGGAGCAGCTTGTCGAATATGGTTTCCGGCTGCCGTCGGCGTTTGACAATCGTCCGCTGCTGTTCGAGGAGTTTGAGAGCAGCGCATCGGGCAGACGATTTTTCGTCTCCGCAACGCCCGGCCCGTATGAAATCAGCCACGCATCCCAGATTGTGGAACAGATTATCCGCCCGACCGGGCTGCTTGACCCCAAAATCATCCTCCGCAAGGCGACCGGTCAGGTGGATGACCTCGTGGGCGAAATCCACCAAGTCGTGGCGAAAAAACAGCGCGTGCTGGTGACGACGCTCACCAAGCGGATGGCGGAGAGCCTGACGGAATACCTGCAAAGCATGGACATCCGCGTCCGCTACCTGCACAGCGACGTGACGACGATGGATCGCATGGCGCTGATTCGCGGGCTGCGGCTCGGCGAATATGACGTGCTGGTGGGCATCAATCTCCTGCGCGAGGGGCTGGACTTGCCCGAAGTGTCGCTCGTCGCGATTCTCGACGCGGACAAGGAAGGTTTCCTGCGTTCGGAAACGTCGCTCGTGCAGACCATCGGGCGCGCCGCGCGAAACGTCGATGGGCGGGTGATTATGTACGCCGATGTGATGACGGACAGCCTGATGCGCGCCATCAGCGAAACCAACCGCCGCCGCGCGATTCAGGAGGAGTACAACCGCGTGCACGGCATCACGCCGGAGTCGGTGCGCAACGCGGTGCATCAGGTGCTGGAGATTACGAAGAAGGCGGAAGAAAGCGCGCCCGCCGCGATGAGCGAGGACGAGCGGAACGCGCTGATGAAGCAGGTGGAAGACCAGATGCTGTCGGCGGCGAAGGCGCTGGACTTCGAGCAGGCGGCGAAACTCCGCGACCAGCTGCTGGAACTCAAGGGGGAAAAGCCCCAGGCGGAGCAGATTCAAAAGAAGCGCCGCCGCACAAGGGAAAGCACCAGACACCACTAAGTTTGGAAGTGTAACCAAGCCGGGTAGCCCAAAAAGGGTCAAGGGACAATGTCCCTTGCAGGGTGCAGGGACAGCGTCCCTGCTGGGGTTTGGGGCAACGCCCCAACTGTTCCTCGTCCAGCCAACTCAAAAGGAAAATTCAAGCGCGGCAGCCTTGGTCGCAGGCAGCGAAGCGTCCCTGCGCAGTAACTTTGCGCGTCCGCAGACGCGCCCCCCAGCCGCTCTTTCCAACAACCGTGCTGTGTCGCGCCAAATGGGCGCGACCGCCCCGTATGCCACCCGTCGTAACCTCTTGTTTATCCATCAAAATCGCTCATTCCTCATTGCTAATTATCCCGGAGGTGTCCCATGCCCACCAAGCATTTTCTCCCCCTGCTGCTCCTGCCTTTCGTGCTGCTGACGGTGTTTCTTTGCCTTGCCGTCCTCCTCGGCGGGCAGGATTTCGTCCACGCGCTGCTCAACGTGGCGGTGCTGCCGTGATGCGCCCAAATCGCGCTGATTCGGCGCTTTCGCAGTATTTTTGCTCTCTCCTGACTGCCGTGCTGCTGCTCGTTTCGCTGCTGTGCGGGCTGATTTTCTTCGCCACCACGCGCACGTTCGCCGCGTCCGTCCTGTCATCCAGCGAAAAAGAAAGTCAGCACAAAACCGAGTGGAACGCCACGCAGATTCAGGCGGATTTTGCCCTCTCTGATGCTGCGCTTGCCCCCCTGTCCGGCGCTTGCGCGGCGTATCAGGCGGAACTTGCGGTTTATTGGCACGATTTCTTCCGCACCGATGCGGAGGAACTGCCCGCCGCTCCCCCCCCTCGATGAGCGCGAAATGGTCGCCCTTGTCATGGCGGATGAAGGCTTCCAAGCCCGCGTGGATGCGGATTTTTCGCCGCGCCACCGCCCGCGACGAGGTCGTTTACCCCCTCTCGCAGTCTGTCCAGCGATATTCTTCCCCATCCGGCAGAGCCTGATGGAATTGCTCGGCGGACTGGCAGCACAGAAATGCAGCCTCCCACGTCTGCTCCACGCGGTCGAAATCAGCGGCGCGGTCTGTCTGCTGGCGGCGATTCTGCTCCTGCTTTGCTGCCGCCGCGTCCGCATCGGCGCAACGCTCACCGCCACAGGCCTCGCCGCGCTGCTGCTGCTGCTCCCTGCGCTGCTGCTCAACCTGCCGGGGCTGCTCCACCCGCTCTCGTCCATCGCGCAGGCGCAAGTCACCCGCGCATTGCGGCTGCTCGGCGGCGCACAGGCGGTTTTCGCCGCGGTGACGCTGCTGCCGGGCATCCTGCTGCTTCGGAGGGCACACGCATGATGCAGAAGAACACCATCACCGTCACGTCGGATAAAATTACCCAGCCGTTAACATTCGCATTTGCCGCGGATTTCCATAACGGCGATGCGGATGAGGCGCTTTCGCTCATGCGGGGCTGCGACGCGATCCTCATCGGCGGCGACCTCGTCAACCGCCACAGCCGCCACGGATGGCGCAACGCCGCGCGCTTCCTCGACCTCGCGCCGCGCGTCGCCCCCACGTTCTACAACCTCGGCAACCACGAGCGCCTGCTGCCCGACATCGCGGAATACCTTCCTTTGGTGCAGAAAAAGCGACGTTACCGTACTGGACGACTGCTTTGTGGGACTTCCGCGGCATCACCCTCGGCGGAGTCAGCAGCGCGCGGAAAATGCCGGGAATGCCGCCCGTTCGCGCGCAAATGGACGCAAAAAGCCGTTCCTGCAAGCCATGGCGGCGCGGGACGGGTTCAAGCTGCTGCTGCTCTGCCACCACCCGGAGTATTTCGCGCCGCTGGTGCAGGGGCTGGACATTGACCTGACGCTCGCGGGACACGCGCACGGCGGGCAGGTGCGGATTGGTTCGCAGGGAATTTACTCGCCGGGTCAGGGGCTTTTCCCGAAATTGACGAGCGGGTTTTATTTTGATGACAAACTGTTCATCAGCCGCGGCATGACGAACTCCGCCTGTGCGCCGCGCCGGTGGTGTCCGTGCGAGCTGGTGGTGATAGTGCAGCTGCTGCCCAATCGTGCTATATAATATGAAGCGATTTTTTCCCTGCCCGCTGGAAGAATCCCATTCGCTGAATCGTTGTATGGTTATCCACAGTTCGTCCCAATTCGATTCACGAAGGAGGTTTCCGCATGAAAAAACTGCTTTGGGTGTTGATTTGCTGCTGCTCCGCTGACCGCCTTGGCGGAAGATACCGAAAGTCGCCCGCGACGGCGTTCTTCTGAATTGCGGATGGCGAAGCGATTCTGACCGGCTGCGACTGGGACGCGATGCAGGCGAGATTCGCTGTATATGTTCGCTGACCCGCCGGTTTCGCTGGAAATCTCCCGTTCGAGGTTGTGGGCTGCCCGAGGGCGCCGCGCGCTGGATGCCTTCGCCGAATGCTATGCGGTGAAAGTCACCCTGCCGCGCGCGACGCTTCCAAAATCATCCCGGGAGGAACTGTTTTCGACAATTTCCGCCGAAAATCAAATTTCCGGCAATCCGCGCTATTCCTGCGCGAAAGAGCTTTCACGATTATACCGGACGCTGCTGCACACCGCGCCGTCGAGCCACGGCAATCCGCTGCCCGCTGTCCGCCGTCTGCTGTTCAGCGATGAGCTGGCTCTGGTCACGACGATGACGACCCCGTTCTGCCCGACACGCTGGAAAGTGGCGCTATCTCTTCTATGACTGCGGCGTGACCCGCGTGCCGCTTCCCCCGACGCTCACCGGGTGGCGCCCTGCGCTGCACCGATTTTGCAGGAAGTTCACCTGCCCGCGTCGCTGCGGTAAAGTATCCCGGATTACTGCTTTTGGAACTGCTTCGGCTTCGATCGCGCTGACCAAATGCGACGGCGTGACCCGCATCG